>ERZ780144.30-NODE-30-length-197815-cov-26.231629_pt1 | contig 197815 bp, 163 predicted proteins | sample MGYA00511380_ERZ780144 | MGnify/ENA primary metagenome ERZ780144 (study PRJEB29588, sample SAMEA1965858) | human gut metagenome | biome: human gut; feature: human-associated habitat; material: faeces | place: Denmark | collected 2008/2010 ... | reverse complement strand
ACCCCTTGATTTTACTGGCTTCTCACTAACTTGACACTATAATACCATTATCCCCAAACACCGGATTCGGATAGTCCCGCATCGCCAGAAGCCTTCTTGCCCCCTTGATCAGATACGCTTTCATTTTTTCCCCATACAGATATGGATCATTTTTATCCACGATCCCCCATTGCATCAGAAGTGCTGCCCCGCCAGTCACAAAGGGAGCCGCCATCGATGTTCCGCTTCTTGTCACATACCCGCCGCCCGGCGCACAGGAAGTAATATCCACCCCCGGTGCGACCAGATCCGGTTTGACCTGATTGGTCTCCCGCGTATACCCGCGCCCGGAAAATGCCGCCGCGCGGTCAAAATATCCGTCGTAGGCTCCGACGGTGATCACCCGCGCCGCCGTCGACGGAATCGTCAGTGTTGTCTCCTCCGACGGCATCAAAAAGCCCGTACCTTCGTTTAAAACACCGCCCGCTGGAAGCCACATATCATAATTTCCGGCTGCAATTCTCTGTGGTACAAGCTGTATCGTCCAGACGCCGCTGTCAATATACTCGTTTACCGGAAGCAGGTCAAAATAAATTTCCTGATAAGGACTGTAGGGACTCGGTTCTCCGTAATAAAGCAGAATATCTGTATTCCCCAGCCTAAAACGCTGCGGACCTAAAATCTGCCGGACTGGTCCCACTCTCGTACCATTCGGATGAATCAGCGAGACCGCAATCTCATCGGAATAATTTTTCCAAATTTGAAGATTTAAAGACGGCTCATAACTGCTCACGGCGATTTCCACATCTTTCGTGATATTTTCCCGCAGGGTTCCAGACGCATGCACCGCCGACGCCCCCTCATTTCCGCTGCCGGCAACAATCGACGTCCGCCAGTAATTCGCCATATCATCAAGATAACTCTCTAACAGGGAGTTGCCGGAGTGGGAACCATAGTTATTCCCAAAGCTCAAATTTATAACGATGGGCATCCCGTATTCCTGGGCTTTTCTGATACAGTAATCTACTGCCTGCATCAGTTCCGTCGTTCTTGGGAAAGACCGTTCCCCCGGCGTTCCCAATTTTACGATCAGAAGCGGACTTTCATATGCCACTCCGCGGTATCTTCCCTGTGAGGCTCTGCCATTTCCGGCTGCGATCCCCGTCACATGGGTGCCATGCCCGGAGATGTCACGGCTGGGGCACAACGCAAACCGCTCTCTCTCCGTTGTCTGCTCTAAAGCGCGGTCTATCACCGCTCTCGTAAATTCAGTTCCAAGAAAGTACCCTGACGGTGCCCCTAAAAATGACGTTTCTCCATTCTCCGCAGGAAACGGATCTGCCACGCTGTCTGCTGGTATCGTCTGATCCCACAGATTTAAAATCCGGGTGGTTCCGTCTGCATTCCGAAAATCCGGGTGTGTATAATCGATGCCGGAATCGATCACTGCCACGATCACACCGGTTCCACTTAAATTTCTGCCAGACGACAATGTTCCCTGCTCCGTCCCCACCGTCTGCAGCTGATTGATGCATGATACACGTCTGCCGTTATTCACTGCAAAAAACAAAAGTTTCGGTTTCTCCATGTATTCGATCTCTGTCAGTGCCGCCACCAGTTCCACAATATGCTCTGGCAAAAGCAGGATCGCATATTCATTCCGCAGATTTGTAATCCTGATCCGGTCATACTCCTCCGGAAATTTTTCTGCAAACAGTCCCCTCAACGCTTCTTCCGTGCCTCCGAATTTTACGATAACTTCCCAGGTCCGTTCCGCTCTGTCATACCCGGTATCGAGATCTAACGATTTTTCCCTCTCCCGCTCTGTCGCATCGAGTGCAAGATTTAACAGATTTTCCATTTTCTCATTGGACATAAAAATCCCCCGCAAACGCACTCCTTACTTATTAGAAATGCAGCTTGGGGGGATTTTATGACTCTTTTGGGGTAAATTTAAAATTCTACCGACTTATTATTATTTTTTAATGCATGATACAGTTCTGCGCGTGTCAGATATATGTAAGGTTCTACATAAAAAACAAGAAGAATACCAAATGTGCAGACACCTAACAGCGTCCAGCCGATAAATGAAAGATCTAACACAAATGCATCCCATTTGTTTCCATCCATCATCTGTTTACTTTCTGCAAAGGCTTCCTGTCTGGTCATCTCCGGATGCTCTGCTAAAAGATATGGGATCATCATATACTCATAACTTTTCACGATACCCGGAATGATAAATAATAACATCCAGAGTCCTGTAAACAGCCCCCGCAGGAACATGATCATGCCGATGTGCGCATATCCGTTTTTAAATCCGTATGCAATATCGCCTAATTCCGCGTTACCATACTTACAGTTAATGAAAAATTTCTGACATCCCACTTCAAGCGGATTCCAGATAAAAATACTGAGCAGGATGCTGATCACCATGGCAACAAATACTGCTGCCAGTATAATCCCAATCACAGTAAATACCATTACCGGATCTATATCCGTCAATCCATCCGTTGATGACCTTGCCGAATTTTGGGCAGCTGTTGAGCCTGAACCTAAAATAAATGACAGAATCAGTCCCACCAGCACTGCTTTCCAGTAATTCGCCTTCAATGCCAGCTTTGCATTGCTTTTTAACTCACTTCTGTTCCACATGTTAAACTCCTCCTGATAAAAACATTTTACACTTTTGCAGTTTAACACATTAACGTTTTTTTGTCATCCCTCAAACAAAAATTCTCAGAAAATCTTAAGAATTAGACCTCAATTTTCCCTTCTTTTAACAATTCAATAAATGCCTCTGCCAGTTTTGGATCAAACTGTGTTCCCTTATTGTGTTCTAACTCACTGATTGCATAATCGATCGACATAGCTTCCTTGTAGGTACGCTTTGTTGTCATCGCATCAAACGAATCACATACCGCAAGAATACGCCCTAACAGTGGAATATCTTCTCCTTTCAGGCCTCTCGGATATCCCTTTCCGTCATATCTTTCATGATGCGATAATACAGCCGGTATCACATAGTTCATATTCGGCAGAAAATGAATCATCTCAATGGAATTCGTGACATGTGTTTTCATGATCTCATATTCCTCATCATTTAACCTGCCCTGTTTTTTTAAGATACTCTCAGGAATACCAATCTTTCCGATATCGTGAAGCAGTCCTGCCTCCTTTGCAATTTCAATGTCATTCGGCTCAAGACCTATTTTTTTTGCGAGAAGAACCGCATAATCCGATACATGGCAGGAATGTTCAAAGGTATAAGAATCCTTTGCATCGATTGCTGCAGTCAGTGCGTAAATCGTTGGTGCAATCTGTTCATAATGCTTTTGTACCTGCTGATCCTCAAGTTCATCTTCTGTATGTGCTCCATAAATTTTAATACAGTTTTTTCCGTCCCGTTTTGCATAAAAATTTGCACGTTCTGCCTGACTGAGCAGCTCATCCGCTCCCGAAGCCGTATCCGGATAAAATGCAATTCCGACACTTGCAGTCACCGGTTGTAGAACATCCGGTTTTTCTTCATCCGCGAGCAGAAAATTCTTCTGTATCTTCGCCGCAATCTGTGCCACCTTTTTCTTTTCATCCGAATTTATCAGCACCACATATTCATTTGATCCAAACCGGAACGTATTTCCCTGGCATCCTACGGTATTCTCTATGATATGTCCGCACCATTTTAAGATACGATCCCCACATTCTTCCCCGTACAGCTCATTAAAAAGCTTAAAATCATCCAGATCAAGATACACCAGGGCTATCTTCTGCTCTTCTTTCCAGTTCTCCGCCAGAAACTTTTTAAAATATCCCCTGTTATAAAGTCCTGTCAGTTCATCATGGATCGATATCTGATATACTTCCTGATAAGTACGGATATTCTTAAGGCACACACCCGCATACACACCAATTCTCCAGTAGTAATCTCTCTCTAAATAATTTAATCTGGTTCTTTTCTCCGATTTTATATAGATAAATCCCTGTATCTCATCATCATACTTCATCAATGAAATCTCAGAGCACTCACCTGCCCCCGATCTTTCCAGCATAGCCGTGATTTCATCCTGCTCTGCCTGATCCGGCATCTGTCCACCGGCTGTTTTTACAACTGTAAAATTTTCTCCATTTTTGATAAAAACAAAGATGTCCTTTACCGGAAACATCTCATTTACCACACCAACCAGCAGCTTAAACAGATCTTCCTGCCGCAATATAGACGCCGACTCATTCTGAAAACGACGTAATACCTCGATCTGCTTTCTGTTCTGCCTCTGCATGATTCCCTCTGCCATTTTTCTTGCCAGATAAAATACAAACAACGACCATCCTGTAAATCCAAGTACGAGCACTATAACTTTTTGCTGTATTTCCGGCAATACACTGCCAAGATACCACTCCGCATTGTGATTAAAATTGAACACAGGAAGAAGACTGACCGCCAGTGCAACCGAGTAGATACATCCGATCACGATACGGTTCGAGATATCAAACAGATACTTGTGCCACATGATATATAACAGGCACAATGCCATAAAAATACCGCCCAGCATATCATACGGGAAAAAATTACCCGGCAGTGCAACAAAAAGATTGCCTGTCAAAATTGCAACTGTTCCAAGCAGCAGTGGAAATAATTTCTTTCGTTTTTCAAATTTATTGCCGATTGCCCTGTGCGCCAAAACTGTCGTATAGACGATCACACCTGCCTCCGCAGCTGCAAATAAATAACTTCCCCAAGATAGATGATAGGCATATCCAATGCTTTCATCTGCATACCGGATAATATCCGGTTCCGGGATAAATACTTCTGTGACAACATTGATCCCCATTGCCACCACAGTAGCTATGCAATATCCGGTCAGGAAACCATTCTTTTTGATCTCCAACATATAAAATAAAAATGCATACATAAAAATCGGTACCGTCAAAAATCCGAATACCGACACATGAAACCAGAACCGCATCCCCGGCATGATCTGCATACGCATCATTACTACACCGCCAGTCCAGATCAGACAGGATAAAAGAATCTGTCTGAAATACCTGACCGGTTTTGCATCCCCGGCATTCAGGAATGAAAAAAATATAAATAAAAAACAGAAAAACGCTCCGATTGGAACTCCAATATATAAACTATCCAGCGTCAAAGCCGTTTCCTCCAAATTGAATGTAAAATTTTTCAAAATCAATCATTATATTCATGTGCAAAATCGGCACATGATCCAATTCACAATTCGTCAATCATACAAGCATGTTGACTCTCTCTCGCTCATTATAGCATATTTTAACCTGCAATTCCATTTTTTTCCATCATCCATCATCTTTTTGATGGGAATCCATCATCTTTTTGATGGATTTGCATACACTAACAGGGATTAAACCTGTTTTTTAATGGAGTGACCTTATGTGCGGAATTGCAGGATTTTGCAGCCTGAAACGCTGTTATACGGACAGACAGTCCTTTTGGGAAAATATACTGGTGTCCATGCACGAAAAACTCATTCACCGCGGCGGTGATGCTTCCGGCATTTATCTGACACCTCATGCCGGTCTGTCACATCAGAGACTTTCTATCCGTGATATCACGCACGGTGCACAGCCTATGATACGTCACCGGGACGGGGCAGATTATGCCATCGTCTACAATGGGGAGATCTATAATACCGATGAACTGATCCCGGAGCTTACTTCTGCCGGATATAATTTTCTCACAACATCCGACACGGAAGTGATCTTATATGCCTACATGCATTTCGGTGCTTCCTTTGTCTCCCGCTTAAATGGAATCTTTTCCTTTGCCATCTGGGACGGTGCCGCAAAACAGCTTTTTCTCTACCGCGACAGAGTAGGGACAAAGCCGCTTTTTTATCACGCAAAAGACGGTGAGCTTGTCTTTGCCTCAGAGCCAAAAGCACTGTTCTGCTTTCCGGATCTTTCACCCGCTATTACCGAAAACAGCCTGAGAGAACTGCTTGCGGTCGGGCCGGCGCGCACCCCCGGATGTGGGGTTTTTCAGGATATCTATGAAGTTCTACCCGGACATTACCTGTGTTTTGATGCCATGGGGCTCTCCGATACCACCTACTGGGATCTGAAATGTCTGCCCCACACGGACTCCTACGAGGACACCGTGGCACATGTATCTTTTCTCATGCGCGATACCGTAAAACGGCAGATGATTTCCGATGTGCCGGTCTGTACCTTTTTATCCGGGGGCATCGATTCAAGCATCGTCACAGCCCTTGCTGCCGCTTACCAGAGGGAACACGGTGAAGTCTTAAATACGTTTTCCTTTGACTTTACGGAAAATGATATTTATTTTCAATCCAATTCCTTTCAGCCGGAACGCGATCTTCCCTATGTAAACTGCATGTTAGAGCACTGTAAAACCAGTCATACTTACCTGGAATGCACCCAGGAGACGCTCGCCGACATGCTCTATGCTGCCGTGGACGCAAAGGATATGCCTGGCATGACAGATGTCGATGCCTCCTTACTTTACTTTTGTTCTCTGGTCAAAAAACAAAACAAGGTCACACTGACCGGGGAATGTGCCGATGAAATCTTCGGCGGATACCCGTGGTTTTACCGCCCGGAACTGATGAACCGGGATGGTTTTCCGTGGTCTGCGGATATCGATGCCCGTACTGCCTTTCTTGATGATGATGTTATGAAAAGCCTTGATCTCTCTTCTTACTCCCATGCAAGGTATGAAGAATCCCTGAAAAAAACACCGCATCTTCCGGATGAAACCGCCGAAGAATACAGACGCCGTGAGATCGCCTACCTGAATATCAAATGGTTTATGCAGACACTGCTCGACCGCATGGACCGCACCAGCATGTATTCCGGTCTTGAGGCGAGAGTCCCCTTTGCTGACCACCGTATCATCGACTATGTGTACAATGTTCCATGGAAAATGAAATACCAGAACGGTGTGGAAAAGGCTCTGCTTCGTGATGCCTTCCGCGATCTTCTGCCGCCGGAACTATTGCACCGCAAAAAAAGTCCTTACCCGAAAACCTACCATCCGGGTTATGAAAAGATCCTGATCGCGCGGATGACGGATATTTTAGCAGACAGCAATGCTTCTATCCTTCCGCTTATCGATAAAAAGAAAGCGAAAAAATTTATGGAAGCACCAAAAGAATACGGAAAGCCGTGGTTCGGGCAGCTTATGGCGGGTCCACAGCTTCTGGCCTATTTTATCCAGCTCAATTACTGGATGGAGAAATATCATCTTTCTGTGTGACAGAAAAAAACACTCCGGCACTTTTACTTTGTCCGGGGTGTTTTTTGTATATTATGATTCTAAAACTTTTCTATGTTTTTTCTGATACACCCTGCATACCAGCACTGCGATCAGTGTCCCCGTGATCATTCCGGCAAGAACGTCCGTCGGATAATGCACTCCGACATAAAGTCTTGAAAACATGATCAGAAATGCCAGGATCAAAGCCGGCACCCCGATCTTCCTTGGGCATGTCAGAAAGATCACAACAGCCGCTGCAAAAGAACTGCCGGTATGCCCGGATGGAAATGAAAGATCCCTCTGCGCTTCTATGATACGCTGCAGTCCATCCACAGCCTCATAAGGCCTTGTTCTGGCGACCAGATTTTTTAAAATGAGATTATTAACGATCAGAGATCCCAACAGGGAACACGTCATGAGCACACCTGTTCTCCGCATCTTTTTTACAAGTAAAAATACGATTGCAAGAGCAATCCAGATCCATCCCGCATCTCCTAAATGCGTAATAAATGTCATGACCGGCGTCAGAACAGCATTCCTCACATGCTCCTGGATCCACAATAAAATATTCCCATCTAACTGCAATAAAACATCCATCTTATGTATTACCCCGTTTTTTTATGTTTTTACATACATTTTATGTTTCTACTGCTGCCCCGTCAATACTTTGTTGAGCAGATCGGCAAGCGGTACCATCGCATTTTTTGCCTCCGCCAGTGTATTTGTCTGCGCCCCCACCTCGATCAGAAGTGTCTTCGGGCAATAGTGCATATTGTAGCGGTATCCCTTCAGATAAATTCTTCTGGTAAATCCCGGGTAATATTCTGCCGCCTTTAACTGCATCTGGAACGATATCGCCAGATTATCTGCAATATAAGGATTATAAAGATATTCGATATCGCCTGTTTTCGTCGTGCGGCTCAATCCATTAAAAAACATGATCTGCGCCATCGGCATGCCGTTTTGTTCCGTAACCAGTCTCGTATTGTTTCCGACTCCGTCACGGTGCAGATCGATCACAACCTCAATGCTTTTATTTTCCGCTAAGATCTGTTCTAACGCAGGGCCTGCTTTTGCATAGGCATGATCGCGGTCTCCGACATCATACTGCCCGGTGTGATGGATTACGGAAAAGCCATATTTTTGTGTCAGAAGCTCCGTCAGATAATCACCGACACCGACGACCGACATGGATGCATCACCCGGAACGGAATCCGCATACCCTTCCTGTGAATGCGTATGATAGATCAGTATCTGCGGTGTGGACGCATCATGGCTCAAACGTACATCCTTTCCGAGCAGGGCATCCGCATTGAGCTGTGTGCTCCCGATCGTCGTCGTATTGTCCACCTGATAAAAATTCTGGATCAGATAATCAAAATCATTCAGCTTTTCCCTTGCAAATGTCACTGCTTTGATGTCTGCCACAGCGGAAGCTGCCTGACTTTCTGCTGCACCTGCCTCTGCAATCTGTGCCTGCTGATTTTCTGCTGCATCTGCCTCTGCCGGCTGCTCTCCGGTGTTCTCCGCCACACCTGGCTCTGCCGGCTGCCCTCCGGTGTTCTCTGCTGCACCTGCATCCGCCGTCTGTCCTCCTGCATCTTTTTCATCTGACAGGCTCGTACCATCTGCGCTTCCGACCGATGGTATCACTTCCCCCGTCTTTTCATCCACATAATTTTCATCTGCAGCCTCCCGCGCCAGAATTGCCTCATAAGAGAGATCACTCTCGATCTGCGTCTGGTATGATCCACTTTCAGGTTCATAGTTTTCCCCGTAAAAAAGCACATCGATCACTTTCTCCACAAAAGACCACTCCGTCTCATCTTTTACACTGTAAGACAAACCGGGCAGATAAAAATCAAGTACTTTTTCGCAGCAGCTTTTTGCCCCCTCTTCTCCAAGCTTTGCAAAGAAAGATCTGTTTGTCTGTAAAAGTATTCCAATGACAGCCAGCAGCAATCCCCCCAGCCAGACGGCACCATTTATTTTTTTCTTTTTTAAATGTCGATAACGATAAGCATACATACTACACTGTATGCACTTCTATTTTTCATTATACCATGAAGCTTTGCTTCTTGATCGTGATCTGCATGAGTTTCGCCCGGCAGTCTTATTTTACTATAATCCCGCCTGTCTATTATGCCGGCAGTCCTTCCCCCATAAATGCAATATTGATGCCTTCCGAGATCGTGTAGCTTAATCTTTTGACCGAATCATCAATATCTTTTGGCGTCACAAACATCGCATTTAAATTCGGTGAGAGAAGTTCCCGGATCAGTTCATATTTTTCTCCATCGTTTAACTCTTTTAACGAATCCCCAAGCATATCAAATGCCTTGCTCTGGCTCATCGCAGCGATCAGGTTAAACATTGTGTCATTGACGATCGTTGCAGCATCCACAACTGTCGGTATCCCGATTGATATCACGGGAATCCCAAGGCTTTTTTTATTCAGTCCGTGTCTATGGTTTCCAACCCCGCTGCCCGGATTGATCCCGGTATCCGTGACCTGAATCGTCCGGTTTAACCGCTTGGTGCTGCGCGCCGCCAACGCATCAATGACAATGACCAGATCAGGTTTTGTCTCATCGATGATTCCATGAATGATCTCAAGACTTTCCATTCCCGTCTGTGCCATAACTCCCGGGACAATACTGCTGATCCGGTTCACATTTTTTTCTCCGAAAGCATACTTTCCATACTCTTTTACAATGTGTCTTGTGATAAAAAGATTGTCCACCACACGCGGGCCTAGTGCATCCGGCGTAACTTCACGGTTTCCAAGTCCAACGACCAGCACCGACAGCTCCTCATTTTTTTTCTGGATCAACTGACGGATGATCTTCGCAAGCTGTACGGATATCTCTCTGTGATAGTCTTCATCCTCCTCATCCATATTTCCCGCCTCGATCGTTATATAGGTTCCCTTGGGTTTTCCCATCGTCTTTGCACCGTTTTCCGTCTCAATGACCACTGTGCTGACCGTGATATTTTTGTCAACTTTCTCTTCTAAGAAACGGACTCCCTTCAGATCAACATGATCTTCCTGCATTTTTTCCTGCGTTTCAAGCGCTAAATCCGTTCGTATCTGATACATAAATTTTCCCCCATATTCCAATGCCCTGCTCCGGCATCTGTTATCTTTGCCTATATTATTTCTGGTCTGAAAAAAAATTATCCATAATTTCTCATTATTTTACTGTTTTACACTTGACAACCACAAAAACCTGCCCTATAATATACCAGTATGTTTACATTGAACTGTCCGTGTCCGGCTTTAATGTAACAATCATGAACAATAACGATTACAAATTGGAGGTGTACGGATTGGCTAACATTAAATCTGCAAAAAAAAGAATTTTAGTAACAGAGACAAGAGCTGCTAGAAACAAAGCGATCAGAAGCGAAGTGAAAACTTCTATTAAAAAAGTTGAGGCTGCAGTAGCTGCAAACGATAAAGAGGCTGCAAAAGCTGCTTTAACAGTTGCTATCTCAACTATCGAGAGCGCTTCTTCTAAAGGAATTTACCACAAGAACAATTCTGCTAGAAAAGTTTCCCGTTTAACAAAACTTGTTAACGGTTTAGCTTAATTTTTGAAACATAGATAAAAACATATATGCGGCCTTAACCCAGCCGCATAATAAAAACACCAGTACCGTCATACTGGTGTTTTTTTGATTCATAGGAATTTACGTACTATGAATCAAAAAGCCCTCCGGGCGGGATTGCACTGCGTCGGAGATGAATTATGTCGCGAAGCGACCCGCCGCAGGCGGGGAATCCTGTGAAACAGAATTCTTTTTATGTTATTTTTCTGACCGGCTGTACTTCATAATAAAAAGCTCTACCGCCATCTGATCATTCATGCGTCCTGTTTTTACGGACTCCTCTAAGTCAGCTCCATCATAAAGCGCCCTCTTTAACTGCGCCATTGTAAATCCTTTTGCCTGTGAAATATTCCGTTTTACCGCAAACGGCGGGATTCCCGCATTTTTTGCAATCGACTGATTGTCCATTCCACGCCCTGCCATATCACGCACATTTAAAAGGATCTGAAACTGTCTGGTAATCAGAAACATAATGCGCATCGGAGGTTCTTTTAATGTCAGAAGATCATAATACAGATCCAGTGCCTTCCGCTGGTTATGCTCGGCGATTGCATTGACCATCTCAAATATCTTATTGGTCGTCTGTTCCGTCGTGACTGCCATCACATCTTCCGCTGTGATCACATCCCGGTCTAAGGCATAACAGATCAGCTTTTCTAACTCCCTGTCAATATTTCCCATATCCGTTCCTGTCCTGCTTAAAAAAAGCTGCATCACGGATCCGGTGATGTTTTTTCCTTCTTTTTTTAATCTGGTCAAGATCCAGCGCGTCAAAAGTTCCTCGCTCTGTGCTGAAAACTCTACGATCTTCCCATTATTCTTGACCGTTTTATACATCTTCGAACGCTTGTCCACTTCCTCTTCCACAAAAATAAAATGTGTCGCCGGTGCCACCTGCGTGAGATATTCAGCAAGATCCTCACAGGAACTTTTAAAAAATCCGCTGTCCTCGATCAATATCACTCTCCGGTCTGCAAAAAAAGGCAGTGTTTCGGCAAGATCAATCACTTCTTTCGGATTGATATTCTTTCCCTCAAACGTCGTAAAATTCATGTTGTCATCCGGCGCTGCCATTGCATTTTTCAATTTGTCTTTATACTGCTTTTTTAAATATGCTTCCGTTCCATACAGCAGGTAGATCTGTTTGAAATTTCCGCTTCTGATATCATCATCGATCGTTTTCATTTTATCTGATTCCTTTTTATCACTTATCCAGATACAAAGCACTGATATTGCATTACACTTCGCTGCATTTTCGCTGCATCGAATTACGCAGCTTTGTACTAAGCTGCATACCACAGTATAACATACATTACCTGACAAATACAAACCGCTTGTCCGGAAGTAAAAATTTTTGTACTGCCAGCTCATTTTTCTTTAACCGGGTCACTGTGATCTGTCCACCCTCCATCGTGTAAAACAGTGCACTCCCCGTATCCCGGATATTTTCAACCGCCGCCCTGCCCGGATGTCCGTATCGATTCTTTTCTGCGCAGGAAATGACCGAAATCCGTGGTGAAACCGCATCCAGAAAACTTTTTGTGTTTGAATATTTTGAACCATGGTGCGCCGCCTTGTAAAAATCTATGTCATTGATTCCACCCCATTTTAGGATCTGTTTTTCCTGCTCCTCCCCGATATCTCCGGTAAATAATGCAGAAAAACCTTTTTCCTCATACAATAATACCAGTGATTCCCCATTCTTATCAGTACTTATTTCACTTCTCTGTTCATCTCCCACATGGTACTCCGGCGAAATAGCTGTTATCTTTGCGCTTCCAGAAAAAAGTGTATCTTTCCGGCTCATCATACAGATTTCTGTTCCATGTTCTTTTGCCAGTGAGACCAGTTTCTCATAGCTCTCATCCCGCATCATCCCCCGGAAGAGCACCAGATTCCGGATCCGGTATCCCTCATCGAAAATCTCCAACAGACCTGAGATATGATCCAGATCCGTATGGGAAACAAACCAGTAATCGATCTCATTCACACCGTTTGACTTTAAATACGGCAGGATACGGTACTTTCCCACACTCTGCACATTTGTACTGCCACCATCTATAAAAATATCATAGCCGCTGTCTGTATGCAGATAAATCCCGTCTCCCTGTCCGACATCAAGCACAGTAAGTTTCATCCCTTGTGAAACTGGTGTAAACAAAAAAACAAGCAGTCCCAACCCACAGGCAAACAAACTCCACTCCATTCCCCGGTAACTCTTTCTTCTCTTTTGCCTTCCGTTTTCTTCTGTCATCTGCTGCATTTCTTTCTGGCGCTTTGTCACATGAGAAAGCAAAAAAAGTCCCACGGCAAGCAGCAGATAGTATACGGTAATTTTTACTGCGGATGGTTTTCCGGTAATCAGCAACGCATGAGGCAGACCGGATGCGATCGTGCAAATTTTTTCATAACCGCTTAAAATCACATGGCACGGCAGCAATACGATATGCACGAGTACTGCCTGCGGCATCACCGCACACCCCAGCAGACCCCCGGCAATTCCGGACGCCAGTACAATTCCAACAAACGGCAGCACAAGCAGATTCAGCAGCATCGCATATACCGGGATTTCATAAAAATACCATGCTGTAACCGGCAGTATCACAAGCTGAAGCACGAATCCTGTACCAATTTTTTGCAGCACCGCATGCCTCTGGTATGCGCTCTGCACAATTTTTCCAGCCCATACCACACCAAGCACCGCAATAAAAGAAAGCTGAAATCCCGCATCATATAACGCAAACGGCTGCTTCCATAAAATGAGCAGTGCGGTAAAACCCATTGCATTTAGGGAATCATAACTTCGCCCCACCGCCTGCCCAAGCAGAAGAATGCAAAACATACTGACCGCACGGAACGACGAATATCCCATTCCGGTCATCATGCCATATAAGATCATAAACACTGCCGCAAAAATTCCCGATCCCCAGAAACCAAAGCTCCCTTTTCGCAGCAATCGGTACAATGTCATGCCGATTACTGCGATATGTAATCCCGATATCGCCAGAATATGTGAGATCCCGGCAGTGCGGTAAAGCTGTTTTACCTCCGCATCCAGAAGATTTTTTTCTCCGAGCAGCATCGTACTTAAAACTCCACCCTCCCGCACGCCAAGTGCCTGTTCATACACCCCTGCCAGATGATATTTCCATTGATACATTTTCTCCGCAATAAGATTCGCTTTTCCGTATGCAGACACTTCATCCACATCACTTACGGCAAATGCGGTCCCACGTGCCTTATAATAAGCCGCCTGATCAAAATTTCCCTCATTACGTGCCCGGTTAAATAATTTTATTTTTCCATGTAAAACAAGCGTTTGTCCGATAGAACAGGTGTCGGACTCACAATAGATGATGATGCTTGCAGATATGCGCTGCCATTCACTGATTTTAGAATCCTGTCTGATCTGACAGGATGATAGATTGTATAAATACTGTTCGTTTTTTTGCTCTTTGCCGGTAAGTTTCCCATTTAAAAGGATCTCTTCCCCATCTTCCAAATACGGCAGATATTGATTTTGTTCCGCCTGCACACCCCCGCAGTGATGCCAGCCTAAAAATAATGCTGCGGCAGAACATACCGCCATACACCACCGCCGTTTCCGAACCGGATATCTGTCACTCTCCGGCATCCCTCTGTCATGTCCTGTCACGATTGCAGGCCAGAGCAGAATTCCAAAAAATAAAAGCCAGAGCGTCCACGGCTTTCCATACACGGCAATGGAAATACCGCAGATAAACCCTGCTGCCATTTCAAGAAATGGTCTTTTCCCCAATTTATTCCTCCTCTGTTACTCCTGTCTCTTCCAATGAAACGACGTAATCAAGATTTCTGTCATACATGTCGCTCAATTTAAAATTATCACGGTAAGTGCCACTGGTATCCCCATTGACCGAGATCTGTACTTTACTGATCGTAGACAATTCTGTCAGGGAATCCACGATTGAATAGATGACAACCGCCTCATTCACCTGATAATCCTGATTTTTAAAGTTTTCATCCAGACTCACATAGCAGACACCGTCCACCACGGATACATTGATCAGTTTCGTTCCCGCCGGAATCGCAGATTTTGCCCCCTCTGTCTGCGGTCCCTCCAAAAGCTGTTCCATGATCAGTTTTTCCATCGACACGTTGCTGCTGTAATAGACATCGCTTCTTGTCTCCTCCACCAGTCCGTCACCGGTTTCATTTGCAAAATAAAGTTTTAATGTCGTACATTGGATTGAATTGATCTGTTCTCCTGGATTCTCAATAAAACTGTCCTGATTCATGCTTCCGACAATATTGCCCCTGATATCCGTAAGCGGTGCATCTGCCACATAAAATGATACACAGTCCACCCCTGGAATCTGTGTCATGGTAAGAACCACCGCAGCACGGCACAATACTTCTTCAACCTCCGTCATACTGCTGTAATCCGCATCAAAATGGATCGAGAGCATCACGCCGTCAAGCGAATAATCGGTAACCTCCACCCCGTTTGGTATCGGTTTGCGGTACTCAACATTGTCAGAATCTGAGCTTAACTTTGCTAAAAATTCTTTGATCATCCCATCCGTATCCGAAGCCTCCGGCTCATAGGGAACATCTACGATCTTTGTTTTGTCCTTATTCAGATATTCGATATTATATTCGCTGCTCACTTCATCATTTCCGCATCCAGCCAGCAAAAAGACTGCCAGGATACATCCTGACAACAGCACAATGATTTTTTTATCCATAATCTGACCTTTCATTTTCAATAGATCCAATCTGTTATGAAATATAATTGAGCGGAATACGAACATTAAAGATCGTTCCCTCTCCCTCTGTACTGAACACCTTGATCGCACCACGGTGCATCAGTACTGCATTCCGCGTGATGGCAAGACCAAGTCCGGTTCCACCGATCTCCCTGGAGTGTGACTTGTCCACACGGTAAAAACGTTCATAAATATGTCCTAACGAATCTTCCGGTATTCCGATTCCGGAATCTTCTACTTTCAGGTAAAAATATTGATGATCCGCATTCAGCGAAACATGTACCCAGCCGTCTTCCTTGTTGTATTTGATCGCATTTTCAATCAAATTGGTAAACGCCAGAGTAATCTTTACCTCGTCAACATCTGCGCTGACCGGGCGGAAACTTTCAAGCACAAGCTCCACTTTCTGCTTGTCCGCGATCGGACGCAGACGTTTTAAGATCTGCTCTAACAGTTCATTGATATTGATATTTGTGATATTCAGATCTCCCGCTGCCTTGTCCATCTTGACTAATGAAAGCAGGTCATTGATGATCTTCGTCTCACGGTCCACCTCATTGCCAATATCTCCCATAAACTCTTTGTAGAGTTCGATCGGGGCATCCTCCATGCTGTTGATGGAATCCGCCAGCACCTTCATGGAAGTAAGCGGTGTTTTTAATTCATGTGACACATTCGACACAAACTCCTGTCTGGAATCATCTAGCACCTTCATTCTTCCAAGCATTTTATTAAATTTCTCACTGATCAGCTTCGTCTCTGTATAATCATTGACAGAAAGCGCATCCTCGCCATAACCCGTCTGGATCTCATCAATTGATTTTGACATCTTATGAAACGGTCTTACCATCTGTCCTGCAATGATGACGCTTGCGAAAATAACTGTAAAAATGCAGATCAGTTCAATGATCCTCGTGTTCGTTGCAAGATAATCCAGGTTCAGGCTGATACTGTCCGTTGACACGCTCACCATCATGACACCTATCACCTGTCTGCTTTCATTTTCCTGATCCGTGCGCACAAGTGGTATTGTCATCTCAATATAACGATATTTTGAATCATATTTCGTAATCTCCTCCCCGTAAAAGCTTTTGATGACTTCCTCTGAGATGATCGTCTTTTTTTCATCAAGCTTATAAGTATCTTTCACTACCTGAAAGGTGTCACTGATGATCATGACACGCCCGTCATAGATAGTGGAAAGCTGCTCGAGCTGTGCGTTAATGGTAGGAGAACCGGAATTTTCCAGATAATCATTTGACACGATCTGATTCGCTAAAATCTTTGCCTGGCTTAAGATTTCGCTGGTTCGAAGTGAAACAGCCCTGTTTTCATAAGAATTGAGCATCCCGATCCGCAAAAGAACACATGGGATCACGCCTATAAGAATAAGTAAAAGAACCAGCCTGAATCTCAGGCTGTTCATAAAATCTGTAAATTTTTTTAATTTTGTCATGGCTGCACCTTACTAATTCTGAGAATAATAATACCCAACGCCCCATTTGGTATGCACATACTTCGGCTCGCTCGGATTGCTCTCGATCTTTTCTCTCAGACGCCGCACATGAACATCTACCGTACGCACATCTCCCGGATATTCGTATCCCCACACAAGATTCAAAAGATTCTCCCTGCCGTAGACTTTGTTCGGGTTGTTGACAAGAAGCTCTAACAGATCAAACTCTTTCGCGGTAAGATTCACTTCTTTCCCTAAAATAAAGAGTCTTCTGCTCTCACAGTCTAATTTCAGATCACCTGCTTCTATGACTTTGCTGTCCTCTTTTTTCGGCTGGCTCGCCGCAGTACGCCGCATGATCGCTTTAATTCTTGCCTTTACCTCAAGGATATTAAACGGTTTTGTGATGTAATCATCTGCACCGTACTCTAACCCTAAGATCTTATCCATGTCATCTCCCTTTGCGGTGAGCATGACGATCGGCATATTCGAAAACTCCCTGATATGCTGGCATACCTCAAATCCATCCATCTTCGGAAGCATGATATCAAGAAGCACCATGTCATAGGCATTTTCCGTTGCCATCTTTAATGCTTCCTCCCCGTCATATGCGCAGTCCACTTCCATTCCGTCCTGCTCAAGACTGAACCGGATTCCCTTTACAATTAACTTTTCATCATCTACAACAAGAACCTTTTTTGCCATTTTACTTCACCTTTATATGATCTTTTATTCGATTATAAACGCCCTCTTTGATCCCCTCTACCTGCTTGATTTCCTCCACAGAAGAAAAAGAACCATTTTTCTCACGGTAACGGATAATACTGTCCGCCTTGGTCTGACCGATTCCGGAAAGCGTCATAAGCTCCGCTGCAGTTGCCAGATTAAGATCTATTCTGCCATCTGAATCTTGGGCTGTTTCGCCATCCACTCCCGTCTCCGTTCGTTCCCCTGCTTCTTCTAAACCATCCTTAGCAGCTTCCTCCTGCGTCAGAATGCGTACCATCTCTCCGTCCACGATCTCCCGCGCCTGATTGACAGACTCCTCTGCCGCATCCTCCGTCAGACCGCCGGCTGCCTCAATTACCTCATAGAGTCTCGCATTTTGCGTGACCTCATAAACTCCCGGTGTATTTACCGCCCCGCAGATATATACAAAACATTTTTCAGTCTGTATGCCGTTCTCCTCCGATATCTGCGTGTCATCCGTCTCAGGTACTGCCTCACTCCGCTGCGTTTCTGCCACGGATGTCTCCGATTGAAAATAGACGTTTTCTTTCTCTCCACATGCAGCTGCCAACAGGCAAATGCATGAAAAACATAGTACTTTTATAAATTTTTTCGTCATAAGCGTCTCCTTCTTCATTATTCCAGAAGGAGTCCTCAATGCCCACTCTCTATATTTTAACGAAATTTTTCATTTATTACAAGAGTGTATAAAATTTATTTCATTTATTTTTACAAAATTTAAAAATATTCGGCAATTTTTTCCTTTAACCCTACCCAGAAGTCTTTTGCATCCTGGGAATCCGGCAGTAAAACGGCATCCTCGTATGCCTGATAAGCGGTTTTTTCCGCATCATCTGCAGTCTGTGATAAAAATACCGAATAATGACCACTCATATCATGCAGTCTGTCTGCAAGCCGCACTGTTACAAAATCTGCAAAATCCGCTGCCTGATCCGTATTTTTTGAAAAATCATTGACAATAAACATATCCGTAGATGCACATCCGATAGAAGGAAGTTCCTCATTCAGTGCCGGGATCTCCATCACAGAATAAGATATATCGTCTAATTTTTGCAGGGAATCTGTGTTTACAAACGCACAGAGTGTTTTTCCGGCTTTAAAATGTTCTAAAATGCTGTCCATGGAGACTGAATTGATGTCTAAGGAAAATGATCCTAAAATGGTTTCAAAGTATTCAAGATCTTTCTGATACAGATCTTCATCATAGGCCACATTCATCGTTTCCGGCGCCGTTTTCTCAAACGTTACACTGTTTCCAACGAACGGGAAATCGTAAAATGCATCATTTACATCCCACTCTAACAGGTATTCCACATTTTCTCCCGGTTCATTCTCATTAGAATAATCAATGATCGCCTGCAGTGACTCCGGCTGGTTTTCAAAATATCCGTTCTGATAAACAAACACATTTGCATCGTAACTGAGCGGATATCCAATCATTTTATCCTCATAGGTGGAAGCTTTCACTGACTTTTGGGATGCCCCCTCATAAGATCCTCCATCCTCATTTTCCATGGCAAGACCATATAAATATGCCTCCTCAAGTTCATCGCCATTTAACAGATAAACATCCGGATAATCCTCTCCCTGCATGGTATTGTCGTAAATCATCCCGATATAATCCAGAGTATCCTGACATTTGAAAGCTGCCTTCACACCCGTCTGTTCAAAATACTGTCTGGCTGCATATTCAAAAAAATCTTCATAAGATGGATCTTCATACCACACGGTCAGGTCTGTATCTGCCAGATCGTATGCATCTGTTTTCACATCCGGCTGTTTTCCTTCTGTGCCCGGTTCTTCTGCCTGCAACGGAAATGTCGTCTCTTTTACAGGCTGTTTTGAAACGACACCAGCCATAATGGCTGCTCCTGCGCAAACCACTATGGCTGCAATTACACTTCTCTTTTGTATGTTCTTCATAATCCCATTTTCCTATTCCTCGTTTTACGACAACAGACTGCACACATCCGCGTGCAGTCTATGATTCCTTACATCTGATCCAATGCTTTTTTCAGTTTTCCGATCATCTCATCCACATGTTGTTTCTCGATGATGAGCGGTGGTACAAAACGGAGTACGTCTGAACCTGCCGTGATCACAATCAGTCCTTCCTCCAGTGCCTTTGCAGCGATCTGTCCGACCGGCTTTTCGGATACCACACCCTGCATCAGTCCAAGTCCCCTGCGTGCTGTCAGAAAATCGTAGGAAGCTACCAGTTCATCTAATTTTTCTTCCAGATATGGTGTGATTTCTTTCACATGGTCTGTGATGTGGTCGCGCTCCATCATCTCAAGCACCTTATCAACTGCAGCACCGACAAATGGGTTTCCGCCGTAAGTCGTTCCATGATCGCCCGGTTTTAAAGATTTTTCTGCCACCTTTTCGGTCATCAGGAATGCTCCGACCGGAACACCGCAGCCAAGCGCTTTTGCACTTGTCATGATATCCGGTTTCACACCGTAATGCTGCCATGCAAACATCTCACCGGTCCGTCCCATACCGCACTGGATCTCATCTAAGATCAGAAGAATATCATGCTCATCGCAGAGTTTCCGGACACCTTCCATAAATTCTTTTGTTGCCGGATAAATACCGCCCTCGCCCTGTACTGTCTCAAACAGGATCGCGCATGTCTTGTCCGTGATCCGTTTTTTCACGCTGTCAAGGTCATTGTAGTCTGCAAATTTCACACCCGGCATTAACGGTTCAAACGGTTCCTGATAATGTTTATTTCCGGTGACGGAGAGTGCTCCGATACTTCTTCCATGGAAAGAATGATTCATTGCAATGATCTCATGTCCTGCATGTCCGTCTCTCGTGTAAGCGTATTTTTTTGCTGCCTTGATTGCACCTTCGATTGCCTCTGTACCACTGTTGGTAAAGAACACACGATCCATCCCGCTCGCTTTTTTCACACGCTCTGCTGCATGGATGATTGGCACATTATAATACAGGTTTGATGTATGCATAATCTTATCGATCTGTGCTTTTAAGGCATCCCCATACTCTTTGTTGCCGTATCCAAATGCCTGCACTGCGATGCCTGCCGCAAAATCCAGATATTCTTTTCCGTCTGTATCATACAGATAAACACCCTCACCGTGGTCTAATACCAGTGAAAAACGATTGTATGTGTGGAGGATATTTTCCTCCGCCTCATTGATATATCCTTCTTTATTCATGATAAAACTTCGTCTCCTTATCTCCTAAAATGGCAGTTCCGATTCCGCGGTTCGTAAAGATTTCAAGAAGCAGGCAGTGTGCGATACGTCCGTCTAAGATATGTACTCTTGAAACACCGTTCTCGATCGCATCGATACAGTTGTTTAACTTCGGAAGCATGCCGCCGCCGATAAATCCGTCCCCGATCAGTTCTCTCGCCTCTGATACACGAAGCTCGGAGATCAGTGTATCTTTGTCTTTCGGATCTTTGTAAACGCCCTCGATATCGGTTAAAAATGCAAGTTTTTCAGCTTTTACCGCTTTTGCGATCGCACATGCCGCATCATCGGCATTGATATTATAGCTGTTGTATTCTGCATCCATTCCTACCGGACAGATGATCGGGAGAAAATCTTTTTCCAGCAGATCATATAAAATCTGCGGATTTACCTCTGTGATCTCACCGACAAAACCGATATCCTCACCATTTGAGTATTTCTTTTCTACTTTTAACAGTCCACCGTCTTTTCCGCTGATGCCGACTGCATTGACGCCAAGCTCCTGTACCAGTGTCACCAGTGATTTATTGACCTTATTTAACACCATCTCGGCGATCTCCATGGTTGCCTCGTCCGTTTTGCGGAGTCCATTGATAAATACAGGCTCCATGCCGACTTTGCCAACCCATTTACTGATTTCTTTGCCACCGCCATGCACGATGATCGGCTTGAATCCAACCAGTTTTAACAGGGTGACATCCTGGATGACGTGTTTTTTTAATTCTTCATCTACCATGGCGCTTCCACCATATTTTACAACAATGATCTTACGGTTGAAACGCTGTATGTATGGAAGTGCTTCGATGAGCACTTCGGCTTTCTGCAAAAGTTCCTTCATATTGTTATCTTCCATTAGTTTGGTTCTCCTCTATAAAATCTTGATATTGCCGTACGAAACTCTGATTCAGGTTGTGTTTGCTGTGGCCGCAGCAGCGCCAGTTTTTTGAAGAGTTTCGCGTTGGCCTCATATCTGCCTGCCTATGAGCGGTAATCGGCGTTAATTTTTACATAGTCGTAGGTTAAGTCGCAGCCCCAGGCGGTAGCCTGTGCAGCACCCATTTTGATGTCGGCGATGGCGGTGACTGCGGGTTCGGATAAGATTTTGGTTGCTTCTTCTTCGCTGTAGTCGACGGCGACTCCGTCTTTGATGATCTGCATTTTTCCTGCAGCACTCTCGAAGAATAAGTCTACTTTTTCCGGATCAAACTGTGCGCCGGAGTAGCCCATGGCACAGAGGATTCTGCCCCAGTTTGCATCGTGTCCGTAGATGGCTGCTTTGGTGAGGCTTGATGTGATGACGGATTTGCTTAAGATCTTTGCCTGCTCTTTTGTCTCGGCACCGATTACTTTTACCTCAAACAACGCAGTTGCTCCCTCTCCATCTCCTGCCATCTGTTTTGCGAGTGTCTCATTGACAAATCGGAGCGCCTTTGTAAAGGTCTCATAATCCGCATTTTTCTCAGTAATTTTTGTGTTCTCTGCCATTCCGTTTGCCAACAGGAGACAGGTATCATTTGTGGAGGTATCGCCGTCCACGGAGATCATGTTATAGGTATCTTCCACGTCCGCTTTTAATGCCTCTAACAGCAGCTCCTGTGAAATTGCAGCATCGGTTGTCACAAAACTTAACATGGTACACATATTCGGATGGATCATGCCGGAACCTTTGCACATGCCGCCGATTGTGACGGTTTTGCCGGAAAGCTCAATCTCAACAGCTACTTCTTTTTCATGTGTATCGGTCGTCATAATCGCAAGTGCTGCATTATGTCCGCTCTCGATATCGCCATTTAATTGTGGGACCATCGTTTCAACTCCCGCACAGATGCGGTCGATCGGAAGCTGCATACCGATGACTCCGGTCGATGCCACAAGCACCTCATCGGTTGGGATCTGAAGCAGTTTGTTTACTTTTTCTGCAGTTGCTTTGCAGTAACCCATCCCCTCTTCTCCGGTACATGCATTTGCAATACCTGCGTTGACAATGACTGCCTGTGCCTTTTTACTGTCATATACTACATGCTGATCCCATTTGACCGGGGCAGCTTTTACAATGTTTGTGGTAAATGTTCCTGCCACTGCACATGGTACTTCACTGTAGATCATTGCCATATCTGTTCTGTCTTTATATTTGATTCCTGCTGCTGTACTTGCTGCCTTAAATCCTTTTGCTGCGGTCACGCCGCCTTTGATCTGTTTCATTTTAACCTCCATTCCTGCACTGCTTTCTAATGTAAACAAAATTTTCATTTGCATCTCAAGTTTGTGCGTAACTCAAATCCTTCATGTAAAAATTGTATTTTTCGCACTGTCTGTTCCTGTGTTTTACGGATTAAATACGGTCTGGTTTTCTTCGTTTGTGACATATTCATAATAATTGACATCCTCGCGGAACGTCCATCCCATTCCCTGCCAGAAGTGGTTTCCGATGTCATTTTTCTTAAATGCAATCAGATTGACCTTGTTGACATGTTCACGCTTTAAAGCCGCAAGGCACGCTTCCACCATCTTCTGTCCGATGCCCTGCTTTCTGTAATCCTCATGAACGCAGACATGATATAAACATCCGCGTCTGCCGTCATGACCGCACAGGATTGCACCGATGATTCTGTCGTTTTCACACGCCACCATACTCGTGGTCGGATTTCGTCTGATAAAGCGTTCCACACCTTCTTTCGAATCATCAATACTCCGGATTCCAAACCCGTGAATCCCCATCCACAGTGCATGTACCTCCTCAAAATCCTCCATTGTCATCTCACGGATGTTTACTTTTTTCTCTTCCATGTCTTTGATTCCTTTTCCAGCATAACTGTTTCGTCCAGTTACTTTTTACCTCTTATTAAAAATATAATTCAGTGTATTACTATGTAATCTTTATTACTATGTAATCTTTAATTACTATGTAATCTTCAATTACTATGCATCCATCTATGATGCTTACGGGAACATTGGAACCATATTTAAGCCCTCTGCCTCATCAAAACCGAATAACAGGTTCATGTTCTGTACCGCCTGTCCTGCTGCACCTTTTACCAGATTGTCAAGTGCGCCCATCATCACGATACGTCCGGTTCTCTCGTCAATCTTAAAATTAACATCTACATAATTACTGCCCTCTACCCATTTTGTCTCCGGGCAGACATCTTTTTCCAGCACACGGACAAATTTTTCTTTGCCATAATATTTATCATAGACTGCCTTTACTTCCTCATAAGAAGGAAGGCTGCCATCTGCTTTTTTTACCAGTGCTGCATACTCGGTTGCGAGGATACCGCGGTTCATCGGAACAAGGTGCGGGGTAAAATTAACAACGATCTCTTTGCCTGCCGCATAACCGAGCTGCTCCTCAATCTCTGGCGTATGACGGTGATTTGTCACTCCGTACGCTTTCATATTTTCATTGACCTCACAGAACAGGTTCGGCAGCTTTGCACCCCGCCCTGCACCGGAAGTTCCTGATTTTGCATCAATGATCAACGTATTCGGGTCGATCAGCCCCTCTTTTACCAGCGGATAAGCGGTCAGAATGGAACAGGTCGTATAGCAGCCCGGATTGGCGATAAGTCTTGCTCCTTTTACTTTATCACGATTGATCTCGCAGAGACCATAGACAGCTTCCTCTATAAACTGCGGACTCTTGTGCTCGATCTTGTACCATTTCTCATAGACGGAAACATCTTTGATTCTGAAATCAGCGCTTAAATCTATGATTTTTACCTTATTTAATATATCCTCTGTCAGCACACCTGCCAAAAATCCCTGCGGGGTTGCTGTAAAGATCACGTCCACCTGGCTTGCAAGCTCATCCATATTATCATCTAAGCATACGTCATCCACGATCTCAAACATATTCTGGTAAACTTCTGCATATTTTTTATCTATGTAGCTGCGGGATCCATACCATTTAATCTCCACTTCTTTATGTCCCATCAAAATACGGACCAGTTCATTTCCTGCATATCCGGTTGCACCGATGATTCCTGCTTTTATCATTTTTCTCATCCTTTCCGCTCATGCTTATCTCACATGATTTCTGCACTTTTCAGCCCATTATTGTATACAGGCATACCTGCATAAGCATCTTTCTTCCTATATTAATACACCTCATCGCAGTCGTAAAGTATCTTTTTTCGTGCGCCGTTCGATATTGCATAATTATACATTCATTTTATCTTTTATGCAATACTATTTTTTGTCTTTTTCCTATAATATGTATTATACTTAACTATTTTCTCCATTTTGTATAATCTTTATGTATTTTTATGAATAATGAATGTATAATTTTTCACTTGCGTTTCTACATTTTTTGTTGTATATTGTCTTTAGTTAATGATCCGGCATACAAATGGATCAAATATACATAACAGAAAGGGCTGTATCACATGAAGGAAAAAGTTATTTTAGCGTACTCCGGTGGACTTGATACCACCGCCATTATTCCATGGTTAAAGGAAAATTATGATTATGAAGTTATCTGCTGCTGTATCGACTGCGGTCAGGAAGAAGAGTTAGACGGTCTTGAAGAAAGAGCTATCTCCTGTGGAGCTTCCAAATTATACATCGTAGATATCATCGATGAATTCTGTGACGATTACATCATGCCATGTGTTCAGGCAAATGCCATTTATGAAAACAAATACTTACTCGGAACCTCTATGGCACGTCCTCTGATCGCTAAGAAATTAGTTGAAATTGCAAGAAAAGAAGGCGCTACTGCAATCTGCCACGGTGCTACCGGTAAAGGAAACGACCAGATCCGTTTCGAGCTCGGCATCAAAGCACTTGCCCCTGACTTAAAGATCATCGCTGCATGGAGAGATTCAAAATGGACCATGGATTCCCGTGAGTCAGAAATCGAATACTGCAAAGCACATGGTATTCATCTTCCATTCTCCGCTGACACAAGCTACAGCCGTGACCGTAACATCTGGCACATCAGCCATGAAGGCCTTGAGTTAGAGGATCCTGCATGTGAACCAAACTATGATCACCTGTTAGTTCTCGGTGTTTCCCCGGAAAAAGCTCCGGAAGAAGGCGAATATGTAACCATGACATTTGAGAAAGGTGTTCCGACTTCCGTAAACGGAAAAGAGATGAAAGTTTCCGATATCATCCGTGAGTTAAACCGTCTTGGCGGTAAGCACGGCGTCGGCATCATCGATATCGTAGAGAACCGTGTTGTTGGTATGAAATCCCGCGGTGTATATGAGACTCCTGGCGGAACGATCTTAATGGAAGCTCACCAGCAGTTAGAGGAACTCGTTTTAGACCGTGCAACCATGGAAGTGAAGAAAGATATGGGTAACAAACTTGCCCAGATCGTTTACGAAGGAAAATGGTTCACACCTTTATGTGATGCAGTCAGAGCTTTCGTTACCTCCACGCAGGAATATGTAACCGGTGAAGTTAAATTCAAATTATACAAAGGCAACATCATCAAAGCCGGAACAACTTCTAAATACTCTCTGTACAGTGAGTCACTCGCAAGCTTTACAACCGGTGATCTTTACGATCATCACGATGCTTCCGGATTCATCACACTGTTCGGACTTCCATTAAAAGTTCGCGCTATGAAGATGCAGGAGATCGGTGAGAAAAATAAATATGAGGACTAATCACAGGATGTGATTATGGTTCTATTAATTCATAGCGGACAATTTCCTATGAAGTAAAAAAACAGGAGCTTGTGCTCCTGTTTTTTTACTTTATACTGCCTTGTTCTGCCATCCATGAAAGAACCTGATTGTGACTGTGCCTCTGACATCTATGATTCTCACTGTCTCAGTGCTTCTACCAACAATTTTTCAAGATACTCTGCTGCCGGTGTAAGTGCCGCCTCATCCGCATAAAACTTTGGATGATGGTTCGGATAACCGACTCCCGTTCCCACGTTGATAAAACAGCCCGGAATCTTTTCGAGATAAAAAGCAAAATCCTCTCCACCTGTCGAATTACGCTGTGGAACAACCTCAAAGCCACTCTCTTCCGCCACTTTTTGTGCAAACGCACTCCACGCTTTCTCATTGACGGTTGCAGGCGGCCCCGGATACCATAACATTTCCGCCTTTGCGCCATATGCTGCTGCTGTGTGTTCCGCAATCTCACGCATGCGTTTTTCTATAAAGATACGATCGTCTTTTTCCATGGAACGCACGGTACCCTCCAGTTCCACCTTATCCGGGATCACATTCCAGGTATTGCCGCCATTAATCCTCGTCACACTGACAACACCTGTATGGAACGGATTTAAGTTTCTGCCGACAATACTCTGGAACGCCTGTATCACAGATGCAGCTACCAGGATCGTGTCCACGCCCTCATCCGGGTGTCCTCCATGGCAGCCTGTTCCCGTGATATTTAACTCAAACCGGTCTACTGCAGCCATGACACTGCCCGCGCGGATTCCCAGCGTTCCAACCGGAAGATATGCCGCCGTATGCAGCCCAAAGATCGCTGTTACATCCGAGAACACACCGGTTTCAAGAACTGTCTCCGCACCATGGGAAGATTCCTCTGCCGGCTGGAACAGAATTTTTACATTTCCCTGTAACTCCTCTTTCCTCTCCTGTAACAGCAATGCTGCTCCAAACACCGCCGCCGTATGAAAATCATGTCCGCAGGCATGCATTTTCCCCGGAGTTTTTGATTTATAAGGAAGATCGGTTTCCTCCGCGATCGGCAGTGCATCAATGTCACAGCGCAGTCCATAAGTTTTTCCCGGTTTTGCGCCGCGCACGATGGCGGCCACACCGGTCTTTAGCGGTATCTGCAAAATCTCAATGCCTGCCGCCGCAAGTTCCCGTTTGATCCGCTCTGTCGTCTCATATTCCTCATAAGACAGCTCCGGATGCATATGAAGTTCCTCAAAAAAACCGGTAAGTTTCTGTTCTAATGCCTTTCGTTCCATACTCTTCTCCATTTCTACACATTCTCACGTTCTGCCCGCAACGCCGTCTATTATAACAAACGATCGCCTGCATGCTCCGCAAACGTTCTATCTGTTATCCCTCTCATCATTTCTGTGGTTTAAATTTTTATTCGCTTTCATCCGCCGCCTACCTGCGTCCACCGGATGGATCAAATGCATCACGCAATGCATCGCCAACAAAGTTGATGGAAACTACCAACACAACGATCATAATTCCCGGTGGAAGCCACAGCCACGGCTGTGAAGTCAATACCGTGATAGACTGCGCCCCGTTTAACATATTTCCAAGGCTTGCCATCGGCGGCTGTACACCCATGCCAAGGAAACTTAAAGCCGCCTCATCCAGCATGGAGATCGCCATAACAGATGTTGCATATACGAGGATCGGTGCAACTGTGTTTGGTAAAATTTCTGAAAATAAGATATGACGAAGCGGCATCCCTGCCACCACATTTCCCTTGACAAAATTTGTTTCACGCAGACTTAAAACATTTCCACGCACCAGTCTCGCCACACCCGGCCAGTCTACAAATCCAAGGATCAGGATAATGCTCCACAAACCCGGTTTAAAGATTGCCGCCGCAACGAGCACAAGAAGGATATAAGGAAATGACATCACCATATCCGTAAAACGCATCAGGAGCATATCCGCCACACCGCCAAAATATCCAGCGATCAGACCGAGTACCACTCCGATTACCGTGGAGATCACTGTTGCAAGGATTCCTACAAGCAGAGAAATTCTGATTGCGTATAAAAGTCTGCTGAACACATCCCTGCCGATCTGATCCGTTCCAAGGATAAATTCCTTACACGGTGCACCGCTGAAAGTTCCGACGATCGCATCCGGATCATAAGGCGCAACAACCGGCGCAAACAGAGCAGCCAGACCGACAACCACCAGTATCACAAGGCTGATCTTTGCAAGATGATGTGCACGGAAACGCCGCATCACAGTCTGCATGTATGTTTCATTTGCATTAACTTTTTTCTTTTTTCTCATATAAGTTCAACCTCTTTACTGAAGTTTTATCGTCGGATCTACCACCGCATATAAAATATCCGTCAGAAGATTGCCGAGCAGTACCACGATCGCCGAGAGCAGACAGACGCCCATGATGACCGGATAATCACGGTTTGTGATCGCACTCATTGTCATAAGTCCAAGACCCGGCCAGGAAAAGACCTGCTCCACGATGATCGATCCGCCAAACAGTACCGGTATCTCCATTCCAATGACTGTCACGATCGGAACTAAAGCGTTGCGCAGCGCATGTTTATTGATGACCAGGAAATGACCGATTCCCTTTGCCCGCGCTGTGCGCAGATAATCCTGCTGTAAAATTTCAAGCACCGCGCTGCGGATATATCGGATATTGGTTCCTGCCATGGAAACTGCAAGCACAATGACCGGCATAACCATGTGTACCGCCACGTCCGCCGCTCCCCCGGATGTTCCAAGTGTCGTCATTCCTCCGGAAGGCAGCCAGCCCAATTTTACCGTAAACAGATAAATAAGGAGCATGGCAAGGAAAAATCCCGGAATACTGCTGCCAAGGAACGATAATGTTACCACCGTATAATCGCCTTTCGAATACTGATGGATTGCGCTGTAGATCCCTGCCGGAACCGCAAGCAGGATGCTGACAAGCAGTGACACTCCCATCAGAAGCAGGGTCGGTCCAAGATGACTCGTGATCATAGCAGCAACCGGCTGGTAATTTTTAATGGAATATCCCATATTTCCATGCAGAAGCTGCCCCAGCCATACAAAATACTGTACATAAAATGGTTTGTCGAGCCCTAATGCTATCGCTTTTGCCTGTACAGCAGCCTCCGAGACGCGTGGTCCCTGCAGCATTTCAAGCGGACTCCCCGCCATGCACATAATCGCATAATCGATCACGGTAATGCCGAGCAAAACCGGAATTGCGATCAGGATACGTTTGATAATATATTTCGTCATAATATTCCTCATTCCTGGATGAAAAAATGTATGTTACGCAGTTTCTGTCCCCTCGTAATAAGGACACGCCACCAGATGATCCGGTTTTTCCGCCATCGGCAGAAGCATCGGCTCACTCACACTGCAGTCTTCTCTCGCATACGGGCATCTCGGATGAAACCTGCATCCCTTCGGCGGATGTACTGCAGAGGCAACCTCACCTGTCAAAACGGCTGACTTTTCTTCCCGCCGTCCCGGATCTGCAACCGGTGCTGCCTGTGTCAGTGCTTTTGTATACGGATGTACCGGATGCATAAATACCTCTCCGGCATCTGCAATCTCAACGATCTTTCCCAGATACATGACTGCGATCCGGTCACTGACATAACGGACTGCACCAAGCCCATGACCGACGAACAGACTCGTCAGTCCCAGTTCGTTCTGCAGCTCGCGGATCAGGTTTAATATCTGTGCCTGGATCGACACATCAAGCGCACTGACCGGTTCGTCACACACGATAAACTCCGGCTTTAAGGACAACGCTTTTGCAATTCCGATACGCTGTCTCTGACCACCTGAAAATTCATGCGGGTATTTTAGAAGTGCACTTTGAGGCAGACCAACCATATCCAGAAGCTGTTTTAAGTCTGTATCGATCGTTTTCTTATCGGATACACCATGATATAGCATCGGCTGTGCTAAAATATCATAAATATGTTTTCGTGGATTGAGTGAAGAATAGGAATCCTGAAAGATCATCTGAAGATTGGTTCCCGCCTGTTTTCGTGCCTTTTTTTCACCGCGTGTGAGAGATTTTCCACCTATTTTTTCCCCATGATAATAAATCGCACCGTCAGTCGGCGAGAGCAGTCCCACCAAAAGCTGGCCGATCGTGGACTTTCCACAGCCTGATTCTCCAACCAGTCCAAGGGTCTCGCCCTTTTTTATTGAAAAATCAATGCCGTCCACGGCCTGTATCTGACTGACGGTATGGGTAATGATACCGCCCTTGATATCATAATATTTTTTTAAATTCTCTACTCTGATCAGTTCTTTATCCATTCCTGTTTTAACTCCTGTCAGCCTTATGGCAGCGCACGAAATGATCCTTTTCTATCTCCCTCATCTCCTGCTTCTTTTCACAGCCTTCCCCGGCAAATGCACAGCGGTCCGCAAATCTGCATCCCGTAATCTGGTCATAATTTTCCGGTACGATTCCCGGAATCGATGCAAGCGTCCTTCCGCTCTCATCGTAAATGCCCGGAACCGTATCAAGCAGTGCTTTCGTATACGGATGTGCCGGATGATAAAAAAGATCCTTCACAGATGCCATCTCGATGATCTGTCCCGCATACATGACAAACACACGGTCCGCCATCTGCGCCACAAGTCCGATATCGTGTGTGATCAGGATCACAGACATCCCAATCTCTTTTTGCAGACCCCGTATCAATTCCATGATCTGCGCCTGGATCGTCACGTCAAGTGCCGTCGTCGGCTCATCTGCGATCAAAAGTTTTGGATTACAGCAAAGTGCCATCGCGATCATCACTCGCTGACGCATTCCGCCGGAAAGCATATGCGGATATTTTTTCATTGCAGCACGCGCATCCGGCATACCGACTTTCTCTAAGATCGTGACCGCACGCTCTCCTGCTTCTTTTTTTGACAGATGCATATGAATCCGGATGCTCTCCGTGATCTGGCTTCCGATCGTAAACACCGGGTTTAACGATGTTAAAGGATCCTGAAAAATCATCGTCATCTGATTTCCGCGGATCGTATCTAACTGTTTTTCATCCATATCCAGCAGATTTTTGTTTGCAAAGAGGACAGAGCCGTCAACGACAGCTCCGCCCCTTCCTAATAATCCCATAATAGACAGTGATGTCACACTCTTGCCACAGCCGGACTCACCAACGATACAAACCGTCTCTCCTTCTGCGACATCAAAACTGACATGATCCACACTGATTTTTTTCCCAAAATCCCCGGTAAACTCTGTGGTCAGATCATTTACCTGTAATAATTTTGACATTGATTTTCCCGTTCCTTATTTCGTAATTTCCCACTGTTCCACATTGTTAAAGAAACCGTACACACTTGGTGTGGCATTTGAAAGACGTTTGTTGACAGCAGCCTGTGCGCTGACAATATAAGCAGAGAACATCGGAACATCTTCCTGTACCTTCTGATCCACAACGGAGTAAAGCCCTTTGATCTCATCCATATCACTTGTTGTCTGTGTCTTTGCAAGTGCTTCATTGACGCTGTCATCCCCGTATCCGGTCCAGCTGTCCTCGCCGCCTAACAGCCATGCCACATCCGGATATGGATCAACCGGTGCATAGGTGTACTGTACTGCTAAAATATCATAGTCATTGGTGCCTGCGACGGACATCAGTGTTGCAAAATCTACAGTCTGCACTTCCACTTTAATGCCGACTGCAGCCCACTGTGCCACAAATACATTCGCAGCATTTACAAATGCACTGTCACCAGAGTTCACATAAAAGCGTAAGGTCTGTGATCCGTCCCATCCGGCTTCCGCTAACAGTTCTTTTGCTTTCTCTACATCCTGCTCTACCGGAACGATACTGTCATCATAGAAAGGACTTGCAGAAGACAGAAATCCATCTGCAACTTCCCCTTTTCCTTTTAAAAGCTGTTCTAATACCATCTTACGGTCGATTGCATATAACATTGCCTGACGCACACGCACATCCGGAACATTTTTTGTCTGGATAAATACGGACTGGTTGGTCACCGGTTCTCCGTATACAACATTTACATTGGAAAGTGCCTCAACACTATCATAATCTTCCTCCGGGATGACACTCATTGTCGGCTGTGTAATATCAATCTCGCCGGACTGTAATCCTGCATAAAGCTGGCTGCCGCTCACGATCTTGATATTGAGTTTTGCGATCTTCGGTGCACCTTTCCAATAATTTTCATTTGCTTTATAAGAAATATAATGGTCGACATCGAAATCTGTTACCATATATGGTCCGCTGACGACATCCGGGTGATTGAACCATTCTGCAGTCTTTAACTCTTCTTCCGTGTACTGCTCGATCACATGTTTTGGAAGTGTCATCAGATAACGCGCATAAGAATTCTCAAATGTGGTCAGAGACATCTCCTCTTTTGTGGTGAACTGTACGGTCGCATCATCGATCGCTTTGATACCATCAATGCTCTCTGCTCCCTCCTCGGTAAAGCCGTCATCGCCCACACCCTCAAATACATAATACATCATGGAAGTATTGCCAATGACTGGCGATGTCAGGCGCAGTGCCGTGTATACGACATCATCCGCCGTGATCTTCTCGCCATCCGACCAGGATGCTTTCTCATCGATATGCACGATAAAATTTTTGTTATCTTCCGTCGTAACAGAATCCGCGATTTCTCCCTCAAATTCCAGATTCGAATTTAATTCTACCAGTGGAAGAAACATCAGGCTGGTCGCATATTTATTGGTCTCTCCGCCATCCATCAAAAGCGGATTTAACGTTCCAAGTGTATTGGTCACACCGATATTTACAATATCATCCGAAACCTCTGCTGTCTCTGTTGCCGCCGCATTTTCCCCCTGCGGCTGACTGCCTGTATTGCCGCCGGAAGTTCCACATCCAACAGCCGTAACTCCCATCGCAGCTGCGAGCACCAGTGCTGACAGGACCTTTTTCCATCTTCTTTCTTTTCTCATAATTTCCTCACTTTCTGCGAAAAACTCCCGTATGCCCGCTTTTAGCATATAAAATAGTACTTTTCGCATATTATTTCTAGTAATCCACTAGGAATTAGGTAAATTATATTTTCTATGTTTTAAATTGTCAATCCTTTTTTGTTGAAAGATTGACAAAAAATTCATGGCTGATTATAGTATTGCTTAGAATAAAGAAAAGAGGCAATACACATGAAGAATCTGCTAATTTACCAATCCACCGAATATGACTGCGGTCCGACCACACTGACAAATGCCATCCGCTATCTCTTTGACCGCGAAGAAATTTACCCGGATATCGTCAAATATATTATGCTCTATTGTCTTGATTCTTATAATGAAGCAGGCGAAGTTGGAAAACGCGGTACATCCGCATCTGCCATGATGTTTTTGAGTAACTGGCTCACACAGTTCGGACAGGTAAAAAACTTCCCGATTTCCTGCAATTTTCTCGCTAAGGACGAGGTTGTACTCTCTGAAAACAGCCGCATTGTCGGTGCCTTACAGCAGGGCGGTGCTGTTTTGCTGCGTGTTTACCTGGAAGTTCCTCATTATATTCTCCTGACCGGTATTTCGGGCAGTGATATCTATGTGTTTGATCCTTATTATGAAGAACCGGATGATCCGGAACTCGACAAAGAATTCTTTGAGGAAGGCATCACCTTTATCACAGATCAGCCCAAACGCGCCAACCGCCTGATCTCCATCACACGGCTTTCCTGCACCGGTGTCGGTTTTTATGAAATGGGACCATATGAGGAACGAGAGGCAGTGATCCTGTTCAACACAAACACCAGAAAAACACCGGAAAACAGTATTGAATATATCATATAATAGTATCTAATATCAAAAGACCTTTCTGGATCTCATCTTCACCCAGTCTTCCATAGCCAAGTAAAAGAATCGGTTTATGTGGTACAGTTCCGGCAAAATTGTTTTTTTCACTTTCTATGGAAGCATTTTTATTTCTCACAGTTTCATTACAGCTCTGCTCCGATTTCCGTACAACATATTCACTTATTCCATAGATACGGATTCCTTGTTTTTCCGCCAGATCACATATCTCTGTTTCTTTTTTTTCAGTGTTTACCTGTACTAAAACATGCAGTCCTGCATGATCTCCGTAAATTTTTTCTACCCAGCTTCTCTTTTTTAACTCTGCAAGCAGGAAATCATGTTTTGCACGGTAGATCCCCCTCATCTTATTCAAATGACGTTCAAAATGTCCCTCTTCAATAAAGGCACGCAGTATCTCCTGCTGAATTTTGGGAACGGTCGTAGAATAAAATCCACATTTTTCATGATAACGTTTTAACAATTCCGGTGGAAGCACCATATAACTGATTCGAAGTGACGGCGCAATGCTCTTAGAAAAAGTTCCAATATAAATCACTTTTTCAAAATGATCCACGCTTTGCAGCGACGGGATCGGCTTTCCACGGTAACGGTACTCACTGTCGTGATCGTCCTCGATCAGATAGCGTTCCTCTTTCTCCAATGCCCATTTCAACAATTCCAGCCTTTGTTTTAACGGCATGACCGTTCCAAGAGGGAACTGATGGGAAGGCATGATATAGACAACATCCGGATCATAATTTCTGACCTTTTGTGGATCTATTCCATCTTCTTCCACCGAAACAAGCGTCATCTGATATCCCATATTTAAAAATGTATGATATGCCTGCAAATAAGTTGGATTTTCCATGAGAACCCGCTTATTTCTTCCTAAAATCTGTGTCAGTAAAATCTCAAGATATTCATTTCCTGCTCCGATGATCAGCTGATCTGGCTGACAGTTCACACCTCGCGCCTGATGCAGATATGCTGCAATCGCCTTTCGAAGCCCATAGTCCCCCTGTCCATCCCCGGATAACAGCAATTCTTCCCTGTCATCTAACAGTGCATTTTTATTTAATTTTCTCCACACATTATATGGGAAATGCATGGTATCGATTGCATATGGGGAAAAATCAATAACATGGCTGCAAGCTGTCTCTTCCTGCTCTTTTTTTCCAAATGTAAATGTATGTTTGAAATCTTTTTCTATATGCCCAAACTCATACAGCTCTGTAATATCACACACAAAAAACCCCCTGCAAGGTTCTGCTTTGATGTATCCCTCTGCAAGGAGCTGTTCATATGCCATTTCGACGGTACTTCTGCTTACCGACAAATGCTTTGCCAAAAGTCTTGTCGACGGAAGCTTTTCCCCAACAGGAATTTTTCCCTCAATGACATCCCGTTTGATATATTCGTATATTTTTTCATAGAGGGGAGCTTTCGCTCCCCCCTGTAAATCAATCATTATTTCAATCATAATAATTTTGCCTATTTGCTGTTTTTGATCTCTGCCACGATCTTTTCTTTTAAATCATATGCACGGTCTTTCATCTTTTTCGATGCAGAAGGTGTAGCCTGGATTCTTGAAATACACTTAGAAGCCACATCATATTTTTTGAAATGATATGCCATTGCCGCAAGAAGATAATCTACGGTACACTGATCCATTCCACACATTGGAAACATCTCTGTAGACATTGCTTTCATAAATCCCTCATATGCCTGCTGGTAAAATGCCTCTTCCTGCTCTTTTGCCTCTTTTTTCTTCTTTAAGGTCTCCGGATCTGTTCCTTTTAACTCCTCTGCCTTCCCACGATACAGCCAGGAAAGTTTTAAACATGAATAGGCCTTCTCACTGGTCTTTCCTTTTTTGACGATCGTATTGAAAAGTGCAAGCTTATAACGCTCGATTGCCTGATCATAGTCTAAGACGGCAGGTTCATCGGAACCTGTTGGTTTGAAATTGGCACAAACCTGTTCCTTGATCAGTTTGATCTGTCCTGATGTCACATGCTCGAAATAACGGTTCATCGCTGTATATCCGCAATACGGGCAGGATGCCACATCATATTTTAAAGTGTCAATGTATTCGAAACGCGGACGCAGATCCAGATCCGGCTCTAAACGTTTGATTCGTCCGTTCTTGATCATTTTTGTCTTAAATACCTTGTCACAGACAGTACAACGGATTGCCTTGTCTAACAGAAAACTGTCCTCTGTCGGAGCAGCCTCTGTTTTTCCACCATCAGCGGATGCTGCCGGCTTTTTTTCATCCTCAAACAGATCCGTTGTGTTATCTGCTTTAATACCAAATTTTTCCAATCCTGCAAATAAATTCATTTGTATTTCATATCCTTTCCTGTTACGCCCGTTTCAGGGCAAAAATGCAAATCATTACAATGCTATGCATTAGGCAGTTTAAATGAGCTCTTAAGTGAAACGATCCGGTTAAATACCAGATGATCTGCGGTCGAATCTTTCGCATCCACACAGAAAAATCCCTGTCTTACGAACTGGAAACTGTCATATGCTTTTGCATCTTTTAAATTTTCCTCAACAACACAGTTTTTTAAAACAGTGAGGGAATTTGGATTCAGATTCAGACTTCCGTCCTCATTATACACTCCTTTTTCCTCATCTACAATGTTTTCATAGAGACGAATTTCAGCCGGAACTGCCTGTGCTGCAGATACCCACTGGATGGTTCCTTTTACTTTTCGTCCGTCCGGGCTGTTTCCACCTTTAGATGCCGGATCATAAGTACAGTGGATCTCCGTCACCACGCCATTTTCATCTTTTACGAAACTGTTGCAGGTCACAAAGTATGCGTTCATCAGACGTACTTCGTTGCCCGGAAACATACGGAAATATTTCTTTGGCGGCTCTTCCATAAAGTCTTCACGGTCAATATAAAGTTCGCGTGAAAATGGAACTTTACGCACACCAAGTTCCTCATTTTCAAGGTTATTGACTACCTCAAGATACTCTGTCTCTCCCTGCGGATAGTTGTCGATCACAACTTTGACCGGATCTAAGATCGCCATCATACGGGGACGTTTCATCTTTAAATCTTCACGGATACAGTACTCTAACATGGCATAATCCACAGAGCTGTTTGCCTTGGAAATACCGCAGAGTTCCACAAACATTTTTAAGGATTCCGGTGTAAATCCTCTTCTGCGGAGTGCCGCAATCGATACAAGGCGTGGATCATCCCATCCGTCTACGATACCTTCCTCCACAAGACGCTTGATATATCTTTTTCCTGTCACTACGTTTGTTAAATATAATTTTGCAAACTCGATCTGTCTCGGCGGCATCTCATCCTTATCCGGAATCATATCTTTGCCAACCTCATCGATCACCCAGTTGTACAGCGGTCTGTGATCCTCAAACTCGAGTGTACAGATCGAATGGGTAATTCCCTCAATGGCATCCTCTAATGGATGTGCAAAATCGTACATCGGATAAATGCACCATTTGTCTCCGGTTCTGTGGTGTGTCATATGCGCCACACGGTAAATAACCGGATCTCTCATATTGATGTTTGAAGATGTCATATCGATTCTTGCGCGGAGCACTTTCTCTCCGTCGGCAAATTTACCGTTTTTCATATCTTCAAATAAAGCAAGATTCTCTTCCACACTTCTGCTGCCCGCAGGATCTTCTTTTCCCGGTTCTGTCAGTGTACCGCGGTACTCACGGATCTCATCTGCACTCAGATCAGAAACGTATGCTTTTCCTTTTTTGATCAGCTTTACTGCTGCTTCATACATCTGATCAAAATAGTCAGACGCGAAGAACAGTCTGTCCTCCCAGTCAGCACCAAGCCATTTGATATCCTCTTTGATTGCCTCAACAAACTCTGTCTTCTCTTTTGTCGGGTTCGTATCATCAAATCTTAAATTGAATTTTCCATTATATTTCTGCGCAAGACCTGAATTTAAAAGTATGGACTTGGCATGTCCGATATGAAGATATCCGTTTGGCTCCGGTGGAAATCTTGTATGGACGGTTTTGCAATGTCCTTCCTCTATATCCTGATCAATAAACTGTTCGATAAAATTCTTTGAGACATTCTCGTTTTCCATGATGTCTGTCCTCCTCTTAAATAAAGCAACTCATGCTATATCATACATGATACACCGTCTGGGTGCAAGTATAATATAGCATGAATTAGCGGTTTTGGGTAAGAAAATATTTTTTCGTTCGATTTGTTCCCCTGATATAAACTTTTCTGTATCATTTATTTATTTTCCAATAACCTTTTCTGTCTGATCCCACTCGTTCTATCACATTTTTTTCCTTCAATGACTTCAACCGCACCGCTATTGTTTTTCTGCTTATCTTTAATTTTTCTGCAAGTTGAGGCATGGTATAATTTGCATTCTCTAATAGCAATGCAAGAACCTCCTGCTCTTTTTCAGTCACCTTTTCAGTCACCTTTTCAGTCACCTTTTCAGTCACCTTTTTAACGTTGTCTGGTCCAACTTGCAAATCAGCAACGGATTCCATCGGTATCACTATTTGAAAAATATTGTCTTCCAAAAAAATGGGGGTTCCACCAGAGTATAATTTCGTATATTTATTCGTATTTCTCATCCCAGAGCCCAATTCATCCGCATATCCAATTTCCCGGAACACTTTCGAAATCGGCGGGTTCTTTGGAAATGGCTCAAACTGATTCAATTTCAGTTCTCCATGACCATGTGGAAGATTACTGTTTTTCGTATAGATTCGGTTACTTTCAATCACAAATTGTGCCGTATATGCATTGGAATAATCCCGATGTGCCAGAATATTTGATATAATTTCACGCAAAATCTTATCTCTAGCACTCACGCTCTGATCTCCATCCAACACAAAAGTATCATTCAAATGTTTTTTTCCAAAATCCATCAATCTGCGGTAGCTATCTATTAAATTCGTGATAATAACTTCGCGGTCATCATAGCGGTCCAGATTTTTCACACGATAAATAGCGTCTGTCTTATATTGTGGCAACACAGACATAATCGTATTATCTTTTCCAAATAATAGAATCGCAGCAAGTGTTATTCCTTCCTTTCCCGTATCCGGGTCAGTCAGAATAAGTCCTGTGCTTCTAAGTATTTCTTTCTCATCCATATTTGCCCATGGGTGATTGTCTACTCTTGAAAGTGCCATCTGCTTCGCTCTTCGGATCACGTCAAGATCAAGATACTCCAGTCCAAGTCTTGGATAAACTTTATTCACAAAATAAGTGCTCTGCTTTCTCGCATACATCTTATACACTAATTCTGCATTGTCTGTTATATCAATATCACCTTCATGTGTTCTATCCCAGATTCTGCCATTCAAACGTCTAAGCTGTGTTCCCTCAGGCACCCAGATATAGACAAGTATCTTTCCATCTATCTCAAAAACCTCTGGTGTAAGATACATCGGTGGATTCAGCTTATTTGCATTATTAATAGATGTCGTAAAATCTTTGAGTATCTTATCTACTTTTTGGAAATTAACACCCCGAATCTCTTTTGTCTTATCAACTACACCAAGAACAATATGTCCTCCATTGCGGTTATTAAACGAACAGACCGATTGATACACATCCTTTGTCAGATCATTTTCTGACTGTTTGAATTCCACATCTATTTTTTCGCCGGACTGAATTATCTTTTTCAACTCGTCTGCTGTCATACGCATACCACCTTTCCAAGACAAAATCCATTACACTGACTTTCCTTAAATCATTTAGCTAATAGTATCATAACTTCTCCTAATATATCTGATATCTCTACATAGTCTATATCATTCAATTTCACTATGTTTTTGTTACCATTCTATTATTCATGCTCTTCTACTTTTTCAATAATATACTCTATTTTCTCAATTCTTTCTTCTGCTATCTGTACTCTTTTCTTCTCAACTTCATTTTTATCTGTAATCCTTATAAAATAATACTTTCCTCTTTTTACTGGTTCAAATAATGTTTTATATGTTTCTTTTTGTGTTATAACTATATACTTTACATTCCGTACTTTTTCAGCCTTAATATTTGCCAAAACTTGAAGAATAATGCAACTAATAACTACAAAATAAATATCTCTATCATACTGTTTGTTATATAAATTTTTTAAGATTGCTAAACCTTGCATTGAAATTACAAAGTAAACCACTATTCCAAAAAACATATTGACGACATATTTCTTTTTTTGTTTTTTTGTTTTTTTGTTTTTAATTTTACAATTAAACTTATACCAAAACTATATATTAATCCAATGACACTTAAAGCAAAAAAATATTCATTTATTATAATATTAGACCACGTCGATTTTCCAAATGCTACAATTAAAAATATAACCAATACCTGTGCTACAATAGTTCCTACTAATTCGTATTCCATCAAAAAAAATGATTCTTCAAAATTATGATATTCATTTATAAAAATTTTTGTTTTCATATATGGAATAAATTTGTAAATAAAAAAACCATAAATTGCAATAGCAATTGGCCAAAACACTTCTAACATTTTCATAATGTTTTCAATTTTCATTATCTTCCCCCACTCGTCAATTATGTTTCCCCTATTCTCGAACACGAACGCACGTTCTATTTATAAAATATCATACTCCAGTTCTCATATCAAGAACATTTTTACATTTTCCATTTAAACATCAGAAACAATGAAATCTTCGTAGAAAGTTACATAAACTACACCGTTATTCACACCAGTCTGCAAAAAAGGGCAAAAATCAGAGCCAGCCTTCCGACTGACTCTGCTCCACTCTAATCATATTATAATTTACTCTGATAATTCTCTAACTGGCGGAAAATACCAACTATATTTACAACATCTATCCTTAATTCTCATTCATCTTCGCCAGCTTCGCTGCCTGGTCTGCTGCGATACATGCGTCAATGATCTCCTGGATATCTCCGTTCATGATCTTATCGAGTTTGTACAGTGTAAGATTGATTCTGTGATCCGTCACACGTCCCTGTGGGAAGTTGTAGGTACGGATCTTCTCAGAACGGTCTCCTGTTCCGACCTGACTCTTACGAAGCTCTGCTTCCGCATCGTGGGCTTTCTGCTGCTCTAAGTCGTATAATTTGGTACGCAGCAGGGCGAACGCTTTTGCCTTATTCTGGATCTGTGATTTTTCCGTCTGGCTGTAGATCACGATTCCGGTCGGGATATGTGTCAGACGCACGGCAGAGTCTGTCGTATTGACACACTGGCCACCGGCACCGGATGCACGGCAGACATCGATACGGATATCTTTGTCATCGATCTGCACATCCACTTCCTCAGCCTCCGGCATCACTGCAACTGTGATAGTGGAAGTATGGATACGTCCGCCGGACTCTGTCTCCGGGACACGCTGTACACGGTGTACACCGGACTCATATTTCATAACGGAGTAGGCTCCCTGTCCGCTCAGCATAAAAGTAACACTCTTCATACCGCCGATGCCGGTTTCATCTGCTTCCATGATCTCCGTCTTCCAGTTTCTGCTTTCTGCATAATGCAGATACATACGATAAATTTCAGCCGCAAATAAAGCAGCCTCGTCACCGCCGGCACCCGCACGGATCTCAACGATAACGTTCTTGTCATCGTTCGGGTCTTTCGGAAGTAATAAGATCTTTAACTCTTTTTCCAACTCTTCCACTCTTGCCTTAGAATCGTTTAACTCTTCTTTCGCAAGCTCGCGCATCTCCTCATCAGACTCTTCCTCAAGCAAAGCAAGGGAATCCTCGATGTTCTGTTTGCACTGTTTATATTCCTTATATGCATTTACGATCGGAGTCAGGTCACTCTGCTCTTTCATCAGCTTACGGAAACGCACCGGATCATTCGCCACATCCGGCTCACTTAATTCACTCATTAATTCCTCAAAACGGATCAGTAAATCCTCTAATTTATCAAACATATATCCTCCATTCCTGTCACAACACGATCATTGTGTGCCAAATCTTTGATAACCGTCACATTTTTAAATCCAGCTTCTTTTAAAAGCCCGGACACTGCTTCGCCCTGATCGTAACCGATCTCAAACAAAATGTGTCCTCCCGGTTTCAGATATGCCTTACATTCTTTGATAATCTTTCTATAAAAATATAAACCGTCCTCTTTGCCGTCTAAAGCCTCCATCGGTTCAAACTCCTGCACCTCCGGCATGAGTTTTACCACTTCCCCGGTTCTTATATAAGGCGGGTTTGAAACGATCACATCATATGTCCCTGTCACATTGTCAAACAGATCACTGCGCTCAAACGTGACCGAAACCTGGTTCAGCTTCGCATTTTCTTTTGCCACAAGAAGTGCCTGTTTGGAAATATCCGTCGCTGTCCCTTCCACCTCCGGTACATTATGCACAATACTGACAATAATACAGCCGGAACCGGTGCACATATCAAGTACTTTCATTCCCGGTTTTACGACTTTTAATGCTTCTTCCACCAGAGTCTCCGTATCCTGTCTCGGAATCAGCACATTGGAATTGACCTTAAATTTCAATCCCATAAACTCTGCTTCACCGACAATATATTGTAACGGCACATGTTCTGCACGTTTGCGCAATGCAATCTCATATTCACTTAACTGTTCCTCAGCGACCTCATCCTCCATATGCAGATAATAAAAGCTGCGGTCGATCTTGCAGACCATCTCCAAAAGCAGCCATGCATCAATTTTTGCATCTGCCACATCTGCCATATTTAAAACCTTTTCGCCGAGATTAATTGCTTCCCGATATGTCATGTTCTCTACTGTCCTCTTGTCTTATTTCTTCCACATAAGTCTTCCAGTCAAACACAGCTTCCACAGATGCAATCCCCACCTCGATCATGTCATCCTCCGGCTCCTTCGTCGTGATATGCTGCAGCAGAAGTCCCGGTTTACTGAGCAGATTAATAAGCGCATTATCGCTGCGTCCTGCAAGTCTTATAAATTCAAAAGACACACCCGCGATCACCGGGATCAGCACAAGACGAAGTACCAGTCTTAACACTCTTGAATCCACATGGATGAACATAAAAAAGAAAATACTGATGATCATAACGATCAGCAGGAAACTGGTTCCACAACGCTTATGTAATCTGGAACTCTTTCTCACGTTCTCCACCGTAAGATCCATCCCATGTTCAATACAGTTAATGCACTTATGCTCCGCACCATGATACATGTAAACCCGTTTAATATCAGGCATCAGCGAAATCGCTGCCACATACCCGATAAAAATTGCCAGACGGATCAGCCCCTCTAAAACAGCGATCAGCATATAGGAATCTGTAAACTTCTGAAAAAATACAGATATATAATATGGAAGAATCATAAATATCGCGACAGCAAGAACAATGGAAAATGCAACCGTACCACCCATCATCAGGCTGTCCTGTCTTTTCTGCTGCTCTTCTGTCAATACTTTTTTCTCACGCTGTTTCTTTGTCTTTTCTTTCTGGTCCGTTTCTTCTTCCTCAAAAAAAGAAGCGGAAAACGTCAACGTTGCAACACCCAGGTACAACGACTCTATAAAACTGAACACACCGCGTAAGACCGGCATGTTTCTGATTTTCTTATTTTTTATAATACCTTTATATTCGGAAACCTCAAGTGCAATTTCCCCATCTGGCTTTCTGACAGCTACGGCGTATTTTTCCTGATTTTTCATCATCACACCTTCCATGACTGCCTGTCCGCCAATCCCGGAATATCTCATGTTAATCTCCATTCTTATGTGTGAAAAAGAAGATTTTCACACTGTTTTCCATTCCTGTCGGTCTTCACGAAATTAACGAATAAAATCATCCGACGCTCTAAAAAAAGGTTGAGATTAAATAAACCTCAACCTTATCTTTAACCATGTTCACTTGCGTACTATTTGTTAATGCCGTACTTCTTGTTGAACTTATCGATACGTCCGTCAGTTCTTGCAGATTTCTGCTGTCCTGTGTAGAACGGATGGCATTTGGAACAAATTTCTACGTGGATATCCTCTTTTGTAGAACCTGTTACGAATGTGTTACCGCAGTTACATGTAACTGTTGCCTGATAATAATCTGGATGGATTCCTTCTCTCATGATTTTCACCTCTTTATGTTCTTATCGTTATTTAGTTTCGCCTGTTCAATCCTTTTATACCCGTATGCCCGATCCGCATATGGTACTTACTCCAAAGGAAAGTCCCGATAAACAGCTTAATCAGTGTAACATATGATTTCAAAAAAATCAAGATATTTTTAAATAATTCTGTTCTTTTTTACCATATTAATATATTCGCGATTATTTTTGGTGCGTGCAAACATATTCAAAATATTCTCCACGGCATCATCTTTGCGCATTCCATTGATTGCTTTTCGCATGATGTCAACTGCTTCCTGTTCTTCGGAATCAAGCAGCAGATCTTCTCTTCTGGTTCCCGATTTCACGATATCGATTGCCGGAAATACACGCTTTTCCGAAAGTTTTCTGTCGAGCACGAGTTCCATGTTACCGGTTCCCTTAAATTCCTCAAATACAACATCATCCATCTTGCTTCCGGTATCAACCAGCGCTGTCGCAAGGATTGTAAGGCTTCCTCCCTCACGCATGTTTCTCGCTGCACCAAAGAATCTTTTTGGCATATGGAGTGCCGCCGGATCAAGACCTCCGGATAAGGTACGTCCACTTGGTGGAACCGTAAGGTTATATGCCCTTGCAAGCCTTGTGATACTGTCAAGAAGGATCATGACATCTTTGCCGTGTTCTACCAGACGTTTTGCACGTCCAAGTACCATTTCCGATACACGTTTATGATGTTCCGGAAGTTCATCAAATGTAGAATAAATAACTTCTACATTATCACCTTCAATCGCTTCCTTGATATCTGTAACCTCCTCCGGTCTCTCATCGATCAGAAGGATGATCAGGTGCATATTCGGATTTCCTGATGTTACTGATTTGGCGATTTCTTTTAAAAGTGTTGTTTTTCCTGCCTTAGGCTGGGAAACGATCATACCACGCTGTCCCTTACCGATTGGGGAAACAAGATCTACAATACGCATCGCAACACTGCATCCCGGGCGTTCTAAACGTATCCTCTCATTCGGAAAAATCGGTGTCAGATCTTCAAAACTTTTTCTCTTCTGGGCTACACTCGGGTGATAGCCGTTAATTGTAGTCACATATAAAAGTGCCGAAAACTTTTCCTGCTGTGTCTTGATTCTTGTATTACCACAGACAATATCTCCCGTTTTTAAATTAAACTTTCGGATCTGTGATGGTGAAACATACACATCATGCTCACCCGGAAGATAATTCTCACAGCGGATAAATCCGTATCCATCCGGCATAACCTCTAAAATACCATTTGCCGTAATTCCACTGTCAAGACTCATCATGGTATCATCTGCCGCTGCAGATGCCGTCTGATTTTCCTGTGTTTCTACCGGCTCTTCTGCCTTTTCTTTTGTCTGACGATCTGCATCTGTTCCGCGTTCCCTTGGTACATATTCCGTCCTTTTTCTGGAATATTCTTTCGGCTGTGCATGATCTTTCGAACGCTCTGTGCCCTCTTTTGCTTTCACACGCTCCCCGCGCTCTTCCTGCGTCTGCATACTCTCCGTCTCTTTTTGTTTGCGTGCATCTTCTTCAAGCATACGATTGACCAAATCGCTCTTCTTCATGGAAGAAATATTCTTCAGTCCCCGTGCCTTTGCCAGATCACGCAAAACGACTAATGATAAACTCTCATATTTTTCTCTCATTCATAAACTCCTTACTTTTTTCACCTGTTGGAATCGTCTGCGGAAATGATGTCTGATGTGACAATTGAATTTTTCGATGTGGCTATTATACTACATCTTTTTCTAAATAGGAAGTCCTAATTCTTGATTTTTCTCCCTAATCGCAAAAAAGCAGATACTACGAAAATGTTCAAATCCCTGTTCCTGCATATAATAATATACACTGTAATAACCGGAAACAGTAAAATCTGCCTTTAATGCCCAGAAACTCATCGATCAATTTCGGCGTGTCTGTAAAACCGGCTTTGTCAAATACCTCTTTATTGTAGATTAATCCATTTACACAGGCAGATGACATCAGAATGAAAACTGCAAGAAATAAAGCCCTGTATCCGTATTTCATTCTATTTTTTTCTTTTCATTTTGCATAACTGCACGAAAAATGCCTGATACCGCAGCAAAAAGTACCCCTGCCACCGGCCAGATGATCCATGTAAAATCCCAACGCATTGTCCAGAAACTCCATCCCAGATAAATTGCAGTGGCAATACACCAGTAAGCTCCGCTAAATGCATCTAACTTCTTTTTCAGTTTCTTTTCTGAAATAGTATAATCTCCCTCCTGCAAAAGAATATCATAACTTCCTTTTATCATACCGACACGGATTATCATATACACGCCACATGCTACCAGAATTAAAAGCAGCGATACAAAGCTGGTACATACAACATCCGGCGCATCCATACAGGCTGCCACCAAAAGCGGGATTGCCGCAACGATGCAGAGCACCACGCCAACGGCGATTCCTCCGGTAAAGGTTCCCTCATAATTTTTTAATTTTTCCTTTGCAAGCCCTTCTACCCCATAGGCGGTTTCAAAACATTCGTTTTCCAGAAACTCGAATCTTTTTGTCTGCATACCGCAGAAAATAAATGTAAATACCGCTGCAGCCACAAATCCAAACAGGCATACCAGTCCAACCGATACAGCCACACCCTCGGAAATATTTCCAATCTGCGTCTCCGATAATCCTGCCAAAAATATCAGAACTGACGGACTGACGATGCAGGCTGCAACTGCAGCCGCGATCTTCGGTGCATTTTTCTTCCGGATTTCCATAAAATCATTTGCCTCTTCCATTGAAACCTTTTTTAACGGAAAATCTTTGTTGGAAGGTTCCACTCCCTCAATGAGCTGCGGTGTCTCACATTCATCTTTTAAAAGGTAGTCTGTACTCACCCCCAAAATCTCTGACAGCTGGATCACCCTCTGAAGATCCGGTATTGACTGGGCACTCTCCCATTTTGACACCGCCTGTCTGGAGACGGAAAGTTTCTCTGCCAGTTCTTCCTGCGACCATCCGTTCTTTTTTCGCTCTTCCATAATTTTTTCAGCTAAAATCATAACTCATCCTCTTTTCTTTTTCAATGATGTGATCTTTGTTACGCCTCCATCATACCCATTTTGACCGGTTGCAGGCTACCAAATGTGCCTGTCAATCTGTCAACTGATGGTTGCAATTCCCGCAATTTAGGCATTTTCCTGTATTTTTTGATTCAGGAACTTTTTATCACTCTCACAAACGACCGCCCACTGCAAATTTAGAAAAGCTCTTTGTTGTAAAGTTCACTGTCTGTTTCTTAGAATCATAATAAGATTTTGAAATCTTTTTGACATTTCCTTTTTTGCTGATGGTGTATGCAAAAAGATCTTTCTTTTTTTCTTTCTTAGAAATCTTATAATGGATCTTTACGGTAACCTTTCCCTTTTTCAATTTTCCTAACGTTTTTTTCTTTGCACCTGTAACCGAAATTTCATACATTGGACGTTTTTTGACAATTTTACCTGCCTTTGAAGAAAGAATGCGTTTATCTAATTTCTTAACATGAAAATACACATCTGAATTCATCTGTTTTTTTATTTCTTTTAAGGCATTGCGGTCCATGATAACTGCAACATTTCCAAATTCCAATTGCAGTGCTTTTGCCTCTTTTTTGATAAGGTAATTAATCGTTGATTTATCAAGTTTTAAAACCTGTTTTTTCCCTTTCCTGGATTTACATTTTATTGTGACGGTCTTATTCTTTATTGTTTTATCTGTCTTGCTTTCAAGTTCTGGCACAGGTGTTACATTTGGAACCACTTCTGTTTCTCCCGGATTCGGCTTCTCTGGTGCCGGTTTTTCTGGTGTTGGTTTCTCCGGTGCCGGTTTCTCCGGGGTCGGTTCTTCTGGTGCCGGTTTCTCCGGGGTTGGTTCTTCTGGTGTCGGTTTTTCCGGGGGAATCAATGTCCCTCCCCCAGTTTGTGACTTCTTTTCTTTCACAGTAACCTGACAGGCAGCTTTACTCCCCGCATAGTTTGCATTACCGTTATATCTGGCAGTAAATAGATACGTCTTTGTCTTGTTCGGAAGCGATACCGTCCACTGATCATTTTCCTTCTTAACCAGTGTAATGCTGGAATCATTGCAAGTAATATCCACCGGTTCATCTGCGCTGATTCCCTGTTTTAAAACTTTAAGTATTACGCTGCCAGCACCCTCTGATCCTGCGGGCGTTGCAAGAAGCTTTAGTTCTGTAACAGCCTTTGTAATTTCCAAAGATGCCTGCCCATAACAGGATTTTGCAGAATCAGAAGATGCTTCAAAATAAATTGTATATTTGCCTGCGTCTGTATAAGCCGGAAGTTCTTCTATTGTATAAGGTCCGTCCTCCTTCATACTGTATCGAAGATTCACACCCTCCCCTGGTCTAATGTCAAATGTATGCCTGTTTGAATCATACGGCACTGTAACCGGTCTTGTCGTACACTCTGCTATCTCCTGATAATAATAAACAATGTCCATGCTGTCTTCCGTGATCGTTATCTTATCCTGATCCACACTGTTTCCCACACAGGCATAACCGGATAACTCAGGATTTCTTAAGGCATATGTAGAATTGCGTGGTGCATGGACAATAGATGTTTTTGTAGCAGGAAGATCTGTTTCCGTTCCGTCTTCCATCTTTAACCGGTAATGAATGTTTACGGTACTCCATGCCTGGTCAGCTGTTTTATCTGTAGCTAAGACTTCCTGCGTATCCATGTCCACGATTTTTCCATCCAGTCTGTCACCGTTTGTCAGACCATACACATCATTAAGTACAATGGAAAGAGACTCTCTTGCAGCATCCGGGTTATATGAATTTGTAAGGGCAGGAATGGTAAATTCTTGTTCTTCACTATATTTTACAGTTATGCCATCTGCACCAATAATGCGAAAACTCATCTTAAGATGTTGTTCTTTATTTACCATATTTTGCACTACCGTGCGAAATTCTAAATCATCATCATTGGCTTTCGTAATGTTAGACTCGGTAATCCTGTATTTTTCACTGTCTCTGTCAAGTGTCGCGGTTTTGTTATGAGGAATGGAAACTTCAGGATCACTGATATAAAGAGCCGCCGGTTTACTGACATAATCCGTGTTATTCAGCTTTCTTGCCAATTCCATCTTGCAGACCTCGCAAAATGGCTGTCCGAGCCACCGCATCATACATTCGCGGCTTGGCGCAAATGCGGTATCCGTTCCTGCATTCGTGATTCCGATCCCGCGAAATCCTAACATTTTACTCCATTTGATTTTCTCCGGATCAGTAGTGTCGGACATATTTGGTTTGTTGGTATATCTCTCATATTCATCGCCGAGTCCGCCTATACTATGGGCGGTCTCGTGAGCCATAACCATTCCATCACTATTATCCTCAGAATTTGTAGAAAAAGAAAATAATGGATTTACTGATGCACCATAGCTTCCTGTATCATTACAAAGTATATGAATCGTTCCAACATTTGCGCCTTCATCCAGATAATTTTCTTCCAGTTCTGTCCTTAACGCTTTGGCTCTTTCATCTCCGCCATTGGTAAATCCGGGTGCCTTTCCATATACTTTGACATGAAAATATGTATCCGGACTCTTACCGCCATACACTCCAATGCCTGACTCGTTAGAAACTGCCTGCACAGCGTAAATATTAATACGGTCAGAATATTCCCTATATGGTGACCATGTCAGCATTCCACGCGCCTTTTGGGTGGCATCTTCCAAAAACTGATCCTGCTGACCGGCGGTATAGCCATCTCCCATGATCACGATCACAAAGTTTTCTTTATCATCACCAGTCTTATGAATTACCTGAACCGGAAATGTGGTTTTGGATTTTTCTGTATTTTTTGCCATTGCTGTTTGTGGCAAAAGCAACAATAATAATAACATCATATAGATACATACTGCTTGTATTCGTTTTATTTTTCTTTTCATGTACTTCACCTTTTGTTGAATGAGATTTTTCTTCGCTATCAGATTTTTCACGCAGTTTCCTCGGAATTGCGCTTGATGCCGTCCACAATACTCATAATCCTTCTTGCCGAATCCATATTAATCTGCAAAATGAGGATTTTCTTATGCTTACAACGGAACTTTTTATAGCCATTATCAGCTTATGCATTACCTGTTTTAATCTTGGTTATACCGTTGGTTCTAAGAGCAATGACAAAACACAAAAATAACCGCCCCATGTCCTGCCAGACCAAGCGGTTATTTTTTACCAATTATCTACTGGGCTAACCGTCTATCGGCAGCACCTTTTGATATTATATTAACATTCCACCGCTTTTATGTCAAACATATATTCTATTTTTAATTATGCTCATTTCGTCGATAAACTTGAATTTGAAAACCACAATTTTATAAGTGGTTATTAACCCTCACAGGGTTTTAATAAAATCCTCCAAAAGCCTTGAAAATAAAGGGTTTATCGCAAAATGCTCACCTTAACTTATTATACGGTTTCACACTGTTTTATTCTTCCCTTGGAAGCTGATAAGGGCAAACACAAGGGCAAGAAAATCTGATAACAAGATATAACAGAATGTGGCAATCTGAGAACTGTGGCATATGTGCGAATATATTATACTGGAGGATTTATTATATGGACAAGTACATTGTTGATGAAATCAACGGCTTATGGTATGAATTGCAGGAAGATTATTATATCCCTTGTCTGATACTTTCCGAAGAAGAAACACAGCCTATCGGCTTATGGGGGCAACACCACAAGCAGTACCTAAAAGAGCATAGGCACATCGTTTACACCACAATGTTGATTGAGGGAACACTGAACCGCTATCTTGCAGATATTAACCAACAGGCGGAGCAAATGTTCCACAGATTGATTGAAGAAATGGCTCAAAAGCAGGGTGTGACAGAACAGTTAAAAGCAAAACAGCCTATGGAATGGATAGGATTGATGAATAACATACAGGCTTGTGCAAGAGAGATTGTGAATAATGAAATAATTTTTTCATAGGATTAATGATACGAGGGCGAAGATGCTTCTACACATCTTCGCCCTTGTTTTTTTTTAGTCAATTTTTATTTCGCCTTGCGTAGTACCAATAAAAAACGATGAATTTTTCCTTCAATACAACCATTTTTCTCTAAAATTTGTTGTGCATACAGTAATCTGTTCTTGCAATTATCTACAGAGAAATTAGGAAATTCCCACTCTATAATATGCGCAAACCAAACAAGTGCACCTATATCAAAAAATTTGATTGGTCTGAAGCATTCCTGTCCATCCAAAATGTCAAAACCTACATCACAAAATCGTTTTTTAACTATATCAAGATACTGTTCTGGAAATGGAAGTTCAGTTTTCCCTAAGAGAAGTTCCACTAATTCACGGTCATTTTCAGCCCCAACCTGTTCAGTGATAAAAATTCCTCCACATTTCAAAACACGATGTATTTCTTTGGTATTAAAATCACCGTGACGATTAATGACAATATCAAATTCATAATCATCAAATGGCAACATATCCTTTCCATCACCTGCACGAAAATCAATTCCGAGAGGGAGCAAGGTTTCTTTGCACAGCTGAATATTTGGGGGATAGGCTTCGGTTGCACTTGTTTTTACATAAGGATGGCGGAGAGATAACAAGAATTCACCACCACCAGTATCTATATCCAGCAGTTTCATTTCTGGTTTTAAGTAATCCAGTATGATGTTTTGATAATTCCAAGGCAAGTCCGTTTCTTCCGTATATCTTCCCTCAATGTGAGAAAAATCCCATCCGTGGATATGTGCAACACTTTCTTCTCTTTTCCAAATGTCTATCAATTCTTTTTCTTTCATCGTAACTACTCCTATTTTGAATATTTTTGTTTTGTACATCAATTATAGGCGCAGCCAACTGACAACATCATAAAATAAGCTCGATACAATCTGTTGCCAGATTTACAACTGCACCGAGTAGTTACCTCGAATAAGTCTCATTGTGTGAGTTCACCGCCTTTCGAATTGCTTTGTTCAGTATATCACTTTTTGAACAAAAAAGAAAGTATCCTTAAAGTGATATATTTCAAAACATAATTCTTGCCATTGGTTTTCAGTCAAATTTGTCTATGTAAGACCGCAAGGCAGGTTGCCCTGCGGTGCATTCCGAGAACAGAGGAAGTACCCGACGGGTACAAGGAAATATCCTTTGTCTGCCTGAGATCTGACGGAGCATACGAGTCACCGAGTACAGTTGGTGTTATGACAAGGTCGGCAAAAAAGAAGCTGGAAGGATTTGAAGATTTCCATTTTCATATGCTGAGACACACATTCACCAGTAATCTGCTCTCCAATGGTGCAGCACCAAAGGATGTGCAGGAACTGCTTGGACACGCTGACGTAAGTACCACAATGAACATCTACGCTCACTCTAAAAGGGAAGCGAAACGAACTTCCGCAAGACTGCTTGATAAGGTGGTCGGGGAAGCCTAAACAAAAAATTTCCCTTGTTTCGGCTCATAAGGGCAAAAACAAGGGAAAATACATAAGGAACGAGTATTAAATTGCCGATTTTCCTTGAAAATACAAGGGTTTCGGAGGATTGATTAGATAAATCCGAATTTATGGGATCAGATTGTAAGATAAAAAGCCTTATTTATTCCCTTAAAACCCACCCTTTTGATATGCTCTGGCAATAATATAGGATGGTTCATAATATGCGCTACAATTATAATTATCTATTATATCACAAATATCACTATTATAAACCCTATATATTTCATCAACATAATTTTCATTCCAAAGAGCCGTATCAACAATCAATCGCTGATATACTTTCCCCATCTGGCTGACGGGATCTGGCTCACTAATTCTTTATTCACATCCGAAATATCAAAATCGCCATTTTCTAATTGGTAAGTTTCAATCCAGTTTTTCATCTAAACTTTCCTTCATTCACAAGTCTATGCAATATACTTTCGATGCGACGCTTTCACATTATTCTGGTTTACGATTGCATACTGCATTGTCGTGTCTATCTGAGAATGTCCCAAAATTTTCTGTACCTGTTCTATCGGCATTCCCTTATCAATCGCCCTCGTTGCCATCGTTCGCCGGAACTTGTGCGGATGTATTCTCTCCATGCTTATTTTTCTGCCAAGCTCACGAACCCGGATTTCCACACCGCTGATTTTTAATCTGTCATATGGAGCATCTAAAGTTGTAAATAATGCAGGATTATCGTCATGACAGCTATTAATATTTAAATATGTTTCATTAGATGTCTGCTCTCTCTGCGGTGCTTCACTGGATAAATTTTTAAGCAGCACTTCCTGTAATTTTTTCGTCTGTGCAATGCTCAAAAAATCTGCCATTTCATTTAATATGCATACTAATTTTTCATCCATGTTGGTACTCTATTCCTTTCATACCAACATCCTGCCCCAACATAACTGTCAAAATTTTATTTTTTCGTTTTACAATTTTATAAAACAAACCTATGCAATTTTAAAAATCACATAGGTTCTACATCATTTTAAGCCAACTAATTTTTTTATTGCTTCTTCATCCCAATTATCATTTGCCCATACAAAATATTCTGTTTTTCTCTTCTTAAAAATTCTATATGGAACAGACGTATTATCATAGATATGCATTACATCTGCTATCTCAACTAATTCAGGAATAAGTTTTAATGCTAACGAATAAAATATCCTTTATATATAATTTGCTCATTTTATTCTAGCGTTTTCTTCAGATCGACGTTACTATCCAAATTTAATTTATAGAATTGTATTTTCCAAGTAGCACTCCAGCAAATAAGATGGATTTTCATAATAAAGGCTGCTGTTATAATCATCAATCTTTGCACTGAGAAAAGAATTATATACTTTTATCAGCGCATCCACGATACCAATTTGTTTTTCCTGTGCCACCTGTTTGATCAAACGTTTGTATACTTTTGCAATATCCCAATGAGAAGGTATCGCATATCGGCAATCCGCTACATTGTCAAATATTCCATCTGGGATTTTCGCTTCTTCTATAAAATCTTCGCATACCCTGTCAATATTGTCACAATGATAAACATCTGCCAGATCATAGATTTTCTGCAGCCAGTCTTTACCAAGCCAGTTTACAATATCAGTTCTCTTATTTTTTGTTTTTCTTGCAATATAACCAATCAGACCACATACAAAAAATAAAATCCAGCCATTCATCTGTCATCTTGCGAAATTCTTTGATGTTTAAATCCTGATTTAAACGCACGTCATAAATCGACACAATTTTTGCATCATAGCGTCTTGCCCATCTCTGCGCCTGTTCTTTTATGATCGTGCAATAAAAACCAACGCCAAAATCTTTTGTGTTGCGTCCTACGCAGATTTCCGGGTTTTCAACGGGTGTATAACCGCCATGATAAACTGTCCTTTTCGCCATAATGTCTACTCTTTCTTCTACTCCGCCTCATGCATCTCCACTCCCGGCTTTGCCTCCACCGTATGTGTTGCCTCATAGAGTGACGCCGTCGGTGCGACCGGGCTCATGAGCACTTTTCCGGTTCCGCGGTACACATTGACGAGTCCTTCGCCGCTGACTGCCGAACCCACAAGCGTTTTCGTCGATCTCTCCACAGTAAATTCCAGACCAGAGGACCAGCAGACTGCAAGATTTCCGTCAATTTTTAATTCATCATTGTCAAGTTCTACCTCAATCAGTTCTTCATACGGCACGTTACTCTCCAATGCTGCGACACCTTCCCCGACCAGACTTAAGTTGAAAAATCCTTCTTTGCCAAGCACGGTCGATGAGATTGTTTTCCGCGCCGTCAGCTTATTTTTTACGGTTCCGGAACAGGCATAAAATATGCCATCCTCGATCGTCATGCCCTTTTCACCCCAGGATCCGACATCCACTAAGATCAGATATTTATAGGTAGGTTCTAACACCAGAATGCCGTTGCCGACGTATTCCGGTTTGACTGCTGTCTCCTTTGTGATCGCACCTTTGACCATCTTGCCGACAAAATCACCGACTCCCTTGATCCCTGTGGTTGCTTTCACATGACCTGCCATCCACTGCATGCTGCCCGCCTGGATAATGGCAGACTCTTTTCCGTTTAGTTCAATAACGATCTGGCGTCTGCGGACACCCATTTTACTCATAAAGTACTCATTTCTCGCATTTTCCGGCGCAACGGAGGCGTCTGACTGATACTCTAATACATGAAAATTTCCAAGACTGCTCACATATTTTCTTTCGTTGTTTTCTAAATTTTTTATATTCATTTAAACTCCCTTTCCTGCGCTGCTTTCTAATGAAAACAAGTTTTGCACACTGATCTCCTATTCTTTCTTATCCGCTCCATTATAAAACAAACCGCTTTTCTTATTCAATCAGTATCCATATCATATTTAAAACTTCGGTTGTAAAGTCAACGTTTTCTGGTAGATCTCAACTAATTTTTCACGGTTCTTTTCACTGATAAAATAATAATCGCTCTGACTCCCCTCCGCCATGATATAAGGTTCAAAAGTCCGTATCCCACAAAACAGCACGGTTCCTTTTGATGCTACGGCAAGCCCGTATCCCTTTTCCGATATTACAAGCGGCATTCTTAACTTTTTTCCTCCATGGGAAATATATTTTGCTTTTGCTGTCACATCCATAAAATCAGCAGCAAGCAGTCCCTTTGCTTTCAAATGTTCGGACTTTTCCCATTCAAAAAATGTCCAGTTACATCCGCCTTCCTGAAACCTTGGCTCCTCCGCTTTTTCCGCAAGCAACAGTTGCTTTTTCTCATTGTAAAAACAGACCGCTCCATTATTTTTTGCAATGCGCACGGTAACTTTTTCCGTTGCAATTTCCACCAGCATTTTGGATTCTTTTGCACTCCATGTAAATGCTGTATCCGCCTTTCCTTTCCATGCGGTATCGCCAATTTTTTCCGTGACACCCTTCACGAAACTGACCCGGATCACCTCCGGTGTGATCGGTGTGATGCGTAAAAGTCCGTACATACTGGAAAGTTCCACATAGCTTTTTGTCTTTTTGATCCATTTGATGGCAAAATTGTTTCGGGAATGGCCTTTAACACGGAGGATCGCATTGTCCGGGATCGCGCCAAATTCGTACGGAGACAGGATGATTTCCTCCGTATGGTTTCCTTCGTTTTTTCCAGAGTTGTCTGCTGCTTTTCTGACTGGCGCTGCCACAGCTCTCTTATAGGCAGATGTCATTTTCTGCCCTGTCAATGTTTTTCCTCTTGCCTCAGCCTCATTTTCTTTCCCCTGCGGTTTAATGACAATGCGCTTCGGACCGATATACTCGCGCTCTGCCATATCCTTTGCGCCCTCGATCCTGCGCTGCTGTTCGATCTCTTTTTCCGTGTGCTGCACCCGTTCAAATTCCGCTGCTTTTGTCAAGGTTTCTGCCGCAAACTCTTTCATATGTTTTCCTTCCGGGACTTTGTCGGCAAGGATCCCGGTCAGTTTTCCACGGTACAAAACCACAAGTTCATGCAGTGCGCGGGTCGCAGCCACATACAGAAGTTTGACATGCCCGTTATCCGACGGGTATTTTTCCTGCGTCGGATCAAACAGCAGCACAGCATCAAATTCAAGTCCTTTCGTGTAGGAGACAGGAAGCACCATGACGCCATCCCCGAACTCGGCTTTTTCCAGATCTGTTTCTACAATTTTTACATATTTCTTTAGTTCTTCCGCAGCCTGTGCCGCTTCCGCCTCATCACGACAGATCACAGCGATCGTCTCATAACCGTCCTGCTGCCATTTTTTGATCGTGGTGACGGTATCTGCAAGCAATTTATTTTCATCCGGACATGCCACCGTCTGAACCGGATTTCCATGACGGATAATAGGTTCCACCGGATAAATAGAAAAATCCCCATGACGCAGGATCTCATTTGCAAATTCAGAAATTTCCACTGTATTACGGTAACTTTTCCGCAGAAGTCCAAACGCATCGAATGTCCCGGTCAGGATCAATTTTTTTAATTCTTCCCAGTCGTTTAAACCATACTCAAAATGAATATTCTGGGATGTATCACCCATGATCGTGTAAGTACAGCCATACAGACAGTAATGCAGGCATCTGTATGACATCATGCCAAAGTCCTGCGCCTCATCAATCACTACATGGCTCGCCTCACGCACCGGATCCGTCTCTTTGATCCTCTTGTAAATATATGCAAGCGCCGCAAGATCATAGACATCAAACGAGTTTTCCGGCACATCGACTTCTTTTCCTGCCTCCTGCTGCGCAAGTAAAAATTCTCTGTAAAAAGTAAATACAGATTCTCTCCATTTTCCATCCCCAAAATAAGACGCGTATTTTTTGTCTAAAATCTTTTTCTCTTTTGGCGGAAAAGTCACGGACTTCCCGGAAACCTCATTTTCATATTTTGCATACAAAATCTCATTTAACATGAGTATCTTGCTCTGCATGGAAACTTTCGGATTATTTTTTAAATAACGTCCGATCTGCTCCTTTGATAACAGGAGATTTCCAGTCTTTTCCATATAAATGTCTTCTTTTGCGATCGACTGATTCTCATAGTTCTGGCAGAATTTTTCTAAATCCAGAAACCACGCCGTGCCGCCCTTGATGCTGTTTTTTGCATCTGTCTTGTCGATATTGTGGTAAGAAAACCGCGTCTCGTCCCAATCCTCATACAAAAGGCGGATGAAAAGCTGCTCCATCGTCATCTGACGGATTCCATACACATCAAGTTCCGGCAGAACACTTGTAATATAATTCAAAAGGATCCGGTTGCTTCCTATAATATAAAAGTCCTCCGGGCGGAAATCATCTTTATAATTATATAGAATATAGGAAATACGGTGCATCGCCACTGTCGTTTTTCCGGAACCGGCGACACCCTGCACAATGATGTTCGTTTTCGGCGAACGGCGGATAATGAGGTTCTGCTCTTTCTGGATCGTCGCAATGATCTCGCCCAAAACTGCCTTTTTATTTTTTGCAAGGTATTTTGTCAGCAGTTCATCGTTGGCGACCACATCCGAATCAAAGAAATCTTTTAACCGGTCATTTTCAATCTCGTAAGTGCGCTTGCGTTTCAGATCAATCTCAAATGTCCCCTCAGAGCTCACGGTATACTGGCATGTTCCCATCCTGCTCTCATAGTATACTGATGCAATCGGTGCCCGCCAGTCAAGCACGACCGGATCAGAGCTGCTGTCCGTGATGCCGACTCTTCCAATATAATAAGCCTCATCCGCTTTCGCCTTTGGATCCCTGAAATCAATGCGCCCAAAATACGGCTTCTTACGCGCCTTTTCATAGCGCACCAGTTCCCGTTCATCCTCCTTTAACCGCGCGGTTGCATTGTTCCAGAGTGCCAGTCCTTCCTTATCCTTTGCATCGTAGACTTCGAGGAGATCGGCAAGATCTTCATTGATCTTCCGGATATCTTCTTTCGCATGATCTAAATTATCCTGCGCAATCTCTATGATTTTACTGAGCTGATGCTCCTCGTCTTCCTTTGTCAGACCAGGGAATTTCTTAAACAGCTTTATGATCTCATCTAACGAATCCACCCTCGCTGCCAGCTTCCCACGCAATGCCTCATCCGGTTCGGTCTGATCCGGCACCATCACAACATTACAGCCTGCACCATAAGCACTGCATACACCGTTTGGGGAATCCTCAACTGCGATACATTCCTCCGGCAAAAGCGCAAGCTGTCTGCATGCATACTGATAGATATCCGGTGAAGGCTTTCCATGTTCCACCATCGTTGCACAGATGATCTTATCAAAATAATCATAAAGACCAAGCTGCTTTAAATACTGCTCCGTGCGCAACTGATCTGTCGCCGTCGCGATTGCGCGATGAATCCCCTGTGCCTTTAAATAATCAAGAAGTTCGATTGCACCTTTTTTGATCTCAATTCCATTTTTTTTCAAACACTCTCCCATGATCTGCTTGCGATAATTTCGTATCGCCGTATAATCCAGATCCGGATCACGAAACATTTCTTTTAAATGCTGTGGTGCATATGGCTGCCCAAGTGACCGCATGGTAAGTGCCTGTTCATCCGTCATTTCATACCCAAAATGCGCCAATGCCTTTGGCCAGAACATGCGGTAATATTTTTCCGTATCGATCAGTGTGCCGTCCATATCAAAAATTACGGCTTTTATGTTTTTTGTATTCATGCTTTTCCTCTTCTATCCCGAACCATTACCTCAATTGTGCAACAACCGGCTGCATAAATCCCTGCCAGAACGATTGTCGTGAATTAGAATATTTTAACACATTTATTTTCACACGACAACGCTATTTCGAATGGCTGATACATTCTGACGGATGGCAGAGCCAAAATCTTTTGAAAATGATTCTTTTCGCATACGAAACTGTCACAGAGGAAGCAAAAGACTATGCATCTTTATGACCTGCATACAAGACAAACTATATTTCAGACGTTCCATCGTGGCTCTTTTGCATACCCCATAAACAGATCAAAGATCGCACGGTAGCCTTCTTCCTTGATATGCATTCCCTCAATCGTATACTCTGCTTTGAGATTTCCATCCCGGTCTTTTAACGGATCATTGATATCTATATATTTTGCATGATGTCTTTCCGCAAGCTCCTGCACTGCCTTATTTGCCATCGCAATTTTCCCCGGTACCACTTCCTGATTCAATTTACTGTAACGTGCAATTTTTTCTTCTTTCGTCATGTTAATCCTCCTCGAATTCCATTTCCTTAATAAATGCTTCCACTTCTGCCGGCAAACGTTCCTCGCGCCATGCTAACAATATCTCGGTTGTAAGATCAGCGTCCGTAATGCCATAAACACTCATCGAGTCAGACACACGCATGGACTCTGGCAAAATTGCCACTCCAATCCCTTTTTCTGCAATTGTCAGCGCTGTTCTTGCATCCTCACATTCATAATAGATATCGCAGGTCAGTCCAACAGCCTCAAACGCTGAAATAATATAATTCCGATACCGGTGTGATAATATCAGATGTTCCTTTGACAATTCTCTCAAACTAATCTGTGATCCATCCTTTTTCCTGAATCCCTCTATTCCCTCATATCCATCTGCTGCCACGGCAGCCAGTTTTTCCCGAATCAGCCTCTTTGTCTTACAACCGTTCAGCGTGATCGGCGTACGCAGTGTTGTGATATCTATCATGTGCTTTTCTAATTGTTCTTTTAAATTGAATGTCGATCCCTCATGAATATCAAAATGAATCCCCGGATATTGTTTTGAAAACCTCTCAATATATTCTGACATCATCAGAACCGTAGATGGTGTAATACCAATATGTATCGTTGCAGACTGGCTTGCCTTGACCACCTCACGCTTTGTAACATCTAACATTTTTAAAATACTGCCAGACCTTGCATACAACACCTTTCCAGCTTCTGTCAATGTAATTTTCTTTGTTCCACGAAAAAAAAGCTGTACATTAAGTTCTTCTTCAAGCATTTTCATCTGATAACTGACCGGTGGCTGTGTCATTTTAAGAACTTTCGCAGCACCACTCACCGTTCCCTCTTCCACCACTGCACGAAAATATTCCAACTGTCTGATTTCCATGTTTCCCTCCTCTCCTGTTTTTGTCAGTATATATAAAAAATATTGTTTTATGATATAAAATAAATATTTTTTATATATTATAATTTATGCTATACTGCTTTTCAAGAATTAAATTTTTCACAAAAATGAGGATTACCATGAAACGCATTGATTTTGAAAACGGAACCGTAACTGAAAATATATTAAGCGCTGCCCTCCCTATGCTTGCAGCCCAGATTTTAAGTCTGCTCTATAACATTGTAGACCGCATTTATATTGGTCGTATCCCGGATATCGGGACCACAGCACTTGGTGCTGTCGGACTTTGTTTTCCGCTTATTATGATCATCACGGCATGCAGCAATCTGTTCGGGAGCGGCGGCGCACCGCTTTTTTCGATCAACCGTGGGAAAGGTGATAAAGAACAGGCAAACAGGATCTTAAATACCTCTTTTTCCATGGTATGTGCCAGTGCACTCCTCCTGATGGGAACCGGTCTTCTCTTTGCAAAACCGCTTCTCATTCTTTTTGGTGCCTCAAAAAATGCTCTGACTTTTGCCAGACCTTATATGATGCTGTATCTGCTCGGTACACTTCCATCCATGATTGCTACCGGCATGAACCCTTTTATCAATGCACAGGGTTATTCCACAACCGGGATGTTTTCCGTGGCAATCGGTGCAATCGCAAACATTCTCCTGGATCCGCTCTTTATTTTTACCTTCCATCTGGGCGTAAACGGTGCAGCGGCCGCCACTGTATTGTCACAGATTTTATCTGCACTGTTTGTGTTTCATTTTCTGCGCCGCAAAGCGGAGATCAAAGTCCGCCTGCTTCGAAAAAATGAACTTTCCTCCTGCATTCCTCTCGCGAAAAGTATCATCAGCCTCGGTACATCCGGTTTTATCATGCAGCTCACCAACAGTCTCGTCTCCATCTGCTGCAATCATGTACTCTCCGTCACCGGTGGCGATGTGTACGTCTCTGTCATGACAATTGTCTCAAGTGTCCGCCAGATGGTGGAAACTCCGATCTATGCGATCACGGAAGGTTCCTCCCCAATCATAAGCTACAACTATGGTGCCCTCCGCCCCGCGCGCGTCAAAAAAGCCGGCATCACGATGGCTCTTATGGCGCTCGTCTATACCGGCCTCATGTGGAGCGTGATCATTCTCGCCCCGGAATATTTAATTAGTGTTTTCAGTTCGGATACAGCACTGTCAGCAGATGCCGTTCCCGCATTAAAACTGTATTTTGCTGCATTTATCTTTATGGATCTGCAGTATATCGGTCAGACTGTTTTCAAATCTTTAAACAAACGAAAACAGGCGATCTTCTTTTCCCTGCTGCGCAAGGTGTTTATCGTTGTACCGCTGACCTATCTTCTGCCATACACTTTCCACATGGGAACGGACGGCGTATTTCTTGCAGAACCCGTATCAAATGTGATCGGTGGCAGTCTGTGTTTTATCACAATGCTGTTTACGGTTCTGCCGGAGCTGAACCGGATGGAAAATCAGTAAAATATGCTTTCAGCTCCGCCACGATCATTTCCTGACTCTCCCTCGTGTGGATCAGTGCATAATAATGCCCGCCGCCAAATTTTGACCGTCTTTCCTCTTCGCATATTCCCGCTGCAATGCCTTTTTCGGTCACACGTCTGATGCGGGTTTCGTCCTGTTCCTCTTCCTTCAAATAGCCTTTTTGTACGAGCAGATCATTGACAAAAGCAGCCGTCAGCTTTTTGCGGTCTTTTTCCTCACAGAGCGCATTGATCCGGTCGGTCAGTTCCGATACCATGCAGGTGTCAGAAAACGTTACCTGATCTAATTTTTCCGGTGCAATATAAAACGGCTGTTTCTTTTTTCCCGCCGGGGGCTTCGACACAATTTCTACTACCGCAGCTCCTTCTGTCTTTCCTGTCGTCATATTTCCGGATTCATGTGCCTGCAAAAACATCCGGATGATCTCTGCAAAACTTTCCCCGTAGCTTGCAATCTTCTGTGCACCCATTCCGTATACATCCGCCATCTGTGTTTTATCTGCCGGACATCTGGCACACATATCTTTCAACGTCTTATCAGAACAGATGATAAACGGCGGCACACACTGTTTTGCAGCAAGTTCTGACCGGCATTTGCGCAGTTTCTCAAACAGCTCCTGCCCTTCTTCCGTTAAATCTGCAAGTTCTGCTGTCTTTTTCTTTGCACGTCCGGTCTCGATATAATTTTCCTCCACCTCGTCCTCTGTCACAACACAGTTACTGCATTTTTCACAGATGCACGGACTGTGATCCCCAAAATAGTTCAGGATATACTGGCGCAGACACTCATCTGTCTCACAGTAGTGAATCATCTGATTCAGCTTCCGCTGTTCATTTGCCCGGACTGCCGGATCTCCTGCCGTATAACCGCCCTCTGTCGCCTTATAGTCAAGCAGCCGTTTGTTGATCATGATATCCTGTTTGGAAAAGAAAAGCACACACTCCGCTTCCTCCCCGTCGCGCCCGGCTCTTCCCGCCTCCTGGTAATAATATTCAAGGCTTTGCGGCATATTATAATGGAGAACATAACGCACATTGGATTTGTCGATCCCCATTCCAAATGCGTTGGTTGCAACCATCACACGGATCCTGTCATAGGTAAAATCATCCTGACTCTCTTTCCGTTCTTCCAAAGAAAGCCCCGCATGGTACCGCCCTGCCAGAATGCCGTGCTGCAATAAAAGTTCACAGACACTATCCACATTCTTTTTTGTCGCACAGTAGATGATCCCGCTCTCATCCTCATGCCTTTTGACATAATTTAAAATACTGTTGTCCGTCTCTTTTCCACCTTTTCGCTTTACGACACGGAAGAAAAGATTCGGCCGGTCAAACCCGGTCACGACAGTCACCGGATTCTGCAGGTGCAGACTTCCCGTGATATCCTGTTTGACGCGCTCGGTCGCTGTCGCCGTAAATGCGCTGACCACAGGGCGTCTCGGCAGTCTTGCAAGAAAATCTGCAATCTCTAAATAGCTTGGCCTGAAATCCTGTCCCCACTGGGAAATACAGTGTGCCTCATCCACTGTCACCATCGAAATGTCTGCCCGGCATGCAAAATCTAAAAAACGCATGGTATTTAACCGCTCCGGCGCGACGTAGATGATCTTGTACTGTCCCTGTGCCGCATACAAAAGCGCCGCCCGGATCTGATTTTCCGTCAGTGAGCTGTTGATGTATGCCGCATGTACGCCTGCCTGGTTCAGTGCCTTGACCTGGTCAGACATCAAGGAGATGAGCGGTGAGATCACGATCGTGATACCGGGCAGCATCAGTGCCGGAACCTGATAACAGAGTGATTTTCCGGCGCCGGTCGGCATGATGCCGAGGACGTCGATGCCATTTAAGATGCCTTCCATCAAGTCCTGCTGACCAGGCCGGAGGGTGTCGTATCCAAAATAGTGTTTGAGTGTCTGATATAAATTCAAAATTTGTTTCTCCTTTTTACATTGCTATCCAGCCAAATGCATTTGCCACGGAACTGATCAGTATGATCAGTGCAAAGACCGGGCACAGATATTTGATCATCACAATAAAAATCTTTTTCCTGCGGAATGTGCTCTCTCCGTGCATGATCTCCTCTTCCATCCGCTTCATTCCGACGATTCTCGATACAAACAGGCTTGTGAGCATTGCCGCAATCGGCATCATCACAGAGTTCGTCAGAAAATCAAAGAAATCCAAAAACTGCATGCCGATAATTTTAATGCCTACTAACGGTCCATATCCCAGTGAAGATAAACTTCCAAGCGCGATCATGATCACTCCGACTAAAACCGTTGCTCTTCTTCTGCTCCATCCTAACTCATCCTCAAAGGTAGAAACCGCGCTCTCAGTCAATGCGATAGAACTTGTTACTGCTGCAAACAGTACTAGCAGGAAAAATAAGATTCCAACTACTGTCCCAAATCCCATATTCTCAAACACTTTTGGAATTGTAATAAACATCAATGCCGGTCCCGCCTGCAGAGTATCCGGGTCGCCGCCCGAAAATGCGAACACCGCCGGAATGATCATCAGTCCCGCCATAATAGCGATCGCCGTGTCAAACACTTCCACATTTCTTGTGGAATCTTCCAGTGATGTTTCTTTTTTCATATAGGATCCAAAGGTAATGAGGATTCCCATTGCAATCGACAGCGAATAAAACATCTGTCCCATCGCCGCTACCACCGTCATCCAGGAAAAGTTTTTCACATTTGGCACAAGAAAATATTTTACTCCCTCCATGGCGCCCGGTCTTGTCACGGAATACACCGCAATCAGGACGGATAACACGATCAGTATCGGCATCATAAATTTCGATACACGTTCGATTCCGTTTCGCACCCCTGCGTAAATGATCGTCAGAGTGAACAGACAGAACAGGATAAAACAGAGTTCCGTGGATACTCCATCTGAGATAAACTCCGAAAAATATCCGTCTGCCGCCAGCATTTTTCCATTTCCCCTGATATACTCGATCAGGTATTTGATCACCCAGCCGCCGATCACGGAATAATACGGCACGATCAATACCGGGATGATCGCATTGATCCATCCACCGGCTGACAGCCATCCGGCTTTTCCAAATGCCTGAAACGCTCCCACCGGACTTTTCCTTGTCATGCGTCCAAGTGCCGACTCAGCCATGATCATCGTATATCCAAACGTCAGTGCCAGTAAAATATAGATCAGAAGAAAAATCCCTCCACCGTATTTTGCCGCCAGATATGGAAATCTCCAGATATTTCCAAGTCCTACGGACGCACCTGCGGCGGACAGTACATAACCCAGTTTCCCGGAAAAAGAACTTCTTTTGTTGTCGTGTGTGTGTAAATTGCTCATATCTTTTTGTTCACGGTTTGTGAAACAGTCTCCCTTCATTTTTTGTTTTCTTCTCTATTACCGCACCAGCCGGAATGTCTTTTCCACCATGAAAAACATTAACACAATGAAAATCAGCACATAGACCGGCAGCAGTGTGATGGAAATATGATTTGCGATCAGTCCAAAAACCGGCGGCATAAATGTAGAGCCGACATAAGCACTCGCCATCTGGATACCGATGATTGCCTGGGAATTTTTCTCTCCAAAATTTGCCGGTGTTGCGTGAATGATCGATGGGTAGACCGGTGCACATCCAATCCCCATCACGACAAGTCCTGCCAGAGCTGCCGTGTCAGACGGAATCGGCAGAAGTACTGCAGCACAGCCAGCCAGTAAAATAGTTGTGCCAAGCCTGATCATCTTATGATCACCTAATTTTTCCGTCACAAATCCTGCCAAAAATCTTCCGAGCGTGATACCGCTGCAGAACAATGCCGCATATGCCGCCGCACGCTCCGCAGAGATACCTTTTGCACCGACCAGATAACTGCTTGACCAGAGGATCAGTGTAGATTCCAATGCACAGTAAGAGAAAAATCCAAGCAAGAGCTGTGGTACGCCTTTGATCTTCACTGCACCGCGTATTCCAATCACCTCGTGCTGCTCTTCCTGCTGTTCTGCCGTTTTGTTGACTTTCCAGACCGGAAGTGTCACAAACAGAATCATTGTGATCCCCATCTGAAGAAAAGATACCATGCGGTAACCGTTCTGCCAGGATGAGGTGGTCAGTGCATAGCTCATTATGTACGGGCTGATGATTGTTCCCACGCCCCAGAAACAATGCAGCCAGCTCATATGTTTTGATGAATAATGCAATGCAACATAGTTATTGAGTGCCACATCGATAGCTCCTGCGCCAAGTCCATACGGAATCGCCCACAGGCACAACATGTAAAATGCGCTCGACGTCGAAAAACCAAACAAGGCAGCTGCCGTTAACAGGACACTGCATACCGTAACGATCTGTGTTCCAAATTTCTTTGTCAGGCGTTCCGACATTAAACTTGAACAGATCGTCCCTGCAGAGATGATCATTGTGACCAGTCCCGCATAGGACAGCGGCACCGAAAATGCCTCATGCATGATCGGCCATGCCGAACCAAGCAGAGAGTCCGGTAAGCCAAGACTTATAAATGCCATGTAAATTAACAGTAATAATAGTGTGTACATTTTTTGCTCCTTTATTTATCCAATTCGCCGTTTGCCACTTATACAAGTATCTTGACTCGCTTCGCCCGGCAGTCTTATTATATCTTGAAGCAATGCTTCATGATCATGATCTACACGAGCTTCGCCCGGCAGTCTTATTATATCTTGAACGCCACCAAAAATCCACGCAATATTATAGAATATTATCCCATAACATGGTAAAATAAAGTAAAAGTATTATTTGTGGAGATCTGATCATAGATGAACTTAAGACAAAATAAAGAAAAAAACGCACAGCAAATGTTGACAGGCGTAATTTTGACATTATTTATCATGCTCCTGCTTTGTACCATATTTACAAATCAGGATGCAGCCTCTGTAAGCAAACTCAAAGCACGTCAGCCTGACAAAATACAATACCTGGATGATGGAATGGTACTGCTTAGTTTTAACATTAACCGCAATGAAAACAGCAGAGGCTCACTTGTATTTTTTACCTCACATCAGCATGTGACCGTTTTTACTAAAAACAACGTAATATACAATCTGGATGATTCCGGTGGAATATGGGGGCATACAACAGGAAATGTCTGGAATTTTGTAAAACTGCCGGCATATACAGAAACAGTCATAGTCAGGCTGAAACCCTGTTATCCGGAAACAGCCGGTCAAATTGAACAATATTATATAGGAACCGGAAATGAAATCTATACAGGCATATTGCGTCAGTCTATGCCCACTTTTATAGCGAGTGTATTTATTCTGTTAGCCGGTTTTTTTATCACGTGTTACTGGGTGTTTATTCACAACAGCAGCCATATAGACGGAACTCTTTTTTATCTGGGGATATTCTCCATATTGCTTGGACTCTGGGCCACCAATGAGACAGATGTTTGTTCTCTGATGCTCCTAAACAGAAGATCATCTGCTTTTGCTGCTTTTGCTGCTTTTATGTTTCTGATGATAATGCCTATCCCATTTTTGATGTTTGTAAAGAGCTTCCTTGAGATCAATGATGATAAAATCTGGAAGATCTTCTGCAATCTGTGTATGCTTCAGACAGTTGTCTGCAGCTTGCTGCACTTTACCGGATTCTATGAGTTTCGAAGAAGCGTCTGGATCACTCACCTTTCCATTTGTATAGTGCTGATTTATCTGATCACAGTTATCATATATAAAATTATAAAAAAACAGGCTGACCAGAGACTGAAAGTCTGCATGGCAGCTCTTGCCTTCGTCGTCATTGCAACTATTGTGGATATTGCCAGTTATTACAAAACAAGAAATAATTCCGGAATTTGGGGAAGATTATCTTTCCTTGTATTTATTATAATCCTCGGTTTAGAGTCCGCAAGACAGGCTGTCGCCAGCTTGAAAAAAGGGCGCAGGATAGAGGAACTCGAACAATTTGCACTGAATGATTCCATGACAGGATTTTACAACAGAAATGCCTATGACTACTTTATATATAATGAAAAGAATATTAAAAATTATATGGTGGTAACGTTTGATCTTAACAATCTCAAGATGTGCAACGACAACTACGGTCACAGTTCGGGGGATGCCTATATCATTCATTCTGCACATATCATAGAAACCACTTTTGATCGGTTTGGCAAATGTTACCGTATCGGAGGCGACGAATTCTGCTGCCTCATCCCGGATGCGGCAGAATTCCAGATAGAACGTTTTATCCAAAAGATGCAGCAGGATATTGCGATACTCAATAATAAAAATATCATTCCAACCGAAGTTGGAATCGCATGCGGATATGCGTTAGCCACACCGGATGATGCCGACATAGAAAAAGTGCGTGAACGTGCAGATGAGATGATGTACCATAACAAGAAAGTGTTAAAGGGACTTATTTAAAAAAGATCCAGCATATTATCCAGATATATCTCCTCTCTGACCTGCAGCTGATACTCAGGTTTTGTCATATAATAGAGCAGAAACTCCAGAATCAGGGCGCTGCCAAGTCCCCTGCCTTCGATTTTAAAATTGGAAAATCCCATCGGCAGATAGCTGTTTTTCATATCATCCACTCCAATAAACCCGGGATTTTCCATTGCCTTCGAAAAACGATAGCCATTCCCTGCATCCGGAGCTGCACAGCGGTGATCCGGGCCATTTTCTCCAAGGTTTTTGCGGCTGACAGCTTCATAACAAAGTTTCCTGTCCTTACAGCCAAACCAGCAACATTCATTGCATAAGAATTCCACTTTGTCTTTCTGTTTCCCGGACAATGTATTTAATTGATCAAAAATTTTATTCAAACGGAAATCCGGTACGACGTAAAGAAACTCATCTCTGTTTACTTCCCTTACGAACTGCTCAAAACCCGTCAGGACCTTGGTGGTGGAAGAAACAAAATAAAATCCCGGATAATTTTTTTTCAGATATTCCAGTAACAGATCCGAATAGATAATGACACCATTTCTGACACCCTCACTTTTCTCAAATAAAGTGCAGAGATGATTGCATTTCTTATCCCAAAGATGTTCCTGCCCAATCAGGGAATTGCTGAATGTAAGCCGCGCTGAGATTCCGTATTCCTGCATCAACGCAAAAACCTCCTGTGGGTCGTGATCCCCGAACGAAGTACGACCTCCACCCCAGATACAATCTGACGGGGCACCATAGACAGAGCCTATCTCACACCAGTCGTAAAAGTATTCTCTGTGTTCCCGGAATAATGGCAGAAACACATGGTACAATTCATAAAACTCAAACAGGCCTGGAAGATGGTAGTATGCTGTGTTCTTTTTTAATCGATTCATGTCTGTATTCTCAATCCTCCTCAAATTCTGCAAGTTCTGTCTCCGTCTCAAGCATCCGCTCTAACAGACTCTCCTGGTTCTTTTCCTCTGCGTCAAGTGCATTCTGCAGTTCCATCAGCTTCGGATAGTCACTGGCAAGCTCCGGATCCATGAACTGCATTTTTATTTCAGCAAGTTTTTCTTCGCTCTCCTCTAACATTTTTTCATATTTTTCTAACTGGTGATGCAGTCTTGAACGGATTTTGCCCGGATTGTAATAAGTTTTTTTGTCAAACACATCCGTTAAAGTAGGAACATCTGCGTCTGTTTTTATGCCACTCTGATGCTGATTGTGTTTCTCATTCCCCACAGAATTTTGTGTATCATTTCCTGACACATACCTCGCACTCTGTGACATTCCTCGCCCTTTTCCGGAAATCTCTATCTCTTTTTGTTTTTCTGCAAGATACTCCTCATAGCTCATGGTATATTGTTTCACACCACTCTCGGAAAACTCCAAAATCCCGGTTGCGATCCTGCTGATAAAATAACGGTCATGTGAGACGAAAAGTACTGTTCCCTCGTACTCTCTTAACATCTGTTCTAACGCCTCTTTTCCAACAATATCCATATGGTTCGTCGGCTCATCTAAGATCAAAAGATTCGGTTTGGTCTGCAGCATTTTACAGAGTGCGAGACGGACTTTTTCTCCGCCGGAAAGCTGTCCCATCTTCTTTTCTACATCTTCTCCGGAAAATAAAAATCCCCCCAGTGCACTGCGGACTTCCTCCCTCATATAGGAAGGATATTCCTCCCAGAAATTTTCAAGCACGGTCTGATCTTCCCGGAAATGCTCCTGCACTGCTTTCTGCTGGTCAAAATAACTCCATTCTACATTTTGTCCAAATGAAAATTCACCACCTAACGCAGGCAGTTCGCCGACTAAGGTTTTCAAAAGTGTGGATTTTCCTTTACCGTTCTCCCCAATGATTGCAAGTCTGTCTTTCTTTTGAAGCAGAAATGAGACTTTACTTAAGACGGTATCGTAACCGATCTCAAGATTTTTGGCATGAATCACATTCGTGTAGCTTTCCATGCGCGGTACATATCTCGCATGAAATGCTTTCGTATCAAAATGTCTCGGCTTTTCGATTTTTACCATGTGTTCGATCGCCATGCGCTTTGAACGTGTCGCCGCCACTTTCGTCGGCGTATTTTTCCATTTTTCGATCCAGTCCGTCAGACGTTTGATCTCCTTTTGCTGCTCCTCATAGTCTTTTTCCTGTTTGATCAGTGCCTCTTCTTTTTGCTTCATAAATGCCGTGTAATTGCCGGTATAACGCTTGATCTCATGATATTCGATCTCGTAGGTCACATCGATCACTTTGTCTAAAAACATACGGTCATGTGAAACAATGATGACCGCCTTATCATAAGTCTTTAAATATCCTTCTAACCACTCGATTGTCGGAAGATCCAGATGGTTGGTCGGCTCATCGAGCAGCATGATATCCGGACGTTTTAACAGCAGTTTGATAAATGCCACTTTCGTCTGCTGTCCACCGGAAAAACTTCCGATCGGGCGTTTCAGATCTTCTAACGCAACCCCGAACCGCTGAAACATAGTCTCCATATCCTGCTGCCACGAATATCCCCGCATTGCCTCCATACGGCTTTGTAAGTTGTCATATTCGCGCAAAAGCTGTTTGTCCGCGGAAGTTTTCATCTCATTTTCAAGTTCCCTCATCCGCTTTTCACACGCAAACACCGGCTCAAATACTTTCTTGATTTCCTCTTCCACGGTCACATCTTTTTCCGTAAAATTAACCTGACGCAGGAAACCAATCTCCTGTTTTCCTGCCATCGTAATACCACATTCTTCATCGCTGTCTAAATTATTCATCGAAATATCGCCCGCGATCAGACGCAGCAGCGTGGTCTTTCCACAGCCGTTTCGTCCTACAATGGCGATTTTTTCTTTATCATGCACCTCAAAATTGACATCACGTAAAATCACATCTCCGCCAAACTGCACGAGGGCATGACTGATCTTATATCTCATGTTTATCTCCATTCCTGCGTAAAATCTTACTTTTACACTAACTCCTCTATCTTTGATAGACTACCTACCTTCTAACACCAGCCGAAGTAATTCATTTGCCCAGTACTCCGTCAATTCAAAGTGAGGCACAGGCAGTAGTTATTCTCTGCTATTTCAGGATCATCTTCATGGCCGGTCTTCCCATAGCCCAGCATCACAAAACCAATCAAAAGACCATCATCATACATACATCCCAGACATTTTTTGTTGTAATTTCTTCAAAACGAATCATATTAACCCCCTTTCTTGCGTGTGAAAAAATGTATTTTCACACAAATCTCCATTCTTTTCCCTCACAGCAGCCGAAATACCTGCTCTGCCGTGGCGGCTATATTTTCCATTGCATTTTCTTTTTTCATTGCTTCTTCTAATGTTGTCACGCCTCTTACGATCGGGAAAAATGCATCGATTCCCGCCCGGTTACAGACTTTCGCTTCCGGTGCAACGCTCCCTGCAAATGCAATGACTTTCGCATTATATTTTTTTGCCAGAGCAGCAACACCGGCCGGTGCTTTCCCCATGACCGTCTGCGCATCCAGACGTCCTTCTCCGGTCACCACAACATCCGCATTTTTCATTTTTTCTTCCAGACCGGTTGCCTGCAAAATCAGTTCCACACCCGGTATTAATTCTCCCGCAAGATACGAAAGGAATGCATATCCGAGTCCTCCCGCTGCACCGGCGCCCTCACAGTCCGCAAAGTCACAATCCAAACTTTCTTTGGTCACATCCGCATAATGTCTCATTGCTTCATCGACCTGCTCTTTCTGCTCTTCCGTCACACCTTTTTGTGGTCCAAATATGTAAGTTGCACCCTGTTTGCCGCAAAGCGGATTTTTCACATCACAGGCAATCTGAAATTTTGCACCGGAAAGCAGCGGATTTTTATTTTCAGTCCGGATCACCTCAATCTTTACAAGCGCTGCCGCGCCCTCTCCCACATCATTTCCATCTTCATCAAAAAATTCAAATCCAAGTGCCTTTAACATTCCGATGCCTCCATCGTTGGTTGCACTTCCACCAATTCCAATCATGAAATTTTTACAGCCGCGTTTCAGGGCATCTGCAATCATCTCCCCCACTCCATAGGTAGATGCACGCAATGGATCTTTTTTTGTCACAAGCGTGATTCCTGCGGCAGATGCCATTTCCATGACAGCCGATTTTGTCTCTTCTAAAAAACCGTAATAACACGACACTTTTTCTCCAAGCGGCCCTGTCACGGTAACCGGTATTTTTTTTGCTCCCAAACCTTCGATCAGTGCATCCACGGTTCCTTCTCCGCCATCCGCGAGCGGATTTACCACTACTTCTGCATCCGGTTTTGCTGCCAGAATACCTTTCTTTACAGCATTTCCAGCCTCCATGGACGTCATGCTTCCCTTAAATGAATCGATTGCTGCTACTACTTTCATATAATCACATCTTTCCGTGAAAATCACCTGTGTCATAAATATACCGGCTGACTTCCACTGTAAAATTCTCTTCCCCTGCCGTCACCTTATCGTCAGACGAAACAATAATCCGATCTATGCCTGTCATTCTAAGAAGTCAGTTTGTTACTGTTCGCACTTCATCCCAAGCTGCCAGAATGCCACCGCACTTGCAGCCGCCACGTTCAGTGAATCCACACCATGTGTCATCGGAATTTTCACCGTATAGTCACAGTCTGCGATCGTGTGATCTGCCAGCCCGTCACCTTCCGTTCCGAGAACGATTGCTAACTTTTCCTCCGCCATCATTTTTTCATCATCTATACTCACGGAGTCATCCCGAAGTGCCATTGCCGCCATTTTATATCCCAGCTTATGCAGCACACCCATCGCACCGTCCGGCCAGGATGCATTTTTATCAAAATATGTCCACGGTATCTGAAATACCGTTCCCATGCTGACACGGCTTGCTCTCCGGTACAGCGGATCTGCACAGGCTGGTGTCAAAAGAACTGCATCCATTCCAAGTGCCGCCGCAGAACGGAAAATTGCTCCGATATTTGTTGGATTTACCACATTTTCCAAAATTGCAACACGCCTTGCATTCTTGCAGAGCTGCTCCACCGAAGGCAGTGCCGGACGGTACATGGCACAGAGCATGCCGCGTGTCAGCTGATATCCTGTGATTTTTGCAAGCATTTCAACTTCTGCCACATAAACCGGGATTACATGCTCATCCTCCCTATAAACCAAAGACTCCTGTGTAAGATCTCGGCTTTGTAATTTATCACAGCGCACAAGGATTTCTTTTGCCTGTGTCTCCACATGTTTTTTTTCCATCAAAAATGACATCGGCACACAGCCGGCATCTAAGGCACGCTCGATCACCTTCGGACTTTCCGCAATGAAAATCCCCGGCTTCGGCTCAAAATAGTGAAAAAGCTGTGCTTCATTTAAATTGTAATAAATCTGCAGCTCCGGGGCATCCAGATCTTTGATTTGTATAATATTTATCATTGTGTTCCTCTTTTCTCTCCTGTATCAGCGATTGAGCATATGGCAGATAAATTCATTGATTATACCATGTGCAAAATGGCATATGATCAAATTTCAAGCCGGAAAAGAATTCTTCCCTCCTCAAGCTCTCCCCAACAATTTACCGGCGGCTCCTTCGTTTCTTTAAATCCACAATCCGAATGCATTTTTATTGATGATAAATTACTTTTTCCTATAATGCAATCTATCTTTTTTGCGCCTATGCCTTTCAAAAACTCCGTTACATGACGTATCAGTTTTTTACCATATCCTCTGTTTCTATGCCCCGGCATCGTCTCAACTGCCTCAAGAAACCATTTCCCCGGCTCTGACTCAACTGCCCTAAGTCCGCATACCCACTGTTTTTCTGCAGTTTCAACAAACACCATCTGCTTTGGATTTTCGATAAACTCCTTTAAAAACGCCGCATATGATGCCTCCATTTCATCACGATCTTTAAATTCCCTCTCCATATCCGCCATGGATTCTGCATATAATAAAAACATTTTTTCTATCACCTGTTCATTTACATTTTCAATCCGTTCTAACATTTTTTATCCTCCTCTTCTGATCGCCAGATTACAAAAACGGTCGGATCACAGCTTTACAGTTCCACGACACGCGTTGAAGCTGTTCGGATTTCTCCGTCTGTCACAAGCAATTTTGCATAACTGCTGCCTGACTGCTGTGTATTGATCTGCTGCACATTTTTCCTCTCATAACCTGCCTGTCCGATATTTACCTGCTGCAGAATCGTCTTGATCAGCGTCGATTTTCCACATCCGTTTTCTCCATGTAAAAAGACACGCTCCCCCTGCACCAGTTCAAAGGTCAGATTTTTCAATACATCGTCCTCTGCACCTTCATACCGCACCGAAAGTTCCTTGCAGGAGATCAGGCGTTCCTTATGATAAGACAGTGGCATAAGTTTTAAGCTGACCGGCTGCTCGATATCCTGCAAAAGGCCCTCTTTTTCCTGTATTTCCCGTTCCATCCGGCGTTCATACTGTGTCACACGGCTCTGCATCTTTTTTGTCTTGGCACCGATATATGCTCTCGTTGCACCCGAGCGGTCATGCTCTTTGACCGGATCATAGCCTATTTTCGTCGCCTCATTTTTATCCGCCCACTTTCGGCTTCTTGCCGCCGCCTGTTTTAAAGATGCGATTTCTTTCAAATGTTTTTCATTTTCCTCCATCGCAAAATGATCCCTCCGCGTCTTGTTTTCCCACCAGCTTGAAAAATTGCCGCTCTGTACCTCGATCGTCTTTCGATTTAAAACCAGTACATGATCAATGCAGGCATCTAAAATATCTCTGTCATGCGATACCAGGATAAACCCTTTTTTCCCGCGCAGATTTAAAAAAGTCGTTTTTCCTTTTCCATTTCTTCCAATCAGACCTAACTTCCAGTCCGTATCGATCCCAAACGATACGTTTTCAAAAATCGTATCAAAACTTCCCTCATAACCATATGTAAGATCTGTTACCTGAATCTGTGACATAAAAATCTCCATTCTTGCGCTGCTTTCAAGCGCATCTCAAGTTTGTGCGTAAGCACAAATCTTGCGTGTGAAAAATGTATTTTTCACACTAGCCTCATTGTTTTGCGAAGGAAAATGCAAGCCCACTGGCGAGCAGAGGATTTTCCTCCTAGAACAAAGAATCGCTTGCGACTCTTTCGCGCTCGAGCGGTGCTGTTTACAGCTAACTTCTACTCCGCGAGATGCGCATCCCGCCCGGAGGGCTTTTTAATTCATAGGACGTAATTTCCTATGAATTAAAAAATCCCATGCTGCCATGGGATTTTTCTTACACCTCACATATTTTATGATCACATCTGGCAGACAATAGATTGCACATTGTAAGATAAAATCGATTGTCCCGGACAACAAAATGTCCGTTTCCGCCATTTTTTAACACAAAAAAGAGAGGATACAAGAATCAAATCCACTTTTGGCAACATGATATGCAGTACTGCACCTCTGCAATACTGCTGTAACTTCAGATTTACACAACATATCATGCACTTTATTCCTTATACCGGTGCAATATATGCCATGTATCATCCCGAATCAACAGACAAACGTATGCTATATATGACACACATTCTCTTGCTGACTCTGTTTTCTTTCATGTTTCAAAAGTAAATTATCTCCGCATTAGTTCCTCTCCTTTAAATTTCTATTGCAATAGTAGCACAATGCCATTTTTAATGCAACCAAAAATTTTTACGAAAAATCTTTCGTTACCGGTCACACAATAAATATGCACAGCAGCAATCTCTACTCCACATTTTTGAGTGCCTGATCCATCGGGATCTTTTTGATACGCATAAAGTCCAGTATCATTACAAACAGATATCCGATCAGCACAAATGCAAACATTTTCACATATCCGGCTGGCTGGATCACAAATGCAAACCATCCACTGTAACTAAACAAGATCGCCTTCCATGCCAGATTCATAACAAACGTTCCAAGTACAACACTGACCGCATCTTCGATCACAACCATGATCGTTGTGGAAAGCAGATACAGGCTGGCGATTTCTTTATTCTCATATCCAAGAATCTTTGTCATTGAAATTGCATTCTCATTTTTCTCAATGATCAGCTTTGTCAGAAGATAGATCAAAACTGCTGAAAGCAGGATACAAAGTATCTGGAAATAATCCATATAAGATCCCATGGAATGATCTAACTGGTCACACATCTTTGTGATATCACGCTCGGTGATCACCGTTGCAATATCATCTTCCGACAGATCTGCTAGCTCTTCATTTGAAAAATATCCACTGAATGCCTCTTCATCCAGCTCAAATACCATGCGGTAATTTTCAATCGGCATAAATACTGCAATGTTTACGCACTGGTCATAAATTCCAGCTATCGTAAACGTATACTGTTTGTTTTCATATTTTTCATCCAGTGAAACGGTATCCCCGACATTAAGTTCATATTTTTCTGAAAATGATCTGGAAATATAAACTTCATCTTCCTGCAGGGACTGCATACCTTTTATTTCTACATACTTACTATCGTCTGAAATACCGTAAACAGAGACTTCCTCATCTATTACATCGCTTTTTTTCTGCAAAGAACACATACTGAATTTTTCTGCGTCTTTATTGTCCGTCGTCAGTACATTTCCATCTTCATCCTCAAAAGATTTCAGAACATACTGATACTTTGCAAACATCATATTTTTTGCATTTTCTTTGTAATAAGAAAGCGTATCCGGCATTCCCACTGCCATTGCAAGCATCACCATGATAAAGAAAATTCCCACAAACAGAATCAGATAATTTGCCACATTCTGAAACATGATGCGCAGACGGAATCTGTTAAAAAATTTAAAATGTGGCAGCCGCATTGCTTTTTTGCGTTTTGTTTTTTTCAGATCATGCCTCAGAAACTGTAACGGTGTATGCTGCATCATTTTAATAATGACGATCAGATTGACCATAAACATCAGCACGACCGGTATCAGGGTTGTCTTAAAAAATGCATCCGGATTCCAGATCGTCTCATAGGTCGGAAGGCTGTAACTGTTATAATACATGGATACCACAACATCTTTAAATACCGTATAGCCAAGCACATTTCCGACTAATGCGGAAATCAGGGTAACGATAACCGGCATAGACAGATAATGGCGTACCAGCTCCCCTTTCGTATAGCCGGACGCACGCAATGTTCCGATTGCAGATGACTCTTTTGTGATCGTATTGCTGATCGTAACTGCAAAAATAAATGCGATGATGACAATCAGAATATCAAGCAGCACACCTCCCATTGCCTCATCAGAGCCCATGTCGTCGGTTGCAAAATGAATCGCCGGATTCGCATATTTTGGCACATAATCTTCAATCTCATTGTCATTTACCACGGTCTGTGTGAGCAACGCCCGCATAAAATCATCCGACTGGTTTTTCTCTTCTTTTTCATCTGACGGCTCATTTTCATACTTCCATGCATAATCGTAATGAATCGTCTTATGTAACTTCGCAAATCCCTCATCTGTTACCATTGCAACGTTAAACTTTAAGGCATCAAACATCAGATCCGTGCTTTTTTCGTGCAGTGTGGAATAGTTGACATATGCGATCAGACCAACGACCTGATATTTTTCTTCTCCGACTGTGATCTCATCGCCGACTTTTATCCCGACATTGTCAGCATGCATACGGTCAATGGCAATTTCATCCTCTTTTTCCGGGAAACTTCCGTCCATCAGGCATGCAAAATTGATATCATCTGTCTTTGCAAAAACACGGACTGTTCCATCCGAAGTTCCGTCGTTGTCATGATCTTCCTCTTCATCCCTGTAAAAATTTTCATACAGATGAACCGGAGTTTCCTTAAAATCAGGATCGTTCAATTCATATTTTTCTTCTGCATCCGCATATTTCTCGTTGATCTCATCTAAAACCTTGTTCCAGGCTTCGTCGTATGCTTTCTCATATGCCTCGTCATGTGCCTCATCAAACGCTTTCTCATACGCCTCATCATGTGCCTTAGGATATGCTTTTTCATATGCTGTATCATAGGCTTTGTTGTACTGCCCGGACTGTTTTGCCTGTGTCACTGCTGTATCAAGCATAACTCCCGCAGTTGTTTCATCAAGTCCCTGCGCCATCAGCATCTGCTTTATCTGTGCATTAAAAGAAACATCAAATTCTGACTGGAACTCTGCATCAAATTTTTCCCTAAATTCTATTTCAAACTTCTCATCAAATTCTTTTTTGAACTTTTCTTCAAATTCACTATCGAACTTTTTATCCAGCTTCTTTTTTGCCTCATCAATGTAATACTGTCTGACATCTGCTTTATCGCCTGTCTTAATTGCATCAAGCAGTGTTTCGTCTGCTTTCTTTTTTAATTCAAAGTGTCCGTCTTCCAGCTTGTATCTGCCAACACCCTCATCAGCCGCTGTCATCATGCTCTCGTTTGCAACATACATGCCGGACACAAAGCCGATCATCAGAATCAGGAACAGACTTACCACAAGATACTTTTTCCAGTCTCCTGTCAGTTCTCTCGGTATTCGTCTGATAAGCGGATTTTTAATTTTTTTCTTTTTCATACTAATCTCCATTCTTGCGCTGTTTTTAAGCGCATCACAAGTTTGTGCGCCAGTACAGCTCCCTACCACTCCAGATCTGCCGCTGAAATTTTATGTTCATTGATATCGTTATGACGCACTGCCCCATCACGGAGTTTGATGACATGGTCTGCCATATGCCGGATTGCCTCGTTATGTGTAACCATGATAACTGTATTACCATATTTGACATTGACATCCTCAATCAGCTTTAATATTTCCTTGGAGGTATTGTAATCGAGTGCTCCGGTCGGCTCATCACAGAGCAGGATATCCGGATTTTTCACAATGGCACGCCCGATGGAAACCCTCTGCTGCTGACCACCGGAAAGCTGGTTCGGCAGTTTATGCCTGTGTTCATAAAGTCCCAGCGTATGTAATAAATCGTCAATATCGAGCGGACTGTCTGATAAATATGCACCGACCTCAATATTTTCCTTGACATTCAGATTTGCGATCAGGTTATACATCTGAAATACATAACCTAAATGCTTTCTGCGGTACTGCGTCAATTTCTTTTCCCCAAGCTCTTCCAGCTTATCACCGTTGATGGAAATATAGCCGGAGTCTGCACTGTCGATACCACCGATGATATTTAACAGCGTCGACTTTCCGGAACCGGATGGTCCAAGCAGCACACAAAATTCTCCTTTTGCCACGGAAAAATTCATTCCCCGAAGTACTTCCTGTCGGGTTTCCCCGCTTCCAAACCCTTTTTTCAGATCAACAATTTCCAAAAATTTTCTTTCTTCTTCTGACATATGCTCCCCTTTCCCATTACAGAATTGTTCTTACATCCTTATCTATTCTGAATGGTGTTAAAGTCTTTTCTTACTTTTGTTAGTGTTATCTAACTTTTGTTTGTATTATATCACAGCTTTTCCAGATTACAAGCAAAAAGACGATTCCTTTTGTCAGAATCGTCTTTTTGCCTTACTATTATGTCTTTACTGTCTGTTTCACTGTAAATATTGTTCTATTTCTGAAACTGGCTTTCCTGTCACTTCTATGATTTTCTCTATTGTGAAACCGGACTTGATCATATTACAGATGATTTCTGCTATAGCTTTATCTCTGCCAATCTCAATCCCATCACTTTTACCAGCTTCATACTCTGCCTTTCGGAGTTTCTTTTCTTCCCATTCTTTATCATACTCTAATATACTTACCATCTTTACCTCCGAGCGATTCTTCCGAAGAAATTCCACTAAAATTCCTTCTTTGATGCATTCCGTGATTGCCCTTTCAACTGCATCATTCAGATTCAGTTCTGATGCATATTTTCGGACTCTCGCAACATAAATGGCATATTCCTTCAATGTCTGACACTGTTCCATCAGGTCTTTGTTGTGTCCTTCGTTCACATTCAGCATCAGAACTTTTAACTCTAAATCCGGCTCTCCAGCCAGATGCTCATATGCCTCAGACAAACGCAGTTCGACCCAGTCGTCCACTGCATCCGTTCCATTATAAAACACCATAAACTTCGGTGCCGGAATCTTCTGCAGCTTTGACGAATATAGTGACTTATCATTCAGATACTGCTGATACTCGATTCCAATATAGATCAGATCCCGCAATGGTATATTTGGATTGATCGTCGACTGATGTTCATAGAGATAAATATTCGTCTCTAACATAAATGCCAGGTCATTTTTCATTCCCATATAGATTGCGTTTTCCAACGTGACGATCTTAAGGGCTTCCGCATTCTGATAATGGCTTCCGGTCACTGCGTTGTACAGGGATAAGAGATTCTCTTTCTCTGAGAACAGCATGCGGAATACAGTGTCTTTGTACTGACGGTTGGCTGTCGGTATCTTTTCTGATACCTGTGTGCTCTTCTTCATATTCGGTTCCTCCTGTGTGCAGGAGGCTCATCCAGATCTCCTGCTTTTCATTTTTGTGGATAAAAAGCATAGATTTCTGAAATGTTTTTTGAATTTTAGACGGATATATACATCCTGATAGTCATACAGACAGAATTGCCGGATTCGTAATTATAGCACCGGATAGATGTCTGCATCGTAGAAATATGCTTTGAGTTATTTTATCATACGTCATCCTTAGTATGCAACCAATTTGAAATTTCTTGTGCAGGTTGTACAAAAACAAAGTTACTGTTCACAGGTCACCCTGCGGACTGTAACTTCGCAGCCCCATGTAAAGTTTTGCTTCGCAAAAGGGGCTGCTCACCCCCACATCACGTTCATACGCACCTGAACAGCAAAGTGTTCAGGTGCCGAGTGAACAGTAACAAAACAAGCTGCTATTTTTAAAGAAAGACAGTGTCCGGCTGAATATCAATCCGGACACTGTCTTCCCTGTCATTTTCTAATAGTTACACACTTTAAATTTTTCTATTTACTGACCTTAACTTTTTTCATGGATGAATATTTTCCATACACTTTTTTGCCCGTGGAATCCATTTTATAAGCCCGGATGCGCACATAGTATATCTTTCCTTTTTTCAGTTTACTTATGGTATAGGATGTCTTCGCCGTATTTTTCTTTGTGACCGCCTTTTTGAATTTTTTATCCGTACTGTAAGAAATCTCGTAACCTTTTGCGCCGGATACTTTCTTATATTTCAGTAAGATCTGTTTACTCTTGCTGTTTTTCGCAGACGTAAGAGAAGCCTTCGCCACTTTTACTTTTGTCCACTTTGCATACAAAATGTAATCGGATTTTGCGCTGTTGCTGATACTTGTGATCTTCTTTTTAAATTTTGCATCCGTATACCAGCCTGCAAATGCGTATCCTTTGCGGGACGGGTTTTTCAGTGTTACTTTCTTTCCATAATAAGTTGACGGATTTGAGGCATTGTTTTTACCTTTATTCAGTTTGTAGGTAATTTTATATGGTACTGTAACCGTACAGGATTCCTGATAACTGCTGTTTTCAGCCGAAGTCACCGTGATCTTCGTTCTGCCCGGTGCCTTTGCTGTCACACTGCCGTTGGCATCCACGGTGGCAATCTTTGTATTTGCCGATTTCCAGACTACCTTTTTGTTGGACGCATAAGACGGTGATACAGTCACATTTAAGGTGAGTTTCTCTCCTCTTTTTACCTCTGCTGATGTCCGGTCTAAAGTTATTCCTGTTACTTTCGCCTTTCCGGTGACAGTTACATAGCAGACTGCATATTCATCACTGCCGTCCGTTGCCGCAGCCCGGATTTTTGCTTCACCCTCCGATTTTGCAGTGACAAGTCCGCTTGCAGAAACCTCTGCCACTTTCGTATCAGAAGAAGTATATTTGAGTTTTTTATTTGTGGCATCCGAAGGTGAAATATATGGTTTCAACTGATAGGTTTGACCAGCTTTCAATTCGATCTCATCCTCATCAAATTCGATCCAGTCTATCAGCTGCGGTACGGTTATCTTACAGGCAGCTTTTACATTTCCAGCCGTTACTGTAATAACTGCTGTTCCAACACCACAGATCTCCACATATCCGGTATCCGAAACAGTAGCAACCTCTTCATTGGAACTTGTCCATACCACTGCATCTGTGAAATTCAAAGGTGCGATCGTCGCTGTCAGCTGGAAATCGTCATAGCGCTCCGCCGTTTTTTCTGTAATATCCAGACTGACTGAGGTTGCATGAATATCCTGTGTGACGTACTTGATTCCTTTTCCGCTTGCATAAGTCTGGGCATAGCAATCAGACGGACCGTACATCGTCATTTTCTTTGGATAAGAAAATGCATTTGATGCGATCGAAGTTGTGTTGCGCGGGACTGTGATCTGCGTCAGCTTCGTGCAGTTGACAAAGGCACTGTCACCGATCGTGGTCACATTGTAAGGAAGCACGATGGATGGCAGAACTGTGCAGCCGTAGAATGTCTGGCTCTCAATTTTCTTTAACTTGCTGCCTAATGTAATGTCGGCCAGAGCTTCACAGCCATAAAATGCAGAACTTCCAATGGATGAAACGGTATCCGGCACCACTGCCTTTTTCATGGCTTTACAGTTTTTAAATGCGTTGGTTTCTATTTTTTCCACCCCGGACGGAAGGATTGCTTCCGGTAAAGATTCACAGCCGGAAAATGCGGAATTTCCGATTGTGGTCAGGGTGGATGGGAAGTTGATGGCGGTTAACTTTTTGCAGCCGGAAAAAGTATCTGATGGTATCTCTTTTAAACTTTTTGGCAAATGCACTTCTGTCAGGCTTGTACAGTTTTGAAAAATACTGTTTCCGATAAAATTAATAGTATCTGGCATAACAACTTTTTTCAACGATGTACAACCATAAAACCCATCATTTTCGATCTTCGTTAATTTATTTGAATATTTAACTTCCTCTAACTTAGTACAACCGCTAAATGAACTATTTTCTACTACTGTTACAGTATCAGGTATATTTATTTTTTCCAATCCTGTACACTTTTCAAATAGATAACATGGTATTTTTGTTATTCCACTCTCAAAGATTACTGTTTTCAATCCTATACAATCTCCAAATGGTCCATAATCAGATAATGTGCTTCCACACCACTCTAAACTCTTTGGGATTTCAATCTTCGTTATTTTTTCACAACTACCAAATGCCCTCCCTCCCATGTGCTCTAAATTCTTTGACAACGTCACATTTGATAAATTGCTACAGCCATCAAATGCATATCTGCCTATCTCCGTTACACTATCCGGTAAATATATGCTTGTAAGCTTTTTACAGTCCTCAAATGCAGAATCATCTATTGTTGTAACACTATCTGGTATATTCACATTTACCAAATTACTACAATTGCTAAATGCACTGTTTTCTATTACCGTTACCGTATTTGGTATATAAACCGTCGCCAAATTACTGCATTTGTAAAATGCATAATTCCCTATTGCTGTTACTGTATCTGGTATACTAATTTCCCCCAATCCAGTACATTTTTCAAACAAACTACCAGATATCTTTGTTATTCCTTTCTCAAATATTACTGTTTTTAATCCTGAGCAATCTGCAAATGGTCCATAATCAGCTGAACTGCCACACTCTTCCAAACTTTTCGGTATTTCAATCTTTGTTATTTTTGTACAATCTTCAAATGCTCCCCATCCCATATATTTCAAATTCTTTGATAAAATTACATCAGCAAGATTGCTACAACCCTCAAATGCAACAGCTTCTATTTTTGTTACATTATCTGGTATATGAACCCTTGATAAATTAACACATTCACTAAACGCGCTATCTCCTATTACCGTTACTGTATCTGGTATATTAATTTCTTCCAATCCAATACAATTTTCAAATAAATTACTAGCTATCTTTGTTGTTCCATTCTCAAATATTACTGTTTTCAACCCCGAACACTCTGCAAACGGTCCACCATAATTTGAACCACCACATTGCTCTAAACTTTTCGGAATCTCAATCTTGGTTACTTTTATACAATCTCCAAATGCTCCCCACCCCATATATTTCAAATTCTTTGACAAAGTTATATTAACAAGATTGCTGCATCCTCGAAATGCTACCTCTTCAATTTCTGTCACGCTATCCGGTATCATCACCGTCCTCAAATCCGTCCGGTTCTCAAATGCCCTATCTCCGATTGCAACAACCTCATGCCCGTCAATCTCCCCCGGAATATAAAGTGCCGTCGCATTTCCACTATATCCTGTGATCGTAGCCCTGTTTGCATCGTCAAGTGTATAGGTATAAATCGGTACGATTGCACCGCCTGCACCTGCTCCTGCATCAAAATAGCTTCCTGCGCCCGCCGGATTGAAATATCTCGAACCTGGAGATGTCCAATAACTTGTCCAGCCTCCCTGCGCGGCAAATTCTTTTCCACGCGTGCATGATGTCCGAAGTACGCCGTCCTCAATATGATAGTACACGCGCACCGGACTGTTATTCTTTCCCCAGATCTCTATACTTTTGCTAAAGGTCTTTGATGCAATACCAACTCCGATCTTTGCACTTGCCCCCACCGATGCATACAGATATGCAGCCTGTGACGCGCAGTATGTCGGTGTTCCGGAACTGTACCTTACGTATTTGATGTTCATACGTGCACCGGTTTTTGCATAAATATCTCCGCTGACAATTCCGAGCGTTGCTTTTGCAGAGAGTACAATACCTGTGGTCAAATCTGCTTCTGCTGAAAAGGAAAATCCTTTTTTATGACTGTTTCCAACTATACGGAATCCGTCCGAATACGCAAATCCGGCTTCAAATTCCTTTTCCACGGTAAGCGTTGCTTCCCCGGAAAGATTATATTCCATTGCCAGTGTCAACATACCAACACCGCCGAGCGGCACTGCCCCTAACGTCAGTGTGTGGTTAATATCTTTAAATGCATCCCCTTTTACATTGCAGGAGTATTCCATATCTCCGCTGACTGAAAAATAATAGTCATTATTATTCAGACTGTAATTTACTTTCATGTTTGAAATCACAACACTTACTGTCGCTGTGACATCATCTGAGACGGAAATCGTTTTATCTGCACGCAGGGTATTGTTTTTATAGGATATCCCCCTTGTCATACCTTCTGTGACTGTAACACCATTTGCCACATATGTTTCTTCATCTGCCGGAATAAATTCCGTCATATCAACATCCAGTTCGCCCTGCTGGTCAACATTTAAAACCGCGCCATCATCCGCATCTGAGGTTGTAATATATGTTGTAGTTCCGTCTGTCCGTACACTTTCTGCCTTATATGCCATGACAATATCGTTAACATACACGGCAAATGTTGTTCCCTGTTTGATCGTAACCGGACAGTTTTCGATCATAACTATTCCATCCACATCAATAGATACGGCTGTTCCCTTTGGTACAACAACTACTCCGGACGCAAATGTACAGGTATTTTCTTTTCCGGTCTCTATCTGCGCATCTGCCAAAACCTTTTTTGCATCCGCGATCATTGCATCATGCTCTTCCGTGGTAAGTGACTGTTCCGGGAGAAATTTACCGGCAGCAACCGTAACCCATCCTCTGTCGATTGCGATCTGTGCTGCTTCCTTATATGTAACATCTGCTGTATCCTGATAAGTATAACTGTCTGTTTCCGGCACAAAGCCAAGCATCGTATTCATGGTCTGCGCTGCAAATTCACGCGTCACTGCATCTTCCGGTCGAAATTCTTCTCCTGCCTCAAGATCGATCATTCCGAACTCGCATGCCACCATCACATCACGATAAAACGAATCATCCGTTGATATGTCACTGTAATAATTATCCGGATAATTATCCTCATCTACCGTAAGATCAAATAATGTTACCAGTTCCTGTACCCAGTCGATACGGCTGATCTCATCACCTGATAATGCCCTTTTTAAAATCTCCTCTGTACTCTCCGTTTCTTCCGTAACGTTCTCTGTTTCAGCCTGTTCTGGCTCTTCTGTGACATTCTTTGTTTCAGTCTCCTCTGTTTCTTCTGTAACAACCTTCGTTTCTGGCTCTTCTGTCTCTTCCGTGACGATCGTCGTCTCTGGCTCTTCTGTCTCTTCCGTGACAATTTCCGTCCCGGCCGCCCCGGACTCTTCCTCTGCCAGACGTCCGGCATTATGATCTTCTTCATCTGCCTGGTCTGTTTCTTTTTTCTCTGTCACTGCTGACTTTTCATCATCCTGTTCTACAGTCTGTGTTTCCACAGTCCCTTTCTCTTTAAAACTGTTTTCTTCCTGTGTCTGCTGTGCATTCCCTGCCACATCCGCCAGCAGCATTTCCGGTGCTGCCGTAAACGTCATACAGGCACAAAGCAGCCATGCTATCATTCGTTTTTTCATAACTTTCTCCTTTCACAGATATCTCATTCCTTACAATACGACCAAACGGTCTTATTATGAATTAAATTATAGCATTTTGATTATAATTTGTCTATTAAGTTAGAGGAGACACTCACGTGAAGTTTCAAAGAATTCAGGACTTGAGAATAGACAACGATCTTACTATAAAAGAAATCTCTGCCATGCTTGGTCTGCACCGGGATGTTTATTCCCGTTATGAAAAAGGGCTTCGTGATTTTCCAATTGACATTCTCATAAAGTTAGCAGATATTTATCACTGCTCAATTGATTATCTGGTTGGACGGGTTGATACGAAGTAATATAATACACAAAATGCCTACTCCGCAGACATTGATCACTATATATAAAGAAAAGACGATTCCACTCAGAATCGTCTTTTCTTTATAATATATGCTTATTTTTTCCCACGCAGCAGCTTAATGATCTTCCCCTCATACACCACTGTCACAATAACGATCAATGCAACCGTCACCAGACTATACCCTTTATTGATCTGCACTCCGGCGACATCACAGATACTGGTAAATAAAAGACTGAGCACGAAGATCAGCTTGACTGCGCGCACCATATGAATCGTATATTTTCTTATTTTCCCACTACATATTTCTTTCGGCAGGTTATTTACCCTTTCCGGATAACGTGCAAGCAGCGTCAGTCCAACATATACAAGGATCAGGATTGCCGCATTTAAAATAATTCCGGTAAATGCCACTCCATATACGATTCCATAATAAATCTGCAGTCCCAGATAAATCATTGCAGCTACGATTCCCACTGCCTCAAGCAGGAAATCCATATTTGTCATTTCTTCTTTTTTCAAATTTATCCCCTTCCTGTGCTGTTCTTCATCTTCTATTCTGTTATTTCTAAATACATTCCAAATGCCGTTTTCCATTCCGCCGTCAGCCGCTCTAAATTCCACGCCGCATTTGCGGGGCTTGTGGACGGCAGTTTTCCAAGCGGCGGCATTCCCTCTTTATGACAGTATTTTACAAAAAGCTGATGTGCTTTTCCACCATTTGCAAAAATTCCCTGTATTTTTGCATTTGATAAGATCAGATTCATATCATTTGGCACCACATTTCTGATGGAGCTGTCGGAAGATCCAACGATATCACAGGAATCGATCACATCCCACACTGCTATGCGATGTCTTAGCAGAAGATCCTTCTTTTCATCGATCGTCTGTGGCAGAGGTTCCTTGAAAATCCCTGCAATCACCTTCCAGAACCGGTTTTGCGGATGCCCGTAATAGAACTGGTTTTCCCGCGACTTTACAGACGGAAAGGAACCCAGGATCAATATCCTGGATTCCTCATTGTATACAGGTAAAAACGTATGTTTTACATGTGTATATTCCATTTTATACCCGCTTTCTATTCATAATTTTTGACATTGGAGCTGTCTACTTTTTCAAATGGTACCCAGACATATAAACCATCTTCCGTAGCACCCTCTAAGGTCGTGACATCTTTTCCGGTTGCAAGTGCGATTGCTGCATAAACAGCACTCTCACCCTGTCCAACTGCGGACTGGTATACGGTAAAGTCCATCTTTCCATCTTCAATCGCTTTGCATCCGTCTGCAGTTGCATCGATTCCAAGTACCGTCACATCACTGATTCCTGCTGCATCACAGGCATCAATGATACCAAGTGCCATAGAGTCGTTGTTGCAGACAGCAACGTCACACTTCTGTCCTGTCTTTAAAAATATATTGAACATCTCTTTCGCACGATCCTGCTCCCAGTCGGCGTTATCTTCAAAGACATAATTGATCTTTTTCCCTGATGCATTTAAAGTATCCTTTAATGACTCAGATCTTCCTTTTGTCGCGGAATGTTTTTTCGGTCCTTTTAACAACACCACATTAATCTCATCCGCAGAAGCAAATTTATCTAGAATGTACTCTGCCTGATACTGTCCTGCCACATATTCATCCGATCCAACATAAATATATTTCCCAGCCTGAAGTCTCGACTCATCCGGGCAGCTGTTAAAAAATACGATTGGTATATCACCTGCAAGTGCTTCTAACTCCAGCGCTGTGTCGGCATCAACCGGTCCGCATAAAATCACATCATAATTCTCACTGACCGCCTTTTTGATATGTTCCACCTGGTTTTCAATGGAATTTTCTGCATCAAATACATCCAGCTGTGCCCCACACTCTTCCGCAGTCTGCTGTGCCTGTGCCACAAGTACATTTCGGAAGGTATCCGCCTGTGATAACGACAGCAGCATTTTTAAACCTTTTCCATCAGCTGCGCCTGTCTGTGTATTTCCACCACATCCGGCAAGGCATCCTACAAGCAATGCCAGACACATGATAGTACTTATTAATTTCTTCATCGCACGATCTCCTCTCTATATCCGGAACTGTTTTACCTGTTCTGCAAGTTGATCTGCAGAAACAGCAAGGTTATCTGCTTCCTGTTCTACCTGGTCACTGTTCTTTGAAATATTCTTTGCCTGCTGTAACATGGATTCTGATGTTGCAAGGATCTCATCGGAACTTGCCGCCTGTTCTTCCGAAATAGCTGCAACATTCGTAGCAACCTGATCTACTTGATTGATCTTATCAACCACATTGCCGATCAGTGTGCTTGTCTCCTGGATATTCTTAAAGATCGTATCAAATGTATCAACTGCTGTATGGATCAGCTCTGCACTGCCGGAAATATCCTGTGCACTGTTTCCTGCCTGTCTGACGGCATCTTCTACCAGATTGTTGATTTCAGTGATCAGCTCTGTGATATGTGCTACCGAATCCGCACTGTTCTTTGCAAGTGTACCAATCTCAGCTGCAACAACTGCAAATCCTCTTCCTGCTTCGCCTGCGCGTGCAGCCTCAATTGATGCATTTAAAGATAACAGGTTCGTCTCGTCAGCAATATCGCCAATCAGTTGGATGATCTGCACGATCTCGCCGGAAGCTGTTCCTACCTTATTAACGGCTTCCTCTAAATTATGGATGGAGACTTCAATATCAGAAAGTGCCTCGCCGACACGCTCCATATCTTTTCTGCCTTTTTCAGAAACAGCAACTGTCTCCTGCATCCTGCTCTCGACAATGTCACTGTCACTCTTTGTATCTGCTGCCACACCTGCAAGCTGTGTCGCATTCTGTGCAATCTCATTTACAGATACCGATAACTGGTCGACTGTTGCATTCAGCTCGCTCATCGACTGTGACTGGATTCCCGCTGCAGAACTCATCTCACCGGAAACACCCTTACTTGAGTCAGCCTGATTCTTCAACTTGCCGGAAACATTTCCCATTTCGGAGATCATCTGTTTCATGGAAGCAATAAACTTCTCCACACTTTGGCTCATGACTGCGATCTCATCATTGCCTTTTGTCTTAATAGAAACCGTGAAATCACCGGAAGTCATCGCTGTGATCACTCTTGTCATTTCCTTGACAGGTTTGATTACAACATGAGTTACACGTTCGATCAGTACACAGAGCAATGCAATACAGATCACACTGATTACGATCATAATATTACGAAGCTGTGTCAGATCCGAAAGTACAATGCTGGTCGGAATATACGATATCAAAAGCCAGTTGGTTCCGTCTACTTCCTGAAATACCGTCATATTTCCATCAAGTGTAGCAAAATTATAGTCTTTCTCTGCAGCTTTCTCTGCCGTAAGCTGGTAAAAATGACTCTGTCCTTCTGCCCCGAGTGTCTGGGAAATAAGAGATGAATCACGGTTTGCCAGGATCACACCGCTGGTTTTATCAACCAGAAATGCTTCCGCATCATTCATTTCAATAAAAGAGTTTACGATAATTGCAATACGGTCTAATGTCATGTCTGCTGAAATAACACGCACTTTATCAGATCCGTCATTTAAAATACCGGAGGCACTGATCACATTCACGCCATCTGCATTCTGATAAGCTGAACCGACTGCCATATTCACCCTGGTAAGTCCTTCTTTATACCAGGTACTGTTTGTTACATCTGATTCCTTTTTTGTTGATTCTGATGCCGTTATGAGCTGTCCTGTGGAATCTGCCACATAAAGTCCCTCCGGATAATTACTGTTATAGCCATAATAACCATCCAGTATTGTCTTTAACTCTTCATCACTCGGCTTCAAATCCTCAATGATCGTCTTCGCCATCTGAAATGAAGCAAGGTTTTCATTCAGCCATGCTTCTATCTGGGATGCCTGGTTCTCTACCGAAGACTGCAGTAAATTCTGGGAATATTTTTTGATCGTCCCTGCAGATATCTGATAAGCAGCCACAACAAGTACCACAACGATCGCAATTACGACTGGTATGATCACACCAAGTAACTTTGCCTTAATCGACACCGTTTTTTGTTTTTTCATAAGCTGTCCTCTCTTTTTTACATAAAATTTACAACATAAATTATAAAATCTTCGTCGTTTTTCGTCAATATGTATCACAAACCGTTTTCGCTAAAATTTATATTGTATACATGTATTTTTCAAGAAATCGTATGATCTTTTCTTGAAAATGAGACCTGCTGTGCTATAATAAATTAGTGTGCCATTTTCTTTTTCATACATATATCAGGCACACGGGATTGGTATCATGCCGCTGCATGCGGTTTATACCAGAGAGGAGAACCTTAGATGGAACATTTAATCATTCCAAAAGATTATCATTCAGAATTAAATCTGCACGATACACAGATTGCAATCAAAACAGTAAAAGATTTTTTCCAGAACCTGCTTGCACTTCGTCTGAATCTGTCCCGCGTTTCGGCTCCACTTTTTGTTGATCCGTTATCCGGTCTCAATGACAACTTAAACGGTATTGAACGTCCGGTTACTTTCGATATCAAAGAGCAGAACGGGAAAGAGGCAGAGGTTGTACAGTCTCTCGCAAAATGGAAACGCTACGCATTAAAGAAATACGGTTTCGACTACGGTGAAGGTCTGTATACCGATATGAATGCGATCCGCAGAGATGAAGACACGGATAACATCCACTCTATTTTCGTAGACCAGTGGGACTGGGAAAAAATCATCCATAAAGAGGATCGTAATATCGAGACATTAAAAGAAACAGTTACCACTGTTTATAACTGCCTGCGCAAGACAGAAAAATATATGGCGATCCAGTACGATTATATAGAAGAGATTCTTCCACATGATATCTTCTTTATCACGACTCAGGAATTGGAAGAAATGTTCCCTGACAACACACCAAAGGAACGTGAATATTATATTACAAAAACCAAGGGTGCCGTATGTATCATGAAGATCGGCGATACTTTGGAAAACGGAGAGCCTCACGACGGACGTGCTCCGGATTACGATGACTGGTCTTTAAACGCAGATATCGTTGTTTACTATCCGGTACTCGACATCGCACTTGAGATTTCCTCCATGGGTATCCGGGTTGACAAGAAAGCGCTTCTCTCCCAGCTCAAAAAAGCAGGCTGTGAAGAACGTGCAAAACTTCCTTTCCAGAAAGCAATCATCAACGAAGAGCTTCCTTATACAATAGGTGGTGGAATCGGACAGTCCCGTATCTGTATGTTCTTCCTTCGCAAGGCACATATTGGAGAGGTACAGTCTTCCCTGTGGCCGGAAGCTATCGCAAAAGAATGTGAAAAGAACGGTATTCAGCTTTTGTAACAGGAACGGGCATATGCTCCGCAGATATCCTGTCATCAACACTGATGCCTGATAAAAAACAGGTATGTTTCAAATGTCAGCAATGAGCTTTCCCTGCTCCCTGCTGACAAAAACATACCTGTTTTTTTCATCTTTCTGTTTTTTCAGTCCTGTGCGGTTTCCACTATCTTCCGGTCTTTTCAGTCCCGTGTGATTTCCACTATCTTCCGGTCTTTTCAATCCCGTCTGGTTCTCACTATCTCCCGTTTTTTTCTCCTGCTATGATTCCGTAATATTCCGGTCTTCTGTCCCGGAAAAGTCCCCATTCCAGTCGTTTTGCCCGAAGTTCATCCAGTTCATAGGTCTGGCTCAGGATTTCTTCTTTATCTCTGGAAGCACTTAAGATCACCTCTCCTGTTTCATCCGTCAGAAATGAGGAACCATAAAATTCCAGTGCCGACTCCTGTCCGCCATTTTCCGCACATGGCTGCACTACTTCCCTGCCGATCCGGTTTGCGGCAATGACAGGCATCAGATTCGCAGCCGCATGTCCCTGCATGCAGCGTCTCCAGTGCGGCATACTGTCACATTCTAAAATCGGTTCCGAGCCGATCGCTGTCGGGTAAAACAATAATTCTGCACCGAGCAGCGCCATCGCGCGCGCTGTCTCCGGGAACCACTGATCCCAGCAGATTCCAATACCGATGCAACCGTATTTTGTATCAAACACTTTAAATCCGGTATCTCCCGGTGTAAAATAAAATTTTTCCTGATAATAATGATCATCCGGGATGTGGGTTTTCCGATACACACCGAGGATCGTTCCATCTCCATCAATGCATGCGATCGAATTATAGAGGTTATTGACATCACGCTCATAAAAGCTGATTGGAAGCACCACGCCCAATTCTTTTGCAAGACGTACTCCCATTGCCACAGCTTCACTCTCCTCCACAGTTCTTGCATAGCTGTAAAAATCATATCTGCGCTGCTGGCAGAAATATTCCCGCTCAAAAAGTTCCGGCAGTAAAATGATATTTGCGCCTTCCGCGGCAGCTTTGCGGATCATTTGTTCTGCCTTTTGTAAGTTTTTCTTGTGCTCCAGGTCGCATTTCATCTGAATTGCGGCTGCTTTTATCTGTCTCATGCGTGTATCCTTTCTGTTCTTTTTATTTTTGCACAGTGAATTAATTCTCCTATATGGAAGGTTGTACAATAAATTCCCTATAAGGGAATTTGCTGTGTAATACAGTGGATGTTTCCACCGCCTGTCAGTATGTCTCTTGCGTACACCGGTATGATTTTTCTGTCCGGGCAGAGTTTTGCCATAATCTGCTGTGCACGCAGGTCGCTTTCTTCGTTTTCTCCGCCAAATACAGGCATGACTACCGCATTGTTGGAAAAATAAAAGTTTACATAGGAGGCGGCGAGCCGTTCTCCGACTTCCCTGACATCTTCACCTTCCTCAAATTCGTATCCTTCGAGTTCTTCTTTGGTGATACAGACCGGAATATCCGGAATTGGAAGTTTGTGGATGATCAGCTTTCTGGCCTTTGCGTCCCGCACCGAACTTAGATAATCAAAACTCGCTTTCGACATCGCATACTGCGGATCATTCTGGTTATTGGTCCATGCAAGCACAACTTCACCTGGTCTTAGAAATGCACAGACATTGTCCACATGCTCGTTGGTCTCATCCTGATAGATCCCGCGTGGCAGCCATAAAACTTTCTCCACGCCAAGGTAACACTTTAACTGTTCTTCAATCTGCTCCTTTGTAAGCGATGGGTTTCTCCCCGCACTGAGCAGACAGGACTCCGTGACAAGCAATGTTCCCTCTCCGTCGCTGTGGATAGAACCGCCCTCTAACACAAACGGTTCGGCATCATAACAGTCAAACTCGAATTTTCTGCAGAAATTCCATGCAAACGCATTGTCTTTTTCATAAGAAGCATATAGTCCATCCACTTCACCGCCCCAGGCATTAAAAGACCAGTTTACACCGCGCACCTGTGAGTTTTTTACATCATCACCTGTCTGCGCCGTACCATTTCCTGCTGCTGTCAGGTCTGAAATCTTTCCATCCGTTCTGTTTACCAGAAAGGTCGGCGCAACATCCCGCGCCCAGGAATCATCGGTCTCCATCTCAAAGACAACCACCGGATGTAAGTTTTCTTCTTTTTTCAGACTTTCCGCAAATGCTTTTGCATGGTCAATCCCCTTTTTTCCGGCAGCGACATACACTGTCTCACTCGCGGCGATTGCACGGATCACAGCTGAAAACGCTGTTTCTGCTTCCTTCGCGCCATTTCTCCAGGAACCGGGACGCTCCGGCCAGATCATGATACATCCCTGATGCTGCTCAAACTCACCCGGCATGAAAAATCCGTCCTGTACCGGTGTTGTATCTTTTATCATCTTAGGACAGTCTGCCTTTGAAATCTTCATAACCAAACTCCTTTATCATCTCGACATCTCCATCTTCCCGTAAGACTGCAATTCCGGGCAGCGGCATCCCGTTAAATGTATTGTTTTTGACCATGGAATAAATTGCCATATCCTCAAAGACCAGACGATCTCCCACCTGTTTTTTCTGTGCAAAGCTGTAATCACCGATCACATCCCCGGCAAGGCAGGTCATGGAAGAAAGCCGGCAGGTATGCGGCTTTTCGCCCGGCAGATAACCGTCTTTTAGCGGCGGTCTATATGGCATTTCAAGCACATCCGGCATGTGGCATGCCGCCGATGCATCCAGAATCAGGATATCCATTCCATTGTGTACGATATCCATAACCTCCGTGACAAGATAGCCCGCATTTAATGCGATCGCCTCACCCGGTTCCAAGTAGACCCGGACATTATATTTTCGCCTGATCTCACAGATTAACTTCTTTAATTCATCCAACTGATAGTCTGCTCTTGTAATATGATGACCGCCGCCTAAGTTCAGCCATTTTACCTGTTTTAAATAACTGCCAAACTTCTCCTCAAACGCATGCCAGGTCGTGATCAGATCATCCGCATTCTGCTCGCAGAGTGTATGAAAATGTAATCCTTCGATTCCCTCCGGCAGTTGATCCGGAAATTCACTTTTAACCACACCAAGCCTTGATCCCGGTCCGCATGGATCATAGATCTCATGCCCTTCCTGTGTGGAGCACTCCGGGTTCACGCGGATCCCGGCACTTGCAGTGCACTCCTGCTGCAAAAAATAGTGCTGATACTTTTCATACTGCGCAAAGGAATTAAAAATAACGTGATCGCAGATCTGCACCAGTTCTTCCATATCTTTTTCCTTATAAGCCGGTGCAAATACATGATTTTCCTTTCCCATCTCCTCTTTTCCAAGGCGCGCCTCAAAGATTCCGCTCGCCGTCGTTCCGCTGATATACTGCCCGATCAGCGGATACAGTGAAAACATGGAAAATGCCTTCTGTGCCAGAAGCACATGGCAGCCGGTTTCCTGTTCCAAATTCTGCAATATTTTTAAATTTTGTTTTAGCTTCTTTTCATCTACCACATAACACGGGGTAGGAATCTCCTGCCATTTCATGATAATTCTCCATTTCTGCAAAAATCCGCTGCGCAAAAGCTGACAAATTTAAAATTTTATCCAACCCGTTTCACACATATTCTTATTTTATGCCACCGTCTGCGGATTTTCGTCCACAACCCATGGCAGACCATACTGGTTTAACATATCCATAAACGGATCCGGATCAAACTCTTCAATATTGAATACACCGTCTTTGTCCCAGACTTTATCGACAACCAACGCTGCACCGATCATAGCCGGGACACCTGTTGTATAAGAAATTGCCTGGGAACCGACTTCTTTGTAACATTCCTGATGGTCACAGACATTATAGATATAAATCGTCTTTTCTTTTCCGTCTTTTTTTCCCGTAAAGATACAGCCGATATTTGTTTTTCCAACCGTGCGCGGTCCTAAAGATGCCGGATCCGGAAGCAGTGCTTTTAAGAACTGGATTGGTACGATCTCCCTGCCCTCATACTCGATCGGTGATGTTGAGAGCATTCCGACATTTTCTAAACATTTCATATGTGTCAGATAGCTCTGTCCAAAGGTCATAAAGAAACGGATCCGCTTTACTCCAGGTACATTTTTTGCAAGGGACTCAATTTCCTCATGATGCAGCAGATACATATCTTTCTCGCCAACCTGTAGGAAATTATATTCTCTTTTAATTTCCATTGGTTTTGTTTCTACCCAGTGACCATTCTCCCAGTAAGAACCGTTTGCGGAAACCTCACGCAGGTTGATCTCCGGGTTAAAATTGGTTGCAAACGGATAACCGTGGTCGCCGCCGTTACAGTCTAAGATATCAATCGTCTCGATCTCATCGAAATAATGTTTCAGGGCATAAGCGGTAAATACACTGGTCACTCCCGGATCAAACCCGCTTCCAAGCAATGCCGTAATTCCTGCCTCTTTGAATTTTTCACGGTATGCCCACTGCCAGGAATAGTCAAAATATGCTGTAAATCCCTCTTCTTTACAGCGTTTTTCATAGATGGCACGCCATTCTTTGTCATCCGTATCCTCCGGCTCATAATTTGCGGTATCGATATAGTCTACTTTGCATGCAAGGCAGGCATCCATAATTGTTAAATCCTGATATGGCAAAGCAACATTTAACACAGCATCCGGCTGATATTTTTTGATCAGGGCGATCAGTTCCTCCGTATTGTCCGCATCCACCTGTGCTGTTGTGATGACAGTGTCCGTTGTTTTTTCCAGTTTCTCTTTTAAGGCGTCACATTTCGATTTTGTTCTGCTCGCAATGCAGATCTCCGTAAAAGTTTTGCTGTTCTGGCAGCATTTGTGAATCGCAACTCCTGCAACTCCGCCACATCCGATAATTAATAATCTTCCCATTTTAATCTCCTTTCCTGCGCTGTCTTTTTGCGCATCTCAAGTTTGTGCCGGGGCACAAATCTTGCGTGTAAAAAAATAAATTTTAATTTAATTTTTATTATTTCTTACGTCCTTCTTCTTCCTCTAACATATCCTCCACATATCGCGGCAGCATAAATGCTCCCTTGTGCAGATTGGTGGTATAATACCAGGTTTTTATCTTCCGCTCTTTCCACCGCTTTGCATCCAGATCATCGAGCGGATGATATTTCTTTGACGCAAACCCGAACAGCCAGTATCCGGAAGAACACGTTGGTATATGTGCCTGATACACGCGGCTGATTGGAAAGCTATGACTCGCTTTCCGGTGCATACCGCGGCAGGATTCCTCATCTTCATCGTAAAACGGACTTCCATGCTGATATACCATGATTCCGTCATCTTTTAAGGCACGGAAGCAGTTTCCGTAAAATTCCTTGGTAAACAGTCCTGCAGTATGTCCAAGCGGATCAATCGCATCGTTGATGATCAGATCATACTCGTCATGTTTCATCCGCAAAAATTTCAATCCATCCTCATAGTACACCGTCACGCGTTCATCCGATAACCCGCATGCATTGTCCGGAAAAAATTCCTTGCAGACCTCGACAAATACACGGTCCGGCTCCACGACATCGATCTGCTCTATCTCATCGTAATAGCCAAGTTCTCGTGCCACGCCGCCGTCACCGCCGCCGATGACTAACACCTTTTTCACATGCGGATGCACCGCCATCGGAACATGCACGATCATCTCATCATAGACAAACTCATCTTTTTCCGAAAAAACAATACTACCGTCGGAACTTAAAAAACGCCCAAACTCATCCGAATCAAACACATCGATCCGCTGAAACTCGGTCTGTAAACCAAATAACTGTTTCTGCACCTTGACCGACACCTTGACTTTTTCCGTGTGGTAATCCGAAAACCAAAGTTCCATGATCTTCCCCCTTCTTTTGAAAAATCTTCTTTTCACAGGAATCTTTATTTTTGCTGATCTATGCTGTTATTTCTTTGCAAGCACATTCAGATTTTCAACTTCCGGATCCTCCGTTCCCTGCATAGAGCATCCCTTTTCTTTTGCATAAACAATGTACTCAATGATCTCCGGCGTGATCATCTCACCCGGCGCTAAAATCGGAATTCCAGGCGGATAGCACATGACAAATTCACCGCAGATCCTTCCCGCTGTCTGACGAACCGGCATGGATTCCTTTTGCGAATAAAATGCCACCTGCGGCGACACTAAAACCTTCGGATTAATATATTCCGTATTCAGCATTTTTGCCGGATCTTTCGAATACAGCCGTTTGATATCTGCAAGTGCACCCACAAGCCGCTCAATATCCTGTATCCGGTCACCGATGGAAATATAGGCAAGAATATTTGCGATATCTCCAAGCTCGATCTGAATATCATATTCATCCCGCAGCAGATCATAGACCTCAATGCCTGCAAGCCCGATATCTCTCGTATATACAGACAGTTTTGTCACATCAAAATCATAGACACTGCCACCGTTTACCATATCTTTGCCATACGCATAAAATCCACCGATAGAATTGATCTCATCCCTCGCGTACTCCGCCATCTGTGCCACTTTCGCAAAAGATTCCTTCCCTCGCAAGGCAAGGTTTCTCCGCGAAATATCAAGGCTCGACATCAGAAGATAAGATGCACTCGTCGTCTGCGTCAGATTGATGATCTGGCTGACATATTCCCAGTTCACACCTTTTCCGGTCAGAAGAAGAGAGCTCTGCGTCAGGCTTCCCCCCGACTTGTGCATGGAGACAGACGCCATATCCGCCCCGGCATCCATGGCACATACCGGAAGATTTTCCCCAAAATACAGATGCGTTCCGTGTGCCTCATCCACCAGCACCAGCATATGATGTTCATGCGCCACTCTCACGATAGACCGCAGATCCGAACAGATTCCATAGTAAGTCGGATTGTTGACTAAAACTGCTACTGCATCCGGGTTCTCTAAAATCGCACGTTCCACCTCTGACACCTGCATTCCCAGTGAAATGCCAAGTTTCACATCAACCTCCGGATTGACGTAAACCGGAATCGCTCCACAGAGCACCAGTGCATTAATCACACTCTTGTGCACATTTCGCGGCAAAATGATCTTATCCCCTGCCTTACAGCAGGAAAGCACCATTCCCTGAACGGAGGAAGTGGTTCCGCCAACCATAAAAAATGCATGTTCCGCGCGAAATGCCTCCGCAGCAAGCTCCTCCGCTTCCTTGATCACCGAAACCGGATGACAGAGATTGTCAAGCGGCTTCATGGAATTGACATCCAGACTCACACATTTTTCTCCCAACAGCTCTACCAGCTCCGGATTTCCCCTTCCTCTCTTATGTCCCGGCACATCAAACGGCACCACTCTTCGTTTTTTTAACTTTTCCAGTGCCTCATAAACCGGCGCACGCATCTGCTGCTCTTTGTCCATGACTAAAAAAATCCCCCTTGGCTTCCATAAAAATCTGCATGCTCTGCTTTTCATCAAATGTTTTTCCCTGACATTACCGTCAGGCTGAAAAACGCAAAAAAAGAACAGGCATCCATCACCTGTTCTTCTATCGTCGTTATCATCATAGTCATACTTTATGTAATCTATCTACATTCTGCAAAAACTATTTTCTCCAGAGTCCGCGTTGGCACCATCGCCAGCAAATATTTGCGTATACTACTCTTATTGACCGTTTCACAAGTGATATTGGATTCCGGGTATCATCCCCGTAATCAACTTATAAAATTTGAGCTTCTAACTCAATCAATAACGCGGCTTACACCGCAATCGGCAGTTGCCCCGCCTGTCCGTATGGGCTTAACCAATCTCTTGGTGGGCAAACAATAGATCCTTTTCCATCTATTGTAACGAATATTTGCATGAAAACAATTTTCGCATTCATGTGATTTGAAGTATAGCATACACACATGGCAAATGCAATAACGTATTCTGTAAAATTCTGGTATTTTCTTTTTTATTTCGTTTTAGGATATTTTTATTTTCTATTCAGGTTTGCAGCGATCTTACCGCGTCCACTCCCGGACCATCTGTATCTCCCGTCTGTACCCTTCATCATCGTTCGGTGTCTCTAAGATAAACGGTCTTCCTTCTAAAAGCGGGTGCAATGCAACGCGCCGCATCGCCTCTGCACCGATCTTTCCCTCACCGATCTTCGCATGACGGTCCTTGTGGGAGCCACAGTCGTTCATGCTGTCATTAAAGTGAACTGCCTTCAGCCGGTCGAGCCCGATCACATGGTCAAACTCATTTAACACACCATCAAGGTCGTTTACAATGTCATAACCGCCATCCCACACATGGCAGGTATCGAGGCAGACTCCCATTTTATCGTTTAATTCCACACGGTCTAAGATTTCTCTTAACTCCTCAAACGTTCTTCCAACCTCAGTTCCTTTTCCCGCCATCGTCTCAAGTAAAACGGTCGTTGTCTGCTCCGGTTTCAAGGCTTCATTTAATGCTTCCGCAATCAATGCGATCCCTTTTTCCGCCCCTTGTCCCACATGGGAACCCGGATGAAAATTATAATAATTGTACGGTGTATACTCCATGCGTTTTAAGTCATCAAGCAGCATTTCCTTCGAAAAAGAACGGACATCCTCTTTTGCAGCGCAGAGGTTCATCGTATATGGCGCATGCGCAACAATCTTTCCAAATTCGTGCTCCTTCGCAAAATTTAAAAACTTTTCCACATCTTTTTCATCGATTTCTTTTGCCTTACCGCCACGCGGATTTCTTGTAAAAAAAGCAAAGGTATTGGCATCTAACGCCAGCGCTGCCTTTCCCATCGCCGCATATCCTTTGGATGCGGATAAATGATTTCCTATTAACATATCAATCCTCATTTCTGCACTGCGCTTCGCGCACCTTAATTTTGTGCACAATAATACTCCTGTCTGTATACGCGAATGCTCTTTTATTCTGCCCGGTTCTTCTCCACGATCGTGCCCGCTCTGTATGCCGCGAGCAGCTCCTCAAGATCATGGATCGACTCTTTTAAACTTTTTCCGATATCTGTATCGGCAACCGTTTTTCTCCGCACGACCTGCTGCACCAGAACCGTATGGGATACGATATCGCTTCCGTCCTGCACCGCTTTTTCTACCGATTCAAACGGTTCATGCGCCGCAAGCACCAGACCATAAGAATTATAAATCAGCGTATATCCGGCAATCCCCGTCTTTGGCTGATATGCCTTGGAAAAACCGCCGTCAATGATCAGAAGCTTTCCGTTACATTTGACCGGAGACTCTCCTTTTTTTGCCTCCACCGGAATATGACCGTTAATGATGTGCGCCTCCGCACCTTCAAGCCCGAATTCCTCTAAAATCCGGTTGACCACTTCCTCTTTTTCAAGCAGCCTGTAATAAGGATTTTTCGGCTCCTGATGCGTTTTTTTATCTGCAATAAAATAACGCTCAAACGTCGTCATCTTTGCCTTTCCAAACACCGGGGAATTCTGGTTTTCCCAGATAAACCATAAAATGTCCTGTCCCTTTTTCTTCTCCTTCGGGTCGATCGCATAATAGCCTTTTCGCGCGTAGCCCTCAAGCACATCATAAAGCTCTTTTCCGGCATATTCTTTTCCAAAAACGTTAACTCTGGTAAACGTGCCATCCTCATTCAGCGGCACGCAGCCATGGTAGAGAAGATTTCCATTATATACTTTGTAAAGACTTCCCTGTGTATACAAAAAACGCACATGACGCTGCAGTTTTTCACAGTTCACAAATGCAGTCACAAGACGCTCCATCACATCCGCCTCATCTTCTGAGAGACGATATGGATCTTCCCAGTCGATTGTCGGAAAACTGACATCCTTGAGCGGATACTCGGTTTCCTCCACACACACGGTCCCCTTTTCGATGTTGATCTTATCGAGAAGAAGTCTTTTCTCCATCTCAAATTCCGGGTGTTCTTTGATCAGCTGACCTTCCAGTTTAAACTGCATGATCGTGATCGCCTTATGCATTTTTTCATCTAAAAATGCGTCGTGCACATCATATTCATCTTCCCGGTAATCCAGCTTAAAACAGTCACAGGAATCCTTATCATACCACTTCATCGCAAATCTTGCCAGCGGCACCAGATTAATCCCGTAACCGTCCTCTAACAGATCAAGGTTTCCATATTTTGCAGAAATGCGGATCACATTACAGATGCATGCCGCACTGCCCGACGCCGCTCCCATCCAGTACACATCGTGATTGCCCCACTGGATGTCCACAGAGTGATGCTCCATCAGTGTGTCCATGATCAGATTCGGATATGGTCCCCTGTCAAAAATATCCCCGACCACATGCAGATGATCCACAACAAGCCGGCGGATCAGATTACAGAACGCGATCACAAGCTCCGCCGCCCTTCCGGTGCGGATGACCGACCGGATAATTTCATTATAATATGCCTCCTGATCGGATATCTCCTGTCTGCCGGTCAAAAGTTCCTCAATCACATAGGCAAAGTCTTTTGGAAGTGCTTTCCGCACTTTTGACCTTGTATACTTGGAAGATGCATTTTTACAGATGCGGATCAGGCGGTATAAGGTGACTTTGTACCAGTCCTCCAAATTATCTTCCGTCTTTAACACCTGTTCCAACTTCTGTTCCGGGTAATAGATCAGCGTGGCGATCGCTTTTTTCTCCGCCGCGCTGATTGCATTGCCAAATTCATCCTCTATTTTCCGCTTGATGGCACCGGATCCATTTTTTAGCACATGTAAAAACTGATCGTACTCCCCGTGCACATCTGTGATAAAATGTTCTGTTGCTTTTGGCAGGCTAAGAATCGCCTGTAAATTGATAATCTCTGTCGCCGCTGTGGCAATGGTCGGATACTGATTTGATAAACTTTTTAAATAACGCAGGTCGGTCTGCCCCATAGTATTCCTCATTTCTTTTTCACGTTCATTTGCTGCTTTTTTATCTTAACATAGGAAATGAGCGGGGGCAACCAACGTTAATTTATTGTCAATGCTCTACGCGATCGTAGCCTTGATCACATCCCCCATATCATAGAATCCCGCCGGTTTTCCGGACAGGAATTTTGCTGCCTGCACAGCGCCCTTTGCAAATACACTTCTGGAATATGCAGTATGCTTAAACTCGATCACCTCGTCAAGTCCTGCAAAGATCACCTCATGTTCTCCTACGATGCTGCCGCCACGCACTGCAGAGATACCGATCTCTGTTTTTTCTCTCTTTTTGCGCTCTTTGCTGCGGTCATAAGTATAGGTATATGCATTATCAAGTGCCTCATTCATGGAATCGGCAAGTGCAAGTGCCGTACCGCTTGGCGCATCCAGTTTCTGGTTGTGGTGTTTTTCGACGATCTCCATATCAAAACCGGCCGGTGCTAAAATGGTTGCAGCCTGTTTTAACAGCTCCATTAACATATTGATTCCAAGCGACATGTTGGCAGATTTTAATACGGCAACTTTTTTCGATGCCTCGTCCACCTTTTTTAACTGCTCCTCAGAAAGTCCTGTCGTGCAGAGTACTACCGGGATCTGCTTGTCCACACTATATACCAAAAGATCATCCACTGCTTTTGCGTTGGAAAAATCAATGATCACATCCGCTGCCACATCACAGACAGAAATATTTGGAAATACCGGGTAATCGTTTTTGATGCCATCGTAGAGGTCAATTCCTGCCACGATCTCAATATCTGCATCTTCCTTGCAGATTCCTGTGATCACCTGTCCCATTTTTCCGTTACATCCACTCATAATTGCTCTTATCATGTTGTTTTTCCTCTCTTTTCTTTATTTAAAGCAACACCGGAAACGCTGCAAACCAACATTTCCGGTGTTTTTTCAAATCTGGCTTTCCGTGTTCCACTGCCCCTTACGCCAGCTTGATCCCATAATTCTTCATTGCTTCCGCAAGTTTTGCAGCATTGGCATCTGTCATCTCTGTGAGCGGGGAACGAAGCGGTCCTGCCTCCATGCCCATCAGATTCAGCGCTTTCTTAACAGGGATCGGGTTCACTTCGGAGAACAGCGCCTCAATGAGCGGCTGTGCCTTTAGCTGGATCTCCATTGCTTTTTTCGTATCTCCGTCAAAGAATGCCATACACATATCATGTACATCCTTCGGTGCCACGTTTGACCATACGGAGATCACACCGATTGCTCCGATCGACATTAACGGTACTACGATTCCATCCTCGCCGGAATACAGATCAAGCTTTCCATCCGTTAAATACATGGTCTTTGCTGCCTGTGCAACATTTCCGGTTGCCTCTTTGATCGCAACGATGTTTTCAACATCATGGTACAGTTTTGCAGCTGTCTCCGGAAGGATATTGCATCCGGTACGGCTTGGAACATTGTACATGATAATAGGAAGTTTTACAGAATTTGCAATCTCTGTGTAGTAGCGGATCAGACCTCCCTGTGTTGCTTTGTTATAATATGGAGTTACGCAGAGCAGTCCATCCACGCCGGCTTTTTCCGCTTCTTCCGAAAGGTGGATTGCCTCTCTTGTACAGTTTGAACCGGTTCCTGCAACGACCGGAATACGGTGTTTTGCAAATTTAACAGCAGCTTTGATCACCTCTGCATGCTCTTCTGTCGTCAGCGTAGAGCTCTCACCTGTTGTACCTGCGATAATGATACAGTCCGTTCCCTGATTGATCTGATACTCGATCATCTGCTCTAATCTGTCATAATTTACTTCCTCATTGTTTTTCATTGGTGTTACGATTGCCACACCGGCTCCTTTAAAAATAGACATATTAATAATCCTCCTGGTTCCTGTATTATGATACGTTAGGATACACTGCTTTGTGCACACGGTATTTTATTTATTCATAGGACGTAATTTCCCTATGAATTAAAAAAACCGACTCTGATGAGCCGGTTCGTAAATTCTAATCATATGTATTACTCAGTATATGTCGAATCCGATAGCGCCCCATCTTTCTGCCTTTTCAGCTTAAGATGACAGTCATAAGGTTCTTTACCTTATGCCCAGGAACATATCCGCAGCAAATATACTCCTTCGGCGTTCTTTCCTTTTATCCTCCATCCTCTGCTTCTGCCACATCCGGAAAACTACTCTTAAAGCACGCAACCTCTATCAAGCAATATGTATCTTTTAGCAATCATAGCACCATCTATTTCTACTGTCAATCCAATTCCTCTAAAAAATCAATTTTGCTGACGGATACTTCGTATGCAACCCTCTTTTCCGTCTGCGTCTCCGATAATTTTTTGACATATTCGCGGCTCTGGATCCTGCCCCAGATCTGCACATGTCCGCCCACATCAAAACCGGAGGCAAATCTTGCATTTCGTCCCCAGCAGATGCACGGAATGTAATCTGATTTTCCATAAGAGCGGTTCACAGCGATCAGAAGATCTGCGATCTCTCTTCCAAGCGGTGTTTTCCGGTAAATTGGCTCCTTACATACATAGCCGTCTAAAAAGATCTGGTTGCTCTTTACCTCATCGTCAATCTCGTCTAAAAATTCCAGTTCTCTCACAAAAACGGAAAGTACAAGCCGGTTTTTCTTTTCCTCGTGCCGGTTGAATGAGCGGAACTGTCCTGTCACGTAAATATTCTGTCCGACCATGTCCTCATTGACATCGATCAATCGTTCCGAAATCATCAATGGTATGTAATCCATATAATTGCTGAGACGGTTGACTGCCACGTCGACCATATAAAATCCCTCTCCGTACACTTCGTGGCTGAACCGGAAATCCGATACAATCTCCCCCACGATCGACACCTGGTTGTTTTCAAACATTTTATCTGCCATGAATATTCTCCCTTCCTTGCGGTCATACACCTATATATTTTTTTGTGCGTTTTTTCTTTTCGAACCGTTTCTGCCCGGTATGACCTGCCTGACATAATATTTTTACCATGTATCACATTCAAATTTTCATGGAACATGTCGATAAGAAAACGAATGTAATGACAACTTTTGTCAGGTTTTTGAATAAAAAAATATTGCAGAATCCCACAAATATGATAAAATATATAGGTTGGTTTTTTAACCTTATGTTACAGTTAATACATTTCACACAGGAAAGAGAGATTTTGTATATGAAAATGAAACGTGAAGATGTCCGTAATATTGCCATTATTGCACACGTTGACCACGGTAAAACAACACTGGTCGATGAGCTGTTAAAGCAGAGCGGCGTATTCCGCGCGAATCAGGAAGTTCAGGAACGTGTCATGGACTCTAATGATATCGAGAGAGAACGTGGTATCACGATCCTTTCAAAAAACACAGCCATTACCTATAAAGGTACAAAGATCAATGTCATCGATACTCCTGGTCATGCGGACTTTGGTGGTGAGGTTGAGCGTGTCCTTAAAATGGTAAACGGTGTTATCCTTGTCGTTGACGCATTCGAGGGTGTTATGCCTCAGACCAAATTCGTACTGATGAAAGCATTAGAACTTTCTCTTCCGGTTATCGTATGTTTAAATAAAGTAGACCGTCCGGAAGCCCGCCCGAACGAGGTTGTCGATGAAGTACTTGAGTTATTCATGGACTTAGACGCATCCGATGAGCAGTTAGACTGTCCGTTCCTGTTTGCATCTGCAAGAGACGGTTATGCCGTTCGCGAGATCGGAGATCTTGTAAATAACAAAAAAGATATGACACCTCTGTTTGAGACCATCATTGATTACATTCCGGCTCCAGAAGGTGATCCGGATGCAAACACACAGGTACTCATCAGTACCATCGATTACAACGAGTATGTCGGACGTATCGGTATCGGTAAAGTCGACAACGGATGCTTAAAAGTAAATCAGGAAGCTGTTGTGGTAAACCATCATGAACCGGACAAACAGAAAAAAGTCCGCATCAGCAAATTATATGAATTTGACGGCTTAAATAAAGTAGATGTCGCAGAAGCAAAGATCGGATCGATCGTAGCAATCTCCGGTATCGCAGATATCCACATCGGAGATACGATCTGTGCACCGGAAAATCCGGTTGCAATACCGTTCCAGAAGATTTCTGAGCCTACGCTTTCCATGAACTTCATGGTAAACGACAGCCCGCTCGCCGGACAGGAAGGTAAATTCATCACTTCCCGCCATTTAAGAGACCGTCTGTTCAAAGAATTAAATACCGATGTTTCTCTGCGTGTAGAAGAGACAGAGAGTCCGGACTGCTACAAAGTATCCGGCCGTGGTGAGCTTCACTTATCCGTTTTAGTTGAAAACATGCGCCGTGAAGGTTATGAGTTTGCAGTCAGCAAAGCAGAAGTTTTATACCACACAGACGAGAACGGCAAAAAGACAGAGCCTATGGAGATCGCTTACGTCGATGTCCCGGATGAGTTTACCGGTACTGTTATCGATAAATTAAGCCAGCGTAAAGGTGAGCTTGTCAATATGAAACCGATCACCGGCGGTTACACCCGTCTGGAGTTTAATATTCCATCCCGTGGTCTCATCGGTTACCGTGGAGATTTCATGACAGACACCAAAGGAAACGGTATCATCAATACCATTTTCAACGGCTATGCTCCTTACCGTGGTGAGATCGCATACCGTAAACTTGGTTCCCTGATCGCATTTGAATCCGGCGAATCCGTAACTTATGGTCTGTTCTCTGCCCAGGACCGCGGTACTTTATTTATCGGACCTGGCGAAAAAGTTTATGCCGGAATGGTCATCGGTTCCTGTGCAAGAGCTGAGGATATCGAGTTAAACGTATGTAAGAAAAAACATCTTACCAATACACGTTCTTCTTCTGCTGATGAAGCACTGACACTGGTTCCGCCAAAAGTTTTAAGCTTAGAGCAGGCGCTTGACTTCATTGATGTCGATGAGCTTCTTGAGGTAACACCGGAGAGCCTCCGTATCCGTAAGCGTATCTTAGATCCAACCTTACGCAAACGTGCTAATATGAAAAAATAATTTTTCACTAACAAAAAAGATGATTTGTACTCCCGCAGGTACGAATCATCTTTTTGTTTATGGCAGCACTTTTTCTCACAATCTGTAATATTTATTATTTTCTCACGACTGTTCTTCCATATCGGCATCGTAAAATGCCCGGCTGTTCTTTCCGTTTTTCTTTACTTTATACATTGCATGATCCGCCGCAGCGATCACTTCTGTACTGTTCTTTCCATCTTTCGGATACACCGCAATGCCGATACTCGATGCCAGATACTGCTCTCCACCGGCAATCCGATAAGGTATTTTAAATGTGTCTAAAATCTTCATTGCATAGGAATCTATCACTTCTTTCTGACCGCTTTGCACAATTGCAACAAATTCATCCCCCGCCAGCCGGTAAACCTCGAATACGTCATCCACCAGTGCTCCGGCACGCGCAGCCATTTCCTTAAGCACCGCATCCCCTTCGTTGTGTCCATAGACATCATTGATCCGTTTAAAATTATCCATATCAAACATGATCAGACCAAACGGTTCTTTTTCCCTGATCCGGTACTGTAAATCTTCCATAAACACACGCCGGTTCAAAAGTGAAGTCAGCGCATCATAGCGCGCTATAAAATTTAATTTTTTATTGAGCGAGCTGATCGTATCGTTTACTTTTCTTTTATGCATATTATCCCGGACAAGCCAGATGATAAACAAAACCATGATCCCACCGATCACAGATGTGATACGGATCACTTTTCCATACTGCTCCATAAAAGTTTCTTCGTGATTGATGATCTTTGCATCATCCGGTAACATGCTGCGCGAAATTCCAAAGCGCTTCATAACCGTCTCATCAAAGCAATATGTCATCGGTGAATCTGTTATGACATCCATATTCTCACATGGTTCACCATTTAAAATTTTAAGAGCCATCTCCCCGGCGATCTCGCCCATCTCTTCATGGGAAACGATCTCACCTCCAAGCAGTCCTTTCCCCATACCTATCGATATACCGGAAAACATGGGAATATGTGCCCGGCTGCTCAGCATCTGGACAGACTCTGCCGATGCATAAACATTTCCATCCTTATCATTACTGCATAAAATATATAAAAGAATCGTACTCTCATCGAAAGATTCTACGCTCTTAATCAGATCTTTCTGTGAAAATTCTGATGCATTGATATCACTAAACTCCAGATCCGGAAATTCATCTTTGTAAGAATAAAATTCCTTTCTTGCACTAAGCCCGGTTACCGTATTGTCAACAATTGCAACAATATGTGCTGCTTCCGGATATATCTTTTTGGCAAGTGCTATGGTATTTCCATAAGTCTGATTTTCTATGATTCCTGTTACATTGGGATTGTAATCCATCGCCAGCGCTTTTGAAACATTATTGACCCCTTCAAAAACAATCGGCGTATTCCCAAAAATTTTCCGATATACAAGCACAAAATTATACGCCGCATCATCTCCCACTATGACCACGTCATAAGCTGGTACCTGGCTTAAATAATAACTCAGGCTCTTGTAAAATAAATGTACATTTTCCGCCGTATCAACATTTTTGGTATCCATAAACTTATAGTCTATGGTCACATCATCTCCCAACGACTTTTTGATTCCCTCAATCTGCTGTGGAATCGTCTCCCATGCATAGGAATAGGAACTGATGAACAGCACACGTCCTCTTCCTGTTTCTTTTGCATTGACCGGAAAACTCCCCCCTATACATAGCAGCACAAAAAGAATTACTGCTAAAATGCAGCCTTTTTCTACTTTATGATTTTTCATATGTGTCCCCCGATTTTTATGCAGCATAACTTTCATTCTGTATGTTTATATTTTAATTTCTTCAAACTATAATCTAAATTTTCCACCCAATTGTATAAAAAGTCAACATAATTCATCATTTTTTGTCACTTTTTTCCAATTTTTCTTTCTGTTTTTTCTCCCGCTGTAAATAATTTTCCTTCATATCAAAAGTCCTCTTCCACTCTTTCGTTCCTTTCACTTTGTGCACTTCGGAACGGTTTTTATATAAAAACCGTGTCAGATTATAACAGTCCACCCAAATCTCATGCCCACTCTCCCTCCACTCCTCATCAAAGATCAGTTCGAGTCCGTAATGAAGATGTACAGTATCTATATTGTTGACATTTTCTTTTGTACTGTAACCAGTGTGCCCCATATAGCCGATCACATCCCCTGCCGTCACAAGATCTCCCTCTTTTAATTTTGCCTGATATGGGTAATCCTGACGCAGATGCGCATAATAATAATATCGCTTTTTATCCGGACTGCGGATTCCAACACGCCAGCCTCCGTACTGATTCCAGCCCAGAGCCTCCACATATCCTGTTTCAATGCAGATCACAGGCGTACCGATCTGTCCCATCATATCATGTCCTAAATGCTGTCTTTTATATCCATAGCTTCTCGACACGCCAAAATCATCATAATCACTGTACGGAAATCCCTTTGCGATCGGGGAAAATGCTTTCAGTCCATATTTTTTCACATAGGGACCACCCTCACTCTCCTGTATCTCATACTCGCCGACCAGACCGCCAAGCACCGCCGAATATGCCTCCTTATAATAGGAAAAATACTTGAGCTTCTCTGCCGCCTCATCAAATGTCAGCTCCTTATTTTTCACTTTCTCTGCCGCCTCATTCAGTTCTGACACTGCTGTCGCGCCAAACTCCCCGCCATTTTTCGCTGCCACATAAGAAAGTAAGTCGATCCAATCGATATGCATTTCACTTCCATATGTGTCCACGTCACACTCATATGCCTTGCACAACGCCTCATAAGACACATTAAAATCCACCCACCGGATCGTCCCGTCCGATGTGGCAGTAACTGTTTTCCCCCCTGTTTCTGCCGTATTTTCCCATAAAATAAAAGCAGCCATAAGAAGGATGACTCCCTCTAAAATAATGGCTGCTTTAATACGCTGACACCAGGTTTTCCTGCCTGCTGATATCATGTTCATGACACTCCTCCTACCCTGCCATTCTTTTCCATTCATTATATGAGGCGGGATGAAAAATAATCATGCATTTTTATTATTTACTTTCCTGGCACGCACTGCACATTCCATACAAAATTGAATTTTTGCACTGCAGTTTAAACCCGTGATCTTTTAAAATGTGCTCTGAGATTTCATCCATAAACTCACATTCCAGATGGATGATCTTCCCACATTTCACACACTGCAGATGCAGATGTTCCTCACAGTGGTGTCCTAATTCCACATACTGATATACCGCCTGATTGCCCTTTTCGGCAACGTATTTGATTACCGTGCCATCCTTTGCCAGCTTATCTAAATAACGGTAGATCGTCGTGATATTGACCTCACAGTCCTGCGCTTTCAGATAATGGTCGATATCCGCCACAGCGACTGTCCGGTCACTGTTCTTCTTTAAAAATTCCAAAATCTTTTTACGGCTGATCGTCGCATAACCACTTCCCGGCATATTCCTCGTACCTTCCTGTTTCCTTTATTTAAAACACAATCCCACACACTCTTATGATAACACCCCAGAACACACCAAGTCCATACAAAGCCGCAACAATTCCGGCATTCTGCTTCCAGTCACGGTTCAGACGGAACAAAACTAACAGTCCGACGCCGGCATTCACAAGCAGTCCAGACATCATGGCGCCCGCTCCGATGATACCGCCTAAATAAAGTTCTGTGATCACAACTGAGGATGCACAATTTGGGATCAGTCCGACAAGTGCTGCTACTGCCTCACCCACAAGCGGCATTGCAGTAAAAAAGCCTGCAAGTGTATCTTCCCCGATGAACCCGATCACTACATTTAAAAGGAAAGAAATGATCAGAATATACACAAAAATCTTTAAGGTATGTTTGAATGCAGACCGGAAAATGCCGTCCTCGCAGCTGCAGTGTTCTTCCTCACATACCACATGGATGTCCATTTCTTTTTCATGCTTTTTCATCACACCCACATATAAAAACTCCACAACAAGTCCGGAAATCATACCAATGATGACCTTAGCTGCAAGGATCTTAACGATCACGACAGGTGCAACCGCCTCTGAGATCATGATCGGAAGCATCTCATCGGAGGTCGATAAGAAAATCGCAAGCAGTGTTCCGACTGTGATCACATGTCCCGCATAGAGGCTTGACGCCGCTGCAGAAAAGCCACACTGTGGGATCACTCCAAGCAATGCACCCCAAACAGGGCCGCTTTTTCCAGCGCTCCTGATACGGTTCTTTGCCTTTCCTCCAGTCTTATGCTCTAACTCTTCCATCAAAAGGTATGTGATAAACAAAAACGGAAGTAATTTTACACTATCTAATAAAGTATCTAAAATAATATCTAACATATTGCGCCCCATTTCCTACATGACATGTATGTCGATTTCTTACATTTGCGACCAATTCGTATTTGCAATCAGTTTGTATTTGCAACTTGTTTGCATTTTTATTATACGCAGAAATATCAGAATGTCAAGCTTTTCCCGAAAGAGATTTTGATTCATAGGATGTAATTTCCTATGAATCAAAAAAATAGAGGCAAGCTCCATGCTCTGCCCCTGTTTTTCATCCATATTAATAAATTTTAGATATCATCTAAAGATTCTTTTATCTTATCCATGAATCCTTTTTTCTTTTTCGGCTTTTCTGCTGTACCAGTGCCCTCTGCTGACTTCTTTAATGTATTACCGGTAACTTCATCAAACTTACGCAATGCCTCTTTTGCTTCTGCATTTAAGGAAGCCGGAACCTGAACCACCAATGTAACATAATGGTCACCACGCACTGCTTTGTTTCGCAGAGACGGTACGCCTTTTCCCTTCAGGCGGATTCTTGTGTCTGTCTGTGTTCCTGCTTTTACCTCGTATAAGACGTCTCCATCCACGGTGTTGATACGCACCTCACCGCCTAATGCCGCCTGAGCAAAGGAAATCGGCACGGTAGAATAAATGTTCATATCCTGACGCTGGAAGATCGGATGACGTGATACAACTACCTCTACTAGCAGATCCCCACGCGGTCCGCCGTTGATACCCGGTTCCCCTTTTTCACGGATCCTTACACTCTGTCCATTGTCAATTCCCGCAGGGATCGATACCTGGATTTTCTTTTTATTTGAGATATATCCGGTTCCACGGCAATCCGGACATTTATCCTTGATCATCTTTCCGGAACCACCGCAGTCCGGACAGGTCTGTACATTCTGTACGGTTCCAAAGAAGGACTGCTGGGTAAATACGACTTTACCTTTACCACCACATTTCGGACAGGTCTCTGGTGTGGTTCCCGGTTTTGCACCGGTACCATGACACTTCTGGCACTCATCCTTTAAGACCATCTCGATCTCTTTCTCACAGCCAAATACAGCTTCCTCAAATGTAATACGGACACTGGTGCGCAGATTCTGTCCTTTCATCGGACCATCGTTGCCACGTCTTCTGGATCCGCCGCCAAAGAAATCTCCAAAAATATCTCCAAAGATATCTCCCATATCCATACCGGAGAAATCAAATCCGCCTGCTCCGCCGGCACCACCATCAAATGCTGCATGACCAAACTGATCGTACTGTTTTCTCTTTTCTGCATCACTGAGCACAGCATATGCTTCCTGTGCTTCCTTAAACTTTGCCTCCGCTTCCTTATCTCCAGGGTTCATATCCGGGTGATACTTTTTGGCAAGCACACGGAACGCTTTTTTGATCTCAGCATCTGTTGCCGTTTTACTCACGCCTAAGACTTCATAATAATCTCTCTTATCTGCCATAACGTTTTCCTCTCTCAAACTGCATACAGGGTTTCCGGGAAAACCCCCGGAAACCCCGTTGTATTTTTACTGTTTTGCGATGATTAAACTTCCTTGAAGTCTGCGTCTACGACATCATCATCTGCGGAAGATGCACCTGCCTGTGCGTTGCCGCCCATACCGCTCATATCAGGACCTGCACCAGCTGCTCCCTGCGCTGCCTGAGTCTGCTCATACATCTTTGCAAATACCTTCTGCGCACTCTCTGTCAGTTTTTCCTGCAGGGATTTCAGTTCTGTTACATCAGCGTCTGTCATCTCTTCTGCATTCTGGTGTGCGTCTAAGAATGCTTTTACTGCGTTCATATCAGTCTCTACTGCTGATTTATCAGCCGGATCAAGGTTTGCTCCAACCTGATCTAATGCCTGCTGTGTCTGGAATACGAAGGAATCAGCATCATTTCTTGCATCGATTGCCTCTTTTCTCTTCTTATCCTGTGCTTCGAACTCAGCAGCTTCTTTGACAGCCTTATCGATCTCATCATCAGACATATTAGAACCTGCTGTGATTGTGATGTGCTGTTCTTTTCCAGTTCCTAAATCTTTTGCAGATACATTTACGATACCGTTTGCATCGATATCAAATGTAACTTCGATCTGCGGAACACCACGACGTGCTGGCGGGATACCATCCAGACGGAACTGTCCAAGGGATTTGTTATCTCTTGCAAACTGTCTCTCACCCTGTACAACGTTGATATCTACTGCTGTCTGGTTATCTGCTGCCGTTGAGAAGATCTGGCTCTTCTTGGTAGGAATCGTTGTATTTCTCTCGATCAGTCTTGTTGCGATACCACCCATTGTCTCGATGGAAAGTGAAAGTGGTGTTACATCCAGAAGTAAGATCTCACCTGCACCTGCATCTCCTGCAAGTTTACCACCCTGGATAGATGCACCGATGGCAACACACTCATCCGGGTTCAATGTCTTACTTGGCTCTTTGCCTGTCAACTGTTTTACTTTATCCTGAACAGCCGGGATACGTGTAGAACCACCAACTAATAATACCTGACCAAGATCAGCATTGGTAAGTCCTGCATCTCTCATGGCGTTCTGAACCGGAATAGCTGTTTTTTCAACGAGATCATGTGTCAGTTCGTCGAATTTTGCTCTGGTTAAGTTCATATCAAAGTGTTTCGGTCCCTCAGCAGTTGCTGTGATGAACGGAAGGTTGATATTTGTGGTTGTTGCGGAAGAAAGTTCTTTCTTTGCTTTCTCAGCTGCTTCTTTTAATCTCTGAAGAGCCATCTTATCGGTAGAAAGATCTACACCTTCTGCTTTCTTGAACTCATCGATCATCCACTGTGTAATTCTGTTATCGAAATCATCACCACCAAGATGTGTATCACCATTTGTAGATAATACCTCGATGACACCGTCACCGATCTCAATGATGGAAACATCAAATGTACCACCACCAAGGTCATATACCATGATCTTCTGCTCTTTCTCGTTGTCAAGACCATAAGCTAAAGCTGCTGCTGTCGGCTCGTTGATGATACGTTTTACATCAAGGCCTGCGATTTTACCTGCATCTTTGGTTGCCTGACGCTGTGCATCGTTGAAGTAAGCCGGAACTGTAATAACAGCCTCTGTTACTTTCTCTCCTAAGTATCCTTCTGCATCTGCTTTTAACTTCTGTAAGATCATTGCAGAAATCTGCTGTGGAGAATACTGTTTGTCATCGATTGCTACTTTATAATCAGTACCCATATGTCTCTTGATAGAAGATATGGTTTTTTCTGCGTTTGTAACAGCCTGACGTTTTGCAGGCTCACCAACTAATCTCTCACCTGTTTTTGTAAATGCAACGATAGATGGTGTTGTTCTTGCACCTTCCTGATTTGCGATAACGGTAGGTTTTCCACCTTCCATAACAGCTACACAGCTGTTTGTCGTACCTAAGTCAATACCAATGATTTTACTCATAATGATTTCCTCCTCATCTAATATCTATGGAATAATTAGTTTGCTACTTTTACCATACTGTGTCTTACCACAGTATCTCTGTACATATATCCCTTCTGGAGTTCTTCTGCTACTACATTCTCTCCTAAGGTTTCATCCTCCACATGCATGACTGCATTGTGGAAATTCGGATCAAATTCAGCACCGACCGCCTCGATCGGTTTTACGCCTGCTTCCTCTAATACGGTAAGCATCTGGCGGTAGATCTTATCCATTCCGACAACAAAAGCATCTTCTTTGTTATCTTCCGGAACTGCTGCAAGACCACGCTCAAAGTTATCAATGACCGGCAGGATCTTTTCTACGATTGTTTTTGCTCCCATATCGTACATCTGTGATTTTTCTTTCTCTGTACGCTTACGGAAGTTATCAAACTCTGCCATCTGTCTTTTTACCTTATCGGTAAGCTCCTCGATCTGCTCATCCTTTTTGTCTTTCTTCTTTTTGAAAAAAGATTTCTTTTTATCAGGATCTTCGGAATCCGCTTCGGAAGCTTCTGCATCAGCGTTCTCTGCTGTTTCGGCTGTTTCTTCCGTGGATGTCACGTTTTCATCCTCTTTGGTCTCGGAAACATTTTCCTCTGTGGAAGATTCCATTGCTTCGTCTAATACCTCTTCATTCATCTCTGACATCTATGAACCACCTTTCTATGTCTGTTCCTTATCCTTGTTTAAAATTCCGTCTAAAGAATTCTTCAAGGTTTTCAGGTTATCCATTACTTTCTCATAATCCATTCGTTTCGGTCCGACAATTCCTATCGTTCCCCGAACACCTTCGCCCAATTCGTATGTTGCTGTCACAACACTGCAGTCCTTCATGGTCTGTATCGGGCTTTCATTTCCTATATAAACCTGAATTCCTGTATTATCATCATCTAACAGGTTTTCAGTTACAAGGCTTGCTAACTGCTGTTTCTCCTCAAATGTGGAGATCAGCTCACTTGCTTTCTCCGAGTCACTTAACTCCGGATATTTAAAGAAATTGGTTGCTCCACTTGTATAAATGCGGATATCTTCATCCTGTCCCATCGTCTCTGCCACGGTATCAAGCACATCACTGATGATATCACTGTGGATGCCCGCCTGCTCTTTTAACTTTGCGATGGTTCCAAGGTTGATCTCCTGTAATGCAAGACCGTTTAAGTTGGCATTTAACAGGAAATTCAGTTTTAACATTGTCTCATTGTCGATCGGTTCACTGACCGGAATAATTTTATTCTTGACCAGATTGCCTTCGGTAACAATCGTTGCTAAAATCTGTTCTTCATTCATATTCGATAACTGGATGAACTTTACTTTATTCTTATGAAACGTCGGTGCTGTAACCATCGTCGCATAATTGGTATTGTTCGCCAGTATCTTTGCCACCTGCTGCAGCACCTGTTCCATCTTCTCCGTGTGTTCGATGACGAAACTCTTCATCTCATTCACTTCACGGTCTTTCTCTTCCATCAGATGATCCACATAAAAGCGGTATCCTTTGTCGGAAGGGATCCTGCCGGCTGAAGTATGCGGCTGTAAAATGTATCCAAGTTCTTCCAGATCTGCCATCTCATTACGGATCGTCGCAGAGCTCAGATTCAAATCGGTATACTTGGATATTGTTCGTGATCCAACCGGTTCGCCTGTCTCTAAATAGTTGCGGATGATTGCATCAAGAATTTTCGTTTTTCGTTCGTCTAATTCGAATTCCTCGTCCATTCTCTTCTCCATCTCCATACTCTGTAACTTTCTGTAAGAATCCGGCATCTGCCTCTGATCTCAGTTACCTTTTTCTATCTGTTAGCACTCATTATTATGGAGTGCTAACATCTATGTACTTAAAATAGCACCATCATATTCTTTTGTCAACACTAATTTTTATAATTTCTGCGGTTTTATATTTTTTTTATAATTTTCCTGTTTAGACCTTTTTCTTCTTATATATATGAGGATCAGACCAATCAGAACACTAACCGTAACAACCACCATATAACGTACCAGATGTTTTCCTGCATCCAGTCCCATGCATTCCATGATCTTTTTATACCAGAAATATACCAGCATATGTAAAAGGAAAATTTCCGTCGAGAGCTCACGCATTATTTTTGCGGTCACATCCATTCTCTCACTCACCGGAAAAAAGGCTGCAGCCAGGAAAAGATTTGCAGTGACAAGCGGTGTCATAAGATACATATCATGCGATGACTCGCCGATCTTCTGTGTGACGATCCATTCTTCTAACATCATCAGCACAAGAAAAAATACCGTATACCATCCATACGCACTTTTTCGGATCCGGTCTGCCTTTACACGGAAGAGATATCCCATCGTCACAAACGGAAAACCGAAAAATAAACCATTTCTTGCCGTAGCAAATACAGAAAGATACAATTTAATCTCATTTGCAGCAGGCAAGACCGAGTCAAATGCATGACGGTAAGTATTGTGAGAAACCCCAGCCAGATACAATAACACAGCAGCTGCAACGATTCCTTTCACCTTCCACTGAAAACGTGTTACCAGCAGATACAAAAGTAACACCGCCACGACGGTCGCAGGCAGATACCAGAGCTGTATGTAAGATCCTATCAGAAAGAATCTTCTTGCGAGTTCTAACAGGTTTCCGGCAGCACTTCTTTTTTTCTCCCAGAAACGTTCAATGATTGGTATCAGGTATAACAGACTCCACCATACATACATCTTTATAATATGGAAAAGATATTTTCTTACTTTGCCTTTATCTGTTATTTTTTCCCCGATAAAATAACCTGTACATACAAAAAAGAACGGAACTGCCATACGGCAGATCACCTGCTGAAATTCGTGTGAAAATACCGGTGCAGCCTCCTCAAACGGAGGAATATGAATGGCAGCAACCAAAAATGCTGCCACAAATTTTGAGAAATCAAGTGCCCTGTATTCCTTTTTTTCCGATAGATATATCGTAGACATCCCAGATCCTTTCCTTATTCTGCTCTATTCCATTTCTTTTTTTCTTTCCGGTCCGATATCTGAAAATAACAATCCCGATCACCGACAGGATTCCAATCCCGCTCAAAACAGCACCTGTTTTTAAATACGGCGTACAGTAATAAAATTCGATCTGATGTGTTCCCTCCGGCACATCAACTGCCATGTACATGGTATCTGCTTTTAAGATTTCCGTTTCCGCACCATCTATGTATGCCCTCCAGCCACTGCTGTACGGAATTGTCATGCAGAGCAGTCTCTCCTTAGCGTTTTCTAATGTTCCTGAAATACAATTTGTATCCACGACAACATTTTTTAAAACATCCTGCTTTAAATTTTTCGTCCAGTCATCGGTCTGTTCCATTGGCTGACAGATGATCTGCATATCATCAAACTGATATGTTCCTTTTTCATGAAATGTCAATGTGATCTCATCTGCTTTTTCATCACGGTATCCTGCATTGATCAGATAGTCATCCACACCACTGTAAAAATTATTCTTCTTTGTCAGAAACGTGATCATTTTCGTGATCTTTCCACAGGTCACATCAATGTGCAGACGGCTCTTCGACTGTGTTAACGTCTTTCCCTCCTCCGAAAACTGAAGCCCTTTTAATATGAAGTAAGTTTCACTCTCCGGTATTCCCTCAAAGGAAAGTGTGACCGACGCTTTCTTTTCCGTCGCAGTAAATCCCTGATCCGTCAGTTCCACATTGTGCATATCCGTGATCGTGTAGGAAATATCCTGATCCATAAACTCTGGTTTCGTTTTCGTGCCGGCTAACGCAGACGGGATCTTCTCATCCTCCACGACAATCCCCTGTAACAGTGCCTGCTGTTTTTTCGTCACATCCAGTTCTTCATAAGTGCTCCGTGGAATCACCGCATCACTTGCAAATCCAAGCGGCAGTACCGAATCATTTTCATAAGCATCGCATTTTACCTCATACTGTCCCCCGGCGCCTAATGTTCCACGGTTGATGCAGACGTTATAACCATACGGGCGCAGTCCGCTGTTTCTGGACGGCACCACATAATAACGCACGCCGGAAAGCACCTCCAACATCATGCGCGCATCAAATCCGGAATAACAGAAATCCCTGGTCTGATTGATGTACATTTCTCTTTGAAACTGGTTGATATCCGGGTTTGCAAGACTGAAATAATAGGAGGTACCATTGATTCCAAGCTGCATCGCCGTGTTTTTCCACTCCTCAGACTGCAGGGACTCATAGCGGTATGTCGTATCTTTCGCATGATTTTTCACAAGACTACCCGCAGCATCTTTTGTCAGCATGGAAAGTGCCTCCCCCTGCGTGGCAAATTCTTCCACATAACTGCCCGCCTGTGGCGCATATTCTGCCCATCCCTGATAGATCAGTTCAAGCATCACCACCACTAACAATGCCGCCTTAAAAACAAATTTTTCTTTCGTCTTTTTCCCGGTTCCGACAATGAAAACTAACAGCACGGAAAATAATAATAATGCCACTAATACATACTGTTTCTGATGCTTTCCAAGCACCTCCAAGCACAGGAAGATATAGGTGATCCCCGCCCAGAACAGTGCAATTTTTTTCTTAAAATGCATCTCCATCATCTGAGGATACATTTTTACCGCGATAAAAGACACAAGCATGGAGTATGCCCACATATAGCGGTTGACCACATAACTGCCTCCATTTAACATTTTTCCGGCAAACGGGAACAACAGCAACAGTGTCATAAGTACAAATCCGGCACGCAGCCCCCTGTTTTTTTTGCCGCCAAAGAGAAGTAACAACACCGCTAAGAGGACGATTCCCGTATATCCAAGTTCACTCCAGTAGGTCGAACCTCCGATCAGAAAGCCATACAGTAATTTCCGGTAATAAGATAACGGATACATTATCGAAAACGTATGCTGCGCTCCTGCCCTTCCCGTAGACAGTGTCATGGCAACAACCGGGAGTAATATGACAGAAACAGATGCCAGTGTCACCAGTGAGTATGCCACAAAACGCCATACCCAGTACCATACCGTCTTTAAAACCGGTTTTCCAAATAACATCAGATAACGAAGCAGAGCATAGATGGCAACAAAGATACAGATCATGTATGTAAAATAAAAACTGCTGACCGTCGCTACCGCAAGCATCCCCATATATAACCATGGTTTCTGTTTTTTATAAATTTTATCCACCCCGACCAGAATCAGCGGCAGGTAGATCATCGGATTTAAAAAATACGGATGCCGCACCGCAATAATAACCCAAAAACAGAAATCGTACACCATTGCTCCAAGCAGTGTAGAATATGGTTTCTGTCCATGGTATCTGCAGTATGCAGAAAACGCGAGACCTGCAAGATATATTCTCACCAGAACCATCGTATTGTAAAAGAGTTCCATATATTTTTCATCCGGCACGAACACCGATAAAAGATTGAGCGGATCGCCAATGACATAATAATGAAGTGTCGTCAATACATCTGATCCAAGTCCAATCTGCATATCCCAGAGAGGGACTGAGACCTTATGTTCCGTGACCAGCGTATCCAGGATCGATAACAGCCAGGAACGGTAATAAAGCAGCGCATTGAAATGCTGCTGCAAACCGTCCGGAACCCATATAAAACTCTTTTTATTTATGATAAATACGGAGAACACTGCCCCCGCAATGATTGCAAAACAAACGGTATATGCCAGAAAGAACCAGACTTTTTTACTGACATTTTCCTCTTTATTCCTTAGGAATCTCATTTTTTAATCCTCACATACAAAGGGACCAAAGCCCCTCGTCTTTAGTCCCCCCTTTCTCTTACATATGAAATCCATATTTCAAAAAATTGTATAACCTGTCAGTCTGCCACTGAAAATTACGCGCACCAAAACTATCAAAACCTGCGATCCACACCAGTGTCAAAACAAAGTACCATGGATGGCTCTTCACACGCTCCTGCATTTTTCCAAATGCATAAATTATTGATTTATCTTTTTGAGCAAGCAAAAATAAAAATACAAATGTTGGCATTGCCATCAATGGTGCCAGATGTCTTCCCCAGTCCACATGAATCACGAACATTGGTATAAAACAAATATTTACCAGAGCAGCATACAAATATGGTGACTGGATCAATTTTACTTTTTTCTGTCTCAAATCAAAAAATACATCTTTCCAAACCATCAGATATAAAATAAGCAATGGCGACATCAACAACAATATCAGCAATAGATGGCGGATTGGATCTTCATTTCCGTGAAAAAATACGGATGTCACCTCGTCAAGCTGATATTTCATACTTCCAAAATACTCAAGCTGAATCGCAAAATCCGATACCTCCAAATTAGTACGGGACTTAATAAATGAAACTGTCTCTTCTACACTGTCAAAATTGATTTTAGTAAAAAACTGAAAGTAAATCGCTGCCGCAACTTCTATTGCACCCGAAATTACCACACCCACAAATCTTTTCTTATGTAAACGATTCTCCGCAAATGCATCATAACAAAGTACTGTAAATGTCAAGGGATAGTATAAAAAAGCATATCCCTGATGAATTGCAAGACCTGTTACCCCAAAACAGTGATAAGTATCGCTTTTGCCACATAATTTTTTATACACAAGGCTGCCAGTACTGTCAGCAATGCGACCAAAAGCATGTAAACATCAAATCTTCCCAGATTATCTTCATTCCACACATATGCGATTGAAAACGGGGCTATCACATATGCTGTTACTACTCCATATATAACATCCTTATGTGCGTAATCTGCAGCGAGTGATCTTCGTATCAGTTGTCCTAACACAACCGCCAAAACCAGAATCGTCAACATGATGCCAATTCCTACATATTTATACGCCACGGTAATATCTAAATATTCCCCATAAAACAACCTGTATATACTTCCAATCAGAAGCCTTGAACCGTTTCCCATGGAATAATCCATTGCATCCCATGCAGTTGCCCATGTGTTAAGATCCAATGCACGGGTGGATAAAAAACGAATCATAATTACACCAAAAATGATTGTTTCATAAGAGATTTTATTCCATATTTTGTTTATCTTATGCGACATTCAGCACTCCTACCAATTAAACTTCTCTGCGAAATAAGCATCCAGATCCTCGATCTTAATACGCTCCTGCTCCATGGTATCACGGTCACGAACCGTTACCGCACCGTCATTTTCAGATTCGAAATCGTAAGTTACGCAGAACGGAGTACCGATCTCATCCTGTCTTCTGTAACGTTTTCCGATATTTCCTCTATCATCAAATTCACAGTTGTATTTGTGTGAAAGCTGTGCAAATACCTTTTCTGCGCCTTCATTTAACTTCTTGGATAATGGAAGCACACCGATCTTAACCGGAGCTAAAGCCGGGTGGAAATGAAGAACTGTTCTCATATCCGGTTTTTCTTCGGTTCCGATATTCTCCTCATCGTAAGCAGCACATAAGAATGCTAAAACAACACGGTCTGCACCGAGTGAAGGCTCGATGACATACGGAAGATATCTTTCATTCTTCTCATCATCAAAATAAGTAAGATCCTGACCGGAAGTCTCCTGATGGCGTCCAAGGTCATAATCAGTTCTGTCAGCGATACCCCAGAGCTCGCCCCATCCGAACGGGAATAAGAACTCGATATCGGTTGTTCCCTTGCTGTAAAATGCAAGTTCAGCCGGATCATGATCACGCAGACGCATCTCATCCTCTTTGATTCCAAGGGAGATCAGCCAGTCACGACAGAAGCCTCTCCAGTACTGGAACCACTCTAAATCAGTGCCAGGCTCACAGAAAAACTCAAGCTCCATCTGCTCAAACTCTCTGGTACGGAATGTAAAGTTACCCGGTGTGATCTCGTTACGGAAAGATTTTCCGACCTGTCCGATACCGAACGGGATCTTTTTGCGGGATGTTCTCTGTACATTTTTAAAATTAACGAAAATACCCTGTGCTGTCTCCGGTCTTAAGTATACGGTATTTTTTGCATCTTCAGTAACACCCTGAAATGTCTTAAACATCAGGTTAAACTGACGGATATCTGTAAAGTTATGTTTGCCGCAGGTCGGACATGGAACCTGATTTTCTTCGATGAAATCACGCATCTCTTCCTGTGTCCAGCCGTCTACGGAACTCTTTAACTCAATTTTTTTCTCTTCCGCAAAATCCTCGATGATCTTGTCTGCACGGAAACGCTCGTGACATTCTTTACAATCCATTAAAGGATCAGAAAATCCTCCAAGATGTCCGGATGCAACCCATGTCTGCGGGTTCATTAAGATCGCACAGTCCACACCAACATTGTATGGGTTCTCCTGAATAAATTTCTGCCACCATGCTCTTTTTACATTGTTCTTTAACTCAACGCCGAGATTACCATAATCCCATGTATTTGCAAGACCGCCGTAAATCTCAGATCCCGGATAAACGAATCCTCTTGATTTTGCCAGTGCTACAATTTTGTCCATTGATTTTTCCATAAATAATTCCTCACCTTTCTATAAAATGGCAGTAAACTGCCTCTTTTGTATGCTTACTTATAAATAATGTATGTGTAGACATCTGTTTCAAATGCCCCATCATCTTTTACATAAGTTGTATCGTCATTGACGTCTGTGTCAGACACCTCTGTTGACCCGCCAATACTCTCTGTTCCATCAGCGATATTTTCATCTGAATCACTCTCATCGGCTGTACTGCCATTGTTTAAACTGTAACCATCCCGGATGGACACACTGTCTGTTCCGGTCAGTTTTACATTCTCACTTGAAACATAGCAGATTGTACCGTCTACTTTCACATCTCTGTTTGCCTTGATGATGACTACTTTTAAATCTTCTCCGGAGTAAATTTCCTCCTTTGTGGCGGTTCCTGTCACCTTTCCATCTTCCACACTGACAAAATCTGTCTTGAAATCATATCCTGCTGCGAGTGCCTTAACAACTTTTCCCTCATAAAGTTCAATGCCATTAAATCCTGTGTAATCTTCCGGCGTCTTATACTTCATCTTAAGTGTTGCCGTACCGTCCTTCACAGACAGATTTTCCAGTTTGACCGCACTCTTTCCATGCTCCCCGGTATATGTGGAAACGGCATCCGTCACATAATCCTTTAACTCCGTTTCATCATAATAATCTTTGTCTAACGTTTCAACATCCACTGAAAGCACGGTTCCGTTTTTCTGTACATACACCGTATCCGTATCCGCATCCAGAGATTTTCCACATCCAGCCAGCATCGAAATGCCAATCAGTACGCTGATACCTGCCATACATGCTTTTCTCATTTTTATAATTCTCCATTCGTCTTACATATCCAATGTTTTACATTATACTATTTCCCATTCCCGATTTCAACCAGTAAATAGTCCATCCAACATTTTCAGCGTCTGAAACGAATGATCCAGATAAACTGCACGGTAACTTTTCATGATCGCCAGCAGCTGTCTTAACACACTGTCACTGACGGAAAAAGTATACAGTTTTTCCACCCTTGCCGAAATGATGTACTGCATTGTGTAAAGCGTCGACTCTTCCAGTAAAAACCTGCCGGATTCCTCCGGTGATGGATCCTTTTTTTTACACGTTTCACAGATACATCCGCCACGCCTTGTCATAAACCAGCGCAAATTTTCTTTTTCCCCACATCTGACACAGGAAAAAACGTTTGGCGCCTCGCCGTTGACAGCCATCGCCTTCAGTTCAAAAATAAAGCGGACCAGCCTCTTATCATAGGCAGCGCTCGTCAATGCCCTGAGTGACTGATAAAGCAGCTTTAACATTTCCCGTTCATCATTGTTTTCCTGACAGTAATAATCGGCAAATTCCAGAAAATAACACCCATAATATGTAGCTTCAAGTTCTTCCTGAACTTCCCTGAAATAGTTCTGAATGGATGCCCTGACTACGGTGTAGGAACTTCTTCCCTCAAACATTTCAAATTCTCCAAAGGAAAACGGGGTTGCCGCAGCAACAAGTGCACTGTTTGGTCTTCTTGCACCCTTTGCAAATGCGGTGATCTTGCCCCGTTCCTTTGTCAGCAGCGTGATTCTTCTGTCATAATCGCCAATCGGCATTACCTTTAAGACCATCCCGGTCACTACGATATTCTGTCCCATCCGGTCTGTTCTCCCATCCTCTCCCTGTGGTATCAAAGCTGCCTTCGTACGACTCTTTGTATTTTAAATAATCAGTTACTCTTCCTGTTATCATAAAATTGTTCCAGGCTTCATCCATGGTCTCATCCTCCCATCATCCATCACTTGATAATGTTAGGATTTCCGCAGACAGCTTCGCTTATACCAGCAAAAAAATGGTAAGTTTAGATCTCATCCTTGTTATAACCAAAATTCTTCATCATGGAATCGCTGTCACGCCAGTCTTTTTTAACTTTTACCCAAAGTTTTAAATTGACCTGTTCCTCTAACAGTCGTTCGATCTCATAACGTGCGTTTGAACCGATCTTTTTTAACATTGCCCCGCCTTTTCCAATCACGATGCCCTTATGGGAATCCCTCTCGCAGACGATTGTCGCCTCAATGTCCATGATGTTCTGTCCTTTCCGCTGTTTCATGCGGTCAATGCAGACAGCGATTCCGTGCGGGATCTCATCATCCAATGCATGAAGTGCCTTTTCACGGATGATCTCCGCAACGATCGCGCGCTCCGGCTGGTCTGTGATTGTGTCCTCATCATAAAACTGCGGTCCGTACGGCAGATATTTAAAAATCATGTCAAGTACGGTATCGAGATTCTGTGCGCGCAGGGCAGACGCCGGAACGATCTCGGCAAAATCATATACTTTGCGGTAAGTATCGATAAATTCCAGTATCTTGTCACGGCTGACCGTATCCACCTTATTGATGACAAGAATCACAGGTGTTTTTGTCTTTTTTAACTGCTCGATGATATGCTGTTCCCCTGCTCCGATAAAGTTCGACGGCTCTACTAACCAGAGGATCACATCCACTTCATTTAATGTGTGTTCTGCAGTGTTGACCATATATTCACCCAGCTTGTTTTTTGCCTTATGGATTCCCGGCGTGTCCAAAAATACGATCTGTCCGCGTTCCATATCCGTATAGACAGTCTGGATACGGTTTCTGGTGGTCTGCGGTTTATTGGATGTGATTGCGATCTTCTGACCAATCAGATGATTCATTAAAGTTGATTTTCCAACGTTTGGTCTGCCGATAATTGTGACAAATCCCGATTTAAAATTTTCTTTCATTCGTACTCCATTCCCAAATTATTCATATAAATTTTTCAGCTGCATAAACATGTCGCTCTGACTCTTTAAGTTATCTTCGTTTCCGATGACACAGAGATTTTTTTCTTCCAGCACGGATGCGATCAGATCCTTTAAGCCACGGATATCCTCATCTGTTGCACCGATCACCTGATCGCGCTCTTTCTGGATATCCGCAAAATCCAGTCCCTGTAAATATGCGGTCATGGAACGTGCTCCCTTCGCACTCGGATTCATCGGCGTATCCATATCACTGATCGTACCAATGATGTATTTTGTCATCTCACGCTCGTCCGCCTTAAAATCGGCAAGATACTGCGGGATACCGTCATAGATCTCATCCGTTTTCTTTAAGTTCGGATCACGGTAGGAAACAAAATAAGTATCTCCATTCCGCATATAGCTGTTCATACATCCATAGGCTCCGCCCTTGACACGGACATTGATCCAGAGATAATCATATCCCATAATGACTTTTAAAATGCGCAATGCACCGTGATACGAAAATCCGTGGCGCACATAGTTACCAGCTCTCGCCACATACTGCACCTGGGAGGCATCCATAAATCCCTCATTTTTCTTTTCTAAATGAAGCTCTGGCAGACTCCGCTCTTTCACGATTTCCTTCGACGGATACAGATTTTTTAACAGGAAGGCGATCTGTGCTTCTACCGCCTGATAATCTGCCTCTTCGCAGACAACACTGACGATCATGCGCTCCGGTACAAATATCGTCTGTACCATTTTCTCAAGCTGTGCGATCAGTGCATCTTTTTTCTCATTAAAATGTTCATCTAAATCAGCGACCAGCTCATAGAAGGAAATGCCTGCGGTTGCCTCCTGATAATATGCCGCTCTTGAGAAATAAGACAGCGCACGCATGGATGCCACCGAATGTCCGGAACCGTCAAATGCCGCCTCCACCCTTGAACGAAGCTGCGCAATGATCTCACGCAGGCGCTTTTCATCAGAAATCTTTGTCGTCATTATGATCTCACGCAAAAGATCCATCGCCTGGGGCAGCTCCGATGCAAGCGTTTTTACACGCAGTTCAAACATAAACTGCATATCCTCCGGCTTCTTCACATGCGGATAAACACCACAGCTTGCGGATATTCCACCGGTGTGGATGTTGATCTCATTTGCCAGTTCTGAAAATCCGTACCGCTCTGTATCCATATAGCCAAGGATATATTTTAAAATTCCAACATACGGCAGATCTTTGATCTCCATATCACGGATATCAAAGAGGATGCGCAGATAATCAATACCATTTGAAAACATCTCATGGTGTACGACCGTCGTGTCACCGCATTTTTTCATCGTATTGTAAAGCGGTGCCGCCTCACGTTTCATATCCTCACGTTTTAACATCGGAATTTTTGCCAAATCTTCCTTTGGTGAAGGCTCTTCCTGATACTGTTTTAAATGTTTCGTGTCTGCGATAAGCTGCTTGATCTCCTCTTTACTCAGGCTGTCTTTATATGCAGCAAGTTTCTCTGCCAGTGCCTCTTCTCTTTTTGCATTAAGACCTCTCTCCGGCTCAATCACAACCACCGACGCATGCGGATTGTGAAGCAGATATTTTTCAATCAATGTTTCAAAATATCCGGTCTCAACCTGCTCCCGCAGGAAACGGTAAGTATCTAATGCCTCCACATGCATAAATGGCTGCATGTCATCGTAAAGCCAGCTGTCCAGACACTGGATGCCGTATAAAAGTCCCTTCGGGAATTGTCCGAAATCCGCTTCACGATAGCGGAACTCTGACGCACTGATCCCGGCAAGCAGTGCTTTCTTATCCACGCCGTCTTTTACCTGACGGTTTAACACATCCTGTATCGTCGCAAGAAACTTTTCTTTATCTGCACTGTTCGCATTTTTTGCAATGATGGAAAATACCGGCTGCATGGTACTGCTGTCATAACCGCCAACGATATCTTTTCCGATGCCCGCGTCGATCAGTGCCTGTTTTAACGGAGCCCCCGGTGCACCGAGCAATGCATAGTCAAGCACATCAAATGCCAGATAAAGTTTTCTATCTAAAATGTCCCCCACAACCAGATTATAAGAAAGATAGGTATTATCTTCCTCCGGTTCTGCGGCAGAGATTGGGTATTTCTTCGTGATCTCCACTGGTTTTTCAAATGGTTTCTGTGCCTTTACTGTAGAGTCAAGTTCAATTTCCTCATAATGGCTTAAATATTCCTCATCCATCCAGCGGAGTTTTTCTGCCACATCCATATTTCCATACAGGTAAATATAGGAATTGCACGGATGGTAATATCTGCGGTGAAAATCAAGGTAATCCTCATAGGTCAGATCCGGGATACGTTCCGGATCTCCGCCGGACTCGTTACTGTAAGTGTTATCCGGAAACAGGGAATTTAAAATTTCCCGCTGCAGCACATCGTCAGCTGAGGAAAAAGCACCTTTCATTTCATTATATACAACACCGTTGATCGTAATCGGCGCATCTTCGCTCTCAAGCTCATAATGCCAGCCTTCCTGTTTAAAAATCTCCTGATGTTTATAAATATTCGGATGGAATACCGCATCCATATAAACACTCATCAGATTCTGAAAATCCGTATCGTTGCAGCTTGCCACCGGATAAATCGTTTTCTCCGGATAAGTGATCGCATTTAAAAATGTATTTAAGGATCCCTTGACCAGTTCCACAAACGGATCCTTGACCGGGTATTTATCCGAACCGCACAATACTGTGTGTTCTATGATATGTGGTACACCTGTAGAATCCTCTGCCGGCGTACGGAACCCGATATAAAATACCTTGTTATCATCATCATTTGAAATTACCGCAACTCTTGCACCGCTTTTTTTATGGCGTAAAATAAACCCTTCGGATTTCAAATCACGCAAAGGGCACTGTTCTAAAATCTCGTATGCTTCCAAATCAGTCAGTTTCATCATCATCCTCCAAAATATGATCTTATGTCTAGTATATTATGTGCAAAAAACAGCACATAATCCAATTCGCCGTTCGTCAATCAAGCAAGCATGTTGACTCACTTGCGCTCATTATATCATGCGCAAAAGCAGCACATGATCGTGATCTACACTCGCTTCGCTCGGCAGTCTTATTATATCACATTTTATACAACTTAAAAAGGGAATGTAATATTTACACTCCCTTTTTGGTACTTATGGAATCATCTGCTGTTATGCGATACGGCTTACATTGGCAGCCTGAGGACCTTTTTCTCCTTCGGTAACCTCGAACTCAACACGTTCACCGTCTTTTAACTCTTTAAATCCATCCATGTTCAATGCGGAAAAATGTACGAATACGTCATTTCCCTGCTCGTCCGAAATAAATCCATAACCTTTTTTGGCATTAAACCATTTTACAGTTCCCTGCTGCATAACTCTTTAAAAACCTCCTAAATACATAAAATAACCATTCAACAGAATCCTCTTTGTCATCTGTTTTGCCTAACAAATCAAAATTAGCATATCTCACTTATTTTGTCAACGATTTTTAGAAATCTTTGTTAATTTTGCACATAAGAGCGTTATGACTGTTTCACGGTAACTTTACTGGTTCCGCAGCCTGTAAACATACCACTCATATTGGTCACTTTTGAGGTATCAATGTCATTTACTGTTTGATCTGCACATCCATCTGAGGATATGGGATGGAAATATTGTGACTGTCAAGCGCATACTTGATATTCTCGGTCAGGCGCCACCTTGCAGACCAGTAGTCCTCTGTTTTTACCCAGATACGCACACCCATGTTTACGGAAGAATCTCCGAGTTCATCCACAAATACAAGAATCTCTTCTTCCGGCAGTCTTGCCTCCTCCGCTTCTGCAACAGAATACAACACTTCTTTTGCAGTTCTGATATCTGCTTCATATGCAATGCCTACTACCAGATCCACACGGCGTTTCTCCATGGTGGAAACATTCGTGATGCTGCTGTTAGAGAGTGTACCGTTTGGTACCATGACCACTTTGTTGTCAATGGTGAGCAGTTTCGTATAGAAAATGGAGATCTCTGTTACCGTACCCTCTTTCCCGCCGGAATGTTCTATAATGTAATCTCCGACACGGAAAGGTTTTAACAATAAGATCAGCACACCACCCGCAAAATTTGAAAGGCTGCCCTGTAATGCCAGACCGACTGCCACACCAGCAGAACCAAGCACTGCCACTGCCGAGGTGGTTGCAATTCCAAACAGTCCCATGATAATAAAGATCAGTACCAGGTATAGTGCGTATTTGATCAATGGCAGTACAAACTGTCTGACACCGGTATCGACATCTCTGCGTTCCATGGATTTGCGGAACATTTTTAAGATCAGGTTAATGATCTTGCTTCCGACAATATAAATGATAATCGCAACTACAACCTGAAACGCAAAATTCAAAAGATCCGGGATCAGACCCTGCAGCCATGTGCCTACGATTCCAGGGTTCTTCGCAACCTCCTGTAAGTTTTCCTGCGCCTGGTTTAACATTTCGACGGTCTCAGTTGCATTTGCGATTCCTTCTACATTTTCTGCCAGCATATATGGCTCCCTTCGTTTTTATTCGAATTTGAATTTTAAAAAAATCATCTTTAGGCTATGAATGTTGTGAACCTGACACAGATTCACAACTTCCTCAGTTCTTTATAAGTTTTCAAAATTCCATTTCTCATTTTGTCCTGCTCTAAGGAATTTCCTTATTCTAAGGAATGAATAAACAGACCGCTGCGGAGCTTCGGCTCAAACCAGGTAGATTTTGGAGGCATGAGTTTTCCGGCATCTGCGACGGAGAAGAGCTCTGTGATCGAGGTCGGATACATGGCAAATGCAACGGAACAGTCTTCCTCACAGCGTCTGACCAGTTCGTCCATGCCGCGGATTCCGCCGACAAAGTCGATCCTGCCGTCTGTTTTCGGATCTCCGATGCCTAGTACCGGATGGAGTAAAAGGTCATGTAGCAGTGAGACATCCAGACTTTTGACCGGATCATCCGCCACTGCCGCAAGGTCTTCCTCTCTGATCTTACACAAGAACCAGTGTCCTTCCATGTACATGGTAAAGCTGCCTTTTTCCTGCGGTCTCTTTTCTTCCTGATCTGTGATCTCCGTCACGTCAAAGCGTTTTTTCATTTCCTTGTAAAAACTCTGGAAAGAGTATCCGTTTAAATCCTTGACCACACGGTTATAATCCATGATCATAAGCTGGTCATCCGGGAATAACACGGACAGGAAATAATTAAATTCTTCCGTTCCATCATAGTCCGGATGTTCTTCTCTTCGTTTCAAACCGACTTTTACTGCGGAAGCCGCCCGGTGATGACCATCTGCGATATAGATATCTGCCATATTTTCAAATGCCTGTGAGACCGCAGCTATTTTTTCGTCGTCATCGATCACAAACACGCGGTGTCTGATCCCGTCCTCCGATATAAAATCATACTCCGGCTCTCCCTCTTTGACCTGTGCTACGATTCCGTTGATCACCGGATCTGACCGGTATGCCAAAAAAATCGGTCCTGTCTGCGCATTGCAGACGTCTACATGATGGATACGGTCTGCCTCTTTTTCCGCTCTGGTGTTCTCATGTTTTTTGATAACACCGTTTAAATAGTCGTCGATCGACGCACATGCGGTAATACCTGTCTGCACGCGTCCATTCATCGTAAGTTCGTAAATATAGTAGCAGCTCTTCTGATCCCTGATAAAAGAACCATCCTCTACCATCCCCCACAACAGATCGTGTGCCCTTTCGTACACTCTGTCGTCATACATATCCACGGAAAGCGGATAACCCGTTTCCGCACGGTCGATCTTTAAAAAAGACTCCGGGTTCTTTTCCACTTCCTCAGTTGCTTCTTTTCTGTTATAAACATCATAAGGGAGGGCAGCGATCTTAGCTGCCTTCCCTTTTTCTGGTCTGATGCTCATAAACGGTCTGATATCTGCCATTTTTGCTGCACCTCATCTTATTCTTCTGAATTAAGTTACCATTTTCCTTAAAATTGTTTCCTATGCCGATCTAGGAAACAATAGAATGTACCTTTCTTAAACACTCTATTGTCACAAATCACCGTCAGATTTCTAGCAGATCTTGCGAACCTTTAAGACACCTTCTGTATTTTTTAATTTTTCAAGTACGTCATCCGGAACGGAAGTATCCAGATCCAAAAGTGCATATGCATAATCACCTTTTGATTTGTTTGCCATCCCATCAATGTTGATTCCTGCATCGCCAAGGATCGTTGTATATAAACTTAACATACCTTTGACATTGCGGTGTAAGATTCCGATACGTCCTGCAGTTGTACATGCCCCCATGCTGCAGTCCGGGAAGTTTACAGAGTGAACGATGTTACCATTCTCTAAGTAGTCGCGGATCTCGCGCACTGCCATGATCGCACAGTTATCCTCTGACTCTGCTGTGGAAGCTCCAAGATGTGGAGTTACGATACAGCCCTTTGCACCAACGGTTGTTGTGTTCGGGAAATCAGATACATATTTGTGTACTTTTCCTGCTGCAAGTGCATCCACCATTGCTTCTTCATCCACAAGCAGATCTCTTGCAAAATTTAATACGATCGCAGTTGGTTTCATCATAGCAATTGCGTCTGCACTGATCATTTTTTTCGTAGAATCCAGAAGCGGCACATGGATCGTGATGTAGTCACACTCACGGTAGATATCTTCTACGTTGCTGATGTGCTTAACACTTCTTGATAAGTTCCATGCTGCTGCAACAGAGATATACGGATCATATCCATATACTTCCATTCCCATATGGATTGCTGCATTGGCAACTAACACACCGATCGCACCAAGACCGATGACACCTAATTTCTTTCCGGAAATTTCGGTTCCTGCAAAGTTCTTTTTCTGCTTCTCAGCTGTCTTTGCAATATTCTCATCGTTCTGGTTCTCCAAACACCACTCGATACCGCCTACGATATCACGGGATGCATAGAGCATACCTGCAAACACAAGCTCTTTGACACCGTTTGCATTTGCACCAGGTGTATTGAATACGACGATACCCTTTTCTGCACATTTATCAAGTGGAATATTGTTAACTCCGGCTCCTGCTCTTGCAACTGCCTCTAAAGTATCCGGCAGTTCCAAATCATGCATTGCAGCACTTCTGACTAAAGCAGCCTGTGCATCTTTTAATTCATCTACTTTCTCATACTGATCGGAAAACAGATCCAGACCGACTGATGCGATCGGATTTAAGCAGTTATACTTAAACATTATGCATTCTCCTCCTCAAACTTCTTCATGAACTCTACTAACTTCTCAACGCCCTCTTTTGGCATAGCGTTGTAGATGGATGCTCTCATACCGCCAACGGTACGATGTCCTTTTAAATTTACAAATCCGGCTTCTGTTGCCTCTTTTACGAATTTTGCATCCAGGTCAGCATCTCCGGTTACGAATGGAACGTTCATCAGGGAACGGTCCTCCGGTACAACAGTTCCTTTGAATAATTTGCTCTGATCTAAGAAATCGTAAAGGATCTTTGCTTTTTCTTCATTGCGCTCTTTCATGACAGAAAGTCCGCCCATCTTCTTTAACCATTTGAATACTTTTCCGCAGATATAAATGCCGTAGCATGGCGGTGTATTGTAAAGAGAATCTGCATCTGCATGTGTTTTGTATTTTAACATGGTAGGTGTTCCCGGTAAGGTATCCTCTGTGATCAGATCCTCACGGATAATTACGATAACAACACCGGCAGGTCCGACATTCTTCTGAACACCGCCATAGATCACACCATATTTGGTAACATCTACAGGCTCTGATAAGAAGCAGGAAGATACATCAGCTACTAATGTATGTCCTTTTGTATTCGGGAGTTTTTTGTATTTGGTTCCATAAATTGTGTTGTTCTCACAAATATATACATAATCAAGATCATCCGGAATATCAAGATCGGAGCAGTCCGGTATGTAAGAAAATGTCTTATCCTCGGAAGATGCAAGTTTTACTGCCTCGCCGTAAATGGATGCTTCCTGATATGCTTTCTTTGCCCACTGACCGGTCACGATATAACCTGCTTTTTTGTTTTTCATCAGGTTCATCGGGATCATTGCAAACTGCTGGGATGCTCCACCCTGTAAAAACAGGACTTTGTAATTATCCGGAATATTCATCAGGTCTCTTAAATCCTGCTCTGCCTCTTTGATGATATTGTCATATACTTTGGAACGGTGGCTCATCTCCATAACGGACATTCCGCTTCCCTTGTAATCCAACATTTCATCTGCTGCCTCTTTTAATACTTCCTCCGGTAATACAGCCGGTCCTGCAGAAAAATTATACACTCTGCTCATCTTAAACTTCCTCCTCTGATTTATGATTGTTGTTTTTTTGCTAAGTCTTCACCGGTAAATGAAGAACTGATTGCCTCTCCCGGTGCAACCATCGGCCACACCTTGTCATCACAGTTGATGATACAATCAATTAAAACCGGTACTTCTGATTCAAGTGCTTCCTTAAAAGCCTCTTTGAACTCTTCCTGGCTGGTCACGCGATATCCTTTCGCCCCCATTGCCTCTGCTAATTTTACAAAATCCACACCGTCGTCAAGAACAGTTGCGGAATAACGTTTTTCATAGAACAGATCCTGCCACTGGCGTACCATTCCAAGTACATGGTTATTGACGATCACTTCGATCAGCGGCAGTTTTTCGCGCGCCGCAGTTGCGATCTCATTCATGTTCATACGGAAACAGCCGTCACCTGCAATGTTTATCACCTGTTTATCCGGGTTGCCGATCTGTGCACCGATCGCAGCTCCAAGTCCATAACCCATCGTTCCGAGTCCGCCGGATGATAAAAAGGTACGCGGGTTTTTGTATTTGTAATACTGTGCTGCCCACATCTGATGCTGTCCTACTTCTGTCACGATAACTGCATCTCCCTTTGTCGCACGGTAGATCTCCTCCATCAGATATGGACCACTGAGTCCCTCTTTCGGATAAGTGAGCGGATATTTTTTTTTCAAATCCATGATCTCCCCGATCCATTCCGGATGACTCTGTGCATCTAATTTTTCATTGACACGGATCAGAATTTCTTTTAAATCCCCGATCACACTGGCATCCACCTGGATATTTTTATTGATTTCTGCCGCATCCACATCAAACTGTAAAATTTTTGCCTGTGATGCAAATTTCTTAGCATTTCCAAGAACACGGTCTGAGAAACGGACACCAACTGCGATCAGAAGATCACACTCACTGACACCAAGGTTGGATGTCTTTGTTCCATGCATGCCGAGCATTCCGGTATAAAGATCATCTGTTCCGTCAAATGCTCCTTTTCCCATCAATGTATCACAGACCGGAGCATTTACTTTCCCTGCAAACTCTTTTAATTCTTCCGATGCACCGGAGATCACTGCACCGCCGCCGACAAAGATATACGGTTTCTTTGCCGCCTTTATCATGGAAACCGCTGTATCAACATCTTTTTCGCAGATTGTATCTGTGACCCTTGCGATCGGTTTCGGCTCCACCGAAGTGTATTCCGTCTTTGCCGCTGTGATATCTTTTGGGATATCCACTAAAACCGGTCCCGGACGTCCTGTCTGTGCGATCTTAAATGCACGCCGGATCGTATCTGCAAGTTTTGTAACATCCTTTACAATAAAGTTATGCTTTGTAATCGGCATTGTGATTCCCGCAATGTCGATCTCCTGAAAACTGTCTTTTCCAAGAAGCGGTACGGTAACGTTGCAGGTGATCGCAACAACCGGAACTGAATCCATATATGCGGTTGCGATTCCTGTCACAAGGTTCGTTGCACCAGGACCTGATGTTGCAAAACATACACCGACTTTTCCAGTACTTCTCGCATATCCGTCCGCTGCATGGGATGCTCCCTGCTCATGTGATGTCAGCACATGCCGGATTTCTCCCTGATGTTTATATAATTCATCATATACATTTAAAATGGCACCGCCCGGATAACCAAAAACTGTATCAACACCCTGTTCTTTCAGGCATTCGATCACGATCTGGGCACCTGTTAACTGCATATTATTCCTCCATTCCACTGCCATTCTCATCTGTTTTTAATTTCTACATCATCAGATGCGTCTTTTACAACATATGACTTTTTGAATGACAACTTTTGTATTTCTTTTTTATTTCTGTTCTTCCGGCAATGCTAAAATAGCACCTCTGTTGCCGGAAGTTACTAACGATGCGTAGCGTTTCAGATAACCTGTCGTTACTTTTGGCTCTCTCGGCTGCCATTTTGCTTTTCTTGCTGCCATTTCTTCGTCTGAAACTGCAATCTCTAATTTCATCTCCGGAATATTGATACGGATGATATCGCCCTCTTCCACAAGTGCGATCGGTCCGCCGACTGCTGCCTCCGGTGACACATGTCCGATGGAAGCTCCACGGCTTGCGCCGGAAAAACGTCCGTCTGTGATCAATGCTACGGATGAGCCAAGTCCCATACCTGCGATCGCTGAAGTTGGATTTAACATTTCACGCATACCAGGTCCGCCTTTTGGTCCCTCGTAACGGATCACAACCACGTCACCGGCAACGATCTTACCGCCTTTGATTGCGGCGATCGCATCTTCCTCACAGTCAAATACTCTCGCCGGTCCCTCATGCACCATCATCTCATCACAGACTGCGGAACGTTTTACAACGCTTCCGTCCGGTGCAAGATTTCCTTTTAATACAGCAAGACCACCTGTTTTACTGTATGGATTATCGACTGGTCTGATGACTTCCGGATTCTTATTTACCGCATTGGCAATGTTTTCGCCGACTGTCTTTCCTGTCACAGTCATGCAATCTGTATTCAGTAAACCAATGTCTGCAAGTTCTTTCATAACGGCATAGACACCGCCTGCCTCGTTTAAGTCCTCCATATAAGTAGGACCTGCCGGAGCAAGATGGCAGAGGTTCGGTGTTTTTTCACTGATCGGGTTTGCAAATGCGATATCAAAATCGAATCCGATCTCATGTGCGATTGCCGGAAGATGTAACATACTGTTTGTGGAACAGCCCAGTGCCATATCTACAGTCAATGCGTTTAAGATGGCATCTTTTGTCATGATATCTCTTGGACGGATATTTTTGCGGTACATATCCATAACTGCCATACCTGCATGTTTTGCAAGTTTGATTCTCTCTGAATAAACTGCCGGGATCGTTCCGTTTCCACGAAGTCCCATGCCGAGTGCCTCTGTCAGACAGTTCATGGAATTTGCTGTGTACATACCGGAGCAGGAGCCACAGGTCGGACATACTTTTTCCTCATATTCTCTCACATCATCCTCGGTCATGGTTCCTGCTGCATAGGAGCCGACTGCCTCAAACATGGAGGATAAACTTCTCTTTTTGCCCTGAACGTGTCCGGCAAGCATCGGTCCGCCGGATACAAATACGGTCGGAACATTGATACGTGCTGCTGCCATTAAAAGTCCAGGAACATTTTTATCACAGTTTGGCACCATGACAAGTGCATCAAACTGATGTGCAAGTGCCATACACTCGGTGGAATCTGCGATCAGATCCCTGGTTACAAGGGAATACTTCATTCCGATATGCCCCATCGCGATTCCGTCACAGACTGCGATCGCCGGAAATACAACCGGTACTCCGCCCGCTTCTGCAACGCCTAATTTTACTGCATTTACGATTTTATCAAGATTCATATGGCCCGGTACAATCTCATTGTAGGAGCTTACGATACCGACCATCGGTTTGTTCATTTCTTCTTCCGTGAAGCCTAATGCATTAAAAAGACTTCTGTGAGGTGCCTGCTGCATCCCTTTTTTTACATTATCGCTTTTCATGTTAAATCAAATCTCCCATTCTAATATCTATATTAAATTCGTTCGCAGATCAGATCTCCCATCTGTGCGGTGCCGACCTGTGTCACTGCGTTTCGTTTATCTTCTTCCTGCGGCATGATGTCGATGGTGCGGTAACCGTCTTTCAACACCTGTTTTACGGCTGCCTCGATGGCATCTGCCTCTTTGTCAAGGTCAAAGGTATAGCGGAGCATCATTGCTGCGCTTAAGATCGTCGCGATCGGGTTTGCGATACCTTTTCCTGCGATATCCGGTGCTGAACCGCCGCTCGGCTCATAGAGACCGAACTTCGTGTCGTTTAAGCTGGCGCTTGACAACATTCCGATGGAACCTGTCACCATGCTTGCCTCATCGGATAAGATATCTCCGAACATGTTTTCCGTTAAAATGACATCAAACTGTTTTGGATCTTTTACTAACTGCATCGCGCAGTTGTCAACTAACATATGCTCATAGGTGACTTCCGGATAGTCCTTTGCTACTTCCTCGACCACTTTTCTCCAGAGTCTTGAGGAATCCAGCACGTTTGCCTTGTCCACGCTCGTCACTTTTTTGCGGCGTTTCATGGCAATGTCAAATCCTCTCTTTGTGATCCTGCGGATCTCTGTCTCGCTGTAAGTCAGTGTATCTGTTGCAGTCAGCACGCCGTCAACTTCCTCCGTCTTACGTGTCCCGAAATATAATCCTCCGGTCAGCTCACGCATAATCATCATATCAAATCCGTCTCCAATAATATCGTCACGAAGCGGACATGCTTCTTTTAATTCTTCATATAAATAAGCCGGTCTTAAATTTGCAAACAAATTCAACGACTTTCTTAATTTTAACAATCCTGCCTCCGGTCTTAATTCCGGTGCTAATTTATACCACGGAGAGGTTGCTGTATTACCGCCGATGGAACCCATAAGCACTGCATCGGACGCTTTTGCTGCTGCGATCGCCTCATCGGTTAACGGCACGCCTGTCGCATCAATCGAACATCCGCCCATTAAAATCGCTTCATAATGGAAACTGTGACCATACTTTGTTCCGATTTTGTCTAATACTTTTTTTGCCTCTGCCACGATCTCCGGTCCGATTCCGTCACCGGAAATCACGCCAATCTTACATTCCATGCTCTAATCCCTCTTTCTTTTCCCCTGTCAGATATGTGTAACTGATTTTTCGCCTGCCAGAAAGTATCCCGCCTTTCTGCACCATAGAATGCATACTCTGCGAACCTCCTGCTTTATTATGAATAAAAAGAAAATCAGCGGCCGCTGTGTGCCAGCACTTTATCACATTACTAACAGACAGTATGTATAATGTCTATAATAATGTAATTTTGGCAACATTGCAACCTCTGATTCTATTTTTCTTTTTTATAATATTTATAACTGGGTATTATGAAAGAGCTTTCTTTTCATTACTTTGTTGTATACTATATTATCAAAAATAAAGCGTGGCCAAGTTTTATAGACGGCAAAATCCCCCTCTGATGGCTATTTTGTCTGCCACTACTCTTTAGGTATATATTCTTTATTTCAATCATAAAACTGACCACTTACTGATTTCCCATTTTATATAACCGGCAAAACTTTCCATCTGCCGCCATCAGTTTTTCAAATGTTCCCTGTTCCACAATATTTCCCTGTTCTAAAACCACGATCGCATCGCATTTTTCCAGATTACTTCTGTTATAATGATGCGTGATCATAATGACGGTAATGCCTGGTATATCAAGCACTGCTTTTTCCACCTGGTATGCCATTTTATTATCCAGACTTGAGGTTGCTTCATCAAGCACCCACAATTTCCTGTGGTGTAAAAAAGCTCTTGCGATGGAGATTCTCTGCTTTTCCCCGCCGGAAAGATTTGATCCACCCTCTTTCAACACGGTTTCCAGCCCCATTTCCAGCCTTTGTACAACTCCATCCAGACCAGCCTTTTTTACTGCCATATCTACCTCTTCCTCTGTATACGGATCAAACAATGTGATATTATTTCGCAAAGTATCTTCAAATACATATACATTTTGAGGAATGACTGCTACCTGCTCCATCACAGACTTTTCGGATATTGCATGCATATCCATATCATCAAATCGTATCTGTCCCTGATAATTATTGTAATACCCCAATACCAGCTTCGTCAGCGTTGACTTTCCGCTTCCACTTCCCCCGACCACTGCATACCGTTTTCCTTTTTCAAAGGTAATATTTATATTATTTAATGTCATGTGCTCCGCCTGTGGATAAGAAAAGCTGACATTCTCCATTGAAATCAGATTCTGGAAATTTATACCATCCCCCGTCTCTTCCTTCTTTTGTTCCCCAATCTCTTCCATCACTTTCTGACAGATCGGTGTTCCTGATTTGATCTGTATCAATGACTCAATAAACGTGGACATAGAACCTATGACACTGCTGCTCAGAGCAATGGCTACTGTCAGAAATGATATACTGACTTTTCCATATAGTACCATGATACCAGATATAATTACAATTAATAACTGCAGCGTAAGCTGGACGTCCATCGTGATTCCTCCAACAACACCCTGCACAAACTGGCTGGTAAATTTTTTCTTTCCAAATCTGATGTTTTCCTGTGCATACTGCCCCACCACATTTTCTTCAATCTGATAATTTTTAATAACTTCAAATCCCCTGAAATCATCATTGATCAGTGTATTATGTTTCGCTGCCTCATCCATCTGTTCAATATTGGATTTCTGCAGAATCTGCTGTGTCATGATAGGAACTGCCAGTCCCACAATTCCAACTACAATTAAAAGTATGCAAAGCACCACATTCTGTACAAATGCATAAGCAAGTGAGAATACAATTTCTTCCAGCTGGACGACCAATATAAAATATGCGAGCAATGTCGTTTCTACCACCTGTAAATCATTGTGATATAAAGATGTATAGTAACTGGTATTCTGTTTGTAATACCCGGTCATATCCCTGTTTAATATACTCTGGAATAAATCCTGGCGGATATCACATATGACTTTCATTGAAAATTTATTTTTTGCATACATGTAAAATAAATAAATCAATGCCAGCCCAACTGCCAAAATTATCACCATCAGAAACATCTCTTTTATCCTGTCTTTTTTCCCATTTGCGACAATCTCCGTCACATACTGCATTGTATAAGAAGAAAACACGCCTATCAGTGCATTTAAAACACCTGCTATCATAAACAGAACCGCTATTCCCTTATGCTTTTTTATGTACTTTTTCATATAGATCCCTCCCTGTATGTAATGCAATTTATCTGATCTTCCATCAAAAATGGCATAGATTTATTTTTCAAACATAATCTGGCATAAGACTGCGTTTTCCCATACACTATAAACACACTATTCACAGAATAATTCAATATTTCCTGCACATGATGAAATTCATGTTCAAAATTTAAATCTATTGTTGAAAATGAAACTTCTTTCTCTGCATACAAATGCGAATGAATAACGACGGGGATCTTGTTATTCTTTTCACAATACTTTATCAGTTTCATTTGATCTTCCATGTTAATCTTTGCTGCCAGGTCTGTCTGTCCCTCACTCAATATACAATAAATCTCGTCTATACTAATCGTTTCGTCCTCATAGTCTGCAAGTGCCAGGACAGCTATCTCATTTTGTGGATTTTCCGTTAACGCAATAGCTACTCTGTTCTCAACACTTTCTTCATATTTAATTAGATAATACATATGCTCCTCATTTTTATCTATTTGATTTTTAGTATTACAACTACATTTAGGGAAATACATGTAACAAACAGGTATTTCCCTTAAAAATAAATGCATTTTTAATTTACTAATTTACACAAGCACACCATAAAATTGCTCCTGCTCCACCTGCTAATTTTTCATCTAATAATTTCATACATTCTTTTTCTTCTTCCGTTAATTCAATCATTTCTACTTTTACCAATTTTTCATTCTGTTTTCTTTCTTCCATCATATCTTTCTCCTTTTACATCTTAAGTTTATTTTATATTAATGCATTTATTTTTCACATAATTATTGATAGTCTCTGAATAAAAAGACACCCGTTTACTACAATCTATTATATTTTTATTCAAAGCAACCTCTGCTACACATTGATGGCAAAAATTCCTTCCATTACACTCCTTACATCTATAGGCAGATTGTAATTTTTTTAATTGACAAACAACTTCTGAAAACTGCTGTCTTTTATCCCATGCCTCATCTAAAATATTCCCCATTCGATATTTTTCTTTTAAAAGTACAAACATATGGCATGGATAGATATCTCCATTGGGGAAAACTGCATAATTATTTAAACCAGCTCTGCAAAAAACTGTATTCTGTTTTTTTTCATCATACAGCATCTGTAAGAACTGCATTTCTTCTATAAAAGAAAGATTTTCTTTAAAATACATTTCATTATTTATCAATTTTTCGTCTGATCCATAGATGTCATTTGCAGTTTCCAACATAATGTTCTCTACTGATAATTCTTCATGAAAAAATTTTTTTAATGTCTGTTCTGTATATCCCAGTTTTTTGTATAAATCTGTACATGTACATTCTATCGCACTAACATCTCTTCCTCTTTTCCTCAGGCGATTTAAATTTTTCACAATCGTATCATACACATCCATATTTTGAGTTCGACTTATTCTCTGCTCATTTGTAATTTCTTTCGGACCATCAATACTAACTGTAAGGTTGATTCCATATTTTACAATATCATCTAACAATTCTTCCGGTAAAAAAGTAAAGTTTGTAACCATTCCATAGTTTTGCACCAATATATCATTTTCTTTAAACTTTTTACAGATATATGAAATCATTTTGTAGCCCAATGCCGGCTCTCCACCAAAAAATTGTACCATTTCAACCTTAATTTGTTCCTGTTTCAAATATCTGACTAAAGCATCCACTACTTCATAAGATAACATTTGCTCTTCTCCGTAATAATTGCCACCATTGGCATAACAATAAACACAATTCAGATTACAAATAGTGCAGACCATAATTTCTAACTTATGAATAACCTTTACATTATCTTCTGATACACTTTGATGCACACTTTGATTTTTCTTAAATTTTTCCAACAGATTTTCATATGCATCTGTCAATTCAGTCTTTCCATCCTGACAATCTTTTAAATTCTTTGCTGTATTTCTGTCTATTTTTGCCAGACGTTTCTGTGGCAGGTAATAAACACATCCAAATTCTTCATCTATGGTAAAAAGAAAATCTTTTTTTATTGTTTCTATATCCATACTTTTTTCACTTTCATTACTGTAATATTTTATTTCTGTTGACATCATTTACTTTAATCTTTAAATCACTAAAAGACCATGTCAAAACTGGAAAAAAAGTTTTTCCAGTTTTGACATGGTCTTTCCGCAATATCTATAATATAATCTTTTTAAATTAATAGAAACGAGGTTCAAATACATATGAAAAAATTAACAAGATTAACATTTTTAATGTTACTTTTACTTACATTAAAAACAAATGTTTCCCTGGGAAAAAATACATCTCAAATCATTATGCCCATAAATGATGATTTACCTTATATAGATGTTTACAATATGGACAACTCTATCGCTTCCCCAAAATATTCCTCATAAAAATTCTTGATATTCCTCATATCAATCTGATTATTTTTTGCCCTACACGTATAATAAATTCCCTTTATATGCTCCTTACACCCCTCTAATTCCCCCTGATCTAGTTCCCCGGTTTCTATCATTTTTATTTTATTCCACTCAATATCAAACAAAATAAAATATAAGACATATGCATACGCATGTTTCCTTGCTTTCGGCAAAACATATTCACAAAGTTCCATCGACTTACAATACTCGCCAACTGCCCCATAATACTTTGAAAGATTCGCAACAATACTAAGCTCTTCAATCTCCCATTCTGCCATATATCCTTCCCGCAGGCTGCACAGCAGCATTTCACAGATTTTTATACTTTTAGGATGCTCATCTATTCTGCCATATGCCACAGCCAGCCGCTTTAAAAGTGTAATCTCCTGTTCCCGGAAAGGATATATCACATCACTGTCAAGAAATTTTTTATACTGTGGTACAACTTCTTCTGCAAGCTCTTCTAATGCTTCCACAAGCTGTTTTGCTGCAATGCGCTGCATATAATAATCCAAAAAAGTACTTTCCCGGCGGATATATCTTTGTGTAGATGCGTCTTTTCCAACAAGTTTTTTCATCTGTTCCATATAAAAGTCTGCTTTTTCAAAATCATGCTTTGCCATAGCATCCTCAAAATATTCCCGCTCCTCTATCAGTTCCATATCCCTGCTGACGCACACAGCATAATTTTTTTCTGTGATCTGATACATTTTCTCCATAAGTTGCCGATATGTATCACTTTTCACTTTATGTTTTCCGTTTTCGATTCTGGAAAGTGTCTCCACAGAACAGACTCCCTCACTCAGTTCTTCCTGTGTCATTCCGTTTGCAATTCTTGAAAGCCGTATCATATCACCAACATTATAATTTCCCATATGGCACCTCTTTCTACACTCTGTCACCCGTCGTTTTTATTTTTTGCACCAGTTCCACATTGTTCATGACAAGTGCCGTATAATAAGCCATCGTAAGTTCCACTTGACATTGTTTTTGATATTCCTGCTGCATGTCCTTGTTTCTCTGCATCAGCTCTTTTAACAGTCCTGCCTTCTTAAAATGCAATTCTGCCAGTCCACGCATCGTTCTGCTTTCTTTTACAAGTGTTAACGCCTGTTCAATGTATTCCAGTTCCTTTTGTGCATCTCCTTTTTCTTCCTGTATGCTGGCAAGTTCTTTCAGAATGGACATTTCAGCCTGTTCCTTGATTTTTTTCGAATCATACTTTCTTGTAAAAAGCAGCATTCTTTTCAATTCTGCCTCTTTCCATGAAATATCTTCCGAAAACTGAATCAGCCCCAAAAAAAGTTTTATCTCCATTTCACTGTATAAATCAGAAGTATTTTTCCTCTTTCCAAAAAAAGGTTTTGTCAAAAGTATCGCCTCATTTAATACAGCCTTGATTTCTTCTTTTGATGCACCACGTTTCTGTAACAGTTCTGCCTTTCCCCAGAGATAATATTGTTCATGAAGCACTTGTTTTTTTGGCATTACACTTTGATAACTCTGTAACAGTTTCTCCGCTGTATCCAGATTTTTCTCTTCTAAATTCCGATGGATATCTTTTCGTAACCGGAACAAGTTGTAATCTTTCTCATTCAATAACAATTCAAATTCAAGAACCTGCTTTCCTATTCTTGACAACAATGTCGCACTGACTAATGAATCCACCTCACGATATCCCTCTTCAATCCGGAACATCGTTGCTGGTGAACAAATTCCTTCACAAACCTGTGTCATGGACAATCCATACTTCTCCCGATAATACGACAATGCAATCCCTACCGTATTTAATTTCATCTTCTGCCCCTCTAAAACTTTTCTGTCAGGCAGCAGAATATAAATTCCATAAATATTCTACTCCTATAAAGAAAAACCTGTTATGTTTTCTCATCCACACATAACAGGCTTTCTGGTACTACACTTATTTCTCCATTGCTTCTTCCGGTTTTTCCACTGCGGAGATTGCAGCTTTCTGCATCGGGATACGGCAGTTCTTGTTATTACCGAACTCAACGATCACGGTATCATCTGCGATATCGATCACAGTACCGTAAAATCCGCTTGTTGTCAGTACGGTATCACCGACTGCAAGCTCTGACAGCATTGCATTTTTCTTCTTTGCTTCTTTCTGCTGCGGACGGATCATGAAAAAGTACATGAAACCAAATAAAACTACTAACCAGATAATCATACCGCCCCAGCCTGCTGCTGTAGATGCGGATGAAGTGGATGCTAAAATTGACATCTTCTCAGTTCCTCCTAAATTTAATAGACATTACAATACATAATACACAAAATAGGCTTTTTAGACAAGCACTTTGCCAAATTTTATGATTAATTTATTTTTAGCCATTCTGTTTTTCTTTCTCGCGGTTGATCTGTCCCATACCGTACAGCTTTTCTTCCTTATAAGAATGGAATCTGCCTTCATCGATGGCATCGCGGATCTCTTCCATCATTGTATTGTAAAAATACAGATTGTGGAGCACGCAGAGTCTCATACCAAGCATTTCTTTTGCTTTTAACAGGTGGCGCACATATGCCCTGCTGTAACGGCGGCAGGTCGGACAGCCGCAGCCTTCCTCGATCGGGCGCATGTCTTTTTCATATTTCTGATTAAAAAGATTGATCTTTCCCTGATTGGTGTATACATGACCGTGACGTCCGTTTCTGGTCGGATATACGCAGTCAAAGAAATCGACTCCGCGCTCTACCCCCTCTAAAATATTTGCCGGGGTGCCGACTCCCATCAGATAGGTTGGTTTGTGAAGTGGCAGATACGGAATGGTTTCATCTAAAATATGATACATTTCCTCATGCGTCTCGCCGACCGCAAGTCCACCGACTGCATAGCCGTCTAAATCCAGTTCTGAAATACGTTTTGCATGATCAATACGGATATCAGAATAGATAGCCCCCTGGTTGATTCCAAATAACATCTGATGACGGTTGACCGTTCCCTCCTCGGCATTCAACTGCTGCATTTTGGTTTTGCATCGCTCTAACCATCTGGTTGTCCGTGCCACGGAAGCCTCCACATAGCTGCGGTCTGCAAGTGCCGGGGCACATTCATCAAATGCCATTGCGATCGTGGAACCGAGGTTCGACTGGATCTGCATGCTCTCTTCCGGTCCCATGAAAATCTTTGCACCGTCAATGTGGGAATGGAAATAGACGCCCTCCTCTTTGATCCTGCGCAGTCCAGCAAGGGAGAATACCTGAAATCCGCCGGAATCTGTGAGGATTGGACGGTTCCATGACATGAACTTATGAAGTCCACCAACTTCGCGGATCAGTTTATCCCCGGTGCGGACGTGCAGATGATAGGTATTGGAAAGTTCCACCTGGCATTTGATCTGCTCTAAGTCCTCGGTGGATACGGCGCCTTTGATGGCGGCAACGGTGCCGACGTTCATGAATACCGGGGTCTGTATGTCACCGTGGACGGTATGTAGGATTCCGCGTTTGGCGCGGCCTTCCTGTTTTAGTAGTTCGTACATTGTTTATAATCTCCTTTTTTCTTTATATGAAATGGGGGCGAAACTCTGGTAAAGGCTGTGAGCGCATGGAAAGCTTTCCATGCGAATTTACTGTTTTGGAGAGCTTCGCTTTGGCTGTTTTTACATGTATGAAAATATCATCTGTCTTTACCGGATAATTGATCCAATAAATCAAAATAGTTCTCGAAGGTTTTGCGGCAGCAGGATGGGTTGTCTATCACGATTCCATCCACTTTCAAACCTAGGAGGGCAAATGACATGGCAACGCGGTGATCTTCATAGGTTGACACAATGCCAGCGGACGGGATTCCTGGTTTTATTGTGATGGCATCCGGTTCTTCGGTACATGTGATTCCGCGTTTGGTCAGTTCCTCTGACATGGCATGGAGGCGGTCGCATTCCTGTCCACGGATATGTCCGATGTGGGTGATATGCACATCGGATTTGCAGAACGGTGCCATTGCAGCAAGAGTCAATGCCTGATCTGAAAAATCGTTCATATCGATCTCAATTCCTTTTAGTGTATCTTCAGCGGGTCCGGTCACTTCAATCCCGTCTGCTTTTTCTGTGACGGTACAGCCCATCTGTGCAAGCACATCCAAAAACTTCATATCGCCCTGGCTGTTGTCCTTATGCACATGTTTTACAAGCGCCCTGCCGCCTGTGATTGCAGCTGCCGCATAAAAATAACACGCTGCCGAAACATCCGGTTCGATCTGATAATGTTTTTTCTGATAGACGGCTTTCGGATCAATCCGATAATTTTTTCCGCCATATTTTACCTCCACACCCGCATCCGCTAACATTTTTCTTGTGATGCGGATATAGGAACCGTCTGTTTTCTCACTTGTGATGTGGATGTCTAATCCCTGCGGTATCATCGGTGAGATAAGCAAAAGTGCACTCAAAAACTGAGTGCTTTTGCTGATGTCAAGTGGCAACTGCAGTGGGTTTCCATCTGCCTTTGACTGATCTGCGCCGGCTTTTGGATTTCTCCGTCCACAAATCTTCACCGGCAGATGCCCTTCTGTTTCCAGATAAGTGATCTTCGTACCAACTCTGGTGAGCAGTGAAAATAATTCCTGCATCGGTCTTTTTTTCATCTGCTCCGATGCCGCGATCGTATATTCTCCATCCGAGAAACCAAGCATTGCCGTCAAGAAACGTGCCGCTGTCCCGGCACTTCCAACATTGATCACTGCCTGTTTCTTGGGAATATTTCCACCACAACCTAAAACAGTAACCGCCTTTTCCGACTCATTGATATCTACCATAAACCCCAAAGATACCAGACTCTCCAGAAAATGCCTTGAGTCATCAGAAAACAGCACTCCTTCTAACTTCACTTCACCATCCGATAAAGCTGCCATCAAAAGTGCACGGTTTGTCATGCTCTTAGATCCCGGCACATCCACCGTCCAGTCGACCGGTCTATCTAATCTTTTTACCTCATATTGTTCCTTCATATATTTTCATCCCTGCTATCAGTTTTCCTGCCTTTAAGCGCTTTTCCCATTTTAACATATTCCTGTTGTCACGAAAAGAGAAATCTTTTATAATGATTAAGATATATAATCTTATAATACACATTTTCAGGAGGAATATTTCATGGGTGGTTCATCATTCGGTACAATTTTTAAAATTACAACATGGGGCGAATCCCACGGGAAGGGACTCGGCGTTGTGGTGGATGGATGTCCTGCCGGACTGCCTCTTGATGAAAATGATATCCAGAAATTTTTAAACCGCAGGAAACCGGGTCAGTCAAAGTTTACCACCCCGCGGAAAGAAGATGACGCAGTCGAGATTTTATCCGGCGTGTTTGAGGGAAAAACAACCGGTACGCCGATCTCTCTTGTCGTGTACAATCAGAACCAGAAATCCAAAGATTACAGTGAGATTGCGTCCTATTACCGTCCGGGACATGCGGACTATACCTTTGATCAGAAATACGGTTTCCGTGACTACCGCGGTGGCGGACGTTCCTCCGGACGTGAAACGATTGGACGTGTGGCGGCCGGCGCGATTGCTGTCAAAATATTAAACCAGCTCGGCACCACATTTTTGACCTACACCCGTTCCATCGGTCCGATCAGTATTTCATCACAGAATTTTGATGCCGCACAGATCAATGAAAATCCGCTCTACATGCCGGATGCCGACGCTGCGGAAAACGCAGAAAATTATTTAAATGCCTGCATCGCCGAACAGAATTCCTCCGGTGGTGTTGTGGAATGTATCATCCAGGGTGTTCCCGCCGGACTTGGCGATCCTGTCTTTGAAAAATTAAATGCGAATCTCGCAAAAGCAGTCATGTCGATCGGTGCAGTAAAAGGTTTTGAGATCGGTGACGGATTTGACGTTGCGAAAGCAACCGGAAAAAACAATAACGACGCCTTCCGCATCGGCGCTGATGGAAGGCCGGTCAAAACAACCAACCATGCCGGAGGTATTTTAGGCGGAATGAGCGACGGAAGTGACATTATCCTGCGTGCCGCGATCAAACCTACACCATCCATCGCTGCCCCCCAGCAGACTGTCAATAAAGATGGGGAAGAAATTGATGTGAGCATCAAAGGACGCCATGATCCGATCATCGTTCCACGCGCCGTGGTCGTTGTGGAGTCCATGGCTGCCGTAACTCTTGTGGATGCCCTTTTTACAAATATGAGCGCAAGGATGGATTCTCTTGAAATGTTTTATCAACACTAATACTTTATAATTCATAGGACGCAATTTCCTATGAAGATTAGGTGTCAAAAGGTGGCTCACAACTTAGCTGCTGGCAAATTGCACAAAGCCGGGACTGTTTTTGTGACTTTGGGAGAAAATTAGAAAATCTTAGTATGCCTGTCTATTTACAGTAATGTTCTGCCACGGACGGCAGAACAAGGCTTCACGAGCCATGGAAGGCTCGTTGAATGCCGTTTACGTCACTCTGTGAAAAACTGATTCAGGCATACTTAGTTTTTCTTATTTTCGGACAACGGAACAAAACAAGTTCGGTTTTGTGCAATTTGACAGACCCAAAATTGAAAACCACCTTTTGACACCCGAATCCTATGAATCCTATGAATTATAAAATGCCGTCCATTCCTGGTCGGCATTTTTTGTTATTCTTATGTAAGTAAACTAAGTATCATCTGGGCAGTCTCTGTCAGTCCCGTCCCGTTATCCATACTTCTCTTTTGCATATAGCGATGAGCTTCCTCCTCTGTCAGGTTGTTACGTTCCATCAGGAGTGCTTTTGCTTCACTGATCAGATTCATCTCTTTCTCCGACCGCTCCTTCGGTTTTTGTCTTGCCTTTTTCCGTCTGCGTGTAATCGTGTATTCCATCATTTCAACGGTCTGGAGCAGTTCATTGATCTTTAGCGGTGTCGATAAACAGACCAGATTTTCCACATCACGCTCACCACAGTTTCCCGGTGATGCCACGAGCAGCATTTCAAACTGAGGGGGGAGATATTCATGTAATTCCGTATACATCATATCCACAAAACGGTAACCACATACCATGATCCCTCCGTCCAGTTCATTTGCATTCTGTAAAGCCTGGGCGCCTGTCGTGCAGACGGCATCCACATGATGACCGTTCTGCATCAGGATCTTTTTGATATTACGCGCAGTATCCTGTTTTGGAAATGCAACGATAATGTTTGTCAAATCTTTTCCCCTTCATTCCTATATCAGATTTTATACAGGTAATTATTGATCTCCCAATCGGAAACCTGCGCACGATAATCTGCCCATTCCGATTTTTTGGCCTCAATATATTTTTCCGTCGCGTGTCTGCCCAGCACGTTCTGTAAATATTCGTCTTTTTCAAATTCTGCAAGTGCCTCTCCAAGGTCAGCCGGAAGTTCCTCGATACCGAGTTTATTTTTCTGTGACATACGCATCTCAAAAACATTTTCCGTCACTGCTGCCGGCGGCTCAATCTGATTCCGGATACCATCAAGTCCTGCCTGTAAGCACACCGCAAGTGTCAAATACGGATTGGCTGCGGAATCCGGACATCTGAGTTCCACCCTTGTACCCTCGCCTCTTGTAACCGGAATACGGATGAGTGGGCTGCGGTTTGTCACAGACCATGCAATATAGATTGGTGCCTCATATCCCGGAACCAGACGCTTATAGGAATTAACAAGCGGATTGGTAATCGCCGCCATTCCTTTCATATGTTTCATCAGACCGCCGATAAACCAGTATGCTTCTTTGCTGAGTCCTAACTCGCCGTCCGGATCGTCAAAAATATTTTTTCCGTCCTTGCAGAGTGACATATTCACATGCATACCGGAACCGTTGATTCCAAATTTCGGCTTTGGCATAAAACTTGCAAACATTCCATGACGTTTTGCGATCGTTTTGACAGCCAGTTTAAATGTCATGATATTGTCTGCTGTTTTGACCGCCTCATCATAACGGAAATCGATCTCATGCTGTGCCGGTGCAACCTCATGATGGGAAGCTTCAATCTCATATCCCATATCCTCTAACGTCAGCACCATATCACGTCTCGCATTTTCACCAAGATCGATCGGTCCAAGATCAAAATATCCGGCACGCTCCATGCTGATCGTGGTCGGCTGCCCATCCTCATCCTGATTAAACAGGAAAAATTCACATTCCGGTCCGACATCAAAACGATATCCCATCTGCGTTGCATCTTCCACTGCCTTCTTTAAGATATAACGCGGATCACCCTCAAAAGGTTTTCTGTCCGATGTATAAACATCACAGATGATCCTTGCAACCTTTCCCTGCTGCGGACGCCACGGGAAAATTACAAACGTGTCAAGATCCGGATACAGATACATATCCGACTCCTCGATACGGACAAATCCCTCAATGGACGAACCGTCAAACATACATTCATTATTTAATGCTTTCTCTAACTGACTGGACGTGATCGCCACATTCTTTAAAGTTCCAAACATATCCGTAAACTGCAGACGGATAAATTCCACATCCTCTTCCTCTACCATATTAAAAATATCCTGTTTCGTATACCTGCTCATCAAAAATCACTCCTTCTTCATATACTGCAACACTTTATCGTAAGCCATCGGCCCTCCAAATAAATCGAGTGCGCTTCCAATGGTCACATTCAATCTGTTATTCCCCAGTTTCTTCAGTTCCAAAAGGTCTTCAAAACTGCCAACGCCCCCGGCATAAGTGACCGGTATCTTTCCCCATTCGCCGAGCATCTTTACCAGTTCCTTTTCAATCCCTTTTGCTTTTCCTTCGACATCCACAGCATGGATCAGGAATTCATCACAATAGGATGAAAGTTCGTCCAATAGTACGGTGCTGACCTCTTCATCTGTAAACTCCTGCCATCGGTCTGTCACTATATAATAGGTATCTTCTTTTTTTCTGCAGCTTAAATCAAGCACTAAACGCTCCCGTCCCACTGCAGCATTTAAGCGTTTTAAATTATCATAATTGATCTTTCCATCCCGGAACACATACGAAGTAACGATCACATGACTCGCTCCGGCATCCAGAAACTCTTTTGCATTTTCCGCTGTAACTCCACCACCGATCTGAAGTCCGCCGGGATATGCCCGCAGTGCATGTTCTGCCTGTTCACGCGTCGCTTTGTAATACTCACTGCTCACCGGATTCAAAAGAATAATATGCCCTCCTTTGATTCCTTCTTTCTGATACAGCTTTGCAAAATAAGCGGCATCCTGCTCCGCCACAAAATTCTCCGTTGCCTGGTCTCCGGCATCCTTTAAACTTCCACCAACGATCTGTTTAACTTTTCCGTTATGGATGTCGATACAGGGACGAAACTCCATAATTTTCCCCCTTTTTCTTCTCTTCTTTTTTCACAGAATAACATATTTTATCTGTGATGTTCTCTTTTATTTAGGTAAAAAATGGGCGACGTATGCCCGTGCTCTGGCCCCGTCGCCTAAAGCCATCATATCACACATCAAATCATTTGTGAACCATAATTTCTATAAGGTTTTTTCGCACGTTTTATTATTATTTCTAATATATATCTATTTTTATAAATTCACACTTATATCTCATTGACAGAGTATTTTTTTTTTGCTATGATACAGAAACTAATATATCTTTTTCATACAATTCAATAAGAAGAAAGTGAGGAAAATAAAATGGGAACAATTATTGGTGAAGGTATTACTTTTGATGATGTGTTATTAGTTCCACAGTATTCAGAAGTTACACCAAACATGATTGATCTGACAACGCATCTTACAAAAAAGGTCGTTTTAAATATTCCTATGATGAGCGCTGCCATGGATACCGTTACAGAACACAGAATGGCCATTGCAATGGCAAGACAGGGCGGTATCGGTATTATCCACAAAAACATGTCGATCCAGGCACAGGCCGATGAGGTAGATAAGGTAAAGCGTTCTGAAAATGGCGTTATCACGGATCCATTTTACCTTTCCCCGGATCATACATTACAGGATGCCGAAGATCTGATGCGCAAATTCCGCATCTCCGGTGTGCCGATCTGCGAAGGTGGCAAATTAGTCGGTATCATCACAAACCGTGATTTAAAATTTGAGACAGATTTTACCAAAAAGATCAGTGAAAGCATGACTTCCGAGAATCTGATCACAGCTCCGGAGGGCATCACTTTAGAGGAAGCAAAAAAGATCCTCGCAAAAGCAAGAAAAGAAAAACTTCCGATCGTAGATAAGGATTTCCACTTAAAAGGACTGATCACGATCAAAGATATTGAAAAACAGATCAAATATCCGCTCTCTGCCAAAGACGAGTTAGGCCGTCTGCTCTGCGGTGCCGGTGTCGGTATCACAGGAAACATGATGGAACGTGTAGAAGCTTTAGTAAAAGCGCACGTTGATGTGATCGTTGTTGACTCTGCACATGGACATTCCAAAAATATCTTAGAGGCAGTCAACAAGATCAAAACTGCCTACCCGGATCTGCAGGTCATCGCAGGAAACGTTGCTACCGGTGATGCAACACGCGATCTGATCAAAGCAGGTGCTGACGCAGTCAAAGTCGGTATCGGACCTGGTTCTATCTGTACCACCCGTATCGTTGCAGGTATCGGTGTTCCTCAGGTTTCCGCTATCATGGACTGCTACAACGCTGCCAAAGAGTTCGGTGTTCCGATCATTGCAGATGGTGGTATCAAATATTCCGGAGACATGACAAAAGCTCTCGCTGCCGGTGCTAATGTATGTATGATGGGCAGCATGTTTGCAGGATGTGACGAAGCTCCGGGTACTTTTGAACTGTATCAGGGAAGAAAATACAAAGTATACCGCGGTATGGGATCTCTTGCAGCCATGGAAAACGGCAGTAAAGACCGTTACTTCCAGGAAGGTGCGAAGAAACTGGTTCCGGAAGGCGTTGAAGGACGTGTTGCATACAAAGGTTCCGTGGAAGACACTGTATTCCAGTTAGTCGGCGGTATCCGTTCCGGTATGGGTTACTGTGGCTGCCCGACCATCGAGGACTTGAAAGAGAAGAGCAAATTCGTTAAGATCTCCGCAGCAGCTCTCCGTGAGAGTCATCCACATGACATTCACATCACCAAAGAGGCTCCGAATTACAGTATTGACGAATAATCCTCTTTCCGATATAATATATGATAAATTTTAAACATTCCGGCGCTATTTTTGCTATAGTGCCGGAAAATTTTATATTTTAATGAGGTGAATTTTCGTGGACGCAAGTGCCATATCACAGATTATTTTTCTAATTATTTTATTGATTCTCTCTGCTTTTTTTTCATCCGCAGAGACAGCTCTTACGACCGTAAATAAAATCCGGATGCGTACACTCGCAGATGACGGAAACAAACGCGCCGAACGGGTACTTCGTATTACCGACGACTCCCACAAGATGCTCAGCGCGATCTTAATCGGCAACAATATCGTCAATCTCTCCGCCTCCTCACTGGCAACCACGCTTGCAATCAAGCTTTGGGGCAGCGTCGGCGCAGGTATTGCAACCGGTATCCTTACGTTTCTGATCCTCGTCTTTGGTGAGATTTCTCCAAAAACTTTTGCGACACTTTATGCGGATCAGATTTCGATCGCCTATTCCGGTATCATCGGTTTTCTTATGAAAATACTGACTCCTGTGATTTTTCTGGTAAATCAGTTTTCCATGGGCTTTTTATTTTTACTGCATATGGATCCAAAGGCAAACAACAATCAGATGACAGAGGAAGAACTCCGTACCATCGTGGATGTCAGCAAAGAAAACGGTGTCATCGAATCAGAAGAACATGAGATGATCAACAATCTGTTTGATTTTGGTGATGCGCAGGCAAAGGAAGTTATGATTCCAAGACCTGATATGACTTTTGCAAATGTAAATAATACTTATGACGAACTGATTGATATTTTTCAGGAAGACAAATTTACCAGACTTCCTGTCTATGAGGATACGACCGATAACGTCATCGGTATCCTGAACATGAAAGATCTTCTCCTCTGCAAGGACAAGGAGCATTTTTCCGTGCGGGATATCATGCGTGAACCTTATTTTACTTTTGAGCACAAAAATACCGCAGAACTTTTTATTGAGATGCGTAAGTCATCTATCTCCCTTGCAATCGTACTCGACGAGTACGGTGCAACTGCCGGTCTTATCACGCTTGAGGACCTCTTAGAGGAGATTGTGGGTGAGATCCGTGATGAATACGACACGGATGAAGAAGATCCGATCCTGCCGCTTAATGACCGCGAATTTATCGTTTCCGGTTCCACCAATCTGCAGGATCTCTGCGATGAGTTAGATCTTAATTTCAGTTCCGAAGATTATGATACGATCGGCGGATATCTGCTCGGTCTCTTAGATCATCTGCCGGAAAAAAATGAGATCATCATCACAGATGACAATGTGCTTCTCCGCGTCGAACAGATGGACAAAAACCGGATTGAAAAAGTTTACATAAAAAAACCGGACTTTCCACCGGATGAATCAGACAAACAATAAATCTTATAAACGGTTATAAAAATACCGGATTTCAGCCTCAGATTTTATCTGATTTTGAAATCCGGTATTTTTATATTCTTTCTTATTCAATATTGCACAGATCACTTCCTGCTTCGGAACGGAACCGGAATGCATCCTCTACTCCATGATAAGAAATTGAAAAACTTCCCTCCATATCCAGATAGGAATGCGCTGCTGCGATCGCGTCTAAAAATTCTGCAATATTTTCCAGAAAACCTTCTGCACATTCCGGTGAACTGCACGCTTCTTCCTCTACCTTTTCGTCAATATACAGACGAAGCGTAAAATCATCCATGTCGCTCTCATTGTCCACTTCCGCTTTCTGTAAATAGGAATTGGTGCAATTCTTAAACAGATTGCTTACATAAGATGCCGTAGAAGAAATCCGTGACTGCGAAATATCCTCCGCCTCTAAATATATCTTGTAACTGATTTTTAAACTGTTGTCTGCCATTTTCTCTTTCTCCCGTTTTTTATTTATACTTATATCGCATTTTGTAAAATGGATCGGTATATTTTTGTTATTTCTTTGTAGTGACTGCTTTTACCTTAGACCAGCCCGAATAGATCTTTTTTGATTTTCCATTCACTTTTACAGTCTTATAGGTGCGGACGCGTATGTAATATTTCTTTTTTGCTTTTAATTTTGAAACGTCCAGTTTTACCTTTTTGGTATTATTGACGTTCTTTGTCACAACCGACTTTTTGAATTTCGCATCCACTGCATATTGGATCTGGTAACCGCTTGTCTGTTTTGCCTGCTTCTTCCAGGACACCGAAAATGCTTTTTTCTTTGCCTTTACACTGGAAATGGCGGTTCCTTTCGGTATGATCCGAAATGTTTTCTGGTATTTTCCGGTGTAATCACCTTTCATTTCAATCGTGACCGTATAGATACCGACATTTTTCCGCCCGGACGGCTTCTTTATTTTATAATCCGTTCCCTCTTTCAACTTCTTTCCGGCACTGTTTGTCACTTTTACAGTCGGCATATGTGACTTTCCGTCATAGGTATAGGAAGTCTTTGAGAGCTGGACCATCTTTACTTTCGGAAGGGTTCGTACCGTTTCCGTCTTTCCACAGACGCTGCATTTCCGTTTCACTTTTCCGCTCTCTCTGTACTCACTCCACTTATGACCGGCTGCCGGAATTACTTTCTGTGCCACAAGCACTGTTTTACACACACTGCAATGACTTCCTTCCGTAAGACCGGTCGTCTCACAGGCTGCTGCTACCGCTGCATCTGTCACTACCGTATGTCCGGTTGCTTCGATCACCTCCTCATAACTGTCCCCACAAATCTCACAGGTATATGTTCTGATTCCTGTCGTGGTACAGGTTGGGTCTGTTGTGATCTCAGACACATAATTATGTGTACATTCTACCTCCACGATACCTGTCACGGCATCACTGTCATAATATGTATCTTTCACAGCAATTGCCTGTATCATATTTATCCTGCTTTTATCCAGATAAAAACCTTCCCTGTACAAACAATTCTTTTCCGCTGCTACAACCGGTTTTCTACCCTCAATATTATAGTATATCTGCGCCCCGTCAAGGCCACATATCATCTGTATATAATACTTATTGCCAGCATCAACTGCCATAATCTGAGGATTATCTGCCTTCCCTGTAATCTCTGGCAGTGTTCCCGGTGTATTCCACGAAGAACCGCTGTCCAGCGAACATACCGGCAGATAATCTTCCCAGTAGCTTTCTTCCTTATGACAGTTTTTCGAATACTGGCTGCATGTATCATAATACTCATCGTTTCTCAGAAAATAATTATAATAAAAACCACCGCTCTGATCATCCCAGGTACAATCCACATTATACCAGGAATCATACAGTCTTACCTTGTTCCATTCATGATTATAACTGGTTACTGCTACCGCATCAATCCCGGAGCCATTGCACATCATTTCAAATGCCTGTGCATATCCGGCGCAAACCGTCTTATCTGTACATAAAACACTGTATACGGACTGCGAATACTCCGTATTTTCGGTAGAAAAAATGTTATCAACAAGGGCCTGGTTATAATATACTTTGTCGCAGATCAGATCATGGATTTTTTCTGCTTTCTTTTCCCCTGTGGAACACGAATCGATCTGCTGCTGCCATGTATCTGCCTGTGTTTTTACCGCTTCTGTTGCCTCCGCACGTTCAGCGCCAACTCCAAATGCCGGGTAAATCCCCCATACTTTCGATATCTCATTTCCACGATAAACCGTATATAATGCTGTTCCCAAAAAATAATACTGTGGATTGGAATACCGGAATATTTTTGCCACATTTGACATGGTGTCTGCATCCAGTTTGGATCCCCATACAGCCTGCATACGGTAACCTCCATTCGAAGTATTAACCGCATTTCCTTCTGTTGTCAGATACTCCATACAGATTGTATCCATAGCATCCCAATATGATTTTTCATCTTCTGTCATCTGATTATAAAAATACCTGCTCCCATATTTACTCCAGTCTGAATCATCCGTTCCAGCCGATCTTAACAGGTTATCTGTTTCCGTATCATCCTGTGTAAAATCATATACAGAATACTCCTCATCCCCGTCCACTGCCTCATCTGTTTCTTCCGTGACAGGCATAAGTCCTGTCGGCAGTTCCTGCCGCACTGCTGTGGTACTGTCACTATTTTCCACTGACACAGATTCTTCGCCGTTTATCACTGCCGCATACACCAGATTTTCTGTTCCACTTTCCAATAACATACCCACACACAAGATCCCTGACACGGCTTTTTTTATAAACTGTAATTTTTTCACACTTTTGCTCCTTTTCCAGATTTTACTGTAAATCTGATCTTAACTCCTGTTATAACACATATTTTTCATAAAAAATAACAAGCTGCTTCTGATTCATTATACCTTCCCGCTCGTCATCAAACAAGTCTTATCCACCATATCCTTTGTATTTTTTCCCGATCTTTTCTGTCAGGATTCTGCGATCAGTTCCGAAAGCGGTGCAAATGTATATCCCATCTCCTCCCATTTTGTCAAAAGTTCATCTAAGATCTCCCCATTCGTCTTTGAAGTGCTGTGCAGCAAAACGATTGCTCCCGGATGGATCCTGGTCAGCAGTTTATCAAATGCTTTCTCCTTCGTCGGCTGGTTATCGACATTCCAGTCCACATAGGCAAGGCTCCAGAAAAATGTATTGTATCCGAGTTCTTTTGCCATCTTTAGATTTTCCGTGCTGTATTTTCCCTGTGGCGGACGGTAATATTTGATCATTTCTTTGCCCGTGATCGACTGGTATAACGATGCGACATCATCGATTTCCTTTTGGAATGAAGCCAGCTCCGATATGGATGACATATCCGGGTGATGATAAGTATGATTGCCAACGGCATGCCCCTCTTCCTCCATGCGCTTTACGATATCCGGCGCTGACTCAAGGAAATGTCCCACGACAAAAAAGGTCGCTTTTGCATTGTGTTTCTTTAATGCATCCAGGATCGGTTCTGTATTTCCATTTTCATACCCGCAGTCAAAGGTCAGGTAAATTGTCTTTTTATTTTTATCGCCTACATACCATGCGTTGTATTTTTTTAATTCATCCGCTGTCACATTGCCGGTCGGCTGGGTTCCCTCCGCTCCAAAGCCCAGTCCCCAGTTATCTGCCTGATTCTGGACAGACACTGTCTCCACTGTTTTTTTCATCTGCTGTTTCTGCAGCGAACCTGCGCCCCAGCCTAAAAAGAACATAAAAACAAACAGTGCCGTCACTTTTAAAATTTTCTTTTTGTTATGGTTCATGTTTTTCCCTTCCATCCCGATTATTGATATTGCATAACATCTACGCATCGCTATCATGCATGAATGCTATACTTTACAATATTTCTTTTTGTATTCTATGTGGGAAGGCGCATGTACCATGCCCGGAAATATTGATCCGGAAAATCTGTTACAAAAAAAGTACTGTATACTGACATTTTTATTTTTGTCACATACAATACTTTTCTTATCTGTATTCTTTTAAAAATTCTCTGCTCAGACTGCAATGCAAATCTTTTCTTTGCCCTTACTCATAGCGCAATGCATCGATGACTTCCATCTTTGAAGCCTTGTTCGCCGGATAATATCCGAAAAATACACCGGTCAGCATAGAGAAGAACAGTGAAAGCATGATCGCCGTTACAGAAGGATGCACCGTCATAATAATATAATTTGCATACTGAGAGTACATATTCTGAATGACAAATCCTGCCACTTTTCCAAGCAGTGCCCCGATTCCTATACCAATCAGTATACCGATGATACCTCCGATCAGACAAAGCATGATCGCCTCTATGACAAACTGCATACGGATGGTACGTCTTTTGGCACCAAGCGCCATACGGACACCGATCTCTCTTGTACGCTCCGTGATGGACACCAGCATGATATTCATAACGCCGACACCACCCACGATCAGTGAAATCGCTGCAATACCGGAAACCGCGATCGTGATCACGTTGAGTACCGTATTGATCATGCCAAGATCAGATGCCATATTGTATGCACTGACGTGGAAATTTTTGTTGTTTGCATACATCTCATCAAAATAAGATAAAACATCCGTTGTTGCCTGATTGACATCTGCAAGAGGATCGATCATAAGATTAAAATAATCATAACCAGTCCTGTCAGTCCCCTGCAGTTTAAAACAGGTCTGAAGAGGGATCATCAATTCTGTTACACGGTCTTTTTCCGGTATGGACGTGTCCACTTTTCCAAATAATGCTTGGTTATATACATAAACGCCAACTACAACAAAATCAAAAATTCCGCCATCCGATGTTGCAACAGAAAGTGTTTCACCGATCGGATCTTTACCTGCAAAGTATCTCTCTGCCATCGTATCTGCAATCAGGCATACTCTCTTTTTCCCCTGATTATCTGCCTTTGTCAGATTTCTTCCGGCATGCATTTCCAGTTTCATATACTCTAAATATTCCGGTGTGATACCATCAATATTGACATTTGCATAATTCTTGGAATCAGCATCATCTTTAATGGTTCCTGAACCAAGATAGTTCTGTGCTGCAACACCTGTTACCTCATCCGGATATTTTTCAATCAATCCATCGATCATATCCTGTGTGACATAATCGCTGTCTGTCATATCCGGCTGTTCCCAGGTAGCCCAGTCTTCATCATTTTCTGGATAACGTGCCTCGACATACGCCTGTACCATATTTCCACCAAGTGAATTCATGGTTGCCGTCAGCGTACTCTGTATGGAACCACCGATCGTCGTGATAATGATCACCGAACTGATACCGATGATGATTCCAAGCATCGTCAGAAGCGAACGCATCTTGTTGCTGGAAATACTCGTGATTGCCTCTTTGATATTTTCCCAAAACATTAATGTTCACCTCCATTATCTGCCACGATCTGTCCATCTAACAGAGTAACGATACGCTCTGTCTCCTGCGCGAGTTCCTGGGAGTGTGTGATCAGAACAATTGTTTTTCCCTGCTCCTCATGAAGCTTATGGAATAAGTCCATGACCATATGTCCTGTCTTAGAATCAAGTGCTCCGGTCGGCTCATCCGCAAGAATGATCGCCGGATCATTGATCATTGCCCTTGCAATTGCAACACGCTGTTTCTGACCACCGGAAAGCTCATTCGGTCTGTGATCCGCACGGTCTTCCATTCCTACCATTTTAAGCATTTCCATGGCATGTTCTTTTCCGTTTTTGGAATGTTCTTCTCCATATAGTAATGGAACCATAACATTTTTTAATGCATTGGCTCTCGGAAGGAGATTAAAGTTCTGAAATACAAAACCAATCCTGCGGTTTCTGATCGCACTCCGTACTTCATCCGACATTCCATTGACATCCTGTCCCTCCAGATAATAATCTCCCTGTGTCTGGCGGTCGAGGACTCCTATAATATTCATAAGTGTACTCTTACCGGAACCGGATTCACCGACGATGGAAACAAATTCCCCTTTATTTACGGTAAGGTTGATTCCATGTAAAATTTCAAGTTCATTTGGTTTTCCCAAATAATATGTCTTAACGATATTTTCCATTCGGATTACTGGTTCACTCACTACTCATTTCCCTCCACGCTGGTGCTCATACCTTCTGCATCTGAGGTTTCATCTGTAGATGCGCCTGTTCCCATATCCTGCTCGGAATACATCTGTTCCGGTGTAAACTGCTGTCCTTCTGTCACCGTTCCGGAGTAATCATAAATTAATTTATCTCCTTCTGCCAGATCTCCACCGGTTACTTCCGTATAGTAATCTACTTCTTCACCAACTGTGATATTCTTCTTCACCGCTGTAGCAGAACCGTCTGCATTTGCCTCTGCAACAAGTACGTATGTATTTCCGTCATCATCCGTCTTGACAAGATCATAAGGAATCGCTAATACTTCACCTTTTTCCTTGATCATGACTTTTGCTTTTACTTCCATACCGACAAGTAATTCTTTGTTATCTAAAGATATCTCTACGGAATATCCTCCGGATGTTGTCTGTCCGTCAGATCCCGTGGACTGTCCTTTGACACGTACCACTCTGGTCACAGTTCCATTAATGGTCTCATCTCCCATGGCATCCGCTGTTACAGTTGCTTTCATTCCCTCTTCAATCTTTAAAATATCAGCTTCTTCCACAGTTGCCACCATTTTTAAAGAACTGGTATCTTCGATCGTTACAAGTGGTGTTTTTGAATCTGCATTAACATCTCCGACAGAAACATTGACTGCCGTCACAACTCCACCGCAAGGTGCTGTAATATTGCAATCTTCTAACTGTTCTTTTAAATCTGTCAGTTTATCTTTGGAAGATGAATCCGATCCTTTATACTTGTCAAGTTCTACCGCACGCTGTGCATCCTCGATCGTACGGTTCGTGGTCTCTAATACTTTCTGGTAATCTTCCTCAGCAGTAGTAACTGCTTTCTGTGCAGCTAACAAAGACTGAAATTCTGCATCCGATTTATCTTCACTCTTATCCCACATAATACTCTGTGCGTTATAAGCATCCTTTGCATCATCAATTGCTTTCTGTGCAGCTGCAAGCTGTGTCTGCTGATCTTCTTTTGCACGACTGACTGTTTCTGCTGTCTGCTGTGAATTAATACTGTCTGTCGCATTTGTATCAGACATATTTTTTTCGAGATCCGCAATCTGATCCTGAATCGTAGAGGAATCTAATGTACATAATACATCTCCCTCTTTTACAATATCTCCGACCTGAACATTAACTGCTGTGATTTCTGCTAACGCTTTTGAAGTTGCATTATTCTTCGTGATACCCGATACAGTACCTTTTAATGAAATCGTATCAGATAAATCTCTCTTCTGTACCGGCTCCACCTCTACTGTATTGACTGCTGTTGCTACCTGGCTTGTCATTTTCTTTACTGAACTTCCAATGATCGCAGCTACAACGACCAGAACCACAAGCACAATAATAACTACTTTTTTCTTTCCCTTTTTCGATTTTTTCTTGTCTCCCATTTTTATTACTCCCTTTTTTTATTCGATTTACGGTGATTGTATCATTATCTATCTGCCAAAAAAAGGCACTTAAGCAAATATTAAGAAATCTTAAGTTTTCCATCCGTAAATCTTTCTTTTTTTGTATTACTGTAATAATACAGTGGTTTTGTTGGAGTGTCAAGGCATTTTCAGTATTTGGTATAATTTTGCATACCAGTTTTCCCTGTCTTTTAGAATCTACCGTATTCTTTCATCGTATCATGTGCAAAACCGTCACATGATCCAATTTACCGTTCGTCAATCATGCAAGCATGTTGACTCACTTGCGTTCATTATATCCCGGAAACAGAGCATCATTTCCCGTGTCAGACTAAGTCCCTCCGGATCATCCGGGACATCCTCAAAATCAACCCATTCTGCGCAGGCAAGTTCCTCCTCATCCAGTCTCATCGCATCTCCCTCATCATCCAGTTCACAAAAATAGCCAAGAAGAAGATTGCTGTCAAATCCCCAAGGCTGACTCTTGTAATAACGGATATTTTTTACGGAAAGCCCAACCTCTTCCTTCACTTCCCTCGCCACCGTTTCCTCCGCAGTTTCACCGATTTCTGTAAATCCGGCAATCAGTGCATATCTTTTATATTCACGGTTTGCATATTTTGTCATGAGGATTTTTCTGCCGTTTGTCACACCCACGATCACTGCCGGTGCTATTTTCGGGAAAACCATGTTGTTACAGTCCGGACATGAAAGCATCCGGAGTTTTTCACTATGTACCAGTTTATGCCCACATCTCCCACAATAAACATTATCGCGGTACCAGACATACAGATGCCATGCGGTCGCAGCTGCAAGCACCCGCTCTTTCGGCTGCATGGTGCGTGTCTCAAACATTTTATAGTATACAAATCCCGGCACCTCTATCCCTTCCCCCGGATCTGTCAGAAAATAATCATCCTCCCCGATGGAAAAAAGATAAACGCATGCAGGGATTTCCTTTCCCATCCCACGACAGATTTCAGAAAGTTCTTTATAGGTCAGATAACACACCTGACCATCATTTTTTGCCAGAATACGGTTATCTTTAAAGATCATAAGAAAACTGTCTGCCTGTGGTATCTTTTTGTGATATTCATTACTAAGATGCATCGGAAATATATCCTGAATCATTGTATTTTTCTCCTTTATCTGCATTTATTCTGACAGAACCTGAAACAAATCACACCTAAAATCTAATCTTCTTTGTGCCATCATTCAAAAAACGGATGATATTTCGCTTTGAAATACCATCCGGCCTGTCATATTATTTAACCTTTTTTAATATGTTTATGTGTAAACAGATGATCCTGACAATATTCATAATTGCCGTCACACTTTGAACAGAAACGGAACTCTAAATTCGGATCATCAAGTTCTGTCCTGCCACAAATCGCACATTTGTGCCTGGTAATGCCGGAACCCGGTCTGGGTTGACGCATCTGGGACTTGAACTGCTGTCTCCTGTGTATTTCATGCGGCGAATAACGTTTGAAATTCCGCGTTGAAAAGAAGAAAATGATAAAATTGAGCAGGGACATAAAAATGGCTATCCTGTCCGCCCAACCACTAATTACAAACTCATAGAGTGTCAGTACCACATATACGATCGCCATCCACTTCATCTTGATCGGAATAATAAAGTAAAGCATTACCTGCATATCCGGATACATGATTGCAAATGCAAGGAAAATGGACATATTGATATAATTCGTGGAAAATCCCGACGCAATCGAATAAGATAACTGTGCTGCCAGTGCAGGCATCTGTGAAATTACAGATGCATTCATTGCATAATAAATACCGTACAGAACAAATGCACCGATCACGGTAAATATCATTCCACCGAAAATATATACATTAAACCGGAAAGTTCCCCAGGTACGTTCCAGTGCCATGCCAAGCTGATAATAAAACAATGCCATGATCAGTAAGAAAATCAAATTTGAATCGGTCGGCATAAACACCCAAGTCACTAATCTCCATATCTGCCCATGTAAAATATGATACGGACTGAGTGTCAGATAGTTTAATATACCAGGCGATACATTTCTGAATACAAAGCCGATTGTATATGCCCCTATCAGCCAGATGATCAGATTTGGAACAGCGTAACGACCAATTTTACGTTCTAATTTATTTAACCAGTTCATCGGATAAAACCCTAACCTTTCTTTGAAAACACTACTTTTTTCAGTATATCCGTATGCCTGTGCTTTGTCAATCCAGGCTGATTTTATTCATAAAAAGTTTATATTTTTCCCCGATTTGCACATTGTCTTTTGTAAAATCATGTCGTATAATGTACTTTGCTTGGCTTTTGCCCGGCATTCTTTTTAATAAGAAGAAACAGCCACTTTATTTATATATTATCCGGATTTTCCGGAGTTACTGACTGGAGGAAATTATGGAAAATAATACGCTTCACAAACTTGGAATTGATATCGGTTCTACAACCGTAAAGGTTGCTGTGCTCGACGAGCATGACAATCTGCTCTTTTCCGATTATGAAAGACATTTTGCCAACATACGGGAAACGCTTTCTTCTCTGATCCAAAAAGCATTCGATCAGCTCGGTGACCGGAAGGTTGCTCCAATGATCACCGGTTCCGGCGGACTTACACTTGCAAAGCACTTAGATGTTCCTTTCGTACAGGAAGTTATCTCTGTGTCTACCGCCTTACAGCACTATGCTCCACAAACAGACGTTGCGATCGAGCTCGGCGGTGAAGACGCAAAAATTATTTATTTTGAGGGCGGTAACGTTGAACAGCGTATGAACGGTATCTGCGCAGGCGGTACCGGTTCTTTTATTGACCAGATGGCTTCCCTGATTCAGACAGATGCCTCCGGTCTGAATGAATATGCGAAAAATTACAAAGCAATCTACCCGATTGCAGCCCGATGCGGTGTTTTTGCCAAAACAGACATCCAGCCTCTGATCAACGAAGGTGCCACAAGAGAGGATCTCTCTGCTTCTATTTTCCAGGCGGTGGTAAACCAGACGATCAGTGGTCTTGCCTGTGGTAAGCCGATCCGCGGCCACGTTGCATTCTTAGGTGGTCCGCTCCACTTTTTATCTGAGTTAAAAGTTGCATTTATCCGCACCTTAAACTTAGATGATGAGCATGCGATCACGCCGGACAATTCGCACCTTTATGCAGCGATCGGTTCTGCCTTAAACTGCAAACCGGAACAGAATACCACTCTCTCTTCCATGCTTGAGAAATTAAACTCTGATATACATATGGAATTCGAGGTAGCACGTCTTGATCCGTTATTTAAAGATCAGGCAGAATACGATACCTTCCGTGCCCGCCACGACGGACACAATGTAAAGACAGGTGATCTTTCCACCTACGAAGGCAACTGTTATCTCGGTATCGACGCCGGTTCCACAACAACAAAGATCGCTCTCGTCGGCGAGGACGGTTCCCTGTTGTATTCATTTTACAGCAACAACAACGGAAGCCCGCTTTCCACTGCGATCCGTTCCATCAAGGAGATCTATGAAAAACTTCCGGCAAATGCACATATCGTACACTCCTGCTCTACCGGTTACGGTGAAGCTCTCTTAAAAGCAGCGCTGATGTTAGACGATGGTGAAGTAGAAACGGTAGCCCATTATTATGCAGCGGCATTTTTTGATCCTGAGGTAGACTGTATCTTAGACATCGGTGGTCAGGATATGAAATGTATCAAGATCAAGAACCAGACGGTAGACAGTGTACAGTTAAACGAAGCCTGTTCTTCCGGCTGTGGTTCTTTTATCGAAACATTTGCAAAATCCTTAAACTTTTCTGTACAGGACTTCGCAAAAGAAGCTTTATTTGCCAAAAACCCGATTGATCTTGGAACACGCTGTACTGTATTCATGAACTCTAAAGTAAAGCAGGCACAGAAAGAAGGAGCTTCCGTAGCAGATATCTCTGCCGGACTTGCCTACTCCGTCATTAAAAATGCTTTATTTAAGGTTATCAAACTCTCCGATGCAAGTGAGCTCGGAAAAAATATCGTCGTACAGGGTGGTACTTTTTACAATGATGCCGTGCTCCGCAGTTTTGAAAAGATTTCCGGCTGTGAATGTGTCCGTCCGGATATCGCAGGTATCATGGGTGCTTTCGGAGCTGCTCTCATCGCAAGAGAACGTCATGAAGCTGACTATCAGACAACGATGCTTTCCATCGACGAGATCAATGCATTAACTTTTGATACCAAACTTGCAAGATGTCAGGGTTGTACCAACCACTGTCTGCTGACGATCAACCGTTTCTCTGGAAACCGCCAGTATATCACGGGAAACCGCTGTGAGCGCGGTGTCGGCGGCGTAAAAAACAAAGAAAATATTCCGAACTTATTTGAATACAAGAATAAACGCTTATTCGACTACCCTTCCTTAAAGCCGGAAGAAGCCCTGCGTGGAACAGTAGGTATCCCAAGAGTTTTAAATATGTACGAGAATTTCCCGTTCTGGGCTACTTTTTTCAAAAAACTCGGATTTTCCGTTGTACTGTCACCACAGTCCACCAGAAAAATCTATGAGCTCGGCATTGACTCAATTCCAAGTGAATCCGAGTGTTATCCGGCAAAACTTGCACATGGACATGTGACCTGGCTGATCCATCAGAATGTAGACTTTATTTTCTACCCATGTGTACCTTATGAGCGCAATGAATTTCCGGATTCCAACAACCATTACAACTGCCCGATCGTAACCTCCTACGCGGAAAATATCAAAAATAACGTGGAAGATATCACTTCCGGCAAGGTACGTTTTTATAATCCATTCATGGCATTTACCAGCGAAGAAACTTTATCTTCCCAGCTTGTAAAAACCTTTGGTGCACCGGAATTTGCCATCCCGGAATCAGAGATCCGTGACGCTGTTTCCGAAGGTTACAAAGAACTTGCTGTTGTCCGCATGGAAATGCAGAAAAAAGGTGAAGAAGTCTTAGCTTATATGGAGAAAACCGGCAAACGCGGTATTGTATTAGCAGGACGTCCATACCATGTTGACCCTGAGATCAACCACGGTATCCCGGAACTGATCAATTCCTATGGTATTGCCGTACTGACTGAGGACTCCGTTTCTCACCTTCATCAAGTGGAACGCCCTCTGATCGTTATGGATCAGTGGATGTATCATTCCCGTCTGTATGCGGCTGCAAACTTTGTAAAAACCAGGGATGACCTTGATCTGATCCAGTTGAACTCCTTCGGTTGTGGCTTAGACGCAGTTACCACCGACGCAGTCAACGACATCCTGACAAAATCAGGCAAGATCTACACATGCTTAAAGATTGATGAGGTTAACAACTTAGGTGCTGCAAGGATTCGTATCCGTTCCCTGCTCTCCGCCATCCGTGTGCGTGAGAAGAAACAGACAAAACGGACAATTATTCCTTCCAACTATAACAGAGTTGTTTTCACGGAAGAGATGCGTAAAAATTATACAATTCTCTGTCCGCAGATGTCACCGATCCACTTTGAGCTGTTAGAACCTGCATTCTGTGCAGCCGGTTATAACCTGGTGGTACCGGATGTTCCAAGCCGCACCTGTGTGGATGTCGGATTAAAATATGTAAATAATGATGCCTGCTATCCGTCACTGATTGTGGTCGGACAGCTTATGAGTGCTGTTATGTCCGGAAATTATGACATGAACAAAACCGCGATCCTGATCTCGCAGACCGGCGGAGGCTGTCGTGCCAGCAACTACATCGGTTTTATCCGTCGTGCTCTTGAAAAAGCAGGATATCCGAATGTACCGGTAATCTCCATCAACTTAAGCGGACTTGAAAGCAATCCTGGCTTTAAACTGACGCCTTCACTGATCCAGCACGGACTATATGCATTAGAGTTTGGCGATATTTTCCTTCGCTGTCTGTACCGCACACGTCCTTATGAAGCAGTAAAAGGATCTGCGAATGCACTGCATGAGAAATGGAAAAAAGAAGTAATCTCCTTTATCACACAAGATAAACTGTTGTCCCACCGCAAATTTAAGCAGATGTGCCGTCAGATCATCCGCGATTTTGACAACCTTGACCGTGTAGATGTGAAAAAACCGCGTGTCGGCGTCGTTGGAGAGATCTTAGTAAAATTCCATCCTGCTGCAAACAACGATTTAGTCGGATTGTTAGAATCCGAAGGCGCAGAAGCTGTCGTGCCGGATCTGACCGACTTCCTGCTCTACTGCTTCTATAACACCGGATTTAAGGCTGACAACCTCGGTTTCAGCAAAAAGTCCAAACGCATTGGACGACTTGGCATCAATTTCTTTGAATGGTTAAGAAGCGCTGCCAGAGATGAATTTGAAAAGAGTAAGCATTTTGATCCGCCTGCTCATATCGACGATCTTGCAAATTATGCAAGAGATATCGTATCCGAAGGTAACCAGACCGGTGAAGGATGGTTCTTAACCGGCGAGATGATGGAGCTGATCCACAGTGGTACACCAAACATCGTCTGTACACAGCCATTTGCCTGCCTGCCGAACCACGTTGTAGGAAAAGGTGTTATCAAAGAGCTGCGCCACCGTTTCCCGGAATCAAATATCGTTGCCATTGACTACGATCCGGGTGCAAGTGAAGTAAACCAGTTGAACCGTATCAAACTGATGCTCTCAACTGCAAACAAAAATCTTGCAAAGCAATCTTTATAAATCACACACAGATTTATCATCATGCATTACCGTTTTCACAGCCGCGCTTATAGGGTGCGGCTGTTTTTCTTTTGTGTCTCTGTAAATATTATTTCCAGACAGCATAATAATTCCGGTTCTGTTCGACCGGCTGTGAAAAATCTGCCTCATATCCCTTGTCGTCCTGCCAGCCTGCGAACTCCCTGTCTTTGTATTCCGGCACTGCGGGTGCACTGATCGTATCTCCTTCCGTCACACAGTACTTTTTATAACATTCACTGTTACCTGCATCTTTATAAAACTGTACATAATATTTCTGAATTTCTACTATTTGCAACTTGTCTGCCAATACAGTCCGGCTGCATTTCACAGTACCGGTTTTTCCATTCGGATGCACAAACGTTCTATCTACTCCCACAGAAAATAGTCCCTTCTCCTTATCAGCTCCCATGATCCGCATTACAATACCGGTTTGGGCATCCAGCTCCTTTGCAATCTGTTCTGTCACATCCGCGGTAAATTCCTGATTATCGGCTACATTATACAACTGTTTTATCTTTACATTATAAAGTATATTTTCTACAACCGCCGGAAGCTGGCTTTCCAGCTCTGTAGCGTAATTCATACGGCCGGTTACCGTTAATATTATCAGAATTGTTATTGCACCAATTACGATTCCAATCATCATAGTTATCATATTTTTCACTTTTCCCACCCTTTATCTGTCATTCATTTACCGGTATATTTACCACGGCATATCTGACTCTGTTATCATGATCTTCTGTCATCACACTTACTTCATACACCCCCGGCATCTGAAAATCCAGTTTATTTTCCAGCACTGTTCCATCGGGTGAAATAACTTTCATCAACTGTATCCGCAATTCATTTTCTGCATAATCCCACGCCTTTATAATATCTGTCATCTGATATGTTCCAATTTTCAGATATCCTGTTATGGCTGTTTCAAAATGGGGCGGTGCTTTTTGTGATTCCTCATAAAACGTTTCAAAATCTGCCGGGTTTTCCGTCTGCCGATCCATATGACCAGATACGATCTCAACGATTCCCTTATTTCCGTTTTCATCCGTCACTCCCCTAAAAACAAGCCACATTACCCCCACAAGGATTACCGCCTGAAGAATTGTTTTTCCATAAACTTTGATCACTTCATGCATATCCACCTCCTATCCGCCGCAGATACAATTCAGAAACTGCTGCACAAATTCATAAACGGCTCCGCCCTGCCTCATATTTTCATACCAGTAACCAACTAAAAAAAGTGTCACGGTAATTGTCAGAAATCCACTTCCAAATTCCTCAATGATATCCTCCATCTGCTTTCCCTTTCCTGTGTTCTTTAAAAAGATGACACATAATTTAAAATTTCATAAAACATTCTTATCACTGCACTGCCAGCCAAAATCCCCAGAAACGCTCCGCCAAATTTTTCCACGATCATCATAAGGCTCAAATCTATCACCTCGCAATCGCATATGTAATATTCTCTTCGTAAATTCCAAGTACCGGTATGCGGTAATGATACTTTAATGCCACCTGTGCAGCTCTCATATTTTGCCATGCGTCATAAACACAATCCGAAATCTCCAGTTCATATCCGTCCTCTGCCGCCTTCTTTTTACAGGCATCGATCACACCCGGATTAAAATTACTGTTTTCCAGTTCCGCAACCACCTGTGATTTATACTCTTTTGCAGCAGCAACCTGCCCACTCGCCCCGATCAGACCTGTACATATAAAAATATTTGCCATCATTATAAATAAAATACCAAATGCCCCGATTATCTGCCTCATTGCACTGCACCTCCCATACTTCCAAGCATATGAAACATCATTATCATTCCAACTGTCAGATCGATCAGAAGTTTTACGGTTGCCGCTATAACAGGATAAGAAAATATCATTTTCTGTCTAAATGCGATTTTTCCATTTCGGATTTCTTCTGCCCGGTTCTGCATTTCATTCACATGCATGATCAGATGATTCATCTGTGTCACTGCATCCCCGGTTCCCATCTCCGCAACAGCATGAAGCATTTTCATGCAATTCTGTGCTTCCGGCACATCAAATTCTTTGCAAAATTCTGTATATGCACTCAGTTTTTCCGGCGTTTTTTTTAATCGCTCCTCCAGACATTCAATCTCATATCTGAGCACCGGCGGTGCACTATTTTTTGACTTTTCGATTGAAACCTGTACATTATTATTCTGCAATAACAGAGCAAGTTCCATAAACCAGCCCGGAAGAGCCAGATAAACAGCCTCCTTCACATCTCTTTTTGCAATCTGATACCCCACCTTATGCTGCATGGCTAAAAAAAGCGTCACTGGGAATAAAATTCCTGCGAGAATAAGTTTTCCGGCCAATACAGCAGCTAACATCATACCAGCCGCCGGCAATGCCCATAACATACTTTTTCTTTTTTCCTTTTTCTCATTGTAATGGTACACCATTTCACAGCTTGAACTGATTTCCTGTTCTTTCTCCACCTTCTCTGTGACTAGCCAGTCATTCGTCAGATTCCTCGAACTCTTTACAAATACCCATAATAGGAAAAGCAGAAATACAAGTGATGAGACCTGAATGATCCCTACTCCAAAAATATTAAAATCCGTTTTCACCACAAAAAGATCTTTCATGGAATCTAACACATACAATGCCGTCGCACACAAAATAACGGATACAATCACAGAAATAATGTTATCCGTATGACTTTTTTTCTTCTCTGCCTGAAGCTGATAGCCTCTGCGCTTCCACAATTCGATATCTTCTAACAGGAGCAGTGCAGACTCACTCATCTCTCCCCCATGTTCCTCTGCATTGATCAAAAGCTCATGAAGCATTTTTATTTTAGGGCATTGATATTGACTTTCAATCGGTTCTAATGCTGATTCAAAGACATTTTCTCCTGCAGAGAAGTCTCCAAATTCCAGTTTCAGAATCACCTGCTCAATACAGGAACGCATCTTCCCTTCTTCAAATATTTCTCTGGTTTCCTTTAATGCACTTAAAATTTTTCCTGTTTTCTGAAATGCATATAACATCTGCTCCATATATTCCGCAGCATCCGCAAATCGTTTCTGCTCGTACATCTTATGGTACATATCCAGCACCAGAACCGGAAGCATCATGATAACTGCGGTCAACGCGATCACAACGCCGCCCGCTTTAAGCCGGAACACGGCACCTATGCCAATCACCCCTGCGAGTGCCAGAAAAATCATCACTGCATGGGTTTTCCACGAAAAATGATACCCATACATATCCACTTTTTTCTGCAGATTTTTCGGATTCCAAAAAGTCAGCCACCCCACGATACATCCTCTCCTTTCATCGGTTCTCTTTAAGATACGTTTCAAACTGTCTGCATACAAAAGGCTCCTCCACGCCTGTTTCCCTGAACCTTTTTTTGATATCCGGCGGCAATTCCTTCGATACAAGCGCCCCATCATCGACGATCATATAAATTCTGTTTTTCCCTTCTTCACGCGAAAAAAAACATAGCTGATCTATATAACGTCTGACCTTTCCATCGGAAGATTCGATTTTTCGGATCAGAACTGCTGCATTCACATAACGGTAAATCCGATTTTCCATACGCTGTGCATCATTGACATTATTCATCATATTTAATATCCGATCCGGAAGTTTTCTCACATCATCCAGATGGATCGTCGTAAATCCATGAACGCCGGTGCTCCATTGCTCCAACAATGATGTTACCTCCACAGAGCGCGCCTCCGAGAGCATCAGCCAGCTTGGATTCTGACGCAGTGAGGCTTTGATTGCATCTGTATAATCAAATCCCTTTCCGACACGAAGTTCAACCGCATCTGCACCGGGATTGATGTTCGCATAATGGATCTCCAACGAATCTTCTATCGTGATAACACGCTCTTCCTTTCTGATAAACTGCATAAAAAATTTTGCACATTCTGTCTTGCCTGCCCCCGGCTCCCCTCCAAAAACAAGATTCATCTTCGCCTGCACACAATTTAACAGCAGATGCAGCACTTCTTTCTCACAGTACTTCTGATCCAGCAGATTCTCTAAGGTATTTCTTACAAAACACGGGGATTTACGGATACAGATGCTGATCCCCGATATCGCCGCCGACTCATGAATAATACTGATTCTCAGTTCTTTTGTATCCGCTTCCAGTATTTTGTTTGCATTATTAAATTGTTTATTGATACAATTTGAGATATTGTGTGTAAATGTACTGATAAAATATTCCGGTATCTCCTCATTTGCACAGTACCTCCCCTCTTTCAGATCTGTGATCCATAATTTTTGCCCATTATAGTCTACATCCGTCACCTCCGGTCTGCTTAAATATTTCCAGAATATCCCGAACTGTTCCGGTGTGGGTTCAAAAATAATCTTTTCACTCATCTTTTCCAGATTCTATCTCCTTCTCCATTTTCTTTGCCTCTTCCTAAGGACGAAGCGCATTCATATTGTCAAAAAAACCGGTAAGTGTATTCTTAAATTCCATTGCAACATATCCGTCCGACGACAATGCCGCCACAATGATCGCACCTAATGCCAATAATACGATTACCGCAAGAATTGCATTTCCATAATGTTTCATTACCTGTTCCATAATTGATATCCTCCATTTTCATTTTTTTCCATTTGTTTCATGAGAAGAAACAGATTATGTTCCATTTCTTCGAAAAAGTTTTCATTACGTTCTGTTCTCGATTTCTGTCTCCATGACTTCATAAAATTATCAATTTTTCCCTGCGCTGACACCCACTCCAATTCCCCGTTTTGCGGGATATAGCCTATCTGTTCCGGCGCAATACGATACCTGTCCATCATATCCGTCTTTAACCGGCTTGCATGCAATGCATAGCCTTCGACCAGATAAAGAACCTTTTTGTGTCTGACTGTAAAATTGTGTATGATCTCCTGCCATTCACTCGGATAGGTATGGATCCCTGCGACAATAACATCTGCATTTTTTAAACTGTTTTGTGTTTTTTTGTCTCTGCCACATCCACAATCTGCAAATAAAATTCTGTCTTTTCCACCGGAAAAAATACACTGCCAGCCATTCTCCCTATGCACAAAAATACTATGTGCCGGTCTGATTTTTGCCAGAAGCCATGACATCACAATCATATTTTCTGTTATATGGCAGGACTCTTCCATACCCCAGAATGCTATTTTTACAGACATGTCCGCTCCTTTTTCCCATTACAAAAAAGGCGGGATATCCCTCTGAAACAGCCTTTGGCAATAAAAATTGTTCTGTGAAATAAAGTGACAATAATTGATTCTAATAAGATGGAAATCCCTGTCTGATTTCCAGCGATACGGTCTGTCATACAACCGTAAAAATGTCTGCTGATCTGTTCATCCTGTTTCAAAACCGCTCCAATCTCCTCAATATATAGAACGATCTAAGATGCTTCACGCAAACCCGATAAAAAGATAGTCATATATTACTTCATTTTATTATGTTTGTAAAGACCTTATTTTATTTTTTTCTTTTCTTTTAGCCATGTATCATTTATAATTGTGCATGAACATTGGATAATATCTGACTGACGCTATCCAAAAATATTTACAATATGATCTGGAGGAGTTCATGAAAGAGTTTGTAATTGTAACTGATACAACCACTAATTTACCAAGAGAATATGTTGAAAAACATCACTTATACATGATGTCCCTTCCTTACACCTTAGAAGGCACATCCTACACCTGGGAAAATCCAATGCCGGTCAAAGAGTTTTATGATAAAATGCGTGCCGGATCATTACCGACCACCTCACAGGCGAATCCCGAAGAAGCTGCTACTTTGTATGAATCGATTCTGAAAGAAAATGATGTGGATATTCTCCATATCGCATTTTCTTCCGGTCTCAGCGGAAGTTTTAACAGCTGCAGGATCGCCGCAGCAGACGTATGTGAAAAATATCCAGACCGCCGTATCGTAGTTGTGGATTCACTTGCCGCAACATTAGGTCAGGGGCTCTTAGTCTATAAAGCAGTTCAGTTAAAGGAAGCTGAAAAAAATCTGGATGAAATTGCTGCCTGGTTAGAAGAAAACAAATATCATCTCGTACATAATTTTACCGTGGACGATCTTTTTCATCTGCATCGCGGCGGACGTCTCTCTAAGACAGCTGCAATTGTAGGTACGATGATCAATTTAAAACCGGTACTTCATGTCGATGATGAGGGCCATCTTGTCATGTTAAGCAAAGTGCGCGGCCGCAAGAAATCACTGATCGGACTGGTCGACTGCATGGAAAAACAACTCGGTGACTGGAAAGATAAAAATGATATTATCTTTATCAGTCATGGTGACTGCCCGGAAGATGCACAGTTTGTTGCTGATCTGATCAAAGAACGTTTTGGATATGAAAATTTCATGATTGATTATATCGGTGCTACGATTGGTGCACATTCCGGTCCGGGTACCGTTGCACTGTTTTATATGGGAGATCACCGTTAACCTCTATAGCAGCCATATCTTTTACACCTTATAAGTAATCTGTGATTCCAAAAGAGGCATTTGAAAAATGAAAAATCATTTTTCAAATGCCTCTTTTCCTTCTTCCTGATACCATCCCTCTCCTGCTGTGCAGATCAAAAGCTGTCCACCGCCTTTTGCTGCGTGGTGAATGTGCCAGTTATTACGGCATCCCGGTTCAAATGTCACATTTGCCATAAATACAGCACAGTTCTTCGGATCTGTCAGTGGATTCAGATAAGAATTACCGATAAAAATACTGTGCAAATCCTGTATTCTCCGCACCCGTTCCAAATACGTTCTGTTTTTCAAATTCTTCTCTACTTATAGTCTTCATAATTGTATTGCTCCTTTCCGTTGACGGATTCTATCATCTGCTTCCCCATCGGAAGTACTTATAAATTCTACAACTTGAAGTGCACTATAAGTCAAGAAATTTCTGCTAGTTTGTAAATTTTACAGCCGTACCATATGCAATGACTTCTGCTGCCCCCTGCATAACTGCAGAAGATGCATAACGGATATTTACAACCGCATCAGCACCTAAGCTCTCTGCCTCTTCCACCATGCGCTTTGTTGCAAGTGCTCTAGCCTCATTCATCATTTCATTGTATGCCTTTAACTCTCCGCCAACTAATGTTTTGAAACTCTGTGTAATATCTTTTCCAATATTTTTGCTCTGGATCGTGCTTCCCTTTACCAGACCAAGCATTTCTAAATTTTTGCCGCTGATATAATCAGTATTTACTAAGATCATCTTCTTCTCCACTCCTTATCTCCTGCACACGTTCTACGGTTACTGCAAATGCTACTCCTGCCAGTGCCAGCGGAATAATTACCATCAATAATTTCATGATGACAGTCAGATCCGGGATCAGCATAAATACCGCAGCAATTGCAACATAATACACGATCAGAACTGCTGCAATGATAATCGGAGCGATCATTTTGTTTCGATGTTCCTTTTTCATAACTTTTGCCTCCTTTGTGTATTATCTAATTAATACAATAATACATTTAACAGAATATGTCAACCACAAATCAACGCAAAATATCCCCAGTCCCAGATGATATGTTCAAAACTGTTTTCCAAATATTCGTAAATATCATCTTCCTCATATCCCGTCATGCGGGAGACCACAACCATATAATCACGCACATCTTCGTAGGAAATTCCTCTTCGGCAGGAAGTTGAAATTCCTTCTTCGCAGAAGCTCCCCTCCCCCTGACTTAACAGCCAGTGCAGAAAAACAGCATGCCTTATTGTGGCATATTCCATTGCGATCCACTGCACCTGCACGACCATCTCCTCTAAATTTCCTTCCGGTTTTAAAGAATCTGCATACAACTCTGTCAAAAGGAACCGCCGCATCAACGGCTGGTATTTCAAAAACTGTACTTCAAACTCCTGCCATTCTTTTACAACTTCCTCATCGATTCCCTGTTCGGATAACTGTTCTGCAAGCTGTGCCACAGGCTCTAAGTATTTTTCATACAATCCTTCCCTGCGATAATTCTCTGCAAGGTCCAAAAACAGTTCGTTGCGCTCCTCAATGGAATACTGCAGTGTCTGTTCAATTCCATCAATCGTTTCTGAAAGTTCTAAAAGGAATCCACCCGGATACATTTTTGCCATGTCTGTCAAATCCAGTCCCAACGCATCTTCTGCCGCATCTTTTACCTGCTTATTTTCCATACACCCATCTTTTGCCTGCTCATCTTCCACACGCTCATATAGATCAAGCAGCACATAAAAAATCTTCATCAGATTATGCTCCGGCGTATGCGCTCCATCCTCCATCAGCTTCATTAAAAATGCGCGCAAGTTCACAAGCGGCGCAAGTTCCCGATAAGCAGATGTATCCATCTCTCCGGAAAATGAAATATGTTCTCTTTTCCGCAACAGATCAATGACCGCCGGACAAGACGGCATCAGGGCGTATTCTGTGACATCTTCGTTAAAGGTATGGATCTCTCTTGGAAAAAGCTGACAGGTCTGTGAAAGTATCTCATCCCCATAAGTAAGAACCAATCTGCACAATTTTTTGCCATTCAGAAATGGACAATTTTTCTCTTTATTTAATCCGATGACTCTGCTGCCATCCTTCTTTCTTACATACCCACTCAGCTTTTCTTTTTTTGCCTGCTGTCCTCTATCTGTATCATACATCCCGTCCGGCGTCAGAGTGTGTTTCCACTTTACAAAAGTGTCCTCATCCACCCCGATCTTCCATTCCCTGCAGCATGTAAAACTGCACCGGTCTGCTATACAGGTAAAATCTTCATAATAATCCGGCTTCATTTCTCTCTCCTAGCTTATGAATAAATATAGGGCTGTTTTTTCAAAGGGTATTTTTACCTTTTGAAATCCAGCCCCACATTTTTTATAAAATCTTCGTCGTCCACTTTGAGCAGTCCCACACGGCGTTCACCACATCCTGATAGAAATCCGGCTCATGACAGATCAAAAGTACTGCTCCGCGGTATTCGTTTAGAGCACGCTTTAATTCGTCTTTTGCATCCACATCCAGATGGTTCGTCGGCTCGTCCAGAAGCAGGATGTTAGTCGTGCGGTTCATCAGTTTGCACAGACGTACTTTCGCCTGCTCACCACCGCTAAGTACACGCACCTGGCTTTCAATATGCTTTGTGGTCAGACCGCATTTTGCAAGTGCTGAACGCACTTCGTACTGGGAAAAAGCCGGAAATTCTTCCCAGATTTCTTCGATACAGGTATTTTTATTTTCCCCTTTGATCTCCTGCTCAAAATAACCGATCTCTAAGTTTTCCCCCAGAGTGACTTCCCCTGATAAAGCCGGAACCAGTCCTAAAATACTGCGCAGTAAAGTCGTCTTTCCGATACCGTTTGCACCGACTAAGGCGATCTTCTGACCGCGTTCCATAGAAATATTAAGCGGCTTTGATAACGGTTCATCGTACCCGATGACAAGATCTTTGGTCTCAAAGATATATTTTCCCGGTGTCCTTCCGAGTTTGAAATCAAACTCCGGCTTTGGACGCTCTGCGGCAAGCTCGATCACATCCATTTTATCAAGTTTTTTCTGACGGGACATCGCCATATTTCTCGTAGCAACGCGGGCCTTGTTGCGCGCCACAAAATCTTTTAACTCACTGATCTCCTGCTGCTGTTTGCGGTATGCAGCCTCAAGCTGTGATTTTTTCACTGCATAAACTTCCTGGAACTTATCGTAATTTCCTACATAGCGGTCAAGTCTCTGATTTTCCATATGATAAATGATATTTACCACGTCATTTAAAAACGGGATATCGTGTGAGATCAGGATAAACGCATTCTCGTACTCCTGCAGATAATGCGTCAGCCATGCAATGTGCTCTGCATCTAAATAGTTTGTCGGCTCATCCAAAAGAAGAATGTCCGGTTTCTCTAAAAGAAGCTTTGCAAGCAGCACCTTCATACGCTGTCCACCGCTTAAATCTGAAACATCATGGTCAAGTCCCAGTTCCAATAATCCAAGTGCTCGCGCAACCTCCTCCACTTTGCTGTCGATAACATAGAAATCATGCATCGTCAGCATATCCTGGATCACACCAAGTTCTTCCATCATGGCATCCATCTGATCCGGATCGGCACTGCCTAACTGATCGCAGATCTCATTCATGCGTTCTTCCTGCTCAAACAGCCACGCAAACGCCGACTTTAGGACGCTCTCGATTGTCATCCCCTTCTGCAGGGTGGAATTCTGATCCAGATATCCGGTCCGCACATTTTTCGCCCACTCAACTTTTCCCTCATCCGGCATCAGTTTTCCGGTCACAATGTTCATAAATGTGGACTTTCCCTCGCCATTGGCTCCAACTAATCCGATATGTTCCCCCGCAAGCAGGCGGAATGAAACATCCTCAAAAATTGCACGGTCGCCAAAGCCATGGGTCAGATGTTCAACATTTAATATACTCATATTTTTCCTCTTTACTTTCTGTTATTATCTATATGGTACTCACGTTTTGTTCCGGCAAAACCACTATTGTATGCTCACGTTCAGCATCTTTTCCGTCTTCCGGTACACATGCCGGTACGCCGGGAACAAAAATGCGTCCGCGAAGATCCATGCGACCGGGCTTGCAAAACATGCTGCCGGAAAACCAAACAGCGGCACTAATGCAAATCCGACGAGCGTTCTCGCCGCCATCTCACAGACACCTGCTAAGATTGCAAACTTGCTGTATCCCATACCCTGGATCAGGAAACGGACGATATTGACAAATGCGAGTGGAATGTAAAATGCACTGTTGATCAATAAAAACAGGTATACATTCCCGATGACTTCCACCTCAGCGCGTTCCACGAAGAACAGTGCAAGATTTCTTCCAGTCAGCGCAAGAATAACAAATGCAAGGATCGCATATCCGATTCCAAGCATGGAACATGCCTTTAATCCCTTCGAAATACGATCCATTTTCTTTGCACCGACATTCTGTCCGCCATAAGTTGCCATCGTCGATCCCATCGCATCAAACGGGCAGCAGAAAAACATTCCTATCTTGCTTCCGGCGGTCATGGATGCAACTGCGTTTGAACCGAGCGTATTGACTGCACTCTGTAAAATAACGCTTCCAATTGCCGTGATGGAATACTGCAGTCCCATCGGCACACCCATGCCACAGAGTGTTTTCATATAAGAACTGTTCCACCGGCGTTCCTCTGCATCCGGATGCAGGATTTCAAATTTTTTCCAGCTGTAGATCAGGCATCCGATTCCGGACACTGCCTGAGAGATCACCGTTGCAAGTGATGCGCCAGCTACACCCAGATGAAGATTTATGATAAATACAAGGTCTAACGCAATATTCATCACAGATGAGATTACCAAAAACACGACGGGGGTCTTGCTGTCTCCCATCGAACGGATGATGGCCGAAATAAGATTATACAAATATGTTGCCGGTATTCCTGCAAAAATGATCACGATATACAGATACGCCCCGTCGATAATGTTGTCCGGCGTGCGCATCAGTTCTAAGATCGGGCGGCAGAATACTACTGTGACTGCCGTCATGACCACTGCAAAAATTGCAGATAAATAAATGGCATTTACCATAAATGCACGCAGTCCACGGTAATCCCCGGCACCAAATTTATGTGCCAGTGGAATTGCAAAACCGTTGCAGACACCCATACAGAATCCGATGATCAAAAAGTTTAAAGATCCGGTGGAACCTACCGCTGCAAGTGCATCCACACCGAGAAATCTTCCGACAATGAGTGTATCCACCAGATTATAAAACTGCTGAAACAGATATCCAAACAAAAGTGGAATGGAGAAACCTAAAATCAGCTTCATCGGAGAACCATTCGTCATATCTTTTGTCATATTTCATCCTCTTTTCCCTTATATTTCCCCACAATGTTTTTCAAAAATCTCAAAAAAACTGTCCGTCTGTATACCATCTGTGGTATCTAATGTGAGTTCATCCCACATATCTTTGTTGATACTGGAATTCAGTCCCGCCACAAACTGATTATAGACATCATCAAATGCCTCTTTTTCTCTTTTTTCCACGATATTGGACTTGTTTGCCTCTGTCAGTTCCTCATTATATTTATTCAGGCATTTAATAAAATAAAACCCTTTGCCTGCCTGGATCATAGACGACGTCTGTCCATTATCAAGATTAAACGCAACCTCCTCGACCTCTTTGGGCAGTTCATCCCTGGCCACCGTAGTCTGTATGGAAGAAAGTTCATTATAGTTATTTGCCACAGATGCAAAATCATCTCCACGCTCTAACTTTGCTGCCACATCACTTGCCTTTGTACTGTCTGCGACAAATATCTGCATGATCTCGATCACACGCGCCTCATCGTCACTGACTTCCTCATTTACACTGTTTGTCAGCGAATTATAAAGTTTCTGTGCTAATGCGTAATGCTGATAATATTCGCTGATATCGCTCTCCGTCACTTCAAGATAAGTATTTTCTTCTTTTGAAAGTGATGCATAATACTCTGCCGCCGCCTCTGATATTGCAGAAAGCTCATCCTCTGAAAGTGCAACTTCCCTTGACTGTGCAAGCAGATCCATGCTGACCACCTGGGTTAATTCTTCCATTGTGACCGCTTTGATATATTTTACCAATGAATCATCCCCGAAATCATGTTTCCAGAGATCCACACCATATGCCGTCCCGTAGATATTCTGATAATTCGTCAGATAAACCCGCGCCTCTTTCAAACTGCAGACGGTTCCCTCGATCTTGAATACCTGACGGTCATTTAATATATTCGAAACCACAATATTTTTATTTCCGATCCGGCATCCGGTCAATAACAGCGACATGCCACACAGCACAGCTGCTACCCTTGTAAATTTTCTCTTCATCCTAATTTACCCAATCTGATAGAAAGTCCTATTGTTCCATTGATTTTAAGATACTTCTTGCAACGGAAATTCCGTTTGCAGATGCCTGCTGCAATCCTCTCGTCACAGATGCTCCGTCTCCGATCGCACGCAGTCCTTTTACGCTGGTTTCAAAATCAGAGTTGACCACTACCTTGTTGGAATAGAATTTTACTTCCACACCGTAAAGCAGTGTCTCGTCGCTGGCAATACCCGGTGTCACCTTATCGAGCGCCATTAGCATTTCCTCAATATCGACCATGATACGGTGCGGGAATACTAAGGAAAGATCACCCGGCACAGCATCCTTTAAAGTCGGGATCAGGTTATTCCTGCAGAGGCGTTCCTCCGTTGTTCTTCTTCCTCTCTTGAAATCACCAAATGTCTGTACTAAGATTTTTCCGTCGCAGAGCATGTTGGAAAGCTGTGCGATCTGTTTACCGTACTCGATCGGTGTCTTAAATGGTTTGGTAAAGTTTTTGGAAACCAAAATTGCAAAGTTGGTATTGTTGGTCTTTAAATCTTTCGACTTGTATGCGTGACCGTTTACCACCGCAAGTCCGTTATCGTAGTATTCTGTTGCGACCTCACCGGACGGGTTGGTACAGAAGGTACGCACCTTATCATCAAATGTCGGTGTATGGTAAACCAGTTTTGCCTCATAGAGGTTCTGATTTAAAAATTCCATGACCTCATCGCGCACCTCCACACGTACACCAATGTCTACGGTACCTACATTTGTTTCAATATCATGCTGTCCGCAGATATGTGAAAACCAGTCAGCACCCTCTCGTCCAACTGCAGAAATAACCTCTGCTGCAAGATATTCCTCATCTTTTTCGGTAATGATCCCTTTGACCTTGTTATCCTCAATGATGATATCTTTGACCATGGTGTTAAATTCCATCTCAACACCCTGCTCTAACAGATGCTCCTGCAGTCTGGAATAGATTTTGTAGCCTTCCTCTGTTCCAAGGTGGCGGATCGGACATTCGATCAGTTTTAAGTTTGCATTGATCGCTTTTCTGCGGATCTCACGGATCTCTTTTTCTTTATCCACTCCGTAAACTTTTGTATCTGCACCGAATTTTAAATAAATATCATCGGATTCTTTTAATAATTCCACGGTTTTATCATAGCCTAAAATTTCCGGCAGATTTCCTCCGACATCCGGGGAAAGTGACAGTTTACCGTCAGAAAAAGCTCCCGCTCCGGCAAATCCGGTCGTGATGGAACAAGGTTTACATCCAACGCAGACTTTTGTCTTACGTTTCGGACATTCTCTCTTTTCGATTCGTCTGCCCTTCTCGATCATTAAAATTTTCAGATTCTTCTTTGCATGGATCAGTTCATATGCACAAAAGATACCAGATGGACCGGCTCCAATAATAATCACATCATATTGTTTCATTCTTTTTTCCTCTTACCTGTCTATTTGTCCTGTTTACCGATTTCTCACACGCATCTGTATTTTGGCATAGCGTATTCCATAAAAACGTCATTCCTACGCTTCCACGATCAGATATCTGCCGTCCGGGATTGCAAAAACTTCCTCTGCCTCTGCTAAATCCGCATTGCTCATTCCGGCAATATCTGCGCCCTCATCTTCAAAATAAGCACGGACTTCTTTGATATTTTTGCAGACAACTGCCATGCAGTCCTCTAAAAATTCTTCGGCCTCCTCCGGCGATTCTGCAACATTTTCTTTAAAAAGCTGCATCTGATGTTCCAAAAAATACTGTACTACCGCTTCATCGTACATAATAATCCTCCATTCTGTGCAGTGTAAAAATCTCATTTTTCACACTGTATTTTCCCGCTTATCTACCATGTATATGGGTCAATTCCCAGCCGGTCAAGCTCTCTGTAAATCGCTGCAACCGGAAGTCCTACCACATTATTATAGTCACCGTCGATTTTGTCAATATAAATTGCAAATTTTCCCTGGATTCCGTATGCACCGGCTTTGTCCGACGGTTCTCCTGTCGCAATATAACGCAAAATTTCACTTTTCTTTAACTGTCTGACAAAAACGTCAGTCTTTTCATAAAAGATATGTTCCCCTGCCCTGCCGGTCCGGTCGATAAACACAAAAGCAACCCCCGTGTACACCGAATGGCTTTTCCCTGACAATAAAGAGAGCATGCGGAAGGCATCTTCCTCATCCTTTGGTTTTCCTAAGATTTCGCTGCCTGCGGCAACAATGGTGTCTGCACCGATGACTAAAGTATCCTGCGGTGTCATCAGCGTCCGATGCTCATCTCCATATGTTTTTAACATGGATGCGACTTCTCTCGCCTTCTGTGCTGCAAGTTCCATGACAACCTCTTTTGGCTCTTTTTTTATGATGATCTCCTCCCCCTTTGCCGGACAGACCTCAAAGTTAAGACCGATCTGCTCTAAAAGTTCACGGCGTCTTGGGGACGCGGATGCTAAAATAATCTGTGACATGGTCAAATTTCCTTTCTGCTGCATGCTTATCTGCTTCTTAACTTTGCACAAAACTCCAATCAGACTGGCTTTTGTACAATGTTTTTAAATTTTCTATACCGGGATCACTTTCCCAAGCCGGAAGGAATACAACAGTTTTTCCTTTACTTTCAGCGGATTTCCGGCTACATCTTTCTCATTTTCATAGACTCGGTTTAGCGCTTCCTCGTAAAGTTTTAACTGTGCCGCATAACGCTCGGACAATTCCTTTTCCGTATCCACACGGTCTGTTTTATAATCAAGAAGGACAATACCGTCCTTTTCAATCCAGAATACATCGATGATTCCCTGGATCAGTGTCAGCTCTTTCCCTGTATATTCCGTTTCTCCTATATTTCCTACACGCCCCATGCTTTTTACCTTTTCCGCCTGTTCCGTGTTTTCAGCAAAACCAAACTCGTCTAACTGTTCATCCGTAAATCCCATAACAAATGGTTTCTCACGGTACAATTTTCCGTCTTTTTCAGCTGCTCCCATCCGTTTTCCAATATCTGCATTTACAAAATATTCAACCTGCGGTATGCGAATCAGTCCATGCATCTCCGGTGTGATCTGTTCTTTCTCCAGCATCCCGGCGACCTGCTCTTTTGCGGACACACCGGAAGAAAACTGGTAGCACTCCATGATGCGGTGCATTGCCGTTCCACGAAGTGCTCCAGGGCTGGCATCCTCACTTTGCTGCTCTATTTCTCTTGCAAATGCAGGCACATACGGCACAACCTCCTCGTATTGAAAAACAGGAACTGCCTCCTCCTCTTTTTCAAACGCCTCCCGCATGGCACGATGTTTTAACTCCGACACGGAATACTTATTTTTTCTCTGCACATCATTTTCATATGCATACCGTCTGTGAAAACGCTCCGAGAACTGCTGCACTTTTTTTTCATCTGCCTGCGCAGCTTTTTCCATGCAGGCTGAACGGTTCCAGTCATCTTTGATCTGTGTTTCCAGTTCTTCCTGCACCAGTTCTGCCGCCCGCATCAGACGTATCTGATATTTATCCTGATAGGATGCAGCCGCAGGCAGAATCCAGTCCAAATAACCGGCTGCACTCTCGCGTCCCAGATAAGATAACAGTTCCTCTGGAAATGCTTTTATATAGGAAAGTGTCTCCTCTGCCTTTTTCAGACTTCCGGTTAAGATCAGCTTTTCTTTCGCTCTCGTTAATGCCACATAAAGGACACGCAGTTCCTCGCCAAGATTTTCCATATCGATCTGCTTTGCGATAGCACGTTTTGCGATCGTCACGGATTTTACACGCTGTTTTCCGTCCATATAGTCAAGACCGATGCCAAGTTCCGGGTGCAATACCAGACGGCTTCTTGTATCCTGGCGGTTAAAGTTTTTTCCCATCCCGGCGGCAAATACGACCGGAAATTCCAGTCCTTTACTCTTATGGATACTCATAATGCGCACGACATTTTCGTTTTCCCCGATCAGATCTGCCTCGCCGAAATCCACATCGTATTTCTGCAGTTCATCAATATAGCGCACAAAATGAAACAGTCCCTTGTAACTGGTATTTTCATAGGCGATCGCCTTCTCCACCAGCATTAAAAGGTTTGCATGACGCCTGTCTCCGGCTGGCATTGCTGCGGCATAATCGCCGTAACCGGTCTCCTTTAACAGCAGTTCGATCAGCTCATGGATCGGTGTATCCGGCACAAGCTGCCGCAGTTTTTCGTAGGTAACATAAAACTGGTATAACTTTTCTTCGGAATCATCCCTGCCCTGTCCCGGATTTTCCTCCGTTTCCTGTTTCAGACGCTCACATTCCTCCAAAACACACTCGTAAAATCTGACATCCTTGTCTTTTAAACGCAATTTTGCAAGTTCCTCATCCGAAAGTCCTGCGATTGGTGAACGAAGCACCGCTGTCAGCGGGATATCCTGTCTCGGATTATCCAAAATACGAAGCATGGAGAGCACGGTCTGCACCTCCACCGTACTGAAATATCCTGTCGCCGAAACAGTATGTGCCGGAATTCCTGCATCATTTAACACAGCAGCAAAACGGTCTGCATATCCGCTCAGGCTTCGCAGCAGAATGACCATATCCGAATACTGCACCGGACGCAGTTCCCCGGTTGCCTTGTCGGTCACCTTCTGCGTTCCCATAAGCTCTTTGATCCTTTTTGCAATCATCCGTGCTTCTAACAGTTTCTTATCATCCGCTGCAGCATCATCCAACAGTTCATCATCCCCGTCCACCAGTAAAATTTCCGGTGTGAACATGTCCGTTTCTTCCTGATAAGAAGCTCCCGGATAAAGTGCTGCATCCGCATCATATTCCACATTTCCAAGATTGCGCTTCATGATGCGGTAAAAAATATCGTTGGAAAAATCGAGTACTTCATTTCTGCTTCGGAAATTTTTATGCAGGTCAATGCGCTGCATTTTTGCATCCGTCAGGCTGTAAGTATCGTATTTTTCCATGAAAAGTTCCGGTCTTGCCAGACGGAAACGGTAGATACTCTGTTTGACATCCCCGACCATAAAAAGGTTGTATTCACCGCGCTCCTCCCGTGAAATTGCACGTAAGATTGTCTCCTGCACCTCATTGCTGTCCTGGTACTCGTCGATCATGATCTCTTTGAAATTATCCCGGAACTCCTCGGCGGTCTTTTTGACTTTGCCGGTCTCCTCATCGACAAAGATATTTAACGCAAAGTGCTCAAGGTCATGGAAATCCACCAGATTTTTCCGCCGTTTTTCCGCCGTAAACGCCTCGTCAAATTCCAATGTCAGACGCACTAACTCTGCCGCCATCGGCGCCGTCTTTTTCATCTGCTCTGCCATGATCTCCGGTGATGTGAAAAAATACTGGCGGTTTATTTTTTTGACCGCATCCTTTCCCATGTCTCGCAGTTTTTTGACCAGCTCTAATTTTTCTTCGTTTCCGTCAAATCCACGGGAGGAAGCAAGCCTGTCATAGGATAAATTGCGGTAATTCTGATAAAAATCCGCAAAACTTTCACTCGTAGCGATCTCCTTATATTTTTCCAGGTCGCCCTCTAATGCTTTCGCATACATATCCGGCCCGTCATCGTCCTGCGTCAGTTTGTATGCCCGCCCGGAAAGTACCACAAGATCCTCTGACACCCGTTTTAAGTTCTGAAGAAGCGACTGCATGAAAGCTGCGCTTTCCAAAGATGCCTCGTCCTCTATGCCATAGCTTTCTGCTGCCGCAGGCAGCCATTTCTTTGGCCATGGATAACTCCTTGAAAACTCATAGAGCTGTAAGATCATGCCGGAGAGCGCCGCATCATTTCTGCCGGATGCATATCCGTCCACAAATGCTAAAAATTCCGGCGCACTCTCCTCATAATTTTTCAACAGCACCTTTGCGAGCACGTCCTCTTTTAACAGTTTCAACTCGCCCTCATCCCCGATTCTGAAATTCGGTTCGAGATCGATCTCATGAAAATGATTACGGATCACATACAGACAAAAACTGTCGATCGTCGTGATCTTGGCATTGTGTAAAAGAGAAAGCTGACGCTGTAAATGTTCGTCGTCCGGCTGTTCTTTTAAGGCATTCTCCAGTGCATTCCCGATTCGCTCGCGCATCTCCGCAGCTGCCGCATTCGTAAATGTCACGATCAAAAGACGGTCAATATCGACCGGATGCTCTTTGTCCGTAATAATCTTTATGATACGTTCCACGAGCACCGCCGTCTTACCGGAACCTGCTGCCGCGGAAACTAATATATTTCTGTCTCTGAGTTCGATGACCTTTCGCTGGTCATCTGTCCATGTCATTCCCATGTTTTGCTCCGTTTCTGACTTTTTATTTTTGTACCTGTCATATCACATTTATTCACCGTCCGGATTTTTTCCCGGCTCTCCAATCTCTTCCCGGATATGTGCAAGGATCTCCTCACTGCTGTCAAATTTTTCAAACTGCTGATAGGAAAATCCCGGCATGCGTACATCAAATCCGCAGATCGTGTGATATGGACAGTAATCGCAGCCGCTCCTGTCTCCTAACAGGTAAGGTTTTACCGCCACATTTCCGGCAAAGATCTCTTTTCCCACATGCTCAATCTTCTTTCGCACATAATCGGACATCAGTCCAAACTCATAGGTGCTCGCCGTCTTAGATGTCGCCTTTAAGGAGCCGTCCGCTTTTAAGGCTACCGGGATCACTGTCGATGTGCCTGAAAAATCAGTATCCATCGCACCATAGATTTCCGGATCTTCATTGACCAGACCTCCCACTTTAAGCTGTTCTAGAATACTCCGTCTGATCTCCTCCTCGGACTCCTGACCATCCGCATCCACCATCGGATCTGTGATGTGATAATAAAAAATACCTGCAGGTTCCGTATCTTTTCCCTTATATTTTTTCTTTGTGAGTTCCAGTGCCGCATTCATGTAGACGACAAGCTGGAGCTGCAGTCCATAATAAAAATTTAAAAGTGAAAAAGTGGTGTTGCCCGATTTATAATCAATGATTTTTACATAGACCTTATCGTCTGTCTCGTAAGTATCAACGCGGTCGATCCTGCCGCGCAGACGCATTTTTTCATCTTCACCCAGTTGAAACTGCACCGCATCCAGCCGCTCGGCGCGCGAAAATGACACCTCAAAACCGCTCGGCACAAACTTTCCTTTCCGCACCTGTAACATCAGTGCCCAGATCGTCCGTTTTGCCGTTGCCTCCATCCGCTTTAACAGGTAACTGTTTCTTGCGTCCTCGAATACGTCCCCGATCCCGCTGCCTGCGATCGCATCTTCCATGCTCTGGGAAAGCAGGGCTTCCTGCGCTTTCTCCGGGATATCAAACCAGGTATAATCCGACAGCTCTATGCCCTTTGCAAAACGCTCTAACACATCATGATAAATATTTCCCATATCCACACTCGCAAACTGCTGCAGTTCCCGTTCTTTAAGCCGCAGTCCATAACTTAAATAATGAGCAAACGCACAGGCAGCAAACTGTTCGAGCCTTGTCACGCTGTTTTCTAAGGTATTCCCATATAAAGCTTTCGTGACTGCCTTGCTGATCGCATCATCTTTATGGGCGCCAAACGCCGCATCAAAAAGCTGCATTACTTTTTCCCGTTCACCCTCATCCGACAGGTACCATGCCAAAAGTGCAGTCCATGCCTCTTCATCCTCCACCGGTTTTGTCAGCCCTTCCATCAGAAACGGCAGGGCACTTTCCGCAGTCAGTGCACCTTCTAATGTCTCCTCCTCGGACGGTTCTTCCACCGCAAGCTGTGGGAACAGTTTTAAGAGTGTCCCGATCAGATACGAACGCCGCAGTGCTTTTCCATCGGAGTTGACGCGGCAGAATGTCACATACAGCCGCTCGGACGGTTTTGTCATATTTAAATACAGGTAAAACTTCTGGATAAATACTTTTTCCCTTGCGCCCGGCGCCAGTTCCAGGTGATATTCTGCCATCTTTTCACGCTCAAACTGGGAAATAATGCCACCCTGATTCCCTGCTTTCGGCACAACTCCGTCGTTGACACCGACAAAAAATAAGATTTTTACATGGTTCAGACGGGTTCTCTCGATATCCCCGACTGTCACCGTGTCGTTACCCGGCGGGATAATACCGACTTTTGCCGCCTCAAATCCGGCATCTAAGATATCACTGTATTCCCGGATCGTCATCGTCTCATCGCCCAGCAGAGACGTCACTTTGTCGAGCAGATCCATCACGATTTTATAGATCTGGTCATATTCCTTTGCCCGCGCCTGATTGCCATGCGCCTCGAAAAAGTTTCCACGCTCCTTTAATAACTGCTCCATGTCAAGCCGTCTGATCAGACTGTATAACTCATAGGTCTGTGTGCTGACCGTATTGTCTTTTCCACGGAATGCCTCAAGCAGCGGCTTAAAATTCTCATAAACCGCCTCACGGATCTCATTTAACCGTACCATATCCTCCAATGTCCCATCCGGCATTACAAACGTCCACGGTCTGCTCCAGCGGGATGCACCGCGGATGCCCCGTGCGAGGACATAATTTTCCAGGCGGTCGATCTCCTGTTCTGTAAGTCCATGGGATCCTGTTTCCGGCTGCTGCGTCAAATCTTCCGTTGCAGCCGGATCTGGCTCCTTGTCGGAATTTTTTGCCTCGGTCACGACTCTCGCTGCAAGCCCGCACCGCAAAAACCGGAACACACTTTCATAAGAAAAATCATATTCGATCATCTCTAAGATCGCCCGGATGCACTCGATAAACGGGTGGAACAAAATATTTTTCGTCTGATCAATAAAGTACGGGATATGGTACTGCTCAAAGATCTCCGGCACATAATTGCCATACTGCTGCACATCCCCTGTCACGACTGCGATATCCCGGTAACGGTAACCATTCTCCCTCGTCAGGCGCACGATCTCGCGGGCAGTAAATTTTAATTCTTCCCTCGGATTTTTCAGGGACATGATGCGGATATGCTGCATAGATTGTTCCGGTGCTTTGTATCTGTAGCTTCCCGCTCCCGGACGAAAGAGATTCTGCTCCATAAAATAAAGGTCGGCAGCATTGGCATAGCGCCTCTGTTTTCCGGTCGGCAGTATCAACGGCTCCTCCACCGGAACTTTGCACAGTTCTGCCACTTTCAGTAGCGACGCCACCGTTTTTTTACTCATGGCAAAAAGTTCATGTACACCCCTGCACTTGTAAAAATCTTCCCTGACATCCATCGTGACAGACACGCTGACCTTCTTTGCCAGCACGAGCAGTTTTTCCATCAGACGGTTCTGGATCGGTGTAAATCCGGTAAACTCGTCCAACACGATCACACTATTACGAAGCAGTTCGGACTCTTCTGCCACATCATAAAGAAGCTCTAACACTTCCTCTGCCGTGATATATCTGCCCTTTAAATACTCCGTAAATCCCTGATACATCGTGAGGACATCCTGCATTTTTAAGCGCAGTCCCTCCCCAAGCGGTTCTTTCTCCAAAAACTCTGCCAGCGCATCCGGACGGACATTATACTGCATCAGCTCTGAGATCAGGGATTTTACCTCGCCGACATATCCCATCTTATTCATATTCGCACCAAGCACTTTCAGTTCTGCTTTTTTCTGTTCTGCCACCTTGCGCAGTACAAGATTTTTTCCGGTCTCTTCCAGCACAACCACATTTTGTTTTCCAAGATCATCAAAGACGCGGTATGCAAGTCTTGCAAAACTGAGCACATCCACGTTCATGATTGCATGCTGTTTTTGCCTCTCGACCAGTTCCCGCTGTGTCTGCATGGTAAACTGCTCCGGCACAATGATTAAAAACTGCTGCTCTTTATTTTCTTTCGCCTGTTTCAGCACGGAATCATACAGAAAATCCGATTTTCCGCTGCCCGAATTGCCAAATATAAATTGTAGGGACATCTGTTTTCTCCTGAAAATTCAATCTTAAAATATTGTATCACACATTATTTCTTTTGAAAAATGTTATCCTGCGGGTTGGAGTCAAATAGCGCATTTAAACTTCTTGATTGACAAATTTTTCACACCCGAATCCTGTAATAAAAGAAATGCCGTCAAAAACATCAGCAATTACCACAGGCATTCCGATATCTGCGACCAGATAATATACCATAAACGGCACCAGTATGTCATTGAGACCATTCCCGCAATCATTGCCCTCTTTTTCTTCTCTCTTTCCATTTCCCGCCCCTTTCTGCTCTGTCATTCTATTTTGCATGTTAGTCTATTCTAACTTTTTTGTCAATTCAGGAAATTTCCACTGTCATATCATGTATCAGAGAGAATTTGCACCTGCCAGGTTAATTGCCCTTTGCCGGACGCACAACTGAAAGTTATGAAGCAGTCCAATGATATGCAATTCTTGGTGTTCCATTTTTAACATATATAATACCGCATTTCATAAAACCATTCTTTTCCATCAGCTTTTGCATGATTTGATTATCCGCATGGGTATCTGCCCTGATATTTTGAGAAATATTTTTACAATAATTTAAAACACACTGAAACAAACCATGCACCTGACCATCCCCAGCAAGTCTGTGAATAGTAAGATAAGGCTCTTCATTCAGCCAATTCCCATTCTCAATATGCTTATAAGTAGGTTCTGCACCTTTAAACAATGCAAATACCCCATGTATCCCATCTTTGTCATATATTACCCTGCATACATTCTGACAAATATCAGATTTTATTAGCTCCGCATCCGGATAAAAATGCCCCCATTGTGCAGGATTTCCGGACTTTATCATATAATCCTGTGCATATTTATAAATTTTCATAATCTGTTCAAAATCTGCCATATCAGCATTTTTCACATTCAGCATATATTTTATTCACCTCCGCAACTGCCGATTTACGAGTTTCATGATTCTTTGTCTGTTATATCGCTGAATCATTACAAACAACATATCAAACAATGCTGTCAAAATGCAAACGGAAAATTGACCTCCTCTCCTGCAGAAAAAACAGCCTCTCCTGATGTCTCTGTAACCTTGAAACTTGCGCCATCCCATCCGTTGATTTTGATGGTTCCTTTTACACTTCCGTCATCTGATGTGAAAGCCAGCTCCCCGTTTCCATTGTCAACAAATGTTCCTTTTGTTTCTCCCTCTCTGTAAATGGAGATAAGCGCTTCATCCTCTCCTTCCAGCCCCTGTCTGGTGATCAGGGAACTGTATACGCTGCCAGTCCCCTGATTGTCCACAAACAGACCGTACTTTGCTGATTTTTCCGGCATAACAAAGGATTCCCCCTTTATCTTTGCCAGCTCATTTGCAATAACATAAGCCCTGTTCTTCGTGATCTCCTCCAGATAAGAATTCTGAAGAAGCGGATACATACTGCCGTTTTCTTCGTAAGATCCAATGTCAAGCAAGGTCACTTCTTCCTTCATGTCGATCCAGTTTCTCTGTTCTGTAAGGATCTTCTCCTTTGTCTGCGGATCTGCCAGATCACTGAATCTGCTCCAAAGGTTATTTAATTCCGTATCCCATATGTCGAAAAACCATCTGGATGACAGATTCATTTCTGTCTGTGTCTGGGCTGCCTGCGCCAGCGGCGTATATTTCTTTACGATGTTCTCAATATTCTCCAATTCGTCCTGCAGTGATGCGGAACCTGATACCACATTGTCAACATCCGCTTTGATGTCCTCCGAATAGTCATAAGTAAAATCCGTTTCTTCATTTAATACGACGTCATTGTATTCTGTACTTTCTGTACTTTCTGTATTTTCTGTGCTTTCTGTGCTTTCTGTGCTTTCTGTGTCTTCTGTGCTTTCTGTGTCTTCTGTGTTTTCAAAACTGACCGAATCTTCCACCTGGGAAGATTCGCTTTCTATTCCTGTATTATTATTTTTTACTCCTTCTTTGCCACATCCGGCACAAAGTCCGGTCATTAATATTAATATCATGCTGTAAATTCTTTTTTTCATGTGTTTATACTCTCTACTTTCTGATTCATTGGGTGTTCTTTCCAGTTTTCTCTATCAGCAATTATAAATGAACATGAGAAAAAATACCAGCGGCCCCGTGAAACTTTGCATAAATAAAAAAGCAATACCTGAATTTAAAATAAACTCAAATACTGCTCATGAAACATCTAATATTGTATCTTTTTAGCCGAGGTATAACATTTCTCTCTATATTTAACCAAACTTGAAGTTACACTGCCATTTCCCATAATAATGATGAAACAAAATGTTGAAACAAGAACATAATAACTACGACAGAACTGCATATTACATAAAAGTCACTCTTTTTTGAATTTAGCAATACTCTTTTTTTTAAACTACATGTTATCCAGCGTGCAATAAAATATCTGTTTATAGTCCCAACCGTATTTGTAATAATATCGTTTATATCTGTGGTTTTAAAGGTAATAATGTGATGTATTAAGAACAGATGAAGATTTGTTTAAATCTTACCGAACGGACAGCGTCAAATAACTTCCCATCTGACTGATCACTTTCAAATATCAGAATAATTTATCTCATTTTCCATATTAAAATTCCAAACTATCCACATTTAACAGAAAATACTTCATACCCATAATTACAAAGTGCTTAACTTTACATTTCCATTTCTTCTATCTCTTTTAACATAAATTCTTCGAGTTTCTTCTTGTCAGGCAAATGTAACATATACGTTGAAACAAATAACTGATTATCCATTCCAGATAAGGCATATTCTACCATCTGAGAACCTTTATCTGTACAAAGCAGTATTCCTACTGGAGGATTATCTCCCTCTATCATCTCATTTTTCTTATAATATCCTACATAAGCATTAAGCTGCCCTAAGACTATTATAAATTCGCATAGACACAGTATACCACAGCTCATGTATCTATGCGATTTCTTTTTTATTGTTTTGTTACTGTTCACAGGTAGGCATTTTCTGAACTGAAAATGCCGTATGATACAGTGGTGGTAGCAGATTTTGCCGATTTGGAATGCGAAGCATCGGCAAAATCCGTTACTGGAACGAGGTACGAGTGAACAGTAACAAAAGTTAAAAGCGAAATCCCTGTTAGTGCACTTTTTCCTTTTAAATATCCCATAAACTGTGATATACTATATTCTGGTGGAATACTTACCAACATATGGATATGATCTGGCATTAAGTGTCCTTCTATTA
>ERZ780144.23-NODE-23-length-237649-cov-11.422725_pt1 | contig 237649 bp, 210 predicted proteins | sample MGYA00511380_ERZ780144 | MGnify/ENA primary metagenome ERZ780144 (study PRJEB29588, sample SAMEA1965858) | human gut metagenome | biome: human gut; feature: human-associated habitat; material: faeces | place: Denmark | collected 2008/2010 ... | reverse complement strand
TTGTCGACTGTATTTTACTGCTTTCACGACTGTCTCAATGCCATTAATTGTTAATACCAAAATAATGATTGAGAGAAATACCTTATTAAAGTGTTTAAAAACATGTGAAATAACTTCTGCATCCGTTCCAAATAACTGCTCAATACCATTAAAAAATTCACTATTCATAATCCTATCATTTAACAGCCAAATACTTGTTAATGCTCCATCAATAATATTGGTGATAATGGTAACAAGCATCACCCTTTTGGTATAGCTGCCATCAATAAGTCTTACACTGTCCCTTGTAACACCCAAAATTCCAAATGCAAGAATAAAATACCATGTTTGTCTGATATATTCTAAATTAAAAAGTGGTTCATACACACCTACCCCATTTTTTACAAATGCAATACATAAAACCTGTGGGCATACAAGAAATACAAGAGTGAAGATAACCGAAAAAACAATTCCTACAATCGCATCTGCTTTTGAAATTCTATTAGACTTTTGTGGAACAGGAGGTAAATTATCTATTCCATCATTTAACCCATCCACCTTAATTCTTTTTTTATAAAAGAATGCAAATAATAATGTCACAAATGCAAATCCTGTCAATATACCACCAAAAATCCCACCGATGGTTCTATAGATAGCTGTATACCAGATTGTATGCGATGTTAATGCTGCCATGATTTGAGCAAGTAACATTCCACCACTGATGCACGCTGTCACAATTTTCAATACATACACATATACGCTGTAATACGGCTGTCCAATCAAACAATCCTGTGTTTCACCTTTATATTTCGAAGCTAACTCATTCGGGGTTCCCAGTTCCGTTAGAACAACTTTGATATCACGCTCAGTTGGAGTAACATCCTCACATCGTTCCTCCAACATATCTTGTATGATCGTCTCTAATTCCGCCGCCACATCTTTTTTCATGGCAGATTTCATATGTTTCGTAACTGCATAAATGTATCTGTCGATCAAATCATTTTTTACCATCTATTCTTCCTCCATTAAAACATTGATTGACTGTGAAAATTTTTTCCAGTGTTCTTTAATTTTTTTATAAACCAGCTTCCCATCTTCTGTGATGATATAATATTTTCTTGGCTTCGTTTCCTCAGTTTCCCATTCACTTTTTAGCAGACCTTGACTCTCTAGTCTTCTCAGTAGAGGATATAATGTATTGCCTTCTATTGAAATTCCTTTTTCTTCTAATTCCTTTACCAATAAATATCCATACATTGGTTTATTTAGTTGTGCTAACACTACCATGATGAGTGTGCCTCGTCTGAATTCTAAAATTAATCCTGAAACAATTTCATCACAATTCATCCAATCTCCTCCCTTCAGTATCCTTTATTTAAATTCACTGTGTTTATTGCACTGTATTGTGTGCCACACACTATGTACTTAAAATACTATACTGTGTATCGCACATTATGTCAATAAGTTTATCCTTTGCATTTAAAGTTTTGCATCACTACCATTGTTTATAACTCCCATTAGCAAACAATTCAAGGAAAATCAGCTTTAAATTTATCCGAAAATCCAGTTTGATATAAATCTCTAATAAACTCCATAATTATGTGCCACGAAACATCAGCAGCATAAGAATAATTTTTTTGATATGTTTTCCATAAGCTCGCCATAACTGGACTTGCTTCAATTTCATCAAATATTTCTCTTATATCATTAGATTCTATCAGGTCTAATGTTCCTCGTTTTCTAGCAGTAGCTACAAGTGCATTCCATAACACTTCTTTTTTTAATTGTTCTCCATACAATTTTTGTAGAATATAAATATCGTAAAAATCTCTCATTCTTGTATTCATAACATTTCGACTGATAACAGTTTCCAGTTTTTCAGCCAATACAGTCTCTAAATTGTATGCCCATACTTCAATTGTACGATCTTCCAACATAAGATTAAATCGATATCTTATTTCTCTTGGTGTAATTACATCCCCTGTGGAAATATCAATTTTTAATGGTGTGGTAACACCATCAAACTTAGTTTCCATGCTTACTCGTACTCCCGGATAATCTGCTTTTTCCATAATTTCCGATATTCTTTTAATGTAAAATGAAACGCCATCGTCTATAGGGATTGCTATAATATTTGATATAATTGTCTCCACATCTGTCGGACTAACATTAGCACCTTTTATGGTTGCATCCAAATCCATAGTAGCTCTGGCATCCAGACCAACGTAAGCGCATAGTTTTAGGGTGGATTTAAAATCATCACAAAATTTGCAATGATTATAGATGATAGATGCCAGCATTTTACTACAGTATCGGTGCTAGATACTATAAATGCGAGCGTTTTACTATAACTATGGAGGTTTCCTGTATGAAAACGCAAAGACGCACAGCAGACGAACAATACCAACTTATCATAGAATGCCGCAGCAGCGGTCTTAGTGACTACCAATGGTGTACAGAACATATACTTTCATCTTTCCATAATTTGGTTAGGAATAGCTAACTTAATTGTAACACATCTTACTATAATAAACAATTTCATGTAAAAAATCCTGTTAAAAAATTTACTACTATACTATCCAAAAATTCCCTGAATAGCATCAGATACATTCATCATTTCTGAAACAGGTAACCTATCCACTTTCTTATATCCGCGAATTGATAAATTCAATAATGCCAGTTTTTCACATTGTATATAACCTTCATTTTCTTCCGTGACCAAATTCAATCCAATTGGAATCTATCGCTTTGTCCCATCCTCATTGAAATTATTTTTTAATGCCTTTTCCTTTGGAAAAATAGACCCAATCAAAAACACCAGTTGTATTACAATGATAATAATACTCAAGATTCCCATTGTATCGTCACTTGCTCCATAAAAAGGAATATGTATAAGCATTGTAGGTCCCAACAGACCAATACCGACTTTCCACCAAAGTTTTCCTGCATGGTCATGTGCAAATCTCCAAGTATCCATATTTATCATTGACATCTTAGTTCGGTATCCCACAACTCCATTGATCTTCTTTGGACAATGTTTCCACATCATTCTGCCCGCAATTATCATAATCGCTGGAATAATACAATCGCATATCAAAATAAACCACCAGAACCACATATTGCCACCTCCCGCAATGACCATTCTTCATCATAGCTTCCAAGATAAACTTTATTCTCCAAAAATTCCGGCTGATGCTCTAACAGTTCAAATCCTCGTTTCCTGCATTCTTCGATAGTTCCGTTATTATCTGCCTGAACACCAATTTCTCCAAAATAGTAAGCATTCACATTCTTCGTATGCTCATACATTTCATATGCTGAGCGTGGAATCTCACCGTAAAAGGTTTGTCTGACCGGTAAAACACTTTTATCTTTATCCGGTACCGCTTCGTACATCGTCAGGAAATCCCGTGCAGATTTCAGGGCAAGTGATTTTAATTCTTCATATTCCGCCATGCTTAATGGCTTTTTCTCCTCGTCAAAAAGCACATCTGAGTCTGCATCAGAAATGGTAAGTGTTGACACTTTTTCTTGAATGATCTCAGGTTCCGGAACATCCCAAGTTAAAGCTCCTTTCCACTTCAGGTAAGCTGAAATTTCAGACGACATCTTCCCAATAGCTTCACACTTAGATTTACCTCTTGTAAATGCACCAATGAAATTGGACGCATACAGAATACTGTCATCGCCATTATGTTCCCAAACACACTTCACTTTCATAAAAGAATTTTCCTCCCAAACACCGATTTACTTAAATGCAGTATACCACATGGTCAGCGTCAATGATACTATTATTCTCTTTTATAAAATAAAGAGGAAAACGTCCCAAAACCACTTGACATAGTTTTCAAAACCGCTTACACTGTATACTATAACTATTTAACAGGATTGGAGAACATCATGTTTCAGATTATCGTTGACTCTGCGGCAAATATTCCCGCAGAACTTGTAAAAAAATATAAGATCAAAGTTCTTTCTTTTATCAACTTTGTAAATGGAAAAGAAGTCACCTGTTTTGATCCGGAATTATCCCCGGAAGAGGAACGTCAGAAAGGTCATGAATATTACGATGCCGTACGCCAGGGTGCAGATGTAAAGACCGGTCTGATCAGCACTGCCATATTTGAAGATGCATTCCGCAGTGCCATGGAAAATAACGAAGATGTGCTGTATTTCTCGCTTAGCAAAAATATCAGCGGAAATTTCAACTCCGCAAGACTCGCCGCAGAAGATCTGATGCATGATCCGGTAAACGGCAGAAAAATCCGTCTGATCGATTCACTCAATGCTTCTTTAGCACAGGGAATTTTAGCGATCTACGCAAGTGAAATGCGTGATAAAGGTATGGAGATTGATGAAGTAGCAGATATCTTAGAAACGTACCCTGCAAAGATGAACGGTGTATTTACCGTCGGTGATTTAAAATATCTTTCCAGAACCGGACGTTTGAGCGGCGCAACTGCTCTCGTCGGCAACCTTTTGAGTATCAAACCGATCCTGCGCGGAAACAAAGACGGTTTTATTGTCCAGTACAAGAAATGCCGCGGAAGAAAAGCTGCGTTGAACGAGCTCATCTCTCTTGTCTGTGACAATATCGTGGAACCGGAAAAACAGATCATCGGAATTGCACATGCCGATGCCTACGAAGACTCGCTCTATGTCATGGATAAAATTCAGAAAAAAATCTCTGTGCGGGAATTTATCAATACTTCTTACGATTTCTGTACCGGAAGCCATGTGGGTCCGGATACCATCGCCTTGTTCTTTATGGCAAAAGACAGAGAATTAGGGGCAGGCAAATAAGCCTGCCCTGACCAGCAATTATTCTCTATTTCATTTTTCACTACAGCGCCCTTTCCATGCACACAAACCGCATATCATAAAGACTACATTTCCCCACTTTCTCATATCCCAGATGCATATAAGCACGCATTGCCACCTCATGCCCTTCATGCACCAAAATATGAACAGATCTCTTTCCCTGTTTCCTCAGGACATTCATGGCATACGCCATCATCATCCTTGCCAGTTTTTTATTCTGATACTCTTTCCGGATACAGAGCCTTGCCAGTTCGGCACCCGGAAGCAACGTCTGATTCCAGCATTTTAAGCTATCCACTGCCTCGTCTGCATCTATGGAGATCGACGCCAGCAGTTCCCCGTCTTCATTTTCCATCACAAAAAGCGCATTTCTGGAAAGATCGGATTCTATTGTGTCAATTCCAGGATAGTACTCATTCCAGCCTGCCGCTCCGCCGATCATGGAATGGTACAATTCTAAGATTTTCCCGGTATCTTCTTTTACAGCGGGGCGGATATAGCGCAAAAATGTATAATCCGAAATTTTCAATAAATCCGCTGCCTGTGCAAAATACTTTTCTTCGATATGCGGCCAGCGCTTTGCTCCCATATCATTTTCTTCCTGCAGTTTCGCTGCCAGATTAACAAGTTCCGGTGTCAGATCTGTTCCAGTCAGTAAAATGTGCAGATTGTTATTTAAAAACCATGGCGCCATATCGTAAAGTCCCGATGTAAAAATATCCAGTATCACCTGATTGCTATCGTAAGGGATCCGCAAAAATTCCGGTTTCCATTCATTTTGACCGGACTCTAAGATGATGGCATGCGCGTATCCCGGATCTCCGATCGCAATTCCACAGGAACCGGTATTCATATAGGTTTTTCCCTGATATCTGCTGATACCCGGAAAATGTGTATGGGCTGCAAGCAGATAGTCAGTATCGATCTCTTCTAATACCTCTTTTGTGCGGTCACTGTCAAGCTGGAGCAGTTCTCTTGTATTGACCGGAGAACCGTGACAGCAGGTAAACGCCGGATATCCTTCCTTTTCATAACGAAACGTGATCGGAAGGCTCTCAAAAAAATCCAGATCTCTTTCCGTGAGCTGCCTGTAAGTATACAAAAGATTGCCGCTGGCGGAATTGGCTGGCCAGAATTTTTCTTCTTCCTCCTTCTCCCGGATCTTACGCTGTTCTATCATATATTCTTCCCGGTTTCCGCGCAGCACATGACATGGGAACTGTTCCATTAATTCATAAAGAAGTTCCATCGTCTGCCTTGCACCGGCGGTATCCGAAATAAAATCTCCCAGAAGCAGAAATTCCTCACATCCGGCATTTACCATATAGTCCACACATGCCCGGAATGCGGTCTGGTTGCTGTGAATATCTGCAATTACTCCAACTTTCATTCCAAAGTATCTTTCCTTTCATTTAACCGCAATTCTTACATGTGAAAATCTAATTTTTCACACTACGGTCTGTCTAAACATTTTCTTCCTTGCAGACATCGACCCAGCCTTTTGCCCCGGCGATCTGCTCAAGTTCCGGGATCGTGAGTTTCACTGCACTGTGGTCATTTCCCGCTGCCGGATATACGATAGTAAATTTTTTCAGACTTTCGTCGAGATACACTTCCACACCATCGTTGATTCCAAACGGGCACACCCCGCCCGGCGCATGACCGATCACTTCCTCAACCGCATCAGACGGAATCATCTTCGCCTTCACATGAAATGTATCCTTGTATTTGCGGTTATCGACTTTCGCCGTGCCTTCCGTCAGAATCAGCACCGCCTGCTCTCCCTGTAAAAAGGACATCGTCTTTGCGATCATGCCCGGCTCCACCCCAAGTGCTTCCGCCGCCATCGCAACGGTTGCCGTGGAATCAGCCAGCTCGATCACATGATCCAAAAATCCTTTATTCTCCAAATATGCTTTCGCTTTTTCTAATGACATATAAATCCTCTTTTCTGTCCGTTTATATCTCATAGTCCATGCAGGATCTCACCGCCGTATACGGTCTGACTTTACTGTCTGCGACTGCCACATGTTTCGGATGTGTACTGTAAGTTTTTAATGCTTCCGCACTCTCAAATGTGGAATCTAGCATGACATCCACGGTTGAACTCGGCAGACAGTCGATGCGCACTTTGATTTCTGTCATTCCCGGGATCTGATCGGCAAGACCTTCTAATCCTTCCTTGATCCCTGCTTTGATCTGTTTTTTCTCCTCCTCTGAAAATTCCTCTTTCAGTTTCCATAAAATAATATGTTTTACCATTTTGTTTTTCCTTTCTTCAGGCGTTATAGACCTGATACCACTATTTTAATCCTCTTATTTATTTTTGCAATTACGGATCATCCTTCGTACCCGCAAAACTCAAATTTCCTCTTTGCCGCCGTTTTTTGTCCGGATCACAAAGAGAACCACACAAAGAAGCACGATGCAGATTGGAAGTGTCAGCCATACAATGGCGTCAAGTCCCACTACCTTAAAAATACCGATCAGAAGATATCCAACCATACATACACTTCCCACAACAAGCACATACGGAAGCTGTGTCACCACATGGTTGACGTGTTCACAGTGACCACCGGCAGATGCCATGATCGTCGTGTCGGAGATCGGTGAACAGTGGTCTCCGCAGACTGCACCCGCCAGACAGGATGCGATGGAGATAACCATCATCTGTCCTTCCGGGAATACCCCGATCACGATCGGGATCAGAATGCTGAATGTTCCCCAGGATGTTCCGGTTGCAAATGCCAGAAACGCAGCAACCAGGAAAATGATCATTGGCAGAAATCCCTGCATCGCAGATGCGGAGTTTGCCACAAGATCTGCCACGAAATATTTTGCACCGAGCAGGTTTGTCATACCTGATAATGTCCACGCCATCGTAAGGATCAGAATCGGCGCGATCATGGACTGGAATCCCTCCGGGATGCATTTCGCAAACTCTTCAAAGGACAGCACATCACGCATCATATAATAGATAAATGTAAATACCAGCGTGACCGCACCGCCAAGCACCAGTCCCACCGATGCATCCGAAGCTGCAAACGCATCGACAAAGGAAGCACCCTCAAAAAATCCACCGGTATAAACCATTGCCACAATACAGCTTGCGATGAGAACCGCAACCGGAAGAATCAGATCCAGCACATGTGCTTTCTCATTGATGACCTCTTCTTCATTTCCCTCATAAGGTCTTCCCGGCGTGGTAAACAGATCTCCTGCGATTGCATTCATCTCATGTTTTTTCATCGGTCCAAAGTCAACCCTGAGTACCGTCACAAGTAAAACCATGACCAGTGTCAGTATCGCATACAGGTTATACGGGATCGTCTGTAAAAATACAGCAAAACCGTTGATTCCGGAATCTTCCGGCACCGAGGATGTCACTGCCGCCGCCCACGAACTGATCGGCGCAATGATGCACACCGGAGCTGCAGTCGCATCAATGATATAGGATAATTTTGCACGGGATACTTTGTGCCGGTCTGTGACCGGACGCATCACACTTCCCACCGTAAGGCAGTTAAAATAATCATCTACAAAGATCAGCACTCCAAGGATCATAACGGAAATCTGCGCACCGATCCTTGTCTTAATATGCTTTGATGCCCATTTTCCAAACGCAGCAGAACCGCCCGCTTTGTTAAGCATCGAGACAAGAATTCCAAGCATGACTAAAAATACAAGGATACCCACATTCCAGGCGTCCGCAAGTTTATACACCATACCCCCGTCTTCCTGAAAGAAGATCGTGTTGATCATCAGTTCTAAATTAAAATTGGAATATAACAGTCCTCCGGTGATGATCCCGGCTAAAAGGGACGTATATACCTCTTTCGTGATGAGTGCCAGACCGATCGCAATGACCGGCGGCAGCAGCGCAAATACCGTCGCATATACACCGCACTGGTAATTTTCCGGATCTGTGATCACCCCGGATGTATTTGCCGTTACAAACAGTAATATCACGATCACTGCAAGAAAAATAAGCATTCCGATCTGTTTTCTTTTCATATGTTTCCTCCAAACATTACTGATTTTTTGTCTGTCAACAATCAATCAGAACTTTCCATATTTCTGTATTTCCATACGTTTTATAGTGTAGCGTTTCTTCTGCAATTTTTCAAACATTTTATGCATAATCATGCAATATTATAAAAGAGTATTACTGTTCACTCGTACCTCGTTCCAGTAACGGATTTTGCCGATGCTTCGCATTCCAAATCGGCAAAATCTGCTGCCACCACTGTATCATACGGCATTTTCAGTTCAGAAAATGCCTGCCTGTGAACAGTAACAGTTTGCGTGCTTATCATATATCATTAATGCACTTTTTCCTTTTAAATATCCCATAAACTGTGATATACTATATTTCGGTGGGATACTTACTAACATATGGATATGATCTGACATTAAGTGTCCTTCTATTATTTCCACACCTTTATATTTACACAATATTTTGATGATATCTCTGATATCTTCTTTGTACTGGTTGTATATCACTTTTCTTCTGTACTTTGGTGTGAATACAATGTGATACTTGCACATCCATTTAGTATGTGCCATAGAATTTGTTTGATTTGCCATTAAAATCACCTTTCCTTTCGTTAAATAGTAGCCTGAACAACTCTATTTTAGCGGAAAGGTGATTTTTTTGTATAACAAATTTGTTGCACCACCCGCATAGCAGGTGGTTTATTGTTTCGCACATCTCCATTTCTCCGTTGGGAGAAACTCCGATGCACTCAACAGGCTAAAGCCCATAAGTAGAAAAGACGCAGATCCTTACCGGATCTGCGCCTTTTCATTTCTAATCATAGATCTGCCCGCGAAGCGTTGATCTATTGTTTTGTTTTACACTGTCTTCACACACTGTGAAAACTTCTGTTTTGCATTTTCTACTTTGTTTGCATCGGCATCCGGTGTCGGATAAAGCCCTCTCTGATGCATCATGTTAAACACATCTTCCTGGATGCAGTGTTCCTGCTCTAAACAGTGAAGGATCGCATCCCTCACACTGTCGTGCACACATTCATTTGCAAATGCATTATAGTTATTTGTTGCCGCCTTCTCAGCCGTGAGTGCATCGGCTAAGATCTCTTTGTCTGTATAAATCTGCTCAGTCATGATCTTCCTCCCTCTCTTATTCCTTAGCTTAACTGTGCATACAGGGAGTTAAAATGTCCCTGATGTTTCTGGGAAATCTCCGTAAATTTTGCACTGATTTCCTGATCCTCTGTGTGTTCTGCAAGCATCTGGAATTTTTTGATCAGAAGATCCTCCTCGGTCAGCAGATCATTTAACACGGATAACTCTTTTTCTGATAACTGGCTCATGTTCCACCTCCATATTTTAAATCTATCGTCGGCATATCGTCTTGACATTGACTCGCCTAAACAATAGTGTGGTCAGAACCTGTCAGATTATGCATCTCATTTAAAGTAATCCATCACCAGTTACCAGCTCATCTAAAACAGCATACATCTGTTTAATATCTACCGGCTTACTTAAGTGGGCATTCATTCCTGCATCAAATGATTTTTTTACATCCTCCTCAAATACATTCGCGGTCATCGCAACAATCGGTACCGTTTTACTGTCCGAATGATCCGATTCACGGATACAGCGTGTGGCAGCAAGTCCATCCATGACCGGCATCCGGATATCCATCAGGATCACATCATAATATCCCGGTTCATGCTTCAAAAACTGTTCCACGCCCGCTTTTCCGTTCTCAGCGATATCCACCATAAAATTCTTATGTATCAGAATGTTTCTTGTAATTTCAATATTGATTTCATTATCTTCGACAAGCAATACCCTTTTCCCGGAAAAATCATATTCCTGATAAGTCGTCCGCTCTGTCCTCCGTCTGTCCTCTTTTGCAGTCTTTAATGGAACCGTCACGACAAACGCGGAGCCTTTTCCTTTCTCACTGTACACATCAATCTTACCGCCCATAAAATCAATAATATTTTTGGAAATGGTAAGTCCTAATCCGGTTCCACCGCTTAACGTCGTATTTCTGTCATCTTCCTGTGCAAATGCATCAAAAATGTGCGGCAGAAAATTCTGTTCCATACCGATTCCATTATCCCGGATCTCGAAACGGAAGATCGTTTCCTGTTCTCCTCTGGTAAAAAGCTCTATAATAAAAAATACGCTTCCCTCCGGCTGTGTATATTTTACAGCGTTTTCTAAAATCGCTGACAGCGCCTCATTTAATTTTTCACGGTCAAACAGATATTGATCCGCAAATGAACCACGTCTCTGTACAGAAAAAGAAATCTTCTTCTCCTGCGCCTTATCTGAAAACTCTTTCTCGATATGTGTGAGGAATGCTTCAAAATCCGTACTTTCCTCATGGAATGCAACACGGCCGCTCTCTAAGAGCGAAAGGTTTAAAATATCATCCATACAGGAACGCAGAAACTGTGCCGACATCTCAATCTTGTCAAAATTTTCCAGAACCTTTTTTTCATCGCCAAGATTTGCCCTGCTCAGATAGGAAAGTCCGATAATTGAATTAAGGGGCGTACGGATTTCATGGCTCATGCGCTCTAAAAATTCACTCTTGGAACGATCCGCACGCTTTGCCGCCAGCATTGCATCATAAATCTCTCTCTGGCGATTCTGTTCTTCTTCATAATTATCCGTAACATCTCTGCGCACAAAAACAAGGGTCATTTTTGTCTTGTCATAATAGTGGATATTCATTGATTTCCGACGGTATTCCCCGCCGCACAACAAACGGTAATTAATGACGAAACGTTCTTTTTTCTGTAAATTTTCTTGCAGACGTTCCAGCCTAAACTCCCTCTCGCACATTTCTCTGTCTTCCGGATGTACATACTTTGGAATTGTCACATCATTGACCTTCTGGTAATCCCCATCAATCGGCGGCATAACATCCGCATCCTCATTGGTAACAATGGTATGTACCATCCCATCTTCCAGATCTACATATGAAATAAAATCAATTTCTTCTTTTATAACGCTCTCCAAAATTGCCCGCTGTTTTTCCATAGTATGTTCCTTTTCCGATCCATTTTCACTGTGCTGCTCTGATTTTATGAAACCTGTTTTTTATTATAACAGTTTTATTTCCTGTTTTAAATAGAAAACCAAAATAAACTGTATCTAAAGTCCTATTTTTGTTACTGTTCGTAATCTTCCAGAAAACTGTGAAGTCCCATACCTGTATGATATGCAATCACAGTATTTAAATTTACATTTTCCACACTTTTAAAGATATTTGCCGCAATTCCGGGATTTATGTTTTCAAATTCCTCCAGCAGACGTTTTACTTCTTCCTGCTGGTCTGAAAAGTCCTCTTTCGTTCCTGTTACCATTCCAAACTCCATATTCCATTCTTTCAGATCCTGCTTATGCACCAGATAAAACGGGCGGATAACCTCTATGCCGCCAAAGTCACGCTCCTTTTCTTTTGGCATCAGAGTACTGATTTCTCCCCTATACAGTACGCCCGTAAGTATCATTTCTATCACATCCTCATAGCAGTCTGCCACCGCTAACTTATTACAGCCGGAGTTTTTTACGTCATCCACAGAGTGGAGTTTTTGCACCGGAATACCAGTCTCTTCTGCAATCCGGATAAATTTTCCGTTATTCTCCTCTTCGAATGAAAAAAAATCCACCTCGAAATCAATCTTTCTGTGGCGTTTTATCTCCTGAAAACATTTTGCAAGGATCAGTCCATTCCCGCCCTGTGCAATACAGACTGCAACATGATCGCCGTCTTCCACTAACCGGTAGGTGTTGATTGCTCTTGCAAAACGTGAAAATATTGTCTTATGATATTTTTTGCGAAGACTAAACTCCGCTTCTTCTTTTCTTGTATCTCCCATGGAAACTCCATTCTTGTTTTTTTGCTGAAAATTCACTCTATAATAAATTGTACACGTTCTAAACACACTGTCATCAGGAACAATAAACAATCGAATGCGCGTTCCCCAGACATTCCGGTGCCAAGAATCAGTATAATTTCTCCGCAGAGGGAAGTCAATTTCTAATATCAAAAAAAGAACTTCCCGGTCTGAAAAATTTTCATGACCGTTCCGTTCTTTTTCCGTTGTGCTAATAGCAAAAATAATGCCCACCAATTTTGACCTCCACATGTTCCGTCAGCGGAAATGTGGAAAAATACATTGTATCATCTCTTAATATTCTGGTTTTTCCGTCCAGCACCTGCTGGATGGAGTCATATTCCTTCTGTGTCGGTTTTGCCCTGTCCCTGTTTTTAAAAGAACAGAACTGTACCGGATTTTTCTGGCTTAAAACCTCATAAAGTGTATCCGGATACACATCACTTCTCATACGGTTAAACACAACCTCCACAACCGCCTGCTGTCCTTTCACCGGTTCTCCCTGTGATTCTAACCAGACGATCCTGGCAAGCAGCTCTGTTTCATCCGGCGATAAAGTGATATGCCAGCGGTTTTCCGGTGTGGCCGGTGCCGCCTGAGTCTCCTGCACGATTTGTGCATCCTGCTCTGCCGGAGCTTCCTGCACTGTTTGTGCATTCTGCTCTGCCGGAGTTTCCTGCACCGCCTGTGCAGTTTCCTCCATCTGTGTTTCTTTTGTGGTTCTTATTTTTTCCTGCATCAGATCATCATCATATGCAGATGTTACTATCATACTTTCTTTTTTTTCGATTCCTGTTTTTTCATCTGATTCTGGCGTAAATGAATGTGCAAAACGTATTGATCCTGCTGCAAGTCCCTCCATTGCCGGAACTTCTTTGATCTTTACGTCTTCTTTCATGTTGGATGCTGCAGTCAGACTGACGATAAAACTAAACAGCACTGCCGCGCCCAATATTCTCTTTCTCATTTTGCTCCTTTCCTCAAGAATGATACATATATGTCAACATGACGAATGCCGTCATTTGATACAGGCACATATCATACTTAGGTTATATCCAAAAGTCAAATTTTTTATACATGTTTTCCCGAAAAAAAATTTGCTTATTTTTACTCAATTTTTTGATATGTGTCCTGTTTTTTATCAGCCATTCATCCATCCGAAATTATGTTCGAATAAAGTAGAACTGACCAGGTAAACAAAAAAACACCCGTTTTTTCGGATGTTTTTTGAAATAATTGCCAAATTTGTTACTACGTTTTTCGGATGTTTTTTATAAAAAACAATCTTTTTATCTTCGATAAGCACATTCTTTATTGCTGCAGGATGCACAGATTCCGGTACTTTTGTCACCACATTTTTCTGTTTCAGCAGCATTCCATTTTACTCCTGCACCGGAACTTTTCCCGGATTTTTCCCGGAAATTCCGCTTAGATTCCACTTTCAGACTTCCACCGGAAAATTCCGCTAAAAACATCACGCTTTTTTTGGGTTCCATGCAGTATGCCTGATTGCAGGTAATCCGATTCTGTCCCATCTCTGCTAAAAGCTGTGCCATTTTTTCAAAAGGAAGCCCCTCCTCCGAGCCAAAAAAATGATAAGATTCAAGGCGCTGTTTCAAATGTGCCTCTGCCCACCTCTGAAACATGTCATATCCTTTCCGCAAAAGCTCCCAGCAGATCGTCTCAACTGCATATGCTTCTCTTAAACGCTCTGTGCTGCTATAACGGTTCTCGAGCTCATCTACCCTGCTCCCCAGCGTAAATATCCCGATTGCATAATTTTCTTCTCTGCACAGATTCAGGATCTGTTCACACTGACGCCTCGTCATGCAGTAAAATCCTTCCTCCCCGGCAAGGCATTCGCGCAGTTCCCCTGCAACTTCCTTTAGCATTTCCATATCTTTTTGCTCATAATGGTAATGCTTTAAAATTTCCACAAGGAAATCGTGTGTCAGTTCGTTTTTTAAATTAGTATGAATAAATTTCTCTTCTGTCACTTATTTTTCCGTCTCTGCTTTCTTTTTTAAAAACTGCATGATAATATCATAATTTTCCGCTTCGTGGGGAAATGTGCAGTGCATGCAGGATTTGATGACTCTGCCCTTACTGTTAATATATTCCGGATTGCCCGGACAGTGTTCTCTCTCATACAGCGGACAAAAACAGAACAGGCAGTTCATCTCATCATTTTCCACCTCATGACACGGATAATATTTACATGCCCTGTTTTCAAAATAACGATAGGAATTTTCCAAGGTCAATGCTCCTTTACGATCACAATGGTAAGATAACCGGAGGTATCATCTAACTTTTCCACCTCTGTGGTTATTTTTTCATTCATCATACCACAGTTTTCTACCGAATACACTTCCAGTCTGCTATCTTTTTGCTGTTTTTGCAGCATCTGCTTTAATTCTCCTAATTTCTTCCCGGACTTCATATAAATTCTGGTTCCGGAAAATTCTGCTGTTTTTCCTATCTCATAGGATGCCGGTATCACATGGATCTCTTCTTTATTGTCCGCTAACGATATTCCAAGTGCCCCCGCCGCCGCACAAAAAGACGGGACTCCGTTTACGATATGTGCCTCATAGCCGCCTTTTACCACACGTTTATGGATATACTGGTAAGTGGAGTAAACCGTCGGATCTCCGATCGTCAAAAAAGCCACCTGTCTGCCGTTATCTAACAATTTTTTTATCTCAAGACAGATCTGCTCATGCGCCGCAGTAAGTCTGCTCTCATCCTTTGTCATCGGAAAGGGCATACATATCAATTCTTTTTCTGCAATTTTCCCACATGCCTCTTTCATGATTCCGTAGGCGATGCAGTCCTCTTTGCTTTTTGCCGGGAGTATCACGGTATCGCACTCTCCAACGATCCGTACCGCTTTTAATGTGACCAGCTCCGGGTCACCAGGTCCGACGCCGATTCCGTAGAGTATCCCTGTTTTTTCTGTATTTTTCACGGTTGTATTCCCCTGTTTTTACTTAAATTCTGTTCCTGTGTTTTCACTTCATATTTTTTGTATTTCACAACAATTTATTTATCCTGCTGCATTAAAATGCTTCCTTAGCTATTTACTTCTGACCTGTCCGCATAATTTTTTGCTTTTTTTACAAAATTTTCCACAAATTGCGGCGCAGATGGATAATAAAGATGCGGAAATCCCACAAAGCATGAATTTTTATCAAAAACACAGTCATATTTTTTCCCACTTACCGGTTTTAATGCCACACAGTCATCACCGTTTGCGGTACTGTCGAAATAATGAAATTCATGCCCTTTTATGCTGCCATTTTCCGGCAGAAAGTTTGATTCTTTTTCCGTAAGTTCGATGTACCCGAAACGAACCAGTTTCCCTGTGTAAAAGCAGTCTCCCGGCACAACGCCTGCCATCTCATAAACATGATGCTCTGTATCTTCCATCGTCTGATGCAGATACATAAATCCGCCACACTCAGCAACGATCGGCATCGCGAGTTCCGCCTTTTCCCTGATATCCGCAAGCATCGTCTTATTTTCAGATAATTCTTTCGCATAGAGTTCAGGGTACCCTCCCGGAAGCAATAGACCGTCCGCTTCTTTTGGCACACTTCCATCATGAAGCGGTGAAAAAAATACAATCTCTGCGCCGGCTTTTTCAAGTGCCTTTAAGTTGTCCTCATAATAAAAACAGAACGCTTCATCGCGTGCCACGGCAATCACGGGTCTTTTTCCGCTTTTTTGCAAATGTACTTTCTGCTTACCGTAACTGTCTTTTTCTAATGTGCTGCCTTCCGGCAGTTCTGATGCCCCCTCCGCGATTGCGAAAAGCCTGTCTATATCGACGGTCTTTTCTAACATATCCGCCGTTTTTGCCAGCAGTTCCGCCATCTTTTCTACTTCTTCCGGGCGTTTAAGTCCCAAATGTCTGCTCTCTAAAAGAATCTCCTTCTGGTTTGGAAAATATCCAAGAACTTCTACCGGAAAACTCTTCTCGATCTCCGGCCGTATCGTCTCAAAAAATGCGCCGGAGGTGCGGTTTAAAATAATTCCACGGATCAGATGAATCGTATCATAGGAAAGAAAACCGGCGATCAGCGGAAGAATGCTCCTCCCCATTCCGTGCGCATCGATGACTAAAATGACCGGCGTGTCTGTCACCGTCGCAAGGTCATAGGCAGATCCTTCTTTCCGGATCCCGCCTAACCCGTCATACAGTCCCATTACGCCTTCCATCACAGAGATATCTGCATTTACTGCAGACTCCATAAACAGTTCTGCCGTCATTTTCTCCCCGGTAAAAAACGTATCCAGATTTTTCGATGGTATTCCAAGTACCGTGCGGTGAAACATCGGATCGATATAATCTGGTCCACACTTAAATGCCTGTACTTTTTTCCCCTGTCTTTTTAATATTTCAAGCAGTGCACAGGTGATCGTAGTCTTTCCGCTTCCACTTCCTGTCGCGCCAATCAGTATTCTTGGTGTCCTCATGACTCCGTCCCTCCTGCAAAATAAAACGACAGGATAAACACCGGATTTTCCGCCTGCATCAGATGGTAACGTCCCGCCTTTTTCGCACGGCTGACTGACATCTGGATGATTTCTTCCTGTTCCACCGGAAACTCATTTAATATAGAAGAAACAGCCCCAACCGTCTCTAACGTAATTGCCGTCACTACCACACGCATACGCGGATTTTTCCGGTATAAATCCGTTAATATCTCCTTTAAACTGCCATTGCTTCCACCGATAAATGCATGAGTTGGAACCGGAAGCCCTGTAAGTGCCCCGGGTGCCTCCCCACAGATCACTTTTACATTGGCAAGTCCATACTTTGTGCAGTTCTTTTCGATCAGTGCGACAGCCTCCTGTTTTCGCTCAATGGCATAGACGGTAAGATTGTCTGACAGCCTTGCCATCTCGACCGCGATTGAGCCTGTCCCGCTTCCGATATCATAAACCACCGCGTCGGGTGTCAGGTGCATTTTACAGATTGCCGCCTCCCGGACTTCCTCCTTTGTCATCGGCACCTTATCCCGGCAAAATGCGTCATCCGGCAGACCATGCGTCAGGAATTTTGGATCAGAATTCTTTTTTTCTCCCGAAATCCTCTGATTCTGGATCAGACAGGTATAAAGTCCCTCGTCGGTAAGCTGCATACATTCTTCCGGAGACAATGTTTTTATCTGTTCCGCCGGATAGGACAGCGCATATCCGACCGTCACAGTCGTCTCTTTTAATCCACATTCGATCAGCCGCTTCCCGATTTCGCGGACATCCGAAACACCGGATGTAATAACAAACACTTTTTCTCTCATCCCTGCCTTTTTTATCAAACGCTCCATCTGGTCTGTCCCATGCAGGCTGACGATTTTAGCATCCTGCCAGCTGTTACCACTGCGCGCAGCCAGATAAGAAACCGAGGAAATCCCAGGACAGACGGACACCTCCGTGTTCTCCCTGCCCTGCAATGCCTGCATCATTTTTTCTGCGCCGCTGTAGAATCCGGTATCGCCGGAAAATAAAATGACTGCATGGAAAATGGCTTTCCCACTTTTTTCACCTGCATCATCAAGGCATGGAAGAATGTCTTTTGCCAGATAATACGGCAGTCGTTCCGCAGCTACATTCCATTGCGCCGGCACCGCATCCAGCAGTCTTTTTGCCCCGAATAACAGATCTGCGCCTTTTATACGCTCCGCCGCTTCCTCTGTGATCAGTTTTGTATTTCCCATGCCGATCCCGACAAGAGATACCTGCATCTGTTTTCTTCGAATGTGTTTACCGGTCAAACGTTCTATTTCCTGAAGAATTTCCTCTAGGTTTTCCTTTTGCTCCCCGTTCTCCGCCTCCGGGTTTTCGATCACAAATACTGATACCCCTGCCTTTTTCGCGGCACTGATCTTCTCTGAAAATCCACCGGACGCACCGCTCTCTTTTGTGACCATATAACGGATCTGATACTGATGGAGAAGTGCAAGGTTCATTTCCTCGGAAAACGGGCCCTGCATGGCAATGATCTGTCTCCCTAAAATGCCGTTTTTATGACAGATCTCTATGCTCTCTGTCCCTGGCAGGACACGGACAAACAGCCGCTCCCTCAATGTCTCATTTTCGCAGTAACAGTGCAGTTCCTTACTTCCCGTTGTAAGAAGAATATTTCCACTGGTCTGCTCTAACGCGCGGACACATTCCTGCTGTGACTTTACATAAATTACATCGCTGTCATCTCCAGCCGACTGCAGTGTCCGCCGCAGACGATAATACGGAAGTCCTGCCTGTGCGGACGCCTGCCTGATATTAGAAGAAACCACGACCGCATAGGGATGCGTTGCATCAACGATTGCAGCATAGTCTCCCTTTTGCATGAATTCTTTCATTTCTTCTTCCGTAAGTCTTCCGGTGTAAATATTCCGATACTGCCCCTCGGTCATGACCTCATGCCCATATCCCGTGGCGACACAGACATCCGCGCAGATCCCGGATGCATCTAAGATATCCGCTAACTGTCTGCCCTCTGTGGTGCCGGAAAAAATCAATATCCGTTTCATATATGATATCCTCTTTTAGTGACGAGATGTCCGTCTATGATCTTTGTTTCTGAATTACCGATAAACACGGTCGTAAACATGTTGACCTGACGATCCCGCAATTCTTTTAACGTGCAAAGTTCCATTTTTGACTCATCTCTTCCGATATTTTCCACATATCCGCACGGGCGTGTCTCCTCAACTGTCTCTAACAGAATATCACAGGCACGCATCAGATAGTCCGCACGTTTTCTGCTGGACGGGTTGTAGATCGCAATCGCAAAATCCCCATCCGCCGCCGCTCTTAAACGTTTTTCTATTTTTTCCCACGGCGTCAGTAAGTCACTTAAGCTGATTACGCAGAAATCATGGTTTAATGGTGCTCCAAGGCACGCAGCCCCGCTGAGTGCAGCGGTGACGCCCGGCACGACACTAAGTTCACAGTCCGGGTAACTTTCCCCGATCTCATACATCAAAGATGCCATTCCATAGACCCCCGCATCCCCACTGCAGATCAGGGATACTTTTTTCCCTTCCCTCGCCTTCTCAAAACAGAGGATGCAGCGCTCCCGCTCCTGCTTCATCGGTGTAGAAAGCTGCTCTTTTTCCGCAAATGCTTCGCCTAACAGTTTTAAATAAACCTGATAGCCGATGATCGTATCGCATGCCAGCAGTGTATCATACGCCTGCATCGTCATCATTGCTTCTTCTCCCGGTCCCATTCCCACAATATATATTTTATGTTTCATCAAATCTTACACTCCATTCCCGCTCAGCTATCGCAAGCGTCATTCCGTCTTTTGCCTTCTTTTTGAGCAGTAACCTGCCCTGTACTAACATTTTTTTCTGATTTTCCCTGCTGTCACAATTTTGCTGCATATACGATTTTTCTTTTCCCTCACTGCCACATCCAGGCTGCTTTATTTTCTCTTTATCTTCTTTCCTGCATGCTGCAAGCGCTGCGCGTTCACACACATTGTCCACGCCGACTGTCTGTGACACAAATGCCGAACCGCTGAAGGTTCCCGGCACTTCTTTTAAGACTTCTTTCGGATACGTCAGAAAGTCCAGCCCATATTTTTTTACAAATTCTAAAAATCCCGGTTCTTCTTTTTTCAGATCGATCGTGGCAAGCGCTGTAACTGCCTGTATGGATATCTGTTCCTGTTCTAATGTCTCTAAGACAAACTGCCCGATCTCCTCACAGGATTTTCCCTTTTTACAGCCCATGCCAAGGATGATGGTGCGGGGGATCAGCCAGAGCGGATCTGTATGCGTTTTAACATCCACCTGTTCATCTATGACCTGACTCTTTGGAATATTTTTTACCGGATACCTTGCAGAAATCACAACATCCGGCATAGATATATGGTCCTGTTCTTTTTTCACCGACCACTTTTGTGGCGGATTTTCTTCACATGTTGTTATGTCAGATATCAGTACCGATTTTGGTATCTCTCCTTCCACCCGCCCGCCTGTCATTATCATAATCTTCTTTCCATCGAGAATTTTCGACGAAATTCCTGCAATTTCCTCTTTATTCTGTATGAAAAGTCCATTTTCTTTCGCAAAAACATCCACGGCAAACGCATGATTGACATCGGTTGCCGTTGTTATGACAGGCACTGCACCGATCCGTTTTGCAAGCAGTCCTGCAAGTTCATTTGCTCCGCCATAATGTCCGGACAAAACCGGGATAACAAACTGTCCCGCCTCGTCCACCACCAGAACCGGGATGTCTGTCAGTTTATCACGCAGAGAAGGTGCCATGGCGCGCACCGCGATTCCGCATGCGCCGATCCAGATGACTGCTGTCTTTTTCCCATTTCTGTTTTGTTCGAAACGCGCGCGCATCCAGTCGTAGATGCTTTCTTTGACATAAACCGGATTTTTGCCATTGGCACGATTGTGTTCCCGGATCCACTCAGTCTGTATCTCTGCATCTGATATTTCCTGATATCTGCCATACTTTGTATACAGACACACTTCGTACCCTTTCCCACACGAATACAGACATTCCCGTATCTTTGCCGAGAGTTCTATCCCGCGCCTGGTAAAACTCATGATATCGATCTGCATGTGTTACTCCTTCTTTTTACGGAATTCCGTTTCAAAATCCGGCGCATACAGTTTTGAGCGCGCGCAGCGTTTATTTGCAAGAACATTTCCCACCAGAACCAGTGCTGTTTTCGTAATATTATGTTTCTTTGCAACTAACGGCAATGTTTCCACTGTACACAGGTATGCTTCTTCTTCCGGCCAGCTCGCCTTATACACTAACGCTGCCGGGGTGTCTTTCGTATACCCACCTGCCACAAGACGTCTGGAAAGTTCCTCTAACATACCGGTACTTAAGTAGATCGCCATGGATGCCTGATGTGCTGCAAAACTCTCGATACTCTCTTTTTCCGGCACCGATGTTTTTCCTGCCATACGGGTAATAATAAGGCTCTGTGAGACCTCCGGCAGTGTATATTCGATCTGCAGAGATGCAGCTGCACCAAAGCAGGCGGAAACTCCCGGACAGCTCTCATAAGAAATTCCAAGTTCATCGAGACAGTCCATCTGCTCCCTGACTGCGCCGTAAAGACTTGGCTCCCCGGTATGCAGGCGCACTACCATCTTGCTCTCCGACTCTGCCTTTCTCATCACTTCGATCACTTCCTCTAACGTCATCGTGGCACTATTATATATCTCACATGCCTCTTTGGTATAGGAAAGCAGCTCCGGATTTACCAGTGATCCTGCATAGATCACCACATCCGCCTTTTCTAACAGTTTCATTCCACGCACCGTGATCAGATCCGCCGCCCCACAGCCGGCACCTGCAAAATAAATCATCTTTTCTCCTCCTTCAGTCTCGCAAGCAGCTCTGCCGCCCCTGCACTCTCTCCAAGTCCTCCGTGCTCGTTGGAATACAAAATACACGCGACCGCAATTTTCCCTGCGGCTCTTTTATTCAGGTAAAACATTATCTTTTGCATGATCAGTTCCATCGTCTTTTCGCACAATCCGGCTTTTTTCAACACATTAACCGCCTCTTCCGTTGTCACGCAGGAAAGGATCTGACGTGCCGTATCTGCATCGGCACCCGCTGACAGCGCAGATGACGTGATCAGTTCCATCCGGCAGTCCCCTTCCCGCGAGTGTGTGTTCATGATGCCGCCGGCGACTTTTATCAGCTTGCCGATATGACCGGTCAGAAGCATGGCTTCAAATCCATTTTCCACAGCCATATCGATCGTATCTCCGATAAAATTACTGCATTTTACACTCTTATCGAGATCATAACCATAAGTCCGTTTCATATAATCCAGTCCGTAATTTCCCGGTGAGACTGCCACAATGGAATACCCCATGGCACGCTTCTGATTTAACTCTACCCGGATTGTTTCAAGCAGTGCCCTGCTGCTCATCGGCTCCACAATACCGCTCGTCCCAAGGATGGAGATTCCGCCTGTGATGCCAAGTCTCGGATTAAACGTCTGCGCCGCAAGCTTCTCCCCCTCCGGCACGGAAATTTCCACCAGAAGATCTGCCGTTTCATCCGTGAGCGCACAGACTTCCCGCACCTCTTTTTCGATCATCTCACGCGGCACATGATTGATGGCTGCATTTCCGACCGGCTGGTCTAATCCCGGTTTTGTAACACGTCCGACACCATATCCCCCGTCGATTACGATTCTCTGTAAATGTGCGGACTGCCCTTTTTGCTGCATGCTGCCATCCATCGTACTCTTTTGCCGATGCACGGACGGTTCTTTTTGCTGTATGCCGCCGCCAATCCTTGAAACCGCTGCCACGATATGTGCGCCCGTCGTAATGTCAGGATCATCTCCGCCATCTTTAATCACGGCACAGCTCACTGCAGTTTCACTTCGCCGGATATCTGTGATTTCAGCATGATACCGAATCCCTTTTGGCGTCTCGATCTCTATCTCATTTTTTATTTTTCCGGTGATCAGCATATATGCCGCCGCTTTTGCCGCCGCTGCCGCACAGCTTCCGGTCGTAAATCCGTAACGCATAGGTATCTCCATTTCCATTTGTAAATATCAATCCACCTTTTTCGCTGCATCCTCCCGCCGCACTTCATACAAAAGTGCATTACAGATCGCAGCAGCCACATTGCTGCCTCCTTTTCTTCCCCGGTTCACGATACATGGCACATCGGTGTGCAGGATCATTTCCTTTGCCACCTCCACATTGACAAAGCCGACCGGAACTCCGATGATAAATGCAGGACGGTAAATTCCATCACAAATCAGCTCATACAAACGGATCAGTGCCGTTGGTGCGTTGCCGATGGCAAATATGACCGGCTTGTCCAGTTTTGCCGCATGTTCCATGGAAACGACCGCCCTTGTCACCTTGCGTTCTTTTGCCTCTCCTGCAACCTCCTCGTCCGCCATAAAACAATGCGCCATTCCACCATGTGCTTCAAGCACTTTTTTGTTGACACCGGAGAGCGCCATATTTGTGTCTGTCACGATGTCCGCTCCTGTGCGGATCAGGTGTTTTGCAATCTCCACTGCATTCTCCGAAAAAGTAAGTGTATCTGCATATCCGAAATCCGCACTCGTGTGGATCACTCTTTTTGTCACCGGCTCCTGCTCTTTCGGGATCACAATACCGCGTTCTTTCAGTTCTTTTGTAATAATTGCAAAACTGCGCCCCTCGATCTCTCCCGGCAGCACAAATTCTACTGCCTGCGCATTTCCATGGATCTCTCTCAACACCTCTGCAAATATCCGGTTCTGTTCTTCCGATTTTACCGCGATCCGGTAATAACCGCTCTGGAGTCCCCGGAAATTACTACAGTCACGAATCAAAATACCACGCTGTAAAAAAAGTTCATCCAGCTTTTTTTCACTGTAAAACAACAGATAATCTGCATCGGAATCATACACAATGCATCCTGCCGCCTTTAATTCTTCACGCAAAAACAGCCTTTGCGTCTGTATACAGGTCACAGTGCGTGCAACATATCCCTGCTCTTTGATTGCAGCGACTCCTGCCCTCTGGGCGAATACCGAAAGATTCCACTCCGGCAGCTGCAATCTGATCTTTTCCGCCAGAGTCTGTTCACAGACCAGATACCCAAGCCGCACCCCCGGAATCGCATATAATTTGGTAAATGCACGCACCACGACCACATTCGGAAATTCTTCTAAATAACTTAAAAAGGAATATTTCTGTTCTTTTCCGGTCAGTTCCATAAAACACTCATCCAGCACCAGTGTAATGTCACATTGTCTGCATTTTTCTGCAATTTTAAATATCAGTTCCGGCTCAACCAGATTTCCGACCGGGTTATTTGGATTTGCCAGAAACACCAGAGAAATGCTCTCATCTAGTGCATCAAGGATCCGTTCGGTCAGGCAGAATTTTTCCTCTTTTTTCATCTCATAAAAAATAACTTCACAGTCCAGCGCCTTTGCCGCCTCTTCATATCCTAAAAAGGACGGCACCGGGATCAGTATTTTCGATGGTTTTACTGCGTGTAAAACGGCATGGAACAATTCTGACGCACCATTTCCAAACACAAGCTTTTTCTCTGATATCCGCAGCTGTTCTGCAACTGCATTTGCAAGTTCCTGTGCATGGATATCCGGGTAATGTTCCGCCTCCTCCACCGCCTGATGAAGTGCTTCCCTTACCGAGTCCGGCATTCCAAGCGGATTGGTGTTCACCGAAAAATCCAGTCTTATCTGATTGCGGTATATATCTCCTCCGTGGTACTGCATTCCTTTATTTCTCTCTTTCTGTAGTCTGTTCTTTTATTTTCGGACATTGAAACAAAACGAAACCACGCTTTGTGTGATTTGTCGTTCCAAAAATATAGATATATCTTTCGTATTCAGAGTATAACACAAAGTGCCATCTGTACACAATTTTTTGTGTTACAGACGGCACTTTGTAATCTATTCTTTTAATTCTCCTGATTTACAAAACTTTCTAAAAGAATGGGCGAATAAACAGAATACTATAAATAAGTTAAAATATGAAGCTGATCACACGCCAGATGAAAAGGTAAGGCTTTATCTGTTAAAGCGAATTAATGATCTTGAAACAGAACTTGAAACCTTTACAATATAAAAAGGTTTCACCCTTATATTAAAAGTGAAACCTTTTTCCTTACCCATATATTCTCGTAAAAATATTAACATGTTACCATATAGACATACTTTTTATTTAAATCAGTATGCACTTTAATATATAGTAATAGTCTTGCCCAATTCTCCGATCCCATATATGTATTCATATATGTATTTATTCCCTTTACCACATCACTAGCATTTTTCGCATTATCTATTTCTATTATTTTACTATTATCCCCAAACATATATTCTCTATCGCCATACATCGAATAAAAGCATATTGCATCTTTAAAAGGCGTATAACGAAACAAATTCATTCTTTTTCGATCTGATATCTCTCCATTGTACCATTTATCTGCTGTTGAAAGCAAAAATACCAACTGATCTTTTGGCATAGAATAACATGATGATGAAATATCTGTATTTCTAGTCTCTTCTGTTTTTAATAAATTATATACCTCATTTGTAAGCTTCTCATCATAAGTACCCTTTTTATCAATGTATTTTCCATAACTATTAATTGTTATCACAGCTTTCGTGAAGCCATCCTTGGAAATTCCTGTAACTTCCGTTGTTCCGCTATCCTCCACAATATAATGTGTGTATGATCCATCTGGTGTAGTCTTTTTCTGAACCAAATCAGTTCTATTCCACGTCCAATCCAAAGAAACTCCTAAAAAGTTTTCCGTATTTACGAGTTCATCCATATTTTTCGCTGATTCATCATAATCAAATCCCGTTCCTTCTTCGCGTGAAATATTGGTTTTATACAAGCTATAACTTACTACATTGCAAGAATATGTCTTTCCTTTATAAGTTGCTGTTACAATAGCTTTTCCACCTTTTAAATTATTATATATTACAGCACTATTTCCTTCAGGATATATACGCACTATTTTTTCATCTGACGTATTCCATATAACATCATCACAATCTGCATTATTCAATGTTAAATACGTTCCATCATCCCCATCACCAAATTTCCAAGTAATAGATGTAGTGCTTAATTTTGGTGTTTTTGTCTCAATGCTGTCATTATTATCAGGCTTTTTATCTTCTGTACTCTCAGTATTTTGTGCATCATCTTTATGCGGCTTCTTTGCAGCTGTAACCCTTATGTTACATTTTAATACAGATCCGTTTACTTTTGCAATGACTGTCGTATTTCCCTGTTTCTTTCCAGTAATCTTACCGTTTTTTACTGTAACAACATTTCTATTCGAAGACGTCCAAACCACTTTCCTGCTTGTACCTTTTACTTTCAATATATACGATTTTCCACTCTCGATAGTGACTTTCTTCTTGCTGAGCTCCGGTTTTTCCACTTTAACATTACATTTCAAGATAGTACCATTTATTTTTGCCTGAATAACCGTTTTACCTGTTTTCTTTCCAGTAACTTTACCATTTTTTACAGTCGCTACCTTTTTATTCAAGGAACTCCATTTTACTTTCCCTTTCATGCCTTTTATTTTAAGATTTACAGTTTTTCCAACATTAACTATAATTTCATTTTGGTTTAAGTATGCTTTCGCAACAGTAATTTTATATATATATGTATTTCCTTTGTCCTTTATCGTAATTTTAGCTTTTCCAATCGATTTTCCTATGATTTTTCCATTCTTTATTACAGCAATCTTTTTGTTGCTAGTCTTAAATGTTGCCTTTCCGCTAAAAGTCTGCTCAATGGCATATGTTTTTCCTTTCCCTATTGTAATATCCTTTGTTACAGTTTTTGCTTCTACGCTTACATTTCCGATCATACAAACAAAAAATGTGCATATCACTGTCATAAGAATCCATATAATGCAACTTTTCTTTTTCTCTAATTTAATCATAATCCTTTTCTCCTCATTATAAATATAAAATCTCCTCACGGTGAGTAACCTTTCTGTAGCCTTCATATTCAACTACATCAATTATAACATGCTGGGTACGAAGTTTTGAATAAATATTTCATAACTTTTCTCACTTTTGGAAATTAAATCTAAAAAGCAAACAGCCAGCTACAAACTGCTTGATTCATAACTGTCCTAGTGCGTTGCTTTCTTTCTTATTTGTTTTTTAATATACATACTTGTCATTTCTTTTATCATAAGCCTTAACTTTCCTGCAAATCATTTTTTCAATTTTCTTCTTTCGAGTTGTATATCTATCTATATTAGAATTTTTCGCCCAAAAAATAACAGCCACATATAATCCATAGCAAATTACAGCCCTTAATATTTCAAAACAATCTATTCTTCTAATATTTGATGTAAAAGATGAAATAAATCCATTATCCATTCCATATTGCAAAAAACTATTTATGATTATAAACAAATACATATTACCTACCATAAGGAACAAAAATGCTAGAAAAAATTTAAAATATGTAAAAATTTTAAGAATTATACATGGTAATTGATCCATCCTGTTATCATCATTAGGATAAATATCCAAGTAATCATATATAAATACTTTTAATAACTTTTTATCTGTTATCGTATTATCCGTTTGGATTTGAGATGTATTTATCAAATGTATAACATATTTTGGAACACATTCATCGGTATGGTTTATCTGATCTTTTATCTCTTGTAACGCATTTTCATTTCCAGCTTTTAACGCTTCAATAAATGGAATCAATATCTTATTATAATATTGTTTTTCCCGTTTAAAACCACCCTTAAAAAAAGTATTATATATTAATGTGCACATTGTAATAAGAGACGTAACTATTGCCACAATAAAATTTATATTTTCTTGCATATCACTTTCCCTTTCTATATTTATTGATTGTCCTTTTTTCTCGATTACTGTATATGTCTCCTCCGTGGTACTGCATTTCTTCATATCTCACTTTCTATAATCTGTTCTTTTATTTTCAGATATTCGAACAAAACAAAGCGATACTTTGTGTGATTTGACATTCTAAAAACTCAGATACATCTTTCGTATTCAGAGTATAACACAAAGTGCCGCCTGTACACAATTTTTTGTGTTACAGACGGCACCTGCTAATAATTTTTAAGATTCGGGAGGCAAAAGGTGGTTTTCAATTTTTTGACCCCCGAATCTTTTTAATAATATCCCGGATATCCATGCTTTGCCCGAAAGGCTTCCTGGCTGGCGTGGTAATCTTCCAGTGTCATATGGTTTTCCTTTAAATACTGTTCAAACATCAGTGAATCGATCTCATCGGCGGTATACAAAGTACCTCCCGGATACCGGCAGAATATCTTTTCACCCTGATTGATGCTGCGCATAAAATCCATAAAATCATCCACGTCGATCTTATCATCTAAAAAATCTCTCCAGAAATTTTCATGCGCCTCGAAACGCAGATTCCAGTCGGACGGAAGCTGACCGATCAATGACATGACCTTTTCATACTGTTCCCTGTTCTCAAAAGAAATAGACCACTCATAGCCTTCTGTCTGTCCCGCTTTCCGGCAGAAAATACCCTCCTCGGTATACCAGGTGATATAGCGGATATCCTCTTTATCCGGCTGATCGGCAGGATATGTACAGGATGTGGAATCTGCCGTGAGCAGATCACCTTCCGTCTGGAACCCTTTTTCCATGGATACTTTTTCCATGGATGCTTCTTCCACAGATGTTTCCTTCTCCTTTCCCAGCTCTTCTGCCGCTCTTTTTTCCTGTTCTTCCTCCATCAGTTTCCGGATCGCATCTTCTAAGGAATCGAATTTGCTGAGAAATTCATCCCACTCTTTCTCTGTAAAGGACTGTGACCCGATCTGATAGGAATTTTCCGTTTCACCATTTTTGATTTTTGTAAAGATCTCCTCAGATTTTTCTTTTAAAAGCCTGGCATATTCTTCCCGTAAATCTGTGACAGATTGCTCTGAATCTGCCGTTTCTGCCGCTTTCTTCATATTTTCGGACCAATAACTGCTGTCAAAGCAACCGCTGTCCTCCAATATACTCCTGTCAGAACTTCTTTTTCCGGTATCTAGTTCTTTCATTCCGGCAAGCAGATTATCAGCCTTCTCGCCTGCAGCCTGAAAATTAAAACGAACCGATTGTCCGGACTTTACGTTTCTCCCGGAACTGCCGGATACAGCAAATGTTCCATAACTTCCTACCCCGTTAACTGTCATTTTTCTCCTTTCTGCAGTCCGTCTGTCAGTCGGGACTGCTCCACTCCCCTGAAAGGACCGAGTGGTTACTTTATTTATCGGCTGCTTTAACCATTTCCCCCAGTCCTTTACGGATTCTTATGCGCGCATGTCAAACGGGTGATATGCTTTTTTCTCTATGGCATCCTGCTGTAATTTTTCCTCGGTTGACAGTTCCTTCGTTGATAATTTCTGTCCTGATAATTCTTTCTCTGCAGTTTCTTCTGGTGCTTTCTCCGTTGGCAGTGCTTCGATGTTTTCCGTCAGGTCACCGGTCATTTCTTCTGTCATCTGATCTGTGATCTCTGACAGCTTCTCCATATTTTCAGCAAGCATTCCCTTGTCATCGTCTGTTCCAAGCGCCTCATCCACAGCTTCTTCTTTTCTTTCTTCCTCGGTCTTTGGCTTATTCTTCTCTGCCTCTTTGGCTCTTTTCTCAGCCTCTTCCTCCGCCTCATCCATGATATGAAACATCTGCGAACTGTTATACTCCTGCTTTGCCGCAGCGATCTCATCCTCATAGGTATGGAACATTTCCAGTTTTTTGGCAATATCCTCCACCGTTTCGGTTTTCATATTTTTCAGATTTTCTTTCTGTGCCTCAAAAAATGCAACTTTACTGTCCCGCTCTGACTGTCTCTCCATTTTTTCTTTCGTGCTCTTTAACATATTCGGATTCGGATGTAAAATCCCAGACATTTGTTTTGAAAAATTGATCGTATAACTCATTTTTACCCCCGGTATTACAAATAAATCTTAACATCATTGTTTCTTTTGTTAATATCGTCATTTCTGCCATTTTGTTTAAGCAAAAAAGTGTATGGTTCTTAAATCATTTCTTTATTCTTTCAGCAGCTATTTACCTGTAATCCGCAGACACCTCCAGATAACTTCGTTTTCCGCTGATATAATCTGCATGTGCACGTTCCGGATCTTTGCCCTTAAATACGGTGCAAAGTCCACACATATCGCAGTCTGCGATACACGGAAAGGTATCTTTGATATACTGTCTTCTTTCCTCTTCTGTGGAAGATGCTATCTCTGGCGGTCTCATACTGCACCTACTTTACCAGACCGGAGTTGCTTCTGTATTCTTCATTGATCTCGCGCAGTTCCTTCTCGCCATTGATGTATGGCTCGTAAAATGCATCAACAGAACCGCCGCCTAAATTGTCACAGCCATTGCAGAAATCGCAGGCTCCCCCGCACTGGTTCAAGCCTTCCTGTACTATGCGGATTCTTTCTTCTCTTGTGGTGTCTTTGATCAGTATGCTTTTTATTTCCATGATTTTCTCCATAAATTTCTTTTTTAATTTTCAACAACAATCTCCCAGTATCCATTCTTTGGCGAGCCATGTCGAATAAGAATACCGTATTCTTTTAGTTTTTTTATATTCTTTTCTACATTTCGACTACTGATTCCTAATTGCTCTGCTAATCTTACTGCGGACAAATTAGGATCATCAGAAAGAAAGTTAAGAATTCTCTTCTGCGTATCGTTCAGTTCAATATGGCGATTCTTCTCCGTCCCTTCTCCGAACTTTCTCCGTCTCTTCTCCGTCCCAATTCTAATTCATCTATGAAATCAATTCTTTCTCGCTTTGTCAAAGAATTCTTTCTGAAAAGTTCTACACGAAACATATTATCAAATTCCTGAATTCTCGGCTTTGGAAGTCCATACTTTTCTGCTGCATTTAGAATTCTTTTAATTCCACTGCCCCATGCCTCTATAAGCCCCATCTGGCTGAATATGTTAGCAATTCCTTTGTTTCTGATTTTTGAATGACCATTCATAACTTCTTCATAAGTCAGTCCATTATATAAACCTCCCGGAGATGTTACTTCCAAACGATCATCATAAATCGCAACCTGAATACAAGATTCATCTAAAATATTTCGGTGGCAATGGGCATTAATAATCATTTCCCGGATTGCTTCTGGTGGAAGCTCATATTTTTCTTTTCTCACTAATCCCTCAATCGTTGCTCCAAGCCTTATATTTCTCAATACAAAATCTACCGTTTCCTATATCTGTGTATATATAGGACCTGTAAACTCCCGCTTATCTAAAAATACTGCTGGACCCGTCCCCTTAAATACAGCACATTGTGTTTTAGAAAACGGAAAATACCCGGATGTCAGCAACGCATAGGCATTTGTCGCCAATAATTGTCCCTCACTCTGCTTGAGAATCTTCCAATTAATAAGCTACTCCTTCTTAACAGAATATTCTGACATTCCCGCTTTTTTCCGAAAAACTTCGATATCCTGACAAAGTTTTTCTGTCGCTTCTTCAGTAACTGTATATCCCACACATGTAAGTTCATCCCATGAAATTCTAGCACCCTCCATTTCCAGTTCTTTTATCTTTTCTGGAAATGCCTGTCTGGATGTCCCTGCTACACGTATATAGGTACCATTTTCTTTTCCCTTTGATTTCAGATAATATGGTCGATTTTTTCCAGCCTCGACAGATACTATAATAATCGTCTTTCCTTCCACTGTCTGTGGTTCAATATCTGGAATGATCTGTGGCATACATGAATCTGAAACTGCAGTTGCTATCGCATCCATGGTCTGAAATAATATATCATTTTCCACACCAATAACCTGATGGTTTTTATCATCTACACCGACAATCAGCTTGCCGCCCTGCGTATTAGCAAAAGCTACGATTGTTTTCACGTACTTTTCACTTTTGTCTGGTAATGAAACTTTAGACTCTATATTTTTTGATTCACCGGAAAACATTGTACCTTTTACCATTCTGTCACTCCTATTCAATCTACAGTATAAACAATAGAATGCACGCTCCGCAAACATTCTATTGTCATGAATTAGCCTGCATCACTAACAATAGTATACCTCTTATCAGGCTCATAAACCACTTTTTCTCTTTCTCAATCATTGGGGTTCCTATCCAGAATAATATCACCTTATCACAGATACTTCTTCACCTGCTCTGCCGCTTCCTCCATTTTTACCTGTGTCTGAAGCGTCTTGTCACGGGAAGCCACCTCGACGACTCCCTGTTTCATATTTCTCGGGCTCACAATAACACGGAGCGGGATACCGAGCAAGTCGGCATCGGAGAACATGACACCGGCACTCACGGTTCTGTCATCATAAATAACCTCGATCCCCATCTCCTGCAATTTCTCATACAGATCATCCGCAAACTTTCTGACTTCCTCATTGTCCGCTCTTACCGCACAAAGATGAACCTGCCACGGCGCGATCGATTTTGGCCAGATCGGTCCGTACTCATCATGATGTGCCTCGCAGACAGCGGCGGCAAGTCTGCCGACACCAATGCCATAACAGCCCATGATTGGTGTTTTGCTCTCTCCGTTCTGATCCACATAAGTCATCTTCATGGCTTTCGTATATTTATCTCCAAGCTGGAAGATGTTTCCGACCTCGATTCCTCTGGAAATACGGATCGTCTTTTTTCCGCATTTCGGGCAGATACCGCCCTCATATGCCTTTGCAAAATCATGATATTCTGCATCCGGCACATCTCTTTGCATATCAAGTCCCTTATAATGGTACTCGTCCTCATTTGCACCACAGGAAAGGTTATTTCTGTTTTCTAATGATCTGTCATATAAAACGATGGCATCTCCATTTATTTTCAGTCCGACCGGTCCGATATAACCTGCGTTTAATCCGCACTCTTCGGTGATGATGGCTGGATGTATCTCATCTTTCAAATAGTTGACCAGTTTTGTCTCATTAATTTCAAGATCGCCGCGGATAAATACGACCACATAGGTGTCATCCAAATTTTTCTGGTATACAACTGCCTTACAGGAATTGCAGGTTTCATCCCCGAAAAATTTACAGATATCCTCGATCGTATGAATGTCCGGCGTATGCACTTTTTCAAGTTCTGCGGACACTGCATCTCTTGCTATATCAGAGATATTTTCTGCCGCTTCCATATTTGCGCGGAAATCACATTCATTACACAGCACGATAGAATCCTCACCGACCGGGGTAAGAAGCATGAACTCATGGGAAAGGCTTCCACCCATCATACCGGAATCTGAAGCCACCGATACGACCTCCGGTATGCCTGCTCTCTCAAAAATACGCTCGTATGCTTTGTGGCATTTTTCGTAGTACTGGTTTAAATCTTCCTGACTGGTGTGGAAGGAATACGCATCTTTCATTGTAAACTCGCGCACGCGGATCAATCCGGCTCTCGGTCTTGCCTCATCCCGGAATTTTGTCTGGATCTGGTAGATCATAAATGGGTATTTGTTGTAACTTTTGGCGTATTCGCGCACTAAATGTACGGCAGCCTCCTCATGTGTCATTCCAAGCACCATCTTTGCATTGTTCCGGTCAGTAAAACGTAATAATTCTTCTCCCACGCTCTCATAACGGCCGGATTCTTCCCAAAGGGATGCCGGCATCACAACTGGAAATGATACTTCCTGTCCGTCTAATTTATCCATCTCCTCACGCAGGATCTGCTCGATTTTGTGTGTGATCCGTTTGAGTGGAAGGTAGGAAGAGTAAATGCCGTTTGCCATGTATTTCATGTAGCCGCCTTTTACCATCAGGGCATGGCTGTCGATCACGCAGTCTGCCGGTCTCTCACGAAAACGTTCTCCGATTAATTTTTCTAATTTCATTGTCTGCCTCCTTTTTGTTTGCATAAATGGAAGATGATGATATCAAAAGATGTGTTTTTCATCTTTTGATATCCGAATCCTGTACATTAAAAAAGTCCCAAGCTGCAACTAAATACAGCTTAGGACGAATTATCTTAATCCGCGGTACCACCTAATTTCAGGATGTTCCTGCACTCCGGTACAAATTTTCATTGATACCTTATCTCTGTAACGGGAGAACCCGGCATAGCCTGATGTTTCCATTCGGTATGCAGCTCCATGACCGGTTCATCATGTTCCGTGAAAGACTCGCACCTGCCGTCCTCTCTCTGGACACTTTCCATGATTACTATTTCACTTCCTCGCATTAACCGTACTTTAGCATTTTGTGCGCGGATTGTCAATCCTGATCCTGCACAAATTCTTCCCGCATCGGTGTAAAAATATCTAAGAGGATTCCCTCTTTCAGGCAGACACAGCCGTGCTCGATGGAATCTCTCTTTAACAGGGCATCACCAGGATTTACGATCTTCTTTTCTCCGTTGATTGTAAATTCAAACTGACCAGACACCACATAGGTGATCTGAGTGTGCGGGTGATGATGCAGTGCACCGATGGCACCTTTTTCAAAATGATTCTCCACACACATCATCTCATCGGCGTACGCTAATATTTTGCGCTTCACGCCCTCGCCGCAAACTTCTGCATCAATTTCATTGTTAAAGTTCCAGATCTGATTTTTTTTCGTTTTCATATGAAATCCCCCTCGTATAATATTATTGATTTTGTTTTTTCAGATAACGCACCAGCGCTAAAATACAGACCATATCGATAAACACAACGACCACGATCGATCCCATTCCATAAAAGATACCTGCTGTCTCTGCGATCTTCCCAATGATCGACGGCATTACGATCGAACCGATACTTGCAATTGTTAAAATAAAACTCCACGCGATCGGATATTTTTCAATGAGATTTCCTGCAAAGGAAACCGTCGTCGGATAAATTCCCGCCATGCTGTAACCGAAACCCATGATACCGATCACGATCCATACGGTACTGCGGCTGAATAACAGTAAAAAGAAAAAGCATACAAGTCCTACGCCCATGATCGGCAGCAGTTTTTCTTTTTGCATTCTGGTGGACAGCCAGGCTGTCGTCAGACGTCCTGCTAAAATCATCACCCAGAGTACACTCGCCGTCATCTGGGATAGGGATGCCGGCAGAAATCCTGTATCCTTAAAATATGTGATCATCCATCCGATGACACCCTGCTCCGCGCAGAGATAGAAAAATAATGTTGCAACGCACAGATAAAACAGCGGTTCTGAGAAGAATCCGAAACTGCCGCCTTTTTTCTCTTTTTCCACCCGGTCATTTTCCATTGGGATCATTGCGTATAAAATCCAGCTTAAAATTCCCATCGCAAGCATAAAATAACACGCTGTGATCCAGCCGGATTCCCCTGTTGCCGTAAACAGTGTCAGAAGAATCGGGAATAAAAATGCCCCGACAGAGAACATCGCATGCAGTCCATTGATCGTCCATGCTTTTCCCGGTGCTAAACTGTTGATTGCCGTGTTACAGAAATTACTCGTTGCTCCTCTCGCAACACCTGTCAGGAAAAATGCCATTGCAATGCACCAGTTGTGATTTCCGAAAATGATCAGCACATACGAAAGTACAAAAAACAGATTAAAAAACAAAATACTCTTTTTTCTTCCAATCGCGACCGGCAGCAATCCTGCGGTAAAACTAGAAAACAGATTTCCCACAGAATGCAGACTTACGATCAATCCGCAAAATGCATAATCTAGTCCTCTTGCATCCCTGATAAAAGGAAGCAGGGATCCAATCGAAAGTGCCAGCATTCCATTCAGCAAAAAAACACTGTAGTTGCATAAAAACTGTTTCTTTTTTATTTTATCCTGTAAAAAATCCATCTGTTTCTCCTCACTCATTATTTTCTTCGATAATCTGTTCGATCACGTCCATGTAGTCCGCGCAATACTTTTCATACACGCCCCTGACCGCCTCCTGAAAACGCTTTTTTTCTGCCGCAGAAAGTTCTACCACTTCCACACCCTGTTTCAAAGCGATCTCCTTAGAATCCGCCTCACGTTCTTTCCACAACTTTCTCTCATACAGCGCAGATTCTTTTGCGCACTCTAAGATCATCTGACGGTCATCTTCCGAAAACTTGTTCCATGTATGTTTCGAACAGATCTGCATCTCCGGTACCCGGTTGTGTTCATCAACTGTATAATATTTCGCCACCTCATAATGATTCATCGCTTCATAAGAAGGCCAGTTATTCTCCGCCCCGTCCACCGTTCCGCGCTCTAATGCGGAATAAACATCCGCATAGGGAATCGGCAGTGCCGTCGCGCCAAGTGCCTCCACCATATCGACCATCACCTCCGATTCCTGCACACGGATACGCATACCTGCCATATCCTCAAGACAGGTGATCGGCTTTTTAGAATTATAAAAATTTCTTGCTCCCGCATCATACCAGGAAAGGCCAATCAGTTCGCTTTTACTCACTTTCTCCAAAAAGTCACTACCGATCCTGCCATCTAACACTTTCCACATATGATCCGAATCAGAATACAGATATGGCATCTGCAAAACATTTAATTCCGGTATGTACTCTGCTAACTGCGACAGGGAAACCCTTGCAAAATCAATGCCTCCATACTGCATCTGTGCGATCACACCGCTCTCTGCACCAAGTTCCCCCTCTGCCTGAACTAAAATCTTTATTCTTCCGCTGCTCTCCCTCTCCACCAGCTCGGCAAACTTTTTTGCCCCAAGTGTTGTCGGATAATCCTCCGTCTGGTTCTCCGCATAGGACAGGACAAATTCGGGAGCTCTCACGCTGCGCAGCCTGTGATACAGAAAAAATCCAGCGCTCAAAACCACTGCCGCAAACAAAATCAAGATTCGTCTTTTTTTCATTTATCCCAATCCTCCGGCAGTGTTCCCTTTGTTCATCTGTTTTAAAATCTCCATGCGGTATTCCGTAGGAGTACTTCCCATGGCACGCTTAAATACTTTTGCAAAATAATTAGAATCCCGGTATCCCACATTTACGCTGATATCTTTTACATTGATACGGACATCGGCAAGAAGCTGCTTTGCCCGTTCCAGCCGGTACTCTGTCAGATATCCAATGAAACTTTTATCAAAACACTGTTTGAATATTTTGCAGAAATAGGCGTCTGAATAATTCATCTCCTCCGCTACACTCTGTAAAGAAATATCTTCTTTATAGTGCATGTCAATATACTGTCTGATATTTTCTGCCACAGCGCTCATCCTGACATTGCCATTTTCCAGTTCTGCATCCTTCTTTTTTTCCTGCATATCCACAGGCTTTTCCCGGACATTTTTCTGCGATCCATCTGCCTTTTCCTCAAGCAGCCGTATTGCTTCCTCAAGCACCGCCACCAGTTCTTCCTCAGTCCCTGGTTTCAGCAGATAATCCAGTGCATGTACGGAGATCGCACGTTTTGCATAACTGAATTCATCAAATGCAGTCAGAAAAATAATGCTGCAATCCCTGTCTTCCTCCCGGATCTGCTCCGCCGCCTCCAAACCATTCACACCCGGCATCTCAATGTCAAGCAGCGCGATCTTACAATCTTTTTCTGTAAAAAACTTTGCCGCCTCCCTGCCGTTTACGGCTTCCACAACTTCTAACTGTCCGGAAAAATATTTTTTTATCGTTCTCCCCACAATCATTCTCTCTATCGGCTCATCGTCCGCCACCAACACACGGTACATCATGCTCCCCCACTTCCTTATGTCTGATCTGTATTTTTACCACAGTCCCCACATCTTTTTTACTGTAGATTTCTACATTTCCATCCTGATACATTGCACGGATCCGCCGGAAAATATTGCCAAGGCCAATGCCTGTCTTTCCATCTTCTTTTTCCAGTTCTCCCCGCAGATGCATAAGTGCTGCTTCGTCCATTCCAAGCCCGTTATCCCCAATGGTAATAAACGTAAATCCATCTTTCTGCCAGATATGTACCCGGACAGTCCCACCTTCTTCTTTTTTCGAAAGTCCATGAATGATGGCATTTTCCACCAGCGGCTGAAATGTAAATGCCGGAACAATGACTTTATCTGCATCCACGCTGCAATCCTTTCGGTATGTGATTCTGTCTCCGAAACGCATCTGCTGCAGATACATATAATCTTCCATAATTTTTAATTCCTGTGACAGGCACACCTCCGTGTCCTGATTTTTCAGGTTATAGCGGAAAAGTGCCGACAATGCACGGATCATTTTTTCAGTAGTTTCCGCTTCCTCAAGGCTTGCCATTCCACCGATGACATTTAAGGTATTGAACAGGAAATGCGGATTGATCTGGCTTTTTAGAAGTTCAAGCTTTGTCATCTCCAGACGCTTTTCCGTCTCTAACTTTTCAAGCTCCTCCTCATGCAAAAGATCTAAGGTCTTTCTTTTTTCCTCCAGTGCCTGAATGTACTCTCCTGTGGCGTATTTCATTTTATTGAACGCCCGGACCAGTTCACCAAGCTCATCCTTGTTGTCCACCTCAACATCCCTGATAAAGAAATCATTTGCAGCAATTTTCTGTGATGCATGTACCAGTTTAAAAATCGGTGCCATGATCGTTTCTTTCATCAGTGCCGCCATCTCTGCAATTCCAAAAAGAAGCAGGATTCCTGCAAAAATTACCACCAGCGGAACACTGATCAGTGTCGGAACCTTTTTCTGGTACGAAACATCTCCCTCCTCGATCGTATAATTCATAAGTGTTCCGGCATAATTCTTTAAGTAGTCCTGCATGTCATAAACTTCATACAGCCTGCTGACATAATCTGTCACATTATCTTCCATGGACAGGATTGCATCTCTTTTAGTGCAATAAACTTCATAGCTGCTGCGGATCGACCATGTTTTTGCATAGCGGAGTTCCCCGATCCTGCGATACTGGAATGGCAGATCATAAACCGCATGTTTTGTACGTTTCATGGAACGCTCTAACGCTTCTTTTTTCTCCGTATCCGGATTTCTCATATAGCTTTCAAACAGTGTGCTCTCCTGCTCTAATGCCTGGATCAGTTCACTGCACTTTGCATTGTCCTGCAAAATACCATTAAAATCGGTCAGTGAAAACCGGACAACCCAGACATTAAAAACAACGGAAAGCAGGATGGCCACACAGACCATCCCGGTAAACACTGCTATTTTCTTTTGAATGGTAAGCTCCTGCCACCACTTTTTTATCCTTTTCTTCAAGCTGTTTGTCCCATCCTGCTTCTTTCTCCATTTAGCTGTCTGATCTGCCAGCCCGCATACACTAATTCGTCTCTGCGATCCTTTCTTTTGCAAATGCAAAAAATGGTTCTTTCTGTGCTCCCAAAATACGGTTTGTAAGCATATATCCATGTCTTGCATCGGAAAAAACGATCATCATGCCAGGCTCGTTTGCCACCCGCAGCTTTTTCCATCCAATGCTTTCCTTTTCTTTCCCCACAGTCACATGGAGTCCCGCATCGTCAAAGGAAAGTTCTACATCTTTCGGCATCGTTTTTGCCTGCCCTTTGGCTTTCAGATAGATCGCGATCGGCTGGATCACCGGAAACAGCAGACATCCAAAGAGCATCAGCATCTGCATCAGATCCCCTGAGGTACGGAAAAATTTTGCTGTAAATAAAATCATCGCCACCGTAAAGACCATGTTGCAGACTCCCGCCACCGAACGATATGTCCGGCTCATTGTCAGTTTCCAGAAATCTCCTGCGGTCACTTCGCTCTTAAATTGATATGTCATGCCATTTCCTCCCGTAATTCTAAAATCATCCGCCGTAGCCGCCAAATACTCTCGGTAACAGAAGGCTTACTTCCGGAATGAATGTAAGTAACATTAATACAATGATCATACAGATATAGAATGGAAGTGTTGCCTTTACGACACGTTCCATTTTTACACCGCTGACTGCGGAACCGATAAATAATACGGATCCAACCGGTGGTGTCAAAAGACCGATACCACAGTTTAATACCATGATGATACCGAACTGTACCGGATCAATGCCGATTGATGTTGCGATCGGAAGTAAGATCGGTGTTGCGATCAGGATAATCGGTGCCATATCCATGATACAGCCAAGGAACAGAAGAATCAAGTCAATTAAAAGTGCAATCACGATCGGGTTTGTTGAAAATCCTACGATCGCATTTGCTACCATATCCGGTACATGTAATGTGGTAAGGCAGTAACCGAAAATACTCGAAGTAGAAATCAAGATTAATACGATCGATAAGGTATCGATACACTGTTCTAAACATTTCCATACACCTTTCCAGTCAAGTCCTTTGTAAATATATACACTGACAATCAGGCTGTAAAATACAGCGATTGCTGCGGACTCTGTTGCGGTGAACCATCCGGCAACTACACCGATAACTACGATAACAACCGCTGCAAGTGCCCAGATAGAAATACCAATCTGCTTCAATAATCCCTTAAAGCTGAACTTATCTCCCTTTGGATAATGTTTCTTCTTTGAGATAATGTAAGAACCTACCATCAGGGAAACTGCAAGTAAAGCACCCGGCAGATATCCTGCAAGGAATAAACTTCCTACGGAAATACCACCTGCTGACATTGCATAGATAACCATGTTGTGGCTTGGCGGAACCAAAAGTCCCTCACAGGAAGAAGTAATGGTAACTGCGGTAGAAAAATCATCATCATATCCCTGATCTACCATCATTGGGATCATGATACTTCCGATAGAAGCAGTATCAGCAGATGCAGAACCGGAAATTCCACCGAAAAAATAAGATGCTACGATATTTACCATTGCCATACCACCGGTCATCCAACCGACGCAGGCATTGGCAAGTGCAATCAGTTTTTCTGATATACCACCGGTACCCATCAGTACACCCATCGTGATAAAGAACGGCACTGCCATCAGACTGAAAGAACTGATTCCTTTTACCATCTGCTGACAGATCGTGGTAAGCGGCAATCCCTGTGTCAGTAAACAAAGTAATGATGACAATGCAACTGCATATGCAATCGGAAATCTAAGGAGTATCATTACTAAAAAGCTGATCAGCAATACTGTGATTGCAATTCCTTGTGCGCTCATTATTTTTCCTCCTTTACAAAAATTCCTTTGATATGGTTATAAACTGCTTCAATCTCAAATACCACCATTGCAATTCCTGCAAGTGGGATTGGGAAATACATCCAGAATTTTGAAACACTTGGCATACTTACATAATTTCCTTTTGCACCGATCTGGACTGCATAGGAAAATCCTACTGTAATCATTACCACACCAAGGATTAATACTGCCACATCTGCTAAAATATCCAGTGCACGGATCACGGATTTTGGCAGATACTGGTCAAATGCCGTCATACGGATATGTGCATTTCTTCTGATTGCAAGTGCTGCGGACAATACTGCCATGTAGGACATCAGTGTCAGAACGACTTCCTCGCTCCATGCCGGATCCGGCACAAACGGAACGTATCTTCCGACAACGCAGACGCTTGTGATCACAAGATCTGCCGTCAGCAATAATTTACATATGAATAAAACGATCTTATATGTAATGTCATATGCCGGTTTTATTTTATCAACGGTCTGAAAAAATTTTGGCATAAACTCATCTTCCTCCTTTAAAAATAGCCATCTTTAGAAAAGGAGCACAGAGAGCAGGTATTCTCTCTGTGCTCCTTTGATACATCAGTCTTTTAGTTTGCCATATCAAGAATCTGCTGATATAACTCTTTGTTATCTTTTGTTGCCTCTTCGATCACATCTTTACATGCATCCTGCCATGGTGTGATATCCTCTACTTCAACAACGTTGCATCCATCTGCTTTTAACTCGTCTAAGATCTTGTTTTCTGTCTCCTCAGAGATCTTGCGGTTGTACTGGGAAGCGTACTCACCAGCTTCTGTTAATACATCCTGCTGTTCCGGTGTTAATTTATCCCATGCCTCATCTGTGATAACTACCTGAATTGCTCCTAATGTATGTCCATCTAAGATCAGGTTGTTTGCAACTTCCGGGAATGCATTTGCCTGATAGTTTGCGATCGGCTGCTCTGCTGCATCAACAACACCTGTCTGTAATGCGGAGTATAACTCACCCATAGCAACAACGGTCGGGTTTGCTCCAAGTGCCTCAACCATGCCCGTCATGATCGGGTCATTTGATACACGGATCTTCATGCCTGCAAGATCTTCCATTCCGGAAACCGGTTTTACGGTAAAGAAATGACGGAAACCTTCTTCTCCGTAGAACAGTCCGCGGATACCGCTTCCATTCTCATGCGGCTCAAGTAAAAATTCCTGTGCCAGATCTGATGTAGCGAAATTCCAGAAATGATCTCTGTTTACGAATGTGAACGGTACAGATAAAAGACTGGATTTTTCTCCGCCGTAGCTTGTCAGTGCGAATGCAGAGATACGTGCCATATCGATCGTACCGCCGCCGCCAAGCATGGTATCTAAGACATCTGACTCAGCTCCTAATACACCGTTTGCCTGAATATCGATCGTGATGCTTCCGCCGGAAAGCTCTTCGACTTTGTCTTTGAAAGCGGTTGCTGTCTGTCCAACGATGGTTCCCTCTAACGGGTTAACCTCTGCATAAACCAGTGTGACCGCCGGTCCGACCGGTTCTGTTGCGCTGTCCCCTGAGGATGCTGCCTCAGTTGTTGTTTCTGCTTCTGCTGCATCTGATGTTGCGGACGCATTAGATGTTGATGCTGCATTTGTTGTTCCGCCGCTGTTTCCACCTGTATTTGGTGACTGTAAGCCACACGCTGTCATGGAAAATACCATTGCTGCACATACGATTGCGGATAAAACTTTTTTCTTCATAAGAAACCCTCCTGTAATTGGTTAATTTGTTTGCTGCGCTGCCCCTCTTTGCCGCTGCAACTTTATGATTTAATTATAGGCAGAATCTTGTACAAAGAAAACCGTATTATTTTTGTATTGTTAGCACATTCTTAACATTTTTTAGATTTTATTAATATTTTCTTGATATTTTTGTACAGTATGTAGATATTTTTTTGCTTTTTTATATGTGAAACTAAACAAAATCCTATACATCATCATTTCTTCTCATCCAAAAGCATCACACCCTCCGCCGGATTATGGTCGATTGCACCAGCTATCGGTGATGCAACACCTTTTGCCCAGTGCCATGCAAGCGCGATCTGCTGCATTTTCACACCGTGACGTTCCGAAAGTTCATGCACTCTTGTGACGATAATCTGTCTGGATTGAAATATACCTTAGAGGCGCTTACAACTTTGTCACGGGCAATATTCTTTTTGAGCGCCTGTCCTGAATATTCCTCGCGCGTTCCTGCGGAATATCCGTTTGCCGTACTAAAAAAGCATTACCACAAGTCCTAAAATAACCAGTATCACACCCGTTGCACGGTTTAAGGTCTTCGGCGTTGCTTTGTTGGCAAAAACAGCCGCGATTCTCGCCCAGATCAGGGTAAATACAACACACAAAATCAATACGGTCCAGTCCGGTGCACCACCGATTGCAAAGTGCGAAGCCGCTCCGGTAAGTGCCGTAAAGGTCATGATAAACACACTCGTTCCAACGGCTGTCTTTAATTCATATCCAAGCACAGAGGTCAGGATCAGAAGCATCATCATGCCGCCGCCCGCACCGACAAAACCACAGATAAATCCTATGAGGACACCGCATATAACAGACTGCACTGCCCGCTTCTCCGCCGACACTCCCTGCATCGCCTCTTTTGTGGTCATGACCGGGCGCACGATAAATTTAATTCCTAAAAGGAATGTCATAAAGACTGAAAAGTTCCCCATGGCCGCAGATGGGACCAGACTTGACACATAGCTTCCAAAAACGGTAAATAAAAGTACGCTTACCATCATGATGATACCGTTTCGGATATCGAGATTTTTATTTTTTCCGTATGTATACGCCGACACCGCACTTGCAAGAACGTCCGAGGATAATGCGATTCCCACCGCCATATACGGATCCATCCCTAGAAATGTGATCAGCATTGGACTGATGACCGCCGCGGCGCTCATTCCCGCAAAACCGGTTCCAAGCCCTGCCCCCATACCTGCAAAAAAAGTAACGATTATTGTAAGTAACATGTTCATGTCAGTGCTCCCCTTTCAGCATTTCATCCAGATTCTTTTCCATCTGGTTGAGGATCTCTGCCATCTTTTTCCGTTTCTCCTCATCCACGCCAGACAGTATCTGTTCCACAAAATCCTGCTGCAGTTTTTTCCCGTTTTCGATCACAGGCTCTGCTTTTTTCGTGCAGATCAGCTCGACTTTTCTCCGATCACCCTCCACTGCTTTCCTCTCAAGGTATCCATCCCGCACCAACTTCTCAACATTGACAGAGACAAGGTTCGCCTTTATTTTCCGTACTTCCACAATATCACTCGCCGTTTTATAATCCGGGTTATTTGCCAGAAACATCAGTATATCAAACGCAGTCTGTGGCAGTTTCAGTTCCCTGCAGAGTGTCTTGCAGGTTGCACTGTACGCCAGTGACATTTTGTGGGCAAATTCAATACTCATATTTATCATGATCCGCCTCCATTTACTTCTTTTTTGTATTGTTCATTTTTGAAGTAATTATATAGCATTTTTCCAAAATGTCAAGACTGGATTTTTCTCTCTTAATCTTCCTCCCTTGTGATATTTCTCACCCAGATATACTTTTTATAATGCAGATAAACCGCCGGTATCTTCACGATCTCATCCAGATTGACAATGCAGTATACCACCATGACAGGGATTTTTAATGCAAGCGCTTCCAGAAATCCTTTGTGAGCAGCCGGTCTGCGGGAACAAACTACGTTTTCAGATTTGAATCACCCTGCCGGTCGTCGCATTCACCCTGTGCGAGATGGAGATCACCGTCCGATTCTCACTTACCCGCTTTAATGCCTGCAAAACTTCTTTTTCGGTCTGTGCATCCAGGTTTGCCGTGATCTCATCTAAAAGGAGCAGTTTCGGCTTTGCCGCCGCTGCACGGGCGATCGACAATAGCTGCCACTGTCCCTGTGAAAAGATTTCATCGGAACATGGCGTATCGTACCCGTTTTCCAGACTCATGATCGTATCCGAAAGTCCTGTCATCTGTGCCGCCGCACGGACATCCTCCATAGTGATCGACGGATCGTACAGCGTGATCTGCTCTTTTACCGTTCCCGGAACCATATGAAAAGCCTGCTCCACATAGCCAAAAAGATGCCGTTTCTCTGCATCCGGGATATCTTGTGCCGGAACTCCCTGTATCAGCACGCTGCCCTCCTTTGGCTCATAAAGTCCCAGCAGCAGCTTGAATATCGTACTTTTGCCTGCGCCGGTGCGACCGGAAAGTGTAACCTGTTCTCCTTCTTTTACCTGAAAACTGAGACCATTTAGCACATTTTGTTCTTCGTAGGCAAATGTCACATTCTGAAATTCCACAAATACGTTATCTTTCTTTTGTGTACTCTCTTTTCTGTAATCAGTCTTTTCCGGTAATTCTTCCAGACTGAAAAATTCATTGATCCTGTGCACGCCCGCCACAGCAGACTGTATGGTCTGGATCTCCATTCCAAGGCTCTCCACCGGGGAAAAGATCTGCGAAATATAGTTCATGACAGCGACCGCCGTACCAGCCGACATTCCAAACAGACTTAATACATTCGCATTGCCGGAAGCCGAAAAAAGCATGACAACCGCCACAACCACCGCATTCAGGATCAGAATGACTGGTGAATAGACTGCATCATAAAAATTTGTCTGCTCCATCGCCCGGTAGCTCTCGCCGATGCAGGTATCATAACGCTCTGCCATATAGTTTTCTTTGCCGAGACTCCGGATCGTTCTGATGTTGTGAAGCGTCTGCGGAACATGGCCCAGGGCACGGCTGACAGCACGGCGGTTTTCGATCTGCGCGGTCAGCATATTTTTCTGCACGATGCGCGTAAACCAGAACAGAAACGGCAGCAACACCAAAAGCACAATGGCAAGCCCCTTGTTCCGAAACCAGATGACGGCAAGAATACTGACGATCTTGCATGCATCGGAAAACATGCTGATAATGCCTGATGTAAACAGGTTTTCCACCGTATCAACATCCCCGACGAACCGGGAAACCACTGACCCCGGCTCCTGATGTGTCAGTGCATCTGCCGTCAGATCCGTATATTTATCCATCAGGCTGCTTCGCAGTGCGTGCGTGATTTTCTGCCCGAACACAATCAGCAGTCCTTCCCTTGAACTTTCCAGTGCCCCCATGAGCAGTGTAAATCCAAAATATGCAAAGATCAGATAAAATGATACCACATTTCCCGTCGTCATGGTATCTATAATAGTTCCAAGAATGAGCGGTGGAAGAAGCGCTGTCAGGATTGCACCGGCCACTGCACACACGATCCCGGCGGAAAGCCACTTCTGTTTTTTTATCGTCCGCCACATGACACTGCCTACATTTTTACTGCTATGCGTCCCGCTGTTCAATTTGCTGCACGTCCCGCTATGCATTATTCTGCACGCCCCCTTTCTTTTCTGCCTTGTTCTGTTTCAGCACATTTTCCTGCATTTACTTTCTCCGCCGTACTTCCCTTCGTCTGCTCCTCATAAAGTCTTGCATATTCCGGGTATTTTTCCATGATCTCCTCATGTGTGCCGACCGCCGCATGCCCATGCTCCATCCAGATCACCTGATCCATTTCCGGGAAAAGATAGAGTCTGTGGGATAACAGGATCACGATGCTGTCTGACGTCATCGCCTTTAAATTGGTATATACTTCCTGTTCCGTATTCCGGTCAAGTGCGGAGAAAGGATCATCTAAGATCAGCACCGGTCTTTTATGGCACAAAGTTCTCGCAAGTGCAAGACGCTTTGCCTGACCACCGGAAAGTCTGACTCCTCCACTTCCCACAACCGTGTCAGGTCCCTGTTCCATCTCTGCAACTTCTCTATCAAAACATACTGCTTTCAAATAAGTTTCTGTATCCTCATTTTCTCCCATCAGAATATTGTTTTTTATACTGTCATCAAATAATTCCGGGTCGTGTCCTAAATAACCAATGGTTCCGGTTAACACACTATTTCCCATCTCGTTTAACTCTCTGCCTGCAAAACGGATACTTCCCTGATAAGGATATTCGCACAGAAATGTCTTTCCAAACGTGGACTTGCCGGACGCAACGGCACCGGTAACACCAATGATCTGTCCCGGTTTTGCAGAAAATGTGATATCCTCATAAATATCTGTCCCGCCCGGATATGCAAAACTCAAATGGGAAACCGTAAGCTCTGCCTGTTTTTGCACTCTGCTTTCACTTTCATGTTCCACACATTTCATGAGGGGTTTGATCCTCTTCCAGGAAACCTGTGCCTTGTGAACTGCGTTAAAAAGTTTTGCCGCACTCGATGATTTTACCGAAAGTTTGGTAAAACAGGTAAGAAATGTGGTAAATACTGCAACATCCCAGACTCTCCAGCCACTTCCAAGCACGTTTTTACCTCCAAAATATAAAATGAAAATGACACCCGCCATTGAGATGACACGGTAGATCGGCGGAAATGCCGCGCTCCATATATTCGCCCGCACCGCAGATTTTTCGTAAGCTGAAAGATTTTTCTCATACGCATCTTTTCGCTCCTGCTCGCATCCATAAACACGATAGGTGACCGCATTGGATGCCCGGTCTAAGGTAGCGGCACTTAAGATCCCGGACTGCTCCTTATAGGCTGCCCCGGTTCTCTGCACAATTCCTTTCATCTTCTCTGCCAGAAAATACGAAACCGGCGGGAACAGCATGCTTAAAAGCGCAAGTCTCCAGTCATAAAAGAGAAGCATTCCGGCATATGCAAGCAAAGCTACCCCTGTATCAAATATCTCCGTGGTAAATTTCCGCATGCCCTCCGCACAGTCATCCACATCCAGAATCGCTTTTGTCATGACATTTCCGGCGCCTTCCTCTTCCAGTTCTGCCCGGCTTTTATGCACAAGGCTGTCATACAGAACATGTTTCATGCGCCGGTTGACATTGTTTGCAAAACGTCTCACATAAAAACGCTTGATATATCTGGAACTCTGCACCACTGCGATTGCGATCACATAGGCTGCGACCAGTTTTCCCATATCAGAAAATCCTGCCCTGCCGCCAAGGATATCCACCAGACAGCCCGCCATTTTTCCCTCAAACCATGGTCCGGCAAGGAGTCCTAAATTGTAAATCAGCCCGGAGACTGTCACCGCAAGAAGAACTTTCCACTCCATTTTAAAATAGGAAATCACATGGTCTGCCTCAAATTTTTGTTTTTCACTTCCAGCATTTTTTCTGTCGTACTTATCACTCATCTGACTCACCATCCATTTCCATCCTGTCGTCTGAACCGGACTGCACAAGTTTTGACACATCGCAAAACTCTGCCCGCCGCTGTTCCTTCGACCGCCAGTAAAGTTTATCTAACGTCTCAAGAAATGCCGCTTTTTCCTCCTTGGGCAGCTCCGCTAAAAGCCACTCATAAAACACGCTCTCAATGGACGCCTTTGAATTTTTTAACTGTTCCGCTTTCTCTGTCGCATACAAAAGCTGGCTTCTTCCATCCTCCGGGTTCGGTTTCCGGTAAAGATATCCTTTGCTCTCTAAATTAGCCGCACGCCTTGCAGCAGCCCCTTTATCAATCTTTAACTGCTCTCTGACTTTCGCCTGTGTGACGCCGGGATTGTGCCGGATGAAATGGATAAAATCAAATTCTGCCGTTCCGATTCCTTCCTCTTTCATCATCTTTAATGTAAACTTGCCCGCTTCACGCGCGATCTTTGTGATTTTTCTTCCTGACTCGTCCATTGCGATCTCCACTCCTAACCAACTCTGAAAATTAAAATCTAACTTATGACTTTCCAATTAGCATACAAAAAATAGATGTACCTGCATCTAACCAGATGATAGTACATCTATTTTTGTGTGTCAATTTATCTTTTTCTTACTTTGCTCAGGAAAAAACTTTTTCCTGATTTGATTCATCAATGAAATCTTTCTTACTTCTCACTCCAGATTTTTCTATATTTCATAAAATAGTAAATACTCATGATCATACTGAGTATCTCGCCCGTTGTGATCGACAGCCAGACTCCGTCCATTCCAAGCAGATTTGGTAATATCAGTACCGGCAGCAAATATCAATATGCCAGTACACTAACCCATGTTTCTGCTATTTTTACTCCACCTTCGGCAGCCCTGCAAATCCCACTGCAAGCTCTTCATCGGTCGGAATATAGTCTGTCATCTCTCCATTGTTAAACTTCTCATATGCAACCATATCAAAATAGCCGGTTCCGGTAAGTCCAAAAACGATAGTCTTTTCTTCTCCGGTTTCTTTACATTTCAACGCCTCGTCAATGGCAACACGAATCGCATGAGAACTCTCCGGTGCCGGAAGGATTCCCTCTATTCTTGCAAACTGCTCTGCTGCTTCAAATACAGAAGTCTGCTCTACACTCCTTGCCTCCATCAGTCCGTCATCATAAAGCTGTGACAGAGTTGAACTCATGCCGTGATAGCGAAGTCCTCCGGCATGGTTTGCAGATGGAATAAATCCGCTGCCAAGTGTATACATCTTTGCTAACGGACAGACCCTTCCTGTATCACAGAAATCATATGCATAGCGGCCTCTCGTAAGACTCGGACAGGATGCCGGTTCGACTGCGATAAATTGATAGTCTTTTTCACCACGCAGCTTTTCACCCATAAACGGAGAGATCAGACCCCCAAGATTGGAACCGCCGCCTGCACATCCGATAATGATATCCGGCGTAATATCATACTTTTCCAGAGCAGCTTTTGTCTCAAGTCCAATGACTGACTGATGTAGTAATACCTGGTTTAACACACTTCCCAATACATAACGATATCCTTCTCTCGTCGTTGCAGCTTCTACTGCCTCGGAGATTGCACAGCCAAGACTTCCTGTTGTGCCCGGATGCTCTGCTAAAATCTTTCTGCCGACTTCTGTTGTCTCAGACGGTGACGGGGTTACACTTGCTCCATATGTGCGCATTACCTCACGGCGGAATGGTTTCTGTTCATAGGAAACTTTTACCATATAGACTTTACAGTCAAGATCAAAATAAGCACACGCCATAGAAAGTGCAGTTCCCCACTGTCCAGCACCTGTCTCTGTTGTCACACCTTTTAATCCCTGCTTCTTTGCATAATATGCCTGTGCAATCGCAGAGTTTAATTTATGGCTTCCACTTGTATTGTTTCCCTCAAATTTATAGTAGATCTTTGCCGGAGTCCCCAGTTTTTTTTCCAGACAATATGCTCTCACCAGTGGTGACGGACGGTACATGCGGTAAAAATCACGGATCTCCTGTGGAATATCGATGTATGGGTTGGTATCATCGAGTTCCTGTTTTACCAGTTCATCACAGAATACATGCCCCAGTTCCTCCGCGGTCATCGGTTTTAGAGTTGCCGGGTTCAAAAGCGGTGCTGGTTTGTTCTTCATATCAGCGCGCACATTGTACCATTGTGTCGGCATCTCATTCTCTTCCAGATAAATTTTATACGGTATTTTCTTTTCGCTCATCTTCTCCTCTTTTCCGCAACTTTTATCGTTACTTTACTGTTATGATTCTCTGATTCATGATTTTATCTATATTTTAGTATGTTAGCACATTGAAGCGCCGCAGTCAATAACTTTGGATCTTAATATCGGCATCGACGAAAGCCGTAACACCTGTTTACCCCAAATTGCGTTTCTTTTTATTCCACTCTTGCAACACTGCTGACACCCTCCGGCGTCCGCTGCTTTGTCACAATTATTTTTTTGTCGATCTGGTCTTTTAATTCAGATACATGTGAAATAATTCCTACCAGACGATTTCCCTCGGTGAGCTGCAGCAATGCTTTTAACGCCTGTTCTAAGGCATCCTCATCGAGTGATCCAAATCCCTCGTCCACAAACATGGAATCCATACGGATTCCACCCGCATAAGACTGTATCTCATCCGACAGTCCAAGCGCAAGTGACAATGATGCCTGGAAAGACTCCCCACCGGAAAGCGTCTTTACACTGCGCTTTGTCCCGTTATAATGATCAATCACACAAAGTTCCAATCCTGCTTTTTCCTTGCGGCTTCCTGTCTCTTCCTCACGTTTTAATTCATACTGCCCGCTGCTCATCGTAAGCATCCTCCGGTTTGCTCGGATCAGTATCCTGTCAAAATAAGCCATCTGCACATAAGTTTCCAGTTCAATCTTTGCCTTACCGTTTAACATTCCACTTGCCGTATCGGAAAGAGATTTCATCCAGACATACTTTTGTTCAGTCTGTGCGATATCTTTTTGTTTTTTGCTGACATTTTTACAGATTTCCCTATTAGTACAATAAGATGTATATTTTGAAGTCCTGTTTTCTTCCATCTCATTTCTTTTTGCACGCAGTTCTCCCGCCTGCTTTTCGATCTCTTCTTCCGGAAACGATATTGCTTTCTCTGTTTCCTCAATCTGACGAAGCAGCATCTGAATGATGCCCTTTTCCGTCTCTCTGTTTTTTTCGTAATTATGATACGCTTCTCTTGTCTTTTCTCTGTTCTCTTCTAAATTTCTTTTTTTCAGGGTAAACTCGTTTATCTGTGTCTGTACCCCCTCTTTTGTTACATCCTTTACCTGCTCTTTCAGCTCATTGAGATTCTTTTCTTCATTTGCGTACTCTGTCTGCAGACGTACCAGCTCCTGTTCTGCCACATTGATCTGGTCGGCAAGTGTTTTTATTTCTGTTTCATCGAGCGGAATCTTTTTTTCTAAGGCAGTCTTTTTTCGTTCGTCTTCCTGTTTTTTGGAAAGTTCCGCTTTTTTCTCATCGGCTGCTCTTTGCAGCATAGTAATCACAGACTGTACATGGTATGGTTTTGCATCAAAATCTTCTATTGACAAAACCTGACTCCCATCAGCGTTTTTTATGGTCTGTAATGTATTGACATCTGTATCTCCAGTTAAAGTGCTCTGATTACATGTAATTAAATTACATGCAGATTTTATATCGTCACTGATCTGCTTTTCGGCAATTTCCCTGTTTCCGGTCAATTTTGCAATTTCTTCCTGAATACTGCTGATTGTTCCTCTTATCTTTTGTATTGTTTCTTCGCTTTCTTTTAATTCATCTTTGATCTGCTCTGCACGTTTCCTGTTATTTTTTGCCTGTAAAAACTGCGTGTTCCGTTCGTTTTCAATCTGCATAAGCTGTGCAAAAACAGTTTTTTGATCCTCTGTCTGCTCTATGCCAGTTCCACAGTCTGCAACGTTTTTCTTCCACTGCTGTTTCTGCTGTGTGCACCGTTCTGTCGCCGTGGCAAGCATCTGTCCAAGATTAATGTTCTGTTCGTTTAACATAACCAGTTCATCCTGCGCAGACTGCATCTGTTCTTCTAATACATTCTTGACATCCAGATCCTTTTTCGCTTTTTCTTTCTGATCTTTATATTCTTCCCTTCTCGCCTCATCAGCACTCTTTTGCCTTTTTGTCTCCGTCTTTATTTCATTTAAAGACATTCTGACATCAGGCTCACCAAGCAGTTCTCCTGCATCCTTTAGGACTGCTGACATTTTCTCATTTTCCTGTGTCACGAGCTGATGCGCTTTTTCACTCAGTCTGCTGACTGACTCCCTTGCCTTTTCATCCTCCGCTTTTGCCTGTTTTAACACTTCCCGATCCGGAGTTTCCTGTGGTATGACTGCCAGTGTCGGATGATGTATGGCTCCACAGACCGGACAGGGTTCGTCTTCCTTTAATCCCTGCGCCAGCATTCCCGCCTGTGCATCCCAGAATTGCTGTTCTATCCTCCGGTATTGTTCACTGATCTGTTTCTGCTCTGCGGCTGCTTTCTGATACTGTTTTTGAGTTTTCTCCCTTTCTCTGCTGACTTTCTCCCAATCCTCTAACCTGTTTTCCAGCTCTTCGAGCCTGCGTATCCTCTCTGATACTTCCAATATTGCTTTCTCTGCCTGTTCTCCCCTGCTGTCTGCACCGGAAAGCTGCTCCCACGTTTCTTTTTGCTGCTGTAAGTCCCTGCTTTTTACCTCATATGATTTCTGTACGTTTTCCAGTTCTGTACCAAGTCTCTTTACTTCTCTTTCTGATGTGTTCAACTGTTCTGCAATCTCTGTCAGATCCTGTATTTTCTGTCGTATTTCTTTTACTTCCTTCTCATAGGCAATCTCCTGTCCTGCCGCATCCTTGTTCTGCTCCTGTTCTTCTTTTAACAGTTGCCGCTGTTCTAAAAGACTGTTTTCTGTTTTCTTTTTTAAATCAAGTTTTTCCTTTTGATCTGAAATATGCTCCTCCAGCGCACGGCTCCTGTCTCTCTGATTTTTCAGCGTATCCATTTTTTCTGTGATCAGTCGCATTTCATGCTCTATGCGTTGTATTTCCGCAGTAATGCCCTCATAAGATTTTAAGGTCTCTTTTTCCTGCTGCAGTTTTCCCTCCAGTTCTGTTCGTCTCTGTTCATCCTGCCGTTTTTTCTGAACCTTTTCTTCCATATCCTGGTGCTTCTTTTCCTGCGACAGACCAATTTCCTGTATTTTTTCAAACAACACCAGCTTCTGTTTATATTCTTCAATCGTTCTGCCTAATTTTTCACAGCATTCCGCTTCCTCTCCTGCCCTGTCCATATCCGCTTTTGCCTGCACCAGAAGCGCTTCTAAGTCCTTCAGCTTCTGCTGTTTTTCTTCCAACAACCGCCTTCTGTCTGCATTTTCACGCACTTTCCCGCTAAGTTCATCCATATTTTTTATTTGCTGATCCAGCGCCTCTTTTTTCTTTTGCAGGCACTCCAACGCAGATTCTTCCGCTTTACAAAGTTCTTCTAAAAGTGAGATTCCCTCCTCGATCCTGCCGTCAAATTTTTCCTTTTTTAAAAGATTTATTTTTTCTGCGATCCTTGTCCCTTCTTCATCCAGAGAGTCACTCTCACAGACAATTCCCTCCATATACTGATTGATGCTGCGCCGCAGTTCATCATATTCTTTCCATTGTTTTTTTACGGCATCTTTCAGTTTGTCCTGCAGCACACGATAAATATCCGTCCCGAATATCTGACGAAAAATCTTTCCTCTCTCCTCCGTATTGGCAAACAATACTTTCTGAAAATCCCCCTGTGCGATCATTGCTATCTGGGTAAACTGTCTGCAGTCTAAACCGATCAGCTCTGTGATGGCGCGTGTGACCTCTCTGCTTTTTGTCACTGGTTCTCTGTCATCCGGGTATTCTAGTGTGGCATTTGCCTTTTCCGTTGTCATTCCCGTCCCACGTCCCTTCGGACGCATATATTCCGGGTTACGCTCTACTGTATACCGTTTATTTGCGTACTCAAATGTCAGACGCACGAATGTTTTCACGTCATCTTTTGCATATTTGCTGCGGAACATATCCGCTTTGCGCACATCACCACTGGCTTCCCCGTACAGCGCAAACGTGATTGCATCAAAGATCGTGGTCTTTCCTGCCCCGGTATCCCCTGTGATCAGAAATAATCCCTGCGATCCAAGCCGTTCAAAATCTATGGTCTGCTCCCCCGCATACGGGCCAAATGCACTTATTGTAAGACTGACTGGTTTCATAAATCGTTCCTTTCCTGCCGCTCCTATTTTCTCTCAAATCCCAAATATCTCGTTCCCTGAAACATCAGTTTTCCTGTATTTGCTTCTCAAACTATTTTTTCAGGAACTTGTCAATGCACCAGTTCTTCCATCAGTTCTCTGACAAAATCCTGCTGTTCTTCACTCATCGGCTGATTATTCTGTATCTCGTAAAATTCTTCAAACAGTTCCATCTCTGATTTTTGCTCCACATGTTCGGTCACCTCAACCTGCCTGCTCTGTCTGGTCCTGCTGTTATCATAGACAAGCTGCATCAGATTCGGGTATACCGTCCGAAGCTTTGCCATTCCATCCGGCACATCCTCCTCATCGGTCAGTGTGATCTGCAGATAATCGTCTGTTTCTGTGCCCTCATAAAAATCTTTCGACATCAGTTCCATGTATGTTCCCCGGATCTTTCTCAGATCACGAAGCGGTTTTAACGGAACTTTTTCAATGAAGATATCTCCCTTTTCCTTTATCTCCATGACAACAACAGACTTTTTCTGTTCCGCCTCGGAAAAAGAATATTTGAGCGGGGTTCCGCAATAGCGCAGTGTCTCCCTTCCGATATGCTGCGGGCTATGAATATGCCCTAATGCAACGTAATCAAAAACATCAAACACTTCCGCCCCGATCTGATCTAATCCACCCACCGAAACTTCCTCCGACTCACATCGCGAAGCCCCTGTCACAAACTGATGTGCCACCAATATATTCCGCTTTGATGCGTCCACCGGCATATGAGATACGACAAACTGCAGGGCATCCTGATATGTTTCCACTGTCTCCACATCATCTTCCTGTGCCAGATCCTGTTTTGTCCCGGCATCTTTTTTTCCAATGGATATCCCCTCTGTCACTTTCCTCCACGCATGGCGCACGACCGCCGGGCGGATAAACGGCAGCAGCCAGATGCAGAGTTCCCCATATGCATCCTGACATGTAACACACCTCACCTCTCCATCATAAACCGGTGAAACATAGACTTCCCGGCTGCTCATAAGCTGTGCACCAAATGCAATACGTTCCGCGGAATCATGATTTCCACTGACTGCAAACACCTTTTTCCCGCAATCAGCAAGTCCCGTGAGAAACTGATCAAACAACTGTACCGCCTCCGCAGACGGAACCGGCTTATCATAGATATCCCCCGCGATCATAACCGCATCCACCTGTTTTTCCAATGCGATCTCTTTGATCTGCCGTAAAATATATTTCTGATCTTCGATCATGGAAAACTCATTGACTCTTTTTCCAATATGCAAATCCGAGATATGAAGAAATTTCATGCTCTCCTCCTATACTATTTCATTCGTAATACTTTACTTAACTATACCATATAGCGTCCCGAAATACAAACATATGTTTTGTTTTTGTTGCTTTTTCACAAAAAAACAGATCTCAGAAAATAAAAACCACTTTCTGGAGATCCATTTTTCTATTTATTTTGTTTCCATTGTAACAGCAATGCCGAATTGATGATGACGAGCACAGAACCTGCATTATGTACCAATGCTCCCACGACCGGATTTAAAATTCCGATGATTGCAAGCACGATCGCCACAAAGTTAAGCCCCATCGAAAAACTCATATTGCATTTGATCGTGATCATCATCCGCCTGGATAATGCAATCAGATGCGGCAGTTCTTTTACTTCATCATCCACCAGCGCAATATCTGCTGCATCCAACGCAATATCACTTCCAACACCGCCCATCGCAATTCCGATATCCGCTTTTTTCTGTTCCGCCGGCAAGGTAATCTGCGCTAAGACATCCTCACACGGCACATCCTCGTCAACCATACGGTCGATTGCCTGTACCTGACCAATGATTTTTGACAGTCTTATTTTTCACTTATCTCTTCCCGTATCTCTATCGGATGCGCATCGGTAACAAAGATCATTCCATCATACAATTTTTCCGGCGATTGTGATGTGCGGTAACTGCGTGGGAAAAGTCCCATAAAAATTGCACTGTAGCCCTCTCCTAACGATCCCATAGAAACATGATCTGTAATCTGCTCTTTCAGTTGTGAATTTTCCGGAACCTTTGAAAAATCCAGCCAGCTCATATCATAACCAGCTTTCTTCGCGGCTTTCGCTAGAGGATCATAGGAATAAAACGTGTGCGTGATACGCTTTCCATCATTTTTCGGAAGATTGCAGTTCGTCTTGTAAAAATCCGTTCCAATCGCAAAATATCCGTCCCCCAGTTCATCGGAAAGAATATTCCCCATCACTCTGGTACCTGCGCCATAATTTCCAAACCGCTCTATATGCCCATTGTGACCTGAAATAAAAATACAGGAATTGCCCCTCTGTTCTTCCATAGAAAGGATCCACAGCACATTTTCTGCCATCAATTGGTCTCTGAGCACATTTCCTTCTACGGCAGAATTGATCACTTTCCCAAGAGAAATATTCTGCAGCAGCGTATCTGCCAGATGATCCGCCTGTACAATGTCCTTTACATCTGATTTTTGTAATTCTTCTTTTATTTCTGTGATCACTCTGCTCTGCTGTTCAACATCATACTCACTGTGCTGTTCTTCTGTATCCTCCAGTTTCTTCAGTTCTGTCACATCTATCCCCGCCTTTTCACATGCTTCAATCAGATACTGCAGATTATAGGACCATCTTTGCATGTCAAACCCATAAAACCTTAAATCATCTCCATCTTTTGCAGTCTCATTGTATTTTCGCATATAAGAGATCAGATCTGACATCTCATCAGTTCTGTATATTGCAAAGCCAATCGCCGCGGCAGCCTGCTCTGCCGTTCCTTCCCCACCGTGAATGTAGCGGTTCACATACTCGCATCCACCGTAGTCTCCCTCCAGTGCAAATGCTCTTATCCCGGCATTTTCCACCAGATTTTGAAATACGGAAAGTTTTAACTGCTGAAACTCTGCATTTCCATGGGATGCCTCCCCCAGTGCCACAATTTTTGTTTTCTCCGGTATCTTTAAGTCCTCCACCTGCTCTGCATATTGTGCAAATTCCGTTGTATCTGCACACGGTCCGGTTCCAAATCCTCCAAAATGGGAAGATATGCTGCCGGCGGCAACAATACCTGCTAATACCATACCTGCGGTTATCAAAATCCATGTCCGTTTTTTCTTCTTATTTTTCTTTTCCATAAAATCTCCCCCAAATCTGTTTTTCTTATTCGATACTCCAATATTAACAAAAGGGAAAATGTTCTGCCATTTCATTAGCTTACATTTTCCCTGATGTATCTTACATTTTTGTAAGATTTATATAGTTTTCAAATTTATACTGTTCTATAACTTTACTTCCCAAAAGAGTGATTGCCTGTTTCGGACAATTACAGATACAGCGGTAACACATGGTACACTGATCCCCTGGGTGGGGTTTTCCTTTTTCCATGATTATATTTTTCATGGGACAAATTTCCGCACACATACCACACCCCGTACAATCCTCATTTATTTTTAATTGATCGGTATATCCCGCTGTCTTTTTATAAAACCAGAGCCTTTGTCCAAAAAGTCCTGCTATATGTGAGAAAATTGTCAGTCCCTCTTTCGGATAATCCCCCTGTTTTATCCGTTTTGCAGCTTCATAAATCTTTCTGTCAGCTTTTTCAATGATCTTTTTATTTTCTTCCATCTGCCTTTTCAACAGCTTACTGTCGCACACGGAATCGGGCATTTTAATATGCACACCGCTAAGAATCTCTGCTCCATATTTTTTCAGAAGTCTTGCTGCACATCCGGAGCCGTCCCCGCTAAATGCTCCCATGGTCGCGACACATATCATTTTCCTGCCTTTCCATAAAGAGGCATGCATTTGGATAAAATCTCTTACCATGTATGGTGCATTCGAAAACTGCGTCGGATACCCAAGGATCACTGTTTCGTTTCTTTTTATTTTATCAATGATAAATTCATCTTCTAACGGAACCACATCGGCTGACGCATCGATTAATTTTACCAGCTTTGTAACGCAGTATTTCGTATTACCTGTACCACTCAGATAAATTCCTATCATTTCCAAACTCCTCCGTCTTTCGGTTATTTTGACGTTTTTTCTATGAATGTTTTCTATTGAATATTTTCTATTGAATATTTTCTATGGAATGGTACAGCATACCAAAACCATCCTCTAAAAATTCACTCTTTGATAAATCCATCGACATTTTGATATATTCTTCCTTATTCGCTGCAAGCTGTATCAGTCCTGCTAACATTCCCCAGAACTGAAAGATCGTAGGCATTATTTTTAAATCCTCTCGCAAATCACCATTTTGAATGCCTGCCACTAAAAATTCTTTCATTTTTTCATTGATTTCTTCCCCCACATGATAGGTAGCTTTCTCTTCTGGCAGGTAATCATGATCTTTAAAATCAACATTAATTTTGTCCAACACCATTTTAAAATAAAACGGAAATTCCTCCTGATACTGTATTAAACCTTTACAGATCATATCGTATCTAGCCCTTGTTGTCTGCTGCTCTTCTAACGCAGCAACTATATATCCATATAATTTTTGCATGCTCTCTAAAACCAGCAGACCAATGATCTCCTCTTTGTTTTCAAAATATACATATAACGTAGCTTTACTGTATCCGGCAGCTTCTGCAATATCACTCATGGAAGTTGCCGTGATTCCATTTTCCATAAACAGTACCGATGCCGCTGACGCAATATTTTCTCTATGTACTGCCCTCGGTTCTTTTTTTCTTCGTCCCATATACCTCTCCTCTTCAGTTAATTAAACTCTTGGTTTAATTATATTGATAAATATATGGATTGTCAATCCTTACCTTTACACAATACAAAAACCCGCACAAACCTTTCGGTTCATGCGGGTTTTCCCCCTATATATTACCTTTTCCCAAAAATAACATATCCCCTTTTTAATTGATGCAATACAAATTATTTGTCTGCGATAGCAGCCCTGTGCATGCAGCACAGACTGCATTTTACCTTATAACAAATTATTTATTTGCAATCGCAGCCTGTGCTGCAGCCAAACGAGCGATCGGCACACGGAATGGTGAACAGGATACATAATCCAGACCAATCTTGTGGCAGAACTCAACAGATGAAGGATCTCCACCGTGCTCACCACAGATACCAACATGGAGTTTCGGATTAACCGGTTTTCCAAGTTTAATAGCTGTCTCCATTAACTTACCAACACCTGTCTGGTCAAGTTTTGCAAATGGATCGTTCTCGAAAATTTTCTTATCATAGTAAGCATTTAAGAACTTACCAGCATCATCACGAGAGAAACCATATGTCATCTGTGTTAAGTCGTTTGTACCGAAGCAGAAGAAGTCAGCCTCTTTTGCGATCTCATCAGCTGTAAGAGCAGCTCTTGGAATCTCGATCATAGTACCTACTTCATACTCAAGTTTGATACCTGCTGCTGCGATCTCAGCATCTGCTGTCTCAACAACAACATCTTTTACGTATTTTAACTCTTTTACTTCGCAAACCAATGGGATCATGATCTCAGGTTTTACAGTCCAGTCAGCATGTTTCTTCTGAACGTTGATTGCTGCACGGATAACAGCTTTTGTCTGCATCTTTGCAATTTCCGGATAGGTAACTGCAAGACGGCATCCTCTGTGTCCCATCATTGGGTTGAACTCATGTAAAGAAGCGATGATGTTCTTGATGGTCTCAACAGATTTACCCTGAGCTTTTGCAAGTTTCTCAATGTCAGCTTCCTCAGTCGGAACGAACTCATGAAGAGGTGGATCCAGGAAACGGATTGTAACTGGGTTACCTTCCAGAGCTTCGTATAATGCTTCGAAGTCTCCCTGCTGATATGGCAGGATCTTCTCTAATGCAGCTTCTCTCTCTTCTACAGTATCGGAGCAGATCATCTCACGGAAAGCAGCGATTCTGTCTTCCTCGAAGAACATATGCTCTGTACGGCAGAGTCCGATACCCTCAGCACCAAGCTCACGAGCTTTTTTAGCGTCTGCAGGTGTATCTGCATTTGTACGAACCTTCATAGTACGGAACTTGTCAGCCCATCCCATGATGCGTCCGAACTCACCAGCGATTGTAGCGTCTACGGTAGGAATGATTCCGTCGTAGATGTTACCTGTAGAACCATCGATAGAGATTGGATCTCCTTCATGGAACTCTTTACCATTTAATGTGAATTTCTTATTTGCTTCGTCCATGTTGATGTCACCACAACCGGATACACAGCATGTTCCCATACCACGTGCAACTACGGCTGCATGGCTTGTCATACCACCACGAACTGTCAAGATACCCTGGGAAGCTTTCATACCAGTGATATCTTCCGGAGATGTCTCAAGACGAACAAGTACGACTTTCTCGCCACGGGCATTCCACTCTTCTGCATCTTCTGCAGTAAATACGATTTTACCACAAGCAGCTCCCGGAGAAGCACCAAGTGCTTTTGCCATTGGAGTAGCAGCTTTCAATGCAGCTGCATCAAACTGTGGATGAAGAAGGGTATCAAGGTTACGAGGATCGATCATAGCAACTGCTTCTTCCTCTGTTCTCATTCCTTCATCTACCAGATCACAAGCGATCTTCAAAGCAGCCTGAGCTGTTCTCTTACCGTTACGTGTCTGAAGCATGTACAATTTTCTGTTTTCTACAGTAAACTCCATGTCCTGCATGTCTCTGTAGTGATTTTCAAGTGTAGCGCAAACCTCTTTAAACTGAGCGAATGCTTCTGGGAATTCCTGCTCCATCTGAGCGATAGGCATCGGTGTACGAACGCCGGCAACAACGTCTTCACCCTGTGCATTCTTAAGGAATTCTCCCATCAATTTCTTCTCTCCTGTAGCAGGGTCACGAGTAAATGCAACACCTGTACCACAGTCATCACCCATGTTACCAAATGCCATGGACTGTACGTTTACAGCAGTTCCCCAAGAATAAGGGATGTCGTTGTCACGACGGTATACATTTGCACGTGGGTTGTCCCATGAACGGAATACGGCTTTGATAGCGCCCATCAACTGCTCTTTTGGATCGTCTGGGAAATCTTCGCCGATTTTTGCTTTATATTCAGCTTTGAACTGAGAAGCAAGTTCTTTCAAATCATCTGCTGTCAGATCAACGTCCTGCTGAACACCTCTGTCAGCTTTCATCTTATCGATGAGCTCTTCGAAGTATTTCTTACCAACTTCCATAACAACGTCAGAATACATCTGAATGAAACGACGGTAGCAGTCCCATGCCCAACGAGCATTTCCGGATTTCTCTGCGATTACGTTTACTACTGTCTCATTCAAACCAAGGTTAAGGATGGTATCCATCATACCCGGCATAGATGCACGTGCTCCGGAACGAACGGATACAAGAAGAGGATTCTCCTGATCACCGAATTTCTTTCCTGTGATTTCTTCCATCTTCACGATGTACTCATTGATCTGTCCCTGGATTTCATCATTGATCTCTCTGCCGTCCTCATAATACTGAGTACAAGCTTCTGTTGTAATAGTAAATCCCTGAGGTACCGGAAGACCAAGACTTGTCATCTCGGCAAGGTTCGCACCTTTACCACCAAGGAGTTCGCGCATGTTAGCGTTTCCTTCACTGAACAAATAAACCCATTTTGCCATGTTTATTAATTCCTCCTAAATATTGTATTAGTTTGACCTTCAAAAACTCTTTGAAATGTCGCTGTGAATATTATAACACACTTTACCCCGAAAGATAAAGTGTTTTTTTGCAAATTTCTCTTTTTTTTCGGGCAATTCTATGAATAATAACAAAGAATATAGATCCGTCATTTGGAATCGTTATAAAAAAAGAGAAGAAACCAGGTCGGAATTTCCTGCTCCTGCGGAAAAATCAAAAGAATTTCTTAGTAAAAATTTTACTTTTATCACTTTCTGTCAATTCCCGATATTCACCTTGACACAATGTGTCATCCAAACACAAATTTCCAATGGCGATCCGTTTCAGATAGACCACATAACATCCTACCGCTTTCAGCATTCGGCGGACCTGATGTTTTTTTCCTTCCGTAATTACGATTGTTCCGGAAAAAACAGCCTGCTCTTTCCGATTTCCGATCCGGATTCCGCTTGCCAGATCCAGAATGTCTCCCAATGTCTTTGTTTCACACCGCTTGATTTTGGCCGGCTTAGCCGTCATTCCACGAAGTTCGACTCCGTTCTCGATCCGATGGATTTTTTCCTCATCCAATTCTCCCAATGCCCAAAAGAAATAGGTTTTTGGCACATGATTTTCCGGATGCATGATCTCCTGATTCCATTTTCCATCATTGGTAATGAGTAAAAGTCCTTCGGTATCTTTGTCCAATCTCCCGACCGGATGAAGTCCTTCTACTTTTTCATCGGCAAAATATTCCATCACCGTTTTATGTGTCGGATCCGTTACTGCCGTAATGCAGCCACGCGGTTTGTGAAACATATAATACTTCAACTCTTCCATGAAACCTCCAACGATAAAACGGCAGCACGGAATGAACAATTCATTCCTGTGCCGCCGCTATTGCAAATAATTTTACATTATTTGTAATTTACAATCTTGCCAAAATCCGGTTTCAAAGAGGCACCGCCTACGAGGCCTCCGTCGATATCCGGTTTTGCAAACAATTCTGCTGCATTTCCGGCATTTACAGAACCGCCGTACTGAATACGGATCTCTGCTGCTGTCGCATCGTCATAAACTTCTGCGATACAGTCACGGATTGCCTTGCAGACTTCTTCTGCCTGATCGGATGTCGCTGTTTCACCGGTTCCGATTGCCCAAATTGGCTCATAAGCGATAACCGCTGTCTTTGCCTGGTCTGCTGTCACGTTCTGGAACGCAATCTTAATCTGCATACGGATCCAGTCGATGTAAATCCCCTGTTTTCTCTGTGTCAAACTTTCGCCACAGCAAATAATCGGTGTAATACCATGTTCAAATGCTTTGAGTACCTTCTTATTTACTGTCTCGTCTGTCTCGGCAAAATACTCACGTCTCTCAGAATGTCCAAGAACTACATAATTTACTCCGGCATCGGTCAGCATATTTGGTGCGATCTCACCGGTATATGCTCCGCTTTCCTCAAAGTACATATTTTCAGCGCCAATCTGGATATTACTTCCTTTGGCTGCTTCCATACATGGAATAATGTCAATGGCCGGTACACAGAATACTACATCTACTTCGTCATTTGCTACGAGTGGCTTTAATTCATTTACCAAAGCAACGGCTTCCGAAGGTGTCTTATTCATCTTCCAGTTGCCGGCGATAATTTTCTTTCTTGCCATGTTCCCACTTCCTTTCTCACTAAAATACCTGCTATTTTTCTTATTTGTCGTCTGCTGCTGCAACACCAGGAAGTTCTTTTCCTTCCAGGAATTCAAGAGAAGCTCCGCCACCGGTGGAGATGTGGGACATCTTGTCGCCATATCCAAGCTGGTTTACAGCTGCTGCACTGTCACCACCACCGATGATCGTGATAGCATCTGTCTCAGCAAGAGCTGCTGCAACGGCTTTTGTACCTGCTGCCAATGTAGGGTTTTCGAATACGCCCATAGGTCCGTTCCATACTACCGTCTTTGCTGTCTTTACAGCATCGGAGTACAATTCAACAGTCTTAGGTCCGATATCGCATCCCTCTTTGGAAGCATCCATCTGATCTGCTGCACATACTGTGGTATCTACAGGAGCATCGATTGGATTAGGGAAATCTTCGATCATTACAGTATCTACAGGAAGAAGCAGTTTTTTACCAAGTTTTTCTGCCTTTTCCATCATTTCTTTACAATAATCAATCTTGCTGTCATCAACAAGCGATTTACCGATTTCATATCCTTTTGCTTTCAAGAATGTATAAGCCATTCCACCACCGATGATCAATGTATCACATTTTTCAAGAAGGTTAGAGATAACATTCAATTTGTCTGCTACTTTTGCTCCACCAAGGATAGCTACAAATGGTCTCTCCGGGCTGTTTACTGCATTTCCAAGGAAATCGATCTCTTTCTGCATCAAGTAACCAACTACAGCAGTGTCAACATATTCTGTTACACCAACATTAGAGCAGTGTGCACGGTGTGCTGTACCAAATGCATCATTTACAAATACGTCAGCAAGAGAAGCAAGTTCTTTGGAGAAAGCCTCTCCGTTCTTTGTCTCTTCTGCACGATAACGTGTATTCTCAAGAAGAACAACATCTCCATCGTTCATAGCGGCTACTGCTGCTTTTGCATTGTCGCCTACTACGTTAGCATCTGCTGCAAATTTTACTTCCTGTCCAAGAAGTTCAGAAAGACGAACTGCAACCGGTGCCAGAGAAAGTTCTGGTTTTGGCTCTCCTTTTGGCTTACCAAGATGAGAACAAAGAATGACTTTTCCACCATCTTTGATCAATTTCTGGATGGTAGGAAGAGCTGCTACAAGACGGTTTTCATCTGTGATCTTGCCATCTTTCAAAGGTACATTGAAATCGCAGCGTACAAGAACTTTTTTGCCCTTTACATTGATATCATCTACTGATTTTTTGTTTAACATAATTTACCTCATTTCCGCGTAACACGCATAACATTTTGAGCGGAATCCCCGCCTCATTTTAAAAATGGGTCCGGTCCATACAGACCGGACCCATTTGGGTTTCAAATATGAATTGTGTTTGTCTTAAACTTAAGCCAACTCGCTGAAGTATTTGATTGTTCTTACCATCTGGCTTGTATAAGAGTTTTCATTGTCATACCAAGATACAACCTGTACCTGTGTATTTCCATCATCCATAGGAGATACCATTGTCTGAGTTGCATCGAAGATAGAACCAGCTGTAGCACCGATGATATCGGAAGATACGATTTCATCTTCGTTGTAAGCATAAGACTCTGTCTGAGCTGCTTTCATTGCTGCGTTGATCTCATCAACAGTTACTTTTCCTTCAACAACTGCTACAAGGATTGTAGTAGAACCTGTAGGACATGGTACACGCTGAGCGGATCCGATCAATTTACCATTCAACTCAGGAATTACAAGACCGATAGCTTTAGCAGCACCTGTGCTGTTTGGAACGATGTTTACTGCAGCTGCACGAGATCTTCTAAGATCACCTTTTCTCTGAGGACCATCCAAGGTCATCTGATCTCCTGTATATGAGTGAATTGTGCTCATGATACCGGATTTGATCGGACGAAGGTCATTCAATGCTTTAGCCATAGGAGCCAAGCAGTTTGTTGTACAAGAAGCTGCAGAAATTACTGTATCTTCTGGTTTCAATGTGTCATGGTTTACGTTGTATACGATAGTAGGAAGGTCGTTTCCTGCTGGTGCGGAGATAACTACTTTACGAGCACCTGCTTTGATATGAGCAGAAGCTTTTTCTTTGGATGTATAGAATCCTGTACACTCAAGAACTACGTCTACTTTAAGTTCTCCCCAAGGACAGTTTGTTGCATCTGCCTCTGCATAAATTTTGATTTCTTTTCCATCAACAATGATAGAATCATCTGTAGCAGAAACTTTATCAGCCAGAGCATATTTACCCTGAGATGAATCATATTTCAATAAGTGAGCAAGCATTTTAGGGCTTGTCAAGTCATTGATTGCTACTACTTCATATCCTTCTGCTCCAAACATCTGTCTGAAAGCAAGACGTCCGATACGTCCAAATCCATTAATCGCTACTTTTACTGCCATTTGTCGATTCCTCCTAAAATTTACTTTTAAGTATGTTTGTTAAATTTTTTACAAACTCTTAAGTCTATTCTAACCAATTTGGTTAAAAATTTCAAGTGGTAATTGCGTTTTTTCTCATTTTTTTGTATTTTAAAATCAAAATCTCTTACATGCAAGCACGACGATTCATTGATTCCCATACATTTGATCCTAACTAATTACTTTTATTTAAACTGGTGTCCGCTGATACGAAGTTTCGGACTGGAAAGTCTCTGGCTGAAGAAATGGTACTTTTTCATACTCATTTTTCGGCCTTTGTACGTTACCATGCGCTGTCCTTCCAGCACTTCCTGAGCGGCTTTCATGCACTCTCTTCTGGCTCCGGAAGAATATTTCCCACGTTCAACATTTTTAGTTTCTCTTGCAAATTTTCCCTGGCGGACCGGACTAAACTGCCCTCTCTGCTTAATTACTTTCAATACCGTATTGGGGAAGCTTGAAGATTTTACACGGTTCATAACCACACAGCCAACAGCTATTTTTCCTGCGTAGCACTGATTGCCGGCTTCACAGTAGATGATCGCTGCCATGTATTTTAAATCATTATCTGTATATGATTTTTCTGCCGCCTGAGATGTCTGTGCCGGACTAACTGCCGCACATGCGATCACAAGAAGAAAGGTAAGGATTGTCTTTAACACTTTTTTTGAAAACATAATAAAATTAACCTCCATGTCAAAATGATGTCTGTATCATTTTAGCAATATTTGTAATATATTTTGTTGCGTTTTGTAACATTTATGTAATAATTATAACATGAAAAAGAAATATTTCAACCCTTTTTTTCAAAAAAAATGAACGCTGCATCTGCAAACGTCCATTTTTCGGTATCTTCAAGATTGTTTTGAAATTCACGAATAGTGTTTCAGCACCTCATCAAATTTCATTTTTCCACCAAATAGATCTAAGGCACTTCCGATCGTGAAATCCATTTTTCCACCGGATAAAGAATCCAGTTTTTCAAGATCAGAAAAAGATCCAATCCCTCCGGCATACGTTACCGGAAGTTTATTGCACTGGGACAGGATCTGAACCAGTTCACAATCGATTCCGGTTCCGGTTCCCTCCACGGCTACACCATGTACAAGATATTCATCACAATACTGGCTCAGTTCGTCCATCAACGCTTCATTAAGCGGTTGATCTGTAAATTTCTGCCAGCGGTTTGTAACAATATAATATATTTCTTCTTTCGGGCGGCAGCTCAAGTCAAGCACAAGGTGCTCTTTTCCAACTTCTTTCCGCAGTGCCTCCAGACGGTCAAAATGAATCTTGCCTTCTGCAAATACATAGGAAGTAACTATTACGTGACTAGCACCCGCTTTGATAAAATGCGCCGCATTTTCTACGGTAATACCGCCTCCGACCTGCAATCCATCCGGATAAGCAGCCAAGGCTTCTTCGGCCTGTCTTCTGTCTTCCTCATAATACTCGCTTCCTGCCGGATTTAAGAGGATCACATGCCCTCCGCGAAGATGTTTCTTCTTATATAAATCGGCATAATCGGCAGCACTCATCTCCGAGACAAAGTTCTCTTTTGCCCGGTTCCCGGCGTCCTGCAGACTGCCACCGACAATCTGCTTTACTTTTCCATTATGAATGTCGATACATGGTCGAAATTTCATCTGCCCGTCTCCTATAAACTAAGGATTTCTTTTACTGTTTTTTCCATTTCCGATTTGTCGCATACCTTGTCATGCAGAATTGGAGCAGTTCGAATCTCCTCAATTGCCTGTGGTACTTTCACACCGGAAAGCTTATTTAATTCATCTACGAGTTCAAAATCTGTCATGCTGTCATATTTTTCATCGATGGAGTCCATGACACTTCTTGTAAATTTGTATGGACTTGCTGTCGATGCAATTACAGTTTTCACACCGGTTTTCGCAGCTTTCTGATAATATACATTGCTGGCCACTGCAGTGTGTGTATCCATAATATAACCGGTTTTATCATAAACCTCTTTAATCGTTGCATGGGTTTCCTCTTCGGAAGCAAATCCGCCGACAAAATCTGCCAGTTTTTCTTTCATTTCCGGCGTAATGCTATACTCGCCTTTTGTCGTCAAAGCATCCATAAACGCTTTGGTCTGTGCAGCATCTTCCCCGGTAATACGGTAGATCAAACGCTCTAAGTTGCTTGAGATCAAAATGTCCATCGATGGTGATGTCGTAAGGATAAACTCTCTCTTACGGTCATATGTACCTGTCTGGAAGAAATCAAACAATACTTTATTTTCATTGGAAGCACAATACAAAGTTTCAATTGGAATTCCCATATTTTTTGCATAATATGCCGCAAGAATGTTACCAAAATTTCCGGTTGGAACAACAACATTCATCTTTTCTCCGGCTTTCAGTTCACCCTGACGGAGAAGCTGGCCATACGCATAAACATAATATACGATCTGTGGAACCAGTCGTCCGATATTGATGGAGTTTGCGGAAGAGAACTGATATCCTGCCGCATCCATTTCTTTGGCAAGTTCCTTCGAATTAAACATCTGTTTTACACCCGTCTGAGCATCATCGAAGTTTCCGATAATTCCGACTACATTGGTATTTTTTCCTTTTTGTGTCAGCATCTGTTTTTCCTGAATCGGACTTACTCCGTTTTTCGGATAAAATACGATAATGCTAGTACCTTCCACATCTGCAAAACCGGCAAGTGCAGCTTTTCCTGTATCTCCGGAAGTCGCCGTCAAAATAACAATTTCATTTTTTACTCCGTTTTTCTTTGCGGATGTCGTCATCAGATATGGCAGGATTGACAATGCCATGTCCTTAAAGGCAATTGTTTTGCCATGGAACAATTCCAGATAGAACGCACCGTCTTTTTTGACCAATGGTGCGATTTCTTTGGTATCAAATTTATCGTCATAAGCACCATGAATACAATGAAGCAGTTCTTCTTTGGTAAAATCTGACAAAAACAGTTTCATTACTTCATATGCAGTTTCCTGATAAGAAAGCCCTGCCAGTTTCTCCAATTCTACATCCAGTGCAGGAATGGAATCCGGCACAAACAATCCGCCATCGTCTGCCAGTCCTTTTAAAATCGCCTGGGAAGCGGTCACTTTTTCACTGTTGCTTCTTGTACTTTTGTACATGATACTCATAATATTCCTCCATTTCTGCGTACATTTCGGCACGCATTGCATTTTACACAAACTAATTGCTTTCTCATTGTAACATTTTTTTCATTCTTTTACAATAACTTTCTATTTGAAAAATTCATGACAGCCATGCTGTGCTACTTTTGTGAGATCCCGGTCAAACCAGGCGACATTTTTCGGGTCGGATGCGCTTCGGCACATAAAGTACAATGCCCCTTTCGAGATATCCTTTCCCGCCAGCGCCTGTTTTACTGCCCTTTTTGTCTTGTCCGAAACCGTCACGCGATAATATCTTCCATTGGAAACCGGCGAAAATTGGTATCTACCGGCACGGTTGGCAAACACCACTCCTTTTATGGTATCAGGAAAATGTTTGGAATGGACGCGGTTCAAAATTACATTTGCCACCAGAATCCGGCCTTCCAGATCCTGATCTCCTGCCTCGGCTTCGACAATCCGTTCCAAGATCTGCCGCTCTTCCTGCCGCCTCTTCTCCTCACGGCGTTTGCGTTCCCGGCGTCTGCGCTCTTTTTCTTCGCGTTCCCGCTGTTTTTCCTCAAACTGCTTTTCTTCCGCAGCATACGAAGCTTCCTGTTCCGAATACCGGCGTACCTGTGTATCGCACCAGCACTTCACCGCCTCTTCCCTTGCCTGCGTTTCCTTGACAGCTGACTGGTTCTCCTGCGTCACCTCGTCCTGCAGCACAATGGCTTCGGTCGCTTCCGGTTCTTTTTCCGGTAAATTTTTCCATGCTCCTGACAGGAGAATGACAGCCACAGCTCCCATACTTATTCCATATAATTTTATTTTTTGAATCATACATATACTCCTTTCATAGTTTAGAGTATATGCATTTTTTTCAAAGTTATTACAAAAGTATTACAAATTTCTCACTTTGAATTCCCGCTCGGCCGCACGGCGCTGATCTTTCTTCGCGATATCTTCGCGCTTGTCGTACAGTTTTTTACCTTTGGCAAGGGCAATCTCCACTTTGATCAGACTTCCTTTAAAATATACCTGGAGCGGAACCAGCGTATATCCTTTTTGTGACATTTTACCGATCATTTTACGGATCTCGCTGCGATGCAGTAAAAGTTTCCGCACACGAAGCGGATCTTTATTGAATATATTTCCTTTTTCGTAAGGACTCACATGCATTCCGTAGATAAATACTTCTCCTTTTTCCACTCGGATAAAAGATTCTTTAATGCTGCAATGTCCCATTCGCATGGATTTCACTTCCGTTCCATGCAGTTCGATCCCGGCTTCGTATTTTTCTTCAATAAAATAATCATGCCACGCTTTTTTATTATTGGCAATCAATCGAATACTTTCTTTACTCATCTTCTTCCCTCTTTTCCATATTTTCCGGCAAAAAATCAATGGTTCGCAGATTTTTGTCTGCGTGCACGACCTGCACACGCATTTTCTGTCCCAGACGGTACTCTTTCGCGCTGTATGTGCCGACAACACGGTAATTGGCGGCATCGTATTCGTATACATCGTCCGTAAGATCTGCAAGACGGATCATTCCTTCGATCGTATTTGGCAGTTCCACATAAATGCCCCACGATGTCACACCACTGATCACACCTTCATAACATTCTCCAATCTTGGACTGCATAAATTCCGTCTTCTTCATCTTGTCCACTTCACGCTCGGCATCGTCTGCGCGCCGTTCCAGGCTGCTGCAGGATTTTGCCACTCCCAAAAGGATCTCCTGATAATGCTCCTGCCGTTTTGGAGAAAGTCCTTTTTTGAAACTTTCTTTTAAAATACGGTGAATCTGAAGATCCGGATATCTTCGGATCGGCGAAGTAAAATGGCAGTAATATTTGGTTGCGAGGCCAAAATGTCCCTCATTTTCCGGCTCGTATTTGGCACGTTTCATCGCACGCAGGGTAAGACGGCTTAAAAACGTCTCTTCTTCCGTTCCCTCGATACTTTCCATCAATTTCTGGATTTCACGCGGATGCACTTCCTGTTGTCCCACTTTCAAGATATGGGAAAAACTGTGTGCCAGGGCTGCCAGTTCCCGGATTTTTTCCAGATCCGGATATTCGTGGGTACGATACAAAAACGGAAGTTCTTTCCAAAAACTGTCTTCGGCAACCACTTTATTTGCCGCAAGCATAAATTCCTCGATAATCTTGGTCGCAAAATTGCGGTCATATGGCACGATATCGATCGGATGCCCTTCGTCATCAAGAATCAGTTTACATTCCGGAAAATCAAAATCGATCGAGCCCTGTTTTTTTCGCTCTGTCCGTAGGATTACAGCCAGTTCTTTCATCTGCTCAAACATTGGCACAAAAGCTTCGTATTCTGCCATCGTTTTTTCATCATGATCGGTCACAATAGCATTGACGTCCGTATAACTCATACGGCGGTCTACGCAGATCACCGATTCTCCGATCCGGTAATCTTTGATATGCCCTTTCGCATCATAATGAATGATACAGCTGAGTGTAAGCCGGTCCATTCCCTGATTTAATGAGCAGATTCCATTGGACAGTTTCCGCGGAAGCATCGGGATAACACGGTCCGCAAGATACACACTGGTTCCGCGGTTCAATGCCTCTTTATCAACCGGCGAACCCTCTTTGACATAATGACTGACGTCCGCAATATGCACACCCAGTTCATAGCCTCCGTTTTCCTCTTTATGCAACGTGATCGCATCGTCGAGATCTTTCGCATCTTCGCCATCGATCGTCACGGTCATTCGGTCACGCAGATCCATTCGTCCTGCAATATCCGTCGAATCCACTTTCTCCGGAATATGCGGAAGTTCCCGCAGCACTTCTTCCGGAAATTCCTCCGGTATGCCGTAACCGCGCACAATGGATAAAATATCAATTCCCGGATCATCTGCATGTCCGAGAATCTCCGTCACGACACCCTCCGGGCTCTTTTCTTCGCTGCCAAAATCCGTTATTTCTACAACGACTTTTTCCCCGGTTTCTGCCTCTTTCGTCTTTCCCTTCGGAATATAGACATCGCTCGTAAACTTCTCACGGTCCACCACGACAAAACCATAGTGTTTATTTCGCATAAATGTGCCGACAACTGTCGTATTGGCACGTTTTAAGATGCGGATGATCTGGCCTTCTTTTCGCTTTCCATTCTTCGAATCCTTGTAGATCTGTACCATAACTTCATCGCCATCGTAGGCATTGGAGCAGCCGGATTCCGGGATGAAAATATCATCCGGCTGGCCTTCTACCCGCACAAATCCAAATCCTTTTGATGTCGCCATAAACGTTCCCGCATTGACATTTTCCTTCGGAAGCTGATATCGTCCGCTTCCGTCTATCACTATTTTTCCCTCTTTTACCAGTTCGTCCAGCAGGGCATGAAATTTGGCACGTTCCTTCTTTGGCACACAAAACAGCGCCGCGATCTCTTTGCCTTTCATCGGGCGATACTCTTCTTCTTTGATAAATGCATAAAGCATTTCTTTTCGATCCATACTAAGTCCTTTCCTTACAAGCACGACAATCCGCTGCTTGTTTCACATTAGACCTGAATAGTTACCTAATCAGTAAAAAACCTCTGAAGGCTTTCTCTTTACAAAGGCTCTTCAGAGGTTAAAATCCATTTTATAGTATCTCTTGATTATTTCATATTCATGCAGAGTACAATGGATAAGATAATGAACAATGCACCAAGTACACTTGTAATCTTAACCAGTTTTCCTTCAGCAGAACGTCCTTTGTTCTTACTCCAATACGTATCTGCCGCGCCGGAAACTGCACCAAGACCGGAAGTTTTTCCCTCCTGCATCAATACAACAACAACGATGGCGATACATATTACAATATATAAAACCTGAATGATTGTTTTTACTAAAGTAGACATCTCTTAGTCCTCCTTCTTTCTATAATTTTGTATAAATTCCGGAATTTTAATGCTGTCATCCTCTTTTTTCATCGTCGGGCTGACTTGCTGAGGTGTCCGGTTAATTTTATGATTTACCACAGGCATGTCCTGATTTACCGTAGCAGCTGATGGCTGCGATTTTCTGGCTGCGCTGTTAAATCCACTCAAAAAGCTTGGCTGCGACATCGGTGTAGGTTTGGCTACATGTGGTGCCGCGGTATGTCCTAAATTCATTTTTCCGCCAAGAGAACCATTGGAAAATGTACTGCCAAAACCTCCAAAAGAAGAAGCCTGTGCGGTCTCATCTTTTAAGCCTGTCGCAATGATCGTGATGGTAACTCCGTCGCTGTCATCGTTATCATCCAGCATAATACCAAAGATGATATTCGCATCTTCTCCTGCGAGCTCGCGTACATACTCGGCAGCTTCGTTTGTCTCCTGAATGCCGATGTCTCCACCACTGAAGTTCAGGATAAAGTTTGTCGCACCATCCACACTTGTCTCAAGCAATGGACTTGTGATAGCCTGCTGTACGGCTTCCATACATTTGTTTTCGCCGGTTCCGTAACCAACTCCGATATGAGCGATACCTTTGTCTTTCATGATCGTCGTGACATCAGCGAAATCGAGATTGATCAATGCAGGCAGGTTGATCAGGTCTGTGATACCATGTACACCCTGCTGGAGTACCTGGTCTGCCATGCTGAACGCTTCTTTCATCGAAGTTTTCTTATCGGATATGGAAAGAAGTTTTTCATTTGGAACAACGATCAGTGTATCAACGTTTTCTTTTAATTTATCAATTCCTGCCAGTGCATTATCCATACGGCGTTTTCCTTCGAACTGGAAAGGTTTTGTCACAACACCGACAGTCAGAATATCCTGTTCTTTGGCAATCTGTGCGATAACCGGAGCCGCTCCTGTTCCGGTTCCACCACCCATACCGCAGGTAATGAACACCATATCATGTCCCTGAATCAGGTTCAGAAGTTCTTCCCGGCTCTCTTCTGCCGCCTGCTCTCCTACTTCCGGACGAGCTCCCGCACCCAGACCTTTTGTCAGTTTTTCACCGATCTGAATGATATGCGGTGCTTTACATCTGCGTAAATGCTGCTTGTCCGTATTGGCACAGACAAAATCTACCCCTTGAATTCCTTCGTCAATCATACGGTTTACGGCATTGTTTCCTGCGCCGCCGACTCCGACCACAAGGATTTTACAAACATATTCCGTATCGTTGTTATTCATTATCTCTAACACTGCAGTTCCTCCTTCTATCTATCCATAACTATTTCATATATTCAATTATAGCAATTCATTCCTATCAAGTTAGGGGCAGTGAACATTTGTCCCCAACGTCGCATATACTTATATAATAAAGTTTTTCGGAAAAAATATCAAGTATAAATTGTATTTTTTTTGTTAATTTTTCTTTAAAATCACATCACCGCCGGCACGATACGATGACATATCAATCTCTCCCGACAGTTTTTGCTCTTTTGCCGTCTTCAAAATATCCGATAATGCGGCGATTGCTTCATCGTAATTGTCTTTTTTCCCGAGGTTCACTTTAATATCCCCCGAATACAAAAACGCAGCATTGTCACTATCAAACACGACGCGGTCCCATGTAACCCCATAATGCTGGAACAATCCCGACAAATTCATAATCCTTGACAAAAGTGCCTCATCTTCCATCTGTACTTTCTCATATAAGGAAAATGTTGTCATTGTTTTTGTCTCAAAAAGCGGAATTCCTTTAATTTCATCCTGTGTACTTTTCAGTACAACGCCATCTTTATCAAAATAGATGAACTGATTCATATAGGAAATCCCGGCGATCATTTTCTTTTCGTACAACTTAATGTGAATCTTATGAATCCCCGGATAGGTCACCTGATACTCGCGCACATAAGGAAGAGACGGACAAAATCCAAGTTTCCGCTTGATCCAGGAAGATACCACATTGTGATCCAAAAAGGTGTTACATACTTCCCCGGCTACCACTTCCTGTGAAAAAAAGGTATTTCCCTCGACAGTGATCTCATTGACATGAAATACTGCTGCGATAAGAAGCACCAGGGCAAGAATGATCCCCGGAATAATTAATTTCCAATGTTTTCCTTTTTTCTTGTTCATACTCTTCCTCCTTGTATCTTCTTTTTCCTCTGTCTAATGCACACAAAGGCCGATATTTCGCATGTTTTGTATCGGATTTTCATATCCCCGCAATATATTTTCTGCCTGTTGTACAATGGTCTCTCCTTCTGCCATCGCTCCCGCCAGTAAAATGGCGGCCCCACTTCGCAGATCCGTCGCCTGCACCGTCTCGCCATGCAGTTTCGTCACTCCGTTAATATAAGCACATTTGGCAACTGTATCGATATCCGCTCCCATTTTCTTCAGATACGGAATCATTTGAAAACGGTTTTCAAATACCGTCTCGCACAAAATACTCTCTCCATGCGCCCGCGAAAGCAGTGTCAGGAAAAGTGACTGCGCATCGGTCGGAAATCCCGGATACGGTGCTGTCTTCAGATAAGGAATCGGATGAATGCCCTGATTTCCTTCTGCAAGAACTCCCTCCGCGTCCTGTGCAAAAAAACATCCGGATTTTTCCAGTTCTTTTCGTTCCGGAAGAAATGACTCTTTTTCTGTCCGAATACGAATTTTCCCCTGTGTCCCAAGAGCCATCGCAGCATAAGTCATAAAGACAATGCGGTCGCCCGGAATCGTCACCTCCGTTCCATGCAGTTTTCCTGCACCACAGATATGAATCGTCCCTGTCGTCTCTCCGTTGATCTTTGCCCCCATGTCGCGAAGCATCTCACACAGGGAACAAATTTCCGGTTCTCTGGCAGTATTTTCCAATACCACATCTGAATTTCCGGATGCATGAAATAAGAGAAGATTTTCTGTCGCACCGACACTCGGATAGGAAAAACGGATCTTTACCGTCTTCGGCACCCGTTCGCGCCGGCATACCAGCCATTCTCCTTTATCCTCCACTTTCACGCCAGATTGTTCCAGTGCTTTGATATGGATGTCAATCGGCCGTCTGCCGATGGAACACCCTCCCGGCATGTGTACTTTGGCTTCTCCGGTTCTTGCCAGCAGGCTTCCCAGAAAAAGAATCGAAGCCCGAACGCGTCCGGCTTCTTTCTGTAATATTGCACTATGTTTTAACACATCTGCCTGCACGCGGAAAACCGAATCTTCCCATGCCGTCTGCAAACCAAGATTTTCCAAAAGTTCTGCCATCACTCTGACATCGGAAATGTCCGGGCAATGTCGGAAAATCATCTCGTCGCTCGTAAGAATACTGGCCGCGAGCATTGGCAGGGCGGCATTTTTACTTCCCTGAAGCACAACCTCGCCCTCCGCACGCCTGCCTCCGTGAACTGCAATCTGCACTGTCAAACCTCCGCACTTATGTTTCTACTTTATAGTATGCGGATGTTATGTATTGGTATCATGTCTTTACCCGTTTTTTCGAAATCTGCAAAACCAATCCAATTTCTGCCAGCAAAAAGATAACGCTGCTTCCTCCATAACTGATAAAAGGAAGTGCAATACCGGTAGATGGGATGGAATTTGTGACGACGGCGATATTCGCAAGTACCTGAACCGCAATCTGAGCCATAACTCCGGTACAGATCATACCGCTGAACAAATCCGGTGACGTCGTTGCAACATCGTAAATACGCCAAAGCAGAATCAGAAACATTAGAATCACGATGCCGGCTCCGACGATTCCAAGTTCTTCACAAATAATGGCAAAGATCATATCGTTGTGAGGTTCCGGAATAAAGCCAAGTTTCTGCATACTCTCTCCGAGTCCGGTTCCAAACAGACCACCCGAGGCGATCGCATACAACCCCTGTAAGATCTGGAACCCCCCCTCATTATTTTCTACATCAAGCCAAATCTGGATTCGCTGCATACGAAATGCATCTCCAAAAAAGATGAACAAGCCCACCAGTCCGACACCAACGACAAGTGTCAAAAAGTATAATCTTTTATACCGCGCCGCCACAAAGCACATGATAAACACAATGCCCATCATAACAATCGCGGAACTTAGGTTTTCTTTTCCGACAAGAACGATCAGTACCGCAGCCGCAAGAAGGATTCGAAGTGCTCCTTTGATATGGCTTACCATCGCCGGCGCATTGTTAATAAACGATGCCGTGATGAGAAGTACCGCGATCTTACTGATCTCCGCAGGCTGAATAGAAACCGGTCCGAGGTACAGCCAGCGCTTTGCTCCGTTGAATTCTCTTCCGACAAAATATACGGACAGCTGCAAAAGCACGGCACAAAAATAGAGTACTGTCACAAGATGCACCCGGAGTCCCGGCAGCCGCTTTAACAAGATGCGGTAATCAAACTTCGACACTATGATCATTACAACGATTCCGACGATAACATTTATCAGCTGTTTTTTCAAAAAGTAGGCAGAATCCTGAAATTTTACCTGTGCCGTATAAGAACTGGAACTATAGATCATCAATAGTCCAAATCCAAGAAGACATAGCACGGTCAAAAGGAGACTGTAATCAAACGAATACACCGCTCCTGCATTCCCGGCTGCTTCCTGCTTTCTGTTTTTCATGAACCGATCACTCCAAACCTCTTACAAAATCTTTAAACATGGTGCCCCTTTGCTCGTAGGAATCAAACATATCCCAGCTTGCACACGCCGGTGAAAGCAATACGGCATCTCCGCTTTCAGCCAGATCATGCGCCGTTTTGACCGCCTTTTCAAGAGAATCTACAAAACGATACTCAAAAAATCCACACTCCTCTGCTTCCTGAGCGATGCGGTCTTTCGTATCTCCGAGAAGGAGCAGGCATTTTACTTTTCCATCAAAACTGCGGATCCAGTCACTAAAACTTCCGCCTTTATCATATCCGCCACCGATCAGGATCGTCGGGCGGTCCATCGACTGAATGCCTTTGATCGCAGCATCCGGATTGGTTCCCTTAGAATCATTGTAGTATTCCACACCATTTATCGTAGTAACATACTCTACACGATGTTCTACCGGATGAAAATGTCTTGTCACTTCCACTGCCACATCATCCGGTACGCCCATTTTTTCCACCATAAGAAGTGCTGCCATAATATTTTCGGCATTGTGGTCGCCCGGCAGTTTGGTCTCTTTTTGATTTAAAAGCACCTTACCATCCCGGCTGCGAACCAGATTACCGGAAGCATCTTTATACATACCATTGGCAATTTTTTGCTGACTGCTGAAAAATTCCACCTGACATGGAAGGCTGTCTGCCGCATTCCGCAGTCTCTCATCTTCATAATTCAGGATGCAGAACTGCTCTTTCGTCTGATTTTTCGTAATTGAGAGTTTCGTCTCGGCATATTTTTCCATCGTTCCGTGGCGATTCAAGTGATCCGGCGTAATATTTAAGATTGCACTCACTTTCGGGCAGAAACTAACCGTACTTTCCAATTGGAAACTACTGATCTCAGCCACCGTAACAGAATCTTCTGACGTTTTTGCCGCTTCACTCGTATAGGGGTTTCCAATATTTCCCACTACAAATGTTTTCTCATTAAAAGCTTTCATGATCTCACCAACCAATGTCGTCGTAGTCGTCTTTCCATTGGTTCCCGTGATTGCCATGACACTTCCTTTTTCTACGAGATATCCCAGTTCAATCTCGCCAATGATCGGAATGTTTTTTGACCGGAAGAAATCTCCGATCTTTTCAAAGACAGGTACCCCGGGACTAAACACGGCACAATCCACATCGTCCCATCCTTCTTCTTTAAAATCTCCGGATACCAGCACTTCGGCATCTATTCCCGGAGCATTACAATCTAATTTCTGATCGTACAAAATGCGTTTTGCACCAAGTTTTCCAAGCAGTTCAAGTGCTGCTTTTCCACTTTTTCCATAACCGATGACGGCTACCTGTTTTCCTGAAAAATCCATTTTTCTCTCTCCATTCCTGTATTGTTTATAATGCCATCAAACCAATCAGGCACAAAATTGCTGTAATAATGCTGAACGCTGCCACTACCTGTGTCTCGGAAAAACCGGACAATTCAAAATGATGATGGATCGGCGCCATCTTGAAAATACGTTTTCCATGGGTCAATTTAAAATAACCGACCTGAATAATAACGGAAAGCACTTCTACCAGATAGATCAATCCTACGATCACAATGTACAACGGCATATGAAGCATCAATGCTATGGATGCCACAAATCCACCAAGTGCCAGCGATCCGGTATCACCCATAAACACACGGGCCGGATACGTATTAAATAAGAGAAATCCCAAAAGGCTTCCTACCACAGCTCCGGTGATCGGTGTCATCGCCGGTTCGATCGCAACGGCCGCAATTGTGAAAAAGGTTCCTACAATGACTGTCACGCCGGAGGCAAGACCATCTAAGCCATCCGTAAAATTGACTCCGTTTACGGTTCCTAACACGACAATAAATACAAAAATGATGAACAGCCAATCCGGCATCGTAAAGAAACTATTCATAAACGGAATGCGGATCGTCGCTGTCATATGTGCTACATTATAATAATAGCAGACAAATACAACTGTCACGATAAACTGTCCAAACATCTTTTGCAATGGTTTCAATCCCAGAGAACGTTTCATGACAACTTTAATATAATCATCCAAAAATCCAATGATTCCAAATCCCAATGTCATAAATAAAACCGGAATCAGTTCCGAATATCTTCTTATGTAAAGCAGAGACGTAAGAAGGATCGACACCAGAATGATCAGGCCTCCCATCGTCGGAGTTCCCGCTTTTTTCAAATGAGACTGCGGTCCGTCATCTCGGACAAACTGTCCAAACTTTAATTTACGTAAAAACGGAATAACAATCGGGCACAAAACCACGCTTATTCCAAATGCAATTACTACCGGCATCAATATACTCAAATCCAAATTCACTTTTTACACCTCATTTTATCGTTTTTATTTAATGTAACTATTGTACCCCATTATATCCATAACCGCAAGGTTTTCTTGTCACTCTTTTAAGAGATATGGCAAAATATTGGTATACAATGTCGAAATTGCGGGAGCCGCGATCACACCGCCATAATACAGTCCCTGGGGCTCATCGATCCGCACCATAGCGATCACACTTGGATTATCCACCGGCGAAAATCCGATACAGGAAGCAATGTATTTGCCATTTCCGCGGGGAAGTTTCTGGCTGGTTCCCGTTTTGCCTCCGATAAAATATCCATCGACACCGGCTTTCTTCCCGCCGCCTTCGCTGACAACTTTTTCCAGTGCTTTGCGGACTTCTTCGGAAACGGATGCATCCAATACCTTTTTCCCCGAAGAATACGACATCTTTTTCATTCTCGTTTTATCGCTGTTTACCGCATACATACCAAAATGCGGCGTAATCTTTTTCCCTCCATTGATGATCATGCAGACCGAAGTGAGCATTCGTATCGGAGAGAGCTGGAACGACTGGCCGAAAGACATCGTCGCAAGTTCTACCGCTCCGACATTTTCCTGTTTGTGCATGATCGTGGCGGCCTCACCCGGCACATCAATTCCTGTTTTTTCCAAAATGCCAAACTTTTTCATACCTTCAAAAAGCCCTGCCACACCGACTCTTGCTCCCACTTCCATAAAGACCGGGTTGCAGGAGTTCATAATTCCCTGCTCAAACGTCTCCGCTCCGTGGCCGGTCGTCTTATGGCATCGGATCCGACGGTCTTCTACTACTTTATACCCGGGACAGGAAAAGGTGTCTGTCATTTTTACCACACCTTTGTCAAGTGCCGCAGCCGCGGTCACTACTTTAAACGTCGAACCCGGCTCATACGTATCGCTGACTGCCAGATTTCTCCACATGGCATTGAGCGCTGTCATCTTCTCCTTTTCACTCATCCCCTCTTTTCCATTTACAAGTGTATAGGGATGATTCAAGTCAAATTCCGGTGCATTTACCATCGCATAAATCTCACCATTCTGTGGATTCATAATAATAATTTCCACCGTCTTTGCCTGTTTTTGTTCTAGCAGTTTATTGGCAACCTGCGTCGCATACTCCATGACATTGAGATCAAGCGTCGTCGTAAGATTCCAGCCGGCGATCGGTTCTTTGCGGTCCTCTGCGCCATTGCGGATCTCTACGCCGCCTGCCGTCGCCATCGTAAGGATGGAGCCGTCAAGACCTTTCAAAAGAGATTCATAAGATACTTCCAATCCCACAATTCCCTGATTATCTCCTCCGGTAAATCCCAGCACTTTGGAGGCAAGGGTCCCGTATTCATAATACCGTTTATAGTCCTCATCTACCGTTACACCTGCCAGCTTATAAGCACGGATGCGGTCTGAAATTTCTTTTTCTACATTCGATTTTATTTTCTCACGGGAGGAAATTTTTTCCACTTTTTTCCGTATCTCTGCTTCCTCGATGCCAAGTTCCTTACTCAAAACCGAGATTACTTTTTCCGGTTCTTTTACCTGACTGTGAATGACAGAGATGGTAGACACAGACACATTGCCAGCCAGAACGTTGCCATTGCGGTCTAGGATCTTCCCCCGCTCCGCCTTTATGGTTCGTTCTCTCTCATGAAGTTCTTTTGCCTTCACGCCATAATAATCTGCCTTTGTAAGCATAAGATACCCCAGTCGTACGATCAGGATCGACGCCACGAGGGTACATACAAAAAATACCAAAAACAAACTCTGTCTTTGGTACGTTTTGTGCCCGACAAGCATCCTGCCTCCATTCCAAAGCCTCTGCTTTTGAAATAAGTATCTTTACTAATGTATTCTCCGGCGATAAAAATATTCCGCTTACTGTTCACCGCCCTCCGGTACTGCCGTTGGTTCTTCTGTCGCTGTCGGTTCCGGTTCATCGTCCGGTTTCTGCGTCGCCGCCGGCTCCGCTGTCGGTTCCGCCGTCGAATCTGCTTTTGCCACATCGTCAGTATTTTCCGCATAAATTCCTAAAAACGGAAGAATTTTCTTCATGATTTTAGAAGCAAATTCAGTAGCATACGTACTGTGTGCCTGATCTTCCACATGCGGTTCATCAATGATAACATAAATAACGGCTTCCGGATTTTCTGCCGGCACACACCCCAGGAAAGATACAAGGTATTTGCGTGCGGTCACCGGGCGCTTCTGCGCCGTTCCTGTCTTTCCACCGATGGAATATCCTTTTACACCCGCCGGTGCAGCAGTTCCTTCTTCTACCGTTGCCTTCATATACTGACGGATCAGACTGCTTGTCTTATCCGAAACGGTCTTTTTCACTACGATTGGCTCATTTTTCTTTACAATGGCACCATTTTCATTTTGAATCTCTTTGACAATGTGCGGCTCGTAATAATCTCCCCCATTGACAAGAGAACTAAAGCCGGCTGCCATCTGAACCATCGTTACAGTCTGGGTCTGTCCAAAACTGCTTGTCGCAAGTTCTACCGGATTCAGCTCTTCTTCGCTGTGAATCAGTCCCGCTGTCTCACCCGGCAGATCGATTCCGGTTTTTTGTCCAAATCCAAAGATTTTATTGTACTTACTAAAATTGGTACGCCCTAACTTTTGTCCAATTACCATCAAGGCACTGTTGCAGGATTCCATCAAACTTTTTTCAAGGGAAATGCTTCCATGTCCCGATCGGTTTGAGCATCGGATTCTCACACCTGATACGGTAAGTCCACCGTCACAGTTAAAGTAATCTGAATCCTTCACAACACCTTCATCCAAAGCTGCCGCCACCGTAAATGGTTTGTACGTCGATCCCGGTTCGTAAGCTGATGAAACACAGAAATTTGACCACATTGACATCAATGCATCGCTTGTCGCCTTCTCATCCATCGCGTCAATTTGCTCCTGTGTATACATCGACGTCAGATTTCTCGGATTATTGAGATCATATGTGTTTTTTGACGCCATCGCAAGGATCTCTCCGTTGTTCGGATTCATTACAAGAACAGAGATATTTTCCGCTCCGGTTTCTTCGTTGTATTTTTGGATCTGTTTTTCGACAAGCCGCTGCACATTAGCATCAATTGTCAGAATCACATTATTTCCGTTGGTCGCTTTTTTTACCGTCCGCTGAAATTCCATATTGGCATCAAAATATCCATATTCACGGCCGGTTTTTCCATTCAGATCATCGTTGTAACTGCCTTCTACGCCATACGTTCCCTGATTTTCGGAAGACGTAAATCCGACAATATTACAGGCAATCTGGTTGAGCGGATAATTTCTCGTATACGTCTCTTCAAACCAAACACCCTGAATCTTTTCATTGTCTTTCATCAATTTTTTAAATCCATCCACCTGCTCTACGGATAACTGTTCCAGTCCTTCTACATGCTGATACATGGAATTTGGGTTTTCACTGATGATATTCTCGATCACACTGGTATCAAACGCAAAATAAGCGGCAATCTGAGTCAACGTTTCTTTTTTGATGTCCTCTTTTGTCGCTAACGATCTTGGTTCTATGATCAGATTAAATTTACGTATACTCTGCGCAAGCACAGTATCATTTCGGTCTTTGATCGCACCACGGCGGTAATCCAATACCGCATTGGTGTATGACTGCTGTGCCAGCACTTTTTTCTTATAATCGTCTCCCTTATCCCAGTTATATCGGCAAATGTTATACAATAATCCGCAAAACAGAAGAAAACATACTCCCAATACCCACAGAAGGCCAAATTTCATTCCACGGGTAAAACGTTTTGGTTTCTTTCTTCGCATTCTGCGGTGTCTCATACGGGTATTCATCTGTCTTCCCTTCTTCCAAGCCTATCTTTTATTTTTGATGCAGGCGCACCTGTGTACTTTTCTTGCTCTCATATGTATAAATCTGGCTCTGTGATGCCGTTTTCATACCGAGTTCTTTCGTTGCCTTTTTATATACAGCAGATAAATCAAGACTCTCCTGCAACGCCTGAGAAGCATTGGAATTGGTTTTCTCCATCTCCATCACTTCACTTTCCAGACTAACAACGCTCTTGCTAAGCATTGTCTTCTTGGACTGCATCTGAATATACGAAAAGCAAATGCCAAATGCGACCGCAAACGTAAGTGCGATCAATAAAACAGATACTTTGTCCACACGCTGTTTCGGCTGTGGTCTCGCTGCCGGTTTTCGTTCCGGACGACGCTGTTCTTCCTGCTCCGGTCTGCGTTTCGGAGCCGCATACAATTTTTCTGCTTCGGTGCCATAAATATATCTTGTCTTCACTGACATCATAATCCTCCTGTTATTTTTTATTCTCCCCGCTCAAATATACGTAATTTAGCACTTTTTGAACGTGAATTTATTTCTAATTCTTCCTCACCCGGAAGAATCGGTTTTCTGGTTATCACTTTTCCTTTTGGTTTCTTTCCACATACGCAAACCGGAAAATCCGGTGGGCAGGTACATGGGTTTTCCATTTTTCGGAAAAAGTTTTTCACAATCCGATCTTCCAAAGAATGGAAGGTGATAATACACAATCGTCCTCCCGGATTCAACAGATCCACCATGTCTTCCAATGCGTCCTGCAAAACATCCAGTTCATGATTCAGTTCAATGCGGATCGCCTGAAATGTCCGCTTTGCCGGATGACCTTTTCCGTTTTTTGCCTTTGCCGGCATCGAACTTTTTATAATGTCGACGAGTTCTCCCGTCGTTTCAATCTCTTTTTCCTGCCGTTTTCTGCAGATGTTTCTTGCGATGCTTTTCGCATACCGCTCTTCCCCATAGTGTTTTATAATTTCATATAATTTTTCTTCCGGATAACTGTTTACCAAATCTTTCGCAGTAAAATCGCGGCTCTGATCCATGCGCATATCCAGCGGCGCATCTGCCATATACGAAAATCCGCGTTCTTTCGTGTCCAATTGATACGAAGACACGCCAAGATCCAAAAGAATTCCATCTACTTTATCAATCTGCAGTTCTTTTACAACCTGCTTTACGTTAACATAATTGCTTCGAACAAGGTGGACACGATCTCCAAATGGCTGCAAACGCTCTGTCGAAGTCCGAATCGCCGCTTCGTCCTGGTCAATCCCGATAAACTGTCCTTTTTCCGACAATTTTTCACATACATGAAAGGCATGTCCGGCTCCCCCAAGGGTTCCATCCACATAAATGCCGTCCGGCTTTACTGCCAGTCCTTCAATGCATTCGTTAAGTAATACGGAAACATGTTTAAATTCCATCGTTTTCTGCGCCCCCTTCTATGTACTGCCTGATTAGAAGGAAAGTCCCAAATCCGACATATGTTCTGCAATATCGTCCACGTTATCAAAGTCATCGTTTTCTGCCCAGCGTTCTTTGCTCCAGATCTCGACTTTGCCCATCACACCGACAAAGACGATATCTTTCTCCAGTCCGGCTTTTTCACGCAGATTAGCCGGGATCAATGTTCTTCCCTGCTTGTCCAATTCACACGAAGCCGCTCCTGCCATAAAATAACGCTGTAACTTACGTGCTTCTTTGCTGCCCGGAAGTTCCCGCAGCTGTTTTACGAAGTCTTCCCAGTCTTCCTGTGGATACACGAACAGACATCCGTCCAGACCAAGTGTCACTACAAAAGAATCCCCCAGTTCTTCACGGAACTTTGCGGGAACAATTACCCTTCCTTTTGCATCGATACTATGATCGTATGTACCCATAAACATAAGACTTCACCAACTTCCCTCTGTGGTCTGTGGCACTCGTTTTTTACTGAGGCGGGTTGTGAGACTTGGGAGAATGAAAGTTGAAGCAACTCCACAAGTCTCTGCCCTGTCCTCCACTTTATACCACTTTTCTCCACTTTGCTCCACTTTTACTCAAATTTTACTCCATTTTAGGGATAAAAGCAAGCATTTTTTTGACACATTTTCAATGCAACGCCTTATTTTTCGGCTTTTGCGCGCGTTATAAGCACCATATGTAGTAATAAACACAAAAAAACACCACATCTTGTACTAGATATGGTGTTTTAAATTTTTTACAATATTTTATGGAAATTTATTCCTTTTTTCACACTTAAGCCACTTTTGCCATTTTCTCACACATTGCCAGGAATTTTTTATGTATTGCCCGGTTTTCATCCAGCTCCGGATGGAAAGAAATCGCAATCTGGTTCTGATACTGCACGCCCACGATATTTCCGTCTACTTTCGCAAGGATCTGCACTCCCGGCTCAACGGACTCAATGTATGGGGCACGGATGAATGTCATCGGAATTTTGCCGATTCCTTCAAATTCATGCTCGGTATAGAAACTTCCCAATTGTCTTCCGTAGGCATTTCGCTTTACGGTAACCGGCAGTGTCGCCAAATGCACGGTCGTATCGTCGGCAATCTTTTCTGCCAAAAGAATCAATCCGGCGCATGTCGCAAGTACCGGCAAGCCCTCTTCGATTCGTTTTTTCACCGTATCAAACATACCAAGCTCACGCAGAAGTTTTCCCTGCACGGTACTTTCGCCACCCGGCAGGATCAACCCGTCCAGTTTTTGATCCAGATCTTTTGCCTGCCGGATCTCGACGCAGGACACGCCGAGTTTTTCCATTGCCTTACAATGCTCGGCAAACGCTCCCTGAACAGCAAGTACACCTATTTTCATGAGGCTCACTTCCTTTCCATTATTTCCCGCGTTCTGCCATCAAAAGTTCGATTTCCTGCTCATTGATACCTACCATCGCCTCTCCGAGATCCTCAGAAAGTTTTGCGATCATATCCGCATCGGTATAATTGGTAACTGCTTTTACGATTGCCTGCGCACGTTTTTCCGGATTTCCGGACTTAAAGATACCGGATCCGACAAAGACACCTTCCGCACCAAGCTGCATCATAAGTGCTGCGTCTGCCGGTGTAGCCACGCCGCCTGCCGCAAAGTTTACAACCGGAATACGTCCATTGTCATGTACATACTGAACCAGATCGTAAGGAACCTGCAAGTTCTTTGCTTCATCGTACAATTCATCTTCACGCATCGATGTGATCTTTGCAATTTCCTGATTCATCATACGCATATGACGTACGGCCTGTACGACATCACCGGTTCCCGGCTCACCTTTTGTACGGATCATGGATGCTCCTTCATTGATACGGCGCAATGCCTCACCAAGATCTTTTGCTCCACATACAAATGGTACTTTGAATTTCGTCTTATCAATATGATATTTATCGTCTGCCGGTGAAAGTACTTCACTTTCATCGATATAGTCAATCTCAATGGCTTCCAGAAGCTGTGCTTCTACAAAATGTCCGATACGGCACTTTGCCATAACCGGGATGGAAACCGCTTCCTGGATTCCCTTGATCATCTTTGGATCGCTCATACGAGCCACACCGCCTGCTGCGCGGATATCTGCCGGAATACGCTCCAGTGCCATAACTGCACAAGCTCCTGCATTTTCTGCGATCTTTGCCTGCTCCGGTGTCGTAACATCCATGATTACGCCGCCTTTTAACATCTGTGCCAATTCTTTATTTAATTTGTATCTTTCATTCATTTTATGTCATCCTCCTAACACTTTTCGTGTTTATTAAGAACATGTTCATTTTGAATGATACACTATGTCTGGCACTTTGAAAATATCCAGTTTGGTTTATTTTTGAATGCCAGTTGGAGGGTGGAAAATCATTTTTTCTAAATCTGCTTAAAATCCACACTCCTTTTTTGCATTTCCTCCGCCTGATACTGAATCAAAAATGCCTGCGCTTCCTTACTGCTTCGAATAAAATAACGTTCGCCATCCGATTCGACAAATGCAGTATTGTTTTCCATCGCCAGTCCCACTATATCTTTTTCGAGCAGCATGGCATCAAACGACCCCCGCCCTTCTTCGTTATAATGAGGACAAAAAGCCATCGGAACGATGCCCAATCCATCCGCCCAGCAATACTCCCATTCGCTTTCCTTTGAAAAAGATTGGGAATCACTATGTCTACACCATACTTTTTCCACATTTGCATCATAAAAACGGTGTCACCGCCCCCGACATAAATAATATCTGCCCACTGCAGCAAATGATCGATCGTATCTTCACCGGGCGCAGACATGAGACAAAGGCACTTTACTTCACATCCCAGTTTATTATATTCTTTGGTAAATATATCCCGATATTCTTGTGCGTCCTGACTTGCCGTTCCGATAAACAGTACATTTGGATTTTGTTTCTTTGCTAATTTAACTGCATATTTATTTAGTGGTCTTGTAGATAATAAATCGCCACTTGCTATTGCTACAATTCTTCCCATCCGTGTCCTCCATTTTGCCAAAATTTGCATTTTCCCTTAATACTCTTTTGGTATCTCGCCTTCTATCCCATACATTTCTTTAAATTTTGCAAGATCCGCCTGCGTTTTGATCAACATAACTTCTTCCCACTTTCCCGTACGAATATCCTTAAAACCGGCAACCTGCTCCCCATTACAAATACTTGCTTTTATCATCGGCTTTTTATTTTCTTTATCATATGGCTTAGGTATTATTTTCTTTCTGAAAAAACTCATCGTCGGACCCCCAAATTCTCAGTTGCTATTATTTATAAATGCCTTAGCTTTATATAAAAATTCTACTGCCATTTTCACTTGTTCTTGACATTCTTTTTTATCAGCTATATAAAAATCATCATAATCAGAATTATTTCTTATTCTCTGAGCATTTGCAATCCTTTTATAATCTCCCGCTTTAAATCCTCCAATTTGATCTTTAATATAATGTACATTAAATTGCCTTAGACATCCGTTATGTGAATCAGCATCAATTTCTTTCATCGCAAGCAAGGCTTTCATCGTCTTTTCCATTGCGTAAAAAGCTCTATTATTTGCTGACTTATACCGTTCATTTTTTAATAATTCCTGTGCTTCTTCAACCAGTTCCTCAGCTCTTTCTATGCGAACCTTTGCCAAAACTCCATAAGTTTCTTTATCCATATATTACCCTTCCCTCTTTTTCAATATTTTTAAAATAAGCATACCATGCCTTTTTTTCCATAAACTCATTTTCTGGAATACAGGTATACTCAACTATAATATTTGTCTCCATCGCAATGTCAGTAACTATATCCATCAAAAGATCATCATACTTTTTCACTTGGAGCCTGTCACAATCTGTTAATATTGCAACATCAATATCTGAATTCTCTGTATAATCTCCCCTTGCACATGAGCCATATATAACTATTTTTTTTACATGATTTTTCATGTTTAAAGGTATTTTTTCTTTTAAAATCTCAACCGCTTGTTCAATATCATTACCATTCATATTGAGTACCTCCATCACAAAATATATTCCATCTGCCTCTTTATGCAATTCCCTATTTATCTTCCTCTGTCCGTATCAAAGACTTTTGCGTCTCAAATCCCTCGGGATATCTGCTTTTCAATTTATCGATGTTCCCCTGAAAAACATCTTCAAGTGAAATATCTAATGCGGTAGCTGCTTCTGCCAGATACCATGCAATATCGCCAAGTTCCTTTACCAAATGCTCTTTATCCAGTTCATGTCCCTGCGCCATCCATTTTTTTACAATATCAATCGCCTCTCCGGACTCTCCACACAACCCCATAACACTATTGATCAAAACATCCTTTTTATCCAGCGCTGGATTAAGTGTTGTCATTGCCAGTTTTTGGTACTCATTTACTTTCATTTTCTGTTCCTCCATTCACAGTTCAAATTCCCAGATACTAAGTTTACCTTTTGCCGGTATCGGCTCGGTCTTTACTATATTTTCCAGTTTAAATCCATACCCTTCCCATTCGGTATGCTTGATAATGCTGGAATATATCTCAGCATTTCTTTCACTTAATTTCTTTCTTAATTCATCGTCCACTTTTATACAATCCGCCAGGGTAACTTTTGCAATAATACAACCGCTTGGATATTCCAAATTCAGATGTTCAAATTTTTTCATTGCTTTTTTGTCTACCCCTTTGCCGGCGTGGATAAGGATTTCTCCTCTGTATTTTGTTTTCCAAGTTCTAAACTCATATTCTTTCAGCCCTGCTGCAATCAATGAGGCAAAAGGCTGTTTTATTGTAATTGCTTTCATTTATACCTCCGTTTACGCAAATCCCCGTTTATGCAAACACAATTTCCACGCAAATCCCCGTTTGTTACACCCCATATCCCTGCGAAATCCCCATAAAGTTTTCTAATCTGGAATGATTTCTATGTACACCTGATCGTATTTATGCCGCAGTTCCTGCTTTATTTCGTCCCTTACACGATGCAGGATACTGATATGAATGACGTCGGTCTGATTTCCTATGTACACTTCCACCCAGAGTTTTCGCCCGGTCTGGATCACATCTAAAAAAGTCACTTCATACGGATACTCCTGCATATGTTTATTGACAATGGCATAAATCTGATCAAACACTTCCTGTTCAGGGGCAAAAAGCACCAGATTTCGGATGCTTCGGAAAATGACTTTGACCGGCTCTTTGATCAAAAACAATGCCATGATAACGGCAACCGTCGGATCGATATAAGGAACCAGAAACTTCCATTGTGTCTGAACCAATATCGTCTGAACAGCAAAGGCAGCCGCTACTCCCATACTGCTTACAATGTCGAGTTTCCACATATACAACTCTGCTTTAATCGTATCGGACTCGTATTTTTTACTATAATGGCTTAAAAGCAGATACATTGCCGCACATCCCAGGCACACGATAAATTCAAATACCGCGATACTTCCCGCATCGACATCGTGTCCGCCCTGAAATAGCAGTTTTACATTTTCTACCAGCAGATTACACGTCAGTGCCAATAATACGCTGTATTTCACAAGCAGAAACAACGACTCTACCTGCGAATATCCATAGGGATGTTTTTCCGTTACCGGCGTATAAAGCAACGGAACGAGTACCAAAAAGGGACCGATCATAACCAGATCTGCCGCATCAAACAGACAGTCCGTTAAGAGCGAGTGCGAATGTGTGATCCACGCCATGATTCCTTCGGAAAGTACAAACAAAATACTTCCCATGAACGATAGCCGCAATATCAATTTTTCAATTTTCAGCTTACTTTTTTTCATTTTATGAATCCTCTTCCGTGATATCATTCATAACTACATAATACACATCTCCATACATTTCTGTATTTCACACGGTCAATATCTTTTTCCCCAGCTTTCTTCTCACGCAGATCCAGACTACAACACCCACGATTACAATAGCACCAGAAAGCACCTGAGAAACCGCGATTCCAGTACTTCCGATCTGCAACTGATCGGTTCGGAGTCCTTCGATCCACACACGTCCCAGTGCATAACCCACGAGATAGAGTAAAAATATCTCTCCATTGAATTTCTTCTTCGTCGTAAATACAAGGATTAATACGAGAACGAGAATATTCCAAAGGGATTCGTACAAAAATGTCGGGTGTACCTGAATATACTGCACACCATCCACCGTTGTCATATGGCTTTTCATCAATTCCGTGATATTTGCCGGATTTACCTGATCCACTCTCAAACGCATGGCAAATAAACTATTGGTATATTCTCCAAAAGCCTCCCGGTTAAAGAAGTTTCCATAACGTCCAATGATCTGTCCCAGTACAAGACCTCCTACCGCAGTATCCGCAAGCAGAAAGAAATTGTATTTTTTTACCTTGCAATAAATAATTGCCGTCAATACTGCTGCGATCACGGCTCCGTAAATTGCCATTCCCCCGCCACGTGTATTAAAGATCTGGAGTAGATCATCCTTATAGTTTTCCCAGCTGAATACCACATAATACAGTCTTGCACCAATCAGGGAAAAAATGATGGCATAAATAGCAAAGTCTGTATATACTTCTTTTTTCTGACCGGTTCTCTGCGCCTGATGACAGGCAAGCCAAAGTCCGGACAACATTCCTGCCGCAATGATCATTCCGTAAAATGCGATCGTAAATCCCCCGATGGTAATTCCTTTCGGAAGATGCGGAATGTAGATTCCTATATTAGGGAATGCAATTTCTGCTGAATTCATACTCTATCCTTTCTGCGGATATTGTTCCGCACTATACTTACAAATCCCAGAAAACTCCAAGGAATCTTCTGGGATTACCTGCTTCATTATACGTTAAAACGGAACAGCACGACATCGCCGTCCTGCACGACATACTCTTTTCCTTCGGAACGGACAAGCCCTTTTTCTTTTGCTCCATTATAACCATTATTTTCCACCAAATGATCATAACTGACAACTTCTGCACGAATAAATCCGCGCTCGAAATCCGTATGTATCTTTCCGGCTGCCTGTGGAGCTTTGGTTCCTTTTGTAATCGTCCATGCTTTGGTTTCCATCTCTCCACTCGTGATATAACTGATAAGTCCAAGCAGTTTATAACTAGCCTTGATCAGTTTTTCCAATCCGGATTCTGCAATTCCAAGATCTTCCAAAAACATCTTCTTTTCTTCGTCATCCAGTTCTGCAATCTCCTGCTCGATCTGCGCGCAGATCACAAATACTTCTGAGTTTTCATCTGCGGCAAACTGACGGACTTTCGCCACATGTTCGTTTGTGGCACCATCATCTGCAAGATCGTCTTCGGCAACATTTGCCGCATAGATAACCGGTTTTGCCGTAAGAAGATTGTACTCTTTAAACCATTCTTCTTCCTCTTCGTTCTGCAGTTCAAAATTCTTCGCAAGATGTCCTTCTTCCAAAAATGCTTTTAACCGCTCCAGCATATCGACTTCTGCTGCCAGCTTTTTATCGGCTCTTGCCGCCTTGATGCTTTTTGCCAGACGGCGCTCCAGAATTTCAATATCCGAAAAGATCAATTCCAGATTGATCGTCTCGATATCACGAAGCGGATCAATGCTTCCATCTACATGCACGATATTGGTATCTTCAAAACAGCGTACCACATGCACGATAGCATCTACCTCACGGATATTTGACAAAAACTGGTTGCCAAGTCCTTCGCCTTTGGAAGCTCCTTTTACCAAACCTGCAATATCTACAAATTCAATGACAGCCGGCACCACTTTCGCAGAATGATTCATCTCTGCCAGCACATCCAGTCTCTCATCCGGCACCGGTACGACACCTACATTCGGATCAATCGTACAAAACGGATAGTTTGCCGATTCCGCTCCTGCCTTTGTCAATGAATTAAATAACGTACTTTTTCCCACGTTGGGAAGTCCAACGATTCCGAGTTTCATTTTCTATCTTTCCTTTCTTACCTAAGCCTTTATTTTCAAGTCTCTATATTATTTCATGTCACCCAGCGAAGCTTGATGACCTGCGCATGCATCAGCATGCTTCATTATATCATATTTACTCATCTTTGTCCATAAAGAACAAAGGTGCCACGCCTTACTTTTCTGCCACTTGACGCATTAAGGTTTTCAGCTGCGGATCGGTAAGGCTCTGCGTATTGTTCTGTAATATATTCATCATATCACCGTTAGGAGGAGCAAACAATTCGCGGTTTGTCGAACCAGTTACATCGACCGTATACACATTTCCAAATACCGAAGATTTCTATACCTTATCGGGTATAATTTCCGCAAAATTCGCACCCACTCTTCTGCCCGATACAGTCTTCACAGTCCCAGCAGACCGGAAGCACATCTTCTTTGCTCACAAGATAGATGCCCACCACACTCATCGCCGGCTGCATCGATCCATTTTCATATGAAACGCCTGCTTTTTCGGCATTCATCAACGCCAAAAGCGTTTCCGTCATTTCCATCTCCATGCCATAAAATCCCGGTCCAAATGCCGGACTGCAATACCTCTCTTCCATCACACTATGTTTTCTGCCAAGATACCCCTGCAGCCAGTCGCGTATCACGTCAAGACAGGCGATCTGAAAAATCTCAAAATAATACTGTTTCAGGAGAGCATCATCTTCTGCCACTTTCCGGTCCGGCGCATGAAAAGTATAAAGATAGCCGCCCTCTACCTGACTTCGGTCAATCTTTGTAAGCACCCGGCAGGGAATCTTCTGTCCACCAAATTCAAAATATCCATCCTGAACACATTCTGCAGAAAATGGCTGCAATAACACCGGCACGCGGTACAGATACTTATATTGTTCCAAAACCGTTGCAATATTATGAATTGCCTTTGCTCTGTGTTCGCGGTACATTTCCTTATCCATCTTATTCCACGACGCAATCTGAGCCATCCGCTCCCAGATATCCTCGCGGAGATTCCCGATATTTACCGATAATATTTCTTCTTTTTGGCCTAACCGCTCTAACACCTTTTCGTACATCTCCGGCTGGTGTACCACAGTACACTGACTGCAATCTTTTATCTTCTGTCCTTTCGGGTCCAGAAAATAAGACGGTGTCCCGATACAGTTCTTCTGCAGATAAAGCGGACAGTAACAAAACAGGCAGTTAAAATTATCGACACATTCCACCTTATGACAGGGAAAATATTCACATTCTTTGTTTTGAAAAAATTTGTAACTGTTCTTTCTCATTTTACAATTTTACCCTCCGACAGATATTTTTGTATCTTCTCACACAAAATTTCGGTATCAATTAAAAGCAACATAATGATATAATAAAAAACGCTTGTTCGCAGGATCAGTGCCGGTTCAAAATACATGCAGCTGAAACAGAAACAAGCGCGTAGTAATATAGTTCCCGATATGATTATTAACCCAAACACTCCCCTATCGGTTAAACTATCTTATTTTTTCTTCATACTCCATTGCTTTCCGGAATGCCTGTACATTTTTCACCACATCGCCGTGGAACACTTTGGTTCCCGCTACGATCACATTGGCTCCGGCATCCATAACTTCGTAAATATTATTGAGATCCACGCCACCATCTACTTCGATATCCACATCCAATTTATTTTCATCAATGTAGGTGCGGAGACGACGAATCTTATCAAAGGTATCCTTACGTATTTTCTGTCCTCCATATCCAGGCTCTACCGTCATGATAAGAACCATATATATTTTTGGAAGAATATGTAAAATTCCATCAATATCTGTCATCGGCTTAATTGCTACTGCCGGCTTTTTCCCTGCTTTAATAATTTCATCAATCGTCGCTTCCAGATTGTCGCAGGCTTCAGCATGTACCGTAATTCCATCGGATCCCGCATAGGCAAACTCGCGCACATAACGAATCGGTTCCTGCACCATAAGATGCACATCAAAAAAAGTATCCGTACATCCACGGATGCCTTCAATCACGGGGATTCCAAACGAAATATTATTTACAAACATTCCATCCATGATATCAATATGGATATAATCTGCTCCCGCTTTGATCACGGTGTCGAGTTCTTCTCCAAGTCTCGCGACATCAGCTGCCAAAATCGAAGTTGATAACTTATAATTCATAATCTTCCCCCATTTTCATTAGTTGTATTTTCTCTTTTCCCATTCTTTTAATTCCTCATACATCTGAAGATAATTTTCATAACGAACCGAATTGATCTGCCCGTTCTCCAATGCTTCTTTTACTTTGCAATCCGGTTCATGCGTATGGGTACACCCCAAAAACCTGCATTGCCCCTCATACGGATGAAATTCCGAAAAATAATCTTTTAATTCTTCTTTCGTAATATCCGGAATCTTCAATGAACTAAATCCCGGTGTATCAAACAGGTACGTGGAGGCATTGATACAGAACAATTCGGAATGTCTCGTTGTATGCCGTCCTCGTCCGATTTTTTCACTTACCGAACCGGTTTCCATCTTTGCTTTCGGATACAGTTCATTGAGCGTGCTTGACTTTCCCACACCGGAAGGTCCGGCTAATACCGTCGTCTTTCCCTCCAGAAGTTTTTGCAGATCAGACAATCCGATCTTTTCCTTTGTGCTGATGGAAAGCACCTGATTGACACATTTTTCATAGATCCCCATCAGCCGAACTGCCTCTTCTTCCGACACAATATCCGATTTATTAAAACAGATCACCGTCTCGACTCCCTGTCGTTCCATCATAACCAAAAAACGGTCCAGCAGATTGAGATTTGGCATCGGGTCAGCCATGGCAAATAACACAACTGCCTGATCTACATTTGCCACTTCCGGCCGTATCAAATGATTCTTCCGAGGTAAAACTTCTTTGATATTCCCAATTTTTTCCTCTTTTGAAACAACCTGAATCCGCACATTATCCCCGACAAGCGGCTTAATCTTATCTTTACGGAAACCGCCTTTGGCTTTACATTCGTAAGTATGCAAAGTACCATCATCCTCACAGTTTACATAGTAAAACCCGGCGATTCCCTTAATGATCTTTCCTGTCAATTCCATTAATCTGAAACCCTCTTAAAGGTTACATTGTATGTCGCAACCTGCTGTCCATCGCGGTAAACTGTAATTTCTCCCTGATTTGCACTGCTTCCTTTGATTCCATCCAATGTCCAAGGGAAATCATAATACGTTTTCTGTTCTTCACGAACCGTCGTTGTATTTCCATCCTGCTTCAGAATAACTTTGATTATTCCGCTGTCTGTCTCATATTCAAACGGATTGGCGATCGTAACGCTTCCTTCATATGTGTACGTTTTTTCCGGTCCAAGGCTCAGTGTAACATCAACGGTACTTCCTTCTTCTACCTCATTTCCGCTTGATACGCTCTGGACACAAACACGGTTTTTCTGCGTGCTGGAATAGCTCTTTGTCTCAGAACCGTATTTCAAGCCTGCTTTTTCAAGGGCACTCTTTGCCTGACTTCTTGTCATACCGAGAAGGTTTGGCACTTTTACATATTTTGTTTCTTCTCCCTTACTTGGATAAATGGTAATTGTAGCACCTTTATCTACTTTTTTGCCGGCTGCCGGCTTCGTATAAGCTACTTTGCCGATTGCCTGGGAGCTGTAAACATCTTCACCCTGTTTTACTTTAAAGCCTTTGTCATTCAACGTCTGGTACGCATCTGTAATCGTATCGCCTGTCGTATCCGGGATGGAAACCTGCTCTACCCCGCTGCTGACGATCAATTCTACTTTACCGCCTTTTGCCACGGTAGAACCGGCTGCCGGACTGGTCCGGATGACATAGCCTTTTTCAATTTCATCCGAAGCTTCTTCGGTTACGGTACAAGTAATGTCATAATTTGACAAATCCGTCTCAACATAATCTTTAATCTTATTTGCATAATCTTCCAGTGTAATCTCATCACCGGATGTATTAGAACCCGGTTTTGCCGTTTCACTGGCGGTAGTGGATGAGCTGCCGGAATTACTTTCTGGTTTTGCACTTCCCCAGAAACCGAGGACGCGTCCAACCATATACAATATAACAAGTCCGATGATGATCGCTACTCCGATACTTCCAAATACCAGTGCTTTTTCCAGTTTCGGATCGACATCCGAATTGCTCTCCGGTTCTTCCGGCTCTTCCGGTTCCTGCGGCTCCGGTTTCTGCTCAACCGGTCCCATTCCTTTACGGGAAGCATCGCGGAGCGTATTGACATCATCTTTTGACATAAATATCGTTCCGTCATTTTTATAAAGATTTCCGATCACTCCGTAATCTCCTGACGGATCCTGCAGAAACATTTTTAAATCTGCAATCAGATCTGCCACACAGCTGTAACGGAGTTCCGTCTTCTTCTGCATACATTTATTTACAATGTTGCTGATTCCCTTTGGAATCGTCGCATCCAATGCAGCCAGAGGCACAGCTTCTTCCTGAATGTGTGCCAGTGCGATCGCTACGGCGCTTTCTCCATTGAATGGGAGAGTTCCGCTGAGCATCTCATACATCGTCACACCGAGAGAATAAATATCACTCTTTTCATCGCTGTAACCACCTCTTGCCTGTTCCGGTGAAATATAATGCACCGATCCCATCGCATTGGCTGTGATCGTATTGGAACTTGCTGCCTTGGCAATTCCAAAATCTGTCACTTTCGCCGTTCCGTCTCGCGCGATCAGAATATTCTGCGGTTTGATGTCACGGTGAATGATATGATTGCTGTGGGCTGCTTCCAGACCGTTGGCGATCTGAAGTGCGATCCCTACTGCCTCTTTTACGGACAATTTGCCCTTTTCTTCAATATATTTTTTCAATGTGATTCCATCGACAAGTTCCATAACGATATAATACATACCGTTTTCTTCTCCGACATCATAGATCCCTACAATGTTTGGATGAGAGATGCCGGCGATGGCCTGTGCCTCTCCACGGAATTTTGTCACAAATTTTGTATCTTCACTATAATCCTGTTTTAATATCTTAATGGCAACATAGCGGTTTAACCGGTGGCATTTTGCACGGAATACATCAGCCATACCACCACTGCCAACTTTTTCAAGTATTTCATAACGATCACCAATAATGGTTCCTATACTTACCAAAATAACGCCTCCATTCTCTCTTCTAAATTCTCACAAGCACGACACTGATGTTATCTTTTCCGCCGGCCTTATTTGCCTCGTCAACCAGCTGTCTCGCCGCCTGTTCCATATCTTCCGGATTCATCTTTATGATTGCTTCCATCGTCTTATCTTCCATCATATTCGATAATCCGTCGGAGCACAACAAAAGCACGTCCCCTTCTTCCACTTCGATTTCAAAGCAGTCTGCCTTAACCTCCGGATTGGTTCCAAGAGCCCGTGTGATAATATTCTTATTTGGATGCGTACGCATCTCTTCTTTTTGTAGTTTTCCGGACTGCACCATCTCTTCTACCAGAGAGTGGTCTACAGTCACCTGTGTCAAAGATTCTTTACACACATACAATCTCGAATCTCCAACATTGACAACATAAACTGTTTTTCCCAATACCATCGCTGCAACTACCGTCGTTCCCATACCATATAAAGACGGATCTTCTTTTGACGCCTGATATACTTTCTCATTTGCCGCCGCTACAGCTTGCTCAAAGATCCCGATCGGGGTGATCTTTGTACTCTTTTGTATCTGCGATACAATTTCCTCCACACACATTCGTGAAGCGGTATCACCTGCATTATGACCTCCCATACCATCGGCCACAATAAACAGATTTGGGAAACTTCCAATCTCCGTATCCTGACAGAAAACGTAGTCCTGGTTGGCAGTTCTCATGCGTCCCGTATCTGTTAACGAAAATGTTTGCACAGTCTAACCTCCTTATTCAGAAGTGGGCCGGTTCATAAATTGATTACGTAACTGACCGCAGGCAGCATCTATATCGCTCCCCATCTCTCTTCTTATTGTAACATTTATTCGATTTTCTTCAAGTACTAATTTAAAATCTCTAATGTTTTCTTCTTTCGAACGATGGCATTTTCTCTCTTTTACTTCGTTGAGCGGAATGAGATTGATGTGGCAGTTCAAGCCTTTACATCTTCTTGCAAGCTCCAAAGCATGGGCTTTTCCGTCATTCACACCATCGATCATACTATATTCAAAGGTCACTCTGCGACCTGTATAGTCAACATATTCACGACAGACAGAAAAAATTTCTTCGATGGAATATTTTTTTGCGATTGGCATCGTTTTTTGTCGAATTTCGTCATTCGGTGCATGGAGACTGATTGCCAATGTGATCTGCAATTTTTCTTTCATCAGATCACGGATGCGGTCGACCAGACCACAAGTAGACACCGTGATACTTCTCTGACTGATCTGAATTCCCTGTGGATGCGACAGCAGTTTCACAAATCGGATCAGATTGTCATAATTATCAAGCGGTTCGCCCATTCCCATAACGATAACATTGGATACGCGCTCACCAGTCTCCTTCTGAATCTCATAAATCTGCGAAAGCATCTCGCCGGCAGTCAGGTTTCTTGTAAGCCCGGTCAACGTGGAAGCACAAAAAGTACATCCCATCCGGCATCCAACCTGAGAAGAAATACACACGCTGTTGCCATGATGATATTTCATCCACACACTCTCAATCAGATTGCCATCGGCTAGGGAAAACAGGTATTTTGCCGTATCTCCGGCTTTTGACATCTGTTTTTTCACAAGTGTCACACCGGAAACCATGTAGTTTTCCTGCAATGGCTCCAAAAATGCTTTCGGTAAATTGGATATTTCTTCCAAATTTTCAACCTGTTTTTTATGGATCCATTCAAATAACTGTTTTCCGCGGAACGTCTTTTGCCCCATACTTTCGGCAAGTTCTGTCATTTCTTCGATTGTAAGACTTCGCAAATCCTTCTTTTCCATCTATTTCTCCTTTACGAGTCGTGCCACAAAAAAACCGTCGCTGCCATTGACACCCGGCAGGATCTGAAGCATTCCCTCTTTTGTCATCTTGTTCCGAAGCGATTCCGGAAGAAATTCATCCAGACTCTCTCGTTTCAGCGGAAAATGTTCTTCGAGATAGGCAACATTTTCCTCATTTTCCTGCGGACTGACGGTACATGTGCTGTAGATCAATGTACCTCCCGGCTTCAATGCCGGCAGAATCCCGTTCAGAATCTCTCTCTGAATCGGCACAAGCTCTTCGATATGGGAAACGGCATCATAGCGTATCTCCGGCTTTTTCCCGATCACTCCGATCCCGGAACACGGAACATCCGCCAGTATAACATCTGCCATTTCTTTCCATTCCGGATCTTCTTTTCTGGCATCCCAGACTTTTATCTCCACTTCCGGTTCGTGCAGTCTGACTGCATTTTCCCGGATCCGTATCAGTTTCTTTTCGGACACATCTCTCGCACAGATATGTCCTTTCCCTTTCAAAAGATCAGCGGCATGAAATGTCTTTCCCCCGGGGCTGGCGCACACATCAAGTACCCGGTCTCCCGGCTTTATACCGGAGATCACTCCCGGAAGCATCGAACTTTCATCCTGTACGGTAAAATGTCCTTCGGAAAATCCCGGAAGAGTTTCCACATTTTCGACATGTGTAAGGCAGAACCCCTCATTCAAATGCGGCAGCTCATTTACTTCGATGCCTGCCTCTTCCAATTCTTTCCTTACTTCTTCCGACGACGCATTTTTCGTATGTACCCGGATACAGACCGGTTTTGGCCCCTGAAATGCTGCCAGCATCTTCTTCGTACTCTTTTTTCCATACTGGGTTAATAAGAGAGTACAAAGTTCTTTTGGCACCGCGTACAAAAACGAATATTTGTCTGCAATATCCCGCTTTTTCGCCGCAATCTCTTCGCGCAGTTTTTCTTTGTCTTTTCGCGCCAGATTGCGTAACACGCCATTGACAAACCCGGAATATTTTTCCAGTTTCTTCCTTTTTGTTAATAAAACCATCTCATTGCAAGCGGCGGCATCCGGCACCTTATCCATATAAAACAACTCATAAGTTCCCATCCGCAGAATCGTGCGGATGACCGGATCCATCTTGGCTACCGGCGTATGGGAAACCGCTCCCAGATATTCATCCAGCTCGATTGCCCGTTCAATGGTTCCCAATGCTTCTCTCTGTACGAAATGCCGGTCCCTCGCCATATGCATGGTTTCTTTCCGGCAGATCTCATGAAACAATTCATCGCTATGCTTTTTTTCTTCCAATGTTCCATAGACGATATCAAATATATAATCTCTCACAAATTTTCTCCATTACTCTTCACAGCCAAGCAGGTCGCCCGCTTTCATCTGCATGCCACGCAGAAAATCTCCGGCAGCCATCCGTTTCTTTCCTTCCAGCTGAACCTGCCGTACTTTCAGGCAGCCTTTTCCCGTCTGGATCAAAAATCCGTCTTTTTGCAGTTCCACGATCTCGCCAGGTCTGCCTTTGCTGTCATTGTCCACGACGTCAGCTTCCCAGATCTTGAGCAGTTTTCCATGATAATGCGTATACGCACTCGGCCACGAATTCAAACCACGCACATAACGCTCGAGACGAACCGCCTCTTCCTGAAAATCCAGTTCTCCCATCTCCCGCGTGAGCATTTTGGCATACGTGCTCTCTTCGTCTTTCTGCTTCACTGGCTTTACTTCACCATTTTCAATCTCTTCCAGCGTTTTCAGAAGCAATGGTCCACCGAGGGTAGAAAGCTGATCAAACAGGCTCTCGCCGGTTTCTGTACCAAGCAGCGGCACTTCTTGTGTGGCAAGCATATCTCCGGTATCCAGTCCGACATCCATCTGCATGATCGTGACTCCGGTCTTTTTATCACCTTCCAGAATCGACCATTGAATCGGCGCTGCCCCACGCCATCTCGGCAAAAGGGAAGCATGCACATTGACGCATCCATATTTGGGAAAATCCAGAATTTCTTTTGACAAAATCTGTCCAAAAGCAACGACTACGATAATGTCGCAGGAAATCTGTTTTAACGTCTCTACAAACTCCGGATCTTTGACTTTTTGCGGCGTATATACCGGAATCCCATGTTTTACCGCCACTTCTTTGACTGGTGTAAAAATGAGTTTTCCGCTGCGTCCTCTCGCCTTATCCGGCTGCGTAACAACGGCTTTTACCGTGTGTTTTTCCGATGCGGTCAGCGTCTCCAGCACCGGCACGGCAAAATCCGGGGTTCCCATAAAAATAATATCCATTTAGTCCTCCATTTCCTCGTCCACATCGACAAGCTGGCCTTCTACTTTATCGACATACAACTGTCCGTCAAGATGCTCGATCTCATGAATCAAGGCGCGGGCAAGAAGTTCTTCGCCCTCGATCTCAAATTCATTCATATCAAGATCATAAGCTTTTGCACGCACAATATTGGGTCTTGTCACGATACCGGCTTTTCCCGGTACACTTAAGCATCCCTCGCTGCCGCGCTGCTCTCCTTCGGTATGAGTGATAACCGGATTGATCAATATGATCGGAGAGTCCTGCTCCGGACTGATATCGATTACGGCGATCCGTTTCAGGATTCCTACCTGAGGTGCTGCCAGTCCGACACCGTCTGCCTCATACATCGTATCCAGCATATCCTGCACAAGCTCTCTTGTCTTATCTGTCATTTCTTTTACTTCTTTGGCTTTTTTTGTAAGTATTTCGTCGCCAATAACTCGTATGTTTCTGATTGCCATAGTTTTCGTCCTTTCTTATCCATCTAACTCATACTGCACATAACATGAATGTTGTCTGTTTTCCATCCATGCGGTAATTTCTTCCTTGATTCCAAGAAGCATCTCCGTCTCCGCTCCTTTGATCATCAGCTGCCAGTGGAAACGGTCTTTCCGCTTTCGAAGTCCACCTGCGGATGGCCCTAACACGCTGACTTTTCCGGCATACCTCTGCGAGATCCATTCTGCCATTTTTTGTAAGATTTCCTCGCACTCCTCTTTTTTTTCTGCGGATATCATCACGCGAAGCATCGCTTTACACGGTGGATATCCGAGCATTCTGCGGTACGCCAGCTCATTGTCATAGAAAATGGTATCGTCATGCTTTCGGATGCTCTCGATAACATAATGTTCCGGCTTGTACGTCTGAATGATCACTTCGCCCGGCTTTTCACCGCGGCCGGCTCTTCCGCTTGCCTGCTGCAAAAGCTGAAACGTCCGCTCACTGCTTTGATAATCCTGCTCAAACATACTCATATCAGCAGCAAGAGCAGCCACCAAGGTAACATTCGGAAAATCATGCCCTTTTACAATCATCTGGGTTCCGATGAGAATATCTGCTTTTCCCTCGCGGAACGCGGACAAAATTCCCTCATGTCCGTTTTTTCCGGTCGTGGTGTCAGCATCCATTCGCAAAATTCGTGCTTTCGGCATCAAATGGCGAAGCATCTCTTCGACTTTCTGTGTCCCCAGTCCAAACGTCGCGATATAGGGAGAACCGCATTCCGGACACCGCTCCGGCATCGCGACAGAATGTCCGCAATAATGACATACCAGCGTGTCCACATCGCCCACATGATTTTTATGTGCTGTCATCGATACATCACAATGAGAACATTGTATCACATTTCCGCAATTTCTACAAGAAACAAAACCGGCATACCCTCTGCGGTTAATAAATAACATCGCCTGTTCGCCCTTTGCAAGGCACTCTTGCAGTTTCTGCTGCAAAAGGCGGCTGAACACAGAACGGTTTTTCGCTTTCAATTCTTCCCGCAGATCCACGATATCTATGTTTGGAAGTGCCGCATTACCGGCACGTTTCGTCAAACGGTATTCTTTGTAACGTCCTTCCTTTGCTGCCTGATAACTCTTCACCGAAGGCGTCGCCGAGCCGAGAACCACACTTGCCCCTGCCAGTTTTGCCCGGTATACCGCCACTTCATCGGTGTGATACCGGGGCGAACTTTCACTGATATAACTTGTCTCATGTTCTTCATCCATAATAATGATGCCAAGCCGCTCAAATGGCGTAAACAAAGCAGATCTCGGTCCTATCATTATATCAATATCCCCATTTTTTGCCATTTCAATCTGGTCTGCCCGTTCGCCCTCAGAAAGCCGCGAATGCAACACAGACACTCTTCCCGGAAATCGTTTTTGAAACCGTGAAACGGTCTGAAATGTCAAGGCAATCTCCGGGATCAAAACGATCGCCTGTTTTCCCTCTGCCAGCACTTCACTGAGAAGCTGCATGTAAACTTCGGTTTTTCCACTTCCGGTAATCCCATATAATAAATAGGTTCTTCGTATCCCTTCGCCATATTCTTTTACAAAATCTTCCACTATTTTCTGCTGTTCTTCGTTTAGTTTTGGTGGAAGCTGTCTTCCCTGTGCCGGTTCCTGTACCGCTTTCCGGTAAATGCGCTCTTTGCTCACGCGCACAATCCCGTCTTTTACAAGTCCATCGATCACGGCTTTATTTGCCTTGTATTTTTGGATCGCCGTACGCCGGTTGATGACATCTCCCTCGGCGAGCATTCCCTCGATCAGCCGTACCTTGGCAGCATAACGTCTTCGTTTATATTCCCCCAGAATGTCTTTTACTTTATTCTTTTCCATAGCAAAAGTAAGCCAGTGTTCTTCCACTGACTTCACTTTTTTTCGTATCGGAATTACAGTTTTGATCGCCTCATTCATCGTCGAGCCATAACGCTCTCTAATAAATCCTGCCACCTGCAGGAGTTCGCTTTCTACCGGCATCTGCTTTGTGGCGATGCTCACGATCTCTTTCATTCGTGAGACATCAAATGCGGCTTTTTCTGTCAAATGAATGACAAATCCTTTCAAGAGGCGGTTTCCCCGCCCAAAAGGCACCTGAACCGGAGTTCCGATCCGAATCTCCGATTCCAGGCGCTTTGGTACTATATATTGGTACGTTTTGTCTAACGCTTCGACGCTGATATCTACGATGATATCCGCAAACATTACATCACAACCTTTTGCACTACTTCATCCATGTGCATTCCGCGGGAACCTTTTACCAAGATCCAGTCGCCCTCTTTGGCACATTCCTTTACAAACGCAGCGGCCTCTTCATTGTTTTTACAAATTTTTACAGCAATATTCGAAGTTTCTTCCACTTGTTTTGCGATGAACGAAGCTCCTTCGCCCACTGTAACCACAAGATCCAATGTTTTTCCCTTCTGCGCTTCTTTTACAATAAATTTGCCGATCCCGCGATGCAGCTTTTCGGACTGTTCTCCGAGTTCCAGAACATCTCCCAGCACCACGATCTTCTGTCCCGTCTTTGCATAATCAAACAGGGCCTCGATATTGCTGTTAATGGAGTCCGGGCTGGCATTGTACGTATCGTCGATCACATGATATCCATGGGCATCTTTTCGTTCTCCACGCATGGAAAACGGGCGGTACTCTTTCAACGCCTGTACGGCATCGTCAAACGCCACACCAAACTGCTCCCCGAGAGCCATCGCAACCAAGGCATTATTCACATTGTGGCCGCCCATCACAGACAATTCGACTTTGCCTGTCTGTCTGCCGTGATAAACAAATTTCTGTCCGGTTTCAGTTACCGTAAGATCCGTCGCCCGCACCTCGCAGTCCGCTTCGGTTCCATAATAACAGATCGGACATTTGGCCTCGCACAATGAATATGGCACATTTTCACGGGTAATCTGCTTCATGTCGCCATTTCCGCAAATATACAATTTGCCATCGTGGGAAGTTCCGACATATTTGACAATATGTCCTTTCTCCTTGGCAATATTTTCACGGCTGCCAAGATTTCCGATATGGGACACCCCGATATTGGTCATTACTGCCGTCTGTGGTTTGGCAATTTCTACCAATCGTGCCATCTCGCCCGGAAGACTCATTCCCATCTCAAAGATCGCAAGTTCGGTCTCCGGCTCCAATTCAAACATCATCATGGCAACCCCGATCTGGCTGTTCCAATTTCCCTGCGTCTTTACAACACGGTATTTTTTCTCCAATACCGCGCTGATCATCTCTTTGGTCGTCGTTTTTCCGACACTTCCCGTCACGCCGATAACCGGAATATCAAACCGGCTGCGATAATACGCCGCTGCCTTTTGAAGTGCTGCAAGGGTGTCTTCCACATAAATACAGCAGCCCGAAGCCGCCGGTGCAACATCTTTTCGCGATGAAAATGTCACGCCGGCTCCTGCCTGCATCACCTGTGGGATAAACCGATGGGCATCTACCCGTTCTCCCACGATTGGCACAAACAATGAACCTTTTCCGGCTTTTCGTGAATCGGTCACCACATTTGTAACAACACCATTTTCGTCTCCCCAAAGCAGCGTTCCGTCCACTGCTTTGAGGATTTCACTGATACCAATTGGAATCATCGTTCTCGTCTTTCCTCTCTATCCGATCAGCCGATGACATCTGCCATATCAAACCGGCCAGTCTCTTTTCCATTCAAAAATTTCGCTGCGGCAACCGCACCTTTTCCAAATACTGCCTTACTGTATGCCGTATGGGAAAATGTTACCACTTCATCCGTTCCGGCAAAGATCACATCGTGGTCGCCGACAATCGTTCCGCCGCGCACCGCGCTGATTCCGAGTTCTTTTTTGCCTCGTTTTTCTCTTCTTTGGGAACGGTCAAAAATATATTCATACCGGTTATCCATCGCCTCATTGACAGCATCTGCAAGCGCAAGTGCCGTTCCCGATGGAGCATCCAGTTTCTGGTTATGATGTTTCTCTACGATCTCCACATCAAATCCTTCTGCTGCCAGCACCTTAGCAGCTTCCTGCACAAGGCGCATCAAGGTATTGATTCCCAGTGACATATTGGCAGATTTTAACACTGCTGTCTTTTTCGATGCCTCTTCAATCTTTGCCAACTGTGCCTCGTCATACCCTGTCGTACACAATACAACCGGCACTTTCTTTTCTTCACAGTATGCCAAAAGATCATCCAAAATCTTTGGTGTCGAAAAATCGATCACGGCATCGGCTTCCACATCACAGTCTTTGATGGAAGAAAATACTGGGTAATCCTTGGAACCGTCATCCACAATGTCAATTCCTGCTACGATTTCTGCTTCTGCATCTTCACTTACAATTTTTGTAATTGTTGTTCCCATAGCGCCATTACAGCCGCTCATAATGATTCTTGTCATGTCGTACATTTCCTTCCGTTGTCTTTATTTTACTTCAATCCCTGCTTTTTTCATCTCGTCAGCAAGCACTTTGGCATGCGCTTCTTCCATCTCGGTCAATGGCATACGAAGTGGTCCTACTTCCATTCCCATCATGTTCATTGCCTTTTTGACCGGAATTGGGTTCACCTCGCTAAACAATGCATGGATCAGATCCAGATATCCCAACTGCATATCCATTGCTTTTTTCGTATCACCGGCAAAGAATGCAGCTGTCATATCATGTGTCTCCTGTGGCAAAATATTAGAAAGCACGGAGATCACACCTTTTCCACCGAGGGAAAGTACCGGGATGATCTGGTCGTCGTTTCCGGAATACAGATCCACGGAACCGCCTGCCATGCTCAGTACGTCTGCCACTTCGGAAAGATCGCCTGTCGCATCTTTTACACCTACAATATTATCTACTGTCTTGCACAATTCTACTACGGTTTCCGGTGCGATCTTCACGCCGGTACGTCCCGGAATATTGTAAAGAATAATCGGAATGTTTACGCTTTCCGCAACGGCTTTGAAATGTGCTTTCAATCCGTTCTGCGTACATTTATTATAATATGGTGTTACTAACAAAAGGCCGTCCGCACCGGCTGCCTCTGCTTTTTTCGAGAGATCAACCGCAGTGCGTGTACAATTAGAACCTGTTCCGGCGACTACCGGGATTCGTTTATTTACTACTTCGCAGCAATAACGGATACACTCGATATGCTCTTCCACCGTAAGAGTAGAAGCTTCGCCTGTTGTACCGCAGATAATGATCGCATCGGTATGTCCCGCGATCTGCTGCTCGATCACTTCCTTTAATTTGTCATAGTTCACACTTCCGTCCTGATTCATAGGAGTAACAAGTGCTACTCCGGCTCCTGTAAAAATAGCCATAATTTCCTCCATTCTGCCGCACCGCGGCGGCCATACATATATTTTTCCTGTAATATAACCATTCAGGATCCAATGTAGGGGTGTCCTAAATAGTTACGTTGTTACAAACAGTTGAGTTTCTTTGCACTAAAACTAAAAAGGATATGCAACGTTCCGTGGAATGCTGCATATCCGCAATTTCAATACTTTGTAGCACTCCATCATAAAGATGACAGTCATATACCTGTTTGATATATGCCCAGGGTTAGCAGCATCAGGTCACTGCCCCCTTCGGCAGACTTTCCTTTCTTTGAGCCATCACTTGTGTACCTGACACATCAGGAAAAATACTGATAAAGTCCGCGCCTCTACTGTTTTATTAACTTACTTTTTATCATAACACTTCTGTATGTGTTCGTCAAGAACTTTTCATGCAGTCATGAATCGGTTTTACTCTTGAAATTCTAACATTAAATCAATTCATGAATCTCCTGCAGTGATTTGACACCGATCTCGCCTTCATGGATCACGGTATAGATTCCATCTGCCGTAGCTTTTGCTGCTGCCATCGTCGTCATATATGGAATTTTTGCCTTAATCGCATTTTTACGGATGTAACTGTCATCAAATGCCTTCTCATCGCCCGTCGCCGGAGTATTGATGATCAGCTGGATCTTTCCATTGATGATTGCATCCACGATGTTTGGTTTGCCTTCCTGCATCTTATTGATACGTTCTGCCTTGATTCCATTTTCTTTCAGCAATTCGTACGTTGTTCCGGTTGCGAGAATTCCAAAACCGCAATCCTCGAATTTCTTTGCTACTTCAACGAGTTCCGGTTTGTCTTTCTTGCTGACACTCATCAGCACATTTCCTTCCTTCGGAAGTCTTGTCTGTGTCGCTTCCTGTGCCTTAAAGAAGGCCTCTCCGACATTTTCCGAAAGTCCGAGAACTTCTCCGGTCGAACGCATTTCCGGTCCGAGTACCGGGTCTACTTCCTGGAACATATTGAATGGGAATACGGCTTCCTTCACACCATAGTATTTTGGATTTACCGGTTTCATATTCTCGATCGGAGAAGGATTTCCGGTCAATTCTCTTGTCATGATCTGGGTTGCCAGTTTTACCATCTGTACATTACATACTTTCGATACCAATGGAACCGTACGGGAAGCTCGCGGATTTGCCTCCAATACATATACTTTTCCATCTTCGATCGCATACTGCATATTCATCAATCCGCAGACGCCCATTTCTTCGGCAATTCTGCGTGTGTAATCTTTGATCGTCTCGACAAGTTCTGCCGGAATATTTTTGGATGGAAGGATACATGCGGAATCTCCCGAATGCACTCCTGCCAGTTCAATATGCTCCATAACAGCCGGTACAAAAGCGTGTTTTCCGTCTGCGATCGCATCTGCCTCGCATTCCATCGCATGACGAAGGAAACGGTCGATCAGGATCGGGCGGTCCGGTGTCACACCTACGGCTGCTGCCATATATTGTTTCAGGCTTTCCGGATCATTGACTACTTCCATGCCACGTCCGCCGAGGACATAGGATGGACGAACCATAACCGGATAACCGATCTCATCTGCAATTTTAAGCGCATCTTCTACATCTACCGCCATCCCTGCTTCCGGCATTGGAATGTTCAATTTTTCCATCATGCCGCGGAACAGATCACGGTCTTCTGCCATATCAATGATCTCCGGCGAAGTTCCGAGGATATTGACTCCATTTTTCTTCAGATCTGCTGCCAGATTCAGCGGTGTCTGTCCACCAAACTGAGCGATAACACCGAGTGGCTTCTCTTTTTCATATATACTCAAAACATCTTCAAGTGTTAATGGCTCGAAATACAATTTATCGGAAGTATCGTAATCTGTCGATACGGTTTCCGGATTACAGTTTACAATAATTGTCTCAAATCCCATTTCTTTCAGAGCAAAGGCTGCATGTACACAGCAATAGTCAAATTCGATACCCTGTCCGATACGGTTTGGTCCGCCGCCGAGAATCATGATCTTTTTCTTGTCCGTTACGGTAGATTCATCTTTTGCATTGTACGTAGAATAGTAATATGCACTATCTTTTGTACCACTTACACGAACCGGCTCCCAGCTCTCTGTGATACCAAATCCGGTTCTTGCCTTGCGAATCTCTTCTTCTGTCACATCGAGGATCTGTGCCAGATAACGGTCGGAAAAACCATCTTTTTTTGCTTTCTCAAGGACATCTTTTTCCGGCACTTTTCCTTTATTTGCCAAAAGCGCCTCTTCTTCCTCTACCAGTTCTTTCATCTGCTCGATAAAATAATGTTTGATCTGTGTGCGCTCAAACAATTCTTCCACGGTAGCCCCTTTACGAAGTGCCTCATACATGATAAACTGACGCTCACTTGTCGGATAGATCAGCATCTGCATCAATTCATCCTTTGTTTTCTCATGGAAATCTTTGGCAAATCCCAGACCATAACGTCCGATTTCCAGACTGCGGATAGCCTTCTGGAATGCTTCTTTATAATTTTTACCGATACTCATAACTTCGCCGACAGCACGCATCTGTGTTCCCAGCTTGTCCTCGGAATCTTTGAATTTTTCAAATGCCCATCTGGCAAATTTAATAACAATATAATCTCCGCCTGGCACATATTTGTCCAATGTACCATTGACGCCGCATGGAATCTCATCCAAGGTAAGTCCGGACGCAAGCATCGCAGATACGAGTGCGATCGGGAATCCTGTCGCTTTGGATGCCAATGCGGAAGAACGGGACGTTCTCGGATTGATCTCGATAACAACGATTCGGTCAGATACCGGATCATGGGCAAACTGCACATTGGTTCCACCGATTACCTGTACTTCATCTACAATTTTATATGCCTGCTCCTGAAGGCGTTTCTGAACGTCTTCGGAGATGGTAAGCATCGGCGCGGAACAGAAGGAATCTCCTGTGTGTACTCCGAGAGGGTCAATATTTTCGATAAAGCAGACCGTGATCATATTTCCTTTTGCATCACGCACTACTTCCAATTCCAATTCTTCCCATCCGAGAATGGATTCTTCGATCAATACCTGACCGACAAGACTTGCCTGAAGTCCACGTGCGCAGACGGTTTTCAATTCTTCTACATTATATACAAGTCCGCCGCCGGCTCCTCCCATCGTATAAGCAGGACGAAGAACGACCGGATAACCGAGTTTATCCGCGATCTCAAGGGCTTCTTCTACAGAATACGCCACTTCGCTTCGTGCCATCTCGATGCCAAGTTTATTCATCGTCTTTTTGAATTCGATACGGTCTTCTCCACGCTCGATCGCATCCACCTGAACACCGATTACTTTTACATCGTATTTATCTAAAATGCCGGCGCTTGCCAATTCGGAACATAAATTCAGCCCTGACTGTCCACCAAGGTTTGGCAGGATCGCATCCGGACGCTCTTTTTCTATGATCTGCTCCAAACGTTTTACATTCAATGGTTCGATATAGGTAACATCTGCAATGTCCGGATCTGTCATGATCGTCGCCGGGTTTGAGTTTACCAGTACAATCCGGTATCCAAGCTGGCGAAGTGCTTTACATGCCTGTGTTCCTGAATAATCAAATTCGCAGGCCTGTCCGATGATGATCGGTCCTGATCCAATGATCAATACTTTCTTAATGTCCTCTCTTTTACTCACTTTTGTCCTCCATTCCGAAGCCGCATACGGCACTCTCTAAATTTCTCTATTCCTTTCTATTTTACAGAAAATTCAGAAAAAGTAAATAGGAAATGAGAAAATAAATAAATTTAGATGTAATATTTTATTGCAGAATGTCCCCCTTACCTTTCTCTTTCGTGACCGCTCGCGCTTAGAAGAACCCCGTAGCGGTGTCTGAGGGCAAAGAACGCCCTCTAGGCACCGACGGTGTTCTAAATCCCTTAGAGAAAGGTAAGAGGAACATTTCTTAATTAAAAACTACCGAAAACAAAAAAAGACTTCCCTCTGCCTTTTCGGCAGTTGAAAGTCTTTTTGTTTTCTGCTATGTACGATTACATAGATGTTATCTCACAGGATTTCTGAAACTTCATCTACGTAGGCTCGGATCTGTTCCGGCAGTTTGGTGCCGGTGATAATGAGTTTTCGGTAATCCCCCTGAATACGAAGCAAGTCTTCTACGTCATCCTCTGTCAAAATCCCAAGGTCAATCAATCCAAGCAATTCATCCAAAATAATAACATCGCTCTCTCCGGTTTCAAGAACTTTTTTTGAAAAGTTAAACCCATTTAGTATATTTGCTTTCTCTTCTTCTTTTTCGCTCTCTGACAAATCACAGTAACTGACGTCACTTTTATCAAATCGGAAAATCTGTACATCTGGTTCAAGCCGGTCTAAAACCTGAAACTCGTCGGCAACCTTTCCCTTCAGAAACTGGATCATCGTGATCCTCTGTCCATGCTGGAGTTCTCTGAGCGCCTGCCCTACAGCGGCAGATGTCTTTCCCTTACCTGTTCCATAAAAGGCTTGTATAATCCCTGATTCCATCGTCATAAACACCTCTCTTTAGTTTGTGCTGACACAGTTTTGACAACACTCGCTCATTTATGAGAAATAATTTACCACAAATTTTAAGAAATGGCAAGCAAATTTTTACGATCCCCTACTCGTCGTCCATACCATAAGTGTCAAATCCATCGGATCCTGATTCTTCAGATGCAGCTACAACCGCTGACATCGAATCCATTCGTTCCAGTTTGCTTACGGATATCTCATAAGCGATCCTAGTTTCAAATTCTTCGTCTCCAATGCGTTTTTGATACTCACGACTCTGGATTCTTCCCCATAGCTGAATGTGATCTCCTACTTGAAAACCATCGGCAAAACGTGCATTACGTCCCCAGCAGATACAAGGGATGTAATCGGATTTTCCATATGGACGGTTTACCGCAAGCAATACGTCTGCAATCTCGCGTCCCAATGGTGTCTTACGATATACCGGCACCTTGCAGATATATCCGTCCAGGAAAATATGATTTGGTTTTTCACATTCTCCCGGCTCGTCGTCCACGCGGATGTCACGAACAAACATCGAAAGAACCAAACGATTGTGATTTTCTTCGTGACGATTGTAAGAGCGGAACTGTCCGGATGCTTCGATGAATTTTCCGCGGTAATCCTGTTTGACATCGATCAAACGTTCAGACACCATAAGCGGAATCGTATCGAATACATTACTTAGACGTCGTACTGACAATTGAAGAGTATAGAATCCCTCTCCATACACCTCATGGCTGAAGGTGAAATCGCTGATCACCTCTCCATACACATTTACCTGATTGTTTCCTAGCACCTTATCTGTCATCATATATGACCCCCTTTGTTTATTTACCTGTGTTTTGGCATCGAACAGCACTTGATGTCCTGTGTGCAAAACAACACACTTTAATATTATAACACAGACTTTTTTTCTTTACCATATACTATATGCACAAAATTTTCTTTTTAGAACAAAAACTTTCGATTTGCCATATCTTTTTTTCTGTGCTATGATAGAGAACAGAGTTTTTAAAGTAAACATATGAAAGGACGATTAAAAAAATGGTAAAATCAAGAGATGATATAAGAAATATTGCAATCATTGCCCACGTCGATCACGGAAAAACAACCATCGTGGACGAATTGCTCAAACAAAGCGGGGTCTTCCGAAAAAATCAGGAAGTTGCGGAACGTGTTATGGACTCCAATGATATTGAAAGAGAACGTGGTATTACCATCCTTTCTAAAAATACAGCCATTCATTATAATGATATTAAAATAAATATTATTGATACTCCGGGACATGCTGATTTCGGCGGCGAAGTAGAACGTGTCCTCAAAATGGTAAACGGTGTCGTTCTTGTGGTCGATGCCTTTGAAGGGGCGATGCCTCAGACAAAATTTGTATTGAAAAAAGCGTTGGAACTCAGCCTTCCTGTCGTTGTCTGTGTCAATAAGATCGACCGTCCGGAAGCTCGTCCGGCAGAAGTTGTCGATGAGATCCTGGAACTTTTCATTGACCTCGATGCCAATGAAGAGCAGCTTGACTGCCCATTTATCTTTGCTTCTGCCAAAGAGGGAATTGCTTCCACTTCTTATGAAGAACCGGGAACTGATATGAAACCTCTGTTTGATGCGATCGTAAATTATATTCCGGCTCCAACCGGAGATCCGGATGCAGATACCCAGGTTCTTATCAGTACGATCGATTACAATGAATATGTCGGTCGTATCGGTGTCGGAAAAGTGGACAACGGTTCTGTGCGCGTCAATCAGGATGTTGTGATCGTAAATGCACACGATCCGGAAAAAAATAATAAAGTAAAAATCAGTAAATTGTATGAATTTGAGGGATTGAACCGTGTTGAAGTAGAAGAAGCCGGCATCGGTTCCATCGTAGCAATCTCCGGTATTTCGGATATTCACATCGGGGATACGCTGTGTTCTCCGGAAAATCCAAAACCGATTCCATTCCAGCGAATTTCCGAACCTACTATCTCTATGGACTTTATCGTAAATGACAGTCCGCTTGCCGGTCAGGAAGGAAAATACGTTACTTCCCGTCATTTGCGTGACCGCTTATATAAAATGCTCAATACCGATGTCAGTCTTCGTGTCGAAGATACTGAGACGACCGAGGCTTACAAAGTTTCCGGCCGTGGAGAACTACATCTTTCCGTATTGATCGAGAATATGCGCCGCGAAGGATATGAATTTGCAGTCAGCAAACCGGAAGTTTTGTATAAAACCGATGAATCCGGGAAAAAATTAGAACCAATGGAACGTGCTTATGTGGATGTACCGGATGAATTTACCGGAACGGTGATCGACAAGCTGAGCCAGCGTAAAGGAGAACTGCAGGGCATGAGCCCACTCAATGCCGGTACCACTCGTCTGGAATTCTTGATTCCGGCCCGCGGACTGATCGGTTATCGTGGAGAATTTATGACCGATACCAAAGGAAACGGTGTCCTCAATACCGAATTTTACGGCTATGGCGATTACAAAGGCGATATTGCATACCGTAAGCAGGGTTCCCTGATCGCCTACGAATCCGGTGAAACAGTTACGTACGGACTTTTCAATGCCCAGGAACGTGGTACTCTTTTCGTCGGTCCCGGCGAAAAAGTATACGGTGGAATGGTCGTTGGCCAAAATGGAAAGACCGATGACATCGAAGTAAATGTCTGCAAGAAAAAACAGCTTACCAACACTCGTGCTTCCGGTTCGGACGATGCTCTCCGCCTGTCTCCGAAAAAGGAACTCAGTCTGGAAGAAGCCATCGAATTTATCGATACCGATGAACTTCTGGAAATCACACCGGAAAATCTTCGTATTCGTAAGAAAATATTGGATGGTACTGCCCGTTATCGTGCCGGCCGCAACAATAAAAACAGCTAATATATAGGAATGGAGACTTTCGAATGATTTTGCAACCGATTAGTCCTTTCGTCCAGAAAACATTTGAATCGTATGAGAAATTGCGCCCTTGCTTTATGAGTGAGGGGCATTTTCTCAATCAGTTTTTATGGGAAAGTTATTATCATACCATGTTTGCCACTGATGATATCGCGCTGTATCTCTTTTTTGAATACCGGGGCGAAAAAAAGGCATTCTGCCCTCTTTGTTCCGTCGATGATCTGCCGGAAGCTTTTCGCCGCATGGAAAAGCAGTTTCACGACGAATGGAACGCCCCATTAGATATTTATCTGGTGGACGATCTGACAAAAAATGTATGGGAACAGGCAGGGCTGCTTAAAAATTATACCCGGACTGCTGAGCGTGACAGTTTTGATTATATCTATGAAGCTGAAAAATTGAAGACGTTGAGCGGACGTGCCATGCACAAGAAAAAGAATTTAGTCAATTCCTTCCTCCGCGAATACGAAGGCCGTTTTGTCTACGAGACACTCGGCTGCGGAGATATCGAAGAAGTCAAGGAATTTCATGAAAAAGGGCTCGATGAACGCCGCCACTACGACCGTTTCAACTGCATTGACGATGAAGAAGAAGGTGTCTACCGGCTGCTCGGCAACTGCAAAAGCATTGACTGCGCCATGGGTGGCATCCGCATGGACGGGAAAATCGCCGCCTATACCATCGGAAGCTACTGCCCTTCGATCCAGTGTGCATTTATTCATATCGAAAAGGCGGAACCGGAGATCAAGGGATTGTACAATTACATCAACCAACAGTTTTTGATTCATGAGTTTCCGGATGCGGTATATGTAAACCGCGAAGACGATCTCGGACAAGACAACCTGCGTCAGGCAAAATTGTCCTACAAACCGATCCGTCTGGAAGAGAAATATTATATTCAAGAAAAACGATAAAAAAGATGCTTGTACTCATTGATATAGGTTTCTATATTTATGAATACAAGCATTGTTTTATAATCTTATCTTCTTTTGTCCGCTGTATGCGCGGTATTTCTTTTTCCCATTGATCTTGTCATAGGTCCGCACCTTAAACCAAAGCGTGTAACCTTTTTGAACATAAACAAGTTTTACTACCCGCTTTCCTTTCTTCAGGGAATTCTTTGCCAAACGGATGCGTACGAACTTTTTACCCCGCCTCTTCATATATAGGTCAAAATACCTTCCTACCGATGACTTCACTGTAATCTGCACATAGCGAAGCTTTCTATTCCCCTTTTTCTGAATCCAAATCGATGGACGCTTGCTCTGCTTTTTCGATGGAACTACAGATGCCTCTACGCTTGCACTCGCTGATGGTGGTTCCACCGGTTTCGGCGTATCAGATGGTGTCTGGCTTGCTGTCGGCGTCTCCGTCGGCTGCGGTATGGCAGATGGTGTCTGGCTTACTGATGGCAGTTCTGTCGGCTTCAATGTGGTGGTTGGTGCCGAACTCGCTGACGGCAGTTGTGTTGGTTCCCACGGATTGTACGTTGGTTGTTCCCACGGATTGTACGTTGGTTCCCACGGATTGTATGTTGCTGACGGTGTCTCTGTCTCGGGAGTATCTGGCATTTTGCTTTCAAACACCAGCTTTTTTGTATCCGGCGAGAACGGATTAAACGTAATCGAGTAAATATAAAATTCACTTGTACGTCCATAAAATTCTGCTTCCGCCGGACTTTTATATGTTCCGATTGACATATACCTTCCCATTAAGTCGTAATCTATATAATCATTATAAATTCCAACATCCTCTGTCCTATATTTTGTCGTTTTCTCATCCGCTGCATAATAAAATGGATAGGTACGGTCTACTGCTGTTTTACCATATTTATATGAATCAGCTTCAATAGGATCGCTCGGCCACAGATCAAACATCAATTGTACTCCGACCCTGGCTTTGATCGTCACCGTCGCGTAATCTTGTGGACGTATCGCTTTCGGCAGTCTGAACGCCACCAGCTGATTTATCTGGCTAAAATCAATTTTTATACATGGCACTCCCTCGTCATCCACACAGGATTCCACCGGAACGCCATCCCTAGTCGCTTTAGCATCCCATTGTTCCATAAGATCATAGGTTTCTGTCTCCGGCTGCATGGTTACCGGTTTCCATTCCTCCCAGGCCACCTCAGGATAGGTTTCTTTCTGTTTCTGCCACAATCCGCTTCCGGACGGAACATACATTGTTCCTGTTACTTGTTCAAAAAACGACGGTTCTCCCTCTTCCGGATCCTGCGTTGTCACTTCATTTCCTTTCCAGTAAATATTACATGTTGTGAAATTTCCAAGACCTACATAAGAAAGCTGCTCCGGCAGAACAATTGTTTGAAGCAATGGACAATTTCCAAAGGCATCTTGTTGGATCTTACTTGTATATACAGGCAGTTCAACCGATTCCAATTTTTCACATCCATAGAATGCTCTTTTTCCAATCTCAAACACTTTCTTTCCAATGTTCACCTTCGTAAGTCCTGTACACCCTTCAAAGGCACTTTCTTCGATAAAATTCACGCCTCCGGAAATCTCTAATTTTTTCAAAGAACTGCAGCCATAAAAAGCGTTGGTTTCAATGGTCCGACAACTTCCAACATACAAATTTTCAAGTGCTTCGCATCCGTAAAAGCACTCCTCTTTAAACGCTGCCTTACCGGCTAGCCGAACGGTCTGAAGTTTCTTTAACTCTTTAAAACATTGTTTCGAAATAGTACTTCTTTCATTCTCTATTTCTACGGAAGACAGGTTTATATATTCATTACAGGTTCCATTAAGAATTATATTATTTTTTATAATCAATTTCTTAACCGAAGCCTTGCAAATTCCATCCGGAATGCATGCTCCCTTTTCCTGCGTATCCTCTCCAATTTTTGCAATCGTTACTGTTCCCTCCACAGTAAACCGTCTCACCACATTGGAATCAAAATCTGTCCAATACTCTTCCGAAATGCTGCCGTCCTCTGCTGCCACCTGACAGTATACTATATTGTAGGCGGAAACGGCAATTCTTTTCGTCCAGGTAATCTTTTTCTCATCCAGCTGCTGAATGATACGATTCCATTTATCCGTATCGGGAACATACATGGTTCCGGTTCGCCCCGTCCAAAATGCGTCGTCAATCGCTTCATCTTCTACTTCATCTTCATTTTTACTGTATCGCCAGACAAAACTTGTAGCAAGTGGGAACGCATCTTTTTCCAGTTTCTTTAAATCATTAGGCATTATCACAAGTTTGATATTGCTGCATCCCCAAAAAGCCCCCTCCTGTATTGTATCCACTTTTTGTGTCAGAGACATCATATCCAAATTTTCACAATCAGCAAAAGCATAACTTCCAATCTTAGTCACACCCCCCCACGTTATCTCTGTAAGATTATGGCATCCTTCGAAAGTGTGATCTTTTATAAAATATACATTCTCATCAAACTCAATTTTCAATATCTCCTGTTTCTCGATTCCATCCAGCATTTCCGCCGAAACCGAATATACTCCCTCTACCTTTAATACGCCGTCCTCACTTAATGTAACCTTCTTTTCTGTCTGAGAATCTGCTGCTTTGACGCTTACCGGTGTATTATGTACAGGGTACTGTACCATCCCAAACACCGTCGCCAAAACAAGCACCCATGCCAGATTTCTCCTATATCTTCGTACTTTTTCCATCTATCACTTTCTCCTCTATCTTATCGATAATACGGCACAAAATCATGCCCTTTGCGCTTTTCCGCCGGCGGAAGTTCGTGGTAATTTCCATACATATCCCGCAGTTTCCGATCATACGCACGCGGTACCTTGCAGGTTATCCCCTCAAATTCCATGTCAATCCGGTCTTCATAATATTCTTTTCTGTTTTTCTCTTTCGTTCCGTAAATAGTCGCCAGACAAAAAATGTTTTCGCACGCATCATAATCATACTTTTTCATACATTCTTCCGCTTGTTTTACATATTTCTCCAGGCACAACGAACGAATGTGATGATCGTAAAACTGGCGAATCTGCTTCACCGGATTCAGATAGGGTTTGTATCTGCCAAAGATTTTTCTTATTTCTGTAATATTTTTCCAGTACTCCGTGTAATTTTTTTCGAGGTCTTCTTTGGTATATCCGGCACCATCGACAGGAAATACATCCACCCAGACAGACTGCGCATACTTTTCACGTCTGCCTTTTTTCTCGGTAACCGTACCGGTATGTACGACTTGAATATACGGGATTGCGATATTTCCTTTCATCCCGGTTCGAAGTTCGTATTGGGGAGCTGATGTCATTTCATCCGAAAATACCCGCTTAAATGTCTCATAATCCGAACGCGGCATCGAAATATCGATATCATCGTCCCACGGAATGAAACCGCCATGACGTACCGCACCGAGCAGTGTTCCATAATCAATGATATAGCGGAGTTTGTATTTTTCACAAATTGTTACAACATGGGAAAAGATGTCAAGTTCCATCTTTCTCACTTCTTCGTCCGGAATCTCTTTTCTTGTCTTCATGCTTTTTTCTTCCCTTTCCGAAATGACTGAGTAAAGTTTTTTAGTACCTGTAAAATATAGGTAAATTGACTAAACCTGAACAGAATCGAAAGCAGGATGTAAACTGCTGCTCCGACAAGTACCTGAAGAATAACAGTCACAATCGTTGGAAGTTCGATCATTCCGGTGAAATAAACGCACACGCCCATCGCGGACGCAAGCAGGATCGATGGAACCAGGTCAGCGAGCTGTTCTCGATAATTATAATTCAAAAACTTACGGTTTGGCGTCGAGTTTACAACTGCTGCAAATAAGGTTACGATAAATGCGGTCCATGCGATTGCCATGACACCACGGTACATGACAAGAAGGATCATGGCGATACCAAATACCTTTTTCACGATTTCCATGATCAAGTACGTCCGTCCTTTTCCAAGTGCCTTTACCGCCTGCACATTGGCCGTCTGAACCGGCTCCAGTGCATATTGCAGACACGCGATCTGCATAAATGGCACACAAGGCAGCCATTTGTCTGAATAAATCAGGCTGACAACCGGTGCGGACATTACCATAAGCCCGATCATCAACGGCCACATCACATAAGAACTGATGCGGATGGAAAGACGAACGACCTCTTTCATTTTCTTTAGATCATCCTGCTTCATTGACATGGCAGGAAAAAGTACCGAAGTAACCGACGAATTGATATTGGTTACGACAAGGCGCGGCATATTTCCGCCCTGATTGTAAAAACCAAGATCTTTTTCCGTGTACACTTTTCCGATGATAAGGCTTCGAATCTGCCCATAAGACGTATGGATCAGTTCCGAGCAAAGCATCTTCCATCCAAAAGAAAACAGTTCTTTCATTCTTTTTCCGGAAAATGCCCATATCGGGCGCCATTTTACCGTAAACCAAAGGATCAGCGTATCCAGTGTCGAATTAAACAGATATTGTGCCACAAGGGCCCATGGACCAAATCCCATATAAGCCATGACAATTCCTACGACAGCTGAACCGGCGGTACCGATCAGTGTCGAGAAAAAGAATCGCTTAAAAAGCATTTTTTTCTGTACATAGGCCTGCTGCACGGAATTGACACCGGCAAGCGGGATCTTAAGTGCCAGTACACGCAGAACCGGACACAAAATGTCTTTTCCGTAAAAGGACGCAACCAGAGGCGCTCCCAAAAATACAATGGCATAGAAGATCCATGACATCACAATGCTAAAATAAAATACGGACGAAAAATCCAATTGATCCGCTTCTTTTTTCTGAATCAACGCAGAACCAAATCCACTTGACACAAAAACATTGGCGATATCTATAAAAACAGTAATGAGTACGATGACACCAAAGTCACTCGGGCTCAGAAGTCTTGCCAGCACGATCCGCACGATAAAAGATACAAGCTGCGCTCCAATCCGTTCTCCAAATTTCCAAAATAATCCGGAAAATACTTTCTGCTGCAAACTTTCTTCACTCATAATCATCTTCTCCTATTTTTTCTGCATTTCCAATTGCGCCTTCACAAGGCGGTAGTAAATCCCTTTTCGGGCGATTAATTCTTCATGGGACCCCACCTCCGCGATGCGATGTCCGTCGATCACGATCAGGCGGTCTGCATTTTGCAGAGTTGACAAACGATGAGCGATGGCAAAGGTTGTCCGCCCCTTTGTCAGACGGTCGAGGGCTTTTTGGATGCGGTATTCGCTTTCCGTATCCAGACTTGCTGTCGCTTCATCCAGGATCAAAATACGCGGTTCATTGAGGATTGCTCTTGCGATGGCAATCCGCTGTCTCTCCCCTCCGGACAAACTATGTCCGCGTTCTCCTACGTAAGTATCGTATCCATCCGGTGTTTTTGAGATAAAATCATGGGCGTTGGCAAGTTTTGCTGCCCGGATCACTTCCTCATACGAGGCATCCGGTCTGGCAAATCGTATATTTTCAAGAATCGTACCGGAAAACAAAAACGTTTCCTGCAATACGACACCAAGTTGTGCATGATATTTTTCGGAACGAACTTTCTTAATATCCGTTCCATCGACCAATATCGCACCGTCGTCTACTTCATACAGCCGCATGATCAGATTGATCAGCGTCGATTTTCCTGTGCCGGAAGCCCCGACGATACCGATCATTTCTCCCGGTTTCACCGTCAGATTTACCTCTTCCAGAACCGGCTGATACGATTTATATCCAAACGTCGCATGGGAAAACGTGATTTTTCCCTCCACCTCAAGATCTTTTGGCTCCGCATCGTCCTCGATAAACGGATCCTGTGCCAAAATATCATTGATTCGTTCAATACTGCTGATCAGATTCATGAGATCACGCGGCATCGAGGTCATCCAGTTGAGATACTGATACAGAAGCTGCGTATAGGTAATAAACTGCAGCAGTTCTCCGGTTGTCATCGTGCCGCGAAGCACATCGCAGCCGCCAAAATAAACGACCAGAAAAATTCCCGCACCAAGGATAAAGTCGATTATCGGCATAAACAATGCCCAAAACACTTCATTTTTCTTCTGCACCCGACAGAATTCATCTGCCAGTCCGTTAAATTTTTCCTTTTCTTCTGCTTCTTTTCCATAGGATTTTACGACCCGCATTCCGGAAATCACATCCTGGAGATTACTATTGACATCATCGCTCTTTTTCCACTGCAGGTGAAAACGGCGGTGAATATTTTTCCTCCAGGCATAGGTAATGAAAACCACAATCGGAATAAAAATAAAGGTCAGTAAAGCAAGCCTCCAATTCAAAGCAAGCATAAATATTATATCACAAAGAAAGATAAAACACACGGTAAACATGTTACAAAATGTGCGCTCCATAAATTCGCGGATCTTTCCGGTGTCAAAAACGATACGATTCATCAATTCCCCCGGTTTTCTGTCATTGATAAAACCGATGGAAAGAATCTGAATCTTTTCAAATAATTTCTTCCGCAGATCTTTTGCGATCGTCGCTCCGAGTGCCGTACAATAATAGCTTTTCAGTACATTGATGAGAACAATGCCGACACTGAGCAAAAACATGATGAAAAGGCACACAAGTGCCATACGGATTCCCCCGTGGTGTTTGGTTAAAACCTCATCGACAAGCCGTTTCTGCACCTCCGGATTGAGGAGTGTCACAACCGCCGCTAAGATCATCAGCACAATAATTCCCAGAAATTTCCTGTGATACGGTGCTGCCATCGTCAAAAAGGAATGCCAAAAGCCTCCTTCTTTCGAACAATGCGGACAATATTTTGTCCCCGGGATCGCTCGTCCACAGTTCGGACAGATTTTCTCATACTCCGTACTTTCCACCTTTTCCGTCCTTCCGGAACACAGGATACGGATTCCTCTGGCGATATAAGCATATCTTGCCAGATGTTTTCCGGAATATTGTACCAGAAACCGCTTTTCCCCACGGTACCGGATTGTGAGAAGTCCACAGCCGACGTTCGCCTCTGCCGCCGCTTCTTCACAGTCAGTCAGCGCAAAACATTGTGCCGGACTTCCCTCTGACAGCAGATAAATCTTTTTCTGCGTCACGACAAGATAGGAATCCGATAACCAGGCTCCATCCGCCCCAATATCATACGGAACACTATAATACCGCTTTTCTTCTGACACCGGCGGCAGTTTTTCCTCCGCCCATGCAGGCAGTTCATAATTTAAATTCATCGCATACTCCTAATTTATAAAAACAAATCCAGTTTTCTCTGTTCCTTCTGTGTCAAGGCAAAAACATCCGGGATCTCAAACCGGTTTTCATCAAGGTCTGTGATCAAAAGCCTCTTCTCCGATAACCTTGTCACTGCGCTCGCTCCCATATTGATCGTGAAGCGGCATTCCCCGCGGTCTGTCAAAACATGGAAATACGCATATCCGTATTCATCTTTGATAGAGAGAACTTTTTGAATGATCGGTGTAAAATAATGTAAATTCAATTGCTCCAATAACAATTTTTTTGTTTCTTTGGAAACGTCTTTCAAATCTTTTATCACACCGATTTCCCTGGATCTCTCTTCCACCGTTCGAATGGAAATAAAACCATTCGGCTCGGTAAACGGAAACAGCCGGATCACCTGAACCCGGTCCCACGTTTTTCCTTCAAATGTAAGACTCACAAACCCACCTTGGGTTCGTTCAAAAACCGCATTGTCTTTTGTCAGATAGCGCACCGCCGTCATTTCCTCGGCTTCTCTTTCCATCTGCTCTTTTTCAAATTGTTCCATTTTTCTGTCTCCCTTCTCAGTCAATCCCTTTGAGTGCCAGTGACTCTGTCTGTAATTTCATCAATTTATAATAAATACCCTGTTTTTGTTCCAACTGCTCTGCCGTTCCTTCCTCGGCAATCTTTCCTTCATCAATCACGACCAGACGGTCTGCATCGCGCAATGTCGAGAGCCGGTGTGCGATGGACAATGTCGTACGCCCTTTGACAAGGTAATTGAGTGACTTTTGAATCGCTTTTTCCGTCGCCGTATCGACACTTGCTGTCGCTTCGTCAAGGATCAATATCTTCGGATTGGCAAGGATGGCACGCGCGATGGAAATTCGCTGCTTTTCGCCTCCGGACAAGTCCTTTCCTGCTGCCCCGATCACGGTATCGTAACCATCCGGCATATTGCTGATAAATTCATGGGCACTCGCTAACACCGCTGCGCGGATGATATCTTCCCGCGATGCATCCGGGTTGGCATAGGCAATATTCTCTGCGACCGTTCCCATAAAAATATAAGTATCCTGCGAAACCATCGCCACATTGCGCCGCAGATCACGAAAGCCCAGTTCTTTTACCGGGATCCCGTCGATACGGATTTCTCCCTCATTGACATCATACAGCCTTGAGATCAGATTGACAAGTGTCGTTTTTCCCGCTCCGGAACGCCCTACGATACCAAGCATTTCCCCTTCGTTTACGTGCAGCGTAATATCTTTTAACACCGGTTTATTGGTCTCATAACCAAATGTCACATGCGAAAGTTCGATCTCGCCCTTTGGCTCCTTCAAAGCCACCGGATCTTCTGCTTCCTCAATGTCCGGGATCGCATCCATGATCTCAAACATACGTTGTGCCGAATTGATACTGTCCGACCACATCTGAAATACACGGGAGAAGAAATTCATCGGTCCATTGAGCTGTCCCACATAACCGACAAATGTGATCAACACGCCAAGTTCAATATCTCCGGTTCCAAGAAGCAGGATCACGCCTACAATCCATACCCAGATACTGGAAATTTCCTGAACCAGATTATATAGTATCGTAAACCGGTTGTTGTATTTTACAATCCGGATCTCTGCGTCTTTCAAACGTTCATTGACCGGCTCAAATCTTGCATTTTCGGCCTCCTGCTGTCCAAATGCCTTCACGACTCTGGCACCGGTCAGATTGTCGTTGACTCTGCTGTTAAGTGCCCGCTCCGCACGATGCCGTCTTCCAAACAAGCTCCATAATTTCGGCTTTAGACGCACACTCATAAAAACTAAGAGCGGAAGAAGCACACAAGCCACAAGAGCCATCGGTGCACTGAGGCGGAACATCACACAAAACGATGCAATAATCGTAAAACCGTGAATAAATATGTACGGGAAGCCGTCCAAGAAAAAGTTTGTCACACGCTCTGCATCGCTGAGAACACGTGTCATCAGGCTTCCTGTCTGCTTGCTCGTAAAAAAGCCGATGGACAATCTTCCGAGTGCCGCAAACACATCCTGCTTCATATCACGTACCGTATCCGCCACGACCTGCGCCATCAATACTCCCTGCACAAGTGTCACACCGCGTTGTAAAATTCTTGCCACGATCATTGCCGCAACCAGGATAAGAAGGGCCAGCGTATATTCCCCGGCGATTCCAATTTTCCCCAGAATCGCATCGTTTTTGTTAAGCACCCAGTCAAATAACACCGTACCACTCAAATACGGCCATAAAAGATTTATAAACGCGGAAAAAATATAGCATAAAAACAAAGCTGTCATTTTTGCACGGTACTTCCAGAAATAGCCGAGTGCCCGTGTAAAAATGGATCGCTTGTTCATGCATTTCGGACATATTTTCCGCGCCGGATCCGGATACATCGTTCCACACCGCGGACAATACAATTCTTCGGAATCCTCTTCTTTTTCTTCTTTCTCTTCCGGCTTCACGCCCTGAAAGAAGACTTTGACAAAATCATTCATCTGTGCCAGATACAAGTTTGTCAATGCACAAAGCCGGTATTCAATCCCTTTATACTGCATGATAACAAGGCTCGTCGCCAACTGTCTATAAATGAAAATATTTGTTATTTTATTACGCTCATACAAACGGCAGGCGTACTCTTTTTGATCCTCTCCATACGCCATATCCTTTGTCCTTGTTCCACGAAAATAACGGATGCTCTGCGGATCCGGTTCACTGACCGCGACCCCCAGAATATCTTTTGTCAAAAACACATATCCATTTACATATTCACTTGCAAATGACAGGTCAAATGGCGACACCGCCAGGATATCCTGCTTTTCAATGCCCTGCTTCCGAATCTGCTTCTCCACACAGGATGGCAGTTTATTGTCCCTCATCATCCTCTTCCTTCCGATATTTGTCATAATCATCTAAGAAATTATATTCCCAGTCATCTTTATGATAGCCGATCACGGTACGCAGATTGATATTCCGCACACTGTTGAAAATATTCGACTCGATGACATCACTTGTCTTACGAAACTGCGCGATCAGTTCTTTCATCTCATCGCGCTTCGACGGCTTGTCACCGCCGCACGTCGCACAATGCTCGGTAAAGCGGCAGGCACACTGGATAAAATGCAGGTCATTGTAGTCACGCCATGCCTTGATATCCGCTTCTTTCACGAGATACAGCGGGCGGATCAGTTCCATGCCGGCAAAGTTTGAACTGTTTAACTTTGGCATCATTGTCTCAACTTTTCCGCTGTAAAGCATTCCCATGAGAATCGTCTCGATCACGTCATCAAAATGGTGGCCGAGCGCGATCTTATTGCAGCCGAGTTCTTTTGCCTTCGAATACAGATAGCCGCGTCGCATTCTCGCACAGAGATAACATGGATTTTTTTCAATCCCTGCAACCACGTCAAAAATCTCCGTATTAAACACCGTCAGCGGAATTCCTAAAATCTTCGCATTGTTTTGTATGATATTCCAGTTGTCCTCATTGTAGCCCGGGTTCATTACGAGAAAAATGGCATCAAAGGAAATCTGTCCATGCTTTTTGATCTCCTGAATGAGTTTTGCTAAAAGCATGGAATCCTTGCCTCCGGAGATACAGACCGCAATCTTATCTCCTTCCTGAATCAGCTCGTATTCTTTGATGGCTTTCGTAAACCGGCGCCAGATCGGCTTGCGGAATTTTTTGATCAGGCTCCGCTCAATCTGTGCCGTGCGTTCTCCGAGGTTTTCTTCCTGTTTCGTAAACTGACTCAAAGAATACCTCAGATACGAGCGGTATCCCCCTTCCACATCGACGACATTTTTTCCTTCTTTTTCCAGATCCTGTACGCATTCCGCACTTTTTCGTCCCGTGTGGCAGAACAAGTACACCGTCTTATCCTGCTTCCACAATTCCGCATGATCTTCCAGTTCTTCCGCCGGAATATTTATCGCTCCCGGGATGCTTCCTCTGGAAAATTCTTCTTCTTGTCGTACATCTACCAGTACTGCTTCCTCTTTGGATAACGCAAGTGCTTCCTGTACACTAATCTGTCTCATCTTCTTTGCCTTCCTTTATTGTAAATCTCTGTCAAAATAACTTCGTCCCCGGTTCAATCGTTCCATTGCGATATTCCTGCATCAATTCTTCCAAATCGGATATATATGCCATAATTTTCTTTCCGACATCGGTATCTTTTACAAGTACACGCGTTTTCTCGGTCTCGACGATCTGACTCTCCGATGCGATGTCCTTATTTTCCTGCAATGCCTTTTTTACGCTTTCAAACGGATGGTGCGCTTTGATACGCATGCCATGGGAATTGTAAATTAATGTATATCCGGCGATTCCTGTCGTCTTGTGGTAATCTTTGCAAAATCCGCCATCGATAACGAGCAGTTTTCCGCCTGCCCGGATTGGCTGCTCCCCTTCCATCGTTTTTACCGGCGTATGTCCATTGATAATGTGCGAATGTTCGGAATACAGACCAAACTCACGCAGGATCATATTGCAGGTCCGCTCTTCTTCATGATAGCGGTAATATGGATTGCTTTCCTCAACCCACGCACTCTCGTCGGTCACAAACATTCTCTCAAAGGTCTTAATATTGCGCCCGCAAAGCGGTGATTTGCGTCCGCACCACAAAAACCACATGAAATCCAAGGCATCCTGGTCTTTGCGGTGAAAATACGCCCGTCGTGCCATTTTGTCGGCATAATCGAGATAGTATTTCCCCTGATAAATTTCATCGCCAAACCGCACCCCATCAAAATTTCCACTTTCATCCAATGGCACACACCCGTGATACAACAGGTTTCCATTGAAAATGCGGTACATGCTTCCCTTTTCATACAGATACGATATATGTCGCTGCAAACGATCGCTGTTGATAAATGCGGTCGTAAGTTCATCCATCACATGAGCTTCTTCTTCCGTAAGCGCATATACATCTTCCCTCTGGAGTGTAGGGAAATCCCCATCTTTCAATGGATATTCTTTTCCGTCAATCGCAACCGTCTTTTTCTCTTTATCAATCTTCGAAAGAAGCAGGCGGTCTTTCATCTCGTATTCCGGATGGCGCAGTATCGTCTGGCCTTCCAGTTTCAAAAGCATAACGGAAACTGCCTTATCGGCCGCCTCCATCGGCTCCACATTGGCATACGTTTTTTCCGCAAACAAAGCGAGTTCCCGGAGACTGATGCCATAGCCGCTCTCTAATATCTCCGTATTGTGGTGGCGCAGGTTATTTTTCAAAACATTGGCGATGCAGGCCTGATTTCCCGCTGCTGCCCCCATCCACAATATATCGTGGTTTCCCCACTCAAAATCAAGGGAATGGTAGTTCATCAAAAGATCCATGATCTTGTCCGCATACGGTCCGCGGTCAAAAATATCCCCGACGATATGCAGATGATCTACGGCCAGCCGCTTGATCAGCTCTGCCAGCGCAACGATAAATTCATCCGCATTGTCAATTTCCAAAATGGTATCCAAAATTTTCTGGTGATACCGCACCTGGTTATCATCTTCGTCTTTCTGCACATGCAGAAGCTCGTCGATAATATACGCAAAATCTTCCGGCATCGCCTTACGCACTTTCGATCTTGTATATTTGGAAGAAAGGAGTTTGGCAATCTCGATCAGCTGATTCAAGATCATGCGGTATCGCTCCATTGACAACGCATTTTCTTTTTTTAACTGCTCCAATTTTTCTTTTGGGTAATAGATCAGCGTACAGATTGCCTGTCTTTCAGAATCATTTAACTGTTCTTCAAACAAAAGATCCACCTTTTCGCGGATCACTCCCGAGCAGTTGTTCAATATATGACAAAATGCTTCATACTCTCCATGAAGGTCACTCATAAAATGTTCGGTTCCCTTCGGAAGGTTGAGTATCGCATTCAAATTTATAATTTCTCTGCAAACGGCCTGTACCGATTGATATTTTTCTGCTAAAATCTTCAAGTATAATGTTCTGTCAACGGACATAAAAAAAGCCTCCTGTTTGTTCGTAGAATCAGTATTTATTCTACCACAAACATGGAAGCTTTTAAAGGTTTTTATTTGGCAATGTATAATTTAATGCCGTTTTCACTATAATTTGCATGTTCCGGAAGAGTTACTTTGAGTCCCGGTGCCACAGTCTGAATGAGCTTTTTATCGGATTCTGTCAATTGGAACTTATTTTCATTTGTCGTCACATAATAGCCGCTCACCTGATTATTTTCAAAGACGAAGCTGATGGTCGTATCGCCAAAGGTCGGCATGTTCTGCCCACCCTGGAAAAGCACTTCCCCAGTTCCTCTTGTTATAACGGCATTGGCTGCTCCAAATGTCAAAACTTCTTTTTTGGTATCTACGCTGGAAGCCCGAAGCATATACTCCCCACTCTGTGTCACATTCCGAATGAGGGTTTCATATTTTTGCGGAAGGTAGATGCTGTTAATATTAAGTTTCAAGTTCACATCGATCTCGTTCTGATCATAATTGATAAACCGAAATCCAACTCCCTGATTATAAATCTCATACGTCAGATCCCAATCGTCTTCCTCTCCTGTTTTCTTTTCCTGCTGGCTCTGGTACTCTTTTTCCAGCCGTTTTACCTGATCGGTAAATCCGGTAAACCCGCACTGCTCTACTTTGGCGATCGTCGCATACGAATCCTCCGTAAAGCCTTTTTTCTTACTGTCATACTTAATACTGAAAGCATAATCGGTTTCCGATTCTATTATGCTCACAACCAACCCGGTCCGCTGCAACATAAAATTTTTGCTGTCTGACAGACACTCGTAACTGGAACGATACCCGCTGGTTTCTTCCTCGTACCCATCCTCATCCGTCGTTTCTTCTGCGGTTAGGATTCCTGACGCAACGAGATTTTGAAGTGCCTGTGGAAAATCATTGGCTTTAACATAGCCACGGTCTTCATAACTTTTATTCGCACCCATTACATTTTTCGAATTTTCCTCGTAATAGAAATCCTCTGCTTTTTTCGGTTCTTTGGTAAATGCGGATGCCACCAGGATCAATATTCCAAATACAAGCGGAACTAAAATAATTCCAAGCATCTTTGAATTTTTATTGTTCATCTTAATGCCCCCTTTCTCACATTCCCTGCTGCCGTTTTTCAATCAGCCGTCGGATCACGCTTAATATAATATAAATCACTACACCAATCAATGCGGTCATGATCCAATATGATACCATCGAATAGTTTCCTTCTTGAAAGGATATCATTTCCAATACAAAAGCAGATCCGAATAACGCCGTGCATAATGAAATTCCGGTGATAACAAACTGTACTGCCACTTCTTCATTCATAAGAACATTGTGTGCTTCTCGAATATGCCATTTTCTGCGGACCGCAAGTACAATCAATAATGCTGCCACCACAATGGTTCCGACATAAAAGAGAGCATGGGCTCCATAGTCACCCCACTGAACGATCGTGTAACTGTCACCTGCGGACGTATCCACGTAAGTCGTATCCGGAAAGAAGTAACATGGTACAAAATATCTCACGATCAAATTTCTCTCCTGTCCATACCGAAGAATATCATCATACCACAGACAAAAAGCAGCCGGACTGATCATCAATCCGATACCAACGGCATAAGACAAAAAGCGGTTATGAATGCATGTAATCGTCAGGAAAAATACCAGATAAAGGGAACTCATTCCCAAAAATTGTAAAAGTACACTCTGCCAGATTACCGCATAGGGATTTATCTGGGTAAAACTTGTATAATAATAGTCCGCCACTTTCTGCAGATTATCGTTCACACTCAAACAGGACAACGATAAAATAACGCCAAAGGAAACGGTATAAATCGCAATTGCCACATGGGCGTTGATCAGTTTCATAATCACTTTATCCCGTTCACGAAGTGGCAGAACTTGTAAAAAGTCAGCAATTCCGCTTCGGTTTTCATGCAAAAATGTCTGCTGTAGAAGCACTACCAAAAACACAAGAATTGCCAATGTATAATAGGTCGAAATACTTCCTCCAAAGGCTGCATTTATGAAAAGATTTACCACATCTCCCATTCCCCAGACACCATGACTGGTAAAATGATCCGACAGTTCAAGCAATGCGCCCTCATAGACACCCTTTGTCATGCTTGTCGTAATCACTGCCATAAATACTAAAAACAAAAGTCCAACAATCAGAAGTGGATATGTTTTCTTGATCTCCCGTTTCATATACGTACGATATTGACTGTTCATCCTTCTCTCCTCCTTCGATTCGAATAGATAAAGACTTCTTCCAAAGATATCTCGGTCTGCTCAGCAAGGTCAGCACCTTTCTCCATAAAATACGAGATCGCGTCTTCTGACCCCTGCCACAAAAAGGTATAGACACTTCCGATATTGGAATAATTGACAATATTTTTATTGCCAAGCACCCCTTCCGGAATACCGCCCTTAAATACCACCTGATATTTTCGGATATTGTCTTTTACTTCATCAAGTTCTCCCTGATACTGGATTCCGCCAATGTTCATCATTGTCACCGTATCACATATTTTTTCCAATTCATACAGATGATGCGTGGAAATGATCACGGCGGTCTCATCGTAATCTACTTTGGCGATCACCTGCTCCAAAAGATCAGCCTTCGCCATCGCATCGAGTCCCGACGTCGGCTCATCCATCACAAGCAGTTCCGGCTTCATCGCCATATTCAGCATAAAGGAAAGCCGCATTTTCTGGCCTTTCGAAAGATGCCCCACTCGTCGTGTCAATGGAATCTTGAACATTTCATTTAACTTGTGAAACTCCTCTTCTTCAAATTTTCCGTACATGCCCTGATAAAATTTAATCATGTCCTTTCCTTTGTAATTGAGGAAAAAATTACAATTATCTGCCACGTACCCTATTTTTTCCTTTGCCTTCGGATTGTCGTAAATTTTCTCTCCGTCCAGCAAAATTTCTCCTTCATCGATCGACAAGATTCCTGTGATACACTTGATCAATGTCGTCTTTCCGGAACCATTTGGTCCGATCAAACCATGTATTTTTCCCGGCTCCACCTGAAATGAAATATCTTCGATCGCAGGTGTTCCCCCTTTGATATATGATTTGGTCACATGTTTTACCTCTAACATTTTCTGCCCTTCCTTTCTTTACGAAGTCGCTGCATCATACAGTTCTTCCACCATTTTCAGAATCTCTTTTTTGGAAAAACCAAGATAGATCATTTCCACACAGGCTTCTTTTAGTTTCTGCCTTCCCTGTTCTTTCTGCCTCTCCGAAGGCTGTATCTTTCCCGTCTCTGCGATATAAGCACCTTTTCCGCGAATTGTCACGATCACTTGCTGCCGCTCCAGCTCGCCATATGCTTTTGCCACCGTCCCCGGCGTCACAGACAGCGAAAGTGCCATCTTCCGAACCGACGGAATGCTGTCCCCCGGTTTTAAAAGTCCCTTCAGCACCGCCATCTTTATCTGTGCAATGATCTGCTCAAAGATTGGCTGGCTGCTCGTCGGATTTATCTCAATCATATCGTCACCTCCCTTTCCAAGGAACTGTATCATCTGTACCAACTGTACTATTTGTGATGATACAGTTAGTATACACTTTTGTTTTTGCATTGTCAATAGTTTTTTGATATTTCTTGTTAAATGGTGCTTGTGCCGGCCCCGGACGGCGACTCACCTCTGAAGTGACTTGCTTTTTCCTCTTTCAGTGGTGTCTAGCTTCCTCTTACCCGGGCTCCGCACACGCCAGATTCCACTTTTCTCATTCTGGCGTGTGCACGACCTCCTCTTACCCGGCTCCGCACACGCCCAAACAAAAAAGCAGCCTGCCTGGCAACGTCCTCTGCCAGACAGGCTGCTTTTTCCCGCTATATTACATTTGTTATCTTATTCAACTACATCCGGTAATGTCTTAAACGCTTCAATCACCGCATCTACCGACAATTTATCGACAAGGAAATAATCCATTCCGTTTTTGTCAACGCGGTAGAAGTTTGTACCGTCGTATGGGCGGTAAGTTACGGTTACATCGCGGTTTGCCTCATGATATACAATCTTTAATACCGGTTTGTTACTTGCCGGTTTCACGTCCTTTTTCGCAAATGAGGAAAACTCAAGAAGGTAAGCTTTGGAGTACGGAGAAAGGAAATCTTCTTCCTTGTCCTCCGGTACTTCTTTGCCATTGACCGTCCATTTATTGGTTTCCTTTCCGGCCGAATTCTTCTCGCCGGTTGCGGTGCGGGTCACGGAAATCGTCTGGTCGCCGATTGTAACATCGTATCCGTTGATGTCCGTTGCCAGTGTGGAATAAATACTGTGGTCCATATACGTGTACGCATCGACCGTCAGCATCGACTCCAATGTATCTTTCGCCATCAAGTATACATTGTGGTTGTCTTTCAGGCGTACATAGAAATTTTTTCCATCTTCTGTCTTATTGCCGACAAGCAAGGTGTATCCTTTGTTGATGCGGTCTTTCTCCGGCACCAGATTGGCCTTGTTTTTGATGTTGTTTTCCCCGGTGGTACGGGAAGAACTGTCAGACGGTGCTTCCGTCGCAGTCGGCATCGTGTAACCATCCGGTACGGCAAAATATTTGACCTCGATCTCTCCTGCCGGATCCGCATCTGTCAGACCGTACTTTTTGAGATTTTTACTTCCATATTCTACCAGGTCGCCGAGAGTAACCTCCGTAAAGGAATCCTGCAGCGTCGTCCAGTCATTGGTGGAAGATCCCGCCAATGCCTTCTTATATGGCTTCGAAATAATCCAGTTTGTATACGCATCGATTTTTTCGTCGTCCGGTACCACTTCCGCTTTAAACGTCGAAACACCCTTATTCTTTACTTCAATCGAAGTCAGATATTCGGAATCGATCGTATCAATCGTATCTTTCTGAATCAGGCTGTTTTTCGTGATATCAAACTTATCGCAGAATGTCTCCGTAAAGACATACACCTGTGCGTCATCTCCATAAACGCCATATTTTCCGCCGTTATCCGGCACACTGGAACCAAACTTAAACGTATATGTCTGTCCATCCGTTGTAGTAAACGTTACCGCCTGCTCCGGGATTTCCAGACCGTAATCTGAAAGAGAAGTATCTGCTGTCTGAATCTTCTGTGATGCCTTTACCGGGCTGATACTTCCGATCAAACTGTCTACCTGGTCCGAATCAACAGGAATCGATGCATCATCTGCAAACTTCCAGGAATCTCCCTCTTTTTTCAGATGAATCTTCGTTTGTTTCTTTCCGTCTGTAATTGCCCCCAACGTGATAGAAATCTCCGACACATTGTCTTTTTCAATATTGATCACTTCTACCGTGTTCGCTGCCGTATCCTTCGTCCCGTCTTCGTCCGACGTATCACTTTCACCCTTCGGGACAAAAACATACGCACAGACCATCGCTGCCAGCAAAAGAAGCAAACCAATCACCGTAAGTAACTGCTTTTTTCCTTTGCTCATCAGTTCTTCCTCCTTTTGATCCAGATAAACAATCCGCTTCCAAGAAGAATCAACGGAATGATCACTACAAGCAGAACCGTAAAGAAGATTCGGTCACTTTCCTGAATCTGTACACTTTCCTGCTGCAGACTTCTTGTCGGAATCGCAAGGGTCGTTGTCTCCTGTCCGGCCAGATACGACAAAGAATTCAACAAAACCGTACGGTTACCAAACTGGTTCGTCTCCAAGAACGTCGAGGTTTCAAAACTAACCGAACCAAATACTACAATCTCCGTAGCATGCCCCGTTCCTTTGGTCTTCTCTGCATACGAATCCTTAATCGAAAGAGCGACACTAAATGGTCCATTGATATCGCCGTCCTCTTTGTCCACGGTCTGCGATTTGATGTTCGTCTTTGCGTACGCACTATCTGTCGTAGACATCATATTTTCTACCGTCAAAGTACTTCTTACATCACTCTGTACCGTCATACCCTTACAAATTGGAATAACGACCTTCTGTGTATCCGTAACGTCTTTTGTCAGATCGCTGTCTTCCATCGTCGGTGTCAGATACATCGGATACTGAGAAGAGTACGAACCTTTGGAATCAATAATATATCCGTCTGCTACATTGACACCATAATCCGAAAGAAGTTTGTAAAAATATGTCATTTTTTCCGTTGTCGTCGGATAGAGGAAAAACATGGCCTTTCCGCCTTCCTTCAAATAACTTGACAACACATTATACTCGGCTTCCGTAAAATCATACTGTGGTCCGTTGATCAAAAGAATATTGCAGTCATCCGGTACACTTTCTGCGGATTCTGTCGCAAGTTCTTTCGTATCAATATTGGACTTATTCAGAACATCTTTAAATGTCGAGTCCAATTCCTGTTCGCTGTGACCGGACGTATAATAAAGAGTTGTTGCATTTGCGGATGTCACACTCTGGATTGCTGCTGTAATCTGTCCTTCTGCATCTAAAGTAGTAACTTTTTGTGACATTGTCTGATAATCCATCTCCGACACAAGCATATCCGACTGGCTTACCAGCTTACTCTTACCATTTGTCTCATTGACTACGATGATATCATTACTTTGAATCTCTTCGTCTGTATAAGTTTTGGAAAAATTTGGATAAACTACCGGGTCCTTTTTTACCACTTTAATGGTGCCAAGTCCATCGTAATTGTCCACTACTTTTTCAATCTGTGTCATTTCACTTCCATCCTGACACATATAATACAACGTAACTTTATCCTTAATCTTATCTACAAGATTTGTCGTGTCACTGGTCAGTGTAAACATTTTCTGGCTGCTCAGGTCCACGGTAATATTCATTTTATTTACGACCAGATTCAAGCCTATAACAAGGATGATCACAATTACCATGATCAAAGTCTGGTAGCCGCCCATCTTAAACTTACGGCTTTTAAAACTATTTTTTATGCCTTTCATGTTTCCTCCAATCCGAAGCGTCCTTAATTAAAACGTTTCTTTTTAATTCTTTGAATGGTAATAAATACAAACAAAAATGCGACGCTGATATAGTAAACCAAAGCGCTTACATCAAAAATACCATACGTAAAATTCTGATAACGGTCTGTGATAGAAATCTGACTAAGTACATTACCAATCAAACCATCAAAACTCTCTGTCTTTAAAAGAAACAGAATAACCAAAGCAGCTTCTGCCAGCACACCAATAATTCCGGCCAGCCAGCCATTGTGAATCCAATAATACAGTCCTACGGAAAGAACCAGAATGAGGACAGCAAGGAACCAAAATACAAACGTATGTCCGGAAGGAAGTAAACCGGCAAGGCTTGTCATAAGATACGTAAAAATCATGATGACACCCGATGCTACTGCCGCGATCACCTGACTCTCCGTCAGCGAAGAGATAAACATACCAATCGCGATATACGCAGCTCCCAAAAGGAAGAAACCTAATATGCTTCCGTAGGCGATGGCAAAATCAACAGCCTCCGTACCCGTAGCCACCTGTTTTACAAGTCCGGATAAGATCAACGGATACAGGCATACAACAAGCATTGCAATGCCAAACAACGTGATCAGTGCCAGATATTTTCCGAGAATGATCTTTGTGATCGATACCGGAGACGTATACAGCAGCTGATCCGTCTTCTGGCGGTTTTCCTCAGCGATAATACGCATCGTAAGAACCGGCACCAAAAGCAGGATAAAGAACAATTCTACGCCACTGAATACCGGTGAAAAATCCGTATAACCATTCATCAGATTGTATACCATAAAATACAAACCAACCAAAATCAGAAAGAAGGCAATAAATACCCATCCGATCACAGAGGTAAAATAGGATTTTAACTCCTTTTTATAAACTGCAAGCATGTTATTGTTCCTCCTTTTCTTCCATCTGCTCTGCACGATCTTCTGTGTTTTCAACTTCTTTTTCTGCCACTTCTTTTTCCACAATTTCTTCGCGCTTTGCAAGTTTTTGTCTCATTTTTTTCTTTTCTTCTTTACTCATTTTTCCGCCATACTGCTTCGTACCCTCTCCGGTCAGACGAAGGAATACTTCTTCCAGAGTCGGCACTTTATGATTCAGTTCAAGGATCGGACATTTTGCGTCTGCCAATTTATAGAACAAGGCCTCGCGGATATCCTCCTCGATCGAAGTGGACAATTCCACCTGATAAACTTCTTTTGTATCCGTGCCAAGAATCCTCGACTCGATCACTTCTTCAAAGGAATCAATAATGCTCTTGATAAGATCTTTATTTCCTTTTATTGTCAATGTCAAGTCATTGGTCTGCGCGATATGATTGGAAATATTTTCCGGTTTATCATATAAGATCAACTGTCCCTGATTGATAATGATAATCTGGTTACATACCGCACTTACTTCCTGCATAATATGGGAACTCAGGAGAATCGTATGATTTTTACTCAGTTCCGTGATCAGGTTACGGATCTCTATGATCTGTTTCGGATCCAGTCCCACGGTAGGCTCATCCAGGATCAGGATCTCCGGATCTCCAAGCATTGCGCCGGCAAGTCCCACACGTTGTTTGTATCCTTTGGACAGATGCTTGATCAGTCGTTCCGATACATCCATGATCTTCGTGGATTTCATAACGTAACGAAGTTTTTTATCTTTTTCGGAAGCCTTCACCTTTTTCAGATCTGCCACAAAATTAAGATATTCTCTTACTTTCATATCCGGATATACAGGAGGCTGCTCCGGAAGATATCCGATGCACGCTTTTGCCTTTTCCGGGTCGTCATAGATATCATACCCATTTACTTTTACTGTTCCGCTTGTTGCAGATATATACCCGGTAATAATATTCATGGTCGTCGATTTACCTGCACCATTCGGTCCCAGGAAACCTACAATCTGCCCTTTGTCTACCGTAAAGCTCAAATTATCAACGACATTCCGGTCGCCGTACCGCTTTACCAAATTTGTTACTTCAATCAAAACCTTAACCTCCTTAAATCGGATTTATCATCACGCAGACTGTCCCCAGCCTGACTTTCTTATTGTACTATCTTTATGTTACCAAAATGTGAACGATTGCAAAACGTGCATCACTTTTTGCCCCACCGCCGCCTGCACGGCACAGCCAAGCAGAATCAAGACAAAAAAGCCCGCCGTGATCGCCGTTTTGTACTTTCTTTTCTTCTCCAGACATCCATAAAAAAAGATCACATACGCCGGCACCAAAAGAAACATATGCGGGATTCCCATTGCCACACAGCTGAAAAAGCCACGGACTCCCATGCTGTGGCAGAAAATAGTCATAAAAAATCCGGCCTTTGCCCCCTCCCAGACAACAAACGCCCGGAATACATTTTTGTTCCAGCGTGTATTGCCGGCTAAAAAAATGATAAACGCCACTTTTCCGCGCTTCCACAACGAATACAAAAAATTGGAAAGAAATGGGGATTCCTCCCGCATCCAGTTCTTGATATTCTGCCACAATTCCTCATACAGATCTGCTGCCGCATCGTTACACAAAAAATAAAGAATACCTCCACTAAAAAAACCGGTCAGAAAAAACAAAACTGCCTTTCTTTTCCGGTCTTTTATAAATTCAAACAACGCCATACGCCGCCTCCCTTTGCCTGTCCTTTATAATATCCTATGACAGGAAAAGGAAAATTAGTACCGTAATTACTTTCTCTGTTTTGTCTGATATGCCATTACTGCGGCAATTGTCTTCGAATCCGTGATCTTTCCTGAAAAAATCATATCATTAAGTTCTTCAAACGTATATCTGCGAATGTCCACAAATTCATCTTCATCCAGATGCTGTCGGCTCGGGATCAGATCTTTTGCCACATAAACCGCAATCTTTTCACTCGTATACGCAGCGGCTGTATGAACATCCACCAAATGTTCCAGGCTTCCTGCGCGGAATCCGGTCTCTTCCTCCAGCTCTCTTGCCGCACACACCGCAAAATCTTCCTCCACGCTGTCGCGTCCACCCGCCGGAATCTCGATCATAATATCATCAATCGCACCACGGTACTGCGTCACCGTAAGCACTTTTCCCTCGTCATCGATCGGAAGCACCGCCGAAGCCCCTTTGTGTTCGATGTGATCCCAGGAAACTTCATGTCCCGCCGGAGTCCGCAGCTTCAATTTATAAAAATCTATGATCGTACCATGATACACAAGATCTTTTCCTAAAATCTCAAATTTCTCCATAGTCTCTCCAATCCGGAGATATCGCTCTCCTATACTAATTCTGCCAATGCTGCCAGTACATCCAACAGATAATCATAGTTTCGTTTTGCCGATGAGATGGAAAGTTTTTCCTTCACCGTATGAATGTCCTGAATCTCCGGTCCCATCGAAACGATGTCAAGATTCGGCAGTTTCTGCAGCAATATTCCGCATTCCAAACCTGCATGAATGCCCTCGACGCACGGACTTTCCTCAAAACGCTTTTCGTAGCAGGACGTCATCACTTCACGAAGCACGGAATCCTCTTTGTAATCCCAAGCCGGATATTCTCCACGCACAACGACTTCTGCCTTTGTCTCTCCGACAAAAATATGCGAAGCAAGCGCTTTGATCTGCGAGATCATGTGATCTTTGTAGGTTTCCTTCTGGCTTCGCACAGAGTAAGCCAGATAAATCTTTCCAAGTTCTGTCTTTACGATACCAAGATTCAGCGAACTTTCGACCATTCCCGGTACCTGCGCACTCATTACCTGCACTCCTGTGATCGTGAGGTTCAGATAATCCAAAAGCTGTTTTGTGAAAGCATTGGAAAATACTTCCATTTCTTTTTTCTCTCCCGAAACGATCTCGATTGAAAGATTCGGCTCTGCTGCCACAAATTCCTGACATAACTGCTCTTTTCTCTGCTGCAGACGATCGCACAGAGCAGACACATCTCCGGTACAGAGAATCGTCGCAGAAGTTTTTCCGGTAATGACATTATCCTTGTCTCCACCGGTTATTGTCTGCAGATAAATTTCTTCCTGCACTCCCTGCAGCAAGCGTCCCATAAGAATTGATGCATTGGCAGGGTGTTTGGCGATCTCGGTACCCGAATGCCCGCCGCAAAGTCCGGAAAGACATACTTCTACCGGCGTACCCTTTTGTTTTTCAAGCGTTCCTTCCAGAAAAACATCGACGCTGGCTCCTCCGGCACAGCTGACAAGAAGAACTCCTTCTTCTTCATTATCAATATTGATCAGATAATCGGCTTTCAGATCCGACGCATCCAATACCGACGCGCCTTCCATTCCGACTTCCTCATCCACCGTGATCACGGCTTCCAATGCCGGATGTGTCAGCGTATCATCTGCAAAAACAGCAAGAATGTAGGCCAGTGCAATTCCATCATCGCCGCCAAGTGTCGTTTTTTCCGCTTCCAGCCAGTCTCCGTGAATCTGAAGATTCAATCCTTCCGTTTCAAAATCATGGGAATCGTCTTCGCATACACAAACCATATCCATATGTCCCTGCATCATAACGGTCTTTCCGGAACGACAGTCCGCGGAAGCCGGTTTCCGGAAAATGACATTTCCGCATTCTTCCTGGCGATAGGCTATTCCGCGTTCTTTTGCAAACTGTACCAGATAATCGCTGATTTTCTCATTGTGGTAGGAACCTCTTGGTACCTTTGAAATTTCTTCAAAATAGTGAAAAATAGTTTTATAGTCAATCTGCTCTAACATATAGCCTCCTGATATTTTCTGAATCGTTTAAGAAACGATTCAGGATTTTCAAACACTACATTCGCATTTCGGACACTTCGTGTCCTTTTCTCGCCTTTTACAAGGCTAAAAATGCTCATTTGTGTTTGAAAACCCTATTCAGATTTAATGAAGAAAAATCAATGTCTCCTTCGTGCAAGCACGATGATTCATTGTTTTTCTTCATTAAATCCTGAATCGTTTCCTAGTTTTTAAAGCTGTGTATCGGTGCCGGTATTCTTCCCGGCCGGTTGACAAAGTCATCACAGCCAAATGTATTGACCGGCATAATCGGTGCATAACCAAGAAGGCCGCCAAATTCTGCCGTATCTCCGACTTTCTTGCCCTGTACCGGAATGACACGGACCGCTGTCGTTTTCTGGTTTACCATACCGATTGCCATCTCGTCGGCGATAATTCCGGCGATGGTCGTCTCTTTCGTATCTCCCGGAATTGCGATCATGTCAAGTCCTACGGAACATACACTGGTCATCGCTTCCAGTTTTTCCAATGTCAAGGCACCGTCATTGACGGCATCGATCATTCCATGGTCTTCGCTGACCGGGATAAATGCACCGCTTAAGCCACCGACATACGAAGATGCCATAACACCGCCCTTTTTCACCTGGTCATTTAACATGGCAAGAGCGGCCGTCGTTCCCGGTGCGCCCGCACGCTCGAGTCCGAGTGCCTCAAAAATCTCCGCGATACTGTCACCGACTGCCGGAGTCGGAGCCAGAGACAGGTCAATGATACCAAATGGCACATTCAGACGTTTCGAAGCTTCATAAGCCACCAGCTGTCCGACACGGGTAATCTTAAATGCTGTCTTTTTGATCGTCTCACATACTTTTCCAAAATCTTTCTCTTTTACGCTCTCAAGCGCTGTTTTTACTACACCGGGACCACTGACACCGACATTGATGATTGCGTCACCTTCGGTAACACCGTGGAAAGCACCCGCCATAAATGGGTTATCATCCGGTGCATTACAAAATACAACCAGTTTGGCACAGCCAAGAGAATCCTGATCGGCGGTCAATTTCGCGGTATCTTTTACAATTTTTCCCATCAAGCGAATGGCATCCATATCCAGTCCTGTCTTGGTAGAACCGACATTGACGGAACTGCACACGCGCTCGGTGCAGGCAAGTGCCTCCGGGATAGAGCGGATGAGATACTCATCGGCCTTCGTCATTTTCTTTGACACGAGTGCGGTATAACCGCCGATAAAGTTTACCCCTACCTTCTTTGCTGCGCGGTCAAGAGTTTTGGCGATCTGTACAAAGTCCTCCGGACACTTGCAAGCCGATCCGCCGATCAACGCGGCCGGTGTAATGGAAATTCGTTTATTTACAATCGGAATACCATATTCCATGCTGATCTCTTCACCGACTTTGACAAGATCTTTTGCCATTGACGTGATCTTATTGTAGATGTTATCGCATACTTTGTTCAGGTCACTGTCAATGCAGTCCAACAGGCTGATACCCATGGTAATAGTACGCACGTCCAGATTTTCCTTTTCGATCATATCATTCGTTTCAATTACTTCATGTATATTAATCACAGTTTTTGTCCTCCTTAGATGCGGTGCATTTTGTCAAAAATTTCCTCTCGCTGTACGCGGATGATACAATGGATCTCTTCGCCCATTTTCTCAAGTTCTTCCGAAATTTCAGCAAAACTTTTTGTCGCATCTTCCATATTTACGATCATCATCATGTTAAAATACCCATCCACGATTGTCTGGGAAATGTCCAGGATGTTAATTGTCTTTTCTGAAAGATAAGTACATACTTTTGCAATAATTCCTACACTGTCTTTTCCTACTACCGTAATAATTGTCTTCTTCATAATAATCTCCATTTCTTATTGTAATCTATTAACCTTGCACCAAAATCGGTGGAGTGGGTTCATTTCTACACGCAACTTTCAATACAAAATCTTTTCCCGGCACCATACCTTCTTCCTGGGTTAATTCGTATTTTACCGTCTCATAGGCAAGTTCCGGATAATTGTTGTCCCTGCTCAGATGCCCCAGTAAAACATGATGCAGTTTATGCGCCATCAGCTGTTTCAAAAGCCTTCCGCAGGCATCGTTGGAAAGATGTCCTTTTTTGCCCAATATGCGCATTTTCAGCGAATATGGATAACTGCCGACTTGCAGCATATTGATATCGTGATTTGCCTCCAAAAGCATGCCGTCGCAATCCTGCAGATGGGAGATCGTATAATCCGTATATTCTCCCATATCGGTAGCCACGGCCAGTTTCTTTCCTTCTGCCCGCATCGTATATCCTACCGGATCGACGGCATCGTGGGAAATCGAAAACGGCGTCACTTCCATACCTGCGACATGTACGGACTCATCCGGCCGCACACAGTGAAACAGATCCGTGTCCACTTTTCCACATCTCCCGGTTTCCCGTATGTATTGTATCGTGCCCTCTGTTGCATAAATGGGTATCGCATATTTTCGTGCAATAGGGCCAAGCCCGCTGATATGATCGGCATGTTCGTGTGTGATGAAGATGGCTTCTACCTGATCAAGCGACAACTGCCTCTGTGCCAGCCCCTCTTCAATTCTTTTCTTACTGATTCCGGCATCCAGTAAAATACCGGTATTCTCTGCCGACGTTCCTGCGAAAATACTGTTTCCGCTGCTCCCGCTGGCGATGCTATACAATTCCATCCTGGTCTCTCCTATCGCGTTACTTTTCCCAATACAGATCTACTCGGTCTCCTTCATGAAGCGGCATCGTAAAATCAATGACATCGATTCCATTGAGACGGGAAACCATCCGTTTTCCTCCCGGTTTTGTCAGATCGATCGGATACACATCAAACAGATCTACAAATACCGGCTTTGCCTTCTCCGGCAAAAGTGTCGGTGTGCCATTGATCTCGACTTTGATCCTCGTCGGCGTTGTCTGCACAACGGGTACTTCTGCCACAGCCGGCTCTGGCTTTTCTTCCTGCAAAACCGTATTTTGCAAAGTTACCGGTTCTTCCTGTGTTACATGATTTTTGGTCATAAATGGCAGATCTGCAGCCCAGGAAGGCAATGGTTTCGGCGGAGCCAATAATGGATCCTCGGCCGGTTCCTCTGCTTCTTTCTGCGCCTCTTTTACAAGATCTTCCACTACGGCAGATACCGATGCCTTTTTCGGTGGTTTTGGCGGCCGCTTGATCTGCGGTACCGGTTTCACCTCATCGCCATCGGTCACCCGGTGGGTACACGTCGTATCTTCACCATTCAGCAAAATATCATCCCGTTCGGGTATGTTTTTATATTCAAACAATTCAGCGATCCGGCATGTCTCATCCACCGAAATCTGGTCGCCTTCACGAACCACATACCGGCCATCCTGCGGCTTTCCATTGACATACACTTTGACCGGATATTCCAGTTTCTCACCAAAAAAGAGAACGCTTATCTTCTTTTGGCACTCCTTGATGCGGCCAAGTGTCAAATGCGCCCCCTCGCCTTTTGTCGCAGGCTTGATACGCACCTGGTCTTCTTCCTGCAGCAGCTGGTTCAGATTCGTCTCTTTTCCATTTACTGCCACTTCTGCCGCTTCCCCAAGATATCCCTTGGCTTCGCGCTCTTCTCCATTGAGTTTATAATGCACGCTGTCCCCTCGGGAAGGAAACAGGCTGTCCTGCGCAAATCCGGCATGAATACAGGCATCCAACACCGTCGCTTTTCCATTATCGTATATTTTCACGCGTTCTTCATTTACTTTTACATAAATAAAACTGCTCTTCTGCTCATAATATTCCAGACAGATTCCAATCGGTGTCACAAGAGTGGAATCTTTTTTCACATCCGTTGCGCTAAAATCAATCTGCTGCAATACCTCGGCACCACGGATCGCCACTCGGTTTTCCGGCAGATTCAGCTTAACCGCCAGTTTTTCCGTAAAGCCCGGCATTTTTCCGCCTCCTCCGACGACAAACACCGCGCTGACCGGACTATTGCCATTTAATTCGATGATCTTCTGTGCGACGTTACTCACGATCGAATCTATCGCCTGCGCAGCCACTTCATGAATCTCTTCCTGAGAAACCTTGACTGTTTCACCCATGATATCTTTAAAAGTTACCATTTTTTTCCCGTCGGCGGCTTTTTTGGCTTTCTCAGCCGTCTCAAAATCAGTCAGATACCGCTTTGCGATTGCTTCCGTGATCTCGTCTCCTGCCAGCGGCATCATGCCAAAGGCAATGACGCTGCCTTCCTTAACGACAGAAATATCAGACGTACCGGCTCCTACATCGACCAATGCAATATTCAAAAGGCGGAACCGCTCCGGAATCGCCACATTGATTGCCGCAATCGGCTCCAATGTCAAACTTGCCACATGCAGTCCGGCATCCTCGACCGCCTGATACAATCCGTCTACGACTTCATCCGGCAAAAATGTTGCAATCATCTCCACACCGATGGACAATGCCATATGTTTTTCGATCATCTCCATCGGATATCCATTCAGATAATATTTTACCGGCGAATATCCGACGCAGTAAAAATGTTTGCCTTTATGGTCATTCTGCTGGCGAATGCGGTCATATGCCTTTTCTACCGCTATGCTGTCAAGTGAATGAATATGTTCTTGGGTCACCCGGGTCTCCGACTGCATTTCGTGTTCCACATACACCGTCTCTGTCTTCAGCACACGGCCGGCAGCCGCAATACTGACATTCGTCAGTTTCTGCCCGATTTCCACCTCCAGCTGCTTTTTCACACAGGCGATCTCATCTGCCACCGTGGCGATATCGTGAATCTGTCCATCGATCACGGCACGCGTCGTATGCTCCAGAGATTTTTGTGCCACAACAACAAAACGGTCCGTCCCGATACGATAACCAACGGTCCCAACAATACTTCTTGTACCAATATCCAAGCCAAATACATAATCTTCTCTGCTATTGTTCATAGTCATCCCTCATTCATTTCATACTGCCCGTGGATTTCTCCACTTCTTTCTAGTATATCACATCTATTCTCTATTTTCCACCATTACCTCGGCGGGTTCCATAAGCACTCATAATGCGTGCAATCTCTGCTTCCAGTTCTTCTTCACTGCCATCATTGTGGATCAGCCGGTCGCAGTGCCGCTTCAAAAATGACGCAGAAACCTGCTTCTGCATAATGCTTTCCGCCCGTTTACGCGAATATCCGCGGGATTCCTGCAATCGTTTAAAACGCAGGGTATCCTCCGTCAATATTCCCCAGACCTCATTGCAGAGTTTATCCAGTCCGCTCTCATAAAGAATGGCACTCTCTACAAAAAACAGATTGTCCTCTCCGTATTTTGCTGCCTGCGTGGCAATCTCTTCCCACACGACAGGATGAATGATCTCATTGAGCATTCCCAGCTGTCTGTCATTAGCATATACAATTTTTCCCAGTCTTGTTCGGTTGATCGCACCACTTTCATCGCAGATCTCCTTTCCAAAATGGGCCACAATTTTTTCATAGGCTTTCGTCCCCTGTTCCATCGCCTGATGTCCCAGTTCATCTGCCATACAGATACGCACTTTTTCATATTGTTTCAATATCGAAAGAACGGTTGATTTTCCACTGCCTACTCCTCCCGCCATTCCTATGATCATGGTCTTCCTCCTTCGTTACAGTCCGGTGCTGTTTCTATTTTGCCTCATACCAGGTCGTTCCCTGCTTCACATCGGCGATCAACGGCACTTTCAATGCTGCCGCATGAATCATTTCCTCATTCAGAATATGAGACACTTCCTCTATTTCCTCTATTTTTGTCTCTACCAAAAGTTCATCGTGAATCTGCAGGATCAGGCGCGACTGCATGTTTTCCTTCCGCAGTCTCGCATCCACACGGTTCATCGCAATCTTTATAATATCTGCTGCCGTTCCCTGAATCGGTGAATTCATCGCAATACGCTCCCCAAATTGCCGCTGCATGAAATTCTTCGCAGACAATTCCGGGATCGGGCGGCGGCGGCCGTAAAGAGAAGTCACATACCCTTTACTTTTTCCCATTTCCACCAGCGAATCCATATACTCTTTCACTTTCGGATACGTTTCAAAATAATCCTTTATATACTGTTCCGCCTGTTTTTTCGTGATCCCAAGATCCCGCGACAGGCCGAAGCCACTGATTCCATACACAATTCCAAAGTTTACCGCTTTGGCATCTCTTCTCTGCATCGGAGTAACTTCGTCATATGGCACGTGAAATACGAGAGATGCCGTCGTCTGGTGTACATCCGCATTTTCCTTGTACGCCTCGATCAGTTTTTCATCACCCGACATATGTGCCAGCACACGAAGTTCGATCTGAGAATAATCGGCATCCAAAAACACACAGCCTTCCTTCGGAACAAATACTTTACGAATCTGTCTGCCAAGTTCCATTCGGATTGGAATATTTTGCAAATTCGGTTCCGTGCTGCTCAATCGCCCTGTCGCCGTGATCGTCTGATTAAAGGTCGTGCGGATCCGTCCATCCATATCTATGTAAACGGACAATCCGTCTGCATAGGTCGATTTTAATTTTGTCAGCTGGCGGTATTCCAGTATTTTTTCTACAATCGGGCTTTCAAATCGCAGTTTCTCCAGCACTTCTGCTGAAGTCGAATACCCGGTCTTCGTTTTCTTTCCATATGGCATCCGGAGTTTTTCAAACAAAATCACGCCAAGTTGTTTTGGCGAATTGATATTAAATTCTTCCCCGGCAAGATTATAGATCTCCTGCTCCAGCACGTCAATCCGCTCTCCCAGTTTTTCACTGTACTGACGCAAAGCTTCTCGTTTTACATAAATTCCCTCCTGCTCCATACGGTACAGCGTAAATACAAGGGGCATCTCAATCTCTTCAAATAACTCATACGACTTCATTGTCTTTAGTTTGCGGTGTAATGGTTTATACGAAAGAAACGAAACAAGGGCACAGTAACAGGCATAATTTGTCACGTCTTCCGGCTGCGCCTGCCACATCTGATACAATGTTTTCTTCCCAAACATCTGGGAATATGGTGGCATGACAAATTCCGCATATTCCGTACTGATATCTTCTTCCTCAAATCCCTTCTGTACCGGATAAATGAGATAGGCTGCCACACTCGTATCAAAACATTTCTTTTCATCAAGTTCCGGCAATTCCGGCAATTGTTTTTTTAAGTCATTGGTAATAAATGTCACACCCGCCTCTTTGGCACGCTCCAGCTCGTCTTTTACCACCTGTTCTGACAGTTCGCCGCCTATAGCAAAGAACGATACCTTTTCTCCATCCGCAGTAATGGCACCGCCAAACAGACTTCCCTCTTCTTCCATAAATAACGTCATCTGGCCATTGGTCTGTCCGTCTTTGTCTGCCTTTTCCTTGCAAAGCAGCTTAAATGACAGCATCCCCCTTGCAATACAGTCATCCACGCAGCTGTGAAGCTGTGCAGCACGTTGGATCGTTTCAAATTTATCTTCCACTGCTGCATTGTTTTTTGTATCTTTTTCAAACCGGTTCATCAAGGACTTAAACTCCAAGACACTGATCTTTTCATATGCTTCCGGTGTAAACATCTCCTGCACTCTGCACTCTTCTAATTTTACCCCCAGCTTGCAGTCCGTTTTGATCGTTGCCAGTTTTTTACTGAGAAGAGCCAGTTTTGTATTGTTTTTTACGGCTTCTTTCGCACGGTTTGGTGTGATTTCTTCGACATGCGCGATGGCATTTTCAACTGTTCCAAATAATGTCAATATTTTTACCGCCGTTTTTTCGCCAACTCCCGGAACTCCCGGAATATTGTCAGAAGAATCCCCCATCAGTCCTTTGAGATCAATGATCTGCTCCGGTGTGACACCGTACTCTTCAATGACCTGTGGACGATTGTAATCCAAAACGGTTGTTTTTCCACCTTTTGTCTTCGGAATACGCACTTTGATCTTATCCGTCGCCAGCTGCAAAAGGTCGCGGTCCCCGGAAACCACCGAAACTTCCAGGCCCTGCGCTTCTCCGGTCTTTGCCATCGTTCCGAGGATATCATCAGCTTCAATCCCCGCCTGCTCTTTCATCTGAATGTTCATGGAAGAAAGGATTTCTTTTAATACCGGAATCTGTTCTCTGAGTTCTCCCGGCATCGGTTTTCTTGTTCCTTTGTACTCATCAAACATTTCATGACGGAATGTCGGTGCTTTGACATCAAACGCCACCAAAAGATGAGTCGGATTTTCCTCGTCCAAAATTTTCAGTAAAATATTCAAAAATCCATAGATGGCATTCGTATGCAGTCCTTCGCGGTTCGTCAGGTCCGGCACCCCGTAAAAGGCACGGTTTACAATACTGTTTCCATCGATCAATACAAGCTTGTCCACAAAAATACGTCCTTTCTTCTTTCACTAACATAGGAAAGACGCGGGTACCCGAAAAAGCACCTCGCGCCTCTCCTCATTCTTTCTTACTCTACCGAAATAAAGTAATAATAAACCGGCTGTCCACCGTTTTCAATCTCCACTTCAAGATCTTCCTCTTCTGCGCAGATCTTTTCTGCAATCTCTCTCGCCTGCTCTTCCGAACCATCCGCGCCATAATAAATGGTGATCAAGGCGCTGTCCGGTGTCTGCAGTTTATGGATCAGTTCCACGGTCGTCTCAACGATATCTTTTCCTACCGCTTCAATCGTCTTATCGCTGAGTCCCATGAAATCTCCCTCTGCGATCTCTTTACCATCGATCGTCGTATCACGGACTGCGTATGTCACCTGACCGGAACGAAGCTCATCAAGTGCTTCCGTCATCGCACGCTCATTTTCCTCCGGCGAATTTCCGTCAATATACTGAATCATCGCCGTGATTCCCTGTGGAATGTTTTTCGTCGGAATTACAACGATATTTTTATCTTCCGTCAGACTCTTCGCCTGATTTGCCGCGAGAATAATATTGGAATTGTTTGGCAAGATGTAAATGGTGTCTGCATTTATCTGCTCAATTGCCTCTAATATGTCTTCCGTGCTCGGATTCATCGTCTGACCGCCCTCAATGATAACATCCACACCAAGTTCGGTAAAGATCTCGCTCAAACCGGTTCCTGCCGAAACACAGATAAAACCTTCCGGTTTTCTCGGTTTATCCTGCGCACTCTCCATTTTCTTTAATTCCTCTTCCGCTGTTTTCGCAACGGCTTTTTCATTGGACATAATGACACGTTCATTATGCTCTTCACGCATATTATCAATCTTCATGCGCGTCAATTCTCCGTAACTGAGTCCCTTCTGGATCGCAAGTCCGGGATCATTGGTATGCACATGAACTTTTACGAGATCTTCATCTGCCACGCAGACGATAGAATCTCCAATGTTTTCCAAGTACTGTTTGAACTCAATCTCATCTTCACTCGTAAACTCTGCTCCGTTGAGCATAACGATAAATTCCGTACAGTAACCGAATTTAATGTTCTCCGTCTCGATGCCTGTCGCACCGGCTCCTGTCGTCACCTGACCGCCGGCTGCTTTCTTAACCGGCTCGTAAGCAATCTCTTTTCCCAAAAGAGCATCCAGGATTCCTTCCATGATCGTTACCAGACCTTTTCCTCCGGAATCGACCACGCCGGCCTCTTTCAGCACCGGAAGCATCTCCGGCGTCCGGTCTAGGGTCTCATTCATTTCATGGATGACTTTTTCTAAAAACTCTGCGGGATCTTCGCTCTTTGGTGCCAGCTGCACTGCTTTTTCCGCACCTGCCTTGGCAACCGTAAGGATCGTACCTTCTTTTGGTTTCATTACTGCTTTGTACGCAGAGTCTACTGCTTTTTCAAAGGCTTTCCCAAGCACATACACATCAGCCTCTTCCACCTCGCGCAGTACACGGGTAAAACCACGGAACAACTGGGAAAGAATAACACCCGAATTTCCGCGTGCGCCACGAAGAGATCCACTTGAAATCGCCTTACAGATAGTCTCCATCGAAGGCTCTTCCAAGGCTGCCACTTCATCTGCGGCAGACATAATCGTCATCGTCATATTGGTTCCGGTATCGCCATCGGGCACCGGAAAGACATTTAATTCATTAATATATTCTTTTTTTGCCTGAAGTGCCGCAGCTCCGGCGAGAAAACATTTCCTCACCAGGGCAGCGTCAATCTTTTTTACGCTCACTCTCTTTGACCTCCAAATATCAACACTAGTATCCTCTCATCCATCAGTCAACCACTTTGACATCTTCTACGCGCACAATGATCTTGCCTACTTCCATTCCGGTAAATTCTTCGACTTTATATTTGACACTTTCTACCAGATTTTCTGCAACGGTCATGATGCTCACACCATAAGCTACGATGATGCGAAGTTCGATATAGAGTTTATTGTCCTTTACATTCACATATACACCATGACGAATGCTGTCTTTCTTCAATAATTTGACAATACCATCTTTCATATTTACAGAGGCCATGCCGACTACTCCGGCACATTCCACTGCGGCAGAACCGGCGTATTTTGCCAGTACATCTTCATCTACGAGAATTTTTCCCATCTCGTTATCAAGTTCACCCTTCATATTGACCCTCCATTCACTCAAAATATAGTTATTTTTATTGTACACCAAAACGTGAAAAAAATCAATTCTTTCCCGATTCTTTTCACGTTTTTTGAGAAAAAGAATAGAATAGTAGTAACTTCTCCTTTGTGCAGGACAGGCGATCATGAAAAAATTACTCGGTTTTATCCTATTCTGGATCGGCATCGGCATGGCAGTCATGCTCTTTATCACAAATGGCTTTCTCGCCATCTGTATTATACTGCTCTGCCTGATCCTTGGTTACAATCTCTTTACTTCCTGCTGAAATTGTTTCCGGACGTCAAAAAAGCCAACCACTGTCTCCAGTCATTGGCTCTCTTATTCTAAGTATAGAGTGGACTATGCTCTTTCCACTTTTCCTGAACGAAGGCAGGAAGTACAAACGTACATCTTCTTCGTTCCACCATTCACCTTAACTCTAACCGATTTCAAATTAGATTTCCACATTTTGTTGCTTCTTCTATGAGAATGGCTGACAGCGTTACCGAAATGTACACTCTTATCACAAACTGCACACTTTGCCATGAAAAGCACCTCCTTCTATAAAATCTTATGTCAAAACCTTATTTTTTGTTTCACACACAACACGACTATTTTATCAAATCTTTTGATAGAATGCAAGAAAAAAATTCAAATTTTTTAATTTTTTTTCGTTATTCGCATTTTATTCTCCGTCTTTTTCGTTTTTCTCGTTCTTTTTGGAGAATTTTTCCACAAATTCCGGAACCATATCCAGCAATTTTGTAATACCATCCTGATTCTTTACATTGACAAGACGGGAAGTTCCATCTTTGATCACAAGTACGGCACTTGGCTGGATCTTTCCACCCATTCCACCGCCGCCGTTATTCTTTTTCGCACTATCGTCAGAAAATGCGCCGGCTGCGACACCAAAACTCACATCGACAAGTGGAAGTACGATCGTACCATCCTCAAAACGCACCGCATCTCCGATGACAGTCTTTGTCGTAATAAAATTGTCCATCCCTTTAAACAGAGATTCTACCGTATTGTTAAAACTGTTGTCACTCATTTTCATTTCCTCACTTTCCGAATACTTGATCGATCCATCGTTTGATATCCGGATCCAGATATCCGCGGATCACGAGACGCACCATATAGATCAGCCGCGCCTTTCCCTTTACATAACCATCTGCTTGAAACCGCTTTTCCTCAAATTCAGGGCAGATCCGGAGTCCCTCCGTATAAGCCGGAGGTACCATGCTCACAATTCCTAAGACCCAGCCTGTCGTACAGGGATCGCCTGTCCCAAATACAACCTTGCCGTCGATTTTCTCCGGTGCCATGTACTGAAGCAGCGCAAGCAGTTCTTTTTTTACCGTCCGGATCCCGCGTTTGTTTGCCGGATCCTTTATAAACGTAATTATACTTGATATTTTGTCAAATGAAAAGTCTTTTTTCTTTCTTTTTTTCTTCTTTTTCTTTGGCGGATCCGTTCTGTCCCCGGATACCGGTTTCTCTGCCAATGGATTTGGCTTGACACGTTCATCCGAAAAATCGGTTGTCACAATAACACCTTCCTCCGGCTCTTCCTGCGGAGTTTCCTTCGTTTCTTCCTTCTTTTCCGCTGTTTTTTTCGTTTGCCGGAAAAATGCAGGAATTTTTTTGAGCCGGTCTAGCGGGATTCCGAAAATACGGATACGGATGCCGCTTTCCAGTGTCTCCTGAACGATATAAACGACACGCAGAAGCCAGCTGATCTGACACCGCACCTGAATCTCGTCTTTCGTTTCCACCGTAACCCGGTACCTCACCGGCACAAACAGCGCCGCACACAGAAGAAGCACGCAGAGTGCCAGCAGAACCAGTAAGATCATACCAATTGTTTTGAGTATGGCAACTACAACTGCCACTCTACATCACCTTCCTCCTATCTCGAAAAATCCTTCTTTTCAAATATCTGTTTCGGAGAAAACTCTTCCGATGCCGCATAGCCTTCGCATAAAATCTGCTCAACGACCGATACCGCCGCATCGTAATCCGAAGTCACGCCAATGACATAAAGTTCCTTCTGTCCATAATATTTGAAAAACAATTGATCGGTATTCATGATTTCAAAAAGATTTTTTTCATTTTCGGCAAGCGTAATGATATAAAAGCTCTTTTTCCATGGAAGTTTTTGGAAAATGCTTCGTTCTTCAATGATTTTTTTGCACTTTTTTTCCTGCTTTCGAACCTTTTCATCCATGTAAAGGTCTTTGTACCAAAAAATCATTTACTCCTCCATTCTGCTGCCTCGTCCATCCACTCACGCAGTTCGATCATGGCTGCTTTCTTTTCTGCCTCATTCTGGCATCCAAACAGATTTGTCCGGATATAAGCCTCAATCTCACCGGCATTGGTAAATTCTACCGGGAGTTTTTCGAGCACCTCTGCCATAACCGCTTTCTTCAGCGGCTTAGAAAGTGTCGATAAAAAGTCGGACAATTCTCCGGTGAGTTCTTTGATCTTCTCTGTTTCCACCGCAGCTTCGACCGTATCGCTCTCGCCAAAACGTTCCATATCAATAAACAAACTGTCGGATAATAAATTGGCAATTTTCGCAAATGCATCAAATTCCTCGCCTTTTCCGAGTTCCTCAATGATCTTCTTATGAGAGGCTTTGATCTCAAAGAGAACGGCTTCCAGATAACTGGATTTTTCCACATAGGTTTCAATCTTTCCTTCCAGTTTTACAAGCCCTTCCTCGTTCAGACTTCCGTTTGCCACTTCCATCAAAATGCCGCGGCAATGCTCATACAAAGCACTTTCTTCCCGCTTATGGCAATTGGCAAGACTAAGCGCATACATCGCATTTACTACCTTTTGCAGCTGATAATAAAAATCGGTCACATGAAGAATGTACTCTCCCGCTTTTTCCAATTCTTTACTCATCGCCTCAAACGATTCTTTTGTCAAACCTGCAAAATCCGTATTCTGCAATTCCTTCAAAAGGTCTGCAATGGCATCTTCTTCCGTCTCCGTACCGGCTTTCTGAATCATAGCAGCCGAACGTATCATATAGATAAAGTTATCCAGCGATGCCATATCGCCTCCGATATACAAACTTCCGGTGTCCTGAATTTTTCCCATCAGACGCTGTTTTGTCATGTGTACCGGAATCATTCCCATCAGCTGCTGAAGCCGTTCTTTGACGATACTCTGGTCTTTGTTTCCCACGAGAAATGCCATCAATTCTTTGACAAAAACATCTTCTTCTGTCGCAAAAACATCTTTCTGATAAGGTTCTTCCTCTTCAAAGTCAAATTTACGGTGTTTCAGCACATAATCATAACAGATCAGCTGATCTGTATAGGATGTATATTTTTCCATCACCTGTGTAATCTCGCCACGGATGCGGTCAATCCGCTCGATGCAGGTTTTCTGTGCCTCCGCATCTTCCTCGTACACATGTGGAATTTCCTTTCGCACCTCATCGTATCTGCGTTCTTCCTCTTCGGACAGATCGATGCCTTCCTGGCAGGTCTCCACCAGCATATAAGCCGAAAACACCAGTTCTATGGAGGCATAATTCAAATACGTATCTGCCAGATAATTGGCATAAATCGGGAGATTCTTGCGTGGTGCCACTCCCTTGTCCAGGTCTTTTATAATTTTTCGAATCTGATTCATCGTTTCCTCCTGTCATGCAGGCTTTCTGCCTACAGTACTAATACCCATCCCGTCAGCCAGCGCAGTCCGTTTTCCACAAATTCGAGGCTTACCGGCTGTCCGGACAATACCGGATAGAACAGTAAGAACAGCCCCACAGCCGCTGCCGCATATACATAAGCAAAAATGCGTTTCTTTTTATTGTCGCCGATAAAGCGATACAATGTGTATCCGATCATCAAGGTAATAAACGGCACACTTGGAAAATAATGGTAAGCAAATGTACATCTCGGCACGAGCATCCACGGTACGTACTGTACCAAATAAGCAAATACAAGGAACAATGCCGTCTTATCTGCTTTCTTCACTACAAGATAGATCATGTAAAGGAACGCAAAGATGCCTGCCCACCATACGAGCGGGTTACCGAATGCGCTGATTCCTTCGCGCATATCATTTGCCACCGTGTTGCAATAGTAAAATACCGGACGAATCATCGTCGGCCATTCATACCAGGTGGAAGAATACGGATGTGTCGCTTCCAGCTGGGAATGGTAACTGTACATCGATTTCTGATTATTGATCATCCGCGTAAACAGACCGTCTGTCGTTCCATCGTTAAACGGAATGTAAGAACACAGATAGATCAGTCCCGGAATCACGATAAAGAATATGACACAGGCACCGATTGTCTTAAGAAAATTACTCTTAAAGACATCTATAACATGCCGGTGCGCGATCGTTCCGGTACTTCCGCCCGGATTGTTGCACGCCCTGCGGTATTCCATATATCGGTAAAGCATGATCGCCGCAAAGAATACAGCCAGTCCTGCTGCCGCATAAACCGCCGTCCATTTGCTGGCACAACCGAGTCCCATCATCAAACCGCTTAAGAAAAGCGGAATCAGGGTCTTTTTAAATTCTGTATCGTAAAAACTTGTCTGTGCATAGCGGAGCATAAAGTAAAACATTGCCATGATAAAGAACGTACCATATACGTCGATCGTGGCAATTCTTGTCTGCGTAAAGTGCATAAAATCAAAAGCAAACAACGTCGTAACCACGCCTGCCACCCATGTCTGATGGAAAAGTCTCTTTCCAAACAGATACAAAAACGGGAGCATTCCGATACCAAACAATGTACCGATGATACGCCATCCAAACGGATTCATTCCAAAAATACGGATTCCGAGGGAAATAAAGATTTTACCCAATGGTGGATGCGTATTTTCGTAATTGTACAAATCATGAATCATCTCATACGCCGTACGGGCATGATAAATCTCATCAAAATATGTTCCGCTGCGGAAGGTATGCGCATCGTCGTATTCATCCTGCTCATCAAAAAGTTCCGGATATTGGTCTTTATTGACCGGAACCACCAGATTTCCGTCCGCGTCTTTAAATACCATTTCTTTTAAGGTCAACAGATCTTCTACTGTCGTAAAGCGGATATAACGTGTCGTGACATTAAATGCTGTCGTCGCCTCCGAACCGCCGTCAGCGACAAGCTGCACATTGTTCCATTTGAATACATCGGAGACTTTCGCCGTTCCACCGCTCACATAATTGGTTCCATCGTTCGAAAGTTCCATATAAAGACTTCGGTTTTCATAACTTCCGGAAAATACCTCAAATTCTTTCAGGTTCTTCACTTCACCAAAATCAAGGACAATCTGCTGTCCTGCCTGCGTTCCTTCCCATCCGGTCTCCGGAGCGCTTGTCTTTCCGAGATCATGGAAAGCGAAAATACCATAAACAAGCATGATAGCAAATAAAATAATGTAATCCGTCTTTGTCATCTTTTCCATCACAACAGTTGGAATAATTTTCCATTCAAATCGTTTTTCCTGCTGTTTTTGTACGGTCTGTCGTTTCTTCTTCGATTTTCCACCCTCGTCTACATTCGCTTCCTGCACGATCTCACTCTTCTTAAAGATTGTGTAAAGAAGGTAACCAAAGAGGAACAATGTCAACACCGCAACTGCACCGATAATATAGCCGGTTGGGCCTGTCGTTCCAAGTTCTACCGCCGTATAATACACATGCGCGGTATTCATATAAACCACCAAGGTATAACCGATAAATCCGTAAAACAATTCCTTGCATGGACGATAGATAAATGCGGCAAGCATCAAAGCAACTGCCGGGAACAGATATCTCTCATGCATACGTACGGAAAAGCAGAACATCACACTGATGACAACTGCCATACTGAGAAAATATTTGGACTTGTCATTCTTCATTTTGAAGAATACGACTGCACTGAGTACGACCGCTGCGACGATGGCAATAGTTCCCCATGTCTGTGCCGGAATAAACAAAAACTTTTCTGTCTGTTCATGCCAGTTTTTTCCAATGATCGCCCAGAAATTGTACGCGTTGACGGAACAGTATTCAAACATTCCCAGCGTACCGGTATATTTTTCCAACGACTTCTCCAGCCCAAACGGAAGTGCTACAAGCACCATAGCCGCCAAAGATGCCAGACCGCCGATCAGGTCACGGAGCATCTTTTTCGTATTGAAATCATGCAAAAATACCTGCTCAATGATCGAATAAATAATGATCGGAGCAAACATAACCATCTGCGGTTTTAGCAGCACACCGGCACAAAAGGCAAAGTATGCTAAAATTCTCTTTTCTTCCATAAACAGGTAACAGGTCAGAAGAACCATGCAGCACAATACGCCGTCTACCTGTCCCCAGACAGAACTGTCAATGACAACTGCCGGATTCAGCGCATAAAGTGTGGAAAGCATCAGAGACATTCCCTCGGAAAATCTCTTCTTTGCCATCACGTAAATAAGATACGCTGCTGCCAGATCAAAAAGCATCGGGAACAATTTGATCATAAAAAGTCCCGTGGTCGAATAATTGTCAATATTAAACAAGTGGCGGATCGCCGCAACCAGCCAAAGCACCAGCATATATCCCGGTGGATAGTCCGTTACATCACCCTCGTAAAAATGGGAAAGTCCTCCGGTAAATACCGTCTCCGACCAAGAGCGGAAACAGGTAATATCCACACTGTATCCTTCGTTCTTTACGGCAAGGATCGCTTTTACGATAAATGCCGCAACCAGAACAAGAATAATATTAAATTTCTGCTGCTTCATGGAATTCTTTGCGATCAGACGGCTTCCATCCACTTCTCCCTGAAACCACATCCAGTAAATCGCAAAAAATGCAAATACGGTTACTACCGCAATGGTTAAAATATCTTGATACATCTCTTACATCCTTTCCCTTTTGTTCGTTGTATCTCACTCAGGAACGCTTCACGTGCTCATGAGTAAATAAATGGTCGGAACAATATTCATAACTTCCTTCGCATTTTGAGCAATACCGGAACTCAAGCTGCGGAGAATCGATCTCTGTCCTTCCACAAATGGCACATTTATGTCTTGGCTGCCCTGCCTGCTGCGCCGTATTTTTGTAAATGACGCGGCGTTTTTTCGCCTGTTTCATACGCATTCCCAGATGTGGTTCTCTTGCAATCGCATAAAAGATCACAAAATCCAGAAGCGCTGCCACGATCAAAAGCATCCGCATATATCCACGATAATCTCCCGTCTGCGCATATTGCACAATCTCGACAACATTCAGCAAAATGTAAATATATCCCAGCCATTTTGCTTTGATCGGAATGAGGAAATACAATCGGAATACCGTATCCGGAAACAAAAACGCAAAGGCTAAAAACATGGACAAGTTCAGATCACTCAAATCAATCTGATTTGCAAGTCCAAATCCAATCTGCGGTGCCAGCGCCTGTCCATTCGCATGGCAAACGACAAAATAATAGCCAAATGTCATAATGAGAATCAACAAAATTCCGGTAAAATAAAAGGCATTAAATCGAAATCTTCCCCAGATCTGTTCTAACATATTGCCGATCCAATAATACACATACAGCATGATACCAAAGAATATCATATTGATCAGTGCTCCACCGGAACCAATGCTCACATACGGATAAAAAAGAAATGTTACGATTCTCCACACTTGTCCATGCAGGATGGCATAAACATTGAGGCTCAGATACATCTCATAAAATCCCGGAACCACCAATCCGAGCACACTTCCAATAATGCTTACGATAACCATGTAACGCATCAAATTCGGGATTGCATATCGCCCTAATTTGCGCTCTACCTTATCAAACCATTTCATAAATATTTAAAACCTCGCTTTTAAAATAAGTTTTTCTTCTTAAAGAAGAATACTAAAACTACGGTTACGATCAACGTAATCGCAGTCACAATATAAAATCCATAAGGGTTGTCCCCCAATGGAATATGCTGAAAGTTCATTCCGTAAAAGCTGGCGATCATCGTAGGGATGGAAAGTACGATCGTCACGGTTGACAAAAATTTCATAACCACATTGAGGTTATTGGAAATAACCGACGCAAAGGCATCCATTGTTCCACTCAAAATATCACTGTAAATTTTTGCCATCTCAATCGCCTGTTTGTTCTCGACGATAACGTCTTCCAGCAGATCTTCATCTTCCGGATATTTTTTGATTTTCTCCGTCCGGAGCAGTTTTTCCAGCACCGTTTCATTGGATCGCAGAGACGTGGTAAAATAAACCAGACTTTTTTCTAATTCTAAAAGTTCGATCAACTCTTTATTTCTCTGTGAAATATGCAGTTTTTCTTCGATCTGCTCGCTCTTGCGGTCGATGATACGCAGGTAGCGCAGATAAGAAGTCGCATTGCGGTACAGGATCTGAAATACAAATCGCGTCTTCTTAAACGTATAAAATTCCCGTTCACGGTTGTTCATAAATGCTTTTAATACCGGTGTCTCTTCCAGGCATACGGTCACAATCATCTTTTCTGTCGTATAAATACCAAGAGGAATCGTCACATACCTGTCTTTTTCGTCTAAGGAAGGGATGTCCACCAAAATCACAACATAATCGTTTTCTATCTCCACACGGGAGCGCTCTTCATCATCCAGGGGCGCACGCAGATCGTCAATATCAATTCCGGTCGTAGCCGACACGGTTTCGAGTTCTTCCATCGTCGGTTTCGTCAGTGCAACCCAGCATCCTTCCGTCACTTGATCCAATTCCTGCAGTCCGTCTTCGACTGTATTAAAAATTTGAAGCATGCTTCTTTCCTCCTATTCTCTGTAAATTGTAAACATAGATATTTTTATTATACTTTTTTGGGGAATCTTTGTCAAACTGTATTTGTTTTGTCATACGGTTCTCATTAGAAAATGAAACCAAAGTTTTCCAGCCGGGACCGCTTGCGCTTCGTGAACCCACGTAACAGTGCACGAGGGCAAACTACGCCCCCTGTGCACTGACGGTGTTCAAAATCCCTTACGGAAAATCTTTGATCTCATTTTCTAAATAGAACGGCAACAAAACAAATTACAAATTATATTGTCCTATCGACTATATGAATCGCTCATTCTGCCCATTCTATTTGGTAAAGTACAAAATCTGGTCTTCCTGCAAAGCCACTTGATCCAGGTTGTTTAACCGGACAAATTCTTCCCAGGTCGTCTCATGCGCCATCAATACTTCGCCCAGGCTTTGCTTGCCATCGGTGATGTACACTTTTTTCTCTTCTTCCTCGCTCGGAGCGTTTTCAGAAGAAACGACTTCTTTTTCTTCCGATGTTTCTGCCGGTTCTTCTGCCACTTTTTCCGGCTCATTTTCTGCGTTTTCGCTTTCGAAGACTTTCGCGCTGCTCTCTTCCTGTGACTGCACCTGCGTTTCGGTCTCTGTCTCATCGGCAACTGCGGTGACCGGCAATGGTTCGTCTTTTGGCACCGGCATACAGATCATTCCCCGGTGGGCGCGCACCATCGGAATACAGATTTCCTGCCCCACCTGAAGATTGTACACATCTACATACGGGTTGGCACGCAGCAGCATTGCCATCGGGATCCGGTAATACCGGCTGAGCTGATACAGCGTGTCTCCCGGTTTTATCACATGTACCATTCCATTACAATATCTGCGATTCATGAAGTTTCCTCAATTCTATTTGCTTCTCTAACAGTATATTCATTTACCATTTTTAAGTTACTCGCGAATTTTGTTTACAAAACGCAAATTTTGTCGTATACTATAACTCAAAGCGCATTTTTTATAAAACACATTTAATAAGTAATAAATCACTTTCATAAAGATAGAGATATACGTTTCACATAATGGAGGTTAGTATGAACAGAGTAGGTATTGATATTGGCTCAACGACAGTCAAGATCGCGATTATCGACGAACAAAATAAAATTTTATTTTCTGCATATGAACGTCACTACGCAAATATTCAGGAAACGCTTCGCGGCATCATCGAGCGCGCGTATGAGCAGCTCGGCGATCAGGCGATTGCACCGATGATCACCGGTTCCGGCGGATTAACGATCTCCGAACACCTTAACATTCCTTTTGTTCAGGAAGTTGTCAGCGTAGCAACCGCATTAAAAGATTTCGCTCCACAGACCGATGTAGCGATCGAGCTCGGCGGAGAAGATGCTAAGATCATTTATTTTACCGGAGGAATCGAACAGCGAATGAATGGAATCTGTGCCGGCGGTACCGGTTCTTTCATCGACCAGATGGCAACGTTGTTAAAAACCGATGCTGCCGGGCTCAATGAATATGCCAAAAATTACCAGGCAATCTATCCGATTGCTTCCCGTTGTGGTGTATTTGCCAAAACGGACATTCAGCCGCTGATCAACGAAGGCGCCTCCAAACCGGACCTTGCCGCTTCCATTTTTCAGGCGGTAGTCAACCAGACGATCAGTGGACTTGCCTGCGGTAAACCAATCCGCGGAAATGTTGCTTTCTTAGGGGGACCGCTTCATTTTCTTACGGAATTAAAAGCCGCATTCATCCGCACTCTCGAGCTGACCGATGATGCAATCATTGCACCGGAACATTCTCATCTTTTTGCCGCAAGTGGTGCCGCGATGAATTCAAAAGGCGAAGGCGAGACAACATTAAAACAATTATTGGACAAATTAAGCAGCAAGATTCATATGGAATTTGAAGTGACCCGTATGGAACCATTGTTTGCTTCGGAAAAAGAATACGAAGACTTTACGGCACGCCACAACAATCATGCCGTGAAAAAGGGAAATCTTGCCGATTACGAAGGAAATGTCTTCCTCGGAATCGATGCCGGTTCCACGACGACCAAAGTCGCTCTCGTCGGAGAAGACGGATCGCTTTTGTATTCCTTCTATGACAACAACAACGGAAGTCCGTTGAAAACGACGATCAAGGCCGTGAAAGAAATTTACGAACTTCTTCCGGACAGCGCGACGATCGTCCGCTCCTGCTCGACCGGTTACGGTGAAGCATTGATCAAGTCTGCCCTGATGTTGGACGAGGGGGAAGTCGAGACGGTATCCCATTATTATGCCGCTTCTTTCTTCGAGCCAAATGTAGACTGTATCCTCGACATCGGTGGACAGGATATGAAATGTATTAAGATCAAAAATCACTCGGTTGACAGTGTGCAGTTAAATGAAGCCTGCTCTTCCGGTTGTGGTTCCTTTATCGAAACCTTTGCCCGCTCCTTGAATTACGGGGTCAAAGATTTTGCAAAACTGGCCTTATTTGCCGAAAACCCGATTGACCTTGGTTCGCGTTGTACGGTATTTATGAACTCCAAAGTAAAGCAGGCGCAGAAAGAAGGCGCTACGGTAGCCGACATTTCCGCCGGTCTTGCTATTTCCGTTATTAAAAATGCATTACTGAAAGTAATCAAATTGACGGATCCGAAAGACCTCGGAACCAATGTCGTCGTGCAGGGAGGAACCTTCTACAACGATGCAGTTCTTCGCAGTTTTGAACGTGTCTCCGGCTGTCAGGCAGTGCGCCCGGATATCGCCGGTATCATGGGAGCTTTTGGTGCTGCCCTGATCGCACGGGAACATTACGAAGAAGGAATGCCTACGACCATGCTTCCTTTAGAGGATATCATTGCTTTGAAATTTGAAAGTTCGATGTCCCGCTGTAAAGGATGTACAAACCAGTGCCGCCTTACGATCAACAAATTTACCGGCGGCCGCCAGTTTATCTCCGGAAACCGCTGTGAACGTGGTCTTGGAATTACCAAAAAGAAAAAAGATGTTCCAAACTTATTTGAATATAAAAATAAACGATTGTTCGACCATTACAAACCATTAACTGCGGACAAAGCATACCGTGGCAAAGTCGGCATTCCACGTGTTTTGAATATGTACGAGGATTACCCATTCTGGTTTACGTTCTTCACGGAACTTGGTTACGAAGTCGTTCTTTCGCCAAAATCCAGCCGGAAGATTTACTCTCTGGGTATCGAATCCATCCCAAGTGAGTCCGAATGTTACCCGGCAAAACTGGCACACGGTCATGTCATGTGGCTGATCCATCAGGGATTGGATTACATCTTCTACCCTTGTGTGCCTTACGAGCGCTGTGAATTTGAAGGTGCCGGCAATCATTACAATTGTCCGATCGTTACCTCTTACGGCGAAAACATTAAAAACAACGTCGAAGAGCTTACTGGTTCTGACATTATTTTCCAGAACCCATTTCTTTCTTTTGAAAACGAAAAGATTCTTACCGACGAATTAGTAAAAGTGATCTCAAAGGAAAACGGCATCGCGGAGTCTGAAATCCGTCAGGCTGCCCACACCGCCTTTGACGAATTAACAGAAACAAGAGAAGATATCAAACGCAAAGGGGAAGAAGTCCTGAAATGGATGAAAGACAATGGCAAACATGGTATTGTCCTTGCCGGCCGGCCGTATCACATCGATCCGGAGATCAACCACGGAATTCCGGAATTGATCACTTCTTACGATATCGCCGTTCTTTCCGAAGACAGCGTGTCACATCTGGAGCCGATCAACCGCCCTACGATCGCGATGGATCAATGGATGTATCATTCCCGTTTGTATGCGGCTGCAACCTTTGTCCGCACACAGGATAATCTGGATATGATTCAGTTAAATTCCTTCGGTTGTGGTCTGGATGCGGTAACGACCGATCAGGTCAATGATATCTTAACTGGTTCCAATAAAATCTGTACTGTCCTTAAGATTGACGAAGTAAATAACTTGGGGGCTGCCAGAATCCGTATCCGTTCGCTGATCTCTGCTGTAAAAGACCGGAAACGAAAAGGCGTAAAGGCAGAGGTAAAAGACGCAGCTTACCACCGCGTCATCTTTACGGAGGAAATGCGTAAAAACTATACCATCCTCGCACCGCAGATGTCTCCGATTCATTTTGACATGGTCATTCCGGCACTTGCTGCTGCCGGCTATAACATCGTTCCTCTTCCTACCGGAGAAGACGAACTGGATTACGGTCTCAAATATGTCAATAACGATGCCTGTTATCCTTCTCTTCTTGTCGTCGGACAGTTTATGAAAGCTCTGCTTTCCGGCAAATATGACCTTGACCGCACCGCGATCATCATCACTCAGACCGGTGGCGGATGCCGTGCGACAAACTATATCGGATTTATCCGCCGCGCACTGCGAAAAGCCGGCATGGAACAGGTACCTGTTATCTCATTGAGCGCCGGTATAGAGAAGAATCCGGGATTCAAGATTAACTACCGCCTCCTCAATGGTGCCATTCAAGCTTTGGTATATGGCGATTTGTTTATGCGTGTTGTTTACAAAACCCGCCCTTACGAAAAAGTGCCGGGTTCGGTCAATGCCCTCCATGAAAAATGGAAACAGATCTGTATCGAAGCGGTAAAACATCCGAAACGTTCGGAATTCCACAAAAACATCCGTGGAATCATTAAAGATTTCGATACCATCGAACTTCGTGATGATGTAAAAAAACCAAAAGTCGGTATCGTCGGCGAGATTTTGGTTAAATATCTGCCGGCCGCCAACAACTATATCGTTAATCTGCTGGAAGAAGAAGGCGCTGAAGCTGTATGTCCGGACATGCTGGACTTTTTCATGTACAGTGCTTACAATAACATTTTTAAAGCAGAACACCTTGGCAAACCATCTTCTACGAAACTGCTTTCCAAAGCCGCCATCTGGTTTATGGAACGTTATCGTAAGGTAATGCGTCAGGCGCTCGAAGAAAGTAACCGTTTTGAACCACCGGCAAATATCTATCAATTGGCAGATTATGCCGCACCATTCGTATCTGCCGGCAACCAGACCGGCGAAGGCTGGTTCCTTACCGGCGAAATGATTGAGTTGATTCACAGCGGTGTACCAAACATCGTTTGTACGCAGCCATTTGGCTGTCTGCCAAACCATGTCGTTGGAAAAGGTGTGATTAAACAACTCCGCTCCGCCTTCCCGGATGCCAACATCGTAGCCGTTGACTACGACCCGGGTGCCAGCGAAGTAAACCAGTTGAATCGAATCAAACTGATGTTAGCGACAGCGAACGAGAATATGAAGTAAAAGTTCACCCCACTACCATTTCTCCGCGAGACGAATATGCGCAAGCACATATAGTCTCGCAAGAAATGGCAGTGGGGTGTTATAGATTAACGGTTAGGATAACTTCAAATTAACATTTTGCCCACTTTAAATTTAAAAAGCCCCCATATATTTCTATGGAACCTATATGCGTCTGCGCATATTCGGTGAACCTGGAAATATATGGGGACTTTGAGTTCTTAACCTTACTCTTTCACTGCTTCTTTTGCAATAAAACGATTTACAGCACTAAACAGTGCGCGGATGGAAGCACGTGTGATATTGGAACTGATTCCGACACCATGGGTCACGATTCCGCGGCTCTCGTCCATCAAATGGATGTACGCTGCTGCCTGGGCATTGGATCCCATCTGCAATGCATGCTCGGTGTAATCCAGCACCTTGATCGGCATATCCAGCTCTGCCTGCAGTCCTCGCTGTACTGCATCAATCGGACCATTTCCGTATGCTTCGATCGTTTTTTCGTTTCCTTCAAAAGTATAAGTCAGATAAATCTTCGTGTCAAATCCACTCTCCGACATTTCTTCACTAAGGTCTTCTACTTTCAATCGGCGGAAGTGATATGGTTCTTTGCGGTCGATATAATGTGCCTTAAATTCTGACATAATCTGATCCGGTGCCACTTCACCCTGCTTTTCCGAAATTTTCTGGATTACATCCGCAAATTCTTTGTGCATGCTCTTTGGAAGCTTGAACCCAAAGTAGGTATCCATAACAAAGGCCACGCCGCCCTTTCCGGACTGGCTGTTAATACGGACGATTGGTTCATACTCTCTTCCCAGATCACTTGGATCAATTGGAAGATAGGGAACTTCCCAATGCTCACTATTACGCTCATGCATTGCCTGAACCCCTTTGTTGATCGCATCCTGATGAGAACCGGAAAATGCAGTAAATACCAGTTTACCGGCATATGGATGACGCATATCAATGTCCATTTTATTGCATCTCTCGTATACATCGATGATCTCATTTACATTTTCAATCTCCAGTTCCGGATTGATTCCCTGGGAGAACATATTATAAGCAATATTTAAAACGTCCACGTTTCCGGTACGTTCACCATTTCCAAACAACGTTCCCTCCACACGGTCAGCTCCGGCAAGCATTGCCAGTTCAGCAGATGCCACCGCTGTACCACGGTCGTTGTGTGGGTGAATACTTAAGATAACACGCTCACGGTCTGTGAAGTGTGTTGACATCCATTCAATCTGATCAGCATAGACATTTGGTGTATTCATCTCCACCGTAGATGGCAGGTTGATGATCACCTTTTTGTCTTTGGAAGCACCCCATTCATCCAGGACTGCCTCACACACTTCCAATGCATACGGAAGTTCCGTTCCGGTAAAACTCTCCGGAGAATACTCTAAGATTACTTCTCCATCGTAATCTTTCATATATTTTTTAACCATCTTGGTTCCATCAATCGCAATCTGTTTTACTTCATCCTGTGACATATGGAATACTACATCACGCTGCAATGTCGAAGTCGAATTGTAAATGTGCACGATCGCACGTTTGATTCCCTTCAGGGATTCAAATGTCTTTTGAATCAGATGCTCACGGCACTGTGTCAGAACCTGAACCGTCACATCATCCGGAATCAGATTTCTCTCAACCAATTGCCGCAAAAAATCATATTCAATCTGGGAAGCACTCGGAAATCCAATCTCAATTTCCTTAAATCCCAATTTTACAAGCAGGTTAAAGAATTCAATTTTCTCTTCTACCACCATTGGCTCGATCAAAGCCTGGTTACCGTCTCTCAAATCCACACTACACCAGATCGGTGCCTTTTCAATCTCTTTATTTGGCCAGGTACGCTCTTTAAAGTCTACAACCGGCACTCTTTTATATCGTTTATAGTTTAACATCTCTTACATCCTCTCTTTTCAAATCAAATTCTTTCCAATACTTTATTTTACACCAAAATACAGGAAAGTCAAGTCATAGTACATGCACGTACTATTCTGCCGGGGTAGCAGTCGGCTCTTCCGTCGGTTTCTCCGCGTTATCCTCCGACTGCGTAAGTAGGACTTCTACCCTCACTTTTGATTTAAGTTTAAGATTCTCAGGCAGATCAAACTGCACTTCTACCGTGTGCTGACCGGCAGCCAGCCCCTTGACATCAATATACGCACCAAGTGTCGTCAATGTCAATTTGCTCAGATCGTCTTCGCCTCCCTGCACAGTCACGCTGTTTCGTTTATTTTCATTTACATACGTAAAATTCAAATTGTTTGGAAGGTTCTTCACATTAATATCCGAATTTACAAAAGAAAACGTACGCTTACCATTTTTCTCGATCACACAGCGGATCGAAACGGTCGTATTTTCTTCTGTCAGCTTACATCCGGTATTGTAAAGATATTGGGTCAGATCAATCTCCTGCTCAACATCCGCCTTCGCTCCCTCTACAGAAACCGGAACCTTAATCGATTTAACATTTTCAAGATCCGATTTCTTTCCGGAAATCACTATACTGTCCGGTTTATAATCCGTCTGTACATGACGGTATCCCGAAGCCGGTGTGCCCGTCGCCTCTACGTAAAGCGGAATGGTCTTCGTCGGAACGACCTCTACTTCCACATGAATCGTATCATTGCTGAATGTTACATTTGAAGAATCAATAACTTCTCCTTCGCTGTCATATAAAATCGGTGTTACATCTGCCGAAAAATTGCTGTTTTGTCCTTTTAATTGAACGACAGCACCGATCGAGTCTACTTTCTTAATCTTGGATTTTCCACCGGAAATCTCTATGATATTAGGCTGTGCCGTAATATCTCCGAGAACATAAGATTCTGCCAGTTCGCCTTCCGTATCGATCTGGACACGAACCTGCTGGCTCTCCTTTTCTTCCAGTGAAATACGCAGCACCTCATTATTCCAGTCAAGTTCTACATTTTCCTTCGTTGCTTTATTTAATTTTACCTGAATTCCGGCAGTATTTACCGTGGACAACTTACTCAGATCCGCCGTCGCCGAAAAATCATCATTTGTCAATTCTTCTACAAAGCTGCGTTTTCCCTTCACGACCACATCCACCATATCGCCATCAACCACTTCATATACCTGGTTTAACGACGTAATGACATTTTCATTGATCACTTTGACCGGGATGTCTGTAAACGTCTTTGTAATTGTAGGATTGGTGGTATTAATGATCACAAGCCAGACAATAAAAGCCACAACAAGAGAGATCACTTTCAATCCGAAATTATTCATCACTTTGCTTTTCATCCACTTGTTTTTCATGTTTGTCTGCCCCCTTCCACCATTTCTTTCTGGCATTTTCCGAAGAACGTTTTGACACACGTGTCAACATTTTTGTCAATGTATCCGCATCCATATTTCGTGTCAATTTTCCATTCATTGCTGTCGATACAGCTCCCGTTTCCTCCGACACAATGATTGTGAGAGAGTCTGAAACTTCGCTTACACCAAGTCCCGCACGATGTCTGGTCCCCAATTCCTTACTAAGTTCCAGATTATCTGACAATGGAAGGTAACATGTAGCTGAAACCACTCGGTTATCACGCAAAATTACAGCTCCATCATGCAATGGAGTATTGTGTTCAAATATATTGATCAGAAGCTGGCTGCTGATCTCTGCGTCAATAGGAATACCCGTTCGTTCAAACTCACGGCATTGAATCTCCTTCTCTACTACGATCAAAGCTCCTGTCTTCACCTTTGCCATCTCATAAACTGCTTTTACAATTCCCTGTACACTTCGTTCCGAATAACGCTCTGTCTTTGATTTGCTCTCATCAAATGGACTAATAGATGAAAATGATTTTCGCCCAAGCTGTTCCAATGCATTGCGAAACTCCGGCTGAAAAATAATTACAATTGCAGTAATTCCGATCACCATCGCATTCTGGAAAATCCATAACAATACATTCATTCCAAAAATTACGGCAATCAGCCATACAATGAACAAAACAACGATACCTTTCATCAGTGCCCAGGCACGAGTATCCTTGATCCAAATTATGATATGATAAACAGCAAATGCAATGATAAGTATCTCAATAATATCTATTATATTAATTGCGGGCATCGTAAGCCATGCCACATAATCTTTAAAAAAACTTCGTATCATTTCCATACGTACTCATCTCCTGCCTGCCTATTTTCGGCTTTATTTATGGTCAGAATTCAAATCTTCTTCCAACACTTTTTCAATCTCTTCTTTCAGATCGATCATTCCCTCGTCCCGATCCTCTTCAATTCTCGTCACCGTCTTATCTCCCGGTGCGACTTTCATTTTGGGAACGGCTTTTACATAATATAAATACTCTTCATCTTCAAATTGTAATTTATGCACCCCTGTATAATCGAGTGTCATACGGAAAAACTGCACCAGATAAGCAATCACTGCTGTCAATGCCATCCCAAGAAGCAGTTTCATAAAATCGATGTCAATCTTCCAAAACGCATCCCCTGCGACCACGCCAGCCATCCCGGCAACCAGCCCCACAAAAATTCCAATCTGTGACGCATGATTAAAACGTCCGCGGCGAATCAAAAATACAACTACATAAACGATCACAAATGTGATCATATACAAAAGTATTTCCTTATTTTGGAGAAGAGACTGAATACAATACTGCAGTCCTTCCAGCGTATTTCCGGTATCTACCGAATTTTGCGAAATGATATAATAATTTTCAACCGCAAGCAGAATATATCTTATAAATACCCCTGCCAGGCATGCCGGAATCATCGCCAGATTCAAAAACAATGCGGCTACGATCGGCACAGCAAATACAACATTCAGCGGCCAAAGTGCCGGAATCAAAAGGACCAGATAACTCTGACTCTTTGCATATCGGCCAAACAACAGAAAATATATTAAAAGAACAAATAAAAAACATGCTGCCACCAAATAAGAAACCGACGAAATTTCAAGCACTGCAAGCATAGCGGCAAAAAAAATGATGACCGAATCCGGTACAAAACCGCTGACCAATGCCAGAATAACAGACAATGGAATACCATATTCCCGGAGTTCTTTTGAAAATGGAAGCTGGTACAAAATGATACTATAAAGGATCATACTGATCACAATCTTCAAAACAGAACGGACGATTCGATAGTTCTTTTCATAAAATTCTTTACATCTGGTTTTCAGAACCAGCAATGCCATTATCATAAATTCCGCTCCTCCTTATTTCCATTTTCCTCTTCTTCCTTCTCATAATAGCGGATAAGTTCCTGTAATACAAGATAATACTCCTTAACACGTTTCTTTGACGCTTCGTATTGAAGTGAAGAAACGCTCACGGTAACAAAGGAAAACAATCCCAAAAGCAGAATATAAATTACGAGGTATGTTCGTCCAATGCTGATATAATCGAGTTCCAATGCATTTGTGATCAGATATTCCATATTGTATAATCCGGCGATCACCGCGATCAGCACAACAGCACACGTCACACAGACAAGTGTTTTCAAAATCTGCAGGCGGATATAATCCATTTTATAATATTTTGTTCGTGCAAAATCCTGTTTTCCCTCATGCGACTCATACTCTGCCAGACGAATCATCATCCTTACTTTTTGTTCACTAACCATATATACTCCACTTCTTTGTCATAAAATCGTCACCTGTTAGTATTATCTATATTTAATTATAACAAAATATCCATTCTACGCAACAAAAAATTTATTAAATATTGGTTACCAACTATTTTGAACGATTAATAACAACCATATCCCCCGCCTGCAAAACATCATTGCCATTCGGAATAATAATACTCCCTTCGCGCTGTATCATAATGATCAATTCATTTTTTCCGGTCTTAATCTCACTCAGTTTCTTTCCGACATATTTGTGTCCTTCCTCCAAATGCTTTTCAAGAAGTCGGATTCCGGTCACTTCCTCCGGTGCAAGCGCACTAAGGATCAAGCGGTCGCCCTCCAGCAATATCGTCTGACCGTTTGGTACAATATTTTTGCTTTCCCTCTCCAGCAGGACAACAAGTGTCTCCGGTGGCAGATTAATCTCGCAGAGTGCCCTTCCACACCAGGCATGCTCCCTTGTTACCATAAATTGGATAAATTGAACCGGTACCTCATTGGAATAATCATTGAACGTTTTCAATACCGTGTCACTCTCATCGATCATATCGAGTTTTCTCGCAACTGCCGGAAGCAATGTTCCCTGGAAAAGAATGGAAAACAAGACAACAGTAAATACAATATGATAGATATCATTTTCCAATTTCAAACTCTGCGTCACCATCATAGCAAACACGATGGATGCGGCTCCACGCAGCCCGGACCAGCAAACAAGGATCTGCTGTGCTGCTTTGGCTCGAAATGGCGTCAAAACCAGAAACACCGACAACGGCCGCGCAATAAACGTCACGATCAATGCAATCACAAGAGCCGGCAAAACCACTTGTGGCAGTCTTGATGGAAACGCCAAAAGTCCCAGCAAAAAAAATATCAGGATCTGCGTAAGTCCCGTCATACCATCAAAGAAGTGAACCAGATTGGTCTTGTTTTTAATGTCGGAATTTCCCAGCACAATACCTACAATATATACACTGAGATAACCATTTGCGCCCATTGCGGTCGGCATGGCATAGGACAGCAAAGCAATTCCGACAGAGAAAATAATATCAAATCCATCCGTAGAAAACCGGTAATGTTTCATCAGATAAACGGATACTGCAGCAAATAAAATACCACATACAATGCCACCGCCGATTTGCAGAACGAGCATCTGAATGAGTTGATAGGAATTCAAACTCCCTTTTGCGACCGTGATCAAAATAGCCGTCATCATATACGCTACCGGGTCATTGCTTCCACTCTCCAATTCCAGCAAAGAAGCCGTATTATATTTGAGGTTTAACTGTTTGGACCGTAATATGGAAAAGACGGAAGCCGCATCAGTAGAACTGAGCAGTGCACCGATCAGAAAACTTTCAATCCATGAAATCGAAAGAATATAATGACAGAGAACTCCCGTCACCCCCGCTGTCATCAATACGCCGAACGTCGATAATAAGACGGCTTTTCCTGCCGCGGGTCTGGCATGTTCCCAGTTTGTTCCAAATCCGCCATAAAACATAATAAAGATTAAGGCGATGGAACATACCTGCTCTGCAAAGGAATAATTGTCAAATGGAATTTTAACCACTCCATCGGAGCCAAAAAAGATACCGAGTAATATAAAACCAAGTAAAACCGGGATTCCAAAACGGTCAGAAACCCGGTCCAAAAAAACACAGATCAAAATAATCATCGCGATTAAAATAGGGCTAATCATCAAATCCCCCTTCATCTAAATTCCAAGTCCAATTTTCCGCTCCTAACGAGGCAATTGTCTGTAATTCATCTGCAATATTCAACGCATGATCTCCTATTCGTTCAAAATCCGTAAGCATCTCTGAGTACAAGATACTTGCCTGATAAGAACATTCTTCATTCTGAATGCGCTCCATCATACGTTCCCGGCATTTTTTCGTAAGATCATCAATCTCCTGCTCTCTCTCTGCAATCTCATCATGCCATTTTTTTATATCGTCATCTACATTGGTTAGTGTAGAAAATAACGCATCGCAGATTTTTTGAAGATATGCTGCTTCTTTCTTTGCCTTCTTTGAAAATTTAACGCCCAGCTTTTTGCGCGTTTTCGAATATTCCGCAATATTCATTGCATGATCACTGATCCGCTCTATATTTCCGGTAATAGCATGATAACTACTGAAAACACCACTTCCAACCGTCGTATTTTCATGCGAAAGCGCAGTTGTAATAAGGCAGGAAATCTGCGTGTTCATCTGATCCACCCGCTCTTCCGTCGCAGCGATGGACCGAAATATTTCCTTGTCATTTTTGATAAATACCTCAAATGCATTGTGTACATTCTTCTCTGCCATACAGAGCATATCCCACAATTCTTTTTTTGCCTCTTCTGTACTAACAGCAGACTGTCCCAAGGTATCCCTGACATTAAGCTGCATCCGTGGCAATACCCCTTGTGTTATATCATCCTTTTCATTCACTGGCAATATTTTCTGCGATATCTTAGCAAGAACTTCTCCAAACGGAAGCAAAAGTATTGTTGTCACAATGTTAAACAACGTATGTAAATTGGCAATTTGACCCGGAACATTGGTCGGAGTAACTGTCTGCAGCCACCCGATCAATGGTGTGACGACACATAAGATTGTAAACAGAAAAGTGCCAATAACATTAAATGTAAAGTGCACGATTGTCGTCCTTTTCGCATTGCGGTTTGCGCCGACAGATGCAAGAAGTGCTGTGATACACGTTCCTATATTTTGCCCAAACAATATAAATGCTGCACTGTTCAATGTAACAATTCCGCTGGCAGCAAGAGCCTGCAGAATTCCTACGGAAGCAGACGACGACTGGATGATTGCCGTAAAGATCATTCCGGCAAGGATTCCCAAAATCGGATTTTCAAAACGTGTCAAAAGCCCAACAAATTCCTGAGATTCACTGAGCGGTGCCATAGAGGAACTCATCATATCCATACCAATAAAAAGGATTCCAAGACCTGCAACAATATTTCCGATGTAGTGGATTCTTTCATTTTTCAAAAATACCAATATTGCTACACCTACAAAGGCGATAAATGGAGCCAGCACCCCTACATCTAAAGCAATCAACTGTCCGGTGATCGTCGTTCCAATATTAGCACCCATGATGATCCAGATTGCCTGTGTTAATGTCATCATTCCTGAATTTACAAATCCTACCACCATTACAGTTGTCGCCGAAGAGGACTGGATCACTGCGGTAATAACAGCACCGACCAATACTCCAAGCAAACGATTGGAAGTCAGTTTTTCAAGAATCTGCTTCATTTTATCTCCTGCTGCATTTTCGAGACCCTGGCTCATCATCTGCATACCATATAAAAACAACGCAAGACCTCCCAGAAGTCCCATAATATCTGTCAATTTCATTGTTGTGTTCCTTTCGTTTTATGTTATACTTCCTGTTCGTCATTCATGCGGTAGCCGACACCGAGTTCGTTGCGGATATAGCGGTATTCTCCCGGTGTCTCACCAAATTTCTTACGAATATTTGCCATATTTACCTGAAGTTTTTTGACACTGCCGGAGTCCGAATACCCCCACACTTTTTTAATGATTTCCGCATAGGTAAGGACTTTTCCGGCATGTACGGCGAGCAGTTCTACGATATTGTATTCTGTCTGCGTCAACCGTATCTCTTCTTCTCCGATCGTAACTCTTCTGGCATCGTAGGAGATTTTCATATCTCCCAGCTTAAATTCTTGTCTAATCCCTGTCCCGGCGCCCTGAAATCGTGCCGTCCTTAGTGTGGCTCGTACCCTTGCCAAAAGTTCATCGGTTCCAAACGGTTTGGTAATATAGTCATTGGCACCGAGATCCAATGCCTCCACTTTATCTGCTTCATTGCTTCTCGCCGACAATACAATGATCGGTGTATCCGAAGCCTTTCGAATCTGTTTTATCACCTCTGTGCCATCCATATCCGGCAATCCGAGATCCAAAATAACGATATCCGGATGATGCGACCAAAACATCGTCAGACCACTTTCTCCCCTTTGAGAAAAGATTGCCTGATACTCATGCGTCTCAAAGATCATTTTCATAAAATTACAAATGTTGATCTCATCTTCTATCACTTGCACTTTATATTTATTCATTTTCTGTTTCCTCCAATCCTAAAGCAAAGCGGATGCAGCATCCCCCCTCCTTTCGATTCTCTGCCGTAATTACACCACCATGTGCCTTAATGATCGAAGCACACACAGCAAGACCAATTCCCATACTTCGTTTCTGGTTATCCACCGGAGCATCTTTCACAGAGAAATAATCTTGAAAAAGTCCTTTCATTCGCTCTTTCTCGATTCCGCATCCATCATCCAAAACTTCAAACACCGCTTTATCTCCCAGCACAAACACATGAAGTTCCAGTGTTTTCATCCCCTTTGCATGCTGCACGGCATTTTCCAAAAGATTCATAAGAACCTGTTCGATCAGCACCGCATCCATCGGAATACTGGTAAATTCTTCCGGTATTGATACATTCACTTTTTGATCCGGATAACGTTTTTTAAACTGCGTCAACACCGAATCAATCAATTCTTCCAAAACCGTCGAGGTCTTAACCAGTTTCACACCATCGTTGTCGATCCGTGTAATGGACAAAATATTTTCCACCATTCCCATGAGCCATCTGGCGTCTTCCCGAATTCCGTCTGCCAGCTGCACAACCTGATCCTCCGACAACTGTTCATAATTTTGGACAATTGCTGAACTTGATCCGTAAATCGTTGTAAGCGGAGTTCGAAGATCATGAGAAACCGCCCGCAAAAGATTTCCTCGCATTTTTTCGTTGATACTCTCTGCCCGCACACGTTCCTGCCACTTAAGCTGCGATGTGATCGTACTCGTCATTGCCGTGATCACAAGCATGATCACCGCGGAAATAATATTTTCCGGAATGCTGAAATTGAAAGCGAAATATGGAAAAGCAAATGCAAAATTAAGCACCAGCACACTTAATAGCGAGGCGATGATACCATACACAAAACCATCCGTAAACCTCGATACAAAAAATACTGCCATCGCCATAACTGCCGGCGGTACTGTCTCTGCGGAAAATTTTGTTTCCAATAAGAAACATAGTAAAAACGCCCCCGCCAAAATACTGATCATCTTCAATCCGTCTATTATGTACTTTGTTGCATTTTTCATTTTTTCTATTTCCTCCGTTTTTTATTATACAGATATGGTAGTAAAGAATCAGCAAAGAAACCTCACCTATCCATTTTATTTAGAAAAGAAAATCAGAGTTTCCCCGCAGGACCGCTTGCGCTTAGAAGAACACACGTAACGGTGCATGAGGGCATACTACGCCCTCTACGCACCAACGGTGTTCTAAATCCCGCTTGGAAAACTCTGATCTCCTTTTCTAATTGAAACGATAGGTAACAATAAGGTACTTAATTTCCTTTGGTTAAAAAGTTCTGAATTGTTAAAATCGTTTATTTCACATTAAAGGCATTCATTCCCGGATATACTGCACTTTCGCCAAGTTCTTCTTCGATACGGAGAAGCTGATTGTATTTGGCTACTCGCTCGGAACGGCTTGGTGCTCCGGTCTTGATCTGGCAGGTGTTGAGTGCCACGGCAAGATCGGCGATCGTCGTATCCTCTGTCTCTCCGGAACGATGGGATGAAATTGCTGTGTATCCGGCTTTATGTGCCATTTTGATGGCTTCCAGGGTCTCGGATACAGAACCGATCTGATTGAGTTTGATCAAGATACTGTTCCCACAGCCAAGTTCAATTCCCTTTGCCAGACGCTCGGTGTTTGTTACAAACAGGTCATCACCAACCAGCTGTACTTTATCACCAAGTTCTGCGGTAAGTTTTTTCCAGCCTTCCCAGTCTTCTTCGTCCAATGCATCCTCGATAGAGATGATTGGATATTTCTCAACCAGTTTTTCCCAATGGTCGATCAACTGCTCTGACGTATAAACCGTTCCGGCTTTTGGAAGTTTATATTCTCCCACAGTGCCTGTTTTCCATTCGGAAGAAGCGGCATCCATCGCAATCTTGAAATCTTTTCCCGGCTCATATCCTGCTTTTTTCACCGCCTCGAGAATGGTTTCGATGGCTTCCTCATCGGATTTCAATGCAGGGGCAAAACCACCTTCATCGCCGACAGAAGTAGCCAGTCCTCTTTCTTTCAAAATCGAGGCCAGCGCATGGAATACTTCCGCACACCAGCGAAGACATTCTTTAAAGGAAGGTGCTCCGACCGGCATGATCATAAATTCCTGCACATCAAGTCCGGAAGACAATGCATGGCATCCTCCGTTTACAATATTCATCATTGGAACCGGAAGACGGTTTCCGCTGATTCCACCAAGGAAACGGTACAATGGAATCTCCAATGCATTGGCTGCTGCCTTCGCACAAGCGATGGAAACAGCCAGGATCGCATTGGCTCCCAAATTCGATTTGTCCTTTGTTCCGTCCGCTTTTCTCATCGCCGCATCCACTGCGTAAATATCCGACGCATCCATCCCTTTCAATGTCTCCTGAATCGTCGTATTGATATTTTCAACCGCCTTGGAAACGCCTTTTCCAACATATCTTTCCTTGTCGCCATCACGAAGTTCAAGCGCCTCAAATTCACCGGTAGACGCACCGGATGGGGCAGTTCCTCTTCCCATCACGCCGCCACACAGATAAACTTCTGCCTCTACGGTCGGATTTCCACGGGAATCCATAATTTCTCTTCCTATTATCTTTTCAATCTGCAAATGATTCACTTTGTTATTCTCCTTTCAAAAAACAGTCTTGTAGTTAGTATTTGCTAACAATTATTAGTATATTCTAATATTTTGCAAAAAACAAGAGATTTTCCCCACAAAAATGGCCTTTAAAATGAGAATCTTTTTCATCATTGTAAATGCTTTTCGTATTTTCCCACAACCGACATCCCGTCTTTTACGACGACAAATGCATGCTCGTCCACTTCTTTCAACTCACGCTTCAGATGAGCGCATTCGTATTTGGACAAGACGACAATGACCATATACGTATTTTCCTCGGTATAACCGCCCTTCGCTTCCCACCAGGTCGCATCCCGGTGATATTCATTGACAATATAATCAATGATCTCCAGCGGTTTCTTTTTGGTAAATATTACCACTTCCGTGTTGATATTCTGCGCATGCGTCCGGTCGACCATCAGCATATTTACTGCTGAATAGATAATGCTGTACACCGCCGTAGGAAGCCCAAACAACACCGCACAAATAATGTAAATAATGGCATTTACCGACAAGGACACTTTTCCGACACTAAATCCCTTAAACCGTTTGGTAAAGATCATTCCAACGATATCCAGGCCTCCACTGGAGCCCCCGGACTGTAATGCTATGCCGATTCCGGTTCCTCCAAAAATCCCACCGATGATGCTCGCAGTAAGGGAGTCCTGCACGATTGGCACCGCCGGTATCGGAATCAGACTGAGAAACAATGTCTGACTGATCACGCAGACCAGTGTGCGAAAGAAAAATTTCTTACCGACAAATACATACGCCAGCGCAAAGAGCGGAATGTTCAGGAACATGTTGATGATACCGGCTATATCCGTCGTTCCGGCCGCCACATGAAGATAGCGCACCAATACCGTACGAAGCACCTGACTGATTCCCAGAACTCCGCCATTGTAAAGGTTTGCCGGTACGATAAAAAGATTGATGCCGGCTGAAAATATCAGCATCCCGATCACTGCCATCGCATTTCGCTTCCAAAATTCCCGCTTTGTATTCATATCATCGCCTCTTTTCTCGAAAAGTGTGTTTCTGAGTTTATTTTAACAGATTGTTTTCCTTCTTGCCAGTACAATTTTACCCATCTGGATTACTATGGTCGGTGCCACCGCCAGCCCCAGAACAGAAGCATATTGCGCCACATTTAACGGCATGACTTCAAACAGATTGTGAAGCCCCGGGATAAAGAGAACTGCCGCCAGCAATAAGGTACCTGCCGCAAATGCACCGATACTCCACAAATTCGTAGAAAATTTTACATCAACAAGGGGGCGTTCACTCCGGCAGGTAAATCCGTGAAACAACCTCGCCAGCGTCAGGGTCGCAAATGCCATCGTCGCCGCTGTTGCCGCATCCTTCTGTAATCCCATAGAAAAAGCAGTCATCGTCGCGGCTGCAATGAGCGCACCATATCCCAAAAGCCGGCGTACAAATTTTCCCGTAAGGATCCCTTCTTTCGGATCTCTCGGCTTTTGCGTCAATAACTGCGGATCCGATGGCTCCATACCGATGGCAAGTGCCGGCAGCGAATCGGTCAATAAATTTATGAAGAGAAGATGCACCGGTTCAAACGGCGACGGCAGTGCCAGCACAGAACAGGCAAGTACCGCAATGATTGCTGACATGTTGCCGGAAAGCAAAAACTGAATTGCATTTTTAATATTTCGGTAGACATTTCTTCCGTTCAAAACGGCCTTGATGATTGTTGCAAAATTGTCATCCGCAAGAATCATCGCCGACGCATCTTTCGACACCTCTGTACCGGTAATTCCCATTGCCACTCCAATATCAGCTTTTTTCAATGCCGGTGCATCGTTGACACCATCTCCCGTCATCGCCGTGATGCGCCCTTTTTTCTGCCAGCTTTTTACAATTCGAATTTTATTTTCCGGCGAAACTCTTGCGTAAACCGAGATTTCTTCCAAAAGCTCATCCAATTTTTCATCGCTCATGGCATCCAATTCCTGCCCGGTCACTGCAAGATCCCCTTCTTCAAAAATGCCAATTTGGGCCGCAATCGCAGCCGCTGTCACTTTGTGGTCACCCGTGATCATTACCGGACGGATTCCGGCAAGTTTGGCTGTACGAACTGCCTCCGCTGCTTCTTCCCGCGGTGGATCGATCATTGCCACCAGCCCGATAAAGGTAAATCCATTTTCCTCGTCCAGCGTCAGTTCTTCACCCTCATCCACTTCTTTATACGCAAACGCGAGCACACGGAGGCCATTTTCCGAAAATTCCTGATTCTGCCGCAGGATTTCTTCTTTTATCTTGTCATTGATTTCACGACTCCCCCCACTCTCTGCCAATTTCACACTCCGATCCAGCAGAACATCGACAGCACCTTTGGTAAGTATCGTCGATACACCATGCAGACGGTATTTGGTACTCATCAGTTTACGCTCCGAGTCAAAGGCAATTTCTTCCAGCCTTGGCATCATTTCTCGGATGTCGTCTTCCGAAACGCCCGCCTTTGTCAGCCCTGCTTTTTGTGCCATCGTCAAAAGACAACTCTCCGTCGGATCCCCGATTTCCTTGCCTTTCTGAAAGGAGGCATCGTTATTCAGGATTGCATTGTATAAAAGTTTTCGGTGAAGCGGTTCGATCAGATCCAGTTCTTCCGGCTTCAGAACCGTATGATCGATATAAATGTCCGTTACCGTCATTTTATTTTGTGTCAGTGTCCCCGTCTTATCGGAGCAGATTACCGACACGCAGCCAAGACTTTCCACAGCTTTTAATTCTTTGATGATGGCATTGTCTGCTGCCATTTTCCGTGTCCCCATCGCCTGCACGATCGTAACAATGGAACTAAGTGCCTCCGGAATCGCCGCTACGGCAAGCGCCACGGCAAACATGAGCGAATCCAGCACCGGCTGCTTCTGCCAAATTCTGAGTGCAAATACAAGGGCCGAAATGATCATAATAACAATGGCAAGTTTCTTTCCAAAATCATCCAAACTCACCTGCAATGGCGTCTTTCTCTCCTGCGTAGCATTCATGAGATCCGCGATCTTTCCCATTTCCGTCTGCATTCCCGTCGCCGTCACCAGCACCGTTGCGCGCCCATATGTTACCAGTGTACCGGAATACACCATATTAACCCGGTCTGCGAGCGCTGCTTCTTCCACGATGGCCTCATCGGTCTTGTCGACATTTGCCGATTCCCCGGTCAGCGAACTTTCATTGACCTGTAACGAATAATTGTCCAAAATACGTCCATCCGCTGCAATCATGTCACCTGCTTCCAAAAGAAGAATATCTCCCGGTACGACATCTTTGGAAACAATTTCCATCTTCTTTCCCTCACGAAGCACCTTTGCATGAGGCGACGACAGTGCTTTCAGCGAATCCAACGATTTTTCCGCCTTGAGGTACTGTACCGTTCCAAGCACCGCATTCATCACAATAACAACAAAGATCACGACGGTGCTCTCCACATTTCCGGACAGCATCGACACCACCGCCGCAATGATCAAAATAATAACGAGCAGATCCAGAAACTGCTCCGCAAAGATCCGCACCGGACTTTTTTTCTTTGCTTCCTTCAGGCAGTTTTCTCCCATCTCCTGTCGTGTTTTCAGCACCTCGCTCTCCGCCAAACCATCTTCGGAGGCGTGCTGGTTTCGAAGAACTTCTTCCTTGGTCATTTGGTAAATTTCTTTCATAATCATGATCCTTTCTTTTTTAGGGTTTCCCTTTTGCGTTGCCTTTTGCCGCTCTTCTGGCCGGGAAAGGCAACAAATTTTGGCACTTTCCTCGATTTTCGTTGCCTTTTGGGCTTCTTGCCAGCGGTAAAGGCAACGGATTTTGCTGGGTTTCCCGGTTTTCGTTGCCTTTCGACCTGCTCCTGACGGGAAAAGGCAACTTTTTTCGGCCTCTTCCTTCATTTGCGTTGCCTTTTCAGCTTCTTACCAGCGCTAAAGGCAACGGATTTTGCTGGGTTTCCCGGTTTGCGTTGCCTTTTGCCCTGCTCATGTGGTTTGTGTCTCTAGACAAGAAATTTCTTTTTCTGCAAGCAGAAAGCAATTTCTTGTCTGAGACGGACTTATTTCGTCAAAAAAAGACTTTCCGTGCACGCGAAACACATGCACAAAAAGTCTTGTTCAACAATTTCTGTTCCGTAGACCCCGGATTCTTTCGAATCGTACTGACGAAATCTACACCGGACTTTTCAAATCCGGAACTACTCCCTCTTTGCAGGTTGTTCTTATCCTACCATGTATTTTTCCCCATGTAAAGGGGATTTATACAAAAACCGGTTAAGAACTAGCAAAGATTCTTAATTCTCTTCGTTATCTGAGGAACCGTTAAGCCATTTTTCTCCATTACTTCTGCCACATCATAGCGGTCTAAAAATTCTTTTTTGAGACCAAAGTTCAGGACTTTCATGTCGGAATCGCCGTAGAAACGTGCGATTTTTTCACCGAAACCACCATCGAGGATGCCATCTTCCAGTGTCACAACGACATCATGATCTTTCTTCAGATTCTCCAAAAGTTCTTCGTCCACGCCGGTGATATAATACGGATTGATAACCGTCGCATCCATGCCATCTTTCTTCAGCGTTTCTGCTGTCTGCTCAGCAAGAGAATAAAATGTTCCAAGCCCGATCAATGCCACTTTACTTCCTTTTTTTGTCACCTCATAACGGTTCAGTTTGGAAAAATCTTTCTTGACTTTTTTGCCACCGGATACCATCGCACCGCCCGGGAGACGAATTGCAACCGGATGCTCCTTCTGCTCCATACTCCAATCCAGCATTGCCAGATATTCTTCCTTTGTCGTCGGAGCAAGATAGACAAGATTTGGAATATTTGCCATCATCGGAATGTCATACAAGCCAAGATGCGTCACGTCATTCATGCCATAGACCGTTCCCCAGAATGTAATGATCGTCGCCGGATTATTATTGATGCAGAGATCCTGCGAAAGCTGGTCATACGTTCTCTGAACAAAGGAACTATAGACTCCATACACCGGTTTTCCGCCATTTGCTGCAATACCGGAAGCAAGGGCAACCGCCGTCTCTTCTGCAATTCCCACATCGACGAACTGCCTGCCGGCCTCTTTTCTCTTGTCTTCAGTAAATCCCATCACCGTCGGCGTTCCGGATGTGATAGCTACGACACTCGGATCCTTTTTCATTTTATCAAGCAGATAAGAAACCGTCACATCTTCGTAGCCTTCACCTTCCATTTCCATCAAAGGTTCTCCGGTATCAATATGAAATGGTCCGCTGTAATGCCACTCTTCTTTGTGAGCCTCCGCCGGCGCATATCCTTTTCCTTTCAGCGTCTTGATATGAACGACAACCGGCTTTTTGCTGTCTTTTACTGCCGCAAATGCATCGATCAGCGCACGAACATCATTTCCCTCATCCACATAACGGTAGTCAAGTTCCATCGCACGAAACAGATTGCACTCTGCCGTTCCTTTCGTCTCACGAAGCAGTCTGAGATTCTGGTACAGACCACCATGATTTTCAGCAATCGACATGTCATTGTCATTGACCACAATAATGAAATTGCCACCAAGCTCTGCCGCCCAATCAAGTCCTTCCAATGCTTCCCCGCCACTGAGCGATCCATCTCCAATCACCGCGATCACATTGCCGTCTTCCCCTTTCAGGTCGCGTGCCTTGGCAAGACCAAGTGCCAGGCTCACAGACGTTGACGTATGTCCAACGGTAAAATGATCGTGCTCACTTTCATGCGGATTACTATATCCGGAAACATCATCGTAATGCTCCTCATACAAATACGCATCCTTTCTTCCCGTCAGCATTTTGTGCGGATACGTCTGATGTGACACATCATAAACAATCTTGTCCTTTGGCGATTCAAACACATAATGCAATGCGATCGTCGCCTCTACCATACCAAAGTTTGGTCCAAAATGACCACCGTGAATACTTGCTCGTTTCAATAATGCAGCTCGCATTTCTTCGGCAAGTGCGGTCATCTGCTCATCATTTAATTTTTTTACATCTTCGGGTCCATTGATATTTTCTAAATACATTTGTCTTCCTCCCAGGTTAATTTTCCGGTTTCAACAGCTTTTTCATATCTTGATATCTTATAATCCAGTTTGTCCATTGCCGTCTGCAGCTGTGCTTTCTGCTCTTCCAATTTTTCCCGCTGTTCCTGCAGAAGCTGAAGTCTTGCGGCAAAAGTCGAATCGCCATTCTGGAATAATTTTACATATTCAATCAGGGCCTCCACCGGCAGTCCTGCGCTTCTCATACAGATTGCCAATTCCACCCATCCAAGATCACTTTTCTGATAATTCCGAATGCCATTTGCGTTTCGCGTCACTTCCGGAATCATTCCGATCCGCTCGTAATACCGCAATGTATCTGCGCTGATATCATACTTTTCGCTGACTTCCTTGATCGTCATAAGCTGTCACCTCCTATGTCAAATCTCAACTACAGTATCAGTATAACACTTGGAGTGAACTCTAAGTCAAGAAAAAATTTGCTTGGGTCCAAAACGCCTGGCTTTATCAATCTACCAGATTCTTCACTTCCTCCACCGGAACATTCAGCTCCTCCGCAATCGCTTCCGGAGTTTTCCCGCTCAGGAAAGCCTTAAAAACCTGTTTGGCAAATATTCTTTCTTCTCGTTGTCCTTCTAATCGCCCCTCTCGAATTCCTTCGCGTCTACCTTCACGCCTGCCTTCAATTCTGCCTTCCTCTCTTTCTTCTTCCCGAAGTACTCGTTCATGCAGTTCCACATCAAATTCATACAAGCACATATGATACACCTCCGCCTTATTTTTCAACAAAAAATCTTTTAAGATTCCATCCCGGATGCATTCGTCTATCGTTGTCCGTATCGCATCCTCCAGTTCCATTTCTTTTCTATGTTCGCGTGCTCTCTCCGTAAACTCTGCGTATTCCTGCAAGGTTTTGCAGGCTGCTTTCAATTCTTCGTTCTGTCCTTTGTTGATATTGATCTGAAGCACAACCAATTCCATGTTAGTCTCACCGGTATTGGCAGAAAAGGCTTTTGACAAACGGATTTCTTTCCGCTCCGGCTGCTCCTCATCTCCATTGTAAAATACGACAAACTTCGGTGTCGGGATTTTGATCTGCTTGCGGGAATAGATGTCTAGGCCTTCTTCATAAATGTATTTCTGTAACAGATCCGACACATAAAATAAGTTGCGCAATGGCATGTTTGGATTAACTGTCGACTGATGCTCATACAATTGCATCATCATATCAATGATACAAGATACATCATTTTTCATTCCCAGATATAATACACCCTCCAATGTAGTAATGGTGAGGTCATCCGGATTGTCATAATGCGTCCCATTGACTGCGTTAAATAGCGACAGTAACCTCACTTTGTTCCGATACAGCATACGGAATAAAGTGTCCCTGTAATTTCGTATCACTACCGGCTGCGTTTTGGTTTTGGTTTTTGTTTTTGTTCTTTTCTTCATTCAAAATCTCCCTTCTGTGTGTTTAGCAGGAGTTTTGTAATGAAAAAACTTTCACTTTCCCTAATTCGTTTCACTCCTGCTTTGTAATTGTTTTCTGGAATTTAAAGCAAGAATGATATACCAACTTATTCGACTCTTTTACTTATTTTATACTAGACTAAAAATCACTTGCTTTTCGACAGTATAACATAGTACACTCTCAAATGCAAGTGATTTTTCTTTTTCCGCCACCTAAAACTTCCTCATCTGTAATTTCCCAACATCTTCTGCAGCTTGTCCACCATTTCCTCCCGAAAGGCAGTCGGCGAGACGACCTCAATCTTTTCGCCCTGGCTCAAAAGCCACATCATCATTCCTTTTCCGTACACCTCAGCCTCGACGAGCCATTCTCCCGCGGTATGCGACACAACACGCGCCGTCGGCAGCCGGTCAAGAACCGCCTCTACATTTACGCCTCGGTAATAAAATCGGACCTTCATCAGTTCTCCCGGGTACATAAACTGCACGCGTTTGCGAAATTCGCCCTCTTCAAACCGGCTATTATAGCGAATCGGAAACTTCTCTCCCATTTCCACCACATCCAAGATGCGGTCCAGCCGGAATATCGCCGGATAATCGTAATTTCTCTCATACTTTCCATTTTTCGTGTGCTCCACAATGTACGCGTTGAGATAAAAATAATACTCTGAAAATAAAATTGCCACCGGCTCAACCACACGCACCACCGGCTGTTCTGATGCATCCAAACGCTGATACCGGATCTTCAAAAGATTATGCTCTTCGATATCCATGCCAATCTGCCACAATTTTTCTTCCACACATCCGCCATGTTTCAATTCCACATAGTGAAAAGACTCATTGGAAATAAGTTCTGAAACTACTTTCATATTCTGCCGCGGCACACATCCATCTACCATTTTTTGTAAAACACCAGTCATTTCTCTGCCCGAAAATGCCCGGCTTTCCAAAAGGATTTTGGCAACCGCCAATATTTCACTATTTGACATGGTACTGGCTTCCTGTCCTTCCATAACAAATCCTTTTTTTGCGCGGTCATAAATTACCTGCCGCCCATCTCCCTGCATCTGTCGCTCATCCAAAAAGGCCCGGATATCATCGATATCTCTTTGAATCGACCGTTCATCGACACCAAACCGCTGGGCTTCCTCGCATTTTCGAATGCTCTTTCCCTCACGCAGCCGCTCGTACATATCAAGCGTACGTGCATTTTTTGCATATTTTTCACCCATCGGAATCACCTGCCTTTTTGTCATATATCAAGCACAATCGCTCCTCCAACCGGAATAATTGTCCCTACTATCGAATACAAATAGAAGAAAATCTCCCCCCATCTTGTCAGCTCTATTTTGTCGTATTGATCTATCATATGTATAAGATAATTTATTTGAAAATGTTGTAGCATAAAAAAATATAATAGTATAACAGCTATCACTCCAATTACTTTTAAAAATTTAATGGGTATTACTTTAACGAGCAATATCAAAAGACAAGAAGCAACAATAATCCCTATATTAATAAGTAATCCAATTATTCCGTATTTAATAACAAATTCAAATAACTGTCCGCTTCCCATGCGCGCCACTCGCAATCCAATAATTTCCAGTATCCCAGGACACACTTTACCGATCAAAGAATATACCCCACCCAACATCACAAGAACCAATCCCAAAAAACCTCCAACTATCCCACCAAAAAGTAAAATGAATTCAACAATTTTCCAAATACCTTTCAAAATACTTTGCTCCTCTTTTAACTCTTCCTCATTCTCAGACTGACTCTGCTCCATATTTTCTACATTGTCAACTACATTCTTTTGTCCATTTTCCTCCATATGGCATTCTCCCTTCTTTTCTCCTATTTTACACGATTTAATAAAACATTTCTCGGCAGAAAGAACCGGAAATTGTGCTGTCTTATAAACTCTATTTTATTCATGCTCTTTCCAAAATTCTTCTGAGCCGACCACATAAAGCAACGTCCTCGCCCGCGTTCCTGCAATATACAAAAATTTAGAAAAATTCTGTGGATGAATATGCTCTACACCAAATAAAATAACCACTTTGGAATCCAGTCCTTTAAATCCTTGAATCGTGGCATAAATCGGCAAATCCAGAGAGGCATCAAAATCATCTTTCAATTCATTCACCTTAATTCCTGTCGCTGGCAGTGAAGAATTGGCATACTTTTTAGGTGCTAAAAATACAACATCCTTCATAGAAACATTTTCCTTTTTCAAATGTTTTAATATTTCCTGCATCTTATTTTTAAAATCCACATCATCCTCATATGTGATTTTTTGCACTTCTTCTCCATTTTCACGTATGAATTCGCCCAATTCCACACCACTCATATGGGCACTATATGTACCAATCTGAATCGTATTTCGACAATTCATAAACAAACGAAATGACGTCGCCGAATACGAAGCCAAAAGTTCCCTGCCTTCAGCATAATCAGGATTATAAATATTTTGCTTTTCATCGTAAAAGAACGCCCAATGTCCCTGCTCCAGACCACCTTTCAATAAATAATCCAAGCAATATAAATACAATGGTTTAATGATATCCTGCCCCTCGTCCACAACAATCTGATCATATTGCATTTCCAGCAATTCATCCGTTGTCAAGCATTCTAAATATTCTAAAAACTGCTCGGGCAGTATCTTTGCAAAATATTCCTGCATATTTTCCTGCATTTTTGCCATATCAAATGGCACGTATTCTGTAAATAGCGCATGCAGATTAATACTTTTCAGGTTTGATATGCCGTCTAATTGTTTTTCCATATTATGGGAAAGATTTTTATTATAAGTAAGATAAAGCACCTTTTTGCCCTGCGATGCCTGTTTTCTTGCAAACCAAACTGCCAAAAGTGTCTTACCGGTTCCCGCATTTCCTTCAATCAACAAATGATCATTTTCCGACAATCCATCGAGCACCATCACTTGTTCCGATGTCAATCGTACCAATTTCTTCTCCACCTGTTCCAAGCGATCTCCCAAGGATGGCACAAAACAAAAATCCCCACGCAGATACTGCACAATTTCCTTAATATCCGATGGCGATAATTTGCTTGGCTCGCGGTGCTGCCGCTCTTCCCAGTAAGCAAACACACGATTCATGTATTGAGAAATATCTTCAACCGTCTGATCATATACAATTTCCGAAATGATCTCTTGTGACGTAGAATGAAATGCAATATCCGGAAATACAACACCACAAGCCAGCAAAACATTTTTCATATGTGGATTTTTTGAAAATCTCTTTTGCAAAAGGTCACGCAGACTAAACATATTGTCCTTTACCTGCGCAAACGGTCCTTCTGCTTTCTCGCGCTCCACACCATAACGATCCGTAAAAAACCAGCGGCCCTCATGGCATTCCACACGTCCACCCTTAATCTCCAAACACGCAACGCCTCGCTCGCATACAACCACAAAATCAATTTCTCCATAAATCTTGTGTTTGTGCTTTGGAAGACCTAGTGAATGAAGAACATAGGCATTTTTTAATTGTAATTGCTGCAAGACATCATACATCTTTCTCTCAGCATTGCTCTTAATTTGTTCCCCTAAATAGGGCGGAATAAATGTTGGCATAAGGGCCTCCTTTTATCGTTAATTAATAAATTTAGCAGCAATTGAACACACAACTGAAATAATACAAAGCCGAATAACAAAAGTTGCAATACACTTTAAAACAATCATAAAGAATCTCCTTTTTTCAATTCTAATTGTTTGGTATAACATTCTTCAATATTGGTTGCTTCAATGTTTTCCTTCACTTTACGTAATGCATTAATATGCCTATCATGGATTTCGACAATTTGCTTGTTTGCAATCCCATCCAATGTTTTTCTTATTTCCTTTGACCTTTTAACATTTTCCATTATCGCAAAAAGCAAATTTTTAATGACTTCTTTACTTACATCTTCTTTTATAAATAAATTGTATATCTTTTTATTGCTTTTATGCAGAGCTTCAATAATATTATCTACATCCGCATTTACCTTATTTATATACTCCAAACTGATCTGTGGCATATGTGGATCATCATAATAATACTTCCACGAAATATTTAAGTATTTTTTTGATAATCTATGATAATATTCTGATGACTCTTGAATCAAGCTATCCACATCGTTTCTTACACTTTCATCGTAATCTTGCAAAAAATTGGAAACTCGATTTCCCACATCAAAAACTTTCTTTATTTTATGAAATAAAAATGAGGTTTCTTTAATCACCTTACTGATTCGTGTAGCATATCCATAATACTCATTATTTTCATATTGATAAAGTTTAAATGGGATCTTTTCCCTAAATGTTTTCCAAAGATTTTCAATAATCAATGTAATTATTTTTTCTTTTCCTGTCGGAGCTACCTCTTTTCCATTCAACAAAATTTTTTTAACACTACAAACAGGTACTACATCCGCAGCAGCAATTCCTGTTTTTTCTGTAATACGATCAATCATAGCTTTTATAGTTTTTCGCTTACTCTTACCTGCATCTGAACTATCATTTTCATTGTCGCAATTTGTTATCACAACCGTTACTTGATTTTTCTCTTGTAATAGTTCTTTGATTATATTTATTTCAAAATCCTCTACTTTACCAGAATTTGCCGAAAAACAATATATGATGGTATTAAACCATTCACATATTTCTTTCTCATCATGCGATTTTACTTCATTTAAGATAAGTTTTTTCCATTGTTCCGCTTTCCCCGGCTCTAATCCCTCCGTATCTGATATTGAAATAACAAACTCATCATCATACTCATAATCATGCGTGTTAATTCCTTCCGATATTGGTTTACCAGCCCCCGTTTTTTCTAGTTCTTTTCCAAAAATATAATTAAGCAGTGAGCTCTTTCCAACACCTGATTTTCCTATTATCAATACATTTGTTTTTATTTTTGACTGCTGCATACTTATTTCTCCTTTTTGAATTTGCTTAACGCGTTGCTTATTAACTCATCAATTCCCAAGTCCTTTTTGTGCTCGTTCACATATATTATCATTTGTTTCAATTTTTCCGGTGTAACGTACTCAAAAAATCCCACTTTCGTTCCACTCTCAATACAATGCTTCATATAACTTTCACAAAGCAACGTCATCGCTGCTCCCAACGAAACTGTAATAGTTACCGCAACGCTAACATTTACTACACCTTTTGCAATACTTCCGAAAAACGGAATTACCCCCAAAATCTGTGCTGCCAATGTTTTTCCAATATAAGAAATGATACCAGTTCCAGCCAGAGTTGATGCGATATCTTTCATTTCACTATTAATTCCAAATACTTTACTAGTGATTTCATATACCATCTTGGTCTGAAGCGCCATTAACGGAACAGAATCAGAAAATGGAACCGGTATAAAAGATGTTGCGGTAACTGTCGTTATCACTAAACCAGCATACTTAGGAATCACTTTTTTAAACGCATGCTCTTTTTGTAATTTCACTTGTCCCTTAAATGACGGAATCAATGAATCACGTAACGCGCCTGACAAATGATCCAATGCCCACTTAATCATTTTATCTTTCTGTACATATGTATCATTTTTTAATTGTGTAGAATATGTAAATAAATCTTGTCCCACTACAACACCCGAAATTTTTTCTGCAATTTCATTTTTTAATTGATCCAATTCCTGCTCATCAACTTGGTCAATTTTAGTAATAACAATCATTACCGGAATACTTTGTTTTCTGATTTTTTCTACTAATCGAGCATCAACCTCAAATACCCTTTTGTTTCCGGCAGATATACAGTACCATACTTCATGAATCTGCTTATTAAAATCCTTCAGATTTTCTCTTCTTTTTTCTTCTATACACGAAAGAATATTTTTTTCATAATCAGACTCTTCATCTTCAACATTTGATACCTCATATCCTTCACTATCATATAAATTCACACCAAATTGCTGTGAAGTATATAAATGCACACCTTTTGTCTGTGGCTTTGCATCTTGTCCAATTTCTGCCTCTGTAATTCCAAAGAAATCATTGACCAAACTGCTTTTTCCTACTCCGGTCGCGCCACAAATAAGTATATTAGGTTTTTTTACTTTTTCTTCAACCTCTCTAAGTACCTCTTCTGCATTAAAGTTTTCTACATTAAATTTCTCCATAGCTAATTTCCTCCTTGTCTTGGTTTCTATTTTTATTTGTATTTTGAACAAAGATTTGCATTAAGTATAATGCAATCTTCATCATTTTTCTATGTACATAATTCCGGAAAAAGCTACTATTTTCAAGCTTTCTTAATTATTGGCAAAAAAATGGGAAACTAAATAATTATCAAATTCTCCAAACTCCGTTGTCGAATATGGTTTCTGTTCTCCATCTATAACCATTTTAGGGGTTACCGACCCAATTATGTCATCATGTGGACCAAAGATTTCATTAACGTAACTCTTTTTTTTATTGCACTTTTGTTTTAAATACAATACTGGTTCCGAAACATTAAATCCATCACATTTTTCACTATACGGTTTATCACTAGAAATATCTGTCGCAGGAATAACTAAATTTACCCCCTGTGGATATTGAAATTCATTTTCTCCTTTCATAGATAAATACGCAATTCCATCAATTCCTCGTTTAGAAACAACTTTCATCAAAGTTTGCGATAGCAAATATTCAAATTTTGTCTCCTCTTGTTTTTCTACAGAAAATGATGTTGCTATTACAAGCGAATATATTTTTAACATATCATTCTGTAACTTATATCGTATTTGATTATTATCATCTTTTAGATTTCTATTATATATTCCATTTATAAGTGCTTGTGATATTGTTAAATTTAAAATTTTAAACTTTTTCCCTCTAGAATTGGGCACAAAAACTGAAACATACATTTCATCTATACCATTCCATTTGCACTCTTTACTGCATATATATGAAGATGTTCCCAAATATAAGCTTGGTGTTTCTGCTGAACTAAATCTGGAACTAACTGCTTTTTCCCTCAAATTATAAGGTAAATGCAACATCTGCTCCACATTTGTAATATTATTTAAAGATGAACTTTGTTTTGTTCTTACTCTAAAAAAAGTAAGATTTTCTTCCATCATCTTCTTATACACTTTATTATATTCTACATTTTGTAATGTAGCAAAAGGTGCAATTGCCCGAAAAGAATATGACTTATCCAATTCACTAACGAAAAAAGAATCTATATCCAATAAATCAACAACTCGTTCTATCAGATTTTCGGCTTTTTCATTTTCTCCTTCAATCAAGTAATCAAGTGCCTTTATCAACCAACTACATTCTTGTTCTATATCATTTAAAATCCCACTATATATAAATGGAGGTTTATTTAAGCATTCAATATATTGCATCAATATTTTTTCTAGTTCAGCCCTATATTCTGCATTTGTCTCCACCTTACATGGTAACGAAAATCCATTTATATTATTTTCGTTATATGCACTGTTCCATAACCAAAAATTATACATCTCGTCCTTAAGTCCAAATGATTTTTTCATAAAATCTTTCAAATGATATTTTTCCACTTCATTTTCAACACACAAAAAATCGCTTTCTTTAAAACCATATTCTTTTATTAGCTTTTCTTTTTCTTTACAATAAAAACCTCGTCTATTTCGACTTAAAATTTCACCATTTTTTTTATTAATATGTATATATGTTTTCACATGCATTCTCCTCTCGAAATAAATTAAGTTATCAACCACCACTTCAAGTGGTGGTTTAATATTGGCTCTCCTAAGAGCCATTCATACTGCTCGCCCATAAGGGCGGTGCCGCAAGCATTGTTACTGGTCCGCTATAAAGCGGTACCTCTCGAATCTTCTTTCCTTGATTCTTCTGCTTGCTCTTTAATATATTTCTGTACTGCTTCATCAGTTATATTACCGATTGTTTCCACATAATAGCCTCTCGCCCAAAATGCCTTATTCCATTTGCTCTGCAACTCTGGATGTCGATCGTATATCATAAGGGTACTTTTTCCCCTTTAGATATCCCATAAACTGTGACACACTAAGTTTCGGGGGAATCGCCACACTTAAATGCACATGATCGATGCATACCGCTCCTGCTATTATGTCGACTTGTTTATATTTGCATAAAGTTTCGAGAATCTCTCGAACATCATATAATATTTTTCCATACAATATTTTTTTCCTATATTTTGGAATAAACACAATATGATACTGGCATTTCCATCGAGTATGTGATAAACTTCTATTGTCCATTTGGACCACCTCCTATGATTTTGAATTTGGCTTGCGACACCATTTTTATTATATCATAGGAGGTTTTTTATCGATATACTCTCCGCTTCCGCTTACTCCATTCTCCCCAGCATAGCTGGGGGATTAGGCTCTTCATTGATATCCTTCCCCGATATCGGACCAGTATGTTCAGCCGGAATCATGGCTAAAATCGGCGATATCATTCGTTTTGATAATCAGGAAACACTTGGTTTTGTCTGGAAACACCACCAGTCCGGTGACTTTAAAGCCAAATTTACAAGACTCATCCCATCCGACAACCAATTTTTAAAATATTATCTGTGCGAAACTGCATTTTCTCTTGTAAAATGTGATAAAGAATACAGCGACTTCTACCATCTCAAGCACAAAAAGGTTAACAGATATCAACACAAACGCGCACTCACATTAACTGCTGTAAATTTGTGCTTTTAGTCTTTCGATTGCTGTAAGACAATCGCCTATATCGTCCAGCAAAGTAGATTCCATCTGCTTACTGACAAACTACACCCTGCTCTTTTTTAATATAATCGACAGAGTTTAGATGGGTGTTTTTTGTCTTTATGAGATAAATACAAAAATATATGATTTTTTATTATTTATCTCTTGATATCACACCTCTGGACTCGATTTCTTCATCTTAGGCACACCTTACGATATCTCTCTATTAAGTTCCTTTAACTTCTTTTTAGCATCCTCATCTTCCCAGTCCGCTGCCATTTGAAAATACTTTTTTGCATCTTCCAAATTTTTAGCAACATTTCCTTCGCCACTCATATATATTACACCTAAAGAATATGCCGCATCCACGGAAAAAACCGATACAGCTGCGCTAAATTCTCTCAATATCTTTTTATAACAAAGCACTGCCTTTTCCGTATTCTCTGTATTCACCTCACCATTTCTATAGGCAAATGCTAGTCCACTAATAGAATTTATAGCGCCTTTTTCAGTTCCTTCTTTCAATAATTCATACCCCTTTTCTTTATCTAAAGCAACACCAAAACCTTCATACAAGTAACAACAAGCCAAATTAATTATAGAATATATACATCTGTGTTCATAAGATTTACAATATAATTCAAAGGCTTTTTTCTTATCCTTTTTTACACCTATTCCTTCTTCATATTTAAGTCCTAAAGAACGCTCTGCAAGATTAAAGTTATATTTTGCTGCTTTTTCCATATATTCAAATGCCTTACATGTGTCTTGTTTAATTTCTTTGTCTTCATAGATATTTGCCATTTCATAAAAACTGTAAAAAACTGGTCCTCGCTTACACATGTCAATAGCAACATTGTAATCATTTTCACCCAAATTTAAATTTGCTAATTTTTGACAGCAGCGGCCGTATTCCATCGACGCAAACATATCTCCTTCATTCTCTACCATTTCTTTTAATTTACTTACCACATCATTGTTTATTAAACTTATATCCTTAACATTTTTAAAATTAACTTGAATTGGCATCACATACTCTACAACCGCAGGCGCATATCCCTCATTTACACACTCAAGTAAAAGTTCATCAGTCTTTTCCAAATCTGGCTCCAGTTCCTTACATCCTGTCATATAAAGCATTGCTAGCATATACTTAGCTTCTGCATATCCGTAGTGAACTAATTGCTCTAACAATGGAATCAACTTATCTGTTTCATAAAAGGAATATAGCATCTTTGCTTCCTGCATTTTAACATCTAACGTCTCTACATATTGTATTTCTTTTATTTGTTCTAAATTGTATAATATTTCCATCATCAGATCATAAATGCTTACCTCTTTATTAATATCTATTCGTGCCTGCTCCGCTTCATATGCCTTAAGCATTTCGTCTCTTATTTCTGTCTTTTCAACCAGGCAACCATGCTTTTCCATTAATGCTGCCGTATTATCTACAACATATCTTTCCTTTGTCTCCAACAGATGACGCTTTTCAATTCCGGCTGACACTGCGATATATTCCGGATATTTTTCCAGACCTTCAAGAACAATTCCATCAAAAAGTTTCACTAACAACTGTTTATTTTCTGATATCTGGTCTATAAAATTGCAGTATGATATTGTTTCCTTTGGAGAAATTCCTATCGTTGTCATCGCCGTTTTTAATAATAACAGATCTGACGTTGTCCAATTTGCTTTTGTTATATCATAAAAATCCCTCACAAGGCAGACCAGCTTTGTTACATCATCCAATTCCGCATACTCGACACCATCGTACATTTGGTATTCAATTGAATTTTGCCAATTCAATAAACTTACATTTCTTTCCAATCGTTCCACTCTATTTTCAAGCTGTATAATATCCGACTTGCTTTTCTTAAAAAATGTGACCAAGGTTGCATATACATTATTTATTTCAGTTTCAATCTCAATAATTGAGGAATTCAATTTATTATTCACAGAAGTAATAAGTTCAAAACTCATTAAATTTTGTTCTGCCAGTTTTTCCAATGTCTTCTGAGAAGCATACTGTGAAGCAGCCAAGCTTTGGTCAATCTTAGTCTGTAGCTGTCTGTTTTTCCCAGTCACTCCTCCCCAAAATCTTATTAAAAAGCCTTGGGATGCCAGCTGGTTCGAATAATTATCACTCATCGTCAACACGGATACACTTTCAAATACTAACTTATTGATCTCATAGCGATTATTCTTGTGCTTTGCTATAATTTGGTTAATGTGTTTATCAATTTCCCGTCTGTCCTCTTCCACCAATACATTTTCTTTTACGATTTTTAATCCTGTATTCATCTTATGATACCTCCATAATTCTATTGATCCAATATTTTATTAAGTTCTTTCTTTAAACTTTGTCTTTCCTGCAATATTTTGTCATAGTAATACTTTGTATCTTCATTATTGCGTTTTATGGATCGTAAACAATGCTCTGCACATTCTTGTGATTGATTCATCTTCTTAACTTCCTGCATAATTTGTGGCATTTGTTCTTCGGTAATATTAGTATTCTCAAGTGTATTTTCCTGTATTTGAGAAAGCGCCACACCTTTCTCATCTGAAAATATTCCTTCACCTTCAATTGCATCTTCCACAAGCATTCTTACCCCTAAAACAATATCTTCATCCTGAACATTGTCTATTCTCACACGTTTATGTAATATTGCTTTTGTACAATCTAAAACTATGCTTTGTGCATATAACTCGCGGTTTTCGCTTGAATATATTTTTTTTAATTCTTTTGAAGATAATTTTTCTTTCAACAAAGAAAGCATCTCATATATTTCATTTTCAGTCAGCAGATACCGTTGACAAATAGTCACAAATTCCTGTTCTACAATCCTCAGCATTTCCTGGCTATCATCCTCTATAACTTTATCCATAACTCCCTTTGCCGCTTTTCCAGCTACTCCACCTCCCATAATACTCGCTGCAACTCCACCTATTTTTGCGCCTATTTTAGCGCCTTGAGCAGTTGCCGCTCCGCCACTGACAATACCGCCCACAGTTCCCCCAATCAGGCCACCCACCGCATTTCCCGCAGACCATCCAACACTACCGCCTCCTATCGTCGCCCCTGTAACAGTAACATCTTTTACAAACTGTTTTCCAGATATTCTTCCACGAAATATATCAATAATATCTCCTACTGATAAAATCACTAAAGAAACCGTATTCGCTATGAAATTCCCTGAAATAAGTTTTGAAACATTTTTCATAGCGGCAGCACCATAAATATTGTTTCCGTTTCTTAATGCATTAGCAATATATGATGTAACTTTAGGTCCCAACTTCCCTACCACAATATCTGTCGCTGTTCTAACAGAAGTTTGGATTGAAGTCCTTGCTATCTGTGAAGAAATCACTGTAGTCAGAAAAGAAACACCTCCCACTTTTAAGCCACATAATGCTGCATTTTCAAAAGCTTTCTCCATATCCTCTCCATTCCAGATTGATGTTGCAAACGTAACGAGTGCTGAAATTCCCATTGCATCCTTTGCCACAATAATTCCATTTGCCGCATCAAACGACAAGGATTCTATCGTTCCAGCCTGAGCGATCTGCCTTACTTGATTGTAAGTATAATGCCCTTTTTTTACCAATTTTTCTGCATCTCTCGGATCCGTAATTCCTTTCACTTCATTATTTTCTATTCTTCGTTCCATTGCACGAAGAGCACCATCATACATATCTGATGGCACTTCAATACACATAGGTTCTCCATTTTTAGTATAATATCGATAGTTTCCATTTTCAAAACACTCCTGAATACATGCAGCTCCACTTTTACAATATTTAGACTGTATTTCAATTCCGTTTACCAACCGATCCGCTCCATTTTTAGCATTATTATCACCTAATATCTGTACTTTTTTCCCATGATACATATCATTGATATGTTCTGCTCTTTCTGCCGCAAATCCATGCCCTTGTCTCGTTTGAAATTTATTCATTTCATAAGTTGTCTCCCCCACACCAACATTTGCATACACAACTCCAGATGCCTCTACAGAGCCTGTTGATTTCTCTTTATTTGACACAACCTTCCCTTCCTTTTCCTTACACACATGACCCTTGATATCATATTCCATTCTACGGTTCATTCCTTTCATCATTTGCCGTCGGTTCATTACATGATTCCAGCAGAGAATTTACCAATGCTATTTTCAGAAGACATACCGCAAAAGATACTGCAACTCCTAAATTTTGCATTAATTAATCCTGCTTTTCCAGTTTTTCCAAGATCAAGCGCTTAAGATATTTTTCATTGTAGCCATATTTGCGGGCAATTTCTTTCCATTCCGACGGATCTTCCTTTGCCGCAAGTTCTATGACATACTCAATAGAATACAAACGTGAAGGCATTGAGACTTCCATCCCATGAAACCGCTCATAAATTTGACTGATTAAATCCTCGCCGACAATCTCTACAAGTTCCTGATAAATTCCAGCGTACCTCTTTTTGTTTTTTTCCTTTGACTTCATTTTTTCACCTCGTCATTATTTTACACAAAATGTCAGAACTTTTCTCGGTATTTTCTACCTGTTTTTCTACCACATGATTCCTCCAAGATAAGCCCCACAATGAACGCATCTTTTAAAAATATCTACTTTGTATGGCTTGTGGCATTTTGGACAAACAATCGGCTTTACAAAAGAAAAATATTTCATTTTCATATGTACTCAGCTCCTCTCCGTTTTTTTACAGTATACCTTTTTAGAGTGACACCATGTGTCATTTAGCTCTTGAATATAAGATATCATATGCCCTGCAAAATCATTTTCAATTTTTCCCTTTTTTGTCCAAGCAGGTAATCCGTGAAAGTGTCGATGACATTTACCAATTTTGTGCATAAAAAAAAGAGACACAGCCTCACTATGTCTCTCTGTTATCTTTATGAATTTACATCAATCTACCAGATTCTTCACTTCCTCCAACGGAACATTCAACTCCTCCGCAATCGTTTCCGGAGTTTTCCCACTCATGAAAGCCTTAAAAACCTGTTTGGCAAATTTTTTACCGTTTTGCATTCCCTCTTGTTGTCCAGCCAAGCGCCCTTCGCGAATTCCTTCTAGTCTGCCTTCCTCTCTTTCTTCTTCCCGAAGTACTCTTTCATGCAGTTCCACATCAAATTCATACAAGCACATATGATACACCTCCGCCTTATTTTTCAACAAAAAATCTTTTAAGATTCCATCCCGGATGCATTCGTCTATCGTTGTCCGTATCGCATCCTCCAGTTCCATTTCTTTTCTATGTTCGCGTGCTCTCTCCGTAAACTCTGCGTATTCCTGCAAGGTTTTGCAGGCTGCTTTCAATTCTTCATTTTGTCCTTTGTTGATATTGATCTGAAGCACAACCAATTCCATGTTAGTCTCGCCGGTATTGGCAGAAAAAGCTTTTGACAAGAGGATTTCTTTCCGCTCCGGCTGCTCCTCATCTCCATTGTAAAATACCACAAATTTCGGTGTCGGAATTTTGATCTGCTTACGGGAGTAGATGTCTATGCCTTCTTCATAAATATATTTCTGAAGCAGATCCGACACATAAAATAAGTTTCGCAACGGCATGTTGGGATTGACTGTGGATTGATGTTCATACAACTGCATCATCATATCGATGATACAGGATACATCATTTTTCATCCCCAGATATAATACGCCCTCCAGAGTAGTGATAGTCAAGTCATCCGGATTGTCATACTGTGTTCCATTGACTGCGTTAAACAGGGAAAGCAGTCTCTTTTTGTTCCGGTACAGCATACGGAATAAAGTGTCCCTATAATTCCGTATTACCACTGGCTGCGTTTTCGTTTTGGTTTTTGTTCTCTTCTTCATTCAAAATCTCCCTTCTGTGTGTTTGGCAGGAGTTTTGTAATGAAAAAAAATCACTTTCCCTAATCCGTTTCACTCCTGCTTTGTAATTGTTTTCTGGAATTTAAAGCAAGAATGATATACCAACTTATTCGACTCTTCACTTATTTTATACTAGACTAAAAATCACTTGCTTTTTGACAGTATAGCATAGTACACTCTCAAATGCAAGTGATTTTTTCTATCTTTATAATTTTATCCTTTTCTCCTTACTATACGCGCCATATCGTTTACGCCCCTTTATCTTATCATACGTTCTTACTTTAAAGCAAACCGTGTAGCCTTTCTTGGTATATTTCAGTTTCACTACCCGCTTGCCCTTTTTTAACGACATTTTTTTCAAACGAATGCGGACATATTTTTTGCCCTTTTTCTTCATATAGAGATCAAAATATCTGCCGGCTGTCGATTTTCCGGTTTATGGGGAAAAGATGGTGCTATGTTTTCAGGTGCTGCCAAAGGTGCCTGAGACGGCAAGCCGGTCGGACTGATTGTTGGCTGAATCGACGGTGACGGTGTCTCTGTCGGCTGAATCGACGGTGACGGTGTCTCTTCTGCTTCCGTTTTTTTCTCAAATACATACTTCTTTGTCCCGGAAGAGATTGGGTTAAATGTAATCGAGTATATGTAGAATTCATACTTGCGCCCATACACTTCCACATCTTCCGGGTCTCGACAGGTTCCTAACAGCATATAGCTTGTCATATCATTGGAAGCATTTTTCAATTCGACCTCTTCTGTTCCGAACTTCGTCTCTCCCTCTTCTCCATCATAATAAAACGGATACGCGCAGTCCGCTGTCAAGCCTCCAACTGCACCTTGAGATTCATCCATCCGAATATCATCTACCGAAAGTTCAAACATTAATTGACCACCGACTTTCGCTTTGATCGATACGGAAGCATAATCCTGCGCCCGGATTTTATCCGGCAATCGAAATGCTATGCGTTGATACTTCTTGGAAAAATGAATTTTAACACAAGGGGTTCCCTCTTCATCGAGCCAGGGTTCTGCCGAAACGGTATAAGGGTCATCCTGAAATGCCCATTGTTCCATAAGATCGTATGTCTCCGTCTCCACCTGCTCGATTACAGGCGTCCATTCCTGCCAGCTGATATTAGGATAGCGTTCCTTTTGTTTCTGCCAAAAAGCACTTCCCGTAGGAATAAACATCGTTCCTGTAACTTGCTCAAAAAACTCTGCCTCCCCCTCTTCCGGGGTCTGCAGGGTCACTTCATCCCCTTTCCAATAAATGTCAGTCGTCGTGAAGTTTCCAAGTCCCACATAAGAAATGTTTTCCGGAAGAACAATACTTTTCAACGAAGAACAATTTCCAAATGCTTCTTGATTTATTTTTCGAACACAAATGGGAAGTTCTACATTTTGCAATTTTTCGCATCCGTAAAATACTCTTTTCTCAATCGTAATAATCCGTGTTTCAATTACAACGTCTGTAAGACTTTTGCATCCTTCAAATGCACTCTTCCCGATCGAATCAATCCCCTCTTTTATTTGTATTTTTTCCAAAGAAGTACATCCATAAAAAGCCTTTTGTCCGATACTTGTAAACTTATCTGCCTCAAAAGTTTCCAGCGCACTGCAGCCGGAAAAACATTCCTCTCCGACACTTACCACCCCAAACACTTTAACGGATTGAAGATTACTGTATTCTTTGTATTTTTCATTAAACGTTAGGTTATCTGCTTTTAGAATCCATTGCTTTATAGATGTTTTTGGTATTTCTATTTGCGTTGGAATATAAAAACTTCGTTCGTCTTTTTTAATGCCGCTTTCCAGGGTCATAGTTCCCTCTGTGCTCACCCGAAGCACATCACTGCCTCTCGAATACACATAATACTTCGTCTCATCTAACGGATTGTTAAAAGTAAAATAAGCCGCATCAAAATTTTCCTCTTCCCACCGGATAGTTTCCTGCGAATTTTCCTCCCTGACACTCTCCCAGACAGACGAACCAAAAATAAACATCGTCCCTGTCCGCTGCCGCCAGAATCCCTCTGCAATATCGGGCAAATAATTCACATTTTCCCAAACAATATTTGTTTCAAGAGGAAACGCATTCTTGCCAATTTTGTTTATCGATTGCAGCATAACAAATTCCACCTTACTGCATCCCCAAAATGCCCCTTCTCCTATCGTTGTGCAGGAAAAAGGCAACGTCATTATATCCAGATTTTCACAGCCTGCAAATGCATTCTTACCAATAATCGTAACGTCGCCCCACGTTACATCGACAAGATTATGACAGTTTTCAAACACCCCGTCTGCTATCTTTTTAACACTTGTTCCAAATTCAATTCTTCGGATTTCCTGCAGATCAATGCCCGCCAGTGCCTCCGAAGTTACAATAACAACTCCGTCTATTTTCAAAACTCCCCCGTCGAAAGTAACCTGCTTTTCCGTTTGCGTTGTCTCTTCTGCTGCCCTTACCGGCATCACTTTTCCGCTGTCTGGAAATGCTATCATACCGACGCACAAAGCAAACATAAGAAGCCAAGCCAATTTCTTTTTGTATTTTCCCATAGTTTTCATTTCTCCTATCATTAAAAAAATCACTTGCTTCTCAAAAGTATACCATAGTATAATTTTCAAAACAAGTGATAGTCTTCTTAATGCCCGAGTATTGTCTTAATAATGGCGATCGGTATCAATATCCATCCACCGATCAATCCCACGCCAACACGTCTTGCAAAAAATGTGCTGCCAGAATAAATAATTACCTTATTGGCGTAAACGGTTTTTCCGGCAGCCCAGTATCCTAATACCATATAAATAATTAGTCCTATCATAATATTTACCTCCTCATCGTCGTTTCTTTTCTGTTTTCACAAGCAGATTGCGGTTCGCCATCTCGACATCATTGAAAAAATAACTGTCGCCATACGAATCCCACTCATCTGCCGTATAAACGCCTTCATACCAACTGCAGTCTTCAAAATATTCCTGCAGATCCTCTCGGTTAAATATGCGTCCATGCCTTGCATACAATTCATTTTTTGCATAATTGAGCTCGTCCGCACTCATTCCTTTCAGATCACTCTTAGTAAGATATGTAGTGTCACTATCCGGGAAAATATACTCGTCTTCATCACCGGATTCTTCGTCATCATAATCAGAAGTGTCATAGCCGGAAGTATCGTAGTCATTCGTTGTAGAGTTATAATCGTCGTAAGTGGAGCCATAGGTGCTGTAACCACTGTCATACGCAGCATTGTTTCCGGAATTACTGTAACCATACGAATCTCCCACTTGGTTTGCCGCCGAATTGTATGATGAATCATACCCTGATGAAGCACTGTTAGCCGAAGAGCCGCTTCCCTGCAAATTAGCTGAGCCTGCTTGCTGCTGAGAATTTTGTGAAGAATCCTGTTGCTGATAAACTTGTTGTAATGCCTGTTGATACTCCTGTTCCAACTCTTTTTGTCTGGCCGCCTGCTTTTCCTTCATATTTTCTTCATACATAGAAGCTGCCACTCCGATTACAATTAGAACGACAACTGTAATCACACCTATAACCGCCGGATTCTGCCTTCTTGGCATTGGCATCGGCTTATTAAACGGCTCATAAAATGCCGTCTCATTCGGAATCGACTCTGACATTTCTTCTGAATCATATGCTTCTGCCGGATCCTGCGCTTCTGCCGGATCACCATCCATCGCATTCACAGCATCTTGTATGATTTGATCACGATACCACGAAATCGGTGGATGCATTCGTGCATTTACCAGATAAGGCTGCATTGCTCTTTTGAAGGGACCAAGAGAAAACCCATTCCATTCAAAAATTTCTTCTGTCTGTAAATTTTTTACCCAAACCGTTCTATGCTTTAATGAGCGCTGGTACAAACTGATATGAAATAAAAATTTGCCATCCGAGGATTCCAAATCTCCGGAAATAAAAAAATGACTACCTTTAATTGCTTTTTCAATTGCTCTTAGTTCTTCCTCATTTGTTGTTGCCGCAATGATTGTTTCATTTACAATTTGTGCCAATTGTTCAACAGAAACTTTTATCGTTCGGATATTCGTCCCCATGATTCCATTGATAATTTTATCACTTAAACTCATAAAACACGCCTCCTTTCCTATTTTCCATTATGCATTTCCGCAATGACATCATTTGTCACTCCAGTGAAATTCACAAGGAACTTTTCCCGTATATTTTAGCAGTTTACCTGTCGAATTATTTTCAATTTTTCCTCTTTTCAAGTTGCCCCTTGACACCTCTTCAAAATATTCCCCTCTAAAACGCAATCGAGCAGGCGTCTGCCTGCTCGATTCTTGCCCCCGGTAAATGCCTTCAACCGCAGGCACTCATTCCCCTTCCGCTTTCCTCATTCCTCCCTAGAACCTAAAAATTCCCAAGTATGTTTCGAAGCATGGGTAATAAGCCGCCGGCATGAGTGTTCCTGATTTATCAGGAATACCATGCCGCTGCGTGCTTATTCTAGTGCGAACGCCCATGCTGAGAACATACTTGGGAATATGCTGCGAATGCCCTTGCTGAGAACATACTTGGGAATTATACTATTACTTCAACTTATACGACTTCACCGTAGTATATGCTCCCCAAACTCTCTTGCCATTTACGGTGGTATAAGCTCTCATCTTATAATAATACGTTTTTTTGCGTGTTGTCTTCTTAACATAAGATGTGCTTGCTCCGGATTTTACCGTCTTGATCCTACTGAATCCGCTTGTCTTCGATGTGGAACGATAAATACGGTATCCACTGGCACCTGTTACCGCTTTCCAGGAAATGTTCACTTTTGTTCTTGTCGATTTTTTAACTTTGAAAGAAGCCGGTGCTGCCGGTTTTGCTTTTGCACTGACAACCGGTGAATAAGCACCAAAGTAGTAATTTCCATCTACGAGGCGGTAAGCACGTACTTTATAGTAGTAAGTTGTACCACAGGCGATATTGGAATTTGTATAGGTTACTTTAGAACTGGATGTAATGGATTTGATTTTCTTAAATCCTCTTGTCTTGGATGTGGAACGATATACACGGTAACCGGTAGCTCCATCCACGCCGCTCCATGTCAATGTTACTTTATTATAAGCTTTACTCTTTGTCGTCAAGGTTGCTACTTTATCCAAAGAAAGAACATTGCTTACCATCTCTGTTTTATCAACATTTACCGTTACCGTTACCATCTGTTTACTTCCTGTAATCTGATATGTATACGTAAAGGAAGCCGGTACATCCGTTGCTTTATCCCAGATGATTGCGTGTTCTGCTTCTTTGTAAGTTCCTTTATTGGAAATTGTCACTGGTTTTGCAGCGCCTGTAGGAAGAACAACGCCGGCATCACTGGTGGAAACTTTCTGAAGTTTCAAAGTAATCTCGCTCTTACGGTTTTCCAAAACTTTCAGGTTTTTTAAAGAAGAAACATTCATCGCTACTACGGCATTTCCATCGGAGATCAATGTTTCCAGTCCGACAAGACCTTCTACACCAAAGCTGGAAAGAGCATTGTCGCTGCAGTCAAGTGTTGTCAACTGATACAAACCTGCAAGGTTCAATGTCGTCAATTTATTACTGCTTACATCAAGTGATTTTACTGTTGTATAACCGGCAAGATTCAAAGTTACCAAATTATTATTTGCCACATTTAAGATTTCAGGTTTTCCATCTTTTGCCAATGTTATATCTGCAAGATCATTGTAATCTGCTTTTACATTTGTGATATTCGGCAGTTTGGAAAGATCCAGCAATGCAATATTATTATAGGAACAGTCTAGTTCGGTAATTCCCGTAAAATACTGGATTCCCAGAAGATTACTGATTTCTTTTCCGCTGATGTTAAGTTTACCGGTATATTCACCGATCTTTTCCTGCATTACTATCGTCAGTTTTTCATCGTCTTTTACTGCACCGCCAAAAATCAGATCATTTACAACTTTTCGGAAATTCGCATCCGGAATCAACGTCTTAAACGCGCCAACTACCGGTGTCGCAGTTGGTGTCGCAGAAGCTGCCGGACTGGCCGATGCTGTCGCTGCCGGACTGGCAGACGGTGAAACAGATGGCACCGGTGTTCCTTCGATACTTCCGGTCGCTGCAATTGGCACCTGAGTGGATGATGCATTTTCAGCATTTACCGGTACCATTGCTAAAATCGGTACAAACATAAGCCCACATGCGCCTATGCACATTTTCTTAAACATCTTTCTCATAATTAAGGTTCCCCCTGTCTATTTTTTAGTGTAACTATTTCGGTTACTTTTTTATTTACAATGCCAAGTATAATAGATCACTTTGACAGTTTTTTGTCCAAAGTTTGGCAAAATAAAGTCATGTTTTCTATCCACATACATACTCGATTGGGCGGTAACAGCACTCAATCTCCACCTTTTTGTGGCTTCCGCCATTTTCGCCGTCTAAGGTATAAGCGACCTCCTGATCGGAAGTGATACGAAAATAATCGCTGTGTACGCCGATAATCTGGTCATTTGGTTTCAAAGTCACAAACGAATTGATCACAGCTTGCAATTCCTGCGGATTCTTTGGCTTGCGGATAAAGATTCCTTCAAATTCACCGTCATTAAGCGAAACCTGTCCTTTTTTAAAAAAAGTAAAGCCTCCGACACTTTTCGCATTGCTGACCATTCCAAACAAAAACTCGTCCGTGATTTTCTCATTCTTTGTTTCGATTGTCATCGGATAAGCTTTGATATTTCCCACCTGACCCATACCTTCCACGATGTAGGCAGCACGTCCGAGCAGATTTTTAAATGCCTGTGGAGTCTCATACGAAACGGATGTAAATGCACCAAAAGCCGCTACATACGTAAATACTTCGCCATTCATCAGACCAATATCCATCGGTTTGATTTTGTCGGCAACCGCTGTTTTTGCAGCATTTCGCACACGTGTCGGAAGTTTCAGTCCCCGGGCAAAATCATTGACAGTTCCGGTTGGAATATAACCACACACCGGACGGCTCTCAGCCGGCATATTCATCAATCCCTGCGTTACCTCGTGAAGAGTGCCATCTCCCCCGGAACAGACAATACGGTCATATTTTTCGCCCAACTCCATGACCAGTTCCGTCGCCTCGCGCTCCCGCTGGGTCGCATACACAGTTACCTCGTAATCGGCTCGCATAAACGTCTCCATCACATCGGAGAGTTTGGATTTCATCGCCCCTTTTCCGGCACACGGATTATATATGAACAACATTTTCTTTTTTCTCATAAAGTCCCTCCTTGTTTCAAATTTAAAATTCCCTGCATGCAGACACCAAACGGTTCCGTAACAGCACATGAATTCCCGAATCATTAATCTGTGATAAACATAGCATCTCCAAACGAAAAAAATCGATACCTTTCCTTTACCGCCTCTTCATACGCCTTCATAATAAAATCTTTTCCGGCAAGTGCAGAAACCAGCATCAAAAGAGTAGACTCCGGCAGATGAAAATTCGTGATCAACTCATCCATAATCTTAAAGGAATAACCCGGATAAATAAAAATCTCCGTATCCCCCTCGCAGGCTTTGATATTTCCCTCTTCATCGGCCGCCGATTCCAGTGTACGGCAGCTTGTCGTCCCAACACAGATAATACGGCCGCCATTTTCTTTGGCTTTTCGTATCTTCTCAGCCTCTTCCGGTTCGATAAAATAATGCTCCGAATGCATGTGATGCTGTGTCACATCGTCCACTTTTACCGGCCGGAATGTGCCAAGACCCACATGAAGCGTAACATTGGCGACGATCACCCCTTTTTTCTCCAATTTTTCAAACAATTCATTGGTAAAATGAAGGCCGGCTGTCGGAGCTGCCGCGGATCCGTCGTATTTGGCATACACCGTCTGATAGCGGTTTTTATCCTGCAATTTATGGGTAATATATGGGGGAAGCGGCATCTGACCAAGCTGGTCTAAAATCTCTTCAAAAATTCCCTCGTAGGAAAATTGAATCAGGCGGTTGCCGTCCTCCAGCACATCGATAATCTCTCCTTTAAGAAGCCCTTCTCCAAATGAGAGTTGCGCACCGGTACGCGCTTTCTTTCCGGGTTTTACCAACGTCTCCCAGATGTCATCTTTTCTTCTTTTTAATAAGAGCAGCTCGATCACCGCTCCGGTATCTTCCCGCGTCCCATACAGTCTCGCCGGAATTACCTTTGTATTATTGCGCACCAGGCAGTCTCCCGGGTTCAGATAATCTATAATATCCGTAAAATGTTTATGTTCAATCATTCCTGTTTTTCGATGAAGTACCATCAGCCGTGACGCACTTCGGTCCTCTAAAGGGTCCTGTGCGATCAGTTCTTTTGGCAGATCAAAGAAAAAATCACTCGTCTTCATTTTTATTCCTCTCTTTCCAAATATCACGTCTTCAAAATTTGTCGTAAATTACACATATATTTTAGCTGATTTTTACATAAAATACTAGTCATTTTTACAAAAAAATATTATAATAAAAGTAACTATTCAGGATCTAATGTATGGAAATCAATGAATCGTCGTGCTTGCACGTAAGAGTCCTTGATTTCCATACATTTAGATCCTAATAGGGCTCCCCCTCCACATATGAGCATTTTTAGCCTTGCCAAAGGCGGGAAAGAACACGAAGTGTTCGAAATGCGAATATGTGGAGGGGAAGCCTGAATAGTTACTAGTAACTACTTGTGAACATAATGAAGGGAGGCACTTCCATGGTAATAACTACCTATGCGGCAATTGATGTAGGTTCCGATGGTCTTTCCATGAAAATATATGAGGTATCAAAAGGAAAGGGTATCATTGAGCTTACCCATATCCGCCACAAATTGTCGATTGGATCGGAAATATTTGCCAAACACCAGATTACCTATAAGACATTGTCCGAAATCTGCCGGGTATTAAAAGATTTCAAAAAAATTATGGAAGAATACAAAGTAACTTCCTATCAGGCATATAGCGGGGATGCGCTCCGTGAGGCTTCCAACCGCCTGATCGTACTGGATCAGATCAAATTGCAGACGGACATCAAAGTAAAAATTCTGAGTAACAGCGAACAGCGCTTTTTATATTATAAAGCCATTTCCATGAAGGAATCCTATTTTGACGATCTGATTGACGAAGGTGCCCTGATCGTAGATATGAGTGCCGGAAGCGTACAGTTTTCGTTTTTCCGCCATGGCGTATTGGAATTTACACAGAATCTGAAACTCGGTTCGACCAGGATCAATGAACTGCTTCACACGATGGAATCCGAAGTATTTCATTATAATGAATTAATCTTGGATTATCTCGATAAGGATTTAACAACTTTTTACAATTTATATCTTAGCCAGAAAAAAGTTCGTCATATTATCGCCGTCGGAAGCAATCTGCCGGAGATCAAAGCACGGCTGTCCGAGAAAGATCCGGAATTTCAGGGATTGATCTCGCGAAAAGATTTTGAAAAGATCAAAAATGCGAGCCATCTCGGCCTCGCACATATGGATCAGATCCTGCCGACACTGCTTTTATTCCGCAAGATCGGTGCTCTTACCAAATGCAATGACCTGTATCTCTCCGCGATCGATCTGTGTGACAGCATGGTGGCAGATTACGCGGAACGAAGGGAAAAAATACGGCCGACGCACGATTTTTCAAAAGATATTATCGAATCGGCAAAAAATATCGCCATTCGTTACCAATGCGACATGGCACATATTGAAAATGTCGTCTATCTTGCCACCGAAATATTTGACAATATCCGAAAACTTCACGGACTTGGCAAACGTGAACGTCTGCTTCTGCAGATTGCCGTAATCTTACACAGCTGCGGTGCGTTTGTTAATATGGCGCAGACACGCGAAAATTCCTATAAGATCATTATGAGTACGGAAATCATCGGAATTTCGCACATTGAACGCGTTATGGCAGCAAATATCGTACGGTACAATAATGAATATTTCCCGGATTATCAGGACATTGACGAGGAAGAGATCACCAAAGACCAGTATATCACCATCGTCAAACTGTGTGCGATCCTGAAACTGGCAAATGTTCTTGACAAGAGTAATCATCAGAGGATTCAGAAAGTACGTATGAGTCTCAAAGAAAATTCCCTGCAGATCACGGCTTACACATTGCAGGATATCACATTAGAAAAAGGACTATTTCACCGCAAAGCGGATGTATTTGAAGAAGTATTCGGCATCCGTCCGGTATTAAAAAAGAAAGAGGGGACGCTGAAATGACACAATTTTACAATCGAGAATTAAGCTGGCTCGGTTTTAATTACCGAGTTCTTTCGGAAGCACGTGATAAAAATATTCCGCTTATGGAACGCTTGAAATTTTTAAGTATTACCGCATCCAACCTGGATGAATTTTTCATGATCCGCGTGGCTTCTCTGAAAGATATGGTGCATGCAAAATACACCAAAAAAGATATCGCAGGACTGACTCCTAAAGAACAGCTCGAAATCATTTCCACGGGAACACATGAATTGGTAGAAAAACAGTACAATACCTACAACCGTTCTTTTCTGCCGGCCCTAAAACACAACGGACTGACGATCGTAACGCAGTATGAGGCATTGAATGCTGAGCAGGCAGAATATGTAGACCGCTATTTTATGCGCGAGGTGTATCCGGTATTGACACCGATGGCTGTAGACTCTTCCCGTCCATTCCCATTGATCCGCAATAAGTCACTCAATATCGCGGCACTTTTAATGGACAAAAAGAGGAAAGACACCATTGATTTTGCCACGGTTCAGGTGCCTTCCGTTCTTCCAAGAATTGTAACTATTCCTTCTGAAAAAGAAGGCGAGACCTGCATTATTCTGCTGGAACAGATCATTGAAAAAAATATACAGAAACTGTTTTTAAATTACAAAGTATTGGATGCGACCCCATACCGTGTCATGCGAAATGCCGATCTTACGATTGACGAGGACGAAGCTGCCGACCTTTTGATTGAAATCGAACGCCAGTTAAAGAAACGCCAATGGGGCGAGGCAATCCGTCTGGAAGTCGAACAGGGAATTGATAAACGCTTGTTAAAAATATTAAAAAAAGAACTGCAGATCCAACAGGAGGATATTTTTACCATCCGCGGTCCGCTCGATCTTACCTTTTTAATGAAAGTGTATGGTATGGACGGCTTTGATCACCTGAAAGAAGAACCTTACATCCCACAGCCTCCGAAGGGGCTTGATATGGATGGCGATCTCTTTGAGCAGATCCGCCAGAAAGATATCCTGCTCCACCATCCTTACGAGACCTTTGATCCGGTCGTTAATTTTGTACGTCTTGCCGCCAAAGACCCGGATGTTCTTGCGATCAAGCAGACATTGTACCGTGTCAGCAGCAATTCGCCGATCATTGCTTCATTAGCGCAGGCGGCTGAAAACGGAAAGCAGGTTACGGTTCTGGTCGAATTGAAAGCCCGGTTTGATGAGGAAAACAATATCGTCTGGGCGAGAAAACTGGAAAAGGCCGGCTGCCATGTTATTTATGGTCTCGTCGGATTAAAGACACACAGCAAGATCACACTTGTCGTACGACGCGAAGAAGAGGGAATCCGCCGGTATGTCCACCTCGGAACCGGTAACTACAACGATTCTACCGCAAAACTTTATACCGATATGGGTATGTTTACGTGCAAACGTGCCTATGGCGAAGATGCAACCGCCGTATTTAACATGCTTTCGGGTTATTCCGAGCCACTCTCCTGGAATAAACTGGCATTGGCCCCGACCTGGCTCCGCACACGTTTTGTCGAACTGATCAACCGTGAACGCGACTACGCAGCGATGGGGAAACCGGCTCGTATCGTTGCAAAGATGAACTCTCTGTGTGATGCCGGCATCATCAATGCTCTTTACGAGGCCTCTGCTGCCGGTGTTCAGATCGAATTGATCATCCGTGGTATCTGCTGCCTGAAACAGGGTGTTCCCGGCATGAGCGAAACCATTCAGGTGCGTTCCATCGTCGGTACGTTTTTGGAACATTCTCGTATTTTCTATTTTGAAAATGACGGCAGTCCGGAGATTTACATGGGAAGTGCTGACTGGATGCCACGAAACTTAGATAAACGTGTCGAGATCCTCTTCCCTGTCGAAGATCCGGATCTGAAAAAGGAAATCGTTCACATCCTGCACACCCAGCTTGCCGACAATACAAAAGCACATCTTCTGCAGCCGGATGGACTTATTGATTCCGAAAAGGACGGTCTTGTCAAAGTATATGGAGGATGCTATAAAAAAGCAGACCGCCGCGGTCATGCAGCCATCTGCTCACAAATGCAGTTTTGTAAAGAAGCAAAAAAGAATGCAAAATAATAGAATATATAATGCAAAACAGAGGAAGACTATTACCGGCCTTCCTCTGTTTGACATTGTTCTGCCAGCCGCTGCATCTTGCGGTCCGCACGTGCCATCAGATCGGCACACCGCTTTAACTGCTTATGCATCTCCGGCGTAAATTTTTCTTCTTTCTTATAACGAAGCTGATGCTCCGTACTTGCCCAAAAATTCATCGCGATCGTACGAAATTGTATTTCAATCGGCACTTTTTTCTTTTCATCCGAGAAGAAAACGTCCACCATAACGATCACATGCAGACTTCGATATCCATTGTCTTTCGGATGTTCTATGTAATCTTTCACGCGGATAACTTCGACATCCGTCTGATTCATCAGCATCGCCGCTACATGGTATACATCTGTTATAAATGGGCAGATCACGCGCACTCCGGCGATATCGTGAATATTTCCCATCATACAGCTGATCGTAAGGGGCAGTCCCTTTTTCTTCATTTTCTCGATAATACTATCCGCCGATTTTACACGGCTTTTAATATTTTCGATTGGATTCCGGTCATTGCAATACTGAAATTCTTTATTCAATATTTCCAGTTTTGCGGTTACCTGCTGTATGCCCGCCTCATAAAAAAACATGATCTGGCGGTACTGTTTTTCCATATCTAAAAGGTCACCGGTCTGTGGCAGATATATTTCATTTCCATCCTCCGGAATGACATTGACCACTTCGATGTCCCCTTCTTTTTTCGTTGTTAAACGACTCAATACATTTTTCAATGCTATCACTTCCTATCTATTTTCTATCATATCTTAAAAAATTGAATAGAACGTCAAAAAAGTGTGAATTAAGTGTTAAAATATTACGCTCTTCGCCAACTCGTCCGCCATATCATTGTAATGGTCGCCGGAGTGGCCTTTTACCTTGACAAAGGTCACCTGCAATTTGTCCTGCACCGAATCATAATATTTTTTATAAGCTTTCGTTCCCTCTTTGTTTGTCTTCCATTCCCCCAGGCACCACGAAGCGATTCCCTGATAATCATGATAAATTTTTATCTTCCGAATCCCCCGTTTGACAGCAAGTTCCATCGCAAGCTGCGATCCCAGGATCTCGCCAGCCACGTTCCGCATCTGCGCCAGTTCTTCGTCTTCTCCTTTTTGTGCCATTGTCTCTTCTTTTCCCTCATACAAAAATACGACACCACAACTGTACTCGCCGGTTGCGACATTATAGCTTCCGTCTACATAAGCAACCGCCGTATCTTCGTCAGGCTGTACCGTTTCTTCGCCATTTTCTGCCCCATTTCCCCCAGCGGCTGCTGCCGTTCCCCGGACAAAATTTTCTGCCTCTTCCGCAGACTGGAAACTTTTGTAAATCGCCCCGGAATATCCATCGGTCTGTGCTTTACAGTCATTCCACGTCAGATAGATTCCCGGTGTTTTTCCCTTCTTCACTGCATAATATTTCTTTTTTGCCATCTGCCTGCTCCTTTAACTTTTCAATTTCTTTTTCTGTCAGCTGCCGCCACTGTCCCTTTTCCAGCGAATCTTCCAGCTTGATTCCCGCCATCGCCACACGTTTCAGATAAACAACTTCTTTTCCGAGTTTATGAAACATCCGCTTCACCTGATGAAATTTTCCTTCCGTGATCGTAAGAAGGCATTCTCGTTCGGAAAGAATTTCCATCTTGGCGGGCTTCGTCAGCTGCTTCTCTCCGATGTCCAGCCCTTCTTTCATGTGCAGCACATCTTCTCCACTCACTGCTGTATCCAATTGCACCAGATATGTCTTTTCTACATGGAACTTCGGGGACAAAAGCCGGTGTGCCAGTTCTCCATCATTGGTAAGGATAAGAAGTCCTTCCGTATCCTTATCAAGCCGCCCCATCGGAAACAAATCTTTTGCCAAAAACGGCACTTCCCCTTCCCCCGCAAAACCACCGCGGCGCACGGCATCCAAAACCGTCTCTTCTCTCGTATCCTCTGTGGCAGACACGATTCCGGCAGGCTTATGAAAAAGAAGATACTGGTACTGCTGCCCACAGATTCTTTGTCCTTCCATCTCAATGACATCCTCTGCGGACACCTTATATCCAGCATCTTTGATCACAGCATCCTGAACTTTTACCAGTCCGGATGCCACCTTCTTTTTAATCTGACTTCTCGTCCATTCGGTATGATCGGCTAAATATTTATCCAAGCGAATCTTCTTCAATATCATCCTCCTGTAATCGTCCTTTTTCCACATTCGGACGGATAAAAGTCTCATAGGCATACTTCCAAAGTACTTCAGACCCTTCCGCAGTGCGCTCATTTCTGCCAAGTACCTGGGAAAGATGTACCCCGTGTTCTTCCCACGCTTTGCCATCGGTCGCCGCATTCAGCATAAGCGGCTGGATATTGTCCATTGTCCTGGCAAATTTTGCCTCCGGTGTCTCTCTGGCTTCAAATTCTTCCCAGAGAGCCCGCAGAGCCTTTCCCTGCTCCTCCGGCAAAATAGAGAAAATGCGGTCTGCTGCCTTCACTTCACGTTCCCGCTGCGTCGCCTTTCCTGCTTCATCATATGCATACGTGTCCCCGGCATCGATCTCCACAAGATCATGGATCAAAAGCATCGAAACCGTTTTTAATACGTCGATTTTTTCATTGGCATATTCACTGAGTAATAACGTCATAATCGCCATATGCCAAGCATGCTCCGCATCATTTTCCTTGCGCTCTGCTCCGGTCAGATACGTCTGTCTTCCAATCTTCTTTTCCTTATCGATCTCACGAAAAAAAGCAAATTGCTTATCGAGTCTTTCCATGTTTCAGGCTTCCTTTCCGGCAGACAGGATCTTTCTTGGATCCGGTTCGATCTCATCTGTCTTAAACCAGTGCCAGACAACACTGCCACAGATCACTGCGATCACGGTCAGCACAATCAAAACCACAATTTTCTGTGCAATTCCACTTGGAATCACGTTGACAAACAACTGATTGATCAGCATGATAACCTCATAAATTACCGCTCCGGTAATCCAGGCATGATGTACTTTGCGCTCTTCATAATATTTTGCCATGATCAAGGTAATCGCCATAATAACGATAAACATCAGCAAACATTTGTAGGTTCCCTCTAACATCGAAGGAATTGTCGTGCGCTCAATGGCTTTCATATAATCGGTTTCTTTCCCAATCTGTCCGTTATTAATGCGGATGGACGCATAAGCACTGTAAAAATATGGCTGTACCAGTTCAATTGCCACTTTGCCAAGGGAAAATCCGATTCCCACTACCGCACTTCGATAGAGCGAACGCTTCTTTTCATTTGTCAGATAGATTCCCCAGTACAGCGCAGCGATCGTAAATGCGGTACTCAGAAATGTCAGTCCAAAAGACACACCGACCTTGCCAATCCCGGATACTCCTTTAAATACAAGTGCCATAAGGTACATTGCCAGGAAAGAAAAGATCAAGTACTGCCACAAATATCCAAGGAAGCCGTATCCAAGTGCTCCCGGCAGCCCCGTTTCCAGTTTGCTGGAACGTTTGTGAATTTTATAATATGCAATCCCCAAAACAACAAGTGCGATCAGGGGACAAACTATCATACATATAATTTTTATCGTTGGAATCATAATATTAAACCTTGCCTTTCAAATTCATTGCTAGAGACTATTATAGTTTATTTACCGGGAGAAGTCAATTATGACAAAATGAACATTATGTAAAGAAAAACCACCTTGTTGATGTCATTTTGTATCAGCAAAGTGGTTTTTTATCGTTTTATGATTTCTCTACGATCTCCTGCGTACGCAGGATCACCGGAATCAACTGGTGAAGTTCCTCTTTGAGTTCCGGCAGTCCTACCGGCTCTTCGTGCAGGATCACATTGTAGCAGGTCGAATTGATCAATTCCACGATCATATAAATGACTAACTCATGGTTTTTGAATTTACGCCCGGAAGTTGCGATCAATTCGCTATACCAGTCAAAGAAACTCTTTGACACATCATTTTCCCCTTCCAAAAGTACTTTATGGAAAAGTCCCCATTGGAGGTTTTTGGCAATAAATTCCAGTAGTGTCTTATCTTCATTCAGCTGGTCGATGATAACATCCGCGGCGCAGATTACCGTTGCTTCCAGAGAAGAAAACTTTTTCCGGTACATCTTCTCATATGCAACTGAGAAAAGCTCGCCCGCCTTTTTTGTGATCAATGCGTTTCGTATATCATACTTATCTTTAAAATAAAGATAAAAGGTTCCTTTTGCCATATTGGCTTTTTTGACGATGTCCGAAATAGATGTGTCAAATACGCCTTTGGAAGTAAACAACTCATACGTCGCATTGAGTAGATCCTCACGCTTTTTCTTCTTTTTTTCATCGAGTCTGCCCACTTCATTCACATCCTTTCCTGCCACAAGTGGTTTTTATTGTTCATCATCTTTCTTCACTTCTGCCGTCTCGATCACGAATTTAACCTTTCCGTCCATTCCTTTACTGATTCCGGAGAAGTTTGTATAATCTTTTGACATATCCGTCAATTTTTCCAGTCTGGTCTTCAATGTCTTAATGTCATCTTCGTAAACATTGTTCAGTTTCTGGATTCCCTTCTGATCGAATTTATCCATTCCTTCGTAAAGATCATCTGCACCATCAGAAAGTTTTCCGATACCATCTGCAACTTTACCGGTTGCCTTATGAAGCTTATTGCTTCCTTTTTTCAATTTATTGGCACCATTGATCAGTTTGTCACTTCCGGATTTTACGGATTTGCTGGCTTTCAGGATTTTCTTTGCTCCTGCCAGTAATTTACGATCATTGCTGCTCAGTGTCTTACTTCCTTCGCTCAGTTTCTTCACGCTCGCTGTCAATGTTGCGATGCTGGAAGTCAATTTCTGGTCTGCAGATCGAAGGGTTGCAGAATTGCCGGAAAGAGTCTGTGCACCTGTCATCACTTTTTTAATACCGGCTGCCACCTGGCTTGCACCGGATTTCAATGTGCTTTCTTTATTTGTCGCACTTACCAGTGCTCCTACACTTGCTTTCTGTCCCTGATACAATTCTTCCAACTTCTGTACATAAGCAAGAATCGTTGCTTTCTGTGTCGGATCGCTAATCTGGGCAGCCTGTGCTTTCAATCCATCTGCAAGAAGTTTATAATTATCATAAGAACTTTCCAGTTTTCCTAAGTTTTCATTCAATGTTCCGATTCCGGCTGTCACCGCGTCGGCACCATCTGTCAGCTGTTTTGCTGTCTTGGTATCCGCAAGTGTATCAACGCCTTTTGTATAGGCCTGCAGACCATCGGAAAATTCCTTATAGGAAGATGGCATATCTTTTACGGCTTCATACAATTTCTGGTTTCCGTCCGTGATCTGTTTTGCTCCATTGACATAACTCTGTGTCCCTTTTGCCAGGGTATCCACGCCGTTAGTATAGTCTTTTACACCTTTTTTCAATGTTGTTCCACCGTTTACCAGATCTTTAATTCCTTTGTTCAAAGATTTTTCACCGTCCTGGTAATCGTCGAACTTATCTTCCAGTTCGCCCATTTTATTGGAAAGTTTTTTGGAACCATCTACAAGATCCTCGGAAGAATCTACTAATTTTTCCAATTTATTTTCGAGATCATCCAAATCATCGATGTCATCCAGTTCCAGATCGCTCAAAATACTTGGACTGGCAAATGTGATCGTATTTCCGATGGAGAAATTTGTCACATCCGCAGTTACGGTGAAGCCTTCCGGAAGTTTATCTGCGGCATCCTCATCGAGATCCAGACTCTCAGCCATACCCGGCATACCGAATCCGACAACGATATTATTGGACCCTTCATTGATGATTTTTCCGTCATCTACTTCCACATTACTGAATTTGTCATCCGGAAGAATGATTCCGGTTGCCATGACAAACGGTGTATACATTTCCTGTTTTTCACCATTGATCGTCTGTGTGGATTTGGATTTATTGGTATAAGAAACGGTAATTTTCAATTTACCACTCTGTCCAAGAAGATCTTTTGCAGCAATTTCTTTTCCATCCAATTCGTATTTAATCTCAACCCCTACCGGAAGTTCTTTATCCGTTGTTCCCTGATAATAAATATCATTGGAACCAGCACTCCACTGTACATCATCACCGTTCTGGGTAAATGTCTCATCTCCTTTGACATTCTGAATGTCTTTCAGATCCGATTCATCGTTGATCGTTCCATTGATTCCGGCATTTTTCAACCAGTTGGAAACGGTAATTTTTGTCGTTGCTCCGCTTTCATCCGCATTTACATAAACAGATTCATCTTTGGAAATTTTCTGTGCATTGGCATAGGCACCATTGGATACTACCAGACTTGTCACCAAAAGTCCGGAAATGACTGTCTTACTAATACGATTGAGTTTTCTATTTCGATTCATAACGCTCATCCTTTCTATCATTCATTAATAATTGATTTTACGCATATCCCATGTCGTCTTGCAGATTACTTTATCAAAGAGGTAAAGCATCGCCGGCAGGATCAGGATTACACTGATCGTACTGATCACGGCTCCTCTTGAAAGCAAGGTACAGATCGCATTGATCATATCAATACTTGAGTATGCTGATACACCAAAGGTTACGGCAAAGAAACTCAGTCCACTGATAATAATGGATTTCATCGAAGTCTTGTGTGCGATCTCGACTGCTTCTTTCTTTGTCTTCTGATTTACGACACGCTCTTTATGATATCTTGTCGTCATCAATATCGCATAATCTACTGTCGCTCCTAACTGAATGGTTCCGATAACGATACTTGCCACAAAAGGAAGTTCAATTCCGCTGTAATACGGGAACGACATATTAAGGAAGATGGCAAATTCGATTACACTTACCAGGATAACCGGCAGTGAGATTGACTTAAATGTCAATAATATGATCAGGAAGATCGCTCCGATTGACAGGTAGTTTACCGTTGCAAGGTCAACATCCGTTACATCCTGCAAGTCTTTCGTAAGCGGTGCTTCACCAATTACCATCGAATCTTTGCTGTACTTTTTCACAATATCATTGATGGAAGCAATCTGGGCATTGACTTGATCTGTCGCCGTCTTATAATCCGAACAGATAAATTGCAATTCCCAGTTATCACTCTTTAGCATGTCTTTGTATTTGTTTGGAATCATGTCATCCGGTACATTGGCTCCTACGATGGAATTCATGCCGAGTACCCATTTGACTCCGTCTATTTTTTCAATTTCATTTTTCATATCATTTTTCTCTTTACTTGAAAGACCATTTTTCAAGAGAAGGATATGCATGTTGTTCATATTGAACTTTTCTTCCAGTTTCTTATTGGCAATCGCCGAATCCAGATCCTGTGGAAGTCCCTGATCCAGATTGTAATATACTTTTACATGATTATTTCCATAAAATGCAGGAACAAACAATATGGCAAAAATAAGCAGTGGAATGACTCTATGTCTTGTAATAAAAGCACTCGATTTATGGAAATTCGGGAAGATGGCACGGTGTGTCGTCTTATCGATCCATTTATCAAAGAACAGGATCAAGGAAGGCAGCAAGGTGATACAAACGATAACTCCGATGATAACTCCTTTTGCCATAACGATTCCAAGGTCGCGTCCCAAAGCAAATGTCATAAAACACAATGCAGCAAATCCGGCCACTGTCGTGATGGAACTTCCGACAACGGATTTGAATGTATTACTGATCGCATGTGCCATCGCACGTTCTTTGTCATTGTCAAAACGTACTTTGTTTGCCTGATAACTTTCCAGAAGGAAGATGGAATAATCCATCGTAACTCCAAGCTGAAGTACTGCGGTCAACGCCTGTGTGATATAGGATATCTGTCCCAGAAAGATATTGGTTCCCATATTGTAAAGGATGGCTAATCCGATACACAAAAGGAACAATACCGGTGTCACGATTGATTCCATCGTGATAAGCAATACGATCAATGCAAGAATACCTGCAATAACGATATATACCGGAAGTTCTGCCTGTACCAGATTTTTAATATCGGTAACGATTCCTGACATACCACTGATAAATGCCTGATCTTTTACCATATTTCTCATATCTGTGACTGCCTGCATCGTATCCTCAGATGATGTCGTATTATCAAACAACGCGATCATCATCGTCGCATCCCCATTGAACAATGCCTCTTTTAATTCATTCGGAAGCATGTCGGTCGGCAGTGAAATATCTGCTACACTATCATACCATATGATTTTTTCAACATGATCTACTTTCTCCAATTTTTCTTTCAAAGCAACTACGTCTTTGTTATCCATATTTTCCACGATAACCATGGAAAATGCCCCCATACCAAATTCGTCTACCATGATATCCTGACCGGATACTGTCTCGAGGGAATCTGGCAGATAACTAAGTACATCATAATTGACTCTCGTCTTGACCATACCGATCATCGACGGGATGATAAGCAGCACGCCAAGAATAAGAATGAATAATTTGTGCTTTGTAATAAACTTTCCAAACTTAACCATTACTGGCAACCTCCTTTTGATACTAATTATCAAAAATGACTAGTAGTCATTTCTTAATCTACCAGTAGTTTATCACAAAAATGACCGTTGGTCAATATTTTTTTTTAAAAATTTACTTATTAAAAAATTCCCCCTATGGTCTTTTGCCACAGGGGGAGTTTTTATCCTCTCTATTCTGCCCCCAAAATACGTTTCGCATTTTCCACGCGCTCCGCGGTCGGGGGATCAATTCCTTCTAATTTATAAGGGATTCCGAGATTTTCCCATTTAAACACACCTAACGTATGATAAGGAAGAACCTCTACTCGTTCTACCGTTTTCAATGTCTTGATAAAATCTGCAAGACGGTGAAGATATTCATCGGTATCATTGCGCTCCGGAACCAATACATGGCGAATCCACATCGGCTGCCCCATCTCGGACATCTGCCTTGCCATCTCCAGTATATTTTTCCCAGTTTTTCCCGTCAGGATCTTGTGCTGTTCTTCATCAATGTGCTTGATGTCAAGCATGACCAGATCCGTTACTTTCATCAGTTCTTTCCATTTTAAGTAAAACGGTTCTTCTGTCGTAAAGGGATTTCCACTGGTGTCCAGGGTCGTATGAATGCCCATTTCCTTTGCTTTTTCAAATAATTCCAATAAAAAGTCGATCTGTAATAACGGCTCTCCTCCGCTCACAGTAATACCGCCCTCACTTCCCCAGTAAGGACGGTATCTGTTTGCAGTTTTTAACAATTGAGACGCCGTGTATTCTTTTCCTGCTTTGATGTCCCAGGTGTCCGGATTGTGGCAGAACTGACAGCGCATGTTGCAGCCACTCAGAAAAATGATATACCGTACTCCCGGTCCATCCGCAGAACCGAAACTTTCTAAAGAATGGACATAGCCAATTCTTTCTTCCACGGTTAAACCTCCAATGCTATTTATAATGTTTCATGGCAGGTTCTTGCGATAACGTCAAGCTGCTGCTCTCTAGTCAAGTCGATGAATTTTACAGCATAACCGGATACACGAATCGTAAAGTTTGCATACTCTTCTTTTTCCGGATGCTCCATTGCATCGATCAATTTTTCTTTGCCAAACACATTGACATTCAAGTGATGTGCTCCCTGATCAAAGTAACCATCCATTACCTGAACAAGGTTCTTCACGCGCTCTTCATGTGTATTTCCAAGTGCTCCCGGATTGATGGTCTGGGTATTTGAGATACCATCCAAAGCTTCTTCATAAGGAAGTTTTGCAACGGAGTTCAAGGAAGCGAGAAGACCGTTCTGCTCTGCTCCGTATGCCGGGTTTGCACCAGGTGACAATGGCTCACCTGCTTTTCTTCCATCCGGAAGAGCACCGGTTGCTTTACCGTAGACGACGTTGGATGTGATCGTAAGGATCGATGTCGTAGGCTCAGAATCACGGTAAGTATGGCAGTTACGAAGTTTATCCATGAATGTGCGGAGAAGCCATACAGCAATCTCGTCAGCACGTGGATCATCGTTACCATAGCGTGGGAAGTCTCCCTCTACTTTGTAATCTACAGCCAATCCATCTTCATCACGGATTACATTTACTTTTGCATATTTGATTGCAGAAAGAGAATCTACTACATGAGAGAATCCTGCAATACCTGTTGCGAAAGTACGTCTTACATCCGTATCGATCAATGCCATCTGGGATGCTTCATAATAATATTTATCGTGCATGTAGTGAATCATGTTCAATGTCTCTACATAGGTCTGAGCAAGCCATGTCATCATCTTGTCATATTTATCCATGACTTCATCATAATCAAGTACATCACTTGTGATCGGACGATATTCCGGTCCAACCTGTACTTTGTTTTTCTCATCGATACCACCGTTAATTGCGTAAAGGAGACATTTTGCAAGGTTTGCACGAGCTCCGAAGAACTGGATCTCTTTTCCTGTCTCTGTCGCAGATACACAGCAGCATACCGAATAATCATCGCCCCATACCGGACGCATTACATCATCATTTTCATACTGTACGGAACTTGTCTCGATGGAAATGTGAGATGCATATTTCTTAAATGCCTCCGGCAAATGAGAAGAATACAATACAGTAAGGTTTGGCTCCGGAGATGGTCCCATGTTTTCCAATGTATGAAGGAAACGGAAACATGTCTTTGTTACCTGGGAACGTCCGTCCATACCAATACCGGCAACGTCTACGGTAGCCCATACAGGGTCTCCGGAGAACAACTGGTTGTAAGACTCAATACGAGCGAATTTAACCATACGGAATTTCATTGTCATATGGTCAACCAATTCCTGTGCCTCTACCTCTGTCAATGTTCCATTGGCAAGGTCTCTTTCAATGTAAATATCAAGGAATGTGGAAACACGTCCAACACTCATTGCGGCACCATTCTGTGTCTTGATGGCAGCAAGATATCCGAAATACAGCCACTGGAATGCTTCTCTTGCATCTTTCGCAGGTTCGGAAATATCATAACCATAAGAAGCAGCCATTTCTTTCATGCCTTTCAGACATTTGATCTGCTCTGCGATCTCTTCACGGATACGATAATCTTTGCTGCGCATACTGCGGCGTTCGCTTCCGGCAAAATCTTTCTCTTTCTCTTCAATCAGGACATCGATACCATACAATGCCACACGACGGTAATCGCCGACGATACGTCCACGTCCATAAGTATCCGGAAGTCCGGTCAAAATCTTATTGTGACGCATACGTTTCATCTCAGGTGTGTATACTTCAAATACCGCATCACTGTGTGTTTTGTGATACTTTGTAAAAATCTCATGCAATTTCTCGCTTGGCTGATAACCATACATTGTGCAGGACTGCTCTGCCATACGGATACCACCATAAGGCATAAATGCACGTTTCAATGGCTTATCTGTCTGAAGACCAACTACTTTTTCCAAATCCTTTAAGTCTTCACTGATATATCCAGGGCCATAGGATGTCAAAGAGGAAACAACCTCTGTCTCCATGTCCAGAACGCCACCTTTTTTTCTCTCTTCCTTCTGAAGTTCCTGCAATTTGCCCCAAAGCTTATCCGTCGCTTCGGTTGGTCCTGCCAAAAAGGACTCATCTCCATCATAAGGTTTGTAGTTTTTTTGGATGAAGTCACGTACATCGATCCCTTCTTTCCAAAGTCTTCCAGAAAAACCTTCCCATTGTTTAAATTCTTTCATCATAGGCCTCCATAATATTTTCTTCTAAAAAACATGTTTCTGTTTCCCGTGACAGTATTATTTCATTATCCCCTGTCATCAGCTATCCAATCATAAATTTGATCTCCGCTTCACAGGCAACCTTGCCATCTACTGTGGCTGTAGCTTTTCCAACGCCCATCGGACCTTTGCATTTGATAATCTCAGTCTCTAAGCGAAGGCGGTCTCCCGGCACTACCTGTTTGCGGAATTTTGCTTTATCGATTCCACCGAAAAAAGCAAGTTTTCCTTTATTTTCAGGCAGACTGAGAACTGCTACTGCACCTACCTGTGCCAATGCTTCCATGATCAAAACCCCCGGCATAACCGGCTGCTGCGGAAAATGTCCCTGGAAAAACGGTTCATTAACGGTTACATTTTTGTATCCAACAGCTTTTACTCCCGGTTCCATCTCTTCGATGCAGTCAACGAGCAAAAAAGGATAGCGATGCGGTATAATCTCTTTAATACCATTTACATCTAGCAACATATTTTTGTCCTCCATATCTGTATAACATATTTTTTCATAACTTACAAGTGGGAATTCTATCCTAAAAGCGCGGGAACCTATCAACGCCCTATCTTCCCGCGCTTTTTGAGATTATTATTCATTAAAACTTTTAAAGATTAAAGATGCATTATGTCCACCAAATCCAAGTGAATTGCTGAGAACCGTATTCACTTCCATATCAATTCCATGATCTTTGACACAGTCAAGATCACATTCCGGATCCGGATCTGTCAATCCGGCATTGACATGTACATAATTGTCCATGATGGATTTGATACTTGCGATCGATTCTACACCACCGGCAGCACCAAGAAGATGTCCTACCATGGATTTTGTAGAACTTACTTTACAATGATAAGCAGCCTCTTCGCCAAGAGCCAGTTTGATCGCTCTTGTCTCAAACATATCATTCATATGTGTGCTGGTTCCATGTGCATTAATATAATCGATTTCTTCCGGTTTTACGCCGGCATCTTTCATCGCAAATTCGATAGCTTTTGCTGCACCGCTTCCATCTTCTGCCGGGGAAGTGATATGATAAGCATCGTTTGTCGCACCATATCCTACAATTTCCGCATAAATCTTGGCTCCACGTTTCTTTGCGTGCTCTAATTCTTCCATAACAAGAATACCGGCACCCTCACCCATAACAAAACCATTGCGGTTGATGTCAAATGGGATCGAAGCTTTCATCGGATCCGTTGACAATGACAACGCTGTCATGCTGGTGAATCCTGCCACGCCAAGTTCGGTGATCGCAGCTTCTGCACCACCGGCAACCATAACGTCCGCTTCGCCATATTGAATCGAACGGAATGCTTCCCCGATATTGTGATTTCCGGTTGCGCATGCGGTTACAATATTAATATTTTTACCTTTTAATCCCAGCTGAATTGCTATGTTTCCTGCGGCAATGTTGGAGATCAGCATCGGAATCATCAAAGGAGATACACGATTTGGTCCCTTGTCAAGCAGTTTCTTGTACTCGCGCTCCATACACTGGAGACTTCCGATACCACATCCTACACTGACGCCGACCATAAACGGATCTTCTTTTTCCAGATCCAGTTCACTGTCTTCGAGTGCCTGCTTGGATGCAGCTACGGCAAACTGTGCAAAACGTTCCATACGACGTGCTGACTTTGGATCCATATGTTCTTTCGGATCAAAATCCTTTACTTCCGCTGCCAGCTTTGCTTTATAATCCGTCGTATCGATCTGCGTGATCGGTCCGATTCCCACAACGCCTTTTTTAATGTTACTCCAAAATTCATCCACGGTATTTCCAATCGGAGTGATAGCTCCCATTCCCGTGATGACTACTCTTCTACTCATGAAATAATCCTCCTAGAATAATTTTAGATCGCGATGCCGCCATCGACACAGATTACCTGGCCGGTGATGTATTTAGCTTTATCCGATGCCAAAAAGACAACAGTTTCTGCAATGTCCTCTACTTCTCCAAAACGTCCCAATGGAATCGTCGCTACAGCTGCCTCTTTCACGGAATCCGAAAGAACATCTGTCATTTCTGTCGCTACAAATCCCGGTGCCACTGCATTTACCGTAATATTACGGGATGCCAGTTCTTTCGCTGCTGCCTTGGTAAGACCAATCACTCCGGCTTTGGAAGCAGAATAGTTTGCCTGTCCCATATTTCCGATCACTCCCGATACGGAAGCAATGTTGATAATACGTCCCTGTCTCTGTTTCATCATTGGGCGGGTAACAAATTTTACACCATGGAATGTACCAGCGAGATTTGTCTGGATAACACTCTGGAACTCCTCTTCTGACATTTTCATCATCAAATTGTCTTTTGTGATTCCGGCATTGTTGACAAGGATATCAATCTTACCGTATTCTTTTACCACATTGGCAAAAAATTCCTTTGCCGCCTCAAAATCACTGATATTGCACTGAATCGCTGCCGCTTTTCCGCCGGCTTCTTCAATCGTGCGAACCACTTCTTCTGCACGTTCTTTCGAGCCATTGTAATTTACAACAACCATCGCACCCTCTCTTGCCAATGCAAGAGCGATTCCTCGTCCAATTCCTCGTCCGGCTCCGGTCACTACGGCAATCTTATTTTCTAATAACATAAGGTTTCCTTTCTTAACTAAGTGCTGCTACAACTGCTTCTAATTCTTCCATTGTTCCGACGCTGTAAGTCGTCAATTCTTTTCCAATGGCTTTTCCAATTTTTTTATTAAAACCGGCAAGTGTTCTGCCAGGTCCCAATTCAATAAATGTGTCGACGCCATCTTCTACCATGGTTTCCACGGACTGCTGCCAGCGGACAGAAGAAGATACCTGTTTTACAAGCAATGGCTTGATGTCTTCTTGTTTCGTTATGTAAGAAGCATTTACATTTGCCACATACGGAATCTGTGGCTCATTGATTTCAATCGAATCCAAAACTTTTTCAAGTTTCTCTCCTGCTCCTTTTAAAAGGTCAGAATGAAATGGGCCGCTTACATTAAGCATAACAGCACGTCTTGCGCCTGCCTCTTTACATTTTTCTGCGCCCTGCTCTACAGATTCTTTCTTTCCTGAGATAACGATCTGTCCCGGACAATTGTAATTTGCCACCTGAACCTGTGGAATATCCGCGATTGCTTTTTCAATCTCTGTACTCTCAAGTCCCATGATCGCAGCCATACCGCCTACGCCGGCAGGAACTTCTTCCTGCATATAAATACCTCGTTTACGGACAGCTTTTGCCGCGTCGATATAATTCATCGAATTTGCTGCTACCAGAGCACAATATTCGCCCAGACTGAGACCTGCTGCTACATCCGGTTTAATCCCACGGTCTTTCAACACTTCCATGATAGCCACGCTTGTTGTAAGAAGCGCAACCTGTGTATATTCTGTAATATTAATGTCGTCATTTTCCTCAAAGCACAGTGCTTTCAAGTCCAGCTCAACAGCTTCACTTGCCTTATCAAAAATCTCTTTTGCAATCGGAGAAGTCTCATAAAACTCTTTTCCCATACCAACTTTCTGGGCACCTTGTCCCGGAAATACAAATGCAATCTTACCCATCTTTTCCTCCATTCCATGTAATGATGACAAAATAACACAACTTAAACACCAGGAGCCTTTTCTTTCGCTGATGGTGTCAAAATAAGCCCATATTTTGAAATGGTGGCTGACAATTCTGTCCTCTGACAAAACTGGCAACCACACCATTCACATTTGTTAGTCACAGTATTTTGGATGTAATTATTCTACACCTTTGTCTTTCAAGAAGTTAATTACATCGCCTACAGTATTAATGCTTTCCAAATCATCTGTAGGAATCTCAACATCATACTCTTCTTCAAGAGCCATGATCAATTCGTAAAGATCCAATGAATCTGCTCCCAAATCATCTTTGAAAGAAGATGCTTCCGTGATGCTGTCTGCATCAACGCTCAACTGATCTGCGATAAGTTCCTGCATTTTTTCTAACATGACTATTTCTCCTTTTTTCTCGCCCGCCTTATCTTTTTGCGGGGTAATATTAATTTCAATTTTTTACTCAATTACATGAGATATCAGTATTTTATCCTATCTTATACAAATTGTCAAGTTTTCTCATCAGAATTTACTACAATGAATTACGTCATAACATAAAACCAACTGCCAAAATACCAAGCATCAGTAAAGCGACGCCAAAGTAAATATAAGTACACAGTTTTTTCTCCGGGAAAAGTCGAACACCGCTGACCACAAACAATACTGCCAGCAAAACCAAATCTACTGTATTCGTTGTGAAAATCGGTATGATATCATTTAACCCCATAAAGGCAAACACTACAATAACTGCGGATAAAATAATCTGTAAAAAACAAAGAATCTTCTGCCAAAGTGCTGTCGTATTCAACCACTCAGATACTCGCTCTTTAATCTCCGTTTCCTTTCTATCCATAATAGTAACATTCTCCTATCCAAATACTTTTTCCTGTTTACGGACATTTCCTACAAACACACAATTAACATTATAACGGATTCACACCAAGAATAAAATTACATCGCTCATAAACTTTTATAAAGAAAACGTAAAAATAAATAAAAAAAATGTGAGACATCGTGCCTCACATCTTCTTTTTGGTAAGCTTCGAAAGGGACTTGAACCCTCGACCCCTTCATTACGAGTGAAGTGCTCTACCAACTGAGCTATCGAAGCAAAAACCATCAACGAATACTAGTATACATGGAAGAAGCACTTTTGTCAATTCTTTTTTAAACCAATTTTCTCATAGAAGCCCCAAACGCATTTTTGGAAAAATTACGTTTATAAAAAATCCGGGTCATAACCAAATTTATGGCACAGCCGGCAAAGATCAGAAAAACGGCGGCTATCACACAGCCCACCGGGGAAAGTTTCTCCCAGTATCCTGCAAAATCAATTTGGTCCTCAAAAAGCCCCATGGCAAATCCGGCGGAAAAGCAGATTACATAAATTCCTGCCAAAGACGCCCAAAAGAATTTGTACAAAAACACATTAACAATTCCGAGAAAGCAAACGCCCACGCCATACACCAATGTTGGCCGCAGATACACCTCCGGCTGCCCTTCACGCACGCTGCCAAGAATCATCAAAAACGCTAAATACATAAGATATGCTATCATCGTTCCGGCAAACATACTTTTTGTCGCCATTGTGGTCTGGATCTTTTTCCGCAGCACCGAACCCTTTACAAAGCCACTGATATCATTTACAAGCAGTATTTCCATCGGCATGATCCCGGCGACCGCAAAAAACAGCGGGCTAAAATCTTCTGCCACCTCCGGTCTGCCACTCAGCGACAAAATTTTCCACACAATTCCAAGACAGATAAATGCTGCACTCCAAAGCCATTTTTTCTTACAGCAGCTCTGCTGCAATAACGTTTTTATCGCTTTCCATTCATTCCTCATTTATAACACCTCTTTCCCGCAGCATCATGTGCTGCATTGTTATCACATTGATCGCTATGACAACTGCCATAACAACCATTTTCGTTAGCATGGTCAATTCCGTTAGTTTCCATATTGCTATTTTTTCTGTCACCAGGACAACCAGCCATGCAAGGCCCCACAAAGCAATCCACCAAACGGCCAGATAAATCAGGAGAGCTTCACAATATCTTGTCGCATTGACGATGACCAGCGCCACTCCATAAATCATTCCTATCGAAATGCAGACCAATCCACTCGGATCCCGGTACCACGCTATACTCCCCATAACAGCCGCAACTACGAAACGCCGTATCAGATCTGCCAGAACAACCTGACGAAACATCGTTTCCCCCAGATAGGAGGTTTTCAAAAAAACGTAATTGTTATTTTCTTTATTGCAGATTCCCGCAAACACCATATAATCTCCTATACTCTCATACGTAATATAGAAGAAAACGATAACCCACGACCACGACAGGTACGCGGGGTCGGTAAAAAACCATGTCAATATAAAAAGTGCCGGCGGAAATATGCCAATAAATATCAGCCGGTATACAAACGACGTATACCCCCTGAAACTGTGAATGATATTACTCATGTACATCCTCCTTTGCCACATCGGATGCGGATTTCATCAATTCCACACATAATTTAGAAAGATCCGGAATCTCCTCGGCTACCTCAAACGGTTCTATGTGATCTATTTTGTCCACCTCACAAAGTCCTTCAAAACCATAAGAATTTTCTGTCATTGTCAAAAGCCACGGTTTTATCTGCTCGGCATCTTTTTTCTCGCCACGGATCACGCGGTACTTTTCTTTCAATTCTTCCACAAACCCCTGCGCCAGGATCTTCCCTTTTGCCATGATGATCACATAGTCTGTGATTCGTTCCATATCTGCGATGTTATGTGTGGAAAAGAGAACCGTTCTCTCGCCCTCTTTTTCATTGAGGTAACCACAGATCAACGCACATAATTTTTCCCGCATAACCGGATCCAATGGGGATGCCGGCTCATCCAAGACAAGCATCTCCGTCTCTCGGGCAAGCACACCGGCGAGCATTAATTTAGTACGGTTTCCATCGGACAGCTGCGATACTTTTTTATTCTCTATTCCATCTTCCGAACCGATTGCCAGTTCTTTCCGAAAATGCATATATTTTTCTTCATCAAATGTCTCAAATAATACTTTGCTGATCTGACCAATCTGATTTAACTTCCAATGAGGAAGATAATATCCCTGCGTGCCGGTATACCCAATTTTTTCTTTGACTTCCGGTCCGTTTTCCCGATCTTTTTCATTGTATTTTTCAAAATATGTAACTTCTCCGTCATGCGTCAACTGCAATCCGACCAAGATGTCCAATAAGGTTGTCTTTCCTGCCCCGTTTTCGCCAACCAAAGCCGTCGCATATCCTTTTGGCACCCGCAGTTCCGGAATATCCAACACAAATTTTTTATAGTTTTTTCGAAGTTTCTTTCCTTCCAATGCACAACTAAATTCCATAATATCCTCCATTCTTTTACTCCTGCTCCTCCATCTTCAAAAGCAGCATCATCATTTCTATCAATTCCTTTTCCTTCATCCCGGCTCTTTTTGCCGCCCGGATCGCCTCTTGCAGAGCTTCCTCCACTTTCCGCAAATGCTGCTCGCGAAGCATCTCACTGTCCTGGGCATTGACATAATACCCTTTCCCCTGAACTGCCGTCACAAGTCCTTGCTGCTCTAACAGTTCATATGCCTTCATCGTCGTGATCACGCTGATTTTCAAATCTTTTGCCAATCCACGTATCGACGGCAGATACTCGCCCTGCGGGTAAACTCCCGCCAGAATATCCGCCTCAAACTGCTCCGCGATCTGCTTATATATGGGGACTCCGCTATTTTGCAAAATCTTCATAGGCACCTCCTGTTGCAACTGTTTATATGTTATATATACACTATGTACAGTAAAATGTCAATAGTTTTTTGCAGATTTGTTCGACTTTTTTAATAGTATGAGCTTATGGTCTGACAAGCGGCGAAACCTGCTATCGAACGTTATAAATCGATATTTTTAAAAGAAGAATAAGTCGCAATTGCATAACTGTCTGAGATATTTATAAATCGTTTCAGCAGACAAAAACCCCAGATTACATGCTTGCATGATAATCCGAGGTTTTTGTTTGCGTACACTGCGAAGCAGTGTGATTTATAAATATCGAGTTTTATGCAATAAGACTGTTCTATTCTTCGATAAAAATGAAGATTTATCGTAAGATAGCTCCGTTTCTGTCGATTGTTAGACCATAAACTATATCGCATTCTCCCTCAAAGGCATTCGTTTCTGCACGAAAAATCGTCTGCGATAGGCGTTACTTTTCCTTTGCCAGCAATTCCATGATCTCATTGCTTCGCATAACGAATTCTGTCATTTCTTCCGGCTCAAGCGGTTTGTGGCTGATCATGGCAAGATCATACAGCTGCTTGCAGAAGAGATCCGTCTTGTCGCCGTCTTTGTGGCTTTCTACGTATTGAACCAGTGGGTTTGCTACATTGAGGACAAGTGTCTCACCGCCAAAATCGCCCATTGCACCCATGCCGTTCATGGCGTACATCTTCATCATATCCTGCATACGGCGGGTTTCTTCGGACATCGTGATCATCGAAGCAATCTTTTCATTTTTCATCTTTTCGACACGAACATCCAGGTTCTCTTTACCAAGCGCTTTCTTGAAGATTTCCGTCAAAGTATCTTTCTTCTCTTTGATTTCCTCTTCGCTCATTTCTTCTACAAAATCTTCCGTTACCTGAGCATCGATACGCTGGAATTTGACATTGTCATCGCCCATTTCCAAAGAAGAGATAAATGGCTGGTCAATGCTGTGCGTCAATACGAAAGCATTTTTATTTTCCTCGCGGAACAGATTGATATACTGGCTCTGCTGCTTTCTGTCTGTGACATAATAAATGACTGTTTTTGGTGGTTCCTGTGGCTCGGAATCTTTGTCTTCTTCGCCCTTTTCAACCACTTCTGCTTCCGGAGTATCTACCGTCTCCAGATATTCTTTCATCGTCATATATTTGTCGTCAAGATCTTTAAATAAGATATAATCTTTCATCTTACTCTTAAACTTCTCGTCTTTCAGACAGCCATATTTGATAAACGGACTGATATCATCCCAGTATTTTTCGAAATTTTCACGGTCCGTCTTGCACATTCCGGTCAATTTGTCAGCCACTTTCTTCGTAATGTAATCTGCGATCTTAGCGACAAATCCATCATTCTGCAACGCACTACGCGACACGTTTAATGGCAGATCCGGACAATCAATAACCCCTTTCAGAAGCATCAAAAATTCCGGAATCACCTCTTTAATATTGTCGGCGATAAACACCTGATTATTGTACAATTTGATAACGCCCTCTGCATTTTCGTATTCCAGATTTACTTTCGGGAAGTACAAAATACCTTTTAAGTTAAATGGATAGTCCATATTCAAATGAATCCAGAACAATGGCTCTTTGTAATCCTGGAACACTTTGCGGTAGAATTCCTTATACTCTTCTTCCGTGCATTCATTTGGATGCTTTGTCCAAAGAGGTTTCGTATCGCTGATGGAAACCGGACGTTTCAAAATTTTTGTTTTCTTAACCGGTTCTTTCTTTTCTTCCTCTTCACCCTCTTTTCCCTCTTTCGGCTCTTCCACGATCTCTTCAATAACCGTATCTTCCTCCGTTACTTCTTCACTTGGAATCGTCTCATACTGCGGTTCTGCATTTTCATTGGTAAGGAAAATCTCAACCGGCATAAAGGAACAATATTTATCCAAAACTTCACGAACACGATATTCATTGGAAAATTCATAACTGTCTTCATTCAAATGAAGGATAATTTCAGTTCCGACCGTATCTTTGTCGCTGTCACTCATCTCAAATTCGGTTCCGCACTCTGACTCCCAGTGAATCGCCTGCTCGCCCTCAAGATAAGAACAAGTATTAATCTCCACACGGTCAGCCACCATAAAGGCCGAATAAAAACCAAGTCCGAAATGTCCGATGATCTGGTCTTCACTTGATTTGTCTTTGTATTTCTCAAGGAAATCCGTCGCTCCGGAAAATGCGATCTGGTTAATGTACTCTTTTACTTCATCTTCCGTCATACCAAGTCCATTGTCCACAAAACGGATCGTCTTGTCCTCCGCATTGACAAATACTTCCACTTTTTCTTTATAATCATCCGGAAGGGATGTCTCCCCGATCATCTCTAGTTTTTTCAATTTTGTAATGGCATCGCATCCATTGCTGACAAGTTCACGGATAAAAATGTCGTGATCCGAATACAGCCATTTTTTAATAATCGGAAAAATATTATCAGAATTAATTGCTAAACTTCCTTGCTCTTTTTTCATTTCAAGTCACTCTCCTGTTATAAAATCTTGTAATAACTGAATCGTTACATTTACTATAGAAAGTATTGTAATACAGAAAAAATCAGATGTCAAGGATTTTTTAGCACTCGTTAAAGTTGAGTGCTAACAATTTCATGTTTTTTCAAAAATGCCTGGCAGTTTTCGTCCCAAAACGTCTCTGCATTGCGGTCCAGAGAAAATTCCGCCGGTGTATACGTAGACAGGCATGTCAGCGTTCCTGCTTCAAACTGAACCCGCAGCCCGCCGCAATCCCCATTTTCGCTATAATAAACAAATTGTATTTTCAAAAAATCCGGCGTCTGTTTGCCTTTGATCAGTTCAAAAACCACAGGACGCAGTAATTTCCACGGAATATATTCCAGTTCTTTATATTTTTCCGCATCTTCCGGCGAAAGCCAGTCATGCGACATCGTTCCTTTTATCGTTATCGGAACAATCGTGCGTATCTCCGCAACACTTACACAAAATTTGTCAAATGTTTCCTGAAGAAGCAATTGTGCCATAAACGGCTTTACCTCTTCAATCTGGTACATTTTCATATGAATAACCTCTTTTTTGCATATTTTTTCTCAGTTTGCCAATACTAATCGCGTGTCAATAAACACTTCATCAGGAAAGGAGAATACCATGAGAGCAAAGGAATCTACCTATCGTAATGTTGCACAAAACTGCAGTGCTTACTGCATTAAACACGACTGCAAATGTACAAACAAATCCGGAGACGAGGATGTCTCCTGCACAACCTGCAAGCACTTTTCCGACCAGGAATACTGCAAGCTGGATCTGTTTGACCCGATCGTTGCAGAGCACAACTTTTAAGCCTTTTCAGGCTTAGCTTGATGCTTGTCCTGTCTCTGACTCTTGGCAGCGGCAGGGCAGGTGTCTATACATTCAAATACGGCGATACTTCTTGGCGCCATTTTATATTTCTTCTGTACGGTCTTTCCTTCTCCCTCCGTGCATTCCGTATCAAAGATACATTTCCACTCTTTGTCCTTTTCTACGACGGGGAAGAAAAAAGTGTGACTTTCCCAATGCAGATTAAACATCATATAAACAGAATTTCCATCATAATACGTACCATAAAACAAAATTCCAAGATCTCTGCTGTAATAAGAAAAATCTGCTTCCCACGGTTCGATTCCGTGCGCCGAAACCGCCGGAGCGCCCACTCCTTTCGTATCCATTCCCGTCAACATCTCCTGACGGTGATACAAAATGTGGCTTTTGCGGAAAGCAATCAGCTTCTGTACAAAATGAAACAATTCTTGATTCTTTTCCAATAAATTCCAATTTAGCCATGTTGTGGCATTGTCCTGGCAGTATGCATTGTTGTTTCCACGCTGCGTCTGTCCAAATTCATCGCCGGCCAGAATCATCGGAGACGGCAGTCCAAGCAGAAGCATCACAAGTGCATTTTTTGTCTGTTTTTTACGCATCTGAAGAACTGTTTTTTTCCGGCTGGCCCCTTCCTGTCCGCAGTTCCAACTGTAGTTGTACTGCGTTCCGTCTTGATTCTTTTCCCCATTTGCCTCATTGTGCTTTACATCATAGGAAACAAGATCGCGAAGTGTAAATCCATTTTTCTGCGTGATATAATGCACTCTGCCGCATGTCGCATCGTCTTTGCAAAATGCCTCATAAAATCCAGCCACCTGGCCCTCATCACTTTTCAGGTACCGTCTGGCGGTTGTCAGGTATTCTTCATTGAACACAGCAAACGTTTTTTTGCCTGCCACTTTTTCCGGTGCCAAAAACCCTGCTCCCAAAATTTTTATCTGACGCAAAATCGGGTCTTCATGCAGCCATATTTCAGAAACCACTGCCGTATTGAGCAAAAATCCGTCTACATGATACTCCGTCACATAATAGCGTAGACAGCGGATCATAAACTGGGGAGAACATTTATCAAAATGCATATCTAAAAATACATTCATACCCTTTTTATGCATTTTCTTTATCATCTCTTTGCACTCATTCGCCGCATCATCGGGATTAGCAGCATAAGAAGCTTTCGGTGCAAAATAACAGGCATCCCCCGAATATCCCCAATAATTTATCTTGCCACTTTGTTTTTCCATTCTTTCATTAAAATCATACAATGGCAGAAAGATTACTGTATTAATTCCTAATTTTTCCAGATATCTAAGTTTTTCACAAAATCCGGAAAACGTTCCCGGTGCTTTTACCCCGGAACTGTTATGTTTTGTAAATCCACGCAGATGGCATTGATACAAGATCATATCCTCAAAGGCAATCGGTTTTCTGTGTTCTCCGGACCAGTCAAACTCCGAAAATTCAAATTTACCTCGCAGCTTTCCCTTATGTCCAAACCGGTTTCTCCCTCTAGTCGCTTTCATATAAGGATCCTGAAAAATCTGTTTTTCTGCTTCAAATACATATTCACACCCCTGCAAAAAATCAACAATCCCTTCGCCGCAGAGACGCACGCCGAACAAATCCGGAGCTCCTGCTTCGGTTCTCGGAAACATTTTTATCTTTTTCAAAAGTTGCTGGTCTCTGTACACCAAAAGCCGGCACTCTTTGTGTTCTTTACAAAAGAAAAGCACCTCGACATTCGTCTTTTCTTCGGAAAGCGTAACTCCCTCTGTCAATCCTTTCGCCGGTTTTATCTCAAACTGCTCTATTGCATCTTGTCTCATTCATCAAGCCATCCTTTACCATGTATATGTAACTATTCCGGATCCTCCACCCCGATATTCGCATTTTGAACACTTCGTGTTCTTTTCGCCTTTCGCAAGGCGAAAAATGCTCATATTGGGGTGGGGATCCCTATTAGGATCTAATGTGTCAAAAGCAATAATTCTTACGTGCAAGCACGATAACTCATTGCTTTTGACACATTGATCCTGAATAGTTACTTTCTATTATACATAAATCTCCCTCATCTAACAATATTATTTTTCAAAAACACTTGCAAAATCCCCATTTTTTAGTACAATAGGTAATTAGATAACGATATAATCTCTCGGAATCTTGAGTGATTATATTCAGCACAGCTGAAAATGAACATTG